>ERZ808028.20-NODE-20-length-211236-cov-9.451818_pt1 | contig 211236 bp, 193 predicted proteins | sample MGYA00380184_ERZ808028 | MGnify/ENA primary metagenome ERZ808028 (study PRJEB31490, sample SAMN06133397) | mouse gut metagenome | isolation source: J8_1 | host: mice | place: China: Chengdu | collected 2015-05 ...
TCCCTCTGTAACTATCAAATAAAATCTTCAAAAACGAACATTTTCCGAATCCCAAAAGCGCGAAACAGTAAATGCACTGTTTCGCGCTTTTTGATATTCATACAGTTTTTTGCTATATTGAAATCAGAAAATGTTGTAAATTTCTAGCCTATAGACTCGGGGACATTTCAGGGAGACCGCATAAAAACAGGGGATGTGTTTGTGTCCTAAGAAAATTAGCAAAGGTCACAGTCTCGCATCCTATCTGCAGTTTCGGATTAAAAGCGCGTGTAGATAACTGAATTGTTTCTGCGATTTTTGATGATGTGATATCAATAATACTATATTTATACAGAAAAGAAGGTTGACTGCAAAGGGCGAAATTGATTATAATTTATAATATATAAAGAATCAGCGGACCAAAGGTGGACCCGTATCGGGAGAATATAAAAATGAAATATGCGTTAATCGGCTGCGGAAGAATTTCCCCCAATCATATAGAAGCGGCAAAAAACAGTCATTTGGAAATTGTCGCTGTCTGTGACCTTGTATCAGAGCATATGCAGGGGCGGTTTGACATCTCCGGCAGTGTAAATCAATATACAGATTATAAAGTGCTTTTGGCAAATGAAAAGCCTGAATTGGTGGCAATTGCGACAGAAAGCGGCAAACATGCCGAAATTGCCTTGGACTGTATTGCGGCGGGATGTCATGTAATTATTGAGAAGCCGATTGCTTTATCCATAGCGGATGCGGATAAAATCATTCTATCCGCAAAGGAAAAAGGTGTGCTGGTTTGCGTAAGCCACCAAAACCGTTTCAACAAATCGGTGCAGTATATCCGCAAGGCATTGGAGAACGGGAGGTTCGGGAAACTGTTGCATGGTGCTGTCCGTGTGTACTGGAACAGAGAAGCGGCATATTATACACAGGCGCCGTGGCGGGGCACATGGGCACAGGACGGTGGTGCATTGATGAATCAGTGCATACACAGTATAGATTTGCTTTGCTGGATGCTGGGAAATGACATCACCGAGGTATTTGCCTATACCGATAATATGCGGCATCCGTTTATAGAAACAGAGGATTTGGGGCTTGCATTGGTAAAATGCCGAAACGGCGCTTACGGTGTGATTGAAGGCACGACCAATGTCTATCCGAAAAATTTAGAAGAGACGCTGTATCTTTTCGGGGAACGCGGCACCGTGAAGGCAGGCGGAAAATCGGTGAATATCATTGAAGAGTGGAATTTTGCGGACGGGGCGGACGACCCTGCACATGTGAAAGCGGTTTACGGTGAGAATCCGCCGAATGTTTACGGATACGGGCACACACCGCTTTATGCCGATATGTTGGATGCCATAAAGAACAACAGAGAGCCGTATGTAAGCGGCGCAGACGGAAAAAGGGCGTTGGAGTTGGTGCTTGCTATTTATCAGTCCGCACGGGACGGCGTGCCCGTTAAGCTGCCGCTTGCAAGCGGTTCTACGCTTGACTTTCGGGGGAGGTTTGAAAAATGAGCGCGCAATTTACGGATATTTATCAAGGCTTGGTTGCAGGCACAGAGAAGCTTGCCGTGGTAGGACTCGGGTATGTCGGACTGCCGGCGGCAGTGGAATTTGCCAAGCATGTGGAGGTAATCGGTTTTGATGTGGATGTAGACCGTATTTCTGCATATAAAAACGGGATGGATGCCACACGGGAAGTCGGCGAAGCTATTCGGCATACAACGGTGGATTTTACGGCAGACCCGACAAAGCTGAAAGAAGCAAGATTTATCATTGTTGCAGTGCCGACGCCTGTCAAGGCGGATTGCACGCCCGACCTTTCGCTGTTGGAAAAGGCGTCCGAAATCATCGGGGAAAATTTGCGGGCGGGTACGATTGTTGTGTTTGCGGCGACTGTGTATCCCGGTGTGACAGAGGAGATTTGTGCGCCGATTATTGAAAAAGCTTCGGGGCTTGCGTGCGGTGCGGACTGGAAAATCGGATACAGTCCTGAACGTGTCAATCCGGGAGATAAAGTGCATACCTTATCATCTGTTTGCAAAATTATTTCGGGTATGGATGAAGAAACCGCGGCGGAAATTCAAAAAGTGTATGATATCGTTGTGCAAGCGGGCACTTACCGTGCTTTCGATATCAAGACTGCAGAAGCCATAAAAGTGATTGAGAATACACAGCGTGATGTAAATATTGCATTTATGAATGAGATTGCCGTAATCTGCGATCAATGGGGCATTGATACGGATGCGGTGCTTTCCGGAATGCGTACCAAATGGAATGCGTTAGACTTCCGACCGGGCTTGGTGGGCGGACACTGCATCGGCGTGGACCCGTATTATCTGTTGGCGTCGGCAGAAAAATTCGGATGCAGCAGTCGGCTGATTTCGGACAGCAGACAGGTAAATGACAGCATGGCATTCTACATCGCCGACACAGCAGTCAGGGAGCTTCGGGCTGTTCAGACGGATTGGATGCATGCAACGGTCGTGGTTTTAGGTGTTACATTTAAGGAAAACTGTCCGGATATCCGCAACAGTAAAGTGATGGATATTATAAAGAAACTGCGCACTTACGGAATCGAACCGATTGTTGCCGATGCATGGGCAGACAGTGCGGCGGTAAAACGGGAGCATGGTGTAGAATTAACGCCTTTTGAGAAACTGCCGAAAGCAGATTGTGTCATTGCTGCCGTCGGGCATAATGTATACAGAGCGTTGTCTGTGCGGCAGCTTCAGGAACTGTTTAAGCCGAACCTGCCGAACAGGGAGAAGGTTTTGCTGGATGTAAAAAGCATTTACCGTATGGATGATTTGCGTGCATCGGGTATGCGGTTTTGGAGGCTGTAATGACATTTTGGCAGCGACTGAAAAAAGGGATTCTGCAAGTGTTTACTGCAAGCGTAGTCAACAAAGCGGTTTCCATGCTCAGCAATATGGTATTGACCAGAATTTTGGCACAAACTGCTTACGGAATCTTCAGCTATGTGCTGAACGTGCATTCCTATGCCAATTTGATTATGGGATTCGGTTTAGTTGCGGGTGCATTGCAGTTCGGTGCGGAAAACCGTAACAAGCCCGCGCAAGAGCAGTTCTACCGTTATTGCGCCAAAGCGGGCATGCTTGCCAACGTAGGTATCGTGCTTGTTTTTGTCGGACTCAGCTTCACGGGAAAAATGCCGTTTGCGCAGGCAGGGTATTATGTACGTATTTATATGCCGCTGATTTTTTTAGAATATCTGCGCATGCTGTTTTTGGTTATCCTCAGAAGCCAAAGCCGTTTCGGTGAATATTCCAAACTGACAACCGTACATACCGTTTTCACTGCAGTCTGTACTTGCGGCGGCGCTGTTTGGGGTGTGAACGGCGTAATTTTCGGCAAGTATGCCGCAGAATTGCTGTCTCTGTTGATTATTTTATATGTTTTGCGCGGTACACTGCGTTCCGTTTTTTGCGCGGGAAGATTAAACGGTGGGCAGAAAAAGGAACTTTGGCATTATTCCGTTTTCAACGGTATCAGCAGTACACTGAATCAAATTTTATATTTGATAGATATTTCCATGATTGCCGCATTTATTGGTTCAGAGGAAACTTTAGCAGTTTATAAAGTTGCCACCTTGATTCCCAATGCCCTTGCTTTTGTGCCGTTCAGTTTAGTTGTGTGCATTGTGCCGGATATTGTAGCACACAGTCAAAACCCGGTGTGGCTGAAAACAACGATGCGCAAAACCTTTGCAGGCATGTTTGCGGTGAATTTCTGTATCAGTCTTGTATTGATTGTGTTTGCACCGTGGTTGATTCGGATCATTTCGGGCGAACAGTATCTCGCGGCTGCGGCGCCGTTTCGGGTTCTTGCCGCAGGATACTGTATAGCAGGTACATTTCGTGTGCTGAGTGTGAATTTTCTTGCGGCGCTTAAGGCGGTTCGGTGGAATGTAGTATGCAGTTTGCTGATGTGTGCGGCGGATATCGGTTTGAATTACCTGCTGATTCCGAAATACGGGATGATGGGTGCGGCATATGCGACCTTCGGCGGTGAGGTCATTGCCAGTTTGCTGACCTTCGGTTGTTTATGGATAATCCTGCAAAAGAGAAAACCACATGCAATTCGTAACGGATTTTCAAGGGAGACTTAAACGATGACAAAGAACTATTTTGTACATGAAAGCAGTTATTTAGATGAAAATGTAACCGTAGGTGAGGGCACGAAGATATGGCATTTTTGTCACATTCAAAGCGGTGTATCTGTCGGTAATAACTGTGTGCTGGGGCAAAATGTAAATATCGGCATGGGTGTGAAAATCGGTAATGGTGTGAAGATACAGAATAATGTTTCGGTTTATACAGGCGTGACATTAGAGGACTATGTTTTTTGCGGACCGTCCTGTGTTTTTACAAACGACCTCACGCCGCGTGCGAAATATCCGAAAGATTCGTCGGTATATAAAAAAACGATTGTACAAACGGGAGCGAGCATCGGTGCAAATGCAACGGTTGTCTGCGGAAACAGCATCGGCAGATGGGCTTTGGTCGGTGCAGGCGCAGTGGTTGCGTCCGATGTGCCTGATTATGCGGTTGTAATCGGCGTACCCGCAAGAGTCGTGGGCTGGGTCTGTGAATGCGGAACACAGCTCGGCGAGGATTTACAGTGCTCCTGCGGGCGGAAATATCAAAAATGCGGAAACGGATTGGAGAGAACGGCGTGCAGTTCAGAGATTTAAAAACGCAATATCAAAGGCTGAAGCCGGAAATTGATGCGGCGATACAGTCTGTGCTGCATCGGGCGGATTTTATTCTCGGCGAACCTGTAACAGAGTTGGAGAACGCACTTGCCGCGTATGTGGGGCGTAAATACTGTGTTACCTGCGCGAACGGGACAGATGCATTGCAGCTTGCGCTGACGGCAATGCATGTCGGCGCGGGCGATGCGGTGTTTGTTCCGGACTTTACTTATATTGCTTCTGCGGGTGCGGTTTCCGTGCTCGGTGCCGCGGTGATTCCGGTAGATATCGATGCGCGTACATTTAATATTTCTCCGCAGGCATTGGAATCTGCTGTTTTGCGTGTGCTGGCGGACAACAAACTGAAGCCGAAAGTGATTCTTGCTGTTGATTTGTTTGGTCTGCCTGCGGATTATGATGCACTCGTGCCGATTGCCGAAAAATACGGTATGGAAATTTTGGAGGACGGTGCGCAGGGCTTCGGCGGGAGTATACGCGGCAAAAGGGCATGCTCATTCGGCAATATTTCCACGACTTCCTTTTTTCCCGCAAAGCCTTTGGGGTGCTACGGCGACGGCGGTGCAATTTTCACGGATGACGGTGCGGTGAATGCACGCCTGCGTTCCCTGCGTGCGCAGGGCAGGTCAGAGACAGACAAATATGACCATTTGGAAGTCGGCGTAAATTCCAGACTGGATACTTTACAGGCGGCGATTCTTTTGCCCAAATTCAGAGCGTTTACGGAATATGAGCTGTGTGTAGTCCATCAGGCGGCGCAATGGTATACGGAACGGCTGAAAGACACGGTTACAACGCCCCATATTCCGAGCGGATATACTTCTGCTTGGGCACAGTATACCATTAAGCTGCGGGACAGTGAAACACGCAGTGCCGTGCAGACGGCGCTTAAGGCGCAGGGCATTCCATCTATGATTTATTATCCCCGCGGCATACATCAGCAGAAAGCATATGCGGATTTGCAGGTAACGGATGCGTGGTATCCCAATACACTGCACGCGGCGGAAACCGTGCTGAGCCTGCCGATACACCCGTATTTGGAACAAGCACAGGCGGACAAGATTTCCGAAGTAATAAAAAGCTGTCTGTAAAAGTTTTTCAGAAAACGGCTGTACGCCGTAATTGGTTACAGGTAAGGTGAGAAAGGAGCCGATTATGCGAAATATATTGTTTGTCAACGCCTGTGTGCGGCAGAATTCCCGCACATATACCTTGACGCAAAAAGTGCTTGAAAAGCTGGACGGGGAAACAACGGAAGTTTGCCTCTGCCGTGAAAATCTTGTTCCGCTGTGTCAAAAACAGTTAGAGGAAAGAAACACACAGCTTGCGGCACAGAACTTTTCGGCGCCGTTGTTTCAATATGCAAGACAGTTTGCGGCGGCAGATGAAATTGTAATTGCCGCGCCGTATTGGGACTTGGCGTTCCCGTCGCTTTTGCGTATATATTTTGAGTATATAACCGTAACAGGCATTACTTTTCGGTATACCGAAGCGGGAATTCCCGTTGGCTTATGCAAAGCAAAGCGCATCATTTATGTAACTACGGCGGGCGGACCGATTGGAGAACGCAACTTAGGTTATGATTATGTGAAAGCCTTGGCAGAGACTTTTTACGGCATACCGAAGATACAGTGTTTCAAGGCGGAAAATTTAGATATTCAGGGTGCAGACGTGTCTCGAATTCTTCAGGAGGCGGAGCGGGAAATTGAGAACAGTAATTTTTTTGCCGAGTAAGCTATACAAAAAGTGTATCGCATATAAGGTGTAATACAAAATACAGAACCGTGTTCTGCATGGTTGCAGAACGTTTGGCATATAACATTCTAATGTGTGACTTCAATGCCGTTGCTAAAATTATAGAAACTTTTTTCGAACAAACCGACAAAAACTACGGTAATTACTGCAAAAAACGCAACCGAAAACGGGATGCGATTTTTGCGCAGAGATACGGATTGTATTTATATATTTTTTCTTGCTTTATTGTCTTCTTTGTTTTATAATCTTGTATCGGAAAAATTACATATGATTATACAGAGGTCGTTTAGTATGCAAAAAATAAAATCTGTTATGCCCCAATGGGGACCTTATTCCAAAAAATACAGCGGTATTTCGCGCATTGTAAATCACGCAGAAGAACAAGGCGTGCGTTTTGACTTGGTTGTGAGTCCCGCCGTCTCAAATACAAATACCTGCCCGCCGAATGTAACAATTCCTGTCGGCGTGCATCCGTGGACGGCAAAAAATGACTATACACACTATTCTTATCGCTGTGATTTAGAGTGGAAAGATACGATTTATGCAGACGTTTCTTTTACCAAGCTTACAGAAGAAAGCGTGCTTGTCCGCACACAGATTTTTAACAATTCCGATTTGACGCAGAATTGTCTTGTAAATTTCTTTTCCGCTTTAGAGTTTCCGACAAGATATTCAACCTTGGTTTCATTGCCTGAAAATTGCGTGTTCAAAAAAGCGTTGGATTACCAAAGCTATAATTATCATACACCGCGTCCGTGGGATGCACAGACGATGGACGCGATGAAAAAAGGCGAGTTTTTTGACGATGCATTTACAGAGCACCGCGGTTTGGGCGACAGGGACAATAACCGTTATATTTTGCCGAAGTTTCCGAAATTCGGGGAAGAAGCAGGGGATCGTGTTGTTTACAGTATGACGTTTGAATGTGCGTTTCAAACGCCTGTACTTTGCATTCGCTATCAAACAACGGACGGAAACGACAGTGCGTTTACATTAAACGGTCAGAAAATTATTTTTCCGAAAACGAACGGAACGCTTCAAACCGCAGAATTTCCGATGTCGGCACTTTCAGCAGGTACGTGTGATTTTGAGTTTGTATCTCTCGGTACAGGCGGCATCGAGTTGGACTTTTTAGCTGTTTGTGAACAGGCAGATGCAAAATCGATTCAATGTCGGAAGGTATCACATGATTTTATGCCGCGGGTTGAGACTTCGTGTGATGAAAACGGTGCAAAAGCTGTGTATCATTACAGCGGTATAGAAAAACCGTTTGTAATTCGCACTTTTAATGCGGATACGCGCTTTCGTGCGTTTCCGAGCGGGTCTTTAGAGGACAGCCCGACTTCCCGCATTACCCAACCCGATGAAAGTTTCGGCGATATGATGGAACAGTTTTCGGGCTCTTTTTCCGAAAAGCACAGTGACGACGGCTTTTATCATAACACAGTTGTACATACAATTTTCATTGCGCCGGGAGAAAGCAAAACAGAATACGCAGTTGTTTCTTACGGCGATACAACCTATGAAACACCCGAAAGCTATGAGAAAATATATAATCTTGCAGTGTCTTCACTTGAACCGCTCGGCTATACCGCCGCAGGCGAAAAATACGCTTTTTCCAATCAATTACTGCGTGCGGCAATGTTCCAAAATGTGGTGTATCCGTTATACTGTCACGGGGAATATGTAATGCACCATACGCCCGGTAAACGGTGGGATTCTTTTTATACGTGGGATTCCGGTTTTATCGGCTTGGATATGGCAATGTTTGCGCCCGAAATTGCAGACAGTATTTTAGATATGTACTTTAGTTCAGACGATAATCCCGACTATGCTTTTTTACTGCACGGTTCGCCTGTTCCCGTACATCTGTATCAGTATTTTGAAATGCTGAACCATACAAATGATAAAACGGCGCTGTATGCATATTACAGCCGCGCCAAATTGTTTTATGATTTTCTTGCAGGTAAAATCAACGGGTCCACAACCGCAAAGTTCAAAAGCGGCATGACTACAACCTTTGACTATTTCTATAATTGCAGCGGTATGGATGATTTGCCGCCGCAGAAGGCAATGTATCAAAAAGGAATGCAGAAATTTTGCGCACCCGTGATTTCCTCGTCACAGGTCATCCGCACCGCAAAGCTTTTAAAAATCGTTGCCGAACAGCTTGGCAGAACACAGGATATTGCCGAATATGAAGCGGATATTTGCCGTCTGACAAAGGCTTTGCAAACCTATTCGTGGGATGAAAAAAGCGGTTATTTCTCTTATGTTGTACACGATGCGGACGGTGCGCCGCTCGGCTATTTTCTTGCGGACAACGGGGAAAATCTGAATAAAACAATGGACGGCATCTATCCGATTGTAGCAGGTGCCGTAACCGAATCGCAAAGAGAAAGACTTCTTGCACATTTGAAAAATCCGCAGGAAATGTTTACCCCTGTCGGCATCAGTGCGGTGGACAGAACGGCGGGATATTATGTGACCAACGGTTATTGGAACGGCAATGTGTGGCTGTCACATCAGTGGTTTGTTTGGAAAACCATGTTAGATCTCGGCGAAACAGACTTTGCATGGCAAATTGCAAAAACGGCACTGGACGCATGGAAACGTGAAGTAGAGTATTCCTACTATACTTTTGAAATGTTCAGTATTGAAACAGGTCGCGGCGGCTGGTTTCATAATTTCGGCGGACTTTCCGCTCCTGTAAACCTTTGGTCGGCGGCTTACTTTAAACCGGGTACATATCAAAGCGGATTCGATACGTTTTGCAAGACGGCGCAGTTTCATTCCGATTGTACCGCGTTTTCGGGTGTGTTCCGCAATTACGGTGATACGGAAGGCGCGCTACTGCTTGTTATGCAGGACAATGCGCAATATACTGTACTGTTGAATGGAGAGACAGCAGAATACAAAATCCGTTTTGACGGTATGCTGGAAATAAAACTGCCTGTGTGCGGAGAGGATTTGCATATTTCTGTTCAGCTGGTATAATCCTCAATGATTTTTTGAATTTCGGCATCCGTTTCGGCACATATACCTGCGGCGATTAAGCTTCGTTCGTCATCGGGGAGAGAGTCCAAATAGACATCAAAAATTTCTATTGGCATGGCATAACCGCGCTGATACAGTGCGAGTTTTCCCTGGTACTGCGAAAATGTATACTGCGGTTGCGGTGTTTGTGCCGTTGTGGTGGTTTGCGCCGCGTCTTCTCTGGCATTGAGTGAAAAATAGCCTGTCAACGCAATCATCAGCAGTCCGCATACGGAAATTAAAATACATTTTTGTAAAGTTTTTTGCATTTTATACGCGTCCTTTCGGATATGTCTACCTTTTATATTTTGGCAAAGTTTTGCTTTTTTATTAAATTTACGTGAAAATTGGAAATTTTTAATGAAATACAGGCAAAAATATGTTACAATACCATTGTCTGCCAAAAGATATGTCCAATATTATTCGATTTTATGCTGACGGAGGATTTCTATGGCTACCAATCGAAGCGAACAGAATACGCAAAAGCGCAAAAAGCCGATTACCCAAAAACAGCGTGTAACGATAACGGCTTTGCTTGCACTTGTGCTTACGGTGATACTGACTGTGTCCACGGTCAGTATATATGTGCTGTCGTTTATGGTTTCTTATGTGAATGGGGAACCGAGAGTGAATTTAGAAGAATATAAAGAAAACCAAGATCAAACCACGTTTATTTATGCTTACGACACCAATAATGAGGTGACGGAAATTGCGCGTTTGCACGGTGAACAAAACCGTGTTTGGGTGACCTATCGGGAAAATCCCGATGAAAGCGTCATTCCGCAGGACCTCGCCAATGCGTATATCGCGTTGGAAGACAAGCGTTTTTATGACCATAAAGGTGTGGACTGGTTCAGAACCATGTCCGCAGTCATCAAAGACAGAGGGGAAACAGGCGGCTCTACATTAACACAGCAGTTGATTAAAAATCTGACGGGGGAAAATAAGCGTACTTTAAACCGCAAGTTCTATGAAATTTTAATGGCGCTGAACCTTGAGAAAAATGTTTCCAAAGAAACCGTTTTGGAAGCTTATATGAATACAGTCTATATGAGCCACGGCTGTTACGGTGTGCAGACGGCTTCCGAAAAATATTTCGGCAAAAATGTGCAGGATTTGAATTTGGCGGAATGTGCCTCTTTGGCGGCGATAACACAGGCTCCGTCTGCGAACGACCCGCTTCTGCACCCCGATAAAAACCGTAAACGTCAGCTAACCTGTTTGGAAAATATGAGAGAACAGGGGAAAATTACACAGGAACAGCACGATGAGGCTGTGGCATATGAAATGATTTTCACCAACAGCGAAAATTATATGCCGTCGGAAGAGCTTGCCTCTAAAAAGACAAAAACCGAAAATGCAGTTTGGAGTTACTATGTCGATTATGTAATTCAAAGCGTTCGTGATGATTTGATTGACCAATACGGTTATACGCCCTCACAGGCTTCTTCTACGATTTATTCAGGCGGTTTGCGCATTTACTGTGCTGTCGATTTGCGGATTCAGGAAGCGATGGAGTCCGTGTATGTCAACAGAACCTCTTTCCCGAAATACAATAAAAATATTGACGATGCGCAGTCTGCCATGACAATTATGGATTACAGCGGACGCATTGTCGGCATGGTCGGCGGTGCAGGCGAAAAGACACAGAACCGCGGACTGAACCGTGCAGCGAACTCTTACCGTCAGCCCGGTTCTTCTATAAAACCGATTACGATTTATGCGCCTGCTGTGAACGAAAAATATGTAAACTGGAGCAGCATGATTACCAACTACGGTATTCCGCATTATTACAGTGACGGCGGCTACGGTCCCGTGAACTACGGCAACGACCCCGGTTCTCCCGATTCAAAAGTGAATGTGCAGAAGGCTATCTGTAAGTCTTATAATACAGTACCTGCTCAGATTTTGCGGAAGATGGGTTTTGAAACCAGTTTTGAATATGCTACACAAAAATTTCATTTGAAAAAGCTTATTGACCCGACGGATAAAAATACCTCTTCCTTAGCGGTCGGCGGTACGTATAAAGGTGTCACCACTTTGGAAATGGCATCTGCCTATGCTGCTTTCGGAAACGGTGGTAAATATTTCGAACCGTATTGTTATTATAAGGTTACAAACAGTAATGGTTCCAAGGTGCTGTTACAGCATGAGGAATCGGAGGGCGAGCAGATTCTATCGCCCGATACAGCGGATATCATGAATGAACTGTTGCAGACGGTTGTCACAGACGCGGCAGGGCAGGCAACAGGTTTGAAGTACGCTCTGAAAAATTCTGTTTTGTTTGCAAAAACAGGTACAACCACAGAAGATAAAGACCGTTGGTTTGTCGGCGGCACGCCGTATTATGTGGCGGCGGTTTGGTTCGGTTGTGATACGCCGAAACAGATTTCCAATTACGTTTCAGGCAGTCCGTCAGGCGCAATTTTTGATGCGGTTATGAATGCAGTGCATAGAGGCTTGGAGTCGAAATCTTTTACTAAATTCTCGCCGATTGTTGAACAGCATGCATATTGCACCGCAACAGGGTTGTTGGCGAGTGATAACTGTCCGAGCAAGGCGATGGGCTGGTATTCCAAAGAGAATTTACCGGGGCGCTGTACTTCCTGTACCGGCGTTGTGCCGGAGACACCGACTGAGCCGACGGTAACCGAACCGCAGTCAGCATCATCTTCCGAGCCTGCTGTTGAGGGTACTACCGACGGAGCAAATTCGGAAACCACGAACGGCGCTACGTCAAATCCCGCACCTTAAGGAGCTGTTATGGCTGATATTCTGTTTACCAATGCACGGGTGATTGACCCGTCACAAAATGTCGACTGTGTGTGTGATGTGCTTTGTAAAAACGGGAAAATTGCACATGTCGGCACAAATATTGTTTGCGAAAACGCACGAAAAACAGACGCTTCGGGGCTGATTTTAGCCCCGGGGCTCGTTGACATTCATACCCATTTGCGGGATCCGGGCTTTACAGCAAAAGAAGATATTTATACGGGCTGTGCGGCGGCGGCGGCAGGCGGTGTAACGGCTCTGTGTGCAATGCCCAACACCAATCCCGTTTGTGATACGCCTGAAACCGTTCAATATGTTTTAGAAAAAGCGAAGAATGCGAAAGCACGCGTGTTGCCCGTAGCGGCAATCACAAAAGGTTTGCACGGTGAAACGCTTTCCGATATGGAAGCGCTTGCGGCGGCGGGGGCTTGCGCATTTTCCGATGACGGCGTACCGGTTGCTACCGCTGATTTAATGCGGCAGGCAATGGAAAAAGCGGCGGCATTAAATTTACCGATTTTGGCGCATACGGAAGACAAATCCATTTCGGGAAAAGGAATTATGAATCACTGTGCGCTTGCTGAACGCTTGTCTGCCGAAGGCATCCCGAACAGCGCGGAAGATGTCGGTACAGCACGTGAAATTGCACTGTTAATGAGTGCGCCCGAAAATACAAGGTTGCATATTTGTCACGTCAGTACAGCGGGGAGTGCCGCGTTGATTGCGGACGCAAAAAAACGCGGACTGCACATTACAGCGGAAACCTGTCCGCATTATTTTATGTTTACCGATGAAAAATTGTCGGCAAAGGATGCGGATTACCGCATGAACCCGCCTTTGCGTTCCGAAGCAGACCGATGTGCTGTAAGGCAGGCACTGTTAAACGGGACACTGGATGCCATTGTAACTGACCACGCACCGCATACGGTTGCCGAAAAAAGCGACTTTTATAAAGCCCCGAACGGCGTTATCGGTATGGAAACCTCTTTTGCCGCAAGCTATACTGCGCTTGTCAGGAACGGTGCGATGACGGTTTCCGAGCTTTTGCGCAGAATGTCGTATGTGCCTGCGCAGATTTTGGGCGTGGATGCAGGTACGCTTCGTGTCGGCGCACAGGCGGATTTGATTCTGATAGATGAAAATGAAGTTTGGACAGTAGATGTTCACGAATTGCACGGTAAGTCGAAAAATTGCGTATTTAAAAATTGCACCTTGCAGTCTAAAGTGAAAATGACCGTTTTAAACGGTGAAATTGTATATGATGAACTTACAAAGGGGAATGAATAACATGGGATTTGACAGACTTTGCGAGGCGATTCTCGAAAAAGAGAATCCGACAGTGGCGGGGTTAGACCCGAAGCTTGCATTTGTGCCGAATTTTATTAAAGAGGCGTCCTTCCAAAAATGCGGACAGACTTTAGAAGGCGCTGCTGATGCGCTTTTGACTTTTAATAAAGGCTTAATCGATGCACTTTACGATATTGTTCCCGCTGTAAAACCGCAGTGCGCTTATTATGAAATGTACGGTTGGCAGGGAGTAAAGGCACTGCATGATACGATTGTCTATGCAAAAGAAAAAGGCTTGTTTGTCATTACCGACGGCAAGCGTAATGATATCGGTACAACCATGGAAGCATATGCGACGGCGCATCTTGGCGAAGTTTCCGTAGAGGAATCGGTTTTCGCTCCCTTTGACGGTGATGCACTGACAGTGAACGGCTATCTCGGCAGTGACGGCATAAATCCGCTTTTACCGATTTGCAAGGAAAAGGACAAAGGTATTTTTGTACTTGTAAAGACTTCCAATCCTTCGTCAGGCGAGTTGCAGGACCAAATGATTGCGGATAATACCGTATACAGAACTATGGGAGATATGTGTGAGCAGTGGGGCGAGGATACACGCGGCGCACACGGATATTCTGCTGTCGGTGCGGTTGTCGGTGCGACCTATCCCGCACAGCTCGGCGAACTGCGGCAGGCATTGCCACACACCATGTTTTTAGTGCCGGGTTACGGTGCGCAGGGCGGCGGTGCCAAGGATGTTGCGCCTGCGTTTGACAAGCGCGGTCTTGGTGCAATTATCAATTCTTCCCGCGCTATCATGTGCGCGTATAAAAAGGGCGAGTGGAAAGAGGAAGATTATGCGGCGGCGGCGCGCGCAGAGGCTATCCGTATGCGCGATGAAATTGCGGCGGCTTTAAAATAAGAAAAGGGAGAATATCCTTATGGCGGAATGTTCAAATAAAGCATATTTGCTGTTAGAGGATGGCACTGTTTTTGTCGGAAACGCAATGGGCAAAACAGGCACGGCGATTGGTGAAGTGGTATTTAACACCTGTACGGCATCCTATGAAGAGCTTTTGTCCGACCCAACGTATTACGGGCAAATCGTTGCCCAAACCTATCCGTTGGTCGGCAACCGCGGTGTGGCGGATGAAAACCGCGAGTCTGATATTATGTCAAACGGCTATATTGTCCGTGAATGGTGCAAAGTGCCTGCGGGCGGTAAGTCTTTGCATGCGTATCTGCTTGAACGCGGTATCGTCGGGTTAAGCGGCATTGATACACGGCGTTTGACACGTATTTTGCGTGACAAGGGATATATGAAAGGTGCAATTACCGATTCCTTAGACAATCGGGAAGAATTGCTGGAGAAAATTCGTGCATATACCGTCTCAGGTGCCGTGGAAGCCGTTACCGTGAAAGAGCCGCAGCAAATTAAGGCAAAAAATGAAAAATACCGTGTTGCGGTGTTGGATTACGGTTTCCCGCGTAAGATTTTGGAATCGCTGCTTTCCCGCGGCTGTTCTGTCGATATTTTACCGGCTTCCTATACCGCAGAACAAGTATCGGTACTGTGTCCGAACGGCATATTCCTGTCTGACGGTCCTGCTGACCCCGATGATAATCCTGTTTATATTCAGAATATTGCAGATATGGTGAAGCTGGGAATCCCGATGTTTGCCGTGGGACTCGGACATCAAATGCTTGCATTGGCGGAAAATGCGGAAATTGTTAAAATGCCACAGGGGCACCGCGGGTCTAATCAGCCTGTATTAGTTGCAGAAACAGGTATACTGATGGTTACGGAGCAAAATCACGGATATACTGTCCGTTCGGAAAGTGTTTCTGCCGATACGGCTGAAATTATAATGAAAAATATTAACGACGCGTCAGTTGAAGGTCTTTATTATCCGTCCGTTCCCGCACTCAGCGTGCAGTTTACACCGAACGGCAGTTCCGACAGCAGTACATCATGGATTTTTGACCGTTTTGTCGAAATGTTAGGGGAGGTGTGCGCATGAAACGGCAGTTCAGAAAGATTTTAGTGGTCGGCGCAGGTCCTGTTGTAATCGGGCAGTCGTCCGAATATGATTATGCGGGTACACAGATGTGCCGTGTTTTGAAGCAGGAAGGAATTGAGGTCGTCTGTGTAAACTCCAATCCGACAACGGTCATGACAGACCGCCGCTTGGTGGATTCTGTATATATGGAACCGTTAAACGTAGAAACAATTAAGAAGATTATCGAAATTGAAAAGCCGGATGCCGTACTTGCGACTGCGGGCGGAAAAACAGGCTTGGAAATTTGTTTGGAGCTTGCGCAGAACGGTTATTTGGCTGAGCATCATGCGGTTTTACTCGGCGCACAGCCCGATGTTATCAAAAGTGTCCGAAACGCACAAGCACTTCAAAATATGCTGCAGGAAGCAAATGAGCCTTACTTACCTACAGCGATTGTCAGCTCTGAAACCGAGACGCTGCAGTTTGCGGAAACCGCGGGATATCCTATTTCCTGTAAGGCAGCTTTTTCAGCGGAGGGCGGTGCTTTTGTACGCTGTGATACAGAAGCAGAATTGCTTGCCTGTTTTACAGATTGCGTCCGAAAATCGCTGGTTGGACAGGCTTTGCTGTCGAAATGCGTAGACGGTTATAAAGAAATCGAATTTGCCTGTATCCGTGATACGGACGGGAACTGTGTCAGCGTTTGCAGTACGGAAAGCATGGATGCTGTCGGGGTGCATGCGGGCGACAGTATTGTTGTTTTGCCCGCGCAGACCTTAACGGATGCCGAGGCGGTTATGTTGCGCCGTGCCGCAAGAAAACTTGCGCGCCATTTGAAAATCGAAGGGGTCTGTTTGGTCCGTTTCGCACTGCATCCCACTACGGGGGAGTACTTTGTTTTAGGTGCAGAACCGCAGTTGAACCGTACAACGGCGCTGATTTCCAAAGTGACGGGCTATCCGATTGCCTCGGTTTGTGCAAAAATTGCACTTGGCTATCGGCTATATGAGATTCAAAATGAAATTACGGGAAAAACAACGGCGGCAAATGAACCTGCAATTGATTACTGCGCCGTAAAAATGCCGAAATGGTCATTTGAGAATTTTGATGATGCGGCACGTCAGTTGGATGAAACCATGAAAGCGACCGGCGAGGCATTTGCGATTGGCACGGGTTTTGAATTGGCATTTTTAAAGGCAATTCGTTCCGTGAATCCCAAAACCGAGTATATTTCTCTTCCGAAACTTCGTTTAAAGACAGATGCCGAAATTAAAGATTTGCTGGCTCAGTGCGACAATGAACGTGTATTTGCGATTTACGAAGCCATTAAGCGCGGTTTTTCGTTGGCGGAACTGCATGCGCAGACAAACATTGATTCGTTTTTCTTAGCCAAACTTAAAAACATCGCCGATGCGGAATCCGCTCTGCGTACGAATTTTACAAAAGAAACGTATTTATATGCCAAGTCCATCGGATTTTTAGATTCTGTCATTTTACAGTTGACAGATTGCGAATCTTTGGATTTTAAAGCGCGTTCTTCATATAATACAGTAGACACCTGCGCGGCGGAATACGATGTGCAAAAGCCTTATTTCTATTCGGCATGGGATGAAGAAAATGAAGCGGAAATGTTCCTGCGGGCACATCCTGCCGAAAAGAAAAAGATTTTGGTCGTCGGTTCGGGTCCCACCTCTGTCGGTCTCGGTACGGACAGAGACTACGCGGCATATCAGGCGCTTTATACCCTGCGTGACTTTGGGTATGAAACCGTAATGCTCAACAACAATCCTGCGGCGAATACGACAGATTTTGCCGCGGCAGATAAATTGTATGTGGACCCGATAACCGAAGAAGATATTGAAAGTGTTGCGGCGACAGAAAAGCCCGACGGTGCAATTTTGGTATTCGGCGGCGGCGAAGCTCTGCGAAAATCGGAGATTCTGCGCGGTATGGGCGTGACTGTTTACGGTGCGGATGCGGCTGTGCACAGAGCGCTTAAAAACAAGATAGAGTTTTTTGATATCTTGGATAAGCTCAATATCCGCCACACGGGCAACCGCAAGGGACTAATCGGTAAAGGTATTGAAGTGGATGTCCTGACAGACGGCGAAGAATTTTTGATTCCCGGAATCTGTGAGCACATTGAAAAAACACAGGTGCATGCGGGCGACTCTATTTCTGTTTATCCGTCGGTGTCTGTGTCGGACGGTATCAAAGACAAGGTAGTGGAATATACAGCGCGTTTAGTGCATGAATTGGGAATTCGCGGGCTTCTGAATATTCAGTTTGTTGTGTATGATAATGAATTGTATATCAGGAGTGCCAGCGTTGTCGCGACACGGAACATTCCTTTTATGACGAAAGCTTCCGCATTACCGATTGTGGAATTTGCCACGCGTCTGATGCTCGGGGAATCTCTGCGGGATATTGGTATCGGTACAGGTCTTTACAGAGAACCGTCCAAATATTTTGTGCGAGTGCCTGTATTCAGTTTTGCACAGTTAGAGGGTGCTGACGTTCGGCTCGGTTCGGAAATGAAGTCTACAGGTGAGGTCATGGGTGTCGCGGACACTTTTGCGGAAGCACTCTTAAAAGGCTTTATTGCATCGGGTATGCGTATTAAGCGCACAGGCGGTGTACTGATTTCCGTAGCGGATTCGGACAAGCAGGCGGCTGTTCCGTTAGGCGAAGCGTTTTTAAAGCAAGATTTTAAAGTTTATGCGACCTCAAATACGGCGAAGCTGTTAAATGCGAATCATGTTGCGGCAAATGCGGTGCGAAAAATTCACGAGGGTGAGCCGAATACACTGACGCTGATTACGAAAAACCGTTTATCTTACTTGGTTTCCACGGCGCAAAGCGGACCGAAAACCAATTCGGACGATGTGCGGATTCGCCGTACGGCACTTCTGCGCCGCATTCCTGTCTTGCCGTCTGTTGAAACAGCATCTGCACTGTCGGCGTGTTTGGCGGAGAACGGTACCGTAGAAGAAATCCGTGTGCAGAAGCTGTAAAAATATTCTGTAGAAAGGATTGATACGAATACAAAATGCTTTCTTTTTGTGAATTTCGTATCATTAGGCAAAGGTATGTTTCAGTCCTGTTATAAAATTAAATCCATGGAACAGTTGAATCCGACGACTTACCGTTTGATTCTGGATTGTGCAGAATTGGCAGAGGAGAGTTGGTGCGGTCGGTTTGTCAATATTCGCTGCGGTGAGAAGCCGTTGCGCAGACCGATTTCTATTTGTGAAATTGATAAAGCAAACGGCACAATTACTTTGGTGTTCGAAGTGCGCGGGGAAGGTACGGAATGGCTTGCCGCGCGTAAAGCGGGCGATGAATTGGATGTTTTAGGTCCGCTCGGCAACGGCTTTTTCCCGAATCAGGAGAAGCGCGCAATTTTTATCGGCGGCGGTATCGGATGCCCGCCGATGCTCGGTGCGGCGCAGGCATACGGCGCAAATGCCGAGGCGATTTTGGGCTTCCGTTCTGCGGCGCAAGTGATTTTGCTGGATGATTTTAAAGCGTGCTGTCAGTCGGTTGAAGTCACCACCAACGACGGTTCTTATGGCGTAAAGGGCTTTGTCACCGATGTTTTAAAAGATAAGCTTTCCGAGAATCCCGACTGTGTGGTGTATGCCTGCGGTCCTATGCCGATGCTTAGAGGCGTTGCAGATATGTGCGCACAAAAGGGTGTGCAGTGTTTCGTTTCTTTGGAGCAACGCATGGGCTGCGGCGTCGGAGCGTGTTTGGTCTGTGCTTGCAAGACACACGAAGCAGACGGTGACCATATGCGCCACGTGTGCAAAAACGGTCCTGTATTCGACGCGAAGGAGGTTGATTTCGGTGGCTGATTTACGTGTGAATATTGCGAGCGTTGATTTTAAAAACCCTGTGATTACAGCAAGCGGTACTTTCGGTTTCGGGCAGGAATACGCAAAGCTGTATGATATCTCCAAACTGGGCGGTATTTCCTGCAAGGGAACAACTTTAGAACCGCGTATGGGAAATCCGTCTCCGCGCATTGCGGAAACGCCGTCGGGAATTCTCAACAGTGTCGGCTTACAGAATCCCGGCGTGGAAGGATTTTTACAGCACGATTTACCGTTGCTTGAAAATACGGATACCGTTGTCATTGCGAACATCGCGGGCAGTCAGGTAGAAGACTATGTTGAAACCGTTCGCCGTTTGCAGGGTGCACCGATAGATATGATTGAGATGAATATCTCATGCCCCAATGTCAAAGAAGGCGGTGTTTCTTTCGGGACGTTGCCGCAAAGCGTTGAAAATATTACGAAGCAGGTAAAAGCTGTCGCAGAACAGCCTTTAATTGTAAAACTTACCCCCAATGTTACGGATATTGCCGAAATTGCCGCCGCCGCAGAGGCGGGCGGCGCAGACGCCGTTTCTTTGATTAACACATTAACGGGTATGAAAATTGATATTGAAACCCGCCGTCCGCTTCTTAAAAATAACACAGGCGGTATGTCGGGTGCGGCTGTATTCCCCGTGGCACTGCGTATGGTTTGGCAGGCGGCAAACCGCGTGCGGATTCCCGTTATCGGTTTGGGCGGGATTACCAAATGGCAGGACGCCGTGGAAATGCTTTTGGCGGGCGCTACCGCTGTACAAATCGGCACAGCGAATTTTACCGATGCATTTACACCGCTCAAGGTGATTGAGGGGTTAAATGCGTATTTGGATGCGCACGGTGAAAAATCTGTTACGGACATTGTCGGTAAGGTTCAGCCATGGTAATGTTATCTGTGGATTACGGCGATGTCCGAACAGGCATTGCGGTTTGCGACAAACTTGAATTTATGGCTTCACCGGTTACGGTAATCCGTGAGCGGGACGAGGGGCGTCTGGCGGCGCGTATTGCGGAAATCGCCGCAGAAAAACGGGCTGAAAAAATCGTTTTGGGACTGCCGAAAAATATGGACGGCACCGAGGGCTTCCGTGCCGAAGCCTGCCGTGCTTTCGGCACAGTGCTTGCAGAAACCGCAAATATACCCGTGGATTTTCAGGATGAGCGGCTGACAACCGTTTCCGCACACCAAATGCTGAACGCGACAGATACACGCGGGAAAAAGCGAAAAGAGATTGTGGATGCGGTTTCCGCCGTAATTATTTTAGAAGATTATTTGCGTAAAACGAAAAATTAAAATTGCCCACAATACGACAAAATTTCAAATCCGATACCGATATAATATGGGTATCGGATTTTTTGTGTAAAGCGGGTGGGGATTTGGTTGTATATGCAGATGTGTTGATGGTCACCAATCTGTTTGTGAATTATTTTTTATTGTCGGTAACAAAAATTTTACTTCGGATGCGGTGTACGCGGAAACGCATTGTGCTTGGCGCACTGCTTGGCAGTATATATTCTTTAACAATATTTTTGCCGCAGCTACCGATTTTTGTCAGTGCTTTTATGAATCTTTTCGTTTCTGCGCTTATGGTGCTTGCCGCATTTCCGATACATAACAAAAAATTTTTTGCAAAGACTTTTTTTGCTTTTTTCGCGGTGAATTTCGGATTCGCGGGCGCGATGTTGGCGATTTGGCTCTTCTTTCGTCCGAACGGTATGGTGTATCAAAACGGAACCGTGTATTTTGATATCGATATAAAAATTTTATTGATTACATCTGTTGCCTGTTACGTTCTGTTAACCTGCTTTTGCCGTCTACTTCGCAGACGCGCACCTGACAGCGTGATATATGATGTGGAAATTACAAACAGCGGAAAAACCGTGTGCGCAAAGGCTTTGCTGGATACAGGGCATGCGCTCACAGACGGATTTTCCCATACGCCTGTTTTGGTGGTTTCGAGCCGGCTTTCCAAAATATTGGCGCCGCCGGATTTGCAGGCTTTTATGGAATCTGACGCCGTGCCTGCAAGTTCAAAAGATTTGCGCCTGATTCCGTATACCGCAGTAGGCGGAGAAGGCGTTTTGAAAGCGTTTTATGCGGACAGCATTTGTGTTCCGAAACGAAACTATACAGTTACCAATATTTTATTAGCACAAAGCAAAGCGGATTTTTCGGGTACGGAATATGAGGTTTTGCTGTGCAGTGATTTCTTTGAAAGAGGAGATACAGAAAATGTACATGCAAAAACTAAAGGCGATTCTGCAAAAAATTCGTGCGTTATTTCTTCGGGAAGACATTCACTATATAAACGGTCCCGAAACCTTGCCCGAGCCGCTGTCAAAAGCAGAGGAAGAAAGTCTTTTATCACGTCTTTCGGCAGGGGAAACGGGTGTGCGGGAGGATTTGATTGTACATAATTTACGTTTGGTTGTGTATATCGCCAAAAAGTTTGAGAATTCTGGCGTAAATGTTGAGGATTTAATTTCTATCGGTACAATCGGATTAATTAAAGCAGTCAACACCTTTCGTCCCGAAAAGAATATAAAGCTTGCTACATATGCGTCGCGTTGTATTGAAAATGAAATTTTAATGTATCTCAGAAAAACAGGGTCCCACAAAGGCGATGTGTCGATAGACGAGCCGCTGAATGTGGACTGGGACGGAAACGAGCTGTTGCTGTCAGATGTTTTAGGCAGTTCTCCCGATGAAATTCATGAAAATTTGGAATATGACGATGAAAAAAAATTGCTTTTGGAAAGTGTTGGTTTGTTATCGGACAGAGACCAAATGATTATGCGTATGCGGTTTGGCTTGGCGGGTCAAAAAGAGCATACGCAAAAAGAGGTCGCGGAAATCCTCGGTATTTCACAAAGCTACATTTCCCGTTTGGAAAAAAGAATTATTGCACGTTTGCGAAAAGAAATGGAAAAGGCGGTGTAGAGACCGAAAGAATACATCATTTTATTGGTTTTATTTGTTGATTTTTTAACAAAAAGACTATGAATTTTATGAAATTTGTGATATACTGTAAAAGTATTTCAGATGATATTTGTGAGTGATTGCATTTGGTCTTTTCAAGCTTGACCTTTTTATACATATTCTTACCTTTGTGTTTAGTTGCGTACTTTTTGACAGGTAAAATCAAAGTACGCAATTTTATACTTTTACTGTTTTCCCTTGTTTTTTACGCATGGGGCGAGCCGAAATATATACTGCTGATGCTTGCCGCAACCGCAGTGGATTATGCGGCAGGGCTGCTGATTGAAAAATACCGCGGTACAGGTAAAGCCAAATTCTTTTTGTTCTGTGCGGTTTTTCTCACGCTTTCTGTGCTCGGTGTATTTAAATATGCCGATTTTTTTGCCGACAGTGTCAATCGGGTATTTTCCCTGCAAATGCCGCTTTTGGGTCTTTCCCTGCCGATTGGAATTTCATTTTTTACCTTTCAGGCACTGACTTATGTTGTAGATGTTTACCGCGGGCGTGTGCCTGTACAGCCTTATTATTACAAACTGCTTTTGTATGTTTCCATGTTCCCGCAGTTGATTGCAGGACCGATTGTGCGGTACAGCGATGTTTGTGCGCAGATTGACGGGCGTGTCTGCACTTGGCAGAAAGCATCGCGCGGGATTCTGCGGTTTTGTGTCGGTCTTTTGAAAAAATCGATTGTTGCGAACTTTGCAGGGGAGTTGACTGAAAAACTGCTCGGCGGGGACCTTTCCGAGTTATCTTCTGTCGGAGCTTGGGTCGGTATTGCCGCCTACGCGATTCAAATCTATTTTGATTTTTCCGGATATTCGGATATGGCAATCGGTTTGGGGCGTGTGTTTGGATTTGATTTTCCCGAGAATTTCCGTTATCCGTATGCCGCGCATTCCGTCCAAGATTTTTGGCGACGCTGGCATATTACACTCAGTTCTTTCTTCCGCGATTATGTGTACATTCCGCTCGGCGGCAATCGGAAGCGCTGGGCACTGAATATGCTAATCGTTTGGCTTTTAACCGGACTTTGGCACGGCGCCGCTTGGAATTTTGTTCTTTGGGGACTTTATTATTTTATCTTTTTGATGCTCGAAAAGCTGTATTTGGGTAAAATTTTAGAAAAGCTCCCGCGTGCAGTACAGCACATTTATACAATAGTTGTTGTTTTGATTGGCTGGGTATTTTTCTACTTTGAAGATTTATCCGCTGTGAAAGCGTTCTTCGCCGCAGCGTTCGGGGCAAACGGATTTTCCAACCTTACGCAAACTGCACTGATTACCAATTATATTGTGGTATTGCTTGTGGGCGCTGTGTTTTCCGTTCCTGTTTTTTCAAAGATACTTGCTTTGGGAAATCGGTTGTGTGAAAGCAAAATCGGCAAAGTACTTGTGAATGTATCTTGTGTGATTTTTACTTTTTCCGCATTGTGGATTGCAACTGCCGCCTTGGTCGGTTCAAGCTACAATCCGTTCTTATATTTTCGGTTTTAACAGGTTCAAACGATGATTTATTTAAAGAAATTAAAAAAATCTGAAAAAAAGAATACGACGCCGTCTGCGCCGTCTCTGCACAGTGTGACAGCGGGGCTGGTTGTGCTTTTGTTTTGCGGAACTTTGGTTGGGTTCTTTTTACACAGTGCTTTTGATACAGATGCCACTGTTTCTGAAAGCGAAAACCGTACATTGGCAGAAGTGCCGCATGTTTCGCTGAAAACTTTATCTGACGGCTCATTTATGACGGACTTTGAAACGTATTATGCGGATACCTTTCCGCAGCGGGAACGGTTTTTAACATGGAATCAAAAAATTACCGCGATTTTTTCAGGTGTTCGCGGTAAAGATGATGTCGTGCTTGTGTCGAAAACAGAAAAGGATGATTTTGCTGGGCAGGATATCGATTATGATGAATAATTTTTTTATGGGGTGAAGTTATGAAATACGATGTAGTGGTGATTGGTGCAGGTGTTGTCGGTGCACTGATTACCCGCGAGCTTTCCAAGCTCAATGTCCGTGTGGCTATGGCTGACAAGTTTAACGACGTCGCTATGGGCACAACCAAGGCCAACAGTGCGATTGTGCATGGTGGCTTTGATGCGGCAAACGGTACCTTGAAAGCCAAGCTGAATGTGCGCGGCACCGAATTGATGCCGCAAATCTGTAAGGCGCTTTCCGTACCGTACCGCAACAACGGTTCCTTGGTTTTGGCATTTTCCGAGAAAGAAATGGAGCACGTGCATACGCTTTATGAGCGCGGCGTGAAAAACGGTGTGCCGCGCCTTTCGGTTGTGGACAAGGATACCGTTCTGAAAATGGAACCGCACGTGAGTGAAGAAGTGGTCGGTGCGTTGCTTTCGGAGTCGGCGGGCATTGTTTGTCCGTATGAATTGACGATTGCGGCGGCAGAGAATGCCGTTACGAACGGTGCAGAATTTTTGCGTAACTGTGAAGTGCTGGCGATTCGTGAAGAAAACGGCGAATTCGTTTTGGAAACTACGCTCGGCGAAATCACAGCAAAATATGTTGTCAATGCCGCAGGCATTCACTCCGATGATATCGCACGTATGATTGGGGATGATTCCATTTCTTTGGTCGCGCGCAAAGGTGAGTATTATCTTTTAGATAAATCTTTCGGTTATATGGCAGACCATACGATTTTCCAGTGCCCCAATGAAATGGGCAAGGGTGTTTTGGTTACACCGACTGTGGACGGCAATCTGCTGATCGGTCCTTCCGCTTTGGATGTGGACGACAAAGAAGATGTCGATACTACACCCGACGGCTTGGAGTTTATCGTAGAGAAAGCCAAGAAATCTGTACCAACTTTGAATGTGCGCGGTGCGATTACGTCGTTTGCGGGTATGCGCGCACACCCCGTGACAGACGACTTTATCATTGCCTTCTCCGAAAAGAGTGACCGTTTCCTGAATGTGGCGGGTATTGAGTCACCCGGTTTGTCGGCGGCACCCGCGATTGCGGAAATGGTCGCCGGGATGCTCAAGGAAAAAGCAGAGCTTACCGAGAAATCCGAATATACCGAAACCCGTAAAGCACCTGTCCGTTTCCGTCATATGACAAAAGCGGAGCGCGAGGCGCTGATTGCCAAAAATAAGGCATACGGCAGAATCATTTGCCGCTGTGAGACCATTACCGAGGGTGAAATTGTGGACGCGATTCACGCCCCCGCAGGTGCACGCGATGTGGACGGCGTTAAGCGCCGTACGCGCGCAGGTATGGGCAGATGCCAAGGCGGTTTTTGCGGCTCCAAGGTCGTGGAGATTCTTGCGCGTGAGCTGAATGTTCCAATGAATGAAATTACAAAGTTTGGCGGCGAATCGAAAATTCTGTTTGAGAAAACAAAGTGAGGTGTGAAGAAATGCTGAATTATGATTTGGTTGTGGTCGGCGGCGGCCCCGCAGGTATGGCGGCGGCGTTGCAGGCGCACGAAGAGGGTATTGAGAAAATTCTGATTTTAGAGCGTGCAGACACGCTCGGCGGTATTCTGGAGCAGTGTATTCACACGGGCTTTGGGCTGCACTATTTCGGCGAGGAACTGTCAGGCCCTGAGTATGCAGGCAGATTTATCGAGCAGGTTTATAATACGGATATTGACGTAAAAGTCGATACCATGGTATTAGACATTTCTGCGGACAATGTGGTTACGGCGGTCAATAATTTCGACGGGCTGTTGACCATTCAGGCAAAGGCGATTGTACTGGCTATGGGCTGCCGTGAGCGCCCGAGAGGTGCGCTTTCCATCGCGGGCAGCCGTGCGGCAGGCATTATGACCGCGGGTACCGCGCAGAAATATGTCAATATGGATGGTTATATGCCTGGTAAAACGGTTGTCATTTTAGGTTCGGGCGACATCGGTTTGATTATGGCGCGCCGAATGACCTTAGAGGGAGCAAAGGTGAAAGCGGTTTGCGAACTGATGCCGTATTCGGGCGGGTTGACCCGTAATATTGTCCAGTGCTTGGAGGATTTCGGTATTCCGTTGCGTCTTTCCTGCACCGTTGTTGCAACCCACGGCAAGGAACGCTTAGAGGGCGTTACGGTTGCAAATGTTGACGAGTATCTGAAACCCATTCCGGGAACGGAAGAGTATATCCCGTGCGATACTTTGATGCTCTCCGTCGGTCTGATTCCCGAAAATGAGCTTTCCAAAAATGCAGGGATTGCGTTAGACCCTGTGACCAACGGTCCTGTGGTCGATGAATACCGCGAAACTACGCATCAAGGCGTGTTTGCCTGCGGCAATGTTTTGCAGGTGCATGATTTGGTGGACTTTGTGACCGAGGAAAGTAAGTTGGCGGGTCTTGGCGCCGCGAAGTTTATCAAAGGCGAAAAAGCAGAGGACGGTACAGTACATACCAAAGGTGAAAACGGCGTGCGGTATATTGTGCCGCAAAACATCAACCGCGCAACGGATAAGGATGTAAAGCTGTATTTCCGTGTCGGTCGTGTGCTTGAAAATGTCACTTTGACGGTGACCTGCGGGGATGAGGTTTTGCTTTCTAAGAAAAAGCGGAAAATGACGCCCGGTGAGATGGAATATGTGACCTTAAAAGCAGAAGTTATTAAGCAGCTGCCGACAGACAGTACAATTGTCGTCAGCACGAAGGAGGCGTAACGCAATGGAAAAGAGAGATTTGATTTGTGTGTCGTGCCCCATCGGCTGTGCAATCACTGTGGAATTGGATGACAACGGGCAGGTCACATCCGTCGCAGGCAACACCTGTAAGCGAGGCGACAGCTACGCACGTCAGGAATGCACGCATCCCGAGCGGATGCTGACCTCTACCGTCAAGGTTGAGGGTGGCAGATTGCCCGTGGTGCCCGTCAAATCCGCAAAGCCGATTCCGAAGGAATTGCTGTTTGATTGTATGACGGAAATCAATAAAGTCACTTTAGCCGCACCTGTGAAAATCGGCGATGTAGTACTCGAGAATATCTTGAATACAGGGGTAAACATCGTCACAACGAACGAGGCGTAAGACTTTTAGAGAAATGAAAAACGGGGAGAAGATCACCTTTGGTGGTCTTTTCTCCGTTTTTTGATTGCAGAATAGGAGAATGGTTATGGAAAAAAAGAAAATCTGCCGTATGCGTGTTGCGGTATCTGTTTTATCCGTGCTGTTAATTATTTGCATAGGCGTATTGGGCGTTACGGTATATAAGCTGAATAGTGTAAATTTGTTCTCAAAGAATATTGTATTGAGCAACGCCGCATTTATCGGTACAAAGGATGAAGGAGAGCAGATAGCAGAACTGCCGAGCCTGCCTATGGATACAGCTTCGGAAGCCTACGCGTTTGAGGATTATTACAGGATTTATTCTGCGCAAAGAGATTTAACAGAGAAGCAAAACGGGCTGAAAGATTTAATTGCAGATGTTCAGTATAAAGCAATACTTTCTGTGCCGCATTTACAGCAGGGCGATGCGCTTCCGAACGGCTGTGAGGCGGTCTGTGCGGCAACCTTACTGCAATACTGCGGTTTTTCTGTTACAGCGGAAGAATTCGTAGATAATTATTTGCCGTGTGAACCCGTAAAATTGCGCTGGGGCTGTCGCTACGGTCCCGACCCATCCAAAGCGTATGCGGGGAATCCGAGGCAAGCACGCGGTGGATTCGGCTGTTTTGCGCCTGTGATTACAGAAGCGCTGAAAGAATATTTACCGCAGGACTATATCGTATCCGATTTAACGGGAAAGCCGCTGAGTGAGTTGGCGATTACCTATATCTGTGCAGGCGTTCCGATTGCCGTTTGGGTGACACAGGATATGCAGCCGATTGAAAAGGCGTATCAATGGCAATCCTATGACAAATCAGAAACCTTTTTGTATCCTGTGAATCAGCACTGTATGGTTTTGTGCGGATTTGATACGGAAAAGTATTATTTTTCCGACCCGCTGTCTGCGGAAGAAATTGTATCCTATCCCCGTGAAACCGTCGAAAACTGCTATCGCTCTATGGGGATGCAGGCTGTGGCAATTTTCAGCACAGAATAGTAGTAATAAGTATAGATTTTTAGCTAAGGCATAAAAAATCATTTAAAGAAAAAAAGCACGGTAGGTATTTTTAAAATCCTATCGTGCTTCTTCTAAAATATAGATAATTATTGCTATCCAATCAAATGCTTAAATCTCTTCTGTTCGTTTCCGTTTTTGTGCATACACTGTGAATACGCCAACCAACGCAATCGGCACAATCATAAACGGCAGTGCGCTCGGCTGTTGCCCTTCTGTTTTCGGAATATCCTTATCTGCGGGTGGTGTGGGTTCTGTTGGTTCTGCAGTTGTCGGTTCGTCTGTAGGCTTTTCTGTGTTGGTTGTCTTTTCGGGACGTCCCAAATCTGTAATCTCTGTCGAAATCGGTGCGGCAGTAATCAAATAGCTATATTGCACAGCATCTGCGGCGGATAGGGGAGTAAATGTAAAGGTTTTACTTTTTAGTTGTGACTGATTGTTATAAAGCGTGTATACAACCGTAATATCAAAGGGATTTGTGCATTCTGCCAACATATGCTCAGGTAAGGCGATATAACCCGTTTCACCTGCCGCAATGCGCTTCTTTAGGGTCGGTTTCAACTCAAACTTAGCACCGCCGACTTGAATATACCAAATATTGATTTCGTATTCTTTGGAAAGATTGCGAATCAACAGCTTGGTATCCGCCGCGCTGTGGTAACCGGGGGAAGTACCGTCAAACCGCAGATAAATGCTGTCCACGGGATTCTGCGCAGAATTGAACTGCGGGAATTTTGTGTCGGAAAATACGTTTTGAATGGTATCTGTAAAGAAAAATGTCTTTACAAAATCTTCCGTGTACGGGTCAAAAATATACATTCCGTGGAACTGCCCGTTGATAAACCATGTGTTGTCGGGCAAATAGGCGGTGGTAGCGTCTATATTGCGTTCGGGGGAGATGTGAAAATGATTTTTGTGGTTGCAGTTTGTGCCTTTTTCGATATAATCTGCGGCAAAATGGCTGTCAAACGGTGCGCAGAATGCGCCCGATGAAGTGGTTGTATCGATAATATAGTCTGAATTCTTATTACTGCCCGTTACGTTTTCGTGCCCGTAATTAGTCAGAATGGCAATATTCGTACCGGCTTTTTGTGCACGTTCAAGACCTTTGTGCATATTGCGCAGTGCGTCATAGTGAAATGCGTCGGATGCGGCAATAATTTCTGCGTTTTCAATCGGGTCAAGACGCTTTGCTTTCGCTTCGTCGTATACAGCGAGGGGGCAGAAGTCCCAAATACTCGGAATGTTTTTAACAATATCTATGATATAGCGTTCGCACAAATCCGACAGCACGGCATTGAGGTTTTTAAAGCCGATGTACTTAATCAGCCATTCAAATTCTTCTTCCGTGCCGAGTCCAAGTTCCACGAACTCTAAAATTTTGGCATAATTCAAATTTAAGGGATTGCCGAGCATCGGGTCACCGACCATAGTAGTACCGCCGATAGCAGGTGCATCTAAAATAACCTTACGCGCATCGCCTTTCCAGCCATAATAATACAGATACGAAGCACCGCACTGTCCGCCGTGGCTCAATCCGAAAATATCGACTTGCTTTGCGCCTGTCAGCGATTTCACTTCCTGCACAAATTCGTCAATCGCTTTGGCGTAAGAAACTTGCCCTTTGCGCCAATCGTAGTGGAAAACAAAAATGTTGTCCGCGCCGCGTTCTTTTTCCATAATCTCCACAAGATGCGTTTCGGCAATCAGATTTTCTTCTCCGTTTGCACGTAAGGCGGATACACGTGCCTGGGCGGCAGAGGTGACATGTGGGACTACATTGTGTTTTGAAGTGCCGTCGGGATTACACAGAATCGGTTCCATGGTTTCCTGTAATACACCGCCGAGAATATCAACCAGCTGTGTTGTGTTTCCCTGGAAAATTTCACCCGCCGTGCCTGCAATGTCAGGCAGAGCGGCAACAATACGGTCTTTCACCTTAGAAAAATCCAATCCCCAAACCTGTTCGCCTGTGTCGGCATTATCCAATCGGGGACCGCTGTAGCCTTGCAAAATGATTAGCGGTATTTGATCTTTTTTTGCCGCAAATGTACTGATGGGAAGCATGGACAAGAGGAGTAAAGCAGTTAAGAGAATAGAAGTTAGCCTTTTCATTAGAAACCCTCCATTTGTTCATAGTGAATAAAAAAATACAATCGAATGTACAAATACTATCAAAATTTTATCATGATTATCTATGAATTGTCAATCAACACCTGCTGATGCACAGTTCAATTTGTATTTTTCCTTTAAATGTGATATACTGCTGTAAATCAAACGTCTATATTGAAAGAGGAAGCAAAATGAGTGACAGCTATAAAATTGCAGCCAAGGTAGTGCCGTCTGAACGTCAGCTGAAATGGCAAGAGGTGGAGTTTTATGCGTTTTGCCATTTCGGTATGAATACATTTACGGGCAAGGAATGGGGCGACGGGCAAACGCCCCCCGAAGTGTTTCATCCAACCGATTTTGATGCTGAACAGTGGGCAAAAGCTGTGAAATCCGCAGGAATGCGCGGTTTAATTTTGACCTGTAAGCATCATGACGGATTTTGTCTTTGGCCGAGTGCGTATACGGAGTATTCCGTGAAAAACAGTCCGTTCCGTGACGGACAGGGAGATGTTGTTCGTGAAGTTGCGGACGCATGCAAGAAATACGGCTTGAAATTCGGCGTATATCTGTCTCCGTGGGACCGTCACGAGCCGACTTACGGACAGGGAGAGCCATATAACACATATTACAAAAACCAACTGCGTGAATTGTTGACGAATTACGGCGAGTTGTTTTGCATTTGGCTGGACGGCGCCTGCGGCGAAGGTAAAAACGGCAAAAAGCAAAAATATGATTGGCAAAGTTATTATGCGGTAATGCGCGAGTTACAGCCGAATGCCGCCATTTGTGTCAGCGGACCTGATGTGCGCTGGATTGGAAACGAGGCAGGCGTTTGCAGAAAGGCAGAATGGAGTGTAGTGCCTTCTTGGCTGTCTATTAACGAGTATGTTGCAGAACATTCTCAAAAGGCAGACGATAAAAAATTTGCAAAAACACATAACGCTATGGTTTTAGACCTCGGTTCACGCAAAGCGATTGCAAATGAAACAGATTTTATTTGGTATCCCGCTGAGGTTGATGTTTCTATCAGACCAGGTTGGTTTTACCATGCCGCTGAAGACGGAAAGGTCAAATCACTCGATAAGCTGTACAAAATCTATTTGAATTCTGTCGGAGGAAATGCTTCACTGCTTCTGAATATTCCGCCGGATAAGACAGGGCGGATTCCGCAGGTGGACGCTTTGACGCTGGATGCTTTCGGCAGAATGCTGGGTAGAGAATTCCCCGTGGATTTGTTACAAGGGGCGCGGGCATGTGCAACGAGCGAGCTTGACAGTGAGCACAGTGCAAGCAGTGTATTAGAGGAAAATACAAGCTTTTGGCAGTCTGCGTTGGATGAAGAATGCCCTGAACTGGTGTTAGATTTCGGTACGGAGACTGCATTTGACAGCCTGATTTTACAGGAAAATATCCGTACAGGTCAGCAGATTGAAGCTTTTGATGTTGCAATTCAAAAGGGGAACCGTTGGAAACGAATCGGCAAATATACAATTATCGGCTATAAACGCATTTGCCGTTTTAAGAAAACCTACCGTACGCGAAAGATTCGTATTCGGATTCGCAGTCATCGCGGCATGGCAACCATATTAAGAGTTTCTGCTTATAAGCGCAATGAACTGGCCTAAAGCTTTACAATATTCACATCTTATCTTGAAATGCAGCTTGTCTTGCATAGAATATACACTGTAAAGCTATAAACCATGACAAAACGCGGCGAAAGTGTAAAGCGAATCGCTTTACACTTTCGCCGCGTTACAAAATGCTTGAAAAGCCCTAATAACCAAAGTTTTTAACATTATGAACAGAGTTTTGAACATTTTCTTCGTTAAAAAAGTAATTGTCAAAAATTGGGAGAAATGCATATTCACAGATTTTTATATGCATATTTTACCTGATTTTTTGCATGTTAAAATTTTTGTCTTGCAAAATAGACGAAGGTTCACCAACCGTCTATTTCTCCTCGCTCTAATGCACCTACAATTTTCCTCTGTATGGCAGGGTAGTCTTTTTCTAAAGATTTCAAAAGTTCCTTGACAGTTTGCCGTTCGGTTACCTTGTCCACAGGGCATTTGCTTTTGGTGATAGGTAAGTTCAAACGGTTTGTCGCAGAAGCTACATCGTTTTCACATGCAAATACCAATGGACGTATCAGATATAAATCTTTATTGGATAAATAGGAGATAGGAGAAAAACAGCCGATTCTGCCGCCCGAAAATAAATTCATTATAAATGTTTCTGCGGCATCATCCAGATGATGTCCGAGTGCTACCTTGTTACAGCCGTTGGCTTTGGCGGTATCGTGTAAAATGCCGCGGCGCATTTTTGCACAGAGGCTGCACGGATTTTTTTCCTGACGCGTTTCAAAAATAACTTCCCAAAGATTTGTGCGTTTTATAATGTATTCTACATTTAATGTTTTGCACAGTGCTTCAATTCTCGAAAAATCGCCGCATTCGCCGTTGAACTGATAATCTAAAGTGACAGCAACGAGTTCAAAATGCAGGGGGTAAAATTCCCGTAAGCGTGCCAGTGTGCATAAAAGCAGTAGGGAATCCTTACCGCCGGACACCCCCACGGCAATGCGGTCACCTTCTGCAATCATATGATATTTATCCACAGCGGCGCGGCAAAGACTTAAAATTCGTTTCAAAATAAAATCCTCCGTCTGAAAACTATAAATATTTTAGCGTAATTTCCGAAACAAGTAAATCATTTTCATAAAAATAATCTTTTAGAAAATACTATGAAAAATAAAGAAAAACAGAGAAAAAAAGAGTAAATATATTTCCCCGTTAAATTTTTCAAAAAAATTGTTGACGAATCGGTAAAGGCGTGGTAAGATAGTCAAGCATTTTAAGAATGAAACAGTAGAAAACGGAGGTTACGTCTATGTCAACTTATATGCCTAAAGCCGGCGACATCAGCCGCGAATGGTATGTGCTTGATGCAAACGGCAGAACACTCGGTGAAGTCGCTGTGGAAGCTGCAACACTGCTTCGCGGCAAACATAAACCGACCTTTGCACCGCATGCAGACTGTGGTGACAATGTCATCATTATCAATGCGGAAAAGGTTGTTTTGACAGGCAACAAGCTTGAGCAGAAAATGTATTATCATCACACAGGTTACATCGGCAACATGAAAGAGGTTCAGTATAAAACTCTCATGGCTGAAAAACCTGAATTTGCCGTGAAAAAAGCAGTGAAGGGCATGCTTCCCGCAAATACCATCGGCAGAAAATCGCTTACCAGACTGCACATTTACAAGGGTGCTGAGCATGCACATCAGGCACAGAAGCCCGTTGTAAGAGAATTCTAAGAAAGGGAGGCAAATTATTATGTACGAAACCAATCCTTATTTTTACGGTACAGGCAGAAGAAAAAAATCTGTCGCGCGTGTTCGCGTTTATGCGGGTACAGGCAAAATCACCGTGAATGACAGAGATATTGATGATTATTTCGGTCTTGAAACCTTGAAGTTGATTGTACGTCAGCCTCTCGCACTTACCGGAACTGCGGATAAGTTTGACATTGTATGCAAAGTTGCAGGCGGCGGTGTTACAGGGCAGGCGGGTGCTATCCGTCACGGCCTTTCCCGTGCACTTTTGCAGTATGATGAAAACCTTCGTCCTGCTCTCAAAAAAGCAGGCTTCCTGACACGCGACCCGAGAATGAAAGAGAGAAAGAAATACGGTCTCAAAGGCGCTCGCCGTGCACCGCAGTTCTCGAAGAGATAACTTCTCAGTTATTTTCAAAAAATATATTTTTATTCCCTGCGAAGTGTTTCGCAGGGAATTTTTTGTTTTTAGTTTACAGCCAGAGACTATAAAAAATCCTCTGTCGAACAGGTATCCGTTTGACAGAGGATAAAACTTTATTTATAAAATTTTGCCGTGCTGTAAGTCGAATCTAAACTGATTCGGTTCACCGTTTTCGAGATATTGTATATCTATAACGCGGCGGTCATTGGACAGGAATTCAGCCTTTTGAATTTGAATATCATCTTTCGAAAAGGTTTTTAACAGGGTCTGCATTTGCAGTTGATTGTAATCGCCGACATTATCTGAGGTGAATAAAACACTGCCGAACAGTTTATTGACAGTGGAAATGATTTTACGCTGTTCAAAACTGCATTGCATATTATTTTCGCGCAACAAAAACACATCGGGGTCATTGCGGAAAGCTCTTCCGTCTAAGTGACGGCGGAAGATGCTGTTGCCGAGTGTGTTGATGGTGGAAACATTTTCTCTGTGTGTAAAGGTAATGCTTTTCCACGAAAGCCCCATATCTGCGCCGATTCGGCAGTAATCTACCTTACCGAATGCAGGGAACAGGGGAACACCGCAACCGAGAATCAGTTTGTCGCCCACACATTCGCGCAAAAAGTCCATCGCTTCGCACATCAGTTGTCCGCGGGTTTTACCGTGGTTCGGTACAATGGCGGCGGCATACAGGAAGTCTAACTTTACAAGATCGTAGCCCCAATCATTCAAAACCACATCAAACACGTGACGGATGTATTCTCTGGCTTCAGGATTTTCAATATCCAAAGCGTAAAATCCGCCCCAGTTTAACCCGCAGCGGACGGGTTTGCCTTTTGCGTCGCGAATCAGCCAATCGGGATGCGCTTCGGCAATTTTAGAAACATACTGTGCACCGAGGGGGGCGAGCCAAAGTCCTGCCGCCATGCCTTTTTGATGGATTTTATCCGCAACGACCTTCATGCCGCAGGGGAATTTCTTTGCATCTACCGATAACCAGTCGCCGACATTGGTTTGATAGCCGTCGTCAATTTGGAAAATATCAATATCCGCGTCCACCTTAGACAGGGATTCCAAATCATCCGCAACAATTTTCTCATTGATGTTCGGATAATAGTTGTACCATGTGGTATATCCGTTTTTCACGGGTGCGGTTGCTTTCGGAATGCCGAGCAGAGAAAACCACTTGTCAAATACAGCATCTTCTGTTCCGTTCAAATGAACGATATCCAGCACATCGTATTCGCCGTCGATAGCAATGCCATCTAAGTCTTTTTCAACCGTAACGGTATTTTTATTGCAGTCAAATCGGAATATGGTATAACCTGTGCGCTCATTTAAAGAGGCAAACAAATCATATGTTTCGCCGCGGCGGATATAGCCGTACGAAAAACCGTGGAACATGCCGGACTTTTTGTCGTAGGAAACAAATGTATAATCCCCGGAAGAACGGAAAGAGGTTCCCTGTATACCCAAACTGCAAATCGGATTTAAATAAGACGGTTTGTCATCCACAAACCATTCGCGGCAGTCCGTCCAAGATTGATAACCGTTTAAAAAGACACGATCATCTGCGGAGAAAGTGTAGGGAATGGTGATTGCAAGTTTTTTTATGCGCACGGGTGCCGGTGTTTGCATGCGCATGGTGATATGATCCTGAAACGCTTTATAATGCATACGGAAATGCTCTGTTTCAAATTGATTGGTGACATATGTGGTTTTTCCGAACTTGTACTCCAGATGCAGTTTGAATTTTTCCATAATGTCAATATCCTCCAACAATATGTTTAATAGTATTTAGAGTATACCATATTTTGCTACAATTAAGTAGCCAAATTTATTTCGGTTTTTTTGTTGATTTTGATACCAAATCGCATAAAATAACAAAAAATTACATTTAGACCATTCGTTTTCCGCTGTTTAATACATCAGAAATATGACAAATGCAACCCCATTCTTTTTCGGAATGGGGTTTTATCTTAAAAATTTTTACCAAATTAGGTATTTTTCCACTTTTTTATTGAAAATTTTCTCAAAATATTGTATACTTGTCCTGTGCTTGAACCCGATTCGCAAAATGGCGCAAATGGCGCTTTTTACATATTTGCTGTTCAGGCTTTTTTTAATTCTTGTGTTTGTGGGGAACTAAAATGAAACTGTTGGAAGAGCGAATTCAAAAAGACGGTATAGTGAAATCGGGAAATGTTTTAAAAGTAGATTCTTTTTTGAATCATCAGATGGATATTACTCTGTTTAATGCAATGGGCAAGGAATTTAAACGTCTTTTCCAAGATGCGGGCGTAAACAAAATTATGACGATTGAAGCATCCGGTATTGGTATTGCTTGTGTTGCGGCACAGTATTTCGATGTTCCTGTTGTATTCGCTAAAAAATCGCAGAGTGTGAATATAGACGGGGATGTTTATTCTACACAAATAGAATCTTTTACACATAAACGGGTTTACAATGTCATTGTGTCCAAAAAGTATTTGTCGCCGAATGACCGAGTTTTGATTATTGATGATTTTCTTGCGAACGGCTGTGCCATGAACGGTTTGTTAGATATTGTGTCGTCTGCGGGTGCTGTAGTTGTAGGTATTGGCATTGCTGTTGAAAAAGGCTTTCAAAAAGGCGGTGCGGATTTACGTACACGCGGGTATCGGGTAGAGTCTCTTGCGATTGTGGATGCAATGAATGAAAAAACAGGTGAAATTACATTCCGTGCGCAATAGTTTTGTATGATTCGGCAAGTTATTGCCGTTCATAATATTTTTATTTTTTAGGAGGAAATGTCATGAAAAAAGTTCTCAGCATTTTTTTGGCGCTTGTTATGGTCGTACTTTGTTTCGCGGCTTGCGGCAAGAAAGATGATGCAAACAAGGATGACGGCAAAAAGAGTGACTTCTTAGTCGGCGCAGTTTACATCAACAGCCAAAACGACACCGCAGGCTATACGTTTGCGCACCACAACGGTATCACCAAAGCTATGGAGCAACTCGGTCTTCCGAAAGAAAATCTCAGAATTGTGGATAACATCCCGGAAGATACCCAACAGGTTTCTGAAGCGATTGACAAATTAGCCAATCAGGGCTGCAAAATCATTTTCGGTATCAGCTTCGGCTATATCGAGGCTTTTGCGGAAGCGGCGGAGAAATCGGAATATGCAGATATCATTTTCTCTCATGCAACGGGCTACAAATCCAACGATAAGAATTTTAACAACTATTTCGGCAGAATTTATCAGGCGCGTTATCTGGCGGGTATTGCGGCGGGTCTCAAATCCCTTGAACTCGGCAACAACAGCCTCGGCTATGTTGCGGCTTGGGGTACAGAATATGCAGAAACCTGCTCCGGTATCAATGCGTTTGCAATGGGTGCACAGGCTGTGAATCCCAACGCGGTTGTGCATGTAAATAAAATCAGCACTTGGGGCGATGAAGCAAAGGAAAAAGCGGCGGCAGAAGCCCTCATCAGCACTTACAAATGCTGCGTGATTGCACAGCACTGCGACAGCGCACAGCCGCAGCTTGCAGCGGCAGACGGCAAAGTGTTTGGTTGCGGTTACAACTCCGATATGACCGCACAGGCACCGACGGCGCACCTGACTGCACCTGTTTGGAATTGGGATGTTTACTATAAGCTTGCAATTGAAACCGCTATGAACGACCCCGCAAACTTTATGAGCAAGGTCGGCATTTACTACGGCGGTCTCAAAGAAGGCTTTGTCGATGTTTCTCCGCTTTCCGAGAACTGCACCGCGGAAACCAAAGCGATTGTAGAAAAGGTTAAGACTATGATGGTGAACGGTGAGTGGGATGTATTCTCGAATGTGAAGCTTTCCATTGCGAAAGACGGCACAATTACCAAGACAACGGCGGCGTTGAAAGATAACAAAGGTGCAGAGGTAATTTCCGCAGACGGCAATACCTACTTTACCTATAACGACGGTGTTCTTACTGCGGTTGACGGCGGCAAAGACGCTTGCGACGGCGTAATTAAAGGTTCTATGAACTATTATGTGGAAGGCGTTACAGAAGGCTAAACTTTCACTGTTTTGAAATGAAATATAAGGGAGATTTATTGTGGCGGCAGAATATGCTATTGAATTGCGAAATATAAATAAGTCTTTTGGTAGTGTAGCTGCCAATAAAAATATCAACCTTAAGGTTCGGCAGGGCGAGATTCTCGCCCTGCTGGGCGAAAACGGCTCCGGCAAAACAACGCTTATGAACATGCTGTCGGGTATTTATAAGCCCGATAGCGGTGAAATTTTTGTAGACGGAAAAGCGGTTTCCGTCAATTCCCCCGAGGATGCCAAACGGCTTGGTATCGGTATGGTACACCAGCATTTTAAGCTGGTGGATATTTTTTCTGCCGCAGACAACATTTGGCTCGGCACAGAACAGGAAAAAGGCAGTTCGTCAAAATCAAAACTGTCTCAAATCTTCTTACGGAAAAACCGTTTTTCTGAAATTGAAAAAACCGCCGAAAAATTCGGCTTCCAAATAGATGCTAAAAAACTTGTAAAAAATATGTCTGTCAGTGAAAAACAGACATTGGAGATTATTAAGGTTCTGTACTACGGTGCAAAAACGATTATTTTGGACGAACCGACCGCTGTGCTTACCGTGCAGGAAATTGAAAAGCTGTTCGGAATTCTGCGCAAAATGAAAGCGCAGGGACACTCCGTTATTATTATCAGTCATAAGCTGAACGAGGTTTTGGAAATCAGTGACCGTGTAGCTATTCTCCGAAAAGGTGAGTATATCGGTACGGTCAATACGGCTGAAACCAATGAATTACATCTGACAGAGTTGATGATGGGCAAAAAGGCGGATTTGAATATTCGTCGCAGTAAAGTTGAAAAGAAACAGCCGCTTTTGGAGATTCGCGATTTGACTGTCAAAAACGATGAGGGTGCAGTCGCAATCGACCGTGTGAATTTTTATGTGCGCGGCGGTGAGATGCTCGGTGTGGCAGGCATTGCTGGATGCGGTCAAAAAGAACTGTGCGAGGCGATGGCGGGGCTTCGCAAAATTGAAAGCGGCAGAATGATTCATGAAGGAGAAAGCATTGTGGGCTTGCCGCCGCAAAAGATTATTGAAAAAGGTATATCCATGAGCTTTATTCCTGAGGATCGGCTTGGCATGGGTCTTGCACCGTCTTTATCCATTACGGATAATATGATTTTAAAGAAATATAAGCAGAACCGTTTTCATCCGTTCGTAGACCGCAAAACTGCGAGAAAAGATGCGCAGGAGATAATTGAAGAACTGGAAGTGGTTACACCTTCTTCGGAAATTCCCGTGCGCAGACTGTCGGGCGGTAATGTGCAAAAAGTTTTGCTTGGACGCGAAATCAAAGCCAATCCGAATGTATTAATTACGGCGTATCCTGTTCGGGGATTGGATATCAATTCCTCTTATACAATCTATAATATTTTAGATGACCTGAAACAAAAGGGCGTCGGCATCTTATTTGTCGGTGAGGATTTAGACGTACTTATGGCGCTGTGTGATAAAATTATGGTGTTGTGCCACGGAAAGGTCATGGGTGTCGTACATGCAAGCAAAACCACAAAAGAACAGTTGGGACTGATGATGACGGGCGCACTGGACTTGACCGTGTCGGATAAAAAAGCGGTTGGTATCGCAAAGGATTCAAATATTAAGGAGGGTGTACAGTGAGCAAAACAAAAGATCCGTTTATCCGTATTGTAAAACGGGATAAAATTCACCCTCTTTTAAAAGTTTTGTTTTATACGGTTGCGATTTTAGCGGCATTGGCAGTCGGCGGCATTTTACTGGTTGCAATCGGTGTGAATCCGTTGGTGCTTTATAGGGATATGTTTACCATCGGGATGCTTGGCAGCCGGTTTGCATACAAGAGTATCGAAGGCTTGATTACGGTATTTGTGCCGTTGTTGATTACATCTCTTGCATTATCGCTGTCTTTTAAGATGCGCTTTTGGAATATCGGCGGTGAGGGGCAGTTTATTATCGGTGCTTTAGCGGCGGCAACCGTTGCACTGAAATTCGGAAATACCTTGCCGTCTTATTTACTTCTGCTGTTCATGTTTTTAGCGGCAATGCTTGCGGCAGGCGTTTTCGGCGGATTTGTAGCGCTTTTAAATGTGCGTTTTAAAACAAATGAAACTTTGATGACGCTGATGCTCAATTACATAGCCTTGTATTTACTTCGGTTTTTTGGTGAAACGCAGGCACCGTGGAATTTTTATTTAAGCGATGAATCCGTGCGCCCTGTATTTCAAAAGTTTTCGGACGCGGCATTTATGCCGACCATTTCAATCGGTAAATTTTCTTTGAATATATCACTGCTGTTTGCCGTGGCAATTTGTATAGGCGTGTATTTTTATCTGAAGAAAACAAAACACGGTTATGAAATTTCCGTTGTCGGGGACAGCGCGAATACGGCACGGTATGCAGGCATGAATGTTAAGAAAATCATTGTACGCACCATGTTCCTTTCGGCGGCGCTGATTGGGCTTGCAGGCGGATTTTATGTGTCGGGGGCGAAAGTCCTTTCCACTTCCGTGACCAACAATGTCGGTTGGACAGGCATTATTGTTGCGTGGCTTTCCAAGCTGAACACTTTTGCGATTTTCGGTGTATCGCTTTTAATCAGCATTATGCAGTACGGTGTGCAGGCGGCAAGCACACAGTTTCCGATTATTGACTCGAATTTTGCCGATCTTTTACAGGGTATTGTTTTATTTTTCGTATTGGCGGCAGATTTCTTTATTCGGTTTAAACTTGTATTTCGGCAGTCTGCAAAGAAACGGGGAGGGAAAGCAGAATGAATCAATTAGAAGTTTTCACCCTGTTTCTGTTCAATATAGTGGTTTATAATATTCCGCTTTTATACGGTACCGTCGGCGAGATTATAATTGAAAAATCGGGCAGCCTAAACCTCGGTGTCGAGGGAATTATGGCGGTTGGTGCAATTTTCGGTTATTTAATCGGCTGTTCGGCAAACAGTCTGACAGTCGGAATTTTGGCTTCTTTCCTTTGTGCAGGTTTGTTCGGGATTATTTTTGCTGTGCTTACGGTAACCATGCAGGCAAATCAGAATGTAACCGGTCTTACCATGACGACTTTCGGCGTTGGGTTGTTCTTCTTTATCGGCAAGGGCTTAAGCGGCTCATGGCCGATGATGACATCATATTCCAATATCAATGATGGATTTAAAAATGCATTGGAGATTCCCTTGCTGTCGAAAATACCAATCATCGGCAAGGCGTTTTTCTCCCACAATATTTTGGTGTATTTGGGTATTGTCATTGCAATCGCGGTTTGGTTCTATTTGAATAAAACGAAAACAGGGCTTCGGTTGCGTGCTATCGGCGAAAATCCCGGTGCGGCAGATTCTTTGGGCATTAACATTACGCTGTATAAATACATTCACATTATTCTCGGCTCCGGAATTATGGGTATCGGCGGCTACTATATGGGCTTGAATCTCGGTGGCAGTTTTGAGGGGAGCAACTGCTGGATTAACGGTTACGGCTGGATTGCAGTCGCGTTGGTTATTTTCGCGAACTGGAGCACTGCAAAGGCAATTCTTGGAACGTTGGTATTCGGTTTCTTTAATACCTTACAAATTTACAGCGGACCGCTTGCCAATGCATTTCCGAATTCGTTAGGCTTTTTGGCAAAAGTTCCGCCGCAGCTTTATCAGGCACTGCCGTTTATCATTACTGCGCTTGTGCTGATTTTTGCATCTGTGAACAAAAAGAAGAAAATGGCACAGCCTGCCGCCTTGGGACTGAATTATTTCCGAGAAGAACGATAATGTACTTACAAACATATCTTTCAGACACATCTTCGGCGTTTGTCGGAGGTGTGTTTTTGTATATGAAAGTCCCCGCTGTGATTACACAGCGGGGGTGAATGGAGGAAAAACAGCGAAACATTACTGTTTTGAAAAATGGTTAACGATAGTCTTTGCGTTCGTTCAGGAATTTTTTCTCTTTCGGCAGTAAATCCAAACCGATTGTGCCGCCCGGATTCATCAGATAATCGGGGTCAAAATAGTTTTTCAATACTTTGAATACGCCGTATTCTTTCTCCCCGATATAGCCTTCAAGCCACGGTGCAAACATTTTGCCGACGCCGTGATGATGCGAGATCGCCGCACCCGATTTTTGAATTGCATCCAAAATCGTGGTGTGATAGCGTTTGAACTCGTCTGCATCATTCATTTTGGTAATGAAGATGAAATACAGATTTGCGCCCTGCGGATAGCAGTGGGACATATGGGTTGTCACGACTGTATTGGGTAAAGCGTGACAGACCTTGCGCACATCGCGGTGTACCTGTGCCATATTGGACCAGTTCACAGTACATTCAAGGGTATCTGTAATGATACTGAAATCCATCAGTGTATCACGAAGATACGGGTCGTTAAAGCGGCCTTTTTCCCAGCTTTTGGTAACATACCCTGTCATGGGCATTGCCCCGTATTTCAGTGCAATTTTTGCAATGTTTTTAGCAACGTTTTTGGAAAATCCTTTTTCGCCGTCCGTGAAGCCTAAGAACATACAGCGTTCCATATCCTTATAGCCGCATTTATCCAAAATCGGCGCAAGGGGAGTTTCATCCACATTGTAGAGCTTGAGCATTAAGTGGGTTTCTTCCGGGTCGGAAAGACGGAAGACGGAGGAATATCCGCATTCACACTGCATCATCTCGCGTGCCGCTTCCATCGCAATTTCCCAGTTTTTAAACATGTAGGAGAAACGCTTACGGTTCTCCGGCATCCAACGGAATACACGAAGCGTTACTTCGGTCAATACACCGAAAGTGCCTTCGGAACCCATCATAATTTGATTCAGGTTCGGACCGGTTGCTTCACGAGGATAATGACTGGTGACGATGCGGCCAATGGGGGTTGCGTATTTTTGCGACAGCACAATGTCGGTAATACATCCGTAATAGGTACTGTTTTGACCTGCGCCGCGTGTAACCGTCCAACCGCCGACACTGCTGTACTCAAAGGACTGCGGGAAGTGTCCGCAGGTGTATGCACGTTTTGCACCAAACAGATTCGGTGCATTTTGCAGTGTTTCTTCCAGTTTCGGTCCGGACATGCCCGCCTGCACTGTAATGGTTTGGTCGGTTTCGTTAAAGCTGATGACTTTGTTGAACCGTTTGCGCATATCTAATGTCATACCGCCTTTGACGGCTTCCATGCCTCGGGTGACAGAACTGCCGCCGCCGTAAACATACAGCGGGATTTTGTTTTCGGTTGCATAGGCGACCAACTGTTCAACCTGTTCGGTGGTGTCGGGGTAAACGACAACATCGGGGACATTTTCAATTTGCTTATGGCGCAGGCGCAGTAAATCGTATCCTGTGCATCCGTAAGCGACCGCTAAGCGGGGATAATCTTCGGTTGTAACAAATTCATCACCGACAATCTTCTTTAAAGCCTCCACATGCTTTTTGGCAATTTTGGACGGATGAGCGGATAAATCAACCTTGTCAAATCCGATATCATCTGTGTAGTCTTTAAAATCATCATCAGTCATTTTGAAGGTCTCTTTCATCAGTTTGTAAAGAGATTCCTTCGGATACTTGAAAAATTCGGGGTCGCCCCAACGAAAAATGGAACGGTAGCTTCCTTCGGGTGCGGGGGTAAGAACCCAATTCGGCTCAAATCCTTTATACGGTTTGTTGCTCATAAAATATCTCTCCTTTTGGTGATTTTGATAATTCTTTTATAAATCGGCTCTAATCTGCCGAAGATTTTACGGTATGCGCCTGTATACAGGTCCATATAGGTTTCATGCTCTTTTTGCCTTGGTAAAAAGACACTGGATTCATGCACCATATGGCTGATTGCATCATCATAGTCTTTAAATATACCTTTGGCAATAAAAGCAACCATAGATGCGCCGATGGAGGAAGCCTCGTGCGTTTGGATTCGTTTTATCGGAAGACCGAAAACATCTGCGGTTATCTGACAGACAATATCACTCCGCGCACCGCCGCCGCCGACATACACCTCCTCAATGCGGAGTCCGGAACGCTTTTCCATAATTTTTAGGGAATGATACAGTTCAAATGCGATTCCCTCAATAATAGCGCGGTAAAAATGAATATGTGTATGATAATCTGCAAATCCGACAACCGCACCGCGTGAAGTCGGGTTGATTACACCGGGAGTCCAGTACGGCTGCAGCAACAGCCCCTCACAGCCGGGCGGAAGCTTTTCTATGTATTTATCCAAGAGCTGTTCGGGCGAACATCCAAGAACTTGCGACTCCTGGCGTTCCTCTGCGCCGAATTCTTTTACAAACCAAGAAACTAACCAAAATCCGCGGTATATCTCAATTTCCGGATTATACATATCGTTCGGAACGGCAGGGTAGGCAGGCATAAATTTTTGAGGCTCGAAATATTTTTTGACTGCCATTTGAATCGTTGCCGTTGTTCCGAACGATATAGCGGCTTTCGTAGGATGGGTAACAGAAAGTCCGAGTGTCTCGCAGCCTTTGTCGGAACCGGTTGCAATTAGAGGAAGCCCCTGCGGAATACCGCTTAGCTTTGAAAATTCTTCTGCAATGGTACCGATAACTTCTCCTGACTTTACAAGTTTACAAAGCTTTTCATTCGGTACATTGAAAATACAATTCGTGAGACATTTGTCCTTTTTCCACACGCGCTTTTCATACTCGAATGGAATGTGTCCAATCATATTTGCTTCGGAATCTATCAGATTTCCAGTCATTTTGTAATTCAGATAGGTGGGTAAAACAACATACTTTGCCGTTTTATTCCAAATATCAGGCTGGTACTGACGAATCCAGTTGGATGCGGTAGCACGGTATAAGGTTTTTGTTCCTTCCGCCATGCCTGCGATTTTAAAAATAATTTTTTTGTGAAGCGGAAAGGGATTGTTAAAATCAGCCTGGCGTTTATCAAGCCACAAAATTATATCACGCAACGGTTTGTTATTTTTATCTAAACATAACACTGTGTCGCGAATGGTGGTCAGGGTGACTGCAATGACACTCCCCATTTTTTCCGCGTTGCGCGTACAAATTGTCTTGCCGATTTCACAAATACGGTCATAATAAAAATCGGGACGCTGTTCTGCCCAACCGGGATTTCTGGAATAATACGGTTCCGAATATTTAACCTGATAAATATCCTCAAAACTGCCATCGGGAGCTACCAACAAACCGCGTGCGCTTTGTGTTCCTATATCAAATGTCAGAACCAAAGGTTCTTTCACGCCCTGCACCTCCTTTAATTTTCCATCTGCCGAAGTAAATCGGAAGTTGCTATAATATCCACACCGAGATTTAAAACATTTTTCAGTACAACCTCGCCGCGGCTGACCGGCTTCTGTAATATAACCGAATTGATTTCGCGCATGACTTCAAAAATTTTATCCTTTGGAATTTCTGCCGATACGCGAACAGGAAGAACAGGCGCTTGTGAAAAGACCGTGCGTACAGTTGTACAAATCGTTCGTTTCGGCTCGGTCATTTCGGAAATCGCAAATTGCGCGCCGCGCTTACAAGTGTTACCGCTAACTTTATATTCGCCGTCCTCTGTCTGCTCAATGCACATTGTACAGCCCTTAGGACAGACGATACAAACCAGCTCATGCATAGGATTTCACCTCGACATCCAGTTGAATTTCAGAATTTTCCGACAAATTGTACTGTGAAAAATCTACAGTCAGTTTTTCCATCTCAGGGGGACGTAAAAACGGGTATTTTTTAGAAAATACTTCCTTGCCGTCTATTTTGATTTTAAATGTGCATCCGTCTAAAATATCGCGGCTGCGGAAATACAAAACCGTTTTCTGATTATCGCTGTTTAAATCCAATTTTTGCGGAACCGCATATAACAGCCGTTCACCGGCTTGAATCGGAATCTCTTTTCGTTTCGTTTTCACATATTTTGCCGCATTTTCGCCCGCGATTTCGCCGCTTTCGGAAACATAGTCCACAAGGTCGTTCACATGTAATGCATTTCCGCAGGTGAAAATGCCGTCGGCAGAGGTCATCAGTTGTGCGTTGCAAACGGGACCCTTTGTTTTCGGGTCAATCTGAACGCCCAACGTTTCGGCGAGTTCATTTTCGGGAATCAGACCGACGGAAAGAATCAGCGCGTCACATTCTAAAATCTGTTCTGTCCCCGGGATTGGCTGCATTTTTTCATCCACTTTCGCAATTTCCACCGCCGTTAAGCGGTCTGCTCCGAATACACGGGTGACAGTATGTGACAAGTGAAGGGGAATGTCATAATCGTGCAGGCATTGATGAATATTGCGCGTGAGCCCTGAAGGTGTAGGTTTGGCTTCATATACGCCAAGAATCTGTGCGCCCTCTAAAGTTAAGCGGCGCGCCATAATCAAACCGATATCGCCGCTGCCGAGAATAACGCATTTCTTAGTGGGCAATTCTCCCAATAGGTTTGTAAAATGCTGTGCGGTGCCTGCGGTAAATACACCTGCGGGGCGTGTGCCGTGAATATTGACTTGTTTTGCTGTGCGTTCGCGGCAACCTGTTGCCAAAATGAGTGCTTTTGCCGTGACATTCTCCACACCGCTTCGATTTACAAGGGCGGCAGAAAATCCGCTTTCTGTTTTTTCGAGTCTTGTCACAAATGTCAAAGTTTCAGATTCTATCTTTTGTCGGTTAAATTCATCGATAAAACGTTCGGCATATTCAGGACCTGATAGCTTTTCCTGGAAGCGCACCAATCCAAAACCGTCGTGAATACATTGTTTTAAAATGCCGCCGAGGCGTGCTTCACGCTCAACCAACAAGGTTTTTGCACCGCTTTTGTGCGCGGCGATTGCCGCAGCAAGCCCTGCAGGACCGCCGCCGATGACCAATACATCATAAGTCTGCATCATAAATCCTCCCTTCAAACACGGTTATTTTGTTTGACCGAATGTTATTACAGCGTCTTCCGAGGATTTTTTTACCTCGGAAAGCGGAACGCCCAAATACTCTGCGATAATTTGTGTGACGAGCGGGGAACAGAAGCCGCCTTGACATCTGCCCATTCCCGGACGTATACGTTTTTTTATTCCGTCCACAGTTGGCACACAGATGGGAGAACGCAGTGCATCAAGAATTTCACCTTTGCTGATTTCTTCACATCGGCAAACAATGACACCGTAGTCGGGATTCTTCCGAATCATTTCTGCACGGTGCTTATCGTCCATATCCTTGAGTACGGGGATACCGTGCCGTATCGGTGAAAAGTTCGGATTTTTTTCTACGGTCTGTATGCGCCGCAGCATTTGTACAGCCATTTTTTCAATATCCAGCGCTACGGCGGGTGCAGTTGTTAATCCGGGGGACTGTATACCTGCACAGTGAATCAGATTTTTTGTTTTGCGTCCGTTTTCAATGATGAAATCTTCTTCAAACGTCGGTGCGCGTACACCTGTAAAGTAGGTGATGATATCACGCTCAGAAAGCTTCGGCATGGTTCTTTTTTGTTTGCTGAATACGGTTTCAATGCTTTCTTTGTGTGTTTCTGTATTTTCCTTTTCATAGGTTTCCACTGCATCGGGACCGATAAGAAGATTGTTATGTACCGTATGCAGAATTCCGCCGCCTTTGGAATGCGTTTTGGAAATTGTCAGGTCTTTTACAGATGCAATGGAGTGCATGTATGCACCTGCTTTTTTATCTAAGATAGAATTTGTGCCGCGCCGCGGATGAATGGAGAAGAATCGGTCTTTTGCCATTTTAGCAATATCTTCAGCAAACACACCTGCCGCGTTAATTACAATTTTCGGATATATTATACCGCGGTTAGTGGTTACACTTTTGATTGCCCCGTTTTCAACTGCCATATCCAAAACAGCTGTATTCAGAGCAATTTCCGCGCCGTTTTGCACTGCATTTTCCGCATAGGCAATCGTCAGCCCATAGGGACAGACACAGCCTGAGGACGGATTGGAAATCGCAAATTTAAACTCCTCGGCAAAATTCGGTTCAATTTGCTTTAAATCAACACCCGAAATCAGTTTGGTATCTGAAATACCGTCGTGTTTTTTTCTGTATAAGCAATACAGATATACAAGCGGTTTTGCAAAGCCTTTGTTGAAGCAAACATATTGACCTACACGACGGAACGGGACGTCCAGTTCACGGCAAATATCGTCAAACATGGCATTACCTTTTCTGATATAGTAGTGCTTTTTAGACCCTTTGGAAAGGTCAATGCCCGGATGTACTTCACCGTCATTTCTGCCGGATGCCTGTAAGGCGAGGTCAGATTCTTTTTCAACAAGCAAAATATTCAATTTCCACTTTGAAAGTTCACGTGCAATTGAGGCACCCGAAATACCGCCGCCGATAATCAAAACATCCGGAGATTTGCCGTCTAAAGCATAGTCTTGAAGCTTTGGCGTGCGCATCGGAATGTTTTTTACTTCGGTGCACGCAATGTCGTTAACCACATGCGTCGTGCTGTATTTGGTTGCGGCCAGTTGACATGCCTCAACCGTTTCCTGCCAAGTTGAAAGCTGACCGCCGAGCACAATACAGCCGTCGGCAAGTTTTGCGCGTACCGCTCCGTGAAACCGTGCGTTCAGTTTTTTATTGATTTGATTCAGATTCATGCTCCAACACCTTCTCAATAAAGTCGGCTAAGTGGCCGACTACTTATATCTGAATCATACTACGCCTTTTTGGTTTTGTCAATAGTATATAAAAAAATTAAATGGATATTTGAATTTTTATCCACATCATTGATATTTATTTAACAAAATTCTTTGAAATCAGTAGACATTTATCTGCTTTTATGGTAAAATTTCAGGTATAAAATGTGATGGGGTAGATATATGGCAGCACCGAGAAAAGAGAATATTAAAGAGATTATATTGAATGCAACCTGTGCGCTTTTGGAAACGCAGGCATTGGCGGATATTTCATTGGCGCAGATTGCAGAGGCGGCGGGGGTATCAAAAGGCACACTATATTACTATTATAAAACAAAGGGAGAAATCTTTTTTGACATTACGGACCGCTATCTGAATGAACAAATGGAAGATTTCGTCCGTTGGACGGAGAATAAGGATAAAGATACTTCTATCCAGCGTCTTGTAAAATATGTTGTGGAACGCAATATTGCTTCAGCGGGACTTCGTATGCATTTGTTTTACGAGGCGCAGTTGGGCGACGAGGCGTTGCAAAGTAAGCTGCAGGAAAGATACAGTGCGTTTCATCAAAGTATCAGTCAAAAAATTGCGGAACGGACAGACTTCCCAGCCGATTTCCTGACTTGGCTGATTTTACTTGCCTCAGACGGGATGATTGTACAAGAGGCAATTAAAAATAAGGGCTTTGATGCAAACGCCTTTATCCGACAGGGTGCGAAGCTTTTGGAGACATCGGGAAAAGAATAGGCGGAATCCGGGTAGAGATAGAAATCGGAAGTTTCATAAAAGGAACAGACTGTTGTGCATATGCAGCAGTCTGTTTTTATGTACACATTTTCAACGGAAAATCAATAGTCAATATGTCGATTTTATGTCGATTTTTTTGGTTACATCCACGAATATTTTATTTTTGTCTGCTGTTTCTAAAAAAAAGACTTTTTTTCCTTGAAGAAAAAAAGTCTTTATGTTAAAATAAAAAAGCTGTATAAAAAAGCAGGAGGATGACTATGAATTTGGTGCAAAAAGCAAAAGACGGTGTTTCCAAAGTTCGTACATATTGGAAAACACCTATGGCGGGGCGTCACATGACCTTCCGCGAAATTGCCGCATATTCCGGCGGCGGTATCGGTGCGTATATGATTATTACGCTCGGTACAGCGTGCTTGCTGGCAACAGGAAATACCTTAATTTCCAGTACTTTGGGCGTCGACGCGACCGACATGTACATAATGTACGTTATTGCTGTATTGGCGAACATACCGTTGACGGGTATTCGTGCGAATATCATCGACAATACACGTAATAAAGCGGGTAAATATCGCCCCTATATCGTATCTATGGCATTGCCGACCGCTATCATTTGTATTTTGATGGTGTGGTTCCCGTACAATAAGCTGGAGTCTATTGTCGGTACAGGCATGTTGTTCGGTGAGACCAAGGCTTATATTGCAAAATGTGCAATTATTATGATTCTGAATCTGTTCTTGCACTTCTTCTACTATTTCTTCTATGATGCATATGAAAATCTGATTCACGTGCTTTCTCCGAATACGCAGGAAAGAGCGGATGTTGCCTCTGTAAAGAGCATTGTTTATTCGTTCGCACCTACGGTTGTGAATTTGTTTACGCCGATTATTGCGCAGAACGTATTCCATTCCAATGCAACGGATATCCGTGTTTACAGATTGCTTTATCCGATTCTCGGCGTTATCGGTATTTTGCTTTGCATTGTTGTTTATAAGTATACTGAGGAAAAAATCGTACAGGCAAGAACACACGTTGTGCAGATTAAATTCATAGACGCTCTGCGTGAGGTTGCTAAAAATAAGTATTTCTGGATTATTTCTTTGGCAGGCTGGATTGGTTTCTTAGAGTCCTCTTATGCAAATATTTTGAATTGGCTTTACAACTACGGCGGCGCTTGTTCAGGTAATGTGTACGGACTTGTCGTTACGGTTTACGGCAACGCCTCTTTGTGGGGCATGTTGCTTGCGCCGTTCTGCATTCGCCGTTGGGGCAAAAAAGCAGTTTTGGTTGTAACTAACCTGTTTAATGTTGCATTTATTTTGCTAATGCTTCCGTTTACAAACGAAATTAACCATTTGACAATTTGGCTTGTGATGGGCTGTTTGTATTTAAATGCTTTCATGGGTTCGTTTGCGCATATTCTGAATCCCGCGATTCAGGCGGATATTCGTGATTATCAGCAGTATAAAACCGGTGAGCGTATTGACGGTATGTTCTCGGCGGTTGCGACAATCGGCACAATTATTGCGTTGGCAACTTCTTCGGTTTTGCCGGTTATCTATGAAAAAGGCGGTATCACAAAAGAGAATGCGGCGGTTGTAACATCCAATCCGGACATTTTAAACCGCATGCTCGGCGACGGAAAAACAGTCGGTGAAATTTTGTCTGCACAAATGGCAAGCGGTCAGGATAACTATAACAATGCATTCTCCGCATTGTATGACCCTGACTTATTGGTTAGCTTGATGCATGTTTTAATTATTGTATCGGCAGTCGGTGCTTTGATGAATGTTATTCCGTATTTTTGGTATGATTTCAACGAGAAAAAGCAAAAATCTGTTGTGCGTGTTCTGAAAGTTCGTGCGTTGTTTGAAGATTACGGCAACGGTGCGCTGAAAGACGATCAGTTGGTTGAAGCCATTGACTTGATTCGCTATGCGAGAACAACGGCGGCGCTTTTACCGAAAGAAGTCAGCAAAAATGACTATAAGGTGATTAAAGATAAAGCGGCACGGAAGGCTGCCAAAAAAGCATATCGCGAGGCTTTAGAACTGAATGAAGAAATTGAAATCTCACAATTTGTTTGTGAAGAGATGGATAAATTCTCTACCGACTTGGTGCGTGAACAGCTTTCTGTTTACAGAAAAGTATACAGTTCAGGGTTGCAGGGTCTTTGGAATCTGTCGATGTCGGATATTCAGGAGGAACTTGCGGCTGCAAAGGCTTTGCCGGCAACAAATGCACAGGAAAAAGAACTGCGTAAATTCTCCATTGAAGTAGCTAAAAAGAAGATTGGCTCCCGCAAAGCAATCGACAAGTATTTCAAAGATGATATTTCTGCATTTAAAAAGCCTGAGTTTTCGGTTTTGGAAGGGTACTTTAACGAGGAAGATGCTTGTGACGATCGTCTGAAAGTGCTTTATGCCGAACTGCATACTGCCAAAAAATCGGGCGACAGTGCAAAGGCTAAGGCGTTAAAGTCTGAAATTTCCGCTGTACAAATTCAACGCAAACAGGCGCGTCTGAATTCTAAAAAGGAAATGGACCGCCATGCATACTTTAACCGTGCGGCCAAAGTATATTTGGATGCCGAAAAGCTCATAAAGCAAGAAGAGAATTACGGGCGCTTTGAAGAAATTGCGGCAATGTATGAGGATGCAAAACTGCGCGATGAACAGGCAAAGGCGGAGGCTGCAGCTGCGGCGGAAAAACTGAAGCAGGAAGAAGCAGCTTTGACTGCAAAATTAAAAGCAGAAAAAGCGGCGAAAAAAGCGGCAAAGAAAAATAAATAATTTGTAAAGTAAAGCGAGTGTACTGAAAATGTACACTCGCTTTGTTGTAATTCATCGGGGAAATCTGAAAATCCAAAACTTGAAAAAAGGTTAAAAATATGGTATTATATAAATCAGTAAAATGATTTTTGATGTTGAAAGGGGTCGCAAAGCTTGGAAAATACGTGTGAAATTAAACTGAACCATGTTAAATTTAACGATTTTCGGCTTTGTTATTACGGGTATGAGGAGTGTGAACCCGGTCACAGCTTCGGTCCCGCTGTCAAAAATCATTATGTTCTGCACTATGTGCTTAGCGGAAAAGGGGAGTTTTCTGTAAACAATCAGAACTATCGAATATCCAAGGGCGAAGCCTTTTTGATAGAACCCGATGTCCGTGCATTTTACTGTGCAGACGCGGAAGAACCGTGGACATATCTTTGGGTCGGTTTTGACGGTGACGAGGCACAGGCGTATTTGCGTGAAATGAAACTGCTCGGCGGGAAAAAGCCCGTTTTCTCCATAACCAAAGGCATAGAACTGAAACAAATTGTTTTGGAAATGTTAAAACACAATACCCTCGGAATCGAAAATGAATTTGCTTTGCAGGGCCTGTTGTGTAAATTCTTTTCAATCGTTTCGTCCGAGGTGACCCGCCGCGGTAAAAAGGCGGAAGATGACAGTAAGCAGAATTATTACATACGAAAAGCGATTGAATTTATTCGCGATAACTATTCCAACGGTGTAAATGTGTCGGATATTTCGGACTATGTCGGTTTGAACCGCAGTTACCTGTTTACGCTGTTCCAAGATCATTTGGGTATTTCGCCGCAAAAGTATTTGAGCAATTTCCGACTGGAGCGTGCTTGTGAACTGCTGAAAGCGACCAATTACTCTATTGAAGATATTTCTTATTCCTGCGGTTACCGTGACCCTTTGGTGTTTTCGAAAGCGTTTAAAAAGCTTTACGGTGTTTCTCCGCTGAAATATCGAAAAGACTGTTAACGATTTCAATTGAATGACCGCCTGTGAATTCCTCACAGGCGGTTTTTAAGTGCTTCATAAATTGTTATTTATAGCTTGATTGATTTTTTCGCGCATCTCCAAAAACCAATCTTCATTGTGCGGATATTCGTTAAAGGTAATCGGGTTTTCACAGTCTTCTTCTAAAATCTGTAAGGTTTTTTCCTTGCCGATTTTGCTTTCTAAAAGTTTTAAAGCAAGCATATCCTGCAATGCATCATAAAATACATGTAAGCGCAGGGAGTCTAACGGTGTACCGTCTTTTTTCGGATAAACGATGAAGCTGTCACCCGAAGAAAATCCGCCGCCCGCGTCTGTAACCTTGTAGGGGTCTATCAATCCTTTTGAATATTGCAGGAAGTAGAAGTTATATCCCCAATGCAAAAAGCCCTTCACGTCATACTTGTAAAGCTGCGTGCCCAAAATACGGTTGCGCAAAGAGGGCATGGCAAAAAATCGGTTGGCAACATTTTTCTCCGCCTGTACACAGCAGTAATATGTCCACAGTTCGGGAACCTTACCAATGAAAGGGGAGATATGGTCATTTGCGGGAATCGGGGTTTCAATTAATCCTTTTTCATATATCTTGAAGTCGGATAATGCATCAATGATTTTGACATTTTTAAAATAAGCATGCATGATTTTACTTGCTTTTTTATAGGTGCGAATCATTGCGCCCGCAGGCTCGTCGGAAATGTGGAATAAGCATTTTTCACGTATGCCTTTTTCGTCAATATATTTTAGAATTGCATTGGAAAACTGCTCTAAAAACCGCTTATACGCTCTTCCTGTTGCACGGGTTTTCCAACCGAAAATCTGTAGGTCTGTGCCGTTCTTATGTGCCATGATTTTCGGTGCGTGCCGCGCGCCCCACTGTGTAAATAGGTGCGACATTTCATAGTATTCTATACCGCAACGGTTACACATTGCAATCCAGCGGTCAAGACGGTCAAACTGAAATGTATAAGTATGTTTTCCGGTTACCGTTACATCCACCAACTGTACAGTCGGACGTTCTCCGCCGATTTTAGTGTCCAGTGGCGGTGTGAACAGAGGCGTAAGCACACAGTTCATGCCGTACTCTGCTGCCCGCCGCAAAAAGTTTTCGGTAACACGCCAGTACTCCTCGGAAAATGCTTCAAATCCGTAATATTGCATTAAACAGTCCGTATGAAACCAGTTGGTGTAAATCATTTCCTGTTTTGGAAGAAGGGCATCAATTACGGCACACTGTACCGATGTTTCTGACTGAACGCCGTTCATTTCCGTACGGCAGGTGAGGGTATATTCCCCGACAGGCAACCCGCTCTGGGAGAATAGTTCAATCCAAAATACGTTGTATCCGTCATAAATTGCCGTGATTTTACTGCCTTCTATCTGCTCTAACAATTCAGGATATTCTGTTTTGTCTTTCGCGATGAAGTAATCATCCGATTTCTTGGGGGCGTTTGTGCCTGCCGGAATCATTTTGACATAAGAAATTTGGCAGAATTCCGACAAAGGAGAATCAATTGAAAAGTGAATAACGTCTCCTTTTTTTGCGAATACAGCCGTTTGAAAATGCAACCGCTCATTACGCAGCATGGAGAAATGCTTGAAAATTTTATTTTGCAAATCATCGTTCGGAAAAACTTTTTCCAACGAAGAAATTACGGCTATGCGAGTCATTTCAGACAAAGCCGACACCTCTTTCCCGTTTTTTAGAATATTTTACAAAAAAATTTTGCATTTGTAAAGGCATATGTCTGTTTGTGTGCTTGTAAAACCGAGGAATCGGTGGTAAAATAAGAAACTGTTATTTTATGTGTGAAGGTGAATTGTTTGAAGTGCAGAGAAAATCTTAGAAACATTGCGATTATTGCGCACGTTGACCACGGGAAAACCACCTTGGTGGACGAGCTTCTCAAGCAAAGCGGTATTTTTCGTCAAAACGAAGTCGTGCAGGAACGCGTCATGGACTCCAACGACTTGGAGCGTGAGCGTGGTATCACTATCCTATCTAAAAATACTTCGGTGCATTACAAAGATGTAAAAATTAATATTGTGGATACACCCGGACACGCGGATTTCGGCGGTGAGGTAGAGCGCATCCTTACGATGGTAGACGGTGTACTTCTGTTAGTGGATGCTTTTGAGGGATGCATGCCGCAAACACGATTCGTTTTGCGCAAGGCATTGGCATTGGATAAAAAAGTGATTGTTGTCGTAAATAAAATTGACCGTCCCGGTGCGCGCCCTGCCGAGGTCGTAGATGAAGTGTTGGATTTGTTTATTGAGCTCGGCGCCAACGACGACCAAATTGATTTTCCTGTGGTATATGCATCTGCCCGTGACGGCTATGCTTCGCTTGACCCCGATGTGCGGGAAGGCGATATGCGTCCGTTATTTGATTCGATTCTTGAAAATATCGAATCCCCCGATGGTGAAATTGATGCACCTCTGCAGGTGTTGTTTTCCAGCTTGGACTATGATGATTACATCGGACGAATCGGCATTGGGCGTGTTGCACGCGGACGCATCAAACGCAACGACAGCGTTGTGCTTTGCAAGGCGGACGGCACACAGCAAAATGTGAAAATTTCCAGATTGTATCAGTTTGAAGGCTTAAAACGTGCCGAGGTTGAAGAAGCCGCTGTCGGCGATTTAATTTGTGTTTCGGGAATTACCGACCTGAATATCGGCGAGACCATTTGTGCGTCTGACTGCGTTGAGCCGTTGCCTTTTGTCAAAATAGATGAACCGACGCTCTCCATGAATTTTATGGTGAACGACAGTCCGTTTGCAGGGCAGGACGGTAAATATGTAACATCTCGCAATATCCGTGACCGCCTATTTAAAGAGGTGGAAACCAATGTAAGCATGCGTGTTGAGGAAACCGATTCTACCGATTGCTTTAAGGTTTCGGGGCGCGGAGAGTTGCATCTTTCCATTTTGATTGAAACCATGCGCCGTGAAAACTATGAATTTCAGGTTTCCCGTCCGCAGGTAATTACCAAAACAGAAAACGGTCAGCTTTTAGAACCGATTGAGTTACTGATTGTAGAAGTACCCGAGGAATATGTCGGGGCAGTTATGCAAAAAATAGGTGCAAGACGCGGCGAGCTTGAAAATATGGGCACGCGCGACGGCGGCTCCACGCATTTGGAGTTCCGTATTCCCGCCCGCGGGTTAATCGGTTACCGTTCCGAGTTTATGACGGATACGAACGGCAACGGTATTATGAACAATCTGTTTGCAGGGTATGAGCCGTTCAAAGGCGATATCCAGACGCGTGAACGCGGATCCATTGTGGTACATGAAACGGGTGAGACCAGTGCCTACGGTCTTTTCAATACACAGGATCGCGGCAGAATGTTTATAGGCCCAGGTGTACCTGTTTATGAGGGCATGATTGTCGGCGAATGCGCAAAGAACGAAGATATTGTATGCAATGTCTGCAAGCAGAAGCATTTGACCAATACCCGCGCTTCGGGTTCTGACGATGCACTGCGGTTGGTGCCGCATACCGTTTTGAGCTTGGAGCAGTCTATGGAGTTTATTAAGGACGATGAATTGGTAGAAATCACACCGCATTCTATCCGACTGCGCAAAAGAACGCTTTCCAAAGAACAGCGTATGAAAGAGTGGGCAAAGAAGAAATAAGGTGACGTTCTTATGCTGATTGATTTCCATACACACGCGTTTCCCGATGCAGTGGCTGAAAAGGCAATTCCGAGGCTTTCTGCGTGTTCTGGCGGTGTTATACCCGCTTATGACGGGAAAATTGCTTCGTTAAAATCGCATATGCTTGAGAATTATGTGGACTGCGCAGTGGTTTTAAATATTGCCACCAATCCGCATCAGGAAAAAAAGGTCAATGATTTTGCAATCTCCTTGCTCGGCGACGAAATGCTCGTGCCGTTCGGCAGTGTGCATCCCGAAAGTGAAAATGCGCTTGCGGAATTGGAACGCCTTGCCGAGGCGGGCATTAAAGGAGTAAAACTGCATCCCGACTATCAGAATTTCTTTGTGGATGAAGAACGCTTATTTCCGATTTATAAAAAGATTGCGGATTTGGGATTCATTACCGTTTTTCACTCGGGGGCGGATATCGGGTACCCGAAGCCCGTGCACTGCACACCGCAGCGTCTTTTGAAGGTTTTGGATTTGTTCGGTGATGCACCCGTGGTTGCCGCGCATTTCGGCGGATATATGCTGTGGGAGGAAGTCGCAGAAGTTCTCTGCGGCACGCAGGTGTATTTGGATACCGCGTTTTCCTACGGCAAAATGCCGCCTGATTTTGCGAAAGAGATTGTGGCTTTGCACGGTGCAGAGCGGATTTTGCTGGGCAGTGATATGCCGTGGAGCACCCCATCGGATGAGGCACGGTTGATTCGCTCCTTGTGTCTGTCCGATGCCGACACAGACGCAATACTGTTCAATAATGCCAAAAGACTGCTTACAATTTAGTGCTTTTTGCCCTCTTGACCGCACACGGACAAGAGGGTATAATTACAAAGAAATGCTTTAGCAAGAGAAAGCTTTAAAGCGACAAATCATTTAGGCGATTTGGGAGGATTTATGGAAAAGGCAGTGATTTGGGGTACGATAGCGGTTTACATACTGGCTTTGGTCGTAATCGGTATCGTAACAGGCAGAAAATCAAAGAGTATTGCAGATTTTACGGTCGGCGGGCGTAACGCGGGCGCGTGGCTTTCGGCGCTTTCTTACGGCACGGCATATTTTTCTGCAGTTATGTTTGTAGGTTACGCGGGAAAAACAGGGCTCGGTTTCGGGCTTTGGGGCGTATTGGCAGGTATCGGCAACGCTGTGTTCGGTTCCTTGCTTGCTTGGGCTGTGCTCGCGCGCAAAACTAGAGATGTTTCAGACCGATTAAAATTAAAAACAATGCCCGAATTTTTTGAAAAGCGCTATAACAGTACAGCGATGCGCGTGTTCTCAGCGGCGGTTATTTTCCTGTTCCTTGTACCGTATTCTGCTTCCGTTTACAGCGGTCTTGCGAGCGTCGCAGATGTATTGCTCGGCATCAACGATACGGTATTCTTAATTATTATCGCTGTGCTTGCGATTTTGCTCGTGACCTTCGGAGGTTATCTTGTGCAGGCGCGTGCAGACTTTATTCAGGGCATTGTAATGATGGTCGGTGTGGTTTTGCTGTTGGTCTTTGTTGTTCGCTGTGATAAGGTCGGCGGAATCGAAGGTCTTGCGGCATATGCACAGACTGAAAGCGGGTTGCCGACGCTGAACGCATCGCAGTGGGTATCCTTAATGGCAACCGTGTTAATGACCAGCTTCGGCACTTGGGGTCTGCCGCAAATGGTACAGAAATATTTCGGCATTAAAGACGATAAACAGGCGAAACGCGGCATTGTGATTTCAACCGTATTTGCGTTCTTAATTGCAGGCGGCGGTTATTTTATCGGCTCACTCTGCCATAAATATTATACTGTGGGCGTCGATATGCCCGAAGCCGATTATATCGTTCCCAATATGCTAAAGGATTCTTCCTTACCGACGGTGCTCTTGGGCGTTATTATTGTTTTGCTTCTGTCCGCTTCCGTTTCGACACTTTGCTCGATTACGCTGTCGGCAGGCAGTGCACTGAGTATTGATTTGGTTTCCGTAAAAATCAAAAAGGATATGACGGATGCAAAAAAAGGCAAGCTTACCAAAATCTTTTGTGTTTTGTTTATCATCCTGTCGTACGTTGTTGCAAATACCAAAACGCCGATTCTCGATATGATGAGCTATTCGTGGGGAATCATTTCGGGCTCGTTCTTGGCACCGTATGTTTTGGCGCTGTATTATAAGGGCTTGAACAAATACGGCGCGTGGGCAGGTGTTTTGACAGGCTTCTGCATTGCAATCGTGCCTGCGGGCTGTAAAGTGCTGAATTTGTGCGGTGTTACGGCAGAGTCGGTGCTGAAGCTAATGGCGCAGGGTCCGTTATATGCATGTATTGCTATGCTTGCGTCTATTACAATGTGTTTGCTTGTCAGCGTGGTTACAAAGAAAAAGTCGGAAAAAGAAGTTACAGATTTCTTTTATAATGGTGTTGTCGAAAACGAATAAGTATGCTATACTTTAAATAGGATTTTATGTGCAGCCGCAGTAAATTCTGCGGCTGTTTCAATACATTTCGGAAGGTGGAAGGGAAAGGATGTTTTTCCAAAAGGAATTCGAGACAATGTCCCGAAAACAAATTGAAGAAATTCAATTGGAGCGCTTAAAGTATACGGTGAATTACTGTTATACGAATGTTCCGTTTTATAAAAAGAAGTTGGACGATGCGGGCGTTTCACCCGACCAAATTAAGACCTTGGATGACATTCGTCGTATTCCGCCGACAACGAAGGCAGACTTGCGTGACAATTATCCGTTCGGTCTGTTTGCCGTACCGATGAAGGATATTGTCCGCATTCACGCTTCGTCGGGAACAACGGGGAAACCGACAGTTGTCGGCTACACCAAGCACGATTTGGATATGTGGTCGGACTGTATGGCGCGTTTGTGTGCGGCGGCAGGGGCAACTGCGGATGACATCGTGCAGATTTCTTTCGGCTACGGCATGTTTACGGGTGCATTGGGATTGCACTACGGTCTTGAAAAGCTTGGTTGTGCAGTTGTGCCGAATTCCAGCGGCAACACCGAAAAAGCACTGATGTATATGCGTGACTTCAAGACTACCGCTTTGGTGGCAACGCCTTCCTATGCACTATATATGGCAGAAACCGCAAAGTCTTTGGACTATCCGATGTCGGATTATCATTTGCGCCTCGGTTTGTTCGGCTCAGAAGGCTGTACACCCGAAATGCGTACACAGATTGAAAACGGCTGGGGACTGTTTGCAACCGACAATTACGGTATGAGCGAGCTGATGGGCCCCGGTGTTTCGGGTGAATGTACAGAACGTTGCGGTTTACATATCAACGAGGACTATTTCTTGGCGGAAATTGTTGACCCGAACACCCTGGAGGTACTGGGCGAAGGGGAGACGGGTGAGGTTTTGATTACAACCCTTACCAAAGAGGGGATTCCCTTGCTTCGTTACCGTACCCGCGATATTTCGAGAATTGTTTACGAGCCGTGCAAATGCGGCAGAACCTTTGCGAGAATGGATAAAATTAAAGGCAGAAGCGACGATATGCTGAAAATTCGCGGTGTGAACGTATTCCCGTCACAAATCGAAAGTGTTTTGGTCGGTATGGATAAGGTTAGCCCCCATTATCAGCTGATTGTGCGCCGCGAGGGATTTGCCGATACATTGGAAATTCAGGTCGAATTGTCCGACACTTCGCTTTTGGAAAGCTTTGGTAAGATTCAGGATTTGCAAAATAAGATTAAGCATAATATCCATACAGTGCTTGGTATTCAGTGCAAGGTCAGCATTGTAGAGCCGAATACGATTGAACGGTTTGTCGGCAAGGCAAAGCGCGTTGTGGATTTGAGAAACCAATAATTTTGAGGTGAAAAAATGGAAAAGAAATTATTGATTGGCAACGAGGCGGTTGCACGCGGGCTTTATGAAGCAGGCTTGCGTGTGGCTTCAAGCTACCCGGGTACGCCGAGCACTGAAATTACAGAGTGCGTGGCAAAATATGATGAGATTTACAGTGAATGGGCGCCGAATGAAAAGGTTGCAATGGAGGTTGCTGTCGGTGCGGCGATTGCGGGCGCGCGTTCCTTCTGTGCGATGAAGCATGTTGGCTTAAATGTTGCCGCCGACCCGCTGTTTACCGCATCTTATACAGGCGTGAATGCGGGTATGGTGATTGCAGTTGCCGATGACCCCGGTATGCACTCTTCGCAAAACGAGCAGGATTCCCGCCATTACGCAAAGGCGTCTAAAATTATGATGCTCGAGCCGTCGGATTCCAATGAATGCTTGCAGTATGCAAAGCTTGCATTCACACTCTCCGAAAAGTTTGACACGCCCGTCATTCTTCGTTTGACCACACGTGTTGCGCATTCCAGAAGTCTGACAACGCTTTCCGAGCGCGTGGACAATGGGCTTTTAGAATACAAAAAAGACCCGATGAAGTATGTTATGATGCCCGCGATGGCAATCAAAAAGCATATTGCGGTCGAGCAGAGAATTCTTGACCAAATTGCTTGGGCAGAAACTGCCGAAATCAATACTGAAGAAATCAACAGCACGGAAATCGGCGTGATTGCCTCGGGCATTACATATCAGTATGCAAAAGAAGCGCTCGGCAAAAACGCTTCTTATTTAAAGCTTGGCTGTGTGTACCCGTTGCCGGTGGAGAAAATCAAGTCGTTTGCGTCAAAGTGCAAAAAAGTCTATGTGTTGGAAGAGCTTGACCCGTTTATCGAAGAGCACTGCAAGCAAAACGGCATAGAAGTTATCGGCAAAGATACTTTTACTTTACAGGGCGAATATTCGCAAAGCCTGATTAAACAGGTGATTTTGGGCGAAATGGACGAATCCGTGAAAACGGATTTGGAGATTCCCGCGCGTCCGCCTGTGCTTTGCGCAGGCTGTCCGCACAGAGGGCTTTACTATGCGCTGAAAAAGCTGAATGTAACCGTCAGCGGTGACATCGGCTGTTATACACTCGGTGCACTTGCGCCGCTTGCGATGATGGATACCTGTGTCTGCATGGGCGCGTCTGTATCCGCCTTGCACGGGCGCAATAAGGCAGATGCCGAAAATGCAAAAAAGTCGGTTGCGGTTATCGGCGATTCCACTTTTATGCATTCGGGCGTGACAGGACTTATCAACATTGCTTACAACCAAAGCAATTCCACCGTAATCATTTTAGACAACAGCATAACGGGTATGACAGGGCATCAGGATAACCCGACCACGGGCAAGACTATCAAAGGTGACCCGACTACGGCAGTCAGCTTGGAGTTACTTGCAAAGGCAGTCGGTATTGACCGCGTGCGCGTAATTGACCCGTACAATTTAAAGGAGTGCGAAGATGTGCTCCGCGAAGAAATTGCCGCAGAAGAACCTTCTGTTGTGATTTCCCGCCGTCCCTGCGCATTGCTCAAATATGTAAAGCACAATCCGCCTATGCACGTCAATCCCGATAAGTGCGTCGGATGCAAGATGTGCATGAAAATCGGCTGTCCCGCAATCAGCATGAAAAATAAAAAATCGGTAATCGACTTTACACAGTGTGTCGGCTGTAATGTGTGCAGTCAGCTTTGCAAGTTTGATGCGATTGAGGAGGGCAAGTAACATGGAAACAAAAAGTATTATGATTGTCGGCGTAGGTGGGCAGGGTACCTTGCTTGCCAGCCGTCTTTTGGGCGCGGCTCTGCTTTCGGAAAACTATGATGTAAAAGTTTCTGAAGTGCACGGCATGAGTCAGCGCGGCGGCTCGGTTGTAACATACGTCAAATACGGCGAAGAGGTCTTTTCACCGATTGTCCGCGAAGGGCAGGCAGACTTTATTTTGGCTTTTGAGCAGTTGGAGGCGGCACGCTGGCTGCCTTTCCTCAAAAAAGGCGGTACGATTATTGCCAATTCACAAAAAATTGACCCGATGCCCGTGGTCATCGGCAATGCACAGTATCCCGACGGCGTATTGGAAGCCATTCGCGCAACAGGCTCGGATTTAGTTGAGGCGGATGCGCTTTCCTTAGCGGTGGAAGCGGGTTCTCCGAAAGCCGTGAACGTTGTTTTAATCGGTGTTATGGCATCACGGATGGATTTGCCTTATACCGTGTGGGAAAAGGCAATTCGTGACACCGTACCCGAAAAGTTTTTGGAAATGAATCTCAAAGCATTTAAACTCGGTTTTGAGAGTGCAAAATAAAAGAGGTGTTTATCATGCAGCAAGCGTATTTCAATGCGGATATTGAGTTGGCGTCAAGGGATTATCTGCGTGCAATTCAATCTGCAAGACTCATCAAAATGGTAGAGAATTGCTACAATCACGTGCCTTTCTACAAAAAAAAGTTTGATGAAATCGGTCTGTTACCGGGCGATATTAAATCCATTGAGGACATTACCAAATTGCCCTTTACGGTTAAGCAGGATTTGCGTGATAATTATCCGTTCGGCTTATTTGCCGTTCCGAATGAAACTTTGGTTCGTATTCATGCGTCCTCGGGCACAACAGGCAAGCAGACGGTTGTCGGCTATACCCAGCACGACATTGATGTGTGGGCAGAAGGCGCCGCACGCGCCATTGTTGCCGCAGGCGGTACAAAAGGCGATAAAATTCATGTTTCCTATGGCTACGGTCTGTTTACGGGCGGCTTAGGTTTGCATTACGGCGCAGAAAAGCTCGGTGCAACAGCGATTCCCGTTTCTTCGGGCAACACACACCGCCAAATGCAGATTTTGCAGGATTTCGGCTCGGATTTCCTTTGCTGTACACCGTCATATGCGATGTTTATTGGGGAATCCTTAAAAGCGGCGGGCATTGATTCCGCAAAATTGCCGCTTCGTGCGGGAATTTTCGGCGCGGAAGCTTGGAGCGAAAATATGCGCCGTGAAATCGAAAAATCCTTGAATATTAAGGCGTACGATATTTACGGCCTTTCCGAAATTGCGGGTCCCGGTGTTGCATATGAATGCAGTGAACAGACGGGTATGCATATTTGTGAAGACTATTTCTATCCCGAGGTCGTTGACCCCGATACCTTGGAGCCGTTGCCCGACGGAAAATTCGGTGAATTGGTCTTTACCTGCATCGGCAAAGAGGCATTACCGCTTGTTCGATACAGAACCCGCGACATCACCGCGCTGTCCCATGAAAAATGTGCATGCGGCAGAACGCTTGTCAAGATGCTCAAGCCCAAGGGCAGAAGCGATGATATGCTGATTATCCGCGGGGTTAATGTATTTCCGTCACAGGTCGAGCATGTCATTCTTTCCCTCGGTATGGAGCCGAATTATCAAATCGTTGTAGACCGTGTCAACAATTTGGATGTTATGACTGTGAAAATCGAAATGTCCGACGCACTGCTTTCCGACTCCGTCCGCAAGGTAGAGGATCAGGAAAACCGCATCAAGGTGGCAATGCAGACCACACTCGGTGTTTCGGCAAAAATTAAGTTGGTAGAACCCCGTTCACTGCCGCGCTCGGAGGGCAAAGCGGTTCGGGTCATTGATAACCGCGAAATTTAAGGAGGTTTTGGTATGGCAATTCGGCAAATTTCTGTTTTTGTAGAAAACAAACCCGGCAGACTGGCGGAAATCACAGGATTTCTCGCAGAAGGCGGCGTCAGCATCCGTGCATTTTCCATTGCGGACACAACAGACTTCGGTATATTGCGCTTGATTGTGTCTGACACGCAAAAGGCGGCTGAGGTATTAAAAGCGGCAGGCGTTGCCGTTTCCATTACCGAGGTTGTCGGTATCTCGATTCCCGATGTCACAGGTGCTTTCGCAAAGGTCGTTAAAGTGCTTGCAGACGCGGGCGAAAACGTGGAATATGCATACGCATTTCTGACCCCTGAGGCAGGGCACGCTTATGTGATTGTCCGTGTGGATGATAACGCAGTCGCAACTGCGGTTCTCCAAGAAAACGGTATCACCGTAATTGATGAGGATTCGATTCTGTAATCGGTAAAGGCTTTACGTAAGGGCGGCTCGTTTTCGAAGCCGCCCGATTTTGTATGGGGAATTCTAAGTGAAAAAAAGTCTAATTTATCTGATGTGTTTCATCCTTTTATTTACCGCTTTGTGCGGTTGTGGGCAATCTGATAATAACGTGCCGCCTACCCACGCCTCCACCAACGCGCCTAATCAGCGGGAGAAACAATACATCTATGAAGAATATTGCGCGATGTATCCTGCTTTTGCCGAGTATGTGACGAAAGACACGGAGTTGTATTGGACAATCGACCAAACCGAGGAAGCAAGCGGTCAAAAAACGGCGGCAATTCATTGTCAGAATGAAAATGAGGCTTATACTCTGTTCCAAATCGGTAACGCCTTTTGGCGGTATGCCTATTCCAAGTCTTATGCGGGTTTCAGTAACTGTAACGCCGTCACGGTTGGCTCGGAAACCTTTTATGCATTTAATATGTGCAGATTCTTATCAAGCGGCGGATTTTTTGTAGAAGATTTATTGCTGATTTCCCCGAATCGTGTGGATAAAATCTATTCGGTTACGGTAGAAAGCACTTTTGATGCCGTGGCACAGAAAATCGATATTCAATATTCGAAGGATAAGCAGGAATTGACCGTCCGTGATTCCAAAAAAACAACGATTCTCCCGCTCGAAAGCAAAAAAACAAGCACGTATGATGACGGCTTTGTGCTGGAAAAGAGTCTGAAGTTTACAGATTTATATGTGCAACTGACCGGCGAAGAAGAATCCAAGGAGAGAGATTATTGTTGGAATTATGAGATAGAGGATGACGAAATCTATATTCAAACAGTTATGTTTGCCAACTATCGCATTTCGGAGAATACGCCCCGTTGGAATTATCACGAAGAATATGAGGGGATTGGGGCAGTACGCACACAGGTTCTGTTTGACGGCGAGCATATTTCCTTTGGTGATGCTGTGTTCACACCAGATTGATTTTTTCGGTATACTCTCTTTTCCTTGCAATCTTTCCCGATTTGTTGTAAAATACTGTTCAGAATAGGGAAGGTGTGCAATTTGAGAAAAACAGAGCAATTTGTAATCCCTTATACAGATGTAAAACCAGTGGAACCGCCGTCCAAGCTATGGAGATTTGTTTATGAATGGCTGGACTCGTTGGTGTTTGCGTTTTTGACTATATTGATTTTGTTTACTTTTCTGTTTCGCATCGTCGGTGTGAACGGCACTTCTATGATGCCGACATTGCAAAACGGAAATTGGCTTGCCGTTCGTGCCATCAACACGGAAATACAGCGCGGGGATATTGTGGTCGTTACACAGCCGAACGATTTAAACGAGCCGTTGATTAAACGTGTAATCGGCGTCGGCGGGGACAGAATTAACATCAATTTTGAAACGGGAGAGGTAACAGTGAACGGTACGGTTTTAAATGAGCCGTATATTGCTGAACAGACACACAAACGGTTCGATGTTGCATTTCCGCTTACCGTGCCTGAAGGCTGTGTATTTGTGATGGGCGACAACCGAAACAATTCGCTGGACAGCCGTTCTTCCGTAGTTGGATTTATAGACTGCGGCTATATTCTGGGTGTGGCGGAGTTTCGGATTTTACCTTTCGGAGATTGGAAGTTAGATACAAATGCGTAAAAAAACGATTACAAGTCTTTATGACTTTGCTTCCGTTTTGCTTTCGGCAATTTTGGCGGTGGGGCTGATTTTCACCTTTTTATTTAAAATTTCAGCGGTAGACGGCGACTCCATGAACAACACCTTACAGCACGGCGATAAGCTGATTTTGACTGCGCGGGATTGGGATGTGGAATACGGCGATATCGTGGTGATTTCACAGCCTAACGTATTGGAAAAAGTGTTAATCAAGCGTGTAATCGCAACCGAGGGGCAGACCATTACGGTGGATGCTGTGAACGGTCGGGTTATTATTGACGGCAAAGCGATTTATGAGCCGTATATTGCTGAACGCATGATGGTACAGGGGAACATGCAGTATCCGCTGACTGTGCCCGAAGGATGCGTGTTTGTGATGGGCGATAACCGTAACCATTCCACAGACAGCCGAGATAAAATGGTAGGCATTATTGACAAGCGGTATATTGTCGGTGAAGCAATTTACAGAATCGGCGATACACATCTGCTGTCAGACAGTTTGGAGTAAATATGGCGGATTCGATTAAACAAAATGTGCAGTGGTTTCCGGGGCACATGGCAAAAACACGGCGGTTAATTAAGGAATGTCTGCCGCAGGTGGATGCGGTCACAGAGGTTCTGGATGCTCGTGTGCCTGAAAGCAGCCGTAATCCAGAACTGTCGGATTTAATTGGCGACAAGCCCCGCATTATTCTTTTGAACAAATGCGATGTCGCCGACCCCAACGCTACGAATCGCTGGGTAGAATATTATAAACAAAGCTGTGCGGCGGTTTTGCCAGTGGACTGCAAAAGCGGCAAAGGCTTAAACCGTTTTGCACCTGTAATGCGTGAAGTACTTAAAGAACGTATCGAAAAAAATGAAGCACGCGGTATGGGCGGCAAAGCCTTGCGGATTATGGTGGTCGGGATTCCAAATACAGGAAAATCCTCGTTCATCAACAAAATGGCGGGGCGAAACCGTGCCGAAGTGGCCGACAAGGCGGGTGTTACCCGCCACAACCGTTGGTTTGTAATTGGGAACGGCATAGAGTTATTAGATACTCCCGGTGTGCTTTGGCCCAAATTTGACGACCCGAAGGTCGGCGACAAGCTTGCGTTTATCGGTTCGGTGAAGGACACAGTGGTTGATTCGGAAACGCTTGCTATTCGTCTGTTGGAAATTATGAAAACGGAATATGCGGACCGACTGACCGAACGGTACGGTATTACAGATTTTGCAGATGCCGAGGCTTGGGAAGTCCTTGAAATGATTGGCAAACGGCGCGGTATGATTATCAAAGGCGGCGAAGTGGATTATACACGCGCTTCCGTGATGCTTTTAGACGAATATCGCGGCGGAAAATTAGGCAAAATCACGCTCGACAGAGTGGGTGACTGAATGGTAAATTACGAAATTGAAAAAGAATATGCAGAAAAAGGCTTTCAGGTCATTTGCGGTATTGATGAGGCAGGGCGCGGACCTTTGGCAGGTCCCGTTTGCGCCGCGGCGGTGATATTGCCGCTCGGCACAGAAATAGAGGGGCTAAACGATTCAAAAAAGCTTACGGAGAAAAAGCGCGAGGCACTTTTCCCTATTATTCAGGGTAAAGCGGTTGCTTACGGTATCGGTTTTGCATCGGAGCAGGAAATTGATGAAATCAATATTTTAAATGCAACCTTTCTTGCTATGCGCCGTGCAGTGGAAGCAATGAAAATTTCACCGGATTTGCTGTTGATTGACGGCAATCAACAGCCGAAAATCGGCATCGGTGAAGAGGTGACCGTTGTCAAAGGGGATATGAAGTCTGTATCTATTGCGGCGGCATCCGTGCTTGCAAAGGTGAGCCGTGACCGCTATATGCTGGAGCGGGCGCAGAAATATCCGCAATATGCTTTTGAAAAGCACAAAGGCTACGGTACAAAACTGCATTACGAAAAAATCGCGGAATTCGGCGTTTCACCGATACATAGAAAGACGTTTTTAAAGAAAATACTCGGTGAAGTGCATGAATAAGGCGAATACAGGGGCGCGCGGTGAGGTAGCGGCGGCACGTGCTTTACGGGAACGCGGTTATGCGGTCATTACGGCAAATTACCGCTGTCGTCTCGGAGAAATTGATATTATCGCTGAAAACGCACAGTATATTTGTTTTGTGGAAGTGAAAACGCGTGCGGAAGACAGTCGGTATGCGCCCGCCGATGCGGTAGATGCCAACAAGCGAAAAAAATTGATTGCGGCGGCACAGTTGTATTTGGCACAGCACCCGACTGTAAAACAACCCCGTTTTGACATCGCAGAGGTGTTTATGCGTAATAGCAGCATTCTCAAAATTCATTGGTTAGAAAATGCGTATGACGGAGACGGCAGATGAATTTTTTAGATTTTCATTGCGATACCATTGGCGAATGTTATTTGAAAAATAAACCGCTTTTTAAAAACAACTTGCATATTGATTTGCAGCGCATTTCTGCATTTTCTGCTTACGGGCAGTTCTTTGCAATATGGATTCCCGATGAAAAGCGCGGTGAAGCAGCTTTTTCCTATTATTGCGCGGTGCGTGACCGATTTTATCAGGAGCTTTTGCAAAATGCTCCGCATATCGCGCAGTGCTGTTCTGCGGCGGATGTACAGTCTGCATTTTCCGAAAAGAAAACGGCGGCAATCCTTACAGTAGAAGGTGGTTCTGTTCTGAACGGACAAATAGAACGTCTGGATACCTTATATCAAGACGGTGTCCGTTTGATGACGCTTACATGGAATGACAGCAATGCCATCGGAAACGGCTGTTTCTCAGAAAACAAAGGCGGTCTTACAGCGTTTGGTAAGGCGGTTGTACAAAAAATGCAGGAAATGCGTATGCTTGCGGATGTTTCCCACTTGAACGAACGCGGCTTTTTTGATGTAGCCGAGTACACGAACCGACCCTTTCTTGCAAGCCATTCCAATGCGAAAATCGTAGATAATCCGTATGCGAATGCGCGCAATTTGACCGATGCGCAAATCCGTGTTTTAACAGAACGCGGGGGTCTTATTGGATTGAATCTTTGCGCCGATTTTCTCGGAAATAACGGACAGACGGGGATGGATGCCGTATTGCGGCACATTGTACATTTCTTAGACTGCGGGGCGCAAAAGAATTTGGCTTTCGGTTGTGATTTTGACGGCTGTACAGTACATCCTGCCTTAAACGGTATCGAAACCGTTCCGAGACTTATGGAATATTTGTTAAAGCACGGGTTCTCGGAATCGATTTTAGCGGATATATTCTTTCAGAACGGTTATAGATTTCTCGTTGCAAATCTGTAAATACTGTGATAAAATATGTTGACTTTTACGTTTGGGAGTGAACGGAATGATTTATACAAGTACAAGAGACAGTTCGGTGCGCGTATCTGCGGCGGAAGCAATCGCCAAGGGCATTTCCGAAGAAGGCGGTTTGTTTGTCCCGATGACGATTCCGACCTTGAATCTTGTCGATATAGAAAAACTTGCGCGGTTAGATTATATCGGGCGTGCAAAAGAAGTGCTGAAACTGTATTTGACCGATTTTACGGAGGATGAGCTTTCTATGTGCGTTGAGGGTGCATACAAAGCCGAAAAATTCAGCTCACCGAAAATCGCGCCGTTATATAAACTGAATGATAATGCACAGATTTTGGAACTGTGGAGAGGACCTACCTGTGCGTTTAAAGATATGGCACTGCAACTGTTGCCGTATTTGCTGACGGTATCTGCAAACAAAACCTTGAAGGATACGAAAATTGTCATTTTGGTTGCAACCTCGGGTGATACGGGTAAAGCCGCATTAGAGGGATTTAAAGATGTACCGAATACAGAGATTTTGGTTTTCTACCCTGTGGACGGTGTCAGCCCCATGCAGAAACTGCAAATGACTACGCAAGAGGGCAATAACGTCAGCGTTTGTGCGATTGAGGGTAATTTCGACGATGCGCAAAGCGGCGTTAAGGCGATTTTCACCAATGCGGAAATCAAAAAGAAGTTTGCCGAAAATCATTTGGCATTTTCTTCTGCAAACTCAATTAACTGGGGCAGACTTGTTCCGCAAATTGTATACTATGTCTCTGCTTACTGTGATTTGGTAAAAGCGGGGGAAGTCAAGCTTGGCGATCCGATGAATGTGGTCGTGCCCACAGGCAATTTTGGTAATATTTTAGCGGCATACTATGCACAGCAAATGGGTGTGCCGATTAAAAAACTCGTTTGCGCCTCTAACGCCAACAACGTGCTGACCGACTTTTTGACAACGGGTGTCTACAATAAAAACCGTCCTTTCTACTGCACGGCATCGCCCTCGATGGATATTCTGATTTCCAGCAATCTGGAGCGCCTTTTGTTTGCACTTTCGGGGCAGGATGCACAAGCAACCGCTGAGCTGATGCGTCAGCTTGCCAAAAACGGGGAATACAAAATCTCCGAAAAAATGCAGAAAGCTGTTTCCGAACTATTTGCGGCAGGGTACTGCGACGATGACGACACAAAACGAACCATTCGCAAAATTTTCGAGGAATACAATTACCTTTGTGATACACATACGGCGGTTGCGGTCAATGTGTATGCTTCTTACAAAATGAAAACAGGCGATGATACAAAAACGGTAATTGCCTCTACGGCGAATCCCTATAAATTTTCCAACAGCGTTTTGAGTGCGGTTGAAAAGTATGTCAAGTCCGAAGATGAATTTTCTATGGTAGAGGAACTGCATGAGAAAACGGGTGCACCTGTTCCGCCACAATTGGCGACCTTAAAGGGCAAAACACCGCGATTCACCAAAGTAACCGCAAAAGAAGATATGGCGGCAGTTGTTTTTGAAATGCTGGGTATTTGACAGCGTTTTTCAATGAAGTAAAAAGAGCGTGGAAGAAATCCCACGCTCTCTTGTTATCGTGTAGTATCTTAGAATTTCGGCTCGAAAGTGCCGCATTCTGTTTCGCCGCACTCGCAGGCTTCATGTTTGCACTGACATGCAACCTGAATTTCCTTTGCGGTGCATGTGGATTTACCTTCGTGATAGATGCAGTTGGAGACATTGCATTTAATTTCGTTCATTTTATATTCCTCCTTTCACAGTTAGTTTTCTTTTTTCTGATTTGATTATGCATAACAGGAGCACACAAAGATGTCAATTTTTGCAATCGGAGATACGCATTTGTCTTTCGGGACAAATAAGCCGATGAATATTTTTAAAGGGTGGGACAATTATGTGGAACGTCTGACCCAAAATTGGCATGCTTTGGTTACGGAAAAGGATACGGTTGTGATTGCGGGGGATATTTCCTGGGCGATGTCTTTAGAGGAAGCAAAAGCGGATTTTCAGTTTTTGCAGAATCTGCCCGGGCAAAAAATTATTCTGAAAGGCAATCACGATTATTGGTGGAACACGCGGCGGAAAATGGACGCCTTTTTAGACGAAAACGGTTTGGATACATTAAAAATTTTACACAATAACGCATATCGGGTAGGGGATTTTGCCGTCTGTGGTACGCGCGGTTGGTTTTTTGATGCGCAAGAGGCAGAAGCGGAAAAAGTGCTTCTGCGCGAAGCACAGAGATTGCGTACGTCAATTTCCGAAGCACGGAAGCTCGGCGGCGAACCGATTGTGTTTTTACACTATCCGCCGTTAACAAATACGCAGGAATGTACGCCGATTTTACAGGTACTGCAAGATGAAAATATTCACCGTTGCTATTATGCACATTTGCACGGCGGTTCAGCGTTTTCTGCATTTCAAGGCGAAAAATATGGCACTAAATTTGCACTTTTATCCTGTGATTATCTGAAATTTTGTCCAAAATTGATAGAATTGATAAAATCATAAAAAAGTATGGTAATTTCTAACAGTTTCTGTTATAATAATCAAGTTAATGCTTTTCTTTTCAGGAGGAATATGAAAATGAGCTTAAAATCATCGAACAAAGTCGAAACAAATGTATGGGCACTGGAAATTTCTATCGACGGTGCAACATTTGAAGCGGCGGTCAATCAAGCGTATCTCAAGCAGAGAAAAAACATTACCGTACACGGTTTCAGAAAAGGTAAAGCGCCGCGTACATTTATCGAAAAAATATACGGTGAGGGCGTTTTCTATGAGGACGCTTTGGAAATTGTGTATCCCGATGCTGTGGAAGAAGCAATCAAAGAAGCGGGTTTGGATATTGTAGATACCCCCTTTGATTTGGAAGTGCCCGAAATGGGCAAGGACGGTGTCACTTTGAAGTTAAAAGTGACTGTGAAACCCGAAGTCGAGCTTGGTGAATATAAAGGCTTGAAAGCAACCAAAAAGTCTGCAAAAGTTACTGCCGACGAAGTAAAATCAGAATTGAACAGAATGTTGGAGCAGAATTCCCGTATTGTAACTGTAGAGGACAGAGCCGTTCAGAAGGACGATATTACCGTTATTGATTTTGAAGGCTTTGCGGACGGCGAAGCATTTGAAGGCGGCAAGGCAGAAAGTTATGAGCTTGTTATCGGTTCCAACCAGTTTATTCCCGGTTTTGAAGATCAGATTATCGGGCACAAAACAGGCGAAGAATTCGATGTTAACGTAAAATTTCCCGAAGATTATCATGCAGAGCTTGCGGGCAAGGATGCTGTTTTCAAAATTAAACTGCATGAAATCAAAGTCAAAGAGTTGCCCGAACTTGATGATGAGTTTGTGAAAGACGTCAGCGATAAAGATACGGTTGATGAGCTGAAAAAGAGCATCAAAGCGGACCTTGAGAAATCCAAAAAAGCCGCTGCCGACGATGAGGTAAACAATACATTGCTGGACATGGTTGCCGAAGGCATTAAGGCGGAAATTCCGCAGGCAATGATTGAAAAGAAGATTGACAGCGATATTGATGAGTTTGCTTACAGATTGCAGGCGCAGGGCTTGGATTTGAAAACCTATCTTCAGTATACCGGCATGGATAACGAAAAATTCCGTGAGGGCTTTAAAGCGCGTGCGGAAAAACAGGTTAAACTGGATCTTGCACTCGAAAAGATTATAGAGGTTGAAAAAATCGAAGTCTCCGAGGAAGATATTGAAGCGGAATATAAGAAGTTCGCTGAAGCATATAATATGGAGATTGACGCTATTCAGAAGGCAATTCCCGCGGATAATCTCAAGCCCGAAATCGCTTCCCGTAAAGCTGTGGATTTGATTGTGGAAAATGCAGTTGTAACCGAAGAAAAGGCAACGAAAAAGGCTGCTGCGAAAAAAGCGGATACAGCAGACAGCGATGCCGATGCAAAAGCTCCCGCAAAGAAATCCGCTACGAAAAAAACGGCCGCTAAGAAAACAGCGAAAAAAGAAGAAGCGGATGCAGAATAAGCTTTTTGATTAAGTTTTGGTTTTTTCGTCTATAATGGAATAGTCAAATGGTTTACGGTGGTACGCCCAAGGAAAAGCGGTTGTGCGGTGCATGGCTGCTTTGGGCGTTTCGCCGTTAGATTTTAGGAGGTATTTTTATGGCACTTGTACCGTATGTTGTTGAGCAGACCAGCCGCGGCGAACGTTCTTATGATATTTTTTCCCGTTTGCTGAACGACAGAATTATTGTTTTGTCCGATGAAGTAAACGATGCTACCGCAAGCTTGGTCGTTGCCCAGCTTCTTTATTTGGAAGGGCAGGATAACGAAAAGGACATTAGTCTTTACATCAACAGCCCGGGCGGTTCCGTAACGGCGGGATTGGCGATTTACGATACCATGCAGTACATTAAATGCGATGTTTCCACCATTTGTATGGGTATGGCGGCAAGCATGGGTGCGTTTTTACTTTCTTCCGGTGCAAAGGGCAAACGTTATGCCCTGCCGAACAGCGAGATTATGATTCATCAGCCCAGCGGCGGCGCGCAGGGGCAGGCAACAGAAATTGACATTGTTGCGAAACACATTTTGCGTACACGTGAAAAATTGAACAAGATTCTCGCTGAAAATACAGGCAAGCCGATTGAGCAAATTGCTCGCGATACCGAGCGTGACAATTTCCTGTCCGCCGAGGAAGCTTTGGAATACGGCTTGGTTGACAAAATTTTTTATAAGAGATAATCAGTAAAGGAGCAAGCCATGGCGAGAGATAACGACGGCAGAGATAAGACCGTCCGCTGTTCTTTTTGCGGTAAATCTCAGGATGAGGTCGAAAAGCTGATTGCCGGTCCCGGGGTGTGCATCTGTGACGAGTGTATTGAGCTTTGCATGGAAATTGTAGAAGAGGGTGCACCGCATGACCGTTCGCATAAGAAGGCGTCAAAGGGTGCAGACAAACCGCTTCCGAAGCCGCAGGAAATCAAAGCGCATTTAGATGAATACGTCATCGGGCAGGAAGATGCCAAAATCGCTTTGAGCGTGGCAGTTTATAATCATTATAAACGTATATATCACGGCGGTAACTCCGATGTAAATATTCAAAAGAGCAATGTGGTTCTGTTAGGACCCACGGGTGTCGGTAAAACGATGCTGGCGCAGACGCTGGCGGAAATTTTAGAGGTGCCTTTTGCGATTGCCGATGCAACCACGCTGACTGAAGCAGGGTATGTCGGCGAGGACGTTGAGAATATTTTACTGCGTTTGATTCAGGCGGCTGATTTTGATGTGGAGCGCGCGGAAAAGGGCATTATTTATGTGGATGAAATCGACAAAATAGCCCGTAAATCCGAAAATCCTTCGATTACGCGGGATGTCAGTGGTGAAGGCGTTCAGCAGGCACTTTTAAAGATTTTAGAGGGAACGGTTTCCAATGTTCCGCCGCAGGGCGGCAGAAAACATCCGCAGCAGGAATTCATTCAAATTGATACAAGTAATATTCTGTTTATTTGCGGCGGTGCATTTGACGGAATCGATAAAATTGTTGAAAAACGAACCGGCAATACAGTTTTAGGCTTTGGCAGTGAGTTGGTTTCTGCGGAGAAAACAGATGCTGACAAGATTTATTCCAAAGTAATTCCGCAGGATTTGGTTAAATACGGTCTGATTCCGGAATTGGTCGGTCGGTTGCCTGTAATTACTACCTTGAATAATTTGGATAAAGCGGCGCTGATTCAAATTCTGTCCGAACCGAAAAATGCTTTGTTGAAACAATATGCGGCGTTGTTCAAAATGGACGGTGTATCGCTTGAATTTCAGCCCGAGGCCTTGGAAGCGATTGCAGAGCAAACCTTAGAAAAGAATACAGGTGCTCGCGGACTGCGTTCCATTATGGAAAAAACGCTTCTGCCGACGATGTATGAAATTCCCTCCGACACAAGTGTTACAAAAGTAATCATTACCAAAGGCTGTGTGACGGACGGCGAAAAGCCGTTGGTTGAAACGACATCTGCACCAAAAACAACTTCGGCAATAAAGTCGGGAATTCGGCGTACACCGAAAGATGCAGTTTGATTTTTATGGATATGTATGGAAAAGCTGTGAAATGATTTCACAGCTTTTTTGTCATTTATAAAGCGAATTTATTTATATATTTTCTACTATGCATATTGTATCTTTTTTTGAAATGTGATATACTTTTTTTGTTAAATATATATCGTTTGGGGGAAAGAAATGGCAGAGAAAACAAATAAGCTCGGCGGGCGAATATGGTTCAATATTATTCTGTTCGGATTTATGGGGCAAATCGCCTGGGCTGTAGAGAATATGTTTTTTAACACATTTCTCTACAATGCAATTTACAACGGTGCTTCACAAACAGCCGTAGACGGTTCTATTGATGTAATGAGTGCTATCAGCATCATGGTAGCCGCGAGTGCATCCTTTACGGTGATAGCGACCTTTTTGGTGGGGACTTGGAGTGACAAGGCAGGGAAACGAAAAAAGTTTATTGCTTTCGGGTATATACTTTGGGGTATTGTGACCGCCGCTTTCGGTGTAATTTCGAGAGACAATACTGCGTCGCTTTTTCATTTAACGGATGAAGTAAAAATTTTGACCGTGACGGTTGCCATCGTAATCGTAATGGACTGCGTAATGTCTTTCATCGGCTCAAGCGGAAACGATGCCGCCTTTAACGCATGGGTTACCGATGTGACCTCGACCAAAAACCGCGCTACGGTGGAAAGTGTTCTGGCGTTACTGCCGCTGATTGCCACTGCCGCAGTTATGGGGTTGGCAGGAGCTGTCGGTACAATCGGTTACGATGTCTTTTTTATCGTACTCGGCGCAATCGTATCGGTTTGCGGTATTTGCGGATTGTTTACTTTGAAGGACGGTCAAATACATACAGAAGTCAGTGAGTCCTATTTAAAAGATTTGGTGTACGGTTTTAAACCGTCTGTTGTAAAAGAAAATAAAAAGCTTTATTTGGCGTTAACAGCCTGCTGTTTGTCTTCTACGGCATTTCAGGTATTCTTCCCGTACATCTTTATTTATCTCGGCAATGTAATGCATTTTAGCTTGGACAGCGTATTGGCGTCTTTAACACCGACGATTATTGCGATTGCCGCTGTAGTGCTCATTTTAGCTATTGCTTTGCTGATTTTTACAGGTAAACTGATGGATAAATTCGGCAAAGACAAATTTATGGTTTTTTCGGTGATTTTATATTTGTTGGGTTTAATAGCAACGGGATTTGCAAAGAATTTAGCTGTATTCTTTGTGTGTGCCGTACCCGCCTTACTCGGTTGGGCGTTATTTTCTATTGCAATGAACGCATCCGTTCGCGACTTTATGCCCGAGGGGAAAGTCGGTGTTTTTCAAGGTATCCGCATTATTTTCTTTGTGTTGATTCCGATGATTGTCGGACCGTTTATCGGCAATTTGGTTTGCCGAATTTCATCCGTGACCTATACCAATGAATATGGAGTTGTTACATCTGCACCCGGTTCTGTTATGTTTTGGGCGGCAGCGGCGGTTGCAATTTTCATTTTAATTCCTGTTATGGTGTTGCGCAAAAAGGAAAAGAAAGCATAAAGATTTGTTTAAAAGCGCTTGCAGAAAATTGTAGGCGCTTTTTACTGTCTTTTTTCTTGTAATTAGCTTTTAAAAGCGTGCAGAATATGTTATACTAATTATAAAATCTGTGGAGAAACGAGCAAGCAATGAGAAGGAAAAACAAATTAAACTTTTCAAGTGAACGCCAAACGAAGGCAAAGCGTACGCGCGCTTTTGTGCTTTCTTTTGTTGCGTTCATTTTGGTGTTTGGTTCTGTTTCATTGTTGGTTTTTATGAAATCCTTGGATTTCGATTTGCAAAATCTTGTGAAGAAGCCCGATTCACCGTCTGCTTCGGCTGAAACAACTGCGGCAGAGACCATGCCGATAAAGTTGTCGGATACCAATGTTTTGCTGGTATGCAGCGGCGGCAACAAGCGATTGTCCTTATTGGCGTTGGTTTCTGCACATGCTGAATCCGAAAGCATAACGGTATCTGCCATTGACCCGATGCATATACTCCACACGGAGACGGCTGTCGGTCAAAATTTTCAAAGTGTTTTTGAAAGTCAGGGCCTTGCGGGGTTAAAGAACGCGGTAGCTTCCGAATATGATTTGCCGATACACCGCTATATTCAGGTAACAGAAAGCAATCTAAAAAAAGCAATCAGTGCGGTTGGAGATATTTCCCTGCATGTACCGCAGTCGGTTCAATACCGCGGAACGGATTTCAGCCTGTATTTAGACAGCGGTGAACAGCGCTTGACAGGGGATTTGTTTACAAAATATTTGCAGTACGTTGATTTGAACGGTAAAACTGAGGCGGCAAGTGCGTTGGTAAAAACGGTTTTATTTTCTTTCGGGGAAAATAATCGTGAAAAACTTTTTAACACGCTTTTCAATTTATCTGATACGGATTTTTCCGTAGTTGATTGCTCAGATTCTTCGGGTGCCGTAAATGTATTTTTGCATATGCGCAATAACATTCAGACAGCTGATTTACCGATTGCCAAGGAGTAGCCACAGTGAAAAAAAGACGAATTTTTATTGCGATTTTGGCAGTTGCGGTATGCGTCGTCGCCGCAATGAATTTTACCCGTATTTTGCAGAAAATTCCGACAGATTTCTCGGACATACAAATGACATATGATGCAGACGGTAGGTCGCGGTATTATTACAATACACTTTCTGCCGAAGGTAAAGTGGCGTATACCGTCATTTTAGATACAATTCGGGAACACCCCGAAAGGATTGAAATCCCACAGCTAAACGATGCAGATTTTCATGAGATGTTTTGCGCATTATCTTATGACAATCCTGAACTTCTGTGTATGACAAATGAAAGCCAGATTGTGATGCGGGGGGCGAAGGCGTATTTTGTTCCCCAATATTGCGAAGAGTTGTCAGTCTGTGAGTCACACCGCAATGATTTGGAAAATGCGGTGACTGAGATTTTAAGCGGTGTTACACCGAATATGGATGCATACGACACAGAATTATATTTTCATGATGTCATATGTGAAAAGGTGGTTTACACGCCTGACGGCGATAATGTTAAGGGCTATTCCGCATATGACGCTTTGGTACAGGGGAAGGCTGTATGTGAAGGGTATTCACGTTCCGTTCAGCTTTTACTGAACCGTGTCGGGATTTCCAATTACTTGGTCACAGGTATCGGCGCAGATTCGGACGGAACTTCTGAAGGACATATGTGGAATGTGGTTACTCTGCAAGGGGAGAATTATTATTTAGATGTAACTTGGGACGATATGGATGAAGACGATATCAACCGTTATAATCATACATATTTTAATGTAACTTCGGCAGATATTGAGAAAAATCACTTAGAGATTCAACCTGCAAATAACTGCTGCACTGCAACAGCGTATAATTATTTTGTGCGGCAGGGCTTATGTATTTCTAAATACGATGCAAATGCCAAGTCGCTGTTGGTTCAGGAAATCCGAAAAGCCGCTGAAAACGGTTCCGATACTTTTGAAATCCGTTTTGCAGGCGGTGCGGCTTATGAAAAAGCGGTTACGGACTTGATAGACAACGATCAAATTTCTGATTTGGTGCATAAAGCGGAACGCGGTGCGGCGATACATTACAAAAGTGTGATGTATGTGTACGACGCAGATATGTTTACTTTACAATTTTCTTTTTCAGAATAAGGAGTATCTTTGATATGGATAAGCAACGAATTGAGAACGCTGTGCGTGAAATTTTGTGGGCAATCGGGGAAAATCCGGATAGGGAAGGTTTAGCGGAAACCCCGAAGCGCGTTGCAAATATGTATGCTGAAATCTTTGCGGGGTTAGAGGATGACCCTGCGCGGCACCTGAAGATTTTTAATGAATCAGATAACGACGAAATGGTCGTTGTGCGGGATATCCCTATGTATTCTATGTGCGAACATCATTTACTGCCTTTTGTCGGAAAAGCACATATTGCATATATTCCGTCAGACGGTAAAGTTATCGGACTTTCGAAGCTTGCAAGAATTGTAGATTCTTTTTCAAAAAAACCGCAGTTACAAGAGCGTTTAACTTCGCAGATTGCAGACTTTTTGGAAGAAAATTTATCTCCGAAAGGGATTGCCGTGGTTGTAGAAGCCGAACATTTATGCATGACTATGCGCGGGGCGCGTGCGGCGGGGGCAAAAACACAGACTTCGGCATTGCGCGGTTCCATGCGCAAGGATGCAAGAACACGTGCGGAAGCGATGATGCTTCTGCGAGGAGAGTGAATATGGCATATTTTCGCGGAAAAAACTTTTCTTTTGAACTGAACCGCAAAACATATATTATGGGAATTTTGAACATCACTGCCGATTCATTTTTTGACGGCGGGAAGTGGAATACGCCGAAGCGTGCATTGGAACATGCACTGCAAATGGAAGCAGACGGCGCAGATATATTAGATATCGGTGCGCAGTCCACCCGTCCCGGGCATATACCGATGTCTGCTGAGGAAGAATTGGCTGTATTGCAGAATTATTTACCGCAGATTTCAAAAAACGTTCAGATACCGATTTCCGTGGATACATTTTTCCCGCAGGTTGCAGATTATGCATTATCGCACGGCGCATCCATTGTCAATGACGTCAGCGGTATTTTTAATTCTGTTATGGCACAGGTTGTACATTCGCACGGTGCAGGATGGATTGTGATGCACAGCGGTAAAAGCGATGCAAATCATGCTGTTGCATACAAAGACGGTGTTGTTGAAAATGTAAAAGAATTTTTTTCTGAAATGTGTGAAAAATGCTGTGCGGCAGGCATTTTGAAAGAGCAGATTTGTTTTGATATCGGTATTGGGTTCGGCAAAGAACGTGCAGACGATTTGAAATTACTGCAGCATATTGCAGAGATAAAACAGCCGTCACAAGCGCTGATGACCGCACTTTCGTGCAAACGTATTGTTGCAGAGCATACGCATGCGGAGGGGGAGGAACGGCTGTTTGGTACGCTTTCAGCCAATATACTTGCCATAGCGGGCGGTACGGATTTTATTCGTGTACACCATGTGCGTGAACATAAGCTTGCCGCATGTATGGCAGATGCGATTGTCAGAACAGGGGTATAGAGAGTTATGGATAAAATTAAAATACAGGGATTACGGCTTTATGCATATCACGGTGTAAATCCTGAAGAAAAAGAAGACGGGCAGATGTTCTTTTTAGACATCACTTGTTTACTGTCTTTATGTGTTCCCTGTGCAACGGATTGTGTCGAGGACACTGTCAGTTATGCAAAAATTTTGAAAACAGCGCGGCAGGCTTTTCTTTCGCAAAAGTTTGATTTGCTGGAAAAAGCTGCGGAAACGGTGGCTAAAGCTGTGCTTACCGATTTTACGCCTGTTAAAGAGATTACGGTTTGCATACGTAAGCCTGAGGCGCCGATAAAAGCAGACTTTGAATATGTAGCCGTTGAAATCATAAGAACTGCTGAAGATTACAGGGGGATTACGGAATGAAAGCTGTAATCGGATTGGGCACAAATATCGGAGAGCGCGCTGAAAACTTAGAACAGGCGATGTGTGCATTAAAGCTGCTGCCGAATACGGAAATTTTAAAATATTCGTCTGTGTATGAGACAAAACCTTACGGTTATGCGGAACAATCGGATTTTTTAAATATGGTGTTGATTCTTGAAACGAATCTAACTCCGGAAGCGCTTTTGGGTGCTTGTCTCGGTATAGAAGCAGGATTCGGTCGGATACGCCGTTTTAAAAACGGTCCGCGTATTTTGGATTTGGATGTTTTATTGATTGAAGACTATGTTTCCGATACGGATTTATTGCGTGTGCCGCATCCTCAAATTTTAAACCGTTCTTTTGTTTTATGCCCATTGCTTGAACTTTTCCCGAACGGTAAAGCGTTTTCTTTCGATTTTTTGGAAGCATACAGGAAGCACCCAAAGGACGATATTAAAGAATACAGAAGATAAAAAATCCCGCACGGTTAAGAAACTGTGCGGGATTTTTTATCTTTGTTTGTATATCAGCGGTTAATATATTGCTGTGCAATGAAAGACTCTAACTGAGAAGCAGACCACTTAATGGCTGTTTTAGATTCACTAACCTTATATGTGTCGCCGTGTTCAATATCTTCATTGAACGCTGTAAGGCTTTCATTGGCCAATGCCGTTTTAATAGTGGTTTTCCAGGTTTCCTCATGTTCGTTGCCGACATAGTACATCACATGATAGCCGTAGGTTGTTTCAATGATTCCTGTGTCGCCGGGTTTACGCGCGGGGTCAAAGCACCAATCGTTGAACTGCTGTACCATATCGCCGACTTTTACGTTTTCATACAGACCGCCGTTATCTTTAGAGCCGCCGTCCGCACTGTTTGCAGTCGCAAGAGCTGCAAAATTATCTTCTGTCGGGTTTGCCAAATATTGGTCATACAGCGACTGTGCCTTTTCACGGTATTCCGCTTTCGCTTCATCGGAAATTGTGGTTGCCTGCCCGCTGGAGGAGGTGGGGAACTGTACCAGAATGTGACGTACATCTACAGGCTTTACAGTGTTTTTGTGCGGTAAAACAGACATGTACAACACAGAATATCCCTTGGAAGATTCGACAACAGTAACATTGCCGATGGCACGCTCAGCGGAAAGTGCCCAGTCTGCGGCAGCCTGACCGAATGTATTTTTCAGAGACGATGCGGTTACATCACTGAATTTTACAGAATCCTCCGTTGCAGAAGAACTGTTTTCTTTCGCTTGTGCGGTTAATGAAGCGACATCCTTGATGTTCGCGGCATAGGCGTCTGCCTTTTCTTTGGCCTTTGCCATAGCTTCGGCGGTGGCAGATGCCTTTTCCTCATCGGTAGCATCTGCGGAAACCGAGGAAGTATCTGCGGCTACGGTAAAGCCGTATACCGTAAGTACAGCGTAATCAGCGAGATTTTCATCATATTCTGTGCTGATTTGTTCCTCGGTAATCGCGTCATTTGTTTCCGTCTGCTTTTGTTCGGAATATTTTGCAGCCAACTGACGCTCTTCCATAACCTCGCGAAGCAGCTTTTCATCTACGCCTTTTCCGTACAGCTTAATCAAATATCTGTCCAAAGAAAAATCGTTTTCCGTTGCGGTTTTGCGCAGTGATTCAACCTGCTCATCGATTTCTTTCGCTTCATCTTCTGTAAGCGTCATGCCTGCTTCGCGGGCAAGCTCGGAATAGGCGATATATGTTTGCAGATATTTGAGGGTGTAAGAACGCAAGTAATCCGCCCACGTGGGATCTTCACCTTCAAACCCTTCGATTTCACCGAGTGTGTACTCCTGCTCCATCGGTGTTTTGGAAGAATCATATCCGGTATACATTGCACCGTAACCCGTACCGTACTGAGAATCGTATTGCTTTGAAGTGTTGGCAACACTTAAATACATATCCATATAGTAGAAATTGTATTTTGCAACCGAAATTTTTGTGTCGCCGATTTTGGCGGCAGTCAATACCTTTTGCGGCACACCAAAGAAATTCAAAGAACCGTATATGACGCCGAGTGCCAAAACAACCGCCAATACAATACTGATGACCTTACCGACAATTTGTTTTGCCTTTTCGCTTTTCGGATTCTTCTTGGCATTCTTTTTTGCCACGGAAGCCATACGCTTTTTACGCTCTTCGCGGTAAAGCTCTGCCTGGCTTTTTTCCACTTGATTGTTTTCCATTCCGAATTCATCCTTTGTCCGTTGATTTTCGGTCTTTGTAAATAAAGGCGAAAGACCGATGAAACATATCTATTTTATACTATTTCGGAAAAAGTTACAAGCACATTTTTGCAAAATAGATAAAACAAATGAAAATTTACAAAATATTTATAACATTTCCTGCGGATTACCTTTCGCTGAGCGTCAGCCATTCCGTTTCCCGTTCTTCAATCGTGTTTTCCAGCACTTCTATTTCTTCGGTTAATTCGGTAAGCCGCAAATAATCGTCTATAACTTCAGGCAGTTCACATTCTGCTTTTAACGCACCGCATTGCAGGTAAAGTGCTTCAATTTCTTTTTGTAAAGCGGCAAGTTTGGCGCGGCGTTTTCGCTCTTCCGCTTTATTTTTGCGGTTCGCCTCATAAATTTGTTTTTGTTCGGAAATCTGCTTTGGTTTCGAAACATTTTCAGAAATTGTAGGCGATGCGGTTTTTGCAGATAAATATTCGTTATAGCCGCCTTTATAAATACAAAGCTTTTCGGGAAACATCTCTATAATTTTCGTCGGTACACGGCTTAAAAAATAGCGGTCGTGTGAAACGGTAAGCATTGTACCTGTAAATTGCTGTAATGCGGCATCTAAAGCTTCTTTGGCGGTATAATCCAAGTGATTGGTCGGTTCGTCCAAAATCAAAAAATTACTCCGCTCAAACATAATTATGCAAAATGCGACCTTTGCACGGTTTGCACCGGATAGTTCTTTAATCCGTTTAAAAACGCTTTCCTCTTCAATCAGAAGTTTGCCGAGTGCACTGCGGATTTCCAATTCGCTTTTGCTTGGAAAACGCCGATGCACAGCTTCTAAAACGGTATCGTTTAAGTTTAGGTTGGCAAGTTCCTGGTCAAAATAAGAAATTTTGACATTTCCGCCGATTTTAATGCTGCCGCTGTAGGGCAGTTTCTTCAGAATCGCTTTTAAAAGTGAAGATTTGCCGACGCCGTTTTGCCCGACTAAGGCAACCTTTTCGTTTTTTTCTATTACAAAAGAGAGATGCTCATAAAGCTGCTTTCCTGTTGTGCTGTTACCGACAAAAACGCCTAAATCCCGCACTTCTAAAACGGTTTTGTGCGGTTCATAATCATATTCAAAGCTAAAGCGTGCCTTTTTTTGCCGCGGATTCGGTTTTGCCGCCAACTCCATTTTTTCAAGTGCTTTCACACGGGAACCAACGCTGTTTGTACTGCTGGATTTGGCAAGATTTCGCCGCACGTATTCCCGCATGGCTTCTAATTCTGTTTGCTGCTTTTTATATTCTTTTTCAAGCGTGCGAATGCGCTCTTCCTTTTGCAGAAGAAAAGAGGAATACCCGCCTTTGTATCGGTACAGTGTACCATATTCCAATTCACAAATGTCATTTGCGACATGATTTAAAAAGTATCGGTCATGCGAAACAACCACAACCGCCCCTTTATAGGCAGTTAAATACGCCTCGAGCCAAGTAAGCATAGTGAAATCCAGGTGGTTGGTCGGTTCATCCAAAATCAGAAGTTCAGGATTTTTTAAAAGCACCTTCGCCATGGCAAAACGAATTTTTTCACCGCCGCTTAATGTAGCAATTTTACTGTTCAACTGAAATTGTCCGAATCCCAATCCGTTTAACACAGTTTGAACCCGAACATCCGCATGGTAACCGTCTAAAGCGGCATATAGGTTTGACAGCTTCTCGTAGGTATCTGTTAATTGTGTATACAAAGAAGAATCAGGAGCGGTATTTGCAATTTGTACAGAAACCTCGGCGAGCTTTTCGCGAACCGAATATGTTTCCTGAAGTGCCGAATGAATTTCTTCTTCTAAAGTGTTTTGCGAATTTAAAGATTCATTTTGCTTTAAATATCCGATAGAAAGGTCCTTTTTTACGGAAACACTGCCTGTGTCATAGGGAAGCGCGCCCGTTATAATGTTTAAAAGTGTTGTTTTACCCACGCCGTTTACGCCCAAAAGACCGATATGGTCGCCCTCTTGAATCGTTATGTTTATATTTCTTAAAACGGCTTCATCCAAAAAGCCTTTGGATACCTGATTGAGTGTTAAAAGCATATATTTTCTCCGAGTGTGCGCGGTATTACTTAATCAATCGCTCCACGTCTTTGTCTTTGCCGAGTACCATAAGTGATTCCGACTCTGAAAAAATGTGGTCGGGGTGCGGCAGGGGAAAAATTTCGTCTCCGCGTTTGGTTGCTAAAATACTGACGTTATATTTGGAACGGACATTTTTTTGCAGAATGCTTTTGCCGACCCAATTTTGCGGTGTACTGATTTCGTAAATCGCATATTCCGAATTTAATTCAATGTAGTTAAAAATGTTGTCACTGCCAAACTGTACCGCCAATCGTTCGGCAGTTTCCTTTTCGGTATAGATAACTTCGTCTGCGCCGTTGCGCAGTAAGAATTTTGCGTGTACATCACGGCTGGCGCGCGAAAGAATAAAGGGTGCGCCCAAATCTTTGAGAAGCGCTGTGGCTTCTAAAGAGCTTTGAAAATTATCCCCGATAGTTACGACGCACAAATCATAGTTCGAGACGCCGAGAGATTCCATAAAAACTTCATTTGTAGCATCCCCGATTTGCGCATTGGTCACATACGGCAAAACCGCGTCCACGCGTTCTTCTACAATATCAACCGCCATGACGTCATTACCTTGTTTCTCAAACTTTTTTGCCATATGACGTCCGAAACGGCCGAGACCGATAATTAAAATAGATTTCATATTTGAATCTCTCCTTTGATTGAAGGGTATATGGTTAACCGACGGTGATTTTTTCGATAGGATATTTTGAAGGCGTGCCGCCGTGTTCGTGAAACGCCAGCAAAAGTGTTAGTCCGCCGACACGCCCGAAAAACATAAGTAAAATCAGAATCAGGTGTGATGCGGTGCCGAGACTGCCCGTAATACCGAGTGTAATGCCGACGGTGCCGATTGCAGAAGCGGTTTCAAACAAGGCTTCTTTCAGCCCGACATTGTCAAAAGCACACAACAGCATACCGCAGATGAAAAAGAGAAGCACATACATTGCTGTTACGGCAATAATCTTTAAAAGGGTATTGTCATCAATGCGCCTTTTAAAGCATTCAATATTTTTTCTTTGACGGAAAATTGTAAAGAGGCTTGCCGCAAGCATTGCAAAGGTGGTTGTTTTTAATCCGCCCGCAGTGGAACTGGGCGAACCGCCGATGAGCATTAAAAGCAGCATAAGAATGATAGTTGCATCAGAAAGCCCGGATATGTCAACTGTATTAAATCCTGCGGTACGTGTGGTAACGGTTTGGAACAAACTGCCGAAGATATATGCAGAAGGCGTTTCGCCGAAAACAGGATTTTGATATTCAAACAACAGCATCAGTAAAAAAGGGATAACAATCAGGGCAAGTGTTGTAATCAACACAACCTTTGTATGCAATTTAAATTTGCGGAATCGAAATTTTGAAGTTTTTACATCCGACCACACAAAAAATCCTAATCCGCCGAATACAATCAACAGCATAATTGTTGTGTTGACCAACGGGTCGGCAGTATAGCTTGTCAGCGAGGAGAAGGGTTGATTTCCGCCCATCAAATCAAATCCCGCATTACAAAATGCGGAAATTGCATGAAATACGGAAAAATAAACACCTTTCCAGAATCCGAACTGCGGACAAAAGCGAAAGGCAAGCAAAACCGCACCGACTGCTTCGGTTATGATTGTGCCTAAGAGTATAAAGCGCGTCATACGCACGATGCCGCCGACCTGCGGTGCATTTACGGATTCCTGCAAGGTATAACGGTTTCTCAAACCGATTTTTTGCTTTGTCAGCATCAATGCTGAAATTGCGAGCGTCATAAATCCGATACCGCCGACCTGAATCATTGCAAGAATGACAATTTGACCGAATAATGACCAATAGGTATAAGTATCCTGTACGACAAGTCCTGTCACACAGGTTGCAGAGGTCGATGTGAACAGTGCCTCCTCAAAGGAAGTCCAGATGCCCGCGCGCGAAGAAACAGGCAGTGTCAACAGTATTGCGCCGAACAAAATGATGCCTGTGTAGCCGAGTACAATCGTGCGCAGCGGGGAGAGCTTAAATCGCTGATTCCTAAGCTTCATATCAAAATACCGCTTTCTTTGCCGAGAGTAAAATATATTATAGTATACTTTTGCACAAATGAAAAGTATTGTTTTATTTTTTTACATAACGAATTACTACTTGCTGAAAACCTGCCGTAATCACACGAATTAAAGAAGAAACAACCATAATTCCCGCGGCGATTGCCATAGCCAACTGTACGGTATATATTGCTGTTTCTCCGAAAGACAGCCAATCGCTGTTCAAAGCATATTTCATTGTATTATATAATGCGCCGCCGGGAACAAGCGGTATAATTCCGGAAACCAAAAAGGATGTTGTCGGTGTTTTTTTGATGCGGGCAAATATCTCGGCGTATACAGTCACAAATGCTGCGGCAAAAAAATAACGTACCGCATCTCCCGTAAGAACAGTGCCAAGCGCCAAATATATACTCCAAGCAAGCGCACCGCCGACAGAGGCAATCCATAATTTTGTGCGCCGAATATTAAATAATACCGAAAATCCGAATGCGCCGAGAAAGGCTGTAAAAATTTGCAGTGCATAAGTCATTTCAACAGCCCTCCCATCAAAAGCGATGCCAGAATATATCCTGCCGCAATGGCAATCGCTATAACCAGCGCCTCGCAGAACCGCAGAATCCCTGCCATGCTGTCCCCGCTGATAATATCACGGATGGAATTCGTCATAGCGATTCCGGGAATCAAAAGCATCGTATTGCCGATAATGATTTTGTCTGCCTGTAAACTTTGGAAAACAGCTGCACATAAAAATGCGGACACACACATGGCAAAGGATGCGACTGCATTTGCAAAAACCATATTGATTTTGGTGCGGTCCGTGGCATATGTTAAAAGTTTCAGTAATGCTCCGAGGCAGGCGGCGGCGATTCCGTCCGACCACGTTCCGCCGAAAAATACGGCGAATGCGCCTGCAATCAGTGCATAAGCCAAACATTGTATGCCTAAGCCGTAATGCTGCTTTTTCTCTGTTTTGATTAATGCGTCCTGAATTTCTTCAATCGGCGGTGCACTGGCACATATTTGGCGAGACAGGGCGTTCAGCGCATCGAGTTTTTCTAAATCGGTGTTATATTTTTGTATTCGTCTTGTTTGCGTAATTGTGTGACCATCACCGTCGGTCACGGTTGCAACAATACTGGAGGTGATAGTGAACACGTCTGCGCGCTGTATATCATATGTTGTAAGGATACGCCGCAAGGAATCTTCCACACGGCTGATTTCTGCGCCGCTGATTAGCATTTCCTCGCCGATATCTAAAGAAACAGAAAGCAATTCCTCGGTTTTCACAAAAACACCTCCTTTGAAAATAGTATCATAAAGCTTACGGAATATCCATCCATTTTTTTCAAAAACTATAAAAAAGCAAAATTTATAGGAATTTTTTCGGAAAACTTTTCTTTTTATAAAAAAAATGATATAATTCTTTTACATATATAAAATTCCGTAAATTGTTTTGTGTATAGTGCAAAGGTTATAAAGGAGTAGCATATGAAAAAATATGATTATTTGATTGTCGGATGCGGTCTGTTCGGTGCGGTTTTTGCACATGAAGCGAGACAAAAAGGCAAATCTGTATTAATTATTGAAAAACGTGCGCATATCGGCGGTAATATTTTTTGTGAAGAGCAAGAGGGGATTTTAGTGCACAAATACGGTGCACACATTTTCCACACGAGCAATAAGCGGGTTTGGGATTATGTTAATCGGTTCGCAGAGTTTAATAACTTTATCAATTCGCCGATTGCAAATTACAAAGGCGAAATATATAACATGCCTTTTAATATGAATACCTTCAGCAAAATGTTCAATATTTCTACCCCTGATGAGGCGCGGGCAATTATTGAGGAACAGCGCGCTGAAATTAAGGGCGAGCCTAAAAATTTGGAAGAACAGGCAATCAGTCTTGTCGGTCGGGAAATTTACACAAAGCTTATTAAAGGATATACCGAAAAGCAATGGGGGCGCGACTGCAAAGATTTGCCGCCGTTTATTATAAAACGTCTCCCCGTACGTTATACCTATAATAACAATTATTTTAATGACCGCTACCAGGGGATTCCCGAAGAGGGATACACTGTTTTAATTGAGCGTTTAATTGAAGGCTGTGACGTGGTGCTGAATACAGACTTTGTTGCAAACCGTCAAAAGTATTTGGACATGGCGGAGAAATGCCTGTATACGGGAACCATTGATGCCTATTATGATTTTTGCTTCGGCGCACTCGGTTACCGCAGTCTGCGGTTTGAAAACGAGATTTTAGATATGCCGAATTATCAGGGCGTGGCGGTTGTAAATTACAATGAACGGGAGGTTCCGTATACCCGCATCATTGAACACAAGCATTTTGCATTCGGCACACAGGAAAAAACCGTAATTACACGGGAATATCCTGTTGACTGGCAGAATGGGATGGAGCCGTATTATCCGATTAACGATGTGGAAAATACAAAGCTGTATGCAAAATATGCGGATTTGGCAAAAAAGGAAGAGAAAGTTCTGTTCGGCGGCAGATTGGCGCAGTATAAATATTATGATATGGACAAGTGCATTGAAGCGGCGCTTGCCATGTGTGCAGAAGTTCTGTAATTCTTAGTACTTGCAAGTCGGGCTGTAAAATGCTATAATAACTAGACTTTATATGCAAATTTTGTTTAAATCGGTCATATTTTCAACAAGGGAAGTGGAATGCTTTGGCAGAGGTTAAAGTCAGTGTGATTATGCCCGTGTACGGCGTAGAGGAATATGTCGGGGCAGCAATTGAAAGTATTCAGAAACAAACTTTTACAGATTGGGAAATGTTTGCTGTAGATGACGGAACGCCCGATAAAAGCGGTGAAATTTGTGACCGATACGCGGAAAATGATTCCCGTATTCATGTAATTCACAAAGAAAACGGCGGCGCGCCGAGCGCCCGCAATGTTGCGATTGACAAAGCAGTCGGGAAATATTTTTATTTTATGGACTCAGATGATGTCGCAGAGCCGACAATGCTTGCAGACATGGTTGCCGCGGCGGAAACGCATGATGCACAGCTAGTGGTATCTGGGTATTATATTGATACTTATTATTCCGATACGGAAAAATACACACAGACGCAAGGCGTGGAAGGCAAAATTTATGCATCTCAGCGCGAATTCCGTGAGGACGCATATCGTCTTTTTGACCAAAATCTTTTGTACACGCCTTGGAATAAACTGTATTCGGGCGATTATATCCGTGAGAACAAACTGTATTTTCCCAACACCTTTTGGGATGATTTCCCGTTCAATTTAAGTGTTTTGCGCGATGTGGAGCGCGTTGCGGTGATTCCGGGAAAGTATTATCACTTTATTCGCAAGCGCGCAGAATCCGAAACAACAAAATACCGCAGTGATATGTATGCAAAACGTGAGGAAGAGCACGGTTGGATGCTGGACCTTTATCGGCATTGGAATGTGGACGATGCGAACAGCCGCGAGTTTTTGGCTCGCCGATACATTGAACGCGTCATCGGCTGTGTTGAAAATGTAACTTCCAAAAGCTGCACACTTTCCTCTGCGGAAAAGCGGGCGGAAATCAAAAAAATTATTTCCAATGAAAAGGTTCAGGCACTGTTGCCTGTTATGCGCCCGCAGTCCTCTTATATGAAGCTGATGCTCATACCTGTAAAAATGCAAAGCGCTTTTTTAACCTATTTGGAAGGATGCTTTATATCCAAGGTCAAATCTGGTAATGTGAAGTTGTTTGCTTCGCTGAAAGCGAAACGATGAAGGAGAGTCGTATGCAAAATTCACCATTTTTCAGTATTGTTATGCCTGTGTATAATGTTGAAGAATATTTGCCACAGGCAGTTGAAAGTATACTGGCTCAGACTTTTTCAGATTTTGAGTTGATTTTGGTAGATGATTGTTCTCCCGACGGCTCCGGTGCACTTTGTGACCGGTATGCGCAAAGCGATGCACGTGTAGTTGTACATCATCTTACTGAAAACGGCGGTTTGAGCAACGCACGAAACCAAGGTATGGAATCAGCTTGCGGCGCTTACATTACTTTTGTGGATTCAGACGATTATGTTACGGATGATCTTTTACAAAACGTCTACGATTCTCTTCGGAAAAATTATGCGGATGCGGTTGTATTTGGTATGGTAGAGGATTATTTTGACGCAGATGGCACACTGTTGAAATCCTATTCGGTTTCTTACGGAAAAGATTTGTATATTACGGACAGGGAGACGTTGCGCAGGGAAGTAATTGAGTTAGAACGCAAAACTTTACTCGGCTATTCAACCAATACATTTTATCGGTTAGACATTCTGAAAGAACATGCAATTGTTTTTCAGAAAATTACAATGATTGAGGATATTCTGTTCAATTTGGATTTTGTTCCTTATGCGGAAACAGCGAATATACTTGATTTTACACCGTATCATTATATGAAAAGGGTGGACAATAGCCTAACTAATAAATTTGTAAAAGATTATTATGTTTTGCATCGGCGCCGCGTATATGATTTGTTGAGGTTATATGAATCCTGGAACATGTGTACACCGCAGGTTTGCACAGTTCTAGCCGATATTTATGTTCGTTATATTTTTTCCGCGTTGCAGAGAAACTGTGCACCGCAGGCAAAAATGACACATCGGGATCGTGTGCAATGGTTAAGGGCTTTGTATCAGGATGATTTGTACATTGCACTCTCACCGTATATGCACGGCAGTAACCCGATTGTTCGCGTACTTTCTTTTTTGTTGGCACATAAAAATATTGCGCTTTGTTTAATGTTCGGCAGAGTAATTTATATTGTTAAGACATATTTGCCGGGAATTTTTTCCCGTGCGAAGCAAAATCGCTGAGGAGGAAAAAGTCGGAATGTCAAAAACAAAAAAAGTTCTGATTATCGGTATGTCGCCGATTAAGGGCGGCATTGAAATGTTGCTGATGCAGTTCTTTCGAAACATTGACCGAAGTCAAGTACAATTTGATTTTTTAACATTTTGTGAAAAATGTGTTTTTGAAGATGAAATTACAGCGGCAGGCAGTCAGGTGTTTCATGTGACGCGCCGCGGAGAAAACCCGATTCGGAATCGGAAAGAATTGATTGCATTTTATAAAGCACATCCTAATACTTATGATTATATTTGGTATCATTTATCTTCAGCGAGTAACTGTGCGCCTGTAGTGCTGGCGCGTAAATTCACCACTGCGAAAATCATTTGCCATAGCCACGGAACTTCTTTTGACAGCAGTGCTTTTTTTCGTCCGATTCACTTATTGTTAGACAAAATAAATTATCCGAAATTTATGCGCAGTACGGATTATTGCTTTGCCTGTTCGAAAGCGGCAGGAAAATGGCTTTTTAAAGACACGGACCGAGATATAAAGTTGATTAAGAATGGTGTGAAAATCGAAAATTTTCGCTTTAATCCGTCAATTCGTGCACGTTTGCGAGAGGAATTACATGCGGAAAATACCGTTGTTATAGGACATGCAGGTCGTTTTTGTGAGGCTAAAAACCAAAGCTTTGTTATTGATATTTTTTCAGAATATCATCGTTTAGTATCAAACTCTCTGTTGCTTTTGATTGGAGAAGGTGAAACTCAAAGCGCCATGAAGGAAAAGGTTCATACACTTGGTTTAGAGTCTGCGGTGCGTTTTTTAGGATTTCGTGAAGACTTTAATGATTTGTTGCAAGCCTTTGATTTATTTTTAATGCCGTCTTTATATGAGGGTTTGCCCATCAGTGCTGTTGAAGCTCAAACTGCCGGATTGCCATGCTTGCTTGCAGATACCATCACTGCCGAAACGGCAGTTACGGATTTAACTGCCTTTTTGTCTTTGCAGGATTCTGCAGCGCTTTGGGCTCTGAAAATACAGGAATTGCTTGCAAAAGAAGTTTCGCGTGGTCAATATGCGCAAATTGTCCGCGATGCCGGATATGATGCGCAGAATACAATTTTAGATGTAACAGATTTTTTCTGTAACACATAAGTCTGTAGGAAAAGGATATTGGATTATGTTAAACAAAGTTTATCAAATTTTGCCAAAGGCAGAAACCGTTTTTAAAATTTGCTATTTGCTTTTGGTGCTATTTTCTTTCAATGCTTTGGTTGCAGGACATGCACTGCTGACTGTTTTGAATTACGTGTTGGTTGCATTCGGTGCAGTGCTTTTGCTGTTGCGTGCATTTCGCTTTAAACAGTATTTAAACACAGGTTCTTCGGTTTTGCTTGTTTTGTTCTGTGTTAGCATGGCTGTTTCATCGCTGCTGAATCGGAAATACGGCATTCTGGAAAATGTGCAGGCACTAACTTGGACAACCTTACAGTTTGGAATGCTCTATTTATGTGATAAAAAACGTTCGGTTAGCGAGTATAAACGTGAATTTGTTATACTGGCAAGCATTTTTTCAGTATATGTGCTATTGGCAAATATTGCAAGTATCGCTATGTTTTTTGCGCATTACGGCGTATTTGGTCAATTTAGTTTTAACGGGAATATTATCGGTTTTGTGTGGGGCAGGCTTTGGGGTGTACACTCCGATCCGAACAACGGCTCTGTAATGTGTGTAGCTTCTATTGTACTTTGCATTTGTGCTTGGATTGCGATTCCGGCAAAAAAGAAAAAAGCTTTCAAGGCTTTTCTGTGTGTTAACATCATTTTGGACTACTGCTATATCATGTTAAGCGATTCCCGAACCGGTATGGTATGTACTTTAATCGGTGTCGCATGCGTGTTGTTCTTTTATCTGTCTGCAAAATTGTTCCGTGAAAAAGGGTTTAAGCCTATAATCAAAAACTGCATTTGCTTTGTACTGGCTATTGTGATTTCAGGCACACTTTTTTATGCATCACAGCTTATGAAAAGCGGATATAACTATACCGTGGAAAAAATTATAGCTATGCGCGCGGAAACGCCTGATTTCAATAAAGATGATTTTAGCGCAACTTTAATTACAGGCCGTGATTCGGCAGATACAGAGTCTGATATCAGCAATCGCCGTTTTGATTTGTGGAAGAGCGGTTTGGAAATTTGGAAAACTTCACCGATTGTCGGCGTTTCTCAGAGAAATATTACGCCGTATGCAAAAGATGTTTTACCAAATACATATCTTGTAAACAATGATATGGGTGCATTTGATACCACACACAACATGTTTATAGATGTATTGGTTAGTCAAGGTGCAGTCGGTATTTTGCTGTTACTGGCGTTTTTTGTCTGTATTGCTGTTTTGATTGTCCGACGTTTTCTTCTTGTTGAAAGCAATAGGACTTCCATATACCATATTGCTTTGTTCTCGGTTTTGGTTGTCTTTGCTTGCTCGTGTATGTTTGTGTTGGATGTCCTTTATCTCAATTCTGCTGCAACCGTAATGTTTTGGTCATCTTTAGGATATTTTGTGCACAGTCTTCGCAGCAATGAAGCACAACAGTGAGGGAGTTATATGAGTAAAGTCAGTGTAATTATTCCCGTTTACAATGTGGAAAAATACCTGCCGAAATGTATAGCGTCTGTACAGAGTCAAACGGAAACAGATATAGAGATTATTTTGGTGGATGACGGTTCAACAGACAGTTGCGGAACAATTTGCGATGCATATGCAACAGAAGACGCGCGAATCCGTGTAATTCATCAGGAAAACAGTGGCTTGGGTGCTGCACGGAATCACGGACTTTCCGTTTCTCAAAGTTCGTATGTGATGTTCATAGATTCTGATGACTACATTGAATCCGAACTCATTGAGAAAGCCTTAGCCACCGCTGATAAATACGGCGCAGACATTGTGGTGTACGGTTATCAAAAAGTATCCGAAGACGGTACGCCGCTTTATACCTGTGGATGCGATGCTGAATTTTCGCAGGATCGTGCATATACATTATCAGAAAAACCGGAATTTATTCTGTCGACCCCGTCTGCCTGCAATAAGTTATTTAAAAAAACCTTATTTCAGGATATACTTTTTCCGGATCGGGCGTGGTATGAGGACTTACGAACAATTCCGAAACTTTATCCGTCCGCCGAAAAAATTTATTGTATACCTGATTACTTCCCATATAAGTATCTGTTGCGGAATAATTCTATTATGACGAACGGCGATGCAAAAAAAACCATGGAAGACCGTATTGCAGCGGTAGATTCAGTATTTGCATATTACAAAGAACGGAATTTGTATACCGCATTCGGAGAAGAATTAAACTGGCTTTATATTTTCCATGGATACTTTCTTCCGTGTCGTGAGATTATGAATTTTACAGGTGACACAGTTCCTGTGTTGCGTGCATTACGGCAAAATCTGTTGCGCACACTGTCACCGGAACTTGTTCAGAAAAATCGTTATTTTACCACTTTGACTAAGCGGGAAAACTTAATTTTTACTTTGCTGTATAAGGAACAGTATATATTACTGAGACTGTTTGTAAAAATTAATCAGTTGTTAAAAAGAAACGGATAATGCCTTGGGAGGAAATGTATGCAATTATTATGTCTCAACGGAGCATGGAGCTTTCGCGAAGCTGAAAAAGGGGCTTGGAAAACCGCAGAAGTACCCGGTTGCAACTATTTAGACTTGCTTCGTCTGAAAGAGATTCCCGATCCGTTTGACGGTACGAATGAAAAGGATGTCTATTGGGTCGCGCAAACAGACTGGGAATATAAAAAAGAGTTTGATGTTCCTGCGGCGCTTTTTTCCTGTGACCGTATTTGTTTGCAATGCAAAACACTGGATACCGTTTGCGATGTATATTTGAATGATACATGTATCGGGCATGGAGAAAATGCACATTTGCAGTATCAGTTTGAAGTCAAATCGCTTTTGAAAGAAAGCGGCAATGTTTTGCGCATTTTGTTTTATTCCCCAGTAAAATATGTGGAGAAAAAACAAGCTGTTGAGAAGTGTCCCCGCAATAACAACGGGCAGGACGGAATTCCGCATATCCGTAAGCCGCAGTGCCATTTCGGTTGGGACTGGGGTCCTGTATTGCCACCCAGCGGTATATCGGGGGATATTGCGCTTGTCGGATATATATCGGCGCGTTTTACCGATGTGTGCATTTTGCAGAAGCATAGCGAAAATCAGGTGGATTTACAACTTGCGGCAGAGGAGGAAGGGTTTGCAAAAGAAAAATCCCTTACATGCCGTTTTACAGTGCTGTCGCCCGATGGGGAGGTATTGCATGAAAATGAGTATCCGTTCAATGAAAAGAATACAAGTTCTGCATTGGTAACAATTCAAAATCCGCAGCTTTGGTGGACACGCGACTTGTCGGACAGTGATACACAGCCGTTATATACTGTGCAGGCGGAATTACTTGCAGACGGCACAGCCGTAGATACCGTGACGAAAAAAATAGGCCTTCGTACTATTGAACTGAACCGTGCGCGTGATGCATACGGCTCGAATTTCCAATTCAAGATTAACGGTGTACCGCTGTTTGCCAAAGGCGCCAACTGGATTCCGCCCGACAGTTTCGTCAATCGCTATACCGATGCACGCATGGAATATGATTTGAACGCAATGAAATTTGCCAATATGAATTTACTGCGCGTTTGGGGCGGCGGCTACTATGAAAGCGATGCGCTCTATGAAAAATGTGACCGTGACGGCATTTTGATTTGGCAGGATTTCTGTTTTGCTTGTCAGCCGTATCCGTTTTTTGACAATTCTCTATTGCAAAATGTGCAGAAAGAGGTCGAATATAATGTTAAACGGTTGCGTCATCATGCTTGTCTTGCCATATGGAACGGCAATAACGAAATTGAAAGCATGTCAATTGCATGGAGAAACCGTTTTAAATATGTAGAATGGACAGAAAAATTTTTCTATCACATTTTACCTGATTGGCTGAAAAAGCTGGATACGCAAACCCCGTATATACCGGGCAGTCCGTGCGGCATAGAACACTTAAAGGGCTTTGACAGAGACAATGTCGGAGATACGCATTTATGGGCTGTATGGCACGGATTACAGCCGTTGACCTATTACCGAAAGCGTATGACCCGTTTTTGCAGTGAATTCGGTTTTGAAAGCCTTCCTGATTTAAAAACGATTGAGACATTTGCAAAGCCGCAGGATTATGCACTCACAAGCGAAGTATTTAACGCACATCAAAAGTGTAACAGCGGGAACATGAAAATGGCGTATTACATTACCTCTCGCTTCCGTTTGCCGAAGAAATTTGAGGATTATATATATCTTTCTCAAATCTGTCAGGAAGAGTGTGTGCGTGATGCCACAGAGCATTGGCGCAGAAACCGCGGACGCTGTAACGGTTCGATTTGGTGGCAGTTAAATGACTGCTGGCCTGTTTGCAGTTGGGCAAGTATAGACTACTACGGGAACTATAAAGCATTGCAGTATACGGCTCGCCACTTTAATGCGCCTGTAATCGTTTCCTTGGAAGATACAAAAGAGGAGGTAAAAATCTTTTGTATCAATGATACACGCACTTCTGTAAAAAATTGCAGTGTGGAGTATCGCTTGGTTGATTTTAACGGTAAACAGCTGACATCGGGTGATTTCGGTATGCAGACATTAAATGCATTGGAAAGCAGATGTGTCGGTACTTTGACCGTGGCGGAACTCCGAAAATTCGGTTCACTGAAATCAGCAGTTTTGATTGTGGAACTGAAACAGGAAGATACCGTACGGAGCCGCAGAACCTTACTATTTGAAGCCGAGAAAAATCTGCGTTTGCCGAAAACCGATATACATATGACGGTGAAAATTGAAAATACACAGGCAGTACTTTCGATTACGTCAGATAAGTACACGCGGTTTTTGCAAATCCATTCTAAGTCGAATACAAACCCGTTTTCAGATAACTATTTTGACTTGTTGCCCGGTGAAACGAAAATTATTACACAACAGGTGGAACCGTCTGCAACAGAACAGGATATTTATGCTGATATTTCTTTCTTCAGCGCGGGCGATGTTGTACCGCAGGGAACCGCATTGACGGATTTCTTAACAAAGATGCGCGTTCTGTTACAGCCTATCAATTTAGGTAGTTACATGTACGACCATAAAATACCGACAGATTTAAAATTATAATTTGTAAAAAGATGGCTTTCTTAAAAAAAGAGAGTCATCTTTTTTTGCAATTTGCAAATTTTTTTCATAACATAGTATTGACAGTTCATATGAACAGTGCTAATATATGAATATGCATTCATATGAAAGGAGAATCATTTGATGGGAAAACATACGCATGACCATGGTTTGGCGTTAGATACGGTTCGGCAGGGGATACCGAAAGATGAGTTGCTGTGCGATCTTGCCGATTTGTTTAAAATTTTCGGCGATACCACACGCATGAAAATTTTGTTTTCCTTATTTGAAGAGGAACTCTGTGTAAATGAAATCACACAATTGCTCGGAATGACACAGTCGGCAATCTCACATCAGCTGAAAGTGCTGAAGGATTCTAAGCTGATTGGAAATCGCCGTGAAGGCAAAACGATTATATATTTTTTAGCAGATGACCATGTTCGTTACATTGTCGGTCAAGGCTATGAGCATATTACGGAGGAGAGTCATCATGACGAAAACATTTAAATTAGAAGAATTGGATTGCGCAAACTGTGCCGCAAAAATGGAAGCGGCAATCAACAAAATGCCGGAGGTTGAATCTGCAACCGTCAGCTTTATGATGCAAAAACTTACAATCACTTGCAAAAATGAAATCACAACGGATTTTATGAAAAGCGTTGCAAAGGTATGTAAAAAAATTGAACCTGATTGCCGCATTCTCTATTAAGGTAAGGGGCGAGTATATGACGCGAAAGCAAAAAAAGAATGTAATAAGAGTTGTCAGTTCTGCTGTTTTACTGGCTGTTGCTTGGACCTTGCCTTTGGAAGGTGTATGGCGTTTACTTGTGTTTTTAATTCCGTATGCAGTAATCGGATATGATGTACTGTTTTCTGCAATTCGGAATATTTTTCACGGGCAGGTTTTCGATGAGAACTTCTTAATGGCTATTGCTACTGTCGGCGCGTTTTTTGTAGCAGATTATCCGGAAGCGGTGGCAGTTATGCTGTTTTATCAAATCGGTGAACTGTTTCAAAGTATTGCTGTCGGTAAAAGCCGTAAGTCTATAGCGGCGTTAATGGATATTCGACCTGATTCTGCCAATGTTCTACGCAACGGAGAAACGGTTACGGTTGCACCCGAAGAGGTAGAGGTCGGGGAGACAATTTTAATAAAACCGGGTGAAAAAATCCCCTTAGATGCTGTCATTACAAGCGGAGAAACCTCCGTAAACAATGCCGCATTAACGGGAGAATCTTTGCCGGTGGAGTGCCGTGTCGGAGATACACTGATCAGCGGCAGTGTGAATTTGAACGGCGTTGTAGAAGCAAAGGTGCAGTCTGTATTTTCAGAAAGCACCGTATCAAAAATACTGAATTTGGTTGAAAATTCTGCTTCCAAAAAGGCGCGCAGTGAGAACTTTATTACCAGATTTGCCAAATACTATACGCCATGCGTGGTCATTGCGGCGGTGCTTTTAGCGGTTCTGCCGCCATTGGCGCTCCAACAGAGCTTTTCGGTTTGGGTTGAACGCGCACTGACCTTCTTAGTCGTATCGTGTCCGTGTGCTTTGGTGATTTCCGTGCCGCTTTCATTTTTCGGTGGAATCGGCGGCGCTTCAAAAGCCGGGATACTGATTAAAGGTGCGAACTATTTGGAAGCGCTGTCGGCTGTCGATACGGTTGTGTTTGACAAAACGGGCACTCTAACCAAGGGTACATTTTCTGTGGCGTTATTGCATCCGCAGAACTGTTCGGAAGCTGAACTGTTGAAAATCGCTGCATTGGCAGAAAGCTATTCCACCCATCCGATTGGTATTTCCGTTGTAAAAGCGTACGGCGGTCCGCTTGATAAATCCAAAATTACGGAAATCCAAGAGATTGCAGGGCAGGGGATTCAGGCGAATATAGACGGCAGAACAGTTTATGCGGGCAACGGAAAACTGATGGATTCTGTCGGTATACAATGTGAAAATAGTCAAGTTGTCGGCACAACGGTACATGTTGTGGTGGATGATTTGTATTTAGGGTATATTGTTGTTGCAGACGAAATTAAGGAAGATGCAAAATCCGCGGTAGATAAGTTGAAATCTGTCGGTGTGCAGAAAACGGTAATGCTGACAGGCGACACGGAACAGGTGGGACGCGCAGTCGGCGAATCACTCGGAATAGACGAAATTCACACGCAAATGCTGCCGGACGATAAGGTATCTGTCGTGGAAAGGCTTTTGCAGGAAAAGAGAGATAAGCGCGCATTAGCGTTTGTCGGTGACGGTATTAACGATGCACCCGTGCTCGCCCGTGCTGATGTCGGTATTGCGATGGGCGCACTCGGCAGTGATGCGGCAATCGAGGCGGCAGACATTGTGCTAATGGATGATAAGCCGTCCAAAATTGCAAAGGCAATGGAAATTTCCAAGAAAACCATGCGTATTGTAAGGCAAAATATTACTTTTGCACTGCTTGTAAAAGCTGTTGTACTGATTCTCGGTGCGGTAGGTCTTGCAGGTATGTGGCTTGCTGTGTTTGCAGATGTTGGGGTTATGGTCATCGCTGTACTGAACGCTATGCGTGCGTTGCGGATTGCAGTACCGATAAATTGAATACCTATATGTAAAAGGGCAGGTGTGCTAAAATGATGGTTCACCTGCTTTTTCATATTGAAACAGATAGAGAAGACCTACAGTTTATAACGATATTTTGAAATGTCAGTTGACAAATATCCCTTGAAAGTGTATACTATTTTTATTATTTTAGTATCCAATATGCAGGAGTCGCTATATTATCCTGCAAATTATATATTGGGAGGAATTTTTATGAAAATGAAAAAGTTTTTAGCCGCATTTCTGGCACTGACTATGGTCGTTTTGTGCTTTGCAGCTTGCGGCAAAGGCGACGCCGATTCGGGTGAAAAAACACTGAAAATCGGCTTAAGCGGTCCGTTGACGGGCAATGCCGCACAATACGGTGTCGGCGTTAAAAACGGTGCGCAACTGGCTGTCGATGAAATCAACGCCGCCGGCGGTGTAAATGGTATGAAGTTGGAATTCAGAATGGAAGACGATGAAGCTGATTCTGAGAAAGCAAAGAATGCTTACGGTGCATTGAAAGACTGGGGTATGCAGATTTCTCTCGGAACGGTAACCTCCGGTGCCTGCATTGCGTTTCAGGGCGAAGCTTCTAAAGACAATATGTTTGTTTTGACCCCCTCTGCAACTGCCGTTGAAGCTATCAATGGCGGCAATGCGTTCCGCGTTTGTTTTGCAGACCCTCAGCAGGGTGTTGAATCCGCAGACTACATTTCCAAACATGCAATTGCAACTAAAATTGCTGTAATTTACGACTCTTCCGATCCATATTCTACAGGTATTTATGATGCTTTTGCTCCCGAGGCGAAAGCAAAGGGGCTGGAGATTGTTACCGTTCAGTCCTTTACCGATGACACAAAGAACGATTTCTCTGCACAGATTCAGGCTGTAAAATCTTCGGGCGCAGAATTGCTGTATTTGCCCATTTATTATCAGGAAGCAACGTTAATTCTGCAATCCGCGAAAAAAGCTGCGCTGGATATTAAATATTTCGGCTGTGACGGCTTGGACGGTATTCTAACGATGGAAAACTTTGATGCATCTTTAGCAGAGGGCGTTATGCTTCTTACTCCGTTTGCAAAGAATGCGACGGACGATTTCACCGTGAATTTTGTGACGAAATATAAAGAAGCTTACGGCGAAAGCACGATGAACCAGTTCGCGGCAGATGCATATGACGCCATCTATATTCTGAAGACTGCGATTGAAAAGGCAAATATCACTGCGGATATGAAGTACGGCGAAATTTGTGATGCGTTGAAAGCAGTTATGACGGAAATTACCTATACAGGTGTTACCGCAAAAGGCATGACTTGGGGCACGGACGGCGAACCGACAAAACCGCCGATTGTTGTAAAAGTGGAAAATGCCGCCTATACGATTCTGTAATCTGATTGTGAAGTTGAAGCAATTGTAACGAAGTATGCCGTATAGAGAAAATCTATACGGCATACTTTAGGATTTATTTCAGAATATGTATTTTGAAAAATGACAGTTTTTGTCGTTTTTCAAAATACATATCGGGAGGAAGTAGAATGGAATTTTTAAGCTATTTGGTTTCCGGCATCAGTTTAGGAAGCATTTATGCGCTGATAGCACTTGGGTATACCATGGTTTACGGTATTGCAAAAATGCTGAACTTTGCGCATGGCGATGTCATTATGGTTGGTGCCTTTATGGTTTATACAATCAGCACTTCTATGGGAATGCCCATTGCAGTCGGCGTACTCGCCTCAATTGTAATTTGTACCGTATTGGGTGTTGTTATTGAGAAGGTAGCGTATAAACCCTTACGTAATGCATCTTCTTTGGCGGTTTTGATTACAGCCATTGGTGTCAGTTATCTTTTACAGAATGTTGCCTTATTGATTTTTGGTTCAGACGCAAAGAGCTTTACTTCCGTTGTCAATATTCCAACCTTGCGTTTATTTGACGATCAACTGATTATTACAGGAGAAACCATTGTAACGATTATTGTGTCTGTAATTATTATGATTGCGTTGACTTTGTTTATCAATAAAACAAAACCCGGCCGAGCAATGCTTGCTGTGTCCGAAGACAAAGGTGCGGCACAATTAATGGGTGTAAATGTGAACCGTACCATCTCTTTAACCTTTGCAATCGGTTCTGCTCTTGCGGCTGTTGCAGGTGCTTTGCTTTGCTCTGCGTATCCCACACTTTCTCCGACAACCGGTGCTATGCCCGGAATAAAGGCGTTTACGGCGGCAGTATTCGGCGGCATCGGGTCTATTCCCGGTGCGATGATCGGTGGTATTTTATTAGGTGTAATTGAGAATCTAAGCAAGGGGTATATTTCTACACAGCTTTCCGATGCAATCGTGTTTTCTGTATTGATTGTGGTATTGCTTGTAAAACCCACAGGTATTCTCGGTAAGAAAATCCGAGAGAAAGTTTGAGGTGTTCAGCATGGGAAAAAAGAAAGCGTTAAAACAAGTTACCAAAAGCAATCTAATTACCTATGCGATGCTTGGTATTGCATTTGTTGTAGTTGAGATTTTACTTGCTACGGGCAACATGTCTCACATGTTTCGTGGGCTCTTGGTTCCGCTTTGCTTTTATTCAATTTTGGCAGTATCCTTAAACTTGGTTGTCGGTATTTTGGGAGATCTTTCCTTAGGGCATGCAGGATTTATGTGTATCGGTGCCTATGTCGGTGCGTTTTTTTCTGTTACTTTCTGTGATACAATTCCGCAGGCAGGTGTGCGTTTTCTGATTGCACTCTTGCTTGGCGGTTTGGTTGCGGGTCTTTTCGGTTTGTTAATAGGCATTCCGGTTCTGCGTTTAAACGGTGACTATTTGGCAATCGTAACCTTGGCTTTCGGCGAAATTATTAAAAATATAGTAAATCTTTTGTATGTTGGTATAGATGAAAACGGACTGCATGTATCGATGGAGAGTACTGCGGCATTGAATTTAAGTGAAAACGGGCGAATTTTAATAAAAGGCGCACTCGGCATTACGGGTACACCGAATGATTCAACATTCGAAATCGGCTTTATTTTACTGCTGATTACCGTTTTCGTCTCTTTGAACTTAATTAATTCCAGAACAGGCCGTGCGGTTATGTCCATTCGTGACAATCGTATTGCGGCAGAATCTATCGGCATCAACATCACGCATTATAAGTTGATTGTGTTCGCAGTTTCTGCATTCTTCGCGGGAATTGCAGGGGTTCTTTATTCGCATAACCTGTCTTCCTTAACGGCGACTACAAAAAACTTCGGTTACAACATGTCGATTATGATTTTGGTGTTTGTTGTTTTGGGCGGCATCGGCAGTACACGCGGTTCTATTATTGCAGCGGTAATTCTGACCGCACTTCCTGAGGTTTTGCGCGAACTGAACGACTACCGCATGTTGATTTATGCGGTTGTACTGATTCTCTTGATGCTTGCAAATAACAACGAAAAATTAAATCATTTTAAAGAGAAAATTTCGATTTCAAATCTTTTAAAAAACAAGAAAAACGGAAACACATTGGATAAGGAGGCGAATTCCTAATGGCATTGTTGGAAGTAAAAAACCTCGGTATCCAATTCGGCGGTTTACGTGCAGTGGACGAATTCAACCTACAAATCGAAAAAGGCGCTCTGTACGGCTTAATCGGTCCGAACGGTGCGGGTAAGACAACCGTATTCAACATGCTGACAGGCGTTTATAAGCCGACTGACGGTGATATTTTGTTGGGCGGCAAAAGCATTGTCGGCAAAAGCCAAATTGACATCAATAAAATGGGGATTGCGCGTACCTTTCAAAATATTCGCTTATTCCGTCAAATGTCTGTTTTAGATAATGTTAAGGTTGGTTTGCACAATCAAATTCGCTACAGCACTGTTTCAGGCATTTTCAAATTACCTTCCTATTTTAAAAAAGAAAAGCTGATGAATGAAAAAGCGATGTCGCTTTTAAAGGTATTTGATTTGCAAGATGAGGCGGGAGTTCTCGCTTCCAATTTGCCCTACGGTAAGCAGAGAAAGTTAGAAATTGCACGTGCGTTGGCTACGAATCCGAAATTGTTGCTGTTGGACGAACCTGCCGCAGGTATGAACCCGAATGAAACGGCAGAACTGATGGACACAATTCGCTATGTACGCAAAGAATTTGATATGACTATCCTATTGATTGAGCACGATATGCGTTTGGTGTCCGGAATTTGTGAAGAACTGACCGTTTTAAATTTCGGCAAAGTATTGGCGCAGGGAAAGACCTCTGAGGTTTTGCAAAATCCTGAGGTTATCACAGCCTATCTCGGTGAATAAGAGAGGAAAACAGTTATGGCGATGCTTGAAATCAAGGACCTTGAGGTCTGTTACGGTGTAATTCGTGCAATTAAAGGTGTGTCGTTTGAAGTAAATCAGGGTGAAGTTATTGCCTTAATCGGCGCAAACGGCGCAGGAAAAACCACCATTCTGCATACAATTACAGGTTTAATTCCCGCTGAGAAGGGGAGTATCTTGTTTGACGGCAAGGAATTAACCAAAACGCCTGCGCATAAAATTGTTTCTATGGGTATGGCGCATGTTCCGGAAGGTCGACGTGTATTTGCACAGCTCAGTGTTTTGGAAAACTTAAAGCTTGGTGCATATACGCGTAAAAATAAGGCGGAAATTGAAGAATCTCTGCAAATGGTTTATGACCGTTTTCCGAGATTGGAAGAGCGAAAAAATCAGGTTGCAGGAACACTTTCGGGCGGCGAACAGCAGATGCTTGCTATGGGTCGCGCCTTAATGAGCAAGCCGCGTATCATTTTGATGGACGAACCGTCTATGGGTCTTTCACCCTTGCTTGTTTCTGAAATCTTTGATATAATTAAGGTAATCAGTGAAGGCGGTACAACCGTGCTTCTTGTTGAACAAAACGCAAAGAAAGCACTTTCCATTGCAGACAGGGCGTATGTTTTGGAAACAGGCAATATTACGCTTTCGGGTAAGGCGTCCGACTTGATGAATGATGTTTCTGTAAAAAAGGCGTATCTCGGCGAATAATTGAAAGGCTGGTGCGGTTTATGAGCAGTAAGTTTGTAATTACGATTGCAAGAGGATATGGCAGCGGTGGCAGAACAATCGGTAAAATACTTTCCGAAAAACTGCATATTCCGTTTTATGACCGCGAACTGATTTACATGGCCTCGGAAGAAAGCGGTATCAATCTGGAATTGTTCGGAAAGCTCGACGAAAAGGTGCGTAAGGGTTTTTTTGATCCGCCTACAAGGCAGTACACAGGGGCGTTGATTCCGCCTGAGAGCGATGATTTTGTTTCGGATGAAAATCTGTTTAATTACCAAGCCAAAATTATCAAAGAGCTTGCAGAGAAAGAATCCTGCATCATTGTCGGAAGATGTGCTGACTTTATTTTGAAAGACCGAGAGAATGTCGTAGATGCATTTGTTTGGGCGCCGATGACAGAATGCGTAAAGAACGTTATGGCTCTTGAGCCTTTAAATGAACGCGAGGCAGAGAAAAAAATCAAAAAAATCAACAAGCACAGAAGCGAATATTACCGCTATTATACTTGCCGTGAGTGGAACGACTACCGCAATTATGAATTGTGTTTGGACAGTTCAAAACTCGGTTTTGAAAAATCCGCAGAATTTATTAAAGCTTATTTGGAAATTAAATTCGGATCAGTTTAACAGTTTTTAATTCAATAAATGAAAAACTCACACCTAAATTATTTCTCTTTAGTTGTGAGTTTTTTTATTTTTATAGTAAAATTTCTCCGATATTTTTGTATTTATCGAAAATTCTGTACAATTGGTAGGGTTGACAGAATGTAATGAAAGTTTTACAATTATACATAATAAATATTTTGTATAATTCGGGGGACGCTTTGCACAAAAATTTTAAAACAGTCGGTCAAACAGAATTCGTTCGATATTACCGCTGATTTCATTAAATGCATCATAACGCGCAGTAACTGCATACAGCTCCAATGCGTCTATGGCGTATGTTATTTGTACCTATGTATGAAATTCCGTTTTTCAATTACCGCATTATGAAATTTCGATTCTGCAAACATCAGATATTTCATTAGCAGAATAATTTTTCTTTTTACATACATTGTTTCTATACAAAGCTTTTTAATGAATAGAAAACCAATTCTATAAATTCCTGTGCGATTATTATATTATAAAATAATTCTTAAAAATTCTATGAAAATATGCTAAAATAAATTGAATCAAAATGCAGTGTGATTTTATGTACTGTTAAAGTTTTAGGTTTGAAAAGGTCATCAGAATACTTTTCCTCTGTGCATATATCCACTACACTTATAGCAATCTTTCTCATGGATTATTCTTCAGTTTTATTCAATTCGGTAATCGCCTTGTGTGAAACTGTTTCACGTAAGAAGGAGTTTAACTTTTATAACTTTATAATTATAACTTATTTTTAAGTTCTAATACAAGAAAGGATTATGTTTCTATGTTAAAATATGCTAAATTGCCGAACTTACCGCCGTTATTGTATGATTTTGCAAATCACGAGCTTGCAATCAAAAATAAATCCGAATTAACGGTGGACGAATATGTTTTGGATTTGATTTTATTCTTCCGATATTTAAAAGCACAGAAGCAAGGCACTGCGCTCTCCCCTTCTTTTTCTGATACAGACATATCGGATATAGATATTGATTTTTTAGGAAAAATTACATTGGCAGATGCATATGCATTTCTGTCTTACTGCAAATCGGAACGGGACAACGATGCCGCTGCGCGGGCACGCAAGGTCAGCAGTATACGAGCCTTTTTCAAATATCTTTGTGTACAAAGAAAGCTGTTGGACGAAAATCCGATGCAGGAATTGGAGACGCCGAAGCAAAAGCGCGCGCAACCGAAATACTTAACCCTGGAAGAAAGCTTGCGTTTGCTGGAATCAGTAGACGGGAAATATAAAGAACGTGATTTTTGTATTTTGACATTATTTCTAAATTGCGGTCTGCGCCTTTCCGAGCTGGTTTCTATCAATTATACGGATATAAAAGACAATAACACCTTAGTTGTGAAAGGCAAAGGCAATAAGGAACGCACAGTGTATTTAAACGACGCGTGTGTTGCGGCAATTCAAAATTACATGGCGGTGCGTCCTGTGGATAAGGTACGTCAAAAGGACAAACCAGCACTTTTTTTAAGCAGTCGCTTTCAGCGAATCAGCCCGAAAACCGTCCAGCATATGGTTTATGATTATTTGGAGAAGTGCGGACTTGGAGACAGAGGCTTGTCCGTGCATAAATTACGGCATACAGCCGCGACACTGATGTATCAGCATGGAAAAGTGGATGTATTGGTACTAAAGGAAATATTGGGACATGAAAATCTCGGCACTACTGAAATTTATACACATCTCGTAGACGAACAGCTGAAAAAAGCCTCCGATGCCAATCCGCTTTCCAATGTTATGCCTGTTAAAAAAGATTGATTTTATCGGCAAAAAGAACAGTTGCGGCTGTACTTAACGCGGCACAGAACACTAAACTGCCCAACAATACGGCATATCGCAGTATATAAAGCTTAAACATATCTATACCGCTGTTCGACTCCCCTTTCAGTAAGATTCTTGTAATATCCCGTGTCATCAGAATACTTTCTTTACAACCGAGCAGAAGGGCGGCAGAAGCTAAAACAGCTGACGGAAGTACATAGACAGAAAAATAGGTCATCCCCTGCAAGGTATACGCCTGATATAAATAGCCGGAGATTATACCGATACCAAGTCCTTTAACAAACGGTAATAGCCATAAAATCGGCTCACCGATAATGCATACCCCGAAAAGCATTGCAACCAGTAAAAATATACACTCAGAACCGAAAACGGATAAAAAACTATGCAGAAGAGATTGCCCGCAGCGGGCAGTATAATAATTTTCCATCAATGATTTTAAAGACGCACCCAAAACAGCATTTGTATTTTTCACGGTCAGAGCACCCACAAACAGTCCGCAAATGAAGATAAGTGTAAGCATAATCAGCTTTTGATTATTGCGCAGAACGGTAGATTTTGAGGGCGTTCTCGGAAAGCGGATACCGGTGGAAATAATTGTTGCACGTTTTTTTGTTCTTTTCATTTTTCTCTCCTCTTTTATCCGAAACCCTGTAAAAAATATTTACAGGGTTTTGTCCTTGTATATTCATCTTTATGCATACACTTTTCAGAACATGACAGCTTTTACACTCTTTTGGCGGCGATACCGCCCAAAATCGGGCAAAGTATCCCTATACCAATCGGCGCACAAATTAAAACACCGACATTTCCTTTTGCCGCCAGTAAAAGTGTTGACATGAGCAGAATTAAAAGCGCAAATCCCGAAAAAAAGCAAATCGGTATAACGGAAAACTGGTTTTTTCTTGCCGATAAAAATCCGCATAGCAGAAAGGAAAGGGCGGTGACTGCCATCAAAAAAATCATTTGTACGGTTTTGGTCGGGGCACTTTCCTTTCGCAGCACAAACCATGCCAGCAATGCGGCACAAACCATAAAAACAAGGTAGGAAATCAGCACCGCCCGTACACAAATCGGCACCATAGAACGTATGCCTTTTTGCGGTGCAGCGGCGGTGCGGTTTTTCTTTCGCTTTTTATTTTTCGGCATAAAAATACCCCCTCACACTTTACTAAAAAGTATGCGGGGGATTTTTTTGTTATGCAAAATCAGTCTTCTTTTTTGCTCTTTTTCTTTGACTGCGCTTTTTCTTCCTTAGCTTTTGCCTGCGCCGCTTTCATTGCTTCACGCTCTGCCTGCAATTTTTCGGTTGCTGTGTTGTTAACCTGGATTGCCCAACGTGCAATTTTCATTTTGTTGCGGTCAGCACCTGTTTCAATAATCAAAGCGTCTTCTTTCACGGTAACGACACGCCCCATGATACCGCCGATTGTGGTAACTTCATCGCCAACCTGCGTGCTGTCGCGCATTTCCTGGTCTTTCTTCTGTTGCTTTTTCTGCGGACGAATCATTAAAAAATACATACCCACAAACAACAATAACATGGGTAAAAGCATTGTGAGCATGCTGCCTTTCCCTGCAGCGCCCTCAGCAGCCGCTTCCAAAGCCAAAATTTCAAACATAGACGGTTCCTCCAAATCAAAATCTTTTTCTATTATACAATTAAAGTGAAAAAAATGCAATAGAAAAGCAAAACTTTACAAATTCCTAACAAATTTATATGCGGGTGTCTAATTTCTCTACATTTTCCCGCTTGAATTCCGCAAAGGTGTCCGTTTCAATTGCCGCACGGATTTTTTCCATCAGCGTATTATAAAAATAGAGATTATGCATCACGGCAAGCCGCATCGCGAGCATCTCACCCGATTTAAACAAATGGCGAATATAAGCACGGGAATGCTTTTGACAGGTCGGACAGCCGCAGGCCTCTTCAATCGGCGATAAGTCATTTTTATATTTTTCGTTGTTGAGATTGATAATACCGTTCATGGTAAACAAGTGTCCGTGGCGCGCGTTACGGCTCGGCATAACGCAGTCGAACAAATCGACACCGCGGCTAACCGCTTCAATAATATTTCCCGGTGTACCGACGCCCATTAGGTAACGGGGCTTGTCCTTTGGCATGTACGGCTCTACGGCGGTTATAATTCGGTACATATCCTCTTTCGGTTCTCCAACCGCCAGCCCGCCGATGGCGTACCCGTCTAAATCCAATTCTGCTATTTGTTTCATATTTTCAATGCGCAAATCGTCATAAGTACAACCCTGGTTAATGCCGAATAACAGCTGATGCGGATTGATTGTGCCCTCAAGGGCGTTCAGACGCTCCATTTCGGCTTTACAGCGTATCAGCCAACGTACGGTTCGGTCACAGGAATCCTTTGCGTAACGGTACTGTGCGGGGTTTTCCACGCATTCGTCAAATGCCATTGCAATTGTGGAACCGAGATTGGACTGAATCTGCATACTCTCTTCAGGTCCCATAAAAATCTTTCTGCCATCGACATGGGAGTTAAAATGTACGCCTTCTTCTTTGATTTTGCGAAGCTTGGCAAGCGAGAATACCTGAAATCCGCCGCTGTCTGTGAGAATCGGACCGTCCCAGCCTGTAAAGCTATGCAGACCGCCGAGTTCTTTGATTAAGGTGTCACTCGGACGCACATGCAAGTGATATGTATTGCACAGTTGTACCTGACAACCGATGTCTTTTAAATCGTAGGCAGAGACACCGCCTTTAATTGCACCCGCTGTAGCAACATTCATAAATGCAGGGGTCTGCACCGTACCGTGTACCGTTTGAAATTCGCCGCGTCGGGCAAGACCCTCTTTTTTCAACAATGTGTATTCAGCCATATTCTACCTCATTTTTGAAATTAAAAATGCATTTCCATATAACCGCAGGTAAACGGAAAGCAATCAAATTTTTTCGTATGTGTATGCACAAATCCGAAAGAAGAATACCATGCTTTCAGTTCCGCATTTTCTTCAATCAGGGATAATGTAAGCTTGTTCGCTTTTCTGCTCTTTGCCCTGCGTATCGCATAGATAAGCAGTTCTTCGCCTATTCCACTGTGCCGCTCTGCAGGAAGCACACATAAATTATTTAATTCACATGTCGTGCTTTCAGAGAATGCTAAAGAAAAGAATCCGACAATATTGTTGTCCGTTATATATACGTACATTTCCCGTCCACTGTCATATTGCTCTATCAACTTGTCCAAAGTAGTCGAAAATGCAACATAATTCGGCGCATTTTCTTGTGTGATGCCGAATTCTTCCGCAATCGTCATAAAGCTTTCGTTTATAACATCTACACAACTTTGCAAGTCGTCCAAATTTGCTTTTTTTATCATAAAGATGTCCTTTTACAAGATAAGCATACAATCCCCAAACGAGAAAAATCTATATTCTTCGGAAACGGCGATGTTATACGCTTTCAGCACTTCCTCACGGTCATAAAAGGCGGAAACCAACATAATCAAGGTGCTTTCAGGCAAATGGAAATTGGTGAGCAAGCCGTCAATGCACTTGAACTGATACCCGGGATAAATAAAAATATTTGTCCAGCCGTCTGCCGCGCAAATTTTCCCTTGAAAGGTTGCCACACTTTCCAAGGTACGGCAGCTGGTCGTGCCGACCGCAATGACACGCCCGCCGTTTGTTTTCGTTTCCTGAATCAGTTGTGCTGTTTCCTCGGGCAAATGGTAATGCTCGGAATGCATTTGGTGCTCTTCGATATTGTCCGCTTTTACAGGTCTGAATGTGCCGATACCGACATGCAATGTAACAAAACCGATTTCCACACCCTTCTCCCGAATCCTTTGAAGCATATCGGGGGTGAAATGCAGACCCGCAGTCGGTGCGGCGGCGGAGCCCAATTCTTTGGAATACACCGTTTGGTAACGTTCACTGTCCTCTAATTTTTCCGTAATATAATGCGGCAAAGGCATTTCGCCGACCTTTTCGAGCACGGGGAAGATACTGTCCCCCTCAAAAAAGAAGCGTGCCAAACGGTTGCCGTTGTCAAGCACTTCTAAAATCTCGGCGCGTAAAATCCCACCGCCGAATTGAAAACGTGCGCCGACCTTGGCGCGTCTGCCGGGACCTGTAATTACTTCCCATACATCGTTTTCTTTTTGATTCAAAAGCAGAAACTCCACGTGTGCGCCCGTTTCTTCTTTTTCGCCGTACAGACGTGCAGGCAATACACGTGTATTATTCAGAATCAGGCAGTCGCCGCTTTTAAGATAGTCTAAAATATCATAAAAATGCTTATGATCGATTTCGTGTGTATCGCGGTGCAAAACCATCATTTTGGAGTGGTCACGCGGCTCTATCGGCGTTTGCGCAATGCGTTCTTTTGGTAAATCATAATAAAAATCTTTCTTTTTCATCGTAAAACTCCCGAGAAAGTGATAAATCTGTGAAAATGATTGACTATTGCAAATAATAATGTTATGATATAAGTAACTGCAATAGAGGTGCAAAAAACATCAGTAGCGCGTTTCAGACTGCCAAAAGTCATTTACAGTGCGCAAAAGGGTTTTTTGCCGAAAATGAATTGCCTTTTGGCGGGCATTCGTTTGGGCATGTCTGCAAACAGCGGCATGACTGTCATCAAAGTTTGATGGAGTGCTATTGTGCATACAGCGATTTTTCGCCGTTCGCACGCACAAAAAGGATTCTTTGATGACCGGTTGTAACAACCGGCTTTTTTTATGCAGATAATAGAATAGCACGTTTTGGAGGTAAACACAAGTGGAAAAACAGTATAATGTCGGTGTAATCGGAGCAACAGGTATGGTCGGTCAGAGATTTTTAACACTTCTGAGCAATCATCCGTGGTTCAATGTTAAGGTTGTTGCGGCAAGCCCGCGCTCCGCAGGTAAAAAATACGCGGATGCGGTCGGCGCAAAATGGTGTATGGATACAGACATTCCCGAGAATGTAAAAGATATGATTGTGATGGACGCGACAGGTGATGTCGAAAAAATCGCAGGTATGGTTGATTTTGTATTCTGCGCTGTCGATATGAAAAAAGATGAAATTAAGGCACTGGAAGAGCAGTATGCAAAAGCGGAGTGCCCTGTGGTATCCAACAACAGCGCTCATCGCCATACACCTGATGTACCGATGGTTGTGCCGGAGCTGAATGCGAACCATATCCATATCATTCCTGCGCAAAGAAAGCGTTTGGGTACAAAGCGCGGCTTTGTTGCCGTTAAATCGAACTGCTCTTTGCAAAGCTATGTCCCCGCTCTGTTCCCACTGTCAAAATTCGGTGTAAAAGACGTTTTGGTTTGCACCTATCAGGCAATTTCGGGCGCAGGCAAAACCTTCGACACTTGGCCTGAAATGGTAGATAATGTTATTCCGTTCATCGGCGGTGAGGAAGAAAAGAGCGAGCAGGAGCCTTTGAAAATTTGGGGCAAAATCGAGGGTGATGTAATTCTGCCTGCAACTTCCCCGAATTTTACGGCGCAGTGCCTGCGCGTACCTGTTTCCAACGGACACATGGGTGCGGTTTTTGTGCGCTTTGAAAACAAACCCTCAAAGGAAGAAATTTTAGAAGTATGGAAAAACTTCAAAGGTAAAGCACAGGAACTGGATTTGCCGAGCGCGCCGAAGCAATTCCTCAACTACTTTGTCGAGGATAATATGCCGCAGACCAGACTGAACAGAATGTTAGAGGGCGGTATGGCAATTTCCATCGGCAGACTGCGCGAAGATACACAGTACGATTACAAATTTGTTTGCCTTTCTCACAATACGCTTCGCGGCGCGGCAGGCGGTGCAGTTTTGCTTGCCGAACTGCTTTGTGCGGAAGGCTATATGGATTGATTGGAGGCATAATTTATGAAAAAGCCGATTTTTACAGGCGCAGGTGTTGCAATTATCACGCCGTTCACTGCGGACGGTAAAGTCAACTACCCTGCCCTGAAAACCATTTTGGAATATCAAATTGCACACGGCACAGACTCCATTGTTATTTGCGGTACAACGGGCGAAAGCGCTACGCTGACGCACGAGGAGCACACGGAAGCAATCCGCTTTACAGTAGAAACCGTTGCAGGTCGTATTCCCGTTATTGCGGGTACGGGCAGTAATGATACAGCATATGCCCTTACCCTCTCCAATGAGGCGGAAAAAATCGGTGTTGACGGTCTTTTGATGGTTACGCCGTATTACAATAAGGCTTCGCAGGAAGGGCTTTACAGACACTATACGTATCTTGCAGACCGTGTGTCTACCCCTGTCATTATTTATAATGTACCGAGCCGCACAGGCTGTGAAGTAAAGCCTGAAACCTATGCCGCGCTCTCTAAACATAAAATGATTTATGCGGCAAAAGAAGCGACGGGAAATCTTTCGGCGATTGCAAAGACCATTTCGCTCTGTGACGACGATTTCGCCGTATATTCAGGCAACGACGATCAGATTACCGCGATTATGTCCTTGGGCGGCAAGGGCGTAATTTCCGTGCTTTCCAACATCGCACCGCAGGTGGCACACGATATTGCCGCTTCTGCCTTGAACGGCGATTTTGAAACCAGCCGCAAATTACAGCTTGACTACTTAGAGCTTTGCAACGCGATGTTTATGGATGTGAATCCCATTCCTGTCAAACAGGCGATGCGTATGATGGGCTTCGATGCAGGTCCTTTGCGTATGCCCCTTTGCGATATGAATGCGGAAAACACCGCCAAATTGGAAGCGGTAATGAAAAAATACAAGCTGATATAACAGCAGAATGTAAAATACTTTGGGATGTGAAAAAATGACAAGGATTATTTTAAGCGGCTGTTTCGGGCATATGGGCCGTGTGATTGCAGATACTGTTTCCAAGCGTTCGGACTGTGAAATCGTTGCGGGCGTGGATATTGGCGACGGCGTTGCGGATTTTCCCGTTTTCAAGCAATTTTCGGACATCAACGTGCCCGCCGATGTGATTATTGATTTTTCGCATCCGTCTGTTCTCGAAAGTTTGCTTGTTTTTGCCAAAAAGACACATACCGCTGTAGTGGTTGCTACAACAGGACTCTCAGAAGAACAGGTTGTGGCACTGAAAGCGTCAGCAAGTGAGATTCCCGTATTCTTCTCTGCCAATATGTCTATTGGAGTCAGTCTGATTGCCGAGCTCGCGGCAAAAGCAGCGCACGTTTTGGACGGTTCTTTCGATATTGAAATCGTTGAAATGCACCACAATCAAAAAATCGACGCTCCGAGCGGCACTGCGCTTATGCTGGCTGATACAATTTCCGATGCGCTTTCTCAGAAACCGCATTATGAATTTGACCGTCACTCGAAGCGCGCGAAGCGCGATGCGAATGAAATCGGTATTCACGCAGTACGCGGCGGCACGATTGTCGGTGAGCACGAAATCATTTTCGCGGGTATGGATGAAATTATCAAAATATCGCATTCTGCGCGCTCCAAAGGACTTTTTGCTACAGGCGCAGTGAATGCGGCACTGTTTATCAGCGGCAAGCCTGCAAGATTGTATTCTATGCGGGACTTGGTTGCAGAATAAGAACGGAGGAACTGTTATGCGTACCATTCAAAGTATTACGGTTGTAGAAGATGTAACCTTGATTTCTTTACATGACTCCCCTGCCGATATTGCTATGCTTTCTAAAATTTTTGCAATGATTTCTGAGGCGGGCATTGATGTGGATATGATTTCGCAGACGCCGCCGCATCGCAATATTCCCGATCTTTCGTTTACGATTGCCGGCGAGGATATGGGCGGTATTTTAGAGATTTCTTCACGTCTTCGGGAATTGAATCCCGATTTGAAGCTTTCTATCAGTAACGGGCACTGCAAGATTTCCGTATTCGGTGAAGGTATGCGCGGCTGTCCGGGGATTGCAGGCAAGGTTTTTCAGGCAGTAGCCGATGCAAAAGCCGATGTCAGTATGGTAACTACCTCTGAAGTGGATATTTCTATTTTGGTTTCCAAAGCGGATTTGGAAACGACATTGGAAGCACTGCATAAAATCTTCAAGTAAATATTTCAAGCATAAAAATCCCGCGAGTGAAATCGACTCGCGGGATTTTTGCATATATAAGAATATTAAGCCAAAGTAATTTTATAAAACACCTTTTTGCCCTTTTTCAGGATTTTGGCGTTCTCTTGCAGATCCGCAAAAGAGAGCGTTGCGACAGGGTCTGTGACCTTTTGCTCATCTACGGTCACGCCGCCTTGCTGAATCAAACGTCTGCCCTCGCCTTTGGATTTAATCAATCCTGCTTTGAGCATAATTTCATTGATTTGAATCTGACCGTCTGTAAAGTCCTCAGCAGTAAGTGCTACAGTCGGCATATTTTCGGTATCAGCCGCGCCCGAGAACAGTGCGCGCGCCGCTTCCTGTGCTTTGGTTGCCTTTTCCTCACCGTGGACGAGTGCTGTCAGCTCATATGCCAAAATCTCTTTGGCGCGGTTTAACTGACTGCCCTCCCACGATTCCATCTTTTCGATTTCTTCAAGCGGCAGGAACGTGAGCATACGAATGCATTTCAATACGTCCGCATCGTCCACATTGCGCCAATACTGATAGAAATCAAACGGAGAGGTTTTGTTTTCATCCAGCCACACAGCGCCCGACTGCGTTTTGCCCATCTTTTTGCCTTCGGAATTGAGCAACAGTGTGATGGTCATCGCGTATGCATCCTTGCCGAGCTTACGGCGAATCAATTCCGTGCCGCCGAGCATATTGCTCCACTGATCATCGCCGCCGAACTGCATATTACAACCGTACTTTTGGAACAATTCGTAAAAGTCGTAGCTTTGCATAATCATATAGTTGAACTCTAAAAAGCTTAAGCCTTTTTCCATACGCTGTTTGTAGCATTCGGCTGTCAGCATACGGTTCACGCTGAAGCAAGCACCGACTTCGCGAAGCAATTCAATATAGTTTAAATCCATCAGCCAATCGGCGTTGTTGACCATCAGTGCCTTGCCATCCGAGAAGTCGATAAAACGGCTCATTTGCTTTTTAAAGCAGTCACAGTTGTGCTGAATGGTTTCAGGGGTCAGCATTTGACGCATATCGCTTCTGCCCGAGGGGTCGCCGATCATCCCTGTGCCGCCGCCGATGAGTGCAATCGGCTTGTTGCCTGCCATCTGTAAACGCTTCATTAAGCACAGCGCCATAAAGTGCCCGACGTGCAGGCTGTCCGCTGTGGGGTCAAAGCCGATATAAAAAACCGCTTTGCCGTTGTTGACAAGCTCACGGATTTCAGGCTCATCCGTCACCTGTGCAATTAAACCTCTTGCCTGTAATTCTTCATAAACGCCCATAGTATTTTCCTCCAAAATAAAAATAAAGCCCTCTGTAAAAACAGAGGGCGTAAAATTACGCGGTACCAACCTCGTTCACTGTTTTCTCGCAAAAACAGCCTTAGGAGTGACCAGCATCACTCTGCGATTAACGCTCGCACACGGTAAGGCTTACTAAAAAGTTCTTCCTTACAGCTCCAAGATGTATTTCGAGTATATATCGCGCTTTCTCACACCGACCGAAAGCTCTCTTTGCCGAATCTATACTGTACTTCTTCTTTTCACAGCCGATATTTGGATTATAGCCGTTCTTTTTCGGTTTGTCAACCTATTTTTTCATTTTCGGCAGTTCTCAGCAATTCTTCCGCGTTTTGCAGTTGTAATTCCGTCACGGTAAGCCCGCCGAGAATGCGCGCCAATTCATATTTTCTGCCGCTAAAGTCCAGCGGTTTTACTTCGGTGAAGGTCTGCCCGTCACGCTCCGCCTTTTCAATCAACATATGTGCGTCGCCGAAAGCGGCAATCTGTGCCAAATGTGTGACACAAATGACCTGATGATTTTTAGAAACCTGTTTCAGCTTTATAGCGATTTTTTGTGCCGCCCTACCACTGACGCCCGTATCAATTTCGTCAAAAATCAAAGTGCCGATGGCATCTTTTTCCGCCAAAACACTTTTAATTGCCAGCATAATACGTGACAGCTCACCGCCTGAAGCAATTTTGGCGAGCGGCTTCGGTTCTTCGCCTGCATTTGCCGAAAGTAAAAATTCAATGATATCTATGCCGTTTTCAGTCAGTTCTCCGGTTGCACTTTGTACTGTGAAACGAACCGAGGGCATATCTAAGAAGCACAGTTGCGAAGCAACATTTTTGCAAAATGCATCTGCGGCGCGCACACGCGTTTCGTGCAGCAGCATGGCCGTTTGCATAGCAGTATCATATTTTTTCTGCACGATGAGGAGAAGTTTTGCCTTGATTTCATCAGACATTTCAATTGTGTCGCGTTCTTCTTTGGCATTTTCCAAAAAAGCAAGCATCTCTTGTTCGCTGTCACCGTATTTTTTCTTCAATGTATATAATGTATCCAAGCGTTCTTCAAGTACATCAATTTCTTTCGGGTCATATGCATCGGAAAAAAGCCTGTCACGTAAATCGTCACAATTCGCAGAAAGCGTATACGCCGCTTCCCGAATTTGCCCGCACATTTCGTTATATTCTTCGGAGAACTGCGCAATGTTCTCTAAGGCGCTTGCCGCATCGAAGGATAAACTGACCGCACCGCCCATATCCTCTTCGCCGTTTAAGTACATATGCGCCCGCTGTAAAGCATCTGTAATATACTCCGCATTTCGAAGCATGGAAAGTCTTTCTTCAATATCGGCGATTTCACCTTCCCGAATGTCAGCAGTTTCCAATTCTTCAATTTGATAATTTAAAATATCCAATCGGCGCAGTTTTTCATTTTCGTTGGTATTCAGTGACTGCAATTTCTGATTGGCAGTCAGATATTCGGCATATGCCGTTTGGTATGCCGCAAATTCATTCACATTTTCCGCTAATTTATCGATATATGCGCAATGATATTCGGGAGAAAGCAACATTTGGTTATCAGACTGCCCATGAATGTTAACAAGATTTTTTGCAACCTGCCGTACTGCCGATACGGTAACCGTCATACCGTTAATTTTACACTGGTTTCTGCCGTCCGCATACAAGCGGCGTTGAATCAGCAATTCGCCATCCTCGGAAAAAGGTAAGTCCATATCTTTTAAAACGGCGCATATTTCTGTACTGTTTTCATAAAACAGCGCAGAAACAAAAGCACTGTCACATCCTGTGCGTATCAATTCACGTGAGGTTCTGACTCCCAATACAGCATTTAAAGAATCAATAATAATGGATTTACCCGCGCCTGTTTCACCCGTCATTACATTGAAGCCTTTTTCAAAATTAATGACAGATTTTTTTATGATGGCAATGTTTTCGATTTGCAATTCACAAAGCATCAGTTTTCCCCGCTTAACATAGTCTCAATTTGTATTTGAAACGCCCGTGCGCTTTCTTCGCTTTTACAGAGCACAAACAGTGTATCATCACCCGCAAGCGTAGCCAAAACCTCGGGCATCTGCATAGAATCGATTGCCGCACAAGCCGCATTTGCAGTGCCCGCATAGCACTTGATTGCCGCCATATTTCCGGCGGCGACCACAGAAACCACAGACTGTGCGAAAATATTATAAAACTTTTTTGCATGTTTATTTTGTGTTTCGTGCGGACTGACCGTGTATTTGGTCGGTCCGTTTTTTACAGAGGATTTTACAAGCTGTAACTCCTTGATATCACGGGATACCGTTGCCTGTGTTACCTGAAACCCGTTTTGCTGAAGTAAAGACATCAGCTCGTCCTGCGTAGAAATTTCATTTTCGGCAATCAGTTTTAAAATGAGCGCATGGCGTTTTTTCTTCACGTTACGCCCTCCTTTGCGAAAGTTTGCTGTTCAAAACATCGATGAAAGAATCGTTTTTGATACGAATGAAATCGGCATAGTTCGGCGATTTTTTGACGGTCAGACAGCTGTTTGGTTGTAAGTGTACGGATGCATCGCCGTCACACGATAAAAAGATATCCTCTCCGTTTTTGGGAATCTGCACGCAAATCTCCGCATCGCTTGCAAAAATCAGAGAGCGTGCAAATAAGGAGTGCGTGCAAATCGGGGTTAACAGGATGCTTTCAATTTTAGGGTCCACTACAGGACCGCCCGATGACAGCGAATAGGCGGTAGAGCCTGTGGGCGTTGACAGAATAATTCCGTCGGAATAATAATGATTTACGCGCTTTCCGTCTGCAAAAACGTCCAGATTTATCAGCTTAATTTGTTCACCGCGCGCAATCACTACATCGTTTAAACAGCTTGTCTGTACGGAAGGCGTATCATCACCAAAGGTTTGATAACGCACTTCCAGCATCATACGCGGATCAATTACATAAGTGCCGTCTATTAAGTTCTTTAATAAATGCAGTTCATTTTTTTCAACGCCTGCCATAAATGCTAAATTGCCGGCATTTACGCCCAAAACAGGTTTTTTAAAAAGCACGGCTTTTTTAGCGGCATGAATTAAAGACCCGTCCCCGCCGATGGCAATGACGGCATCACACCACTGCAAAAGCTCTTGTGTCGGTAAAAATACGGACGCCAAGCGTGCGTGCAGTTGTTTTTGAATACTGTTGTCAAAGGCATATGAAATGTTCAGCGCATCCAGGCACGCACAGACTTCCTCTGTCACCGCAAGCGCATGCGTTCGGGTTAAATTCGGCAGTAATGCGATTTTCATAAATCCACCTACTTTAATTCTGTGTGTGAACGGGAAACCAAGTCTTGAATATCTGTATTCATAAAAGTGGGATTCTCCGCTTTTTGAATGTGCATGAGGTATTCAATATTGCCCTCAGGTCCTTTAATCGGAGAAAAATCCAAATGTAAAACGGAAAATCCGCTTTCAAAAGCGAAAGCCGTGATTTGCCGAATTACATCTTCATGTACCTGCGGGTCGCGAACAACGCCTTTTTTTCCGACGTTTTCTTTTCCTGCTTCAAACTGTGGTTTGATTAAACAAACCGCTTCTCCGTCTGTTTTTAACAAGGAGAATAATACAGGTAATATGATTTTTAAGGATATGAAAGAAACATCGACACTTGCAAAGTCCAACGGCGAATCTATATCGTCTTCCGTCAAATAACGGAAATTGGTACGCTCCATATTGACAACTCGGTCATCCGTTCGTAATTTCCAAGCAAGTTGTCCGTAGCCCACATCGACAGCATAAACTTTTTTGGCGCCGTTTTGCAGCATACAATCTGAAAAACCGCCTGTAGAAGCGCCGATATCCATACAAATGCAGTCTGTTAAATCCAACGAAAAGGCTTTAACGGCTTTATCCAATTTATAGCCGCCGCGGCTGACGAACGGCATTTTTTCACCGCGGACTTCGATTTTATCGGTTGCTTTTACGGTAATGCCCGATTTTAAAGCCTTTTGTCCGTTTACGTACACTTGCCCTGCCATAATCAGCGCACCCGCTTTGGCACGGCTTTCCGTAAATCCCTGCTCAAAAATTGCAATGTCTAATCTTGTTTTATTCTCTGCCATTTGTAATGACCTCAATCATACCGTCACAGTCCAATTTATAGCGTTTCAGCTGTGCTGACACAGATGCATGAATTACAAATTCATCGGGGACAGCATTCAGGGAATAACTGCCCTTGTAGGCGTTTTGCAAAAGCTTTGCCCCAAAGGTTTCTCCGATACCGCCCGATTCAATTCCTTCTTCAAAGAAAAATACGGATTTTGCATGTAAAACGCTTGTAACCGCCGATGTGTCCAACGGAATAATTTGATTCAGCTTCAACACAGCGTAATTGGCATTTTCACTGTCTTGATTCAGAATATTGCATGCCGATACCGCCGCAGAAAAGGTTCTGCCGTAGGTTACGAGGAAATGTGACGCATCTGCATTGCCGTAAATTTCGTGATTCGCGAAAATCTCCTCTGTTTCCTCGGGAATTTCCGATTCACACCCGCGCGGATAGCGGATAGCTGTAAAACCGCTTTCGTGATATATGGCTTGAATAAAAGCATGCTTTAGCCCTTTATAACTGCTCGGTGCGAACACGGTTACATTCGGAATTCCGTTTAAAAACGCGGTATCTAATATGCCTTGATGCGATACACCGTCCTCTCCTACAAAGCCTGCGCGGTCAATAGCAAGAATCATGTGTAAATCCTGTAAAGCGCCGTCATGTACAAGCTGGTCATATCCGCGCTGTAAAAAAGACGAGTACACGGCGAATATCGGAATCATACCGCCGCGCGCCAATCCCGAAGAAAACGTAATCGCATGCTCTTCGGCGATGCCGACATCAAAAAACCGAGTCGGATATTGTTTTCTGAAATCTTCTAAGCCTGTGCCTAAAGACATCGCCGCGGTAATGGCGCAGATACGCTTATCCTTTGCGGCAATTTCACACAGAAATTTGCCGAATTCACCTGAAAAATTTGCGCCTGAAAACAGCGGTTCACCTGTATCTATATTAAATTTTGAAATACCATGGTATTCACTCGGTGCTTTTTCGGCGTAATTGTAGCCTTTTCCTTTTACGGTGTTGATATGTAAGAGCACAGGCGCATTTACAAGCTTTGCACCTTCCAAAGCCTCACAGAGCTGTTCGATATTGTGCCCGTCAATCGGTCCCATATAACGAAAGCCGAGTTCCTCAAAAAAGGTACTCTTATATATCATATTTTTTATTTTGGTTTTCAGTCTGAAAATATGCCCTGAGAGAGAAGTGCCGATAAGCGGAATGTGATTGATTGCTTTCTCCGTACCGGCTTTTAAACGAAAATAAGCGGGTTTTGTGCGTAAAACTGCCAAATAACGCGCAACGGAGCCGACGTTTTTGGAAATAGACATTTCGTTGTCATTCAAAATAACAATCAGTCTTTTCCCGGAGCGTCCTGCATTGTTCAATGCTTCATAGGCAAGCCCGCCCGTCAAAGCACCGTCGCCGATAACGGCAACGGCGGTATGCTTATCTCCCGACAGCGCATGTGCCGTTGCAACGCCGAGTGCAGAAGAAATAGAAGTGCTGGAATGACCGCTGAAAAAAATGTCGTGGTCGCTTTCTCTCGGACAGCAAAATCCGGACAGACCGTTTTCCTTCCGAATGGTTTGAAATTCCGTGTATCTGCCTGTAAGAAGTTTGTGTGTATAAACCTGATGTCCAACATCCCAAATAATTTTATCCTTCGGAGAATCAAAAACACGGTGCAACGCAATCGACAGTTCCACTACACCCAAATTTGACGCTAAGTGTCCGCCGTTTTGTGAAACGGTATCAATCAGCACCTTGCGCACTTCTCCTGCAAGAATATCCAGCTCCTCTAAGTTCAGCGCTTTAATATCGGTCGGAGACTGAATTTTATCTAAAAATTTCATGCTTTCCACTCCAAAAGTAAATCCGCTTTAGTTTTTGCGGACAGCAAGCTGATTTGCCAAATCCTTCAAAAATTCTGTATCCCTCGGAAAAGCATTCAATGCCTGCACAGCATTTTCGGTTAAGCGATTTGCAAGCGATTTGCAAGCCTCTAAACCCAAAAGGCTTACAAATGTGCTTTTGGCATTTTTTGCGTCGCTGCCGATAGGTTTTCCGAGTGTATCCGTATCGCTTGTTACATCCAAAATATCATCAACTACCTGAAATGCAAATCCGATATTTTCCGCATACGTTTCTGCCGCAGATAAAACGGCTTCATCCTGCACATTCGCCGCGATACAGCCGAGTAATACGGCGGATTTTATTAAAGCGCCTGTTTTCAGGCGGTCAATACGCTGTAAGATTTCATAGTCCGCCTGTTTTTCCTCGGAAAGCAAATCAATCACCTGCCCGCCAATCATGCCGTTGACGCCTGCAAAATCAGACAATACCCGTACCGCACGCACAATATTCTGTGGTGAAACGGCATATGCTTTTGTCAGCGTTTCAAATGCAAGCGTAAGCAACCCATCGCCTGCGAGCAATGCATAGCTTTCCCCGAATTTCTTATGGCAGGAAGGCTTTCCGCGCCGTAAATCGTCATCATCCATACATGGCAAATCATCATGGATGAGAGAATACGTATGAATCATCTCTACCGCACAGGCAAAAGGCAATGCAGTTTGCGGGGCACCGCCGCACACACGGCAAAACTCCAATGTCAGCATTGGCCGAATCCGCTTACCGCCGTTTTGTATGCTGTAACGCATAGCGTCTGTGACAATATCCTGACCGTCGTGCGCAGCATATACATATTCTGCTAAGCCATCGTCAATGATTTTTAAATAATCCTCTTGCGTATAGGTCATTTTTCTCCGTCCTTAAAATCCATCTGCGAAATTGTACGAATTTTTTGTTCCGCCGTATCCAATGCTTTACTGCAAAAAGCCGCGAGTTTTGTTCCCTCTTCAAAAAGCTTCAGCGACTCGTCTAAAGACGCTTTACCGCTTTCCAATTTTGTCACAATGGTTTCCAAAGCGGAAATCGCTTCTTCATAGCTTTGTTTTTTCATAAAATCTCCTTTACAACACAATCCGCTTTTCCGTCCGACAAACGTAAAATGAAAGAATCCCCTTGGTGCAGCTGTGCAACGGATTCCAAAACCGTTTTGTCAGACAATTCAGCTACGGCATAGCCGCGCGCCAACACAGAAAGCGGGCTTAAAGACTGTAACTTTGCGGCATTTTCCTGCAATCGGATACGCGCTTCGGATAAGGTGTTTTGCAGTAGCTTTTCAAATGCGCTGTTTGCGGTCAACAAGCGCATACGCAAGGTATCAAAATATACAGACGGATTCTGCAAAACACCTTTTTGGGAAAGAAATTCAAGTTGTTTTCTCTCTTCCTGTAAGCGTTCGCGCATAGCACTTTGCAAACGAAGATGCAATGCGGAAATATCGGTATATAGAGTTTGCACATTTGGTGTCGCTAATTCTGCCGCGGCAGAAGGCGTAGGCGCACGTAAGTCTGCAACAAAATCACAGATTGTAAAGTCCGTTTCATGACCGACCGCGGAAATTACAGGAATTTGGGAACGATAAATCGCATAAGCAAGCCGTTCATCATTAAAAGCCCAAAGGTCTTCTGCAGAACCGCCTCCGCGCCCGATAAGAATAACATCGGCACAGGCGAGCTGATTAAATGTATCTAACGCAGAAACCAATTGTTCGGGCGCGCCGTCACCTTGTACCAAAACGGGTGCGATAATGACCTCAGCCAAAGGATAACGTCTGCCCAAAATATTTAAAATATCTTGGATAGCCGCGCCTGTTTCCGAAGTGATTACACCGATTCGGGTGGGATATTTCGGAATCGGCTTTTTATGCACATCGTCAAACAGACCTTCTTTTTGCAGTTTTTCCTTTAACTGTTCAAACGCCAGCTGTAAAGCACCTGCACCGTCAGGCTGCATATCGTCCACAAAAACCTGATAAGACCCTGCCGCTTCATATAAGGAAACTCTGCCGCGGACAATGACTCGCAAGCCGTTTTCCGGACGGAATTTCACTTTTACCGCGTTGCCGCGAAACATAACCGCTTTAATTTGTGCATCTTCGTCTTTTAACGAAAAATAAAAATGACCTGTTTTATAATGGTCGGTAAAATTGGAAATCTCGCCGATTAAAAACACATTATATAAATTCTCATCCGCGTCCATACGTGATTTTACATAACGGTTCAGCTGAGAAACAGATAAAACCAAAGGAGCGTTATACATCATATCGGTTCTCCTCTGCCTGTAACGCGGCTAAAATTGCAATACCGGCGGCATTATCTGCAGAAAATTCGGGTTCGGCAAAAAAAGCATTATACCGTTTCAAAAGCACAGATTGCAACATGCGGTTTGAGGCTACTCCGCCTGAGAAAAGTATCGGCAAAGACGGATACTGCTCCCGTAATGCATCCGCCATACCGATAAGTGCCGCCAATACGCCTGACATACAAAACTGTGCCACATCCGCAGGCTTTTCCCCGTTCGCGAGCATTTTTTGGCACTGATTTTCAAGTCCCGACAGACAGCAGTCGCACCCCTTCATAGTCGGGCGCAAGTGATAACGCTGTCGGCTTTTGTCCGATAGTTTTTCTAATTCTTTTCCGCAGGGAAATTGCAGTCCCAACAGCACGCCGATACGGTCAATTAACTGCCCCGCTTTCAAATCTAACGAACGGGCGACGCACTGCGCTGTGAACAGTCGGTCAGTGTCGGGCTGTACCAATAAGCTTTCTGTTGTACCGCCGGATATGTGAAATGCCAAAAAAGGCTTTTGAAGTAGTTTCAGTTGTTTTGCGGAATACAATGCGGCAACAACATGCCCCTCTTGATGAGAGAATTCCCGACAGGGAATTCCTGAGGCGGCGCTTACGGCATATGCCGCTGACTTTCCCGCTAAAAAGCAAGGCATGTAAGACCCTTCTTCCCGACGCGGAAAAACAGAAACACCGACGCCGTCAACAGACCCCTTGCTTTCCGAAAACAAGCTTTGCAGAATTTGCGGTAACTGTACGGTATGATGAAAAACGGCATCGCTTTGCCGTAACCCTTTCTCTCCTGCTTTTACAGGTAAAAGCATTTTACGCTGAACAACCGTCTGTGTTTCGGAATCATACAACGCCGCAGAGGTGGTATAGTTGCTTGTATCAATCCCCAGATACCGCATTGCCAAGACTCCTTATAAATGAACCTAAAATTCCGTTGATAAACGCGGCATCGTCAGAGGTTGCATATTTTTTTGCAAGTTCCACCGCCTCATTTGCAGAAACACCGTGCGGAATGGAATCCACAAACAGTATTTCACAAATCGCTAAACGCAAAACGGAAAGCGTGACTTTGGAAAGGCGTTCAAGTTTCCAGCCGATGGCATATTTTTCTATAACTGCATCAATTTCGGAAAGCTTTTCATATGTTTGTTTAAACAGCGATACCGAAAAAACAGACGGCTCCAAAAGACGCGCTTCAACCGCATAACCGATAATATCATCCGCCTCTGTATCCATATTAAATGCCTGTTCAAAAACCAAAATAAATGCCTGTTCTCTTTCCTGTGCCCGTGTCATTTTTTGTCCTCCATAAAAGCCAAATAAGCCCTCCGCGCAAATACGGCGGAGAGCCTTGTATTAGGAATTTGCTTTCAGTTCATTAGGTGCGCTAAAATCAATGCCCTGTATGCTGACGCTTACCTTAGAAACGACCTTGCCCGTCATACTCTGTACAGCATTTTTCACACTGCGCTGTACGGCAGTGCTGACTGTTTGAATGTTCGTTCCGTTTTTTACACGAATGTAAATATGCAATCGTACGTCATTGTCTATCGAGGTGACTTTCACGGATTTTCCCGTCCCTGCACCCGACAGTAAACCCGGTGCTTTGGCAGAAAAGCCGCTGAAGCCTTCCACATCTTTTACGGCATTGGCGGCAATAGATGCAATTACCTCATCCGAAATAATAATTTCGCCGTTTTCGGCAGTTCTCTCATTTGCGGTCATCAGGGAAACCTACCTTCCAATGTTCTGTGCGCCTCTTAAAAACTTTCATTTTTCAGAGGCCCGTGAGGTTATTATACCACAAACCAGAAAATACACAACTATTTTACTTCAACTAATGTAATTTTTTCTGCGGAAATCTCTGTTTTGTTAACAATAATCTCTTTAATCTGCACCGCACTTTGGTCATTCAGCGTTCCCTTTGCCAGCACGACCTCCGCCGTATCTCCCAAGGCAACCAGCGCTTTTCCTCCTGTTTTGGCTGTAATCAGATTTTCAATTTCCGCTTCCGCTTTTATGTTTGCAGACAGCTTACTTAAAGCGTCCCGCGCACTCTGTTTATCTTTTTCATCTGCATTTTTATTTTCAATTACTTGCGTCAAGGCACTTTGTGCATCCGCATGTGCCTGTGTGCGTTTTAATTCCGCCGCTTCAAAATAATCACTGTTTCCCGCGTTCACATATTGCGCTGCGCCTAAATTTTCTGCGGTAGTCTCCTCCTGTGCAGGGGCTCCGCGGTTGATTTCACTTATCGGCTTGGTGTAATACCAGTTCACATACACCGCCACCGCAAGTGCAACAATGAGACCGAAAAAAACAATTTGCTTTTTACCGATAATTTTTGACATAATTACTCCTCCGCTGGTTTCATTTTTAATACACTGATGCGGTTTGCACCGATGCCGAGCGCCGCGCTCACCGCATTTGTGATTTGGTTTACTACGGACGGGTTTCCGCCGCCGTCACATACAATGATTACACCTTTGACCTTAGGGGCATTGGTTTTTAACAGAATGCCTGTATCCCCCGCATCACCGTCTACCAATACATACTTTGAATCAAAGCTTTTTTGTTCTGTATCGCCGTCATTTTTCACGTTGTTTTTTTCATCGGAAGCATAGATTTTTTCATCCGAGCTTTCCATGGTTAACATAACCTGTACTCTGCCCGCGCCATCCATTTGTGTAATCAGTGCAGATAATTTTTGCTCAGTCTGGGAACAAAAATCGGTTTCTTCGGTTTCCGTTTGGCTCTTTGGCTCTTTTGCACTTTTATTGCTTCGGGGATTTGGAAGCAGTTCCGAAAGACCTAAAAGCAAAATGCCGAGCACGCCGAGTATCGCCAAGACTCTTACACGTTTTTCTGTTTTAAACAATTCTTTGATGTGCAAAAATTTTTTCATGCTTTCACCTGTCTATTCGGACGATTTCTGCGGGAATATCAAGTTCTTCCTGTAAACAGGAAAGAATTCTATCTGTATCTGCATCCGTTTTTAACTCAAGGGAAGTCAAAACGAGATATTGTTCAACATCTGTTTCGGTATGTATCTGTATTGCATCAATTTCTATCCCCTTCTCTGTAAGCGCATTGCGGATTGCTTGCTTCAGTGCCGCATCATAAACACTTTTTTCCTGCATTTCCGTATAATCGTACCATTCTGTTTTCGGAAGAAAGGCTTCGGAATTCAAATCCAATTTTGTAAACGGCTGCAGCATAACGAAAAGCATAAGCAAAGCCATAAGTGTTTCGCCTGCTTTTTTTATATTTCCCTGCGGAAAAATAGCTTTAAACAGTGCAACCGTCACTGCAAAAACACAAACCGAAGAACCCCAAATTATAACACTTTCCATCATTTTATCCTCTGAACTGCAATATAATGCCTGTAGAAACGGTAAATAAAAATGCTGTAAAAATCACCAAAACATTTACAAGCGATATTGTGGCGCCGATACCGTCCAGCATCTTTTTAATTTGTGTCAATCCCAAAGTTCCGCTGACTGCAGACGCAAATGCAACGGCAAGATACCATAATAACAAATCTATAATTACAGGCAGGTTTATCAAAGCAATTACCAAAACACCGAAAAAGCCGACTGTATTTTTAATTAAAGCGATACTGCCGAGAATGGAGGTCAAGCTGTCGCCGAGCGCACTGCCGACAATCGGCACCGTACTACCCACCAGGGTTTTAACGCCTTTTACCGCAACAGAATCTCCTGAAAAAGCCAACGAACCCTTTATTGCCAATAAACCTGTGAATACGGCTGAAAACACGCCCAAAGCAATTTGAATGAATTTTTTAAAAAAAGCCGCTATACTATCAAAAGAAAATTTGCTTTCAATGCCGTTTAAAATGTTCAGTACAAAAAACACCTGTATAATCGGTAACAGTGCATAAATTTGAAATTCCGAGAAAATATTGGATATCCCAACCATTACGGAACTGTATGCGGCAGACGTCAGCGGCTTACCGCTCATAGCAATAATACCTGCAAAGCCCGGAATATAAATCAGCATAAAGTCAGCGCAAAGCTGTATTGCAGAAAAAGCGGCGGCAAGGACTTTGGAAACAGACGGCAGGATAAGCATTACAATCCAAAGGGTTGCTAGCAGAGCATATACAGTATGTATACTACCGCTTTGCTGTGTAAATCCGGATAAAACGGCGTACAATACTATAAAGGCTAAAATCATACCGAGAGCACGCAAAGGTTCGCGGAGCTTTCCACGTACAACATCCAGCAATTCCTGAATCACTGCGCGCGGTGAAAGGGTAAGCAGAGATTCAAAACTGATTTCCTCCAATCCCAAATCCGCAATAGTTTCTTTTGTATCCACATCGACTGCGTCGTAAATTTCCGAAAATATAGCTTCCGCATCCGAAAGTTCCGAAGATTCGTCAGCGGCGGCGGATACAGAAAAAGTGCAAGCCAATACTATGAGAATGAGAAAAAACACAGCAAATTTTTTTAAACGTCTCATGTGTTTAACCAACCCAACGAAATTTCTACAAGCTGTTTTGCCATCGGAAGCGCCATCAGCAGAACGGACAGTTTCGCAACGGTTTCGACAGTTGCGGCTAAAGTTTGTTCGCCGCAGTCTCTGCAAATATCTGCGGCAAGCTGTGCGGTAACGGATAACCCGAGCGCTTTCAGAAGAATTTTAACCAAGACCCCGTTCTGTGAAAACAGATTTTGTATTTCCTCCGTTGCAGATAAAACAGACGTCAGCGCTGTAATTACAGTTATACCGATAAAAGCCACCACAGCAAGCTTAAACAGCAGTGCAAATTCCGGTCGGATTTGTTTCAGGAAAACCAGCACAACTGCACTGATGACACAGAGTACGACGAACTTTATCATAGGCTTACAAATCGAAAATGGATTGAACCATATCGTAAAGTGTATTCAGCTGCGGAAGAAGCATAACCGCAATAACTATAATCCCTGTAAGTACGGTCAGCATGGCATATTCATCCCGTCCCGATTTGGAGAGAACCTGTTGTAAAACCGCAACAATAATTCCGATTCCCGCAATTTTAAAAATAAATGTGATTTCCATATGTCCTCCGCATTACAACAGCAAAATCATTAAAAATACACCCGAAAGAATGCCCATAGCGCGGTAGAGTCTTGATTTGGTGTGTGCATCTTTCTGCAATTCCTCCGCCTGCATTTTTAACTGTGCAATGAAGTAAGCACAGTTTGCACTTTGACCGGATTTGTCCGTTGCCCCGAACGATTCGGAGAATGCCGAAATCAATTCCATCTCTTTTGTTTGCAGAGCGGAATTTGCCTCATATTTTTGCAACGCGGTATTCCACGCTTTTTCCAAGGGTTCTCCTGCGGTAAACTGCTCTTTCACGAATTGAATAAAAGAAAAGTCCTGAAATTCCGTGCTGGCGGACAGCTTTTCCAACAGATCTCCCGTAGGGGTTAAGGCGTATTCGATTTGTGTTTGAATCACGGTAAATAAGCGCACAAATTTTTCGGTTTCCCGCACACGGTCATGCACCCGCACGGACAAGTACATTCCTGTCCATATGCAAAAGCCCAGAATCAGCAACAGCCCTATGAGTTTCAGCATCGTTTTCACCAGTTCTGACAATTTCAGTAATTTTTCCGATATTTTCCTTTGTGCCGAGCGTCAAAACAGTATCGAAAAGTCCGTCTGCAAACAGAGGTTTGAGCTTTTGACGCTGATACAAGGTTTGCACACTGTCTGCATGTACGGTGGCGGCAAAGTGTACGCCGCACCGTATACCGTCCGCAATCGCATGCACATCCTCGGCAGACCCGATTTCATCGCAAAAAATAATATCGGGTGAAAGTGCGCGAACAGCCAACGCGATACCGTCCGCTTTAGAGTAGCCCGAAAGAATATCCATAGTGTATCCCCTGCCGGGCACAAAGCTTTCTGCCGAAAACAGTTCACCGCGTTCATCTATAACAGCGCATTTTACAGGCGTTCCGATATATCCCTCCGACAATTCCTTGGCTAAATCGCGTAAAACGGTTGTTTTGCCCGACATCGGCGCGCCGACAAGAAGCAGATTCTGCAAACCGCTTTGATATCCGAGGCGCAGTGTTTCCTGTGCGGCATGGGGAATTTTTTTCGCAATGCGGATATTTAAAGCGGAAATTTCCCGAATCCCGATAACCTTTCCGTTTTCAGTTACCGCTGTACCGCAAAGTCCGATACGGTGTCCGCCTGTCAAAATTAAATATCCGTTTTTAAAATCTTCCTGATGGCTATGTACAGAATACCCGCATACATGCGTTACAATATCCTGAATTTCATGCTGTGTTACGCAAAACAAGTGCTCAGACGGCATGTATGTCGGTTTTCCGCCGACTGTAATATAAAAAGCTCTTGCAGGACTTGCCAAAAGAATCGGTCCGTTTGCCCGCAGGCGAATTTCGGTTAATTCGTCTAAAAGACTTGGAGATATGTGTAAGAGATGTTCCCGTATTCTTTTGGGAAGTGCAGATATCACTTGCAGTACTTCTTCCCGAATTTTTGCTTCCATCGTTTTTCACCTCAATTTAATATATGGTTACTTGTCCTGAAATAGAACAAGTATTTCTTGAAACCGAAAAAGCACTATGCTATACTATATAATATATTTGAAGATACCCGACAAAGTGAAGGATTGTGAATATGAAAACAGCAAAATTAAAAAAACAGAATTCCGTTTTAAAAGAGAACAGATTTGTTTTCGTTTCAGGCTTGTGCGCACTCGCTGTTATGGTGCTTGTCTATTTTTGCTATGACCTGATTCCGTTTGGCGATATGACCATTTTGCGAATGGATTTGTATCACCAGTACGGACCGTTATTTGCAGAGTTCTATGACCGATTGACCTCGGGCGGTTCTTTCTTATATTCATGGGAATCGGGGCTCGGCGGCAGTTTTTTGGGGAATTTCCTGAACTATTTATCCAGTCCACTCTCTTTCATTGTTTTGTTGTTCGGTCACGAAAATATTACGGAAGCCATTTCGGTTTTAATTCTTATAAAAGCCGTATTTTCCGCCTGCACGTTTTCCTACTATTTAAAAAATTCCTTTGAAAAAAATGATGTGACCGTAGCCGCCTTTGGTGTATTGTACGCGTTCTGCGGATATTTTGTCGCCTACTATTGGAATGTGATGTGGCTCGATGCCATGTATCTTTTCCCGCTGATTATTCTCGGTATTGAAAAAATTATAAAAAGAGGAAGACCCGCACTTTACTGCGTCACTTTGGCACTGACGTTTTTAACAAACTATTATATGGCATATATGGTTTGTATCTTCTCCGTTTTGTATTTTCTGACTTACTATTTTGCAAATTATCCGCTGTCTCAAAAGTTCACAGAGCCGATGGCGGACGCATCGAAAAAACCGAATATTTTCCAAAAGCTAAAAAATTCCGTGTTTTTCTGCGCCGGCTGGAAGTTTGCATTTTATTCTTTGCTTGCAGTGGGTTTGGTCGCCGTTATACTATTACCGTTGGTGGAAGTGCTTTCTGCAAGCTCGGCAACATCCGGCAGTGCACCGACGGATTATAAGAAATATTTTACGGCGTTTGACTTTTTGGCAAATCATCTTTCCGCGACCGACCCGACGATACGCAGCAGCGGTTCGGATGTTCTGCCGAATGTGTATTGCGGCATTTTAACGCTGCTTTTGGTACCACTGTATCTTTTCTGCAAAAAGATTCCTGTCCGTGAAAAAATTGCATATACCTGTCTGCTTGCGGTATTGTATTTCAGCTTCGCAATCAATTACCTCAATTTCTTTTGGCACGGCTTCCATTTCCCGAATGACCTGCCCTACCGCTTTTCGTTCATGTACTCCTTTATCCTTTTGCAAATGGCATATAAAGCCTTTATACATTTAAAGGAGTTTTCGGGAAAGCAAATCCTGACTGTCGGTATTTCTCTTGTCGGATTTATTGTGCTGGCTGAAAAAATTACATCCAAAAATGTGGATAACGTTACCTTGCTGATTAGTCTGGTTTTTGCCGTCGGTTACACGGTTATACTGCATCTTTTCCGTGACAGGCGCTTTACGGCTTCTGTTGTATCCGTGCTGTTACTATGCGCAACGGTATCTGAAATTGCGCTCGGGAACACAAATAAATATTCTATGAATCAGTCAAAAACAAATTATGCCTCGGATTATACGGCGTTTCGGGAAGTCAAAGATAAGTTAGACGCGGAAAACGACTCGTTTTACCGAATGGAACTGACACATTTACGTACCAGAATGGACCCGAGCTGGTACAATTATAACGGCGTATCTGTTTTTTCATCTATGGCTTATGAAAAGACAGCCAATTTACAGCAGGATATCGGTATGTTCGGAAACTATATCAACAGCTATACCTATCATCTGCAAACGCCTGTTTACAATGCTATGTTCGGTTTGAAGTATATTGTAGACAATGAAAGCAATTCGATGAATACACTGCTGTATAAGGAATTATTTACCGTAGATAAATTCACCGCTTACGAAAATATCTATGCTTTGCCGATTGCGTTCGCGTGCAACAGCGATGTTGTGGACTGGACTTCCGATACACATGGAGACCCGTTTTTGGCGCAACAGGAATGGTTTTATTTTGCAACAGGCGTAAATAATGTATTTCGGAAATTGCCGATTCAATATGCCGATTATGACAATGTTTCCGAGCTTTCAGATAACGAGCTTGCAACAGGCGATATGAGCTTCAAAAAAATCAATTCTTCCGCAAACGGCAGTATCACGCTTGAACTAAAGCCCGAACGCTCAGAAAATGTGTATGTGTATATTAAATCAAGCAAAATCGATACAGTAACCGTAACGGCAAACCTATTTTCTAAAACGGTAAATGCGGGAGACGGCTATATTGTTGATTTAGGTCTGCGCGCCGCGGGAGAGACGATTACGGTAACATTACCCGTGAAAAGCACCGAGAGCGAAGGCTCACTGGAATTCTACGCATATGCTTTGGATTCCTCTGCTTTTAAAAAGGGATACAGTCTTTTGGCGGACGAAGGGCAGATGGATATCACCTCTTTCAACGATACGGAAATCATCGGGTCTCTTACAGCCAATGAAAATGAAGTGGTATTTACGTCAATTCCCTACGATGAAAACTGGTATATCTATGTTGACGGCAAGCGTGTATTTAAAGAGGATATTCTTGCCGTCTCAGACGGATTGCTTGCATTCCGTGTCGGTGCAGGGACACACACAGTCACCCTTCGGTATGCTTCCGCAGGACTGAGTACGGGCAGTATAATTACCATTATTTCCATTCTGTTAGCAACTTTGCTGATTATTTTCCGCCGCCGTGAATGGTTTTTCTATAAGGCGAACCGTATAGAAAAATGGAACCGCTTCAGCGGAACAGAAGATGCTGTTTCTGCGGATGATATTGTTCCTCCAATTCAGTCGGATAACTCCTTTGCAGAGTATCTGGATTTGGATATTATCGTTGAAGAAAAACGAAAATCCACAGAAGATAACTAAATCATCTTCCTTGTGTAGCAAAAAACACCGATGCATCCTTAAAAATGCATCGGTGTTTTTTCGATTGTACAAGTTATCTTTTTTGTGCTTCGTCTGTTGCTTTTCGGAAACGCGCAGTAATATCTTTGGGGCGGGTAACCGCTGAACCGATTACAACCGCATACGGTTTTGCTTCCCAAACTTTTTTTAATTGCTCCGCTTCCCAAATACCGCCTTCCGCGATAATCTTGGCGTGCAGTGTGTTTACCATTTCCGCAATAAAATTGTAATCGGGAATCACTGTTCCTTTTGTGCTTTCCGTATAACTGCGCATTGTACAGCCGATATAATCAAAACCTAAAGAATCTGCCCATTGTGCTTCTTCCATATTGGAAATATCCGCCATAATTTCAACCTGCGGCTTGTGCTCACGAATATACGCGACCAAATCTTCTAATTTTTCGCCGTTCGGGCGTACCCGTAATGTCGCGTCCAAAGCAACAATTTCCGTATCCGTTTCTTCCAAAAGCGCTTTGACCTCTTTGAGTGTCGGTGTGATATAAACGTCGCTGTTCGGGTAAACCGCCTTTATGATGCCGATTGTCGGCAAATCCACTTCCTGCTTAATGCTGTTTATATCCGATACATAATTGCATCGAATGCCGTCAGCACCGCCTTCTTTTGCCGCTTTTGCCATAAGATGCATAATATTATACCCATAAAGCGGTTCGCCTTTTACAGCCTGACAGCTGATGATTAAGCTGCCTTCTTTAATATGTGCCATATAATTCCACCTAACTTAAGATAACGCTTCTGCGATTTCTTTCGCCTTTACTCTGCCTTCCTCTGAAAGCGGCAGGAAGGGTTTTCTGCATTCGCCTACAGGCACACCGAGATTCTTAAGAATTTCTTTTTCCATTTGAAATACACCGTAAGGCAACATCGCCTCAATGAAACGGTTCGCTTTTTCCTGCGCTTTCTGCGCACCGCTGATGTCTCCTGCATTAAATTTGTTGTAAATGTCTAAAATAATCTGCGGCATGAAGTTATAAGTACTGCCGATACCGCCGTCAGCTCCCATAGCAAGCCCAGCAACAAGCATTTCATCGAAGCCGTTAAAGACAAATAAATCGCGCGGCAGATGCTTAAACATTTCTAACTCAAACAGATTTTGCGAGGTGTGCTTGATACCAAGTAATTTTTCGTCCTCTAAAAAACCGCGCACAACATCCAGCATACCGTTGAATCCGCCTGCGTTCGGGAAATTATACATCAGCATCGGCAAAGAAGTAGCGTGCATAATATCTGCATAATATGTTTTTATTGCCTCCAGCGGGAATGAATAATAAAACGGGGCAACAGCGCTGACCGCATCAAAACCGTTTTCCTCTGCGACCTTCGCCATACGGATGGCGCTGTCTGTGGAAATTGCACCGACATGTGCAAACAAATTGCACTTTCCGCCGAGTTCCCGACCAACAACGCGAAAAACTTCCATACGCTCTTCTTCGGTAAGCAAGAAGCCCTCCCCTGTGCTGCCGCCGACATAAAGTCCGGTAAGTCCTGCAGAAATGCAGTGTTTGGACAGTGCCTTCAACGCTTCATAATCCACACTTCCGTCCGCATTAAACGGCGTCATTAACGCAGAATACACACCTTTAAAATCTTTCATTCTTCTACTTCCTTTCTATTTTCAGCCGCATCCAGCTTTTCGCCGACGGATGCAAGCAATTTATCATTATTTAAAATAAATTTGTCAAACGCATATTCCGCAATTCCCTGATAGTCTACAGAAAATCCACTGCGCTTTTCTCCGTATTTTTTTCGCATGTGCTTTATGCAAAGTGCAACACATTCCAATGTGACGCCTGCAAAAACCGCACCGTAAAAGTTCGACCACTTTTGTTTTTTCATATGATTTCCTCCTGTTGAAACAGCGGAATAAAACTGCCGATATCTGTTAGCCCGTCGCTTGACAGTGATTCTGGGTAGATATGATAGTTGCGAAGAAAAGCGGAAATCGCCTCCGCACTCGCATGCTTTTTCCAATTTCCGATAAACAGCATCATATCTTTCGAAACCAAAGAACAACACCCGCCGACAAAACCATACGGATATCCGTTTAAGCGAACGCTCCCCTTCTTGACCAATAAAACATCCAGCTTCTCTCTTTCTGCCGCACACGCAATACCTGCATCGTCTGTAATCAAAGCGTTTTCCGAAACCACAGCAACAGAACACTTTGTATAACCCTGTTTAACTGTACAAATCGAAACGCGGTGATTTTGACAATACGATAAAATTTTTATATCAACGGTTTTTGGATTCCCCAAAAGACGGTTGCCGATACGCACACAATTTAACCGCGCTTCCTGCGGGTATCCGTTCGTTGCTGACGCACAGCTGTACTGCGGACACGCACCGAGAGAAGTCAGCGTTTCAAACAGCTGTGATTGTGAGGAATCTAAAATAAAATCCTTACCGCCGCACGGAAAAACAGCCAAATCCAGATGATTTTTTACAGATATGTCTAAATCATCGATTGGTTTTGAATAGATGCAAGCAATTTGAAAATCCGAAAGCGCTTTCTCATAAGGCTGCAGATCTGTTCCTGCAAGAATATGGGTTACTTTTGCTGTCGGCAAATACGGTGTTTTCACAAAAGACGGCATTATATTATTGCCTCAAATGCCTGACGGATATTATTGACGCCGACAACCTCAATATTCGCTTTTAAAGAAGATTTTATTTTCAGAAGATTATAACGCGGTACAACACATTTTTTGAATCCAAGCTTCTCAGCTTCCCGAATTCTTTGCTCACAGGCACTGACAGCGCGAATTTCACCGCCTAAGCCTATCTCCCCGAACGCAAGCACATCCTCGGGTACAGGCACATCTTTCAGCCCGGACACGATGGCAAGCGCTACGGAAAGATCACAGGCAGGTTCGTCAATTTTTAATCCGCCGATAATGTTTACATAACAGTCCATATTGCCGACAAAATAGCCTGCCCGTTTCTCCAGCACAGCCAGCAGCATAGACATTCTGCCGTAATCCACACCTGTCGCCATACGGCGTGGGGTACCAAACCCTGTCGGTGTGACCAGACTTTGTACTTCCGCCAAAATGGGACGCGAACCCTCCATAATACAGGCAACACAAATCCCCGAAACATTTTTCGGACGTCCCGAAAGCAACATCATAGACGGATTTTCCACCTCGAAAAGACCTTTGTCCTCCATTTCGAATACGCCGATTTCATTGGTTGAACCGTATCGGTTCTTTACAGCCCGCAAAATACGGTAGGATAAATTACGGTCACCCTCAAAATAGAGAACCGCATCGACAATGTGCTCTAAAACCTTTGGACCTGCAATGTTTCCGTCTTTGTTGACGTGTCCCACAAGCACAATCGGAATATTCAATGTTTTGGCGGTACGCATAAATAGATTTGTTGTTTCACGTACCTGTGTCACACTGCCGAATGACGAATTTAAATCCGTAATATTCATGGTTTGAACGGAGTCAATCATAACAATGTCGGGCTTTTCCGCAGCAATCGTTTCGCAAATATACTGCGCGTCTGTTTCGCAAAGCAAATAGAGATTCTCCGTTGATACGCCGAGTCTTGATGCCCGCAGTTTTAACTGATGCGCCGATTCCTCACCGGACACATATAAAATGCGCATATTCTTTCCGAGATGCTCACAAATCTGTAAAAGCAATGTGGATTTGCCGATGCCCGGGTCCCCGCTCAACAGCACCAATGAGCCTTTCACAAGCCCGCCGCCGAGCACACGGTTCAATTCACGAAGCCCCGTGTCAAATCGATGCTCCGTATTTGCACGAATTTCATCGAGCTTTTGTACTGTGGAGCGGTTTTCAGAATAAACTGAGCGTTTTTTCTTTTGGGAAGCACTTTCCACAGTGCGCATTTCCTCTTCCATAGTGTTCCATTCCTGACAGGAAGGACACTGCCCATACCATTTAGAGGTTTCGTATCCGCACGCAGAGCAAACATAAACCGACTTTGTTTTTGAAGCCATTTTCTTTCAAGATCCTTACGTATTCATATAATTCAAAATACCTGCCGCAATCGCAAAGGCCATTTGCTTCTGATATTGCGGGTCTTTTAGTTTTTCTGTTTCAGACGGATTTGAAACAAATCCGCACTCCACCAAAACGGCTGTTTTTTTTGCATAATACAGCAAATAAATAGAACTGTCCGACTTTTTAATCATACGCTTATTGCCGGGCTGCAATGCGGCAATGACCGAACCTTGGATACACTCGGCAAGCTGTGCGCTGGAAGTGGTATTCGGCGAATAAAACACCTGGGTACCCCACTGTGCGCTGTTTTCGTATTTGTTTTGGTGGATACTGACAAACATACAGTTTTCCGTCTGTTCCATAATCTGCATACGGTTGTGAATGTCAGAGACCTTACGTTCGCGAACGGTATCTGCATCCGCACTGTGAATAGAATCCTCTGTAGTTCGCGTCATTACCGTTTCCACACCGAAAGCGTTTAACTGTATCTCCAAAATTCTTGCGATTTCCAGATTGATGCTTTGTTCCGCCGTACCGTCGGTCGCAACCGCGCCGCCGTCCTCGCCACCGTGCCCTGCGTCAATCACCACAACCGATTCCTTTACAGGCGCAACGGACGCCGTTTTAGATTTCCGCACCGCATAGTACGATTCCAAATAGAACCCCATACAAACAAGCAAAATCAAACTTGCCGCAAATACTTCAAAAAGCACGTTCTTTTTCATAAGACCACCCCATTGAATATATGAGGTGAAACTTAAGAATATTATAGAGTAATTCCAACAGTTTGGCAAGAAAAAAGTGCATCGAAAATGAATTTTCAATGCACTTTAAATTTTCAGAAAGCTTATTTCAGCATACTTGCAATTTCAGCCGCGAAATCTTCTTCTTTCTTTTCGATACCCTCGCCCTTTGCATAGCGAACGAAGCCCGTGACTTTAATGTCAGCACCAAGCTCTTTCGCAACTTTTGCGACGTATTGAGAAACGGAAAGGTCGCCGTCTTTTACAAATACCTGATCAAGCAAGCAGTTCTCTTTGTAGTACTTGCCGATTTTGCCATCGACAATCTTTGCGAGAACCTGATCGGGTTTGTTTGCCATTTTCGGGTCCTCTTTCATCTGCGCCACAAGGATTTCCTTTTCGTGTGCAAGAACCTCTGCCGGAACAGCCGCCTCATTCAAATAAGACGGATTCATTGCCGCAACCTGCATTGCAACATCTTTACCCATTACATCAAATTCAGGCTTTGCCGCAGTTGCATCATCGGTGTCAAAGGAAACCATAACGCCGACGGTACCGCCCGCGTGAATATAGGTTGCTACATGACCTTCCGCAACCACAAAGCGGCGGATTTTCATATTTTCACGAAGCGCAAGAAATACTTCCTGTACGCAAGCTTCCACTGTGCAATCGCTGTCTGCCGCAGTCTCTTTAAGAAGTGCGTCGACATCCGCAGGCTTTGTTGCAACAACGGTTTTTGCAACCGTATTTGCAAGATTCACAAAGGGCTCACCCTTCGCAACGAAATCGGTTTCGCAGTTGATTTCGACCAACGCGCCGCAAGTTGCATCGCTGTATGCCGCAACGACGCCTTCCGCCGCCACTCTGCCCGCTTTTTTCGCCGCAGATGCAAGACCCTTTTCTCTCAGAATATCAATTGCCTTGTCCATATCACCGTCGGACTCAACAAGTGCCTTTTTACAATCCATCATACCAACGCCCGTTTTCTCACGAAGCGCCTGCACATCTTTTGCTGTAAATGCCATTTTATTTCCTCCTAAATCAATATTTTTTCAAATTATGCCCGCACCAACGCAGCACGGGCATAAACAATTCACAGTTTATTCAGCGGCAGCTTCTGCTTCGGGTGCAGCTTCTTCTACAGCTGCGGCACCCTGCATGCCCTGTCTGCCTTCGATAACGGCATCTGCCATTGCGCCTGCAATCAGTTTGACAGCGCGGATAGCATCATCGTTACCCGGGATAACATGGTCGATTTCATCGGGATCGCAGTTGGTATCTACGATAGCGATAATCGGAATACCGAGTTTCTTTGCTTCTGCCACAGCGATTCTTTCTTTGCGGGGATCCACAATGAACATCGCCGCAGGCTGCTTTTTCATTTCGGTAATACCGCCCATGAATTTTTCAAGTTTTTCAATTTCCAATTCCAGCTTAGCGGCTTCCTTTTTCGGCAAAATGTCGAAAGTGCCGTCTGCCTGCATGGCCTGCAACTGACCGAGTCTCTTAATTCTTCTTTTGATTGTGCTGAAGTTTGTGAGCATACCGCCGAGCCAACGTGCATTGACAAAAGGCATGCCGCAACGCTGTGCTTCCTCTTTGATGGACTCCTGCGCCTGCTTTTTGGTACCTACAAACAAAATTTCATCGCCCTGTGCGGCAATGTCACGAACGACCATATAAGCATCTTCCAGCTTTTTGACCGTTTTTTGCAGGTCGATAATGTAAATCCCGTTTCTTTCGGTGAAGATATACTCCGCCATTTTGGGATTCCATCTTCTGGTCTGGTGACCGAAATGGACGCCTGCTTCGAGCAGTTGTTTCATGGATACGACTGACATAAATTTTCCTCCTTATTTTGCCACCGCACGGTTCCGCTTACAGTAAGACATTCAAAATGCAATTTTACTGTAATCCCCATGCGTGCGAATTGCGAAAGCATTATACCATTACAACGTTGATATTGCAAGCTTTTTTTACGAATCTGAGAAGATTTTTTTTTGCAGATTAAATAATTTCCGCTTTTTTTCAGCTGTTTTCTCAGAATCCACAAGAAAATGCCCTTCTGCATCCTGCACGACAATATCACCCGATGCGATTTTCTCCGAAAAAAGCTTAACAGAAGCGGTTGTAATTTTTTTCTCCTCGTTAATTAAAACAACCGTATCTTCCTCAATACGGTCTACCGACCAAATTTGCATATGCTATTTCTCCGTTTGCACTGTTATCTCTTTGCCGTTGCTCATCGCAACAATTGTACCGTTTCTGTCTGTTCTTCTGTATTCGATTCCGAGTGCCGTAAGCCGCTGTAAAACAGAATCACTCGGCAGTTTATAGCTGTTATTCTCTCCGCAGGAAATTACGGCAAGCTTCGGCGATACCGCACGCAGATATTTTTCCGTTGAGGAGGTTTTGCTTCCGTGATGCCCCATTTTCAAAACATCCGCCCGTACATCGAAGCCTGCCGCAAGAATGTCGTTTTCAGAAGCCTTTTCCGCATCTCCCTGAAACAAGAAATTTGTTTCGCCGTAGGTAAAACGAACGACAACCGACGAATCGTTTAGTTCTTTATACTCTTTATTCGGCGCGTATACGGAAAAACTGCATCCCGTTAAATTGTATGAATGCCCTGCTTTTGCCGCATACACCTTTGCGCCACTGTCCGAAAGCGCATACAGCAAATCTTCGTACACTTTCGAGGTCGGCATATTTTCTTCGCTGTATTTCGGCATAATGACATTTTCAACCGCGTAGTTTTTAAGAACATCATCAGCACTGCCGATATGGTCGGCGTGCGCATGTGTCAGTATGAAATACTTCAACTGTTTCACATTCTGCGCTTTTAAGTATGCGTCTATTGCCGCATAAGAATCCACATCGCCTGCATCAATCAAAACCGCCTCGTTTCCGCAAAGAATTAAGACACTATCCGCTTGCCCGACATCTATGAAATGTACGGAAAAAGGATATTCCCCGGCATTTACGGTTTGGTTTGTGCCGCTTAACCGAAAAAAGTCGCTCCACGAGGGCAAACCGAGTTTCGGAAAATAGGTAACCAACAGCGCCAAAATCGCAACACAAACCAAAATCGCAATTTGTACGATACGAAATTTACGTTTACTGCTTGCGTTTGCGCGTTTTGCCATTTGTTTTTCCTCCGTGATATTGTGCCTTTTTTTGTGCGGCATACGCCGCAGGTTTCGCCCTGTGTGTCGGACGGATTAAGCAGTTCTCCCCCGTTCCGATTAAATCTGTGCGGCCTGCCCGTTTCAGAGCCTCTTCCACAAGTGCACGGTTTTTCGGATTGAAATATTGCATCAACGCACGCTGCATAGCCTTATCATGCGGATTTTTTGCCACAAATACAGGTTTTAATGTGTACGGGTCTAATTCCGTATAAAACATAGCTGTCGCAATCGTGCCGGGTGTCGGATAAAAGTCCTGCACCTGCTCGGGGTGCAAATGTTCTTTTTTGATAAACAGTGCGAGTTCTATGGCATCTTTCAGTGTTGCTCCGGGGTGCGAGGACATCAGATACGGTACAAGATACTGCTCCTTGCCGATTTTCTTAGTATAGTCAAAATATTTTCGGGAGAAGCGCAGATACGCTTCTATATGCGGCTTACCCATTTTATCCAGAACCGCGGCAGAACAGTGCTCGGGTGCAACCTTCAGCTGCCCGCTGACGTGGTGCTCCACAAGTTCTTTAAAGAAATCGTCTGAAGCATCTTCCAACATATAGTCATAGCGTATGCCGGAGCGGATAAACACCTTTTTTACTTTCGGCAATGCACGGACAGCACGCAGAATATCCAAATACTCCGATTGATCTGCCCTCAGCGCAGGACACGCAGACGGTGCCAAGCATTTTTTACCTTTACAAAGTCCCGCCTTTTCCTGCTTACTGCAGGACGGATAACGGAAATTTGCCGTAGGTCCGCCAACGTCATGGATGTATCCCTTAAAATCGGGCATTTGTGTAACGCGCTTCGCCTCTTCGATAATAGATTCTTTGCTTCTGGAAGTTACATACCTGCCCTGATGAAAGGCAAGGGAGCAAAAGTTACAAGCCCCGAAACAGCCGCGATTATGCGTGATTGAAAATTTCACTTCTTCAATCCCGGGAACACCGCCGTCTTTTTCATACGTTGGATGATATTGCCGCGTATACGGCAAAGCGTAAACGGTATCCAATTCCTCGCGAGTCAGCGGTGGCATCGGCGGATTTTGCACCAGCATCATTTTACCGTGTCTCTGACGCAGCATCTTGCCGCGAATATGGTCCTGTTCATCCTGCTCTATGCGGCAGGAAACGGCATACTCACGTTTGGATTGCAGTACATTCTCATATGAAGGACATTCTGTACAAAACGGCGTTTCCGCCACGGGTACAGCATAGCAAGTGCCGCGAATATCATGCATGGTATGTATGCTTTCACCTGCGTGCAGACGGTTTGCAATTTCAACCGTTTGCTTTTCCCCCATGCCGTAGGAAATTAAATCCGCGCCCGAATCAAACAGAATAGACGGACGGATTGCATTATCCCAATAGTCGTAATGCGCAAAGCGGCGCAGAGAAGCCTCTAAGCCGCCAATTATAATCGGAATATCGCCGAACGCTTCCCGAATTTTTTTGCAATATACAATCACTGCGCGGTCAGGACGTTTTCCGATTTTACCGCCGGGAGAGTATGCATCCGTATTCCGCTTCTTTTTGGCAACGCTGTAATGTGCTACCATAGAATCAATATTGCCTGAGGACACAAAAAATCCGAGACGCGGACGGCCGAACCGTTGAAAATCGGTTAAGTTATCTACTTTCGGCTGTGAAAGAACGGCGACCTTATAGCCGTTTGCTTCTAAAACGCGGGTAATGATTGCCGCACCGAAGCTCGGATGGTCCACATACGCATCTCCCGTCACATAGACAAAGTCTACTTGTTCCCATCCGCGCAATTTCATATCTTCGCGCGAAATCGGCAAAAACTGTGTTGCCATAGCTTATTCTCCGTTTGTATCCACAGGCGCTTCTGCGCCGTTTTCACTGTAATCGCGGGAAGCGCCGCCCTGCGCCAATGCGTTCATCTCGTACCACTGTTGTTTGGAAATCAAAACCTTACGCGGTTTACTGCCTTCATACGGACCGATGATACCGCGTTCTTCCAAGTTGTCAATAATCCGTGCCGCACGTGCATAGCCGAGTTTCAGTTTGCGTTGTAACAGTGTTGTAGACGCCATTTGCGCATCTACGACCACTTCAATCGCTTTCGGAATCATTTCATCTGCTTCGCGCTCGTCGTCACCGTCCTCTGCGGCAGCACTGTTCTTTTTCTTATCCTGTGCAGACTGACGCTCAATCTCCTGCATGACATCGTCATCGTAAGCGGACTGTTCCTGATCCTTGATGTAATCTACAACGGTTTCGACTTCCTTGTCAGAGAGGAAACAGCCCTGAATACGAATGGGCTTTGCAATACCGACAGGATAAAACAACATATCACCGTTGCCGAGCAATTTTTCCGCGCCTGCCGCATCAATGATGGTTCTCGAGTCAATCTGTGAAGAAACCTTTAAGGACAAACGGCTCGGAATATTTGCTTTGATAAGACCCGTAATAACGTCCACAGACGGTCTTTGCGTAGCGATGACCAAATGCATCCCCGCCGCACGCGCCATCTGTGCCAATCGGCAAATAGAATCCTCAACTTCATGCGGTGCCGCCATCATTAAGTCGGACAATTCATCAATAAAAATCACGATTTGCGGCATCCTCTTTTGCCCGATGCTTTCACAGATGCTGTTGTAACCGCTGATGTCACGAACATTATTGTCAGAGAATGTCTTATAACGTGTCAGCATTTCCGTAACCGCCCACGCAAGTGCGCCCGAAGCTTTTCTCGGGTCGGAAACCACAGGCACAATTAAATGCGGAATCCCGTTATACACTGTGAATTCCACCTGCTTCGGGTCAATCATCAAAAGCTTGACCTCATCGGGTGTGGCGTTATACAAAATACTGACAATCATTGCGTTTAAGCACACGGATTTGCCCGACCCCGTTGTACCCGCAACCAACAAATGCGGCATTTTTGCAAGGTCAGCATAAGTGCAGTTGCCCGCAATATCTTTACCGAGCGCAACAAAAAGCTTGGATTTTGCGGATTTATACTGCGGTGTATCTACAATTTCACGCAACGTAACCGTTGCGCGGTTTTTATTCGGTACTTCAATACCGACCGCCGCTTTATTCGGTATCGGCGCTTCAATACGGATACCGCCCGCCGCAAGGTTCAGTGCAATATCATCGGACAGATTTGTAATACGGCTGATTTTCACGCCCGCCGCAGGTTGAATTTCATACCGTGTAACCGACGGGCCGCGGCAAATATCTACAATACGTGTTTCCACACCGAAGCTTTTTAAAGTGTCTACCAATTTTGTGGCATTCGCTTTTAATTCATCCTCATATTTTAAACTGCGCGTATTTGTATTTACAGCAAGACAGGTAAGCGGCGGTTTTTCATATGCTTTGACGGGTTTTTCATCCGTTTCCGTCTCCGCCGTTTCTGTATCTTGGCCGGCTTCTGCTTTGGGCTTGTCCGTGCCGAATTTTTCTGCAGAAATCGGCACAATACCGTCTTCGGAAAGAGGAGACGGCTTTGCTTCAGGTGCTTTCATTTTATTGATAATATCATCTAACAAAATCGGTTTTTGCGATTCTGCCGTTTCTGTTTGCGGCTCATCAGCGGATTCAATTACAGAAGCCAATTCTGTCTCCGTTTCCGCAGTTGTTGTCTCTGATACATCTTCTTTTTTCTTTCGGGGGAATTTTTTTATCACTTTGTCTTCTTTATCTTCGGTAACAGGTTCGGGGCCGAGATCGACATCTACGTTGAAATCCCGTTCCCGATGTCTTGTAATTTGCTCAATCTTTTCCTCTCGGTATTCATTTGCCTTTTGTACAGGCTTGGCAACACCGCGGAACAGCTTTACAAGCGTTGTACCCGTTATCAGCATCAGACAAAGGAAAATTAAAATCAGAACAACTGCAATAGCCGCCGCTTTGCCGCTGCCGGTCATGAGTAAAATCAATCCGCCGAAAAACGCGCCGATTGCGCCGCTGCCGAGATAGGAGCTATCATACCGAAACACATCGTATGCATCAACGATATCTGAAAAGAAATCTACCGTTCCTTCAAAAGAAAAAATATGTACTGCACCGGAAATTAAAATAATTAACGCCAGTGCTTCCCCTACTTTAAATCTGACTTTTGTATCCGTTCTGTCCAACGTTGTCATAACGGCAATATAAATCAGTAACAGCGGAATTACAAAAGCGCAAAATCCGAAAAGTCCGAAAGATAAACTGCGCAATCCGCCCCAAAGACCGCCGCCCGGTATAAAAGTAATGCACAAGCCGAACAGCGCCGCACAAAACAGAATAATTGCCGCAACCTGCTTGTTTGCCGCCAAACGTTCGGCATTCTTTGTATTGGACTTACCGCCTTTGCCCTGCGGTTTTCTTTGCGGTGCTTTTTTCTTTTCTGCCATATATTTTCTCCTCCGAAACTTCCGTAAGCTTTTATTTCTTCTCTAAAATCATCCCGTATAAACAATGCAGGGCATCTGACAAACCGCCGAGACAGTCAATCATTCCCGATTCCACGGCGGTCTTTCCGTCCAGCACGGAGCCGACGTCCGTTGCAAGCTCACCTGTTGCCAGCATATACTCCCGAAACCGTTCCGCGGTCATTGCGGAATTGCGCGTAACAAATTCCACAATACGTTCCTGCATTTTTTGAAAATAGGAAAAGGTTTGCGGCACACCGAGCACCAAACCGTTCATGCGGACAGGATGAACTGTCATGGTCGCAGACGGTACAATGAAGGATTTTTTTGCCGATACCGCAAGCGGTACGCCGATGGAATGCCCGCCGCCCAAAACCAAAGAAACCGTAGGGGTTTCCATTCCGCTGATAAGCTCGGCAATCGCCAAACCTGCCTCAATATCGCCGCCGACCGTATTCAATATAACAATCAGCCCCTCAATCTCATTGCTTTCTTCAATTGCAACCAACTGCGGAATCACATGTTCATATTTCGTCGTTTTATTTTGTGCGGAAAGTGTGTAGTGCCCTTCAATCTGCCCGATAATCGTCAGGCAGTGAATCAAATGACCGTCCTTTGATACCGTAATAGAACCCGTTTCTACAATCTGCCGAATGGAAGATTCTGTCGGCAGTTCCTCTGTCTCCTCTTCCGTTGGTTCTTCATTTTCCTGCAAATATAAGCTGCGGTTCATCATTGTGTAAAACAGATGATTTTGTTTATCTTTTTTCATTCCCGATTCCTCCGCTTTTAAATGTATTTAGTATGTGCGGATAAATCGGCAATTATTTTGCGCAAAATATTGTAGCATAAAAACTTCTAATTAGCAATATCCCGAACAACAGAAAAAATTCATTGTCATTTTATTGACAAGCACGCTCTGTGGTATTAAAATATGTGTATAAGATTGTTAAAAAAATTAAAAAGTTAGGAGATAATTCAAACATGGGATTAACTGTTGCACAAAAACTGATTAAAAATCATTTGGTCAGCGGCGATATGACCGTCGGCAGTGAAGTCGGTCTTCGAATCGACCAAACACTTACGCAAGATGCGACAGGTACAATGGCGTACTTGGAATTTGAAGCAATGGGCGTGGAACGTGTTAAAACGGAGCTTTCGGTTGCCTACATTGACCATAACACATTGCAAACCGGATTTGAAAACGCAGACGACCACCGTTTTATTCAGTCTGTCGCAAAAAAACGCGGGATTCGCTTTTCGCGCCCCGGCAACGGCATTTGCCATCAGGTACATTTAGAGCGTTTCGGTAAGCCGGGTAAAACATTGATTGGTTCAGACAGCCACACCCCCACCGGCGGCGGTATCGGCATGCTCGCTATGGGCGCTGGCGGCTTGGACGTGGCGGTTGCCATGGGCGGCGGTACATACTACATTACCATGCCGAAAATTGTCAATGTGCATTTAACAGGAAAACTGAATCCGTATGTTGCGGCAAAGGATGTTATTTTAGAGGTGCTTCGCCGCATGTCTGTAAAGGGCGGCGTCGGCAAGATTATTGAATACACAGGCAACGGTGTGAAAACGCTTTCTGTTCCCGAACGTGCCACCATTACCAACATGGGTGCGGAGCTCGGCGCAACGACATCCGTATTCCCCTCGGACGAGGTTACAAAAGCATTTTTAGCGGCGCAAAGCCGAGAAGAAGATTGGACTGAACTGAAAGCAGACGCAGACGCGGTTTATGACGAGACTATTGAGATTGATTTGTCCTCGCTTGCACCGATGGCGGCAATGCCGCATATGCCTGACCGCGTAAAATCCGTAACGGAAATCGGCGCGATCAAGGTAGATCAGGTTTGCATCGGTTCCTGCACCAATTCCTCCTTGATGGATATGCTCAAGGTTGCCGCAATTCTGAAAGGCAAAACCGTTTGCCCGTCCGTCAGTCTGTCGATTGCACCCGGTTCTAAGCAGGTACTCAATATGCTCGCGAAAAACGGTGCACTTGCCGATATGATTGATGCCGGCGCACGTATCTTGGAAAGTGCTTGCGGTCCTTGTATCGGTATGGGGCAGTCCCCAAACTCTGCGGGTGTTTCTCTGCGTACCTTTAACCGTAACTTTGAAGGACGTTCCGGTACGGCGGACGCAGGTATTTACTTGGTCAGCCCTGAGGTTGCCGCATATTCTGCGCTGACAGGCGTACTGTCCGACCCGCGGGAGCTTGGTGAAGCACTCGACATTCAGATGCCTGAAAAATTTGAAATCAACGACAACATGGTCGCACTTCCCGCCTCACCTGAAGAAGCAAAAGACGTTGAAGTTATGTACGGTCCGAATATCAAACCGTTCCCGACCACCGAAGCATTGCCTGACGCCCTTACAGCAAAGGCTGTTTTAAAGGTTGGCGATGACATTACTACAGACCATATTATGCCCGCAGGTGCAAAGATTCTCCCCTATCGTTCCAATATTCCGCACCTTTCGCAGTTCTGCTTCGCGGTGTGCGATACAACCTTTGCAGAGCGTTGCAAGGCTGAAGGTAAAGGTTTTGTAATCGGCGGCGCAAACTACGGGCAAGGCTCTTCTCGCGAGCATGCGGCATTAGTACCGCTGTATCTCGGCGTAAAAGCCGTTATTACAAAATCCTTTGCGCGAATTCACTGTGCAAACTTGATTAACGCGGGTATTTTGCCGTTGAACTTTAAAGATGAAGCAGATTATGATAAAATTTCGCAGGGCGACGAACTGAGCCTTCCCGAAATTAAAAATGAAATTATAAATGATAAACCTGTTACACTGCGGAATTTGACTACGGGTGACAGCTATGAATTAAAGTATGATTTGTCAAAGCGTCAAAAAGACATTATTTTGGCGGGCGGTCTGCTGAATTACACACGTGAATCTTTATAATACAAGCCATACGCTTATCAAAGGAGAAACAAAACATGACAGAAGAAAATTTACAGGCGGCTGTAAAAAAATTTGAAGAACTTGTTCGCGAGCAATCCGCACGCTCTGACCGCATTAAAGCGGAAAAAGAGTTTTTAGATTTTGACAGCTTAGATAAAATTATTATCGGTGTATGCGGCGGCGACGGCATCGGTCCGATTATCACAAAAGAATCGGCAAGAGTGTTGGAATATATGCTCGCCGATGAAGTAAAAAGCGGGAAAGTGGAATTCCGTCCGATTGACGGCTTGACAATCGAAAACCGTGTTGCGGTTATGAAAGCGATTCCCGACGATGTGTTGGAAGAACTGAAAGCCTGCCATGTCATTTTAAAAGGACCGACAACCACCCCGCAGGCAGGCGACCCGTGGCCGAATATTGAGAGTGCCAACGTTGCGATGCGCAAAGCACTGGATTTGTTTGCAAACGTGCGTCCCGTAAAGGTAAAAGAGCAAGGCATTGACTGGACATTCTTCCGTGAAAATACCGAGGGTGCTTACGCAGTCGGTTCGAAAGGTGTCAATGTAGACGATGACCTTTCCATTGACTTTGTTGTTACAACCAGCGAAGGCAGTGAGCGTATTGCAAGACTTGCATATGATTATGCGCGCAAAAACGGCAAGGAACGTGTATCTATCATCAATAAAGCAAATGTGATTAAAACCACAGACGGAAAATTCCTGCGCATCTGCAAAAAAGTCGGTGAAGAATATCCCGATATTACAACGGATGAATGGTATGTTGACATTACCACGGCGAAACTGATTGATGAAAAACGCAGAAAAGATTTTAAGGTCTTTATTTTGCCGAATCTGTACGGCGATATCATCACCGATGAAGCCGCGGAATTCCAGGGCGGCGTCGGCACGGCAGGCAGTGCGAATCTCGGTAAACGGTATGCGATGTTTGAAGCAATTCACGGTTCTGCACCGCGTATGATTCGCGAAGGCAGAGGGCAATATGCAGACCCATGCTCCATGCTTCGTGCAAGCGTTATGCTGCTTTCGCACATCGGCAAACAGGCACAAGCGGATTTATTGGAGCGTGCTTTAGATATTTGTATGTTTGAAGAAAAGAAACTGCAAATTACGGGTCGTGAAGACGGTGCAACATGCAGTGCCTTTGGCGATTATGTGATGGAAACCGTAAAACGGTTGTCTGAATGAGGTGAAAAGCTGTGGCAAAGGGCGATGTATCTCTTTCTGTGATTAAGCGTCTCCCCCGCTATTACAGATTTTTAGGCGAAATTAAACGTGCGGGTATTCAGCGCGTTTCCAGCGGAGAACTGTCAAAAAAGATGGGCTTTACCGCCTCTCAGATTCGTCAGGACTTAAACTGCTTCGGCGGATTCGGTCAGCAGGGCTACGGGTACAACGTAGAACAGTTGTATGATGAAATCGGTAAAATCCTCGGCGTGCATCAAAAAGCAAAGACCGTGTTGATTGGCGCGGGCAACTTAGGCAGAGCTGTCGCCGCGCATATGTCTTTTGAAGAACGCGGATTTAATCTAATCGGTATTTTTGATAAAAACGAAGCACTTGCAGGTCAGCTCGTCCGCAATTTACCCATTCGGCATATTGACGGGTTATATGATTTTTGCAGGGATAACAAGCCCACCGTTGCCGTACTGTGTATTCCGAGTGAAAGTGCAAAAGAAATCACGGATGAGCTTGTCAAACTCGGTGTAAAGGGCTTTTGGAATTTCAGTCATTACGATATTGCTGTCAATCACCCGGAAGTTGCCGTTGAGAATGTACACTTATCGGACAGCTTAATGACCCTAAGCTTTCATGTGAACAATTTATAATTTCTTTTAAAACACAAAACCGACTTTCCGTAAAAAGAAAGTCGGTTTTATTTTGTTTCTGTTTTCTGTATTAAACGAATCAGAGCTGTTTCGAAAGTTTCATCTTGTATTGCTTCCCGTTTTTTCGGACCTTTTAGATGCACCCCCGCCATGCGCTGCTTTTTGTGTATATGACGGCTGAACAACAAGCCATCTATATTCTGCTGCGTAAAAATCAGCCCGTTCTGATTTAAAACCTGTGCATTTCGCGCAAGGCACATGGCGGCAAGCCCATAGTCCTGCGTTACAACAATATCCTGCGGCGCAATTAAATTCGCAATTTGAAAATCCGCACTGTCCGCACCTTTCGAAACTGTAATCACTTTGGCAGATACATCGAAAACATGCGCCGTATCACAAACAATTACGCAGGGAACGTGAAATTGTTCTGCAATTTTTAAAGATAGATGCACCACAGGACAACCATCGGCGTCTATAACAATTTTCACTTTACAACTCCGGAATTCGCTTCCCCGCTGTCCTGCTCAGTTTCATTTACAATTTGATTCATTTTTTTAAGACAGTTTTTACAGATTTTCATTCCGCCGTATTCAATCATATCGTCCGCATTGTCACAAAACACACAAGCAGGCACATATTTTTTTAAAATAACAGCATCATCCTCTGTATAAAATTCGACAAAACTTTTATCATCAACCAAATGCAGTAATCTGCGAACCTCCATCGGCAGAACAATTCTGCCCATTTTATCCAATCCGCGGACAATTCCTGTCGATTTCATAGAAAACACCTCTTTCACTGTATTATTGCATTTTTTGACATTTTTGTCAATAACAGTCATAGGATGATTTTTTTAGAAATATATATTATACGGTGATAGAAATGATGAATTACATTTGGCCGCTTATGATACTGCTTTCCATTCTGTATGCTTTCCTGTCGGGAACAGTTGCAGATACAGGCGAAGCCGTATTTGCTTCCGTAACGGAAGCGGTTACATTAACGGTTAAAATGCTTGGCATGTTTTGCTTTTGGAGCGGGATGATGCAAATTGCAAAAGCATCTGGATTGACCAATATCATTTCAAAACTGCTCTCACCTGTTTTAAATCGAATTTTTCCGAGCCTTAAGAATAATGCCGACACCAAAAATGCAGTTTCTATGAATATTACCGCCAATTTATTGGGACTCGGCAATGCCGCAACACCTTTGGGAATTGAAGCTATGCGGCGTTTGCAGGCGCAGTCTCATGAAAAAACAGTTGCAAGTAATGATATGATTTTATTTGTCGTATTAAACACCGCTTGCATTCGCCTAATTCCGACCACCGTAGCTATGCTGCGCCATGAAGCAGGAGCCGCCGCGCCTATGGATATCCTGCCGGCAACCTTGCTTACCTCATTGCTCTCCTGCACTTGCGGTCTGACAGCGGCACGCGTATTTGAGGGAAAAAAGCATGAATAATATCGGAACATATGCACTTTTACTATTTATCAGTATCGTCCTACTTTTTGCTTTTTTTCAAAAAACCGCAATTTTTGACTGTTTTTTGGCAGGGGCAAAAGACGGTATTCAAAACGCTGTCAGCATTCTCCCTGCTTTAGTCGCATTATTGTTTGCGGTAAAACTGTTAACCGCTTGCGGTATTACCGACACCGTTACACATGCGCTTGCGCCGATACTTCAAAAAATCGGATTTCCGGCAGAAGTACTGCCGCTTTGCATTCTGAGCCCGATTTCGGGCAGCGGTTCTCTAAGTGCATATCAGGATATTTTATCCGCTTACGGTGCGGATTCTTACATCGGCAGAGTCGCCTCTGTCATTGCGGGCGCGACAGAAACCACCTTTTATGCGGTTACCGTCTATTACGGAGCAATCGGCGTAAAAAAAATTCGGCACACAGTTGCCGCAGCGCTGTGTGCCGATATTGCAGGATTTATTTTTGCAAGCTTTTTTGTCCGTTTATTTTTCGATTAACGAAACGCCTTTCATTTCAGCGGGCTTCTCAAGCCCCATAATGTCCAACATAGTCGGAGAAAGGTCACAGAGCTTACCGCCCTCTGCTTTCAGCTTGCAGTCTTTACCGACAATAACCAGAGGAACGGGATTGGTTGTATGTGCGGTAAACGGCGAACCGTCATCCTCATACATTTTATCGGCGTTGCCGTGGTCTGCCGTAATTAAAATAACACCGTCCATTTGCATAACTGCATCCACAAGCTTACCGACACAAGTATCCACCGCCTCAACAGCCTTTACAGCGGCATCAAAAATACCCGTGTGTCCAACCATATCACAGTTTGCATAGTTAAGAATGACAACATCATATTTGCCGCTTAAAATCCGTTCACAAGCCGCATCGCAAACCTCATACGCGCTCATTTCAGGCTTTAAGTCAAATGTGGAAATTTTCGGAGAATCAATCAGCACACGGTCTTCACCCGGATAGACTTTTTCCTCGCCGCCGTTGTAAAAGAATGTTACATGTGCATATTTTTGTGTTTCTGCAATGCGCAGCTGTGTTTTGCCGAGCTTAGAAAGATACTCGCCCATTGTGTTTGTCAGTGCCTCAGGCTTAAAAGCCACTTCGACATTAGGCATTTCCGCATCATATTGTGTCATGCAGACGTAATACAGCGGGAAAAACGCTTTTCTTTCAAAACCGTTAAAGTTCGGGTCAACAAAGGTGCGTGTGATTTCGCGTGCGCGGTCGGGACGAAAATTGAAGAAAATCACAGAATCATTTGCGCAAATTGCCGCACCGTCTTTCAGAACGGTCGGCAGAACAAATTCATCCGTCAGATTTTTGCCGTCTTCATCAACCGTCTCATAAGATGCTTTCACAGCGGTCAAAGCATCGTCTGCCGCTATGCCTTCGCGGTTTACCATGGCATTGTACGCCAAACCGACGCGATCCCACATATTGTCACGGTCCATTGCATAAAAACGACCCATAACCGTTGCAATTTTGCCGACGCCGATTTCCCGACACTTGTTCTCAAGCTCTTCGATAAATTCAACGCCTGAGCTCGGCGGTACATCGCGTCCGTCCAAAAGCGCATGCACATAGACTTTTTCAAGCCCATTCTGCTTGGCCAACTCCAAAAGCGCATATAAATGTGTGTTATGACTATGCACACCGCCGTCGGACAAAAGTCCGATGAAGTGCAAAGCAGAATCATGTTTTTTGCAATTTTCAATCGCATTTACAAAGGCTTCGTTGTGGAAAAAATCGCCGTCTGTAATGGATTTTGTAATGCGGGTCAATTCCTGATATACCACACGGCCTGCACCGATATTGGTATGTCCGACTTCACTGTTGCCCATCTGCCCGTCGGGCAAACCGACATCCATACCCGAAGCACCGATATAGGTCATCGGGTTATTTTTCATAATTTCGTCCAGTCTCGGTGTTTTTGCGGCAGTAATGGCATTGCCGTAATCCGACGGATTATAGCCGAAACCGTCCATAATACATAATACAACAGGTTTTTTCATGGATTTCACCTAAAATTTCATTATTTGGATGCCGCCGCAACAATTTTTGCAAAATCAGGTGCTTTTAAGGATGCGCCGCCGATTAAACCGCCGTCAACATTTACCTTTGCCACCAATTCATCCGCATTTGCCGCATTCATAGAACCGCCGTATTGAATTGTAACGGTTTCCGCAACATCCTCTCCGTACGCTTCTGCAATCGCCGCACGAACATAGCCGTTGCCTTCATCCGCTTGGTCTGCAGTTGCAGTAACACCTGTACCGATTGCCCAAACGGGTTCATAAGCGATGATTACATTTTGCAACTGCTCTTTTGTCACATTGGTCAGTGCCATTTTGGTTTGGAATTTTAAAAGCGTTTCGGTATAACCGAGTTCTCTCTGTTCCAGCGTCTCGCCGACACAGATAATTGCTTTTAAGCCTGCATTCAATGCTGCTAAGGAACGAAGATTGACGGTCTGATCGGTCTCGCCGAAATATGTTCTGCGCTCGCTGTGGCCGATTACAACGTATTCTACGCCTGCTTCTTTAAGCATATCCGCCGAAATTTCACCTGTATATGCACCGCTGGCTTTGAAATGCACGTTTTCCGCGCCGATTTTAATGTTGGAGCCTTTTGCCGCCTCAACCGCCGCAGGAATATCAATAAACGGCACGCAAAGTACAACATCACAGTTTGCATCTGCAACCAAGGGTTTCATTTCTTCAATCAAAGTTTTTGCTTCAGCAGGGGTTTTGTTCATTTTCCAGTTGCCTGCAATAACAGCTTTACGGACTGCTTTATTCATAATTATTACTCCTATTCATATGCCGAATCCCGATAGGGAATTTTCCCTATCGGGGTTCGTTTTTTTATTTCTTTTCGTTTAATGCTGCAATACCGGGCAGTTCTTTGCCTTCCAAATATTCAAGGGAAGCACCGCCGCCTGTGGAAATGTGTGACATCTTATCTGCAAAACCAAGCTTTTGAATAGCCGCCGCAGAGTCACCGCCGCCGATGATGGAAATTGCGCCGCTTTCGGCAATCGCCGTAGCCACGGCAACAGTACCCGAAGCGAAGTTTTCCCATTCGGAAACGCCCATCGGTCCGTTCCAAATGACAGTGCCTGCATCTTTGACCGCGTCGGCAAAAATCTTCTGTGTAGCGGGACCGATATCCAGACCCATCCAACCGTCGGGGATTTCATCGGAGTTAACAATCATAGCTTCTGTGTCTGCTTTGTACTCCTTACCGACTTTGTTATCTACAGGAATCAGGAACTGAACGCCCTTTTCCTCGGCTTTTTTCATCATTTCCGCCGCAAGCTCAACTTTATCTGCTTCCAGCAGAGAATCACCGATTTTATGACCGAGCGACTTCATGAACGTGTATGCCATACCGCCGCCGACAATCAAAGTGTCGCACTTATCAATCAAATTGGTGATAACGCCGATTTTATCGGAAACCTTTGCACCGCCGAGAATGGCGACCAACGGTCTTTTCGGATTTTCCAGTGCGCCGCCGATAAACTGAATCTCTTTTTGAATCAGATATCCGCATGCCGCAGGAAGGAACTCCGCAACACCTGTGGTGGAAGAATGTGCTCTATGCGCGGAACCGAACGCATCGTTGACATACAGTTCAGCCAAAGCCGCGAATTTTTTGGAAAGCTCAACATCATTCTTTGTTTCACCGGGTTCAAAGCGAACATTTTCAAGCAAAAGCACTTCGCCGTCCTTGAGGGACGCCGCCAGCGCCTGTGCGCTTTCGCCGACAACATCTTCAGCCATTTTGACCTCTTTGCCGAGTAATTCGGAAAGTCTCGCCGCAACAGGCTTCATGGAAAATTCAGGGTTAACCTCCCCTTTCGGTCTGCCGAGATGCGAGCAAAGAATAACTTTTGCATTGTGGTCGATCAAGTACTGAATCGTGGGCAAAGACGCAACGATTCTCTTATCGCTCGTAATTACACCGTCTTCCATTTTTACGTTGAAATCACAGCGGACAAGAACACGTTTGCCTTGAACGTCAAGATCCTCTACAGTCATTTTGTTGAGTGCGCTCATGAAATTCATCCTTTCAAAAGTATGTTTAATCTAATAAAATAACCTTGATTATTTTATAACAATATACCGTTTTTTTCAAGTATCCGAACAGATAAGGCGAAGAAAAAATCAATTTTTTTTTGTTTATTATGCACAACCGACTAAATAATATACGTCTGACGGATTTCCTCCACTTTATCCGTCAGCATTTTTTTCAGAGATTCGGGTTTGCGTACTTGAATTTTTGCGCCGAACTGCATAATCCAAGAAAGCAATCCTTCTCCGACGGCAACCTCTGCATATAATACAAATCGGTTATCGCCGAGACGCGCAATATGAACATTTTCCCCGAAACGGTCCAAAACAGGTTCAAACAACTCGTTTTTGCAGATTAACTCTATTTTTTCAGGCGAACCGGAAAACATATTAAAATGTTTCTGCACATAATCTGCCGAATCAAAAAAATCACTGTACGGAGAAACCTCCGAAAACGGACGCGCGTGTTCTTCCTCTAAAACAGTCAATTTATAAATTCTGTCTACCCGAAGAACCATAAGATTATCGTACTTCACGTTGTTGCCGACAAGATAATAATGGTCCTCCGACCAAATCATCGCATACGGACTGACAGTGTGCTCCCGTTCTTCATAGTCCACAGTGTTCTTGTCGCCGATAATGCGACGCCGATACACGAGATGAACTTTTTTTCCCTCGGAAATAGCACGGTTTAATTTGCAGATATGTTGATATATTTGTTCGTTCACAGATTTCGCGCAATTCGCAACATAAACGAGCCGTTTCACCTCTTTAACCTGATGCTGATTTAAAAGAGAAAGCATTTTTTCAGACAACTCTTCACTTTTTTGCTTCGAAATAAAGTTTGCAGTCTGAACAGCATCACACAACAACTGCACCTCTGTTGCTCCAATACTGCGCGATGCTAAAAAATATCCGCTGTTCGGATTTTTGATATAGCGAATATCGTAACCGAACTCCTTTAAAACACCGATATCACTGTAAATAGATTTGCGCTCCCCGCGAATGCCGTGTTCTGCAAGATTACCGAGAATCCGCTCTACACTGATAGGGTGTTTTTCATCGCTTTGCTCTGTTAACTGCTTCAATATGTGTAACAGCTTCAGCTTCTGATTTGCCATGCCGAACCTCTCATTAGTTTATAAAGTAAGTTGCCTGTTTATTGCGATTACAGTATCCTCGTCCAGTTTCAAAACCGCACGGTCATATGTATAAATTCCGTTGACTTCGTTTTCCACATCACTGACCTGTGTGTAGATCGTTCCGCTCAAGCCTTTTGCAACCAACGGAATAACCTGTTTTTTCATCAGCTTTTCATATGCTTTCGTTAAAGAAGATTTATCTTTAAACATCAAATAGCCGAATGCTTTTTTAGGATTCCACATATGCCCCGCTTCTTTTTGTGAATAACCGCCGAATTCTGTAATTACAAACGCACGGTGGTCGGGCTTGCGCATACGAATCGGCAAAATATACTTATGCATACTTTGCACATCGCCGCCCCCTTGGTCATACCAACCGCTCGCGTGGTCAATAACACGGGTATTGTCCAAACGACGCACATATTCGCAAATACGAAGCGCGTCAAACTGACCCCATGCTTCGTTAAACGGCACCCAGCAATACAGGGAAACCGTGTTGTACAAAAGGTCAATCATTTCGGTAAGCTCGCGCTCAAAATCATCGCGCCAGCTTTTTTCCGTACGGCTGAACACTTTATATTTATTATCCTTTACACGCAAAATACCGATATTCGGCAAAACGCCTGCGTAAAAGTCCCCTATGTATTTACCGCCGCTCATCATATCCTGCCAGACTATCATACCGAGTCTGTCACAGTGATAATACCACCGAAGCGGTTCGATTTTGATATGCTTGCGAAGCATATTGAAGCCCAAACGCTTCATTTCGGCAATATCAAAAATCATAGCTTCATCCGTCGGCGGCGTCATACCACCGTCCGGCCAATAGCCTTGGTCTAATAAGCCTTTTTGGAAATAAGGTTTATTGTTTAAGAACAGGCGCGTAATGCCTTTTTCGTCTTTTGCAATATGAAATTTGCGCATACCGAAATAGCTGGAAACGGTATCGGTAAGTGTGCCGTTAACTTTGATGTCTAAAGAAACATCATACAAATTCGGTGTTTCGGGACTCCAAAGTGCCGCATTCGGCAAAGCGATTTCGGCGTCTTTTTCAATCACGCCTGAAAATACAACTTTATCTGCAAAAGAAACCGTTGCGCAAATTTCAGCCTCTGCTTCTTTATTTAATTCTGTCTTGACTTGAATAACTTCGCGGTCAATATTCGGCACAAAGCGAAGCTTCTGTATGTAAACATCCGAAACAGCTTCTAACCAAACTGTCTGCCAAATCCCCGAAGTTGCGGTATACCAAAATCCGTGGGTATCATTCACCTGCTTGCCGCGTTGTTGCCAACCGCTTTCGGTCGGGTCATAAACGCAAACGATTAGTTCGTTTTCTCCCTCTGTCAGGTATTCTGTAATATCAAAGGAAAATGCACAGTACCCGCCCGTATGCGTTCCGACAGAATTACGATTGATAAAAACCTCGCACTGCCAATCCACCGCACCAAAATGCAAAAGGATATGCTTACCCTGCATGGATGCGGGCACAGAAAACTGCTTGCGATACCACAAACGGTCATTCGGAGACAACGGCTTTTCTACGCCCGAAAGCAGACTTTCCAAAGCAAACGGCACTAAAATCTCACCGTCGAATTTCTCCGCCCACTTTTGTGCAGCAGGCAGAATCGCATACTCGAATTTACCGTTTAAGTTCAACCAGTTTTCACGCACCAACTGCGGGCGCGGATATTCGGGCAACGGACAGGCAGTATCTACCTTGTCGTACCACACAGAGCGCATAGACATAGACATTTCCTCCCGACATTAGAATATTATGGAAATATTTTACCATAGATATGGAGAAAAATCTATAGAAATTATGAAAAAGGGCAAAAGGAAAGTCCGATTTATGAATTCCCGTACAAAGAGAAAAGCCTTGCCGTAATTATAACATTGCGGCAGAGCTTTATACTTTGTCGTTCGACAGACTCTACAGAATATTTCGCTCAATTAACCAATCTATAATAGCCCTTGCACGGCTTTCCAGATTCGGCAATGCATCTTTACCGAAATATTTTAGTTCCAAACTCTCTCTGTCCTTGATTTTCAAATCACCGGTTACACCGTTTGCTAAATACAGCACGATTACTGAATATAGTTCATCCCCGTTCGGATATTTCAAATAAAAATTTTCGCCTGAAAACACATGTAGCAGGGCATAATCGGTTGCGGTTAGATTGGTTTCCTCTTTTAACTCTCTTGCCGCCGTTTCCTCAAGCGTTTCACCGATTTCAGCGTGACCGCCGGGAATTCCCCAAGTATGTGTATCCGAACGCAAATTCAAAAGAATTTGTTTATCCTTTAAAACGATGACCGTTGCACCAACGCCAAGTAAAGGCATATGACCAATGAAGCGTCTCAGTTCACTTATATAACTCATATAACATTTTCCTTTAACTTTATTGACTCGATTTTTAAATATCAAAAAAACAAATTGCCTATGCCAATTCGACAGAATTTATTCGCTCCATCTCAATGCAGTTCCAAGTTTCCCCCATACACAAATAGCTTTCTGCTTTTTCGACTGAAACCTCTGTAAACCCACAGGCAAGATAACAATGTAACGCGGTCTGATTATTCTCAAAAACGCCTAAGGAAACTTTTTTGACCTTTAAAAAATCAAACGCATACTGTACAGCTAACAAAACCAATTCTTTGCCGTATCCCATTCCCCGCTTTTTGTCATCCACGATTACAAAGCCCAATCGCGCCTCCTCAAAAATTCCTTCTTTCGGAAAGCGCAGTGTAAAATGCCCTACGGGTCCTGTTTCATCAAAAGCTGTCATAGCAAAAGCATTAGAGTTGCTTTGATTTTTATTATAATATAAAATCATATCTTCAGCAGTAATCGGATATTTTTCATAGCGATCTGCGCACCATTGGCGAAACGCATATTCGCTTTTTAGCCATGTCGTTACAATTCCTGCATCACGGGCTATAAAAGGTCTTAATCTCAGCATAAAATACCTCTTCCATTCTTCTCTCCGAAACAAAATATTATCTTCGGGATTTAGGCACCTGTAAAATTATTCAAACCATATTTCGGGAAAGTGACTTATAATAAATTTGCTCATTGGATTGTTGATATGGCTTCTTAGTTGATATTGTTCAACGATTGCTTTTATATCATTATAAGCAAAAAGTAATTCTTTTTCAGGAACAGCGCAAAAAGGCTTTATATCAAACAGCCCGTTTTCTTTGTATTCCATAAATTTGTCATATACATCCTTTATCTCCGTACAATTACATACTTTTATTGGGATTTCACAAGTATACGCGCAATGGATTGCTGTGGGGTTTTCGGGATGTTCTATGCTTTCACATTCATATAAATAGCCTTTTTTACCCTTGTATATATCCGTGAAACAGTCTTCATAATATTCACTATATACAACCATATTTTTGTCAAAACCGTACGGATAAAAGCTGAAGGGCTTGGGCACAGGTTTTACTGCATAAAGCAAGGCAACTACAGGATTACTTGATAAATACACGTACGGCTTTTGATGTTCAGATAAAAAAGGCTTTAGCTGTGTAAGACCGCCGACAGAAGAACCATGATATAAAAGCATTTTTTATTCTCCTCGTATATCATTATGTTTTTTTGCATCGAAAGAAGATAAAATCCGGACGGTGCAAGGTCCCGCCGAATTGTGCGGGATATTGTTTTCTCAGTTCATCAGAAACATGAGATTCCTCACATTGCTCAATCAGGAATCCGGCTTTCGCAATAGAGTTTACAATGGTGGAAAAAGTTCGATGATAGAGTTCATAGTCATCAACGACCCATTTCACAGACCGTTTCCCCTCTGCCATATAGTTGGAAATATTCGCATATAACCGTTCACCCGACTCTGTGCGGGTATAACGGTCATATATTCCGTCCCATGCGGTTGCCATCGGGTGAGACATACTGAATACAAACTGCGCTTTACTTTTCATGAGTTGATATACATTTCGCATCAGTTTATCCAAATCTTCGGCATAATCAAAAACTAAGGAACTTGTAACTAAATCAAACTGCTCATCAAGCACAGATATGTTTTCCAATTCCAATTGTTGGTAAGTGATATTTTTCGCACAAAAATGCTCGTTTGCATATTTCAACATCTTTTCAGAGATATCAATGCCCAGCACAGATTTTGCGCCCATATCCGAATACTGCTTTGCATGCTGTCCCATGCCGCAACCGATGTCCAACACTCTTTTGCCCTTTACTTCCGGAAGCAGCGAAAGTAAAATTGGCGTTTCTATACAATCGTTGAAATTAATTTTTTTGCTCCGTATATCTTTGAAATTCTCAAAAAAGGCTTCATTGTCGTATATATTTTGCATTGCCATACTTTTACTCTTTTCACGATAGTTTAGAATCAATCATCCGTTTTGCAGAAAGTGAAATGCAATAAATCGACCCACGCCTGCAGGCATTTCATACGCCACAGGCATATTTCACGCGCGAAGCGCATTTCACAAAACCCGCAGGGATTTATTTCATTGAAAAAAGCACGCTTTCGCGTGCTTTTTTCTTGGCGGAGAGCAAGGGATTCGAACCCTCGAACCGTTTTAGGCGGTTACACGATTTCCAATCGTGCTCCTTCGACCAGCTCGGACAACTCTCCAAATGTCACGATTGGTATTATAGCCGACATCCGAAAAAAAATCAAGTTATTTTTTCGGAAACTTTAAAAAATATTTTAAAGAAATCAAAAACCGCCCTGTTTTTGGGATAATCCCGTTAAAAAATCAATCTAAAACCGTATACCCCTGCGCCTCTACAGCTTGCTTCAGAATAGCATCCGAAACTTCCTTTGAAAGTATAATTACGGCATTTTTTGCCGTATGACTTGCCGTAACGGATTCCACACCGTCAATTGCCTCTAAGGTTTTCTTTACGGTTGCTTCGCAGTGCGGGCACATCATACCCTCAATTTTAAAAATTTTTTCCATTGTTTTTTCCTCCTTGGATTTTTTGTTTTTCAATTTTATATTTTTTCTCGTATCATACAGTTTAAAGAAATTTAACCGCAACGCGTTGGAAACTACACAGAAGCTGGACAGACTCATTGCCGCCGCACCGAACATCGGGTTTAAGGTCCAGCCGAAAATCGGAATCCAAACACCTGCCGCAAGCGGAATACCGATAACATTGTATATAAACGCCCAAAACAGATTTTCGTGAATGTTCCGAAGTGTTGCACGGCTTAAGCGAATCGCCGCCGGAACATCTGCAAGGGTGCTTTTCATCAGGACAATATCCGCCGCGTCTATGGCAATATCTGTTCCCGCGCCGATGGCAATACCGATATCCGCACGTGTCAGAGCGGGTGCATCGTTAATCCCGTCACCGACCATCGCCACCTTTCCTGTTTTCTGTAAAGAACGGATGACACTTTCTTTGCCGTCAGGCAGCACATCGGCAATTACTTCATCCACCCCCGCCTGCTTACCGATTGCCCGTGCCGTTTTTTCATTGTCACCTGTCAGCATAACCACACGAATACCCATCGCTTTTAACTGCGTGATTGCTTTCGGGCTGTCGTCTTTTACGGTATCCGCAATGGCAATCACGCCCATAAAGCTGTCCTCCGTACAGAAAAAGATCGGCGTTTTACCTGCATCTGAAAATTCGTCCGCAAGTGACAACACATGTGCAGGAACCTCTGCTTTTTCCGACACAAATGCACGGTTACCCGCATAACATTCTATGCCGTTTAGCCTTACCTGAATCCCGTTCCCGGGTAAGGCTTTAAAATCAGAGACGTCCTGTAATTCGATTTTTCTCTCTTCCCCTTTTTGCAAAACCGCTTTTGCCAACGGATGTTCGCTGTGGCGTTCCATGGCGCAGGCAAAGCGTAAAAGTTCCTGCTCCGAAATTTCTGCATTCGGCACAATATCGGTCACAGTCGGTGTACCATTTGTAATTGTACCTGTTTTATCCAAAACCACAATTTCGGTTTTGCCCGCCGTTTCCAAAGACGCCGCCGTTTTAAACAAAATACCGTTTTTTGCGCCTACACCATTGCCGACCATAATGGCAACAGGCGTGGCCAGCCCCAGAGCACAAGGACAACTGATAACCAAAACGGAAATTCCGCGTGCCAACGCGAAACCAAAAGTTTCACCCACCAACAGCCACACAATGGCCGTAACCACCGCAATTGAAATCACCACAGGCACAAAAACACCGGATACCTTATCGGCGACCTTTGCAATCGGCGCTTTGGTTGCCGCGGCATCGCTAACCATTTTTATAATTTGTGAAATCGTTGTGTCCTCACCGACGCGCGTCGCGGAACAGCGCAAAAATCCCGACTGATTGACCGTTGCGGCGGAGACAGAATCATTTACGCTTTTGTCAACGGGTATACTTTCTCCCGTCAAAGAAGCTTCGTCCACAGCGCTGTGTCCTTCTAAAACCACACCGTCCACGGGTATGCTTTCCCCGGGGCGCACCACAAATACATCCCCTTTTTTGACTTGTTCAACCGCTACAACGCGTTCCCTGCCGTCCGAAAGAACCGTCGCGGTCTTGGGCGAAAGCCGCATTAACCCTTTTAGGGCATCCGTAGTTTTGCCTTTAGAACGCGCTTCCAACATTTTACCAACGGTTATCAGTGCCAAAATCATCGCGGCAGATTCAAAATAGAATTCATGCATATAATGCATAGCAGCAGTTGGGTTTCCTGCCGACTGTGCAAAGGTCATTGCAAACAGCGCATATGTGCTGTAAACGAATGCCGCACCTGAGCCGAGTGCCACCAACGTGTCCATATTCGGTGCACGGTGCAGTAAGCTTTTAAAGCCGCTGATAAAGAACTTTTGATTGATGACCATGACTGCCACTGTCAAAAGCAGCTGAGTCAATCCGAGAGCAACATAGTTTTCAGCCAAAGTGGTTGGCAACGGCCACCCCCACATGGCATGTCCCATAGAAAAGTACATTAAAACGGTCAAAAAGCCGACAGAAGCAATCAGCCGCTTTTTTAAAATCGGTGTTTCACGGTCTTTCAGCATATCGGACTTTTTCTCTTGTGCAGAATCATCGTTAGTTTGTAAGTTTTCACCTTTCTTTTCTGCACCATACCCTGCCGCTTCCACTGCGGAAATAATTTCCTGCGCCGAAGCCGTGCCTTCCACGCCCATAGAATTGGTGAGCAGGCTGACAGAACATGCAGTTACCCCTTCTACTTTTTCAACTGCTTTTTCTACACGCGCACTGCATGCGGCACAGCTCATGCCTGTAACAGAATATTGCTCCATAAAATCTCCTTATTTCATCAGCTTCTGCAAAGTGACCAACAGGTCATCCAATGTATCTTCTTTACCCTGCTTTATATCCTCCGCAACACAGGTTTTAATATGTGAAGTCAGCAATTCCTTATTAAACGCATTTAAAGCGGCATTTGCCGCCGCAACCTGCATAATAATATCCGTGCAATATGCATCCTTTTCAACCATACCTTTAATGCCGCGAATTTGCCCTTCGATACGGTTTAAGCGGTGGATAAGTTTTTTATGCTCTTCTTCAGAGCGGATTTTGGTTTTATGTGTCTGACAGCAGAATTCTTTCATCTTTAAGTAAGCACCTCCGTTTATATACCCCTATACAGTATCTACATTATATACCATATAGGGGTATACGTCAAGAAAAAGCAGCAAGGAAAATCCCCTGCTGTTTTATCATTTACTGTATTGCACAAAATTATAATTTAAACATAAGCTTTAAAACATAATTTGTTTCTGCTTCCAATGCGTTTTTCTCCAAATTCGGGATAAGTGCCTCCAAGGACTCAATCTCCGCTTTTGCTTTTTTCAAATATACCAAACCGTCTGCAAGTTTCTCTTTGTATTCAGATTCCAATGCATCCAGTGTATTTTTAAATTCCTCATCCGTTCCGGGTACTACGCACTCGCGGTATAAATCCAGTATTTCATCCATCGGACGAATCGGAAAGTATTCGTGCGGCGCAGTACTGTCAAAAATACAAAAATCCAATTCGGGGACAACAATCATATCTAAGCTTTTCGGGTCAAAAGAACAGTGGTAGACATATACAGTGTATCCCCTATCGGAAACCGCCGACACAATACGCTTTAAAAAGGTTGACTTTCCTGTGCCGGGTCTTCCCTTTACAAAATAGCGTTTGGATATTTTTTCAGTGAGTTCGGGTATATAACAAACATTCCCGTAAACCGTAGGCGCACCGAAAAAGCGATTGATTTGTTTGCCTTTCTCCGTCTCCTCCGTCTGTTTCTGCGGCAGCAGGCGTGTCAGAACAGCCTCACATAGGATATTTGCCAAATCAAAGTCCATGCGGGATATATATATTTCCTCTTGCTTGTCATGTATTGCATGTGCCTGTGAAAAAATTTGCTGTGCGGACAAAAGAAATTCTTGTATTTTCTCTGCTGTTGTAAAATTTGCCGCAGAAAAATAATTGCGGACAGTATAATCAAACGGTGCTGTATGGATTGCGCCGTTTCGGTAGTCGGGCAACATCCAACCGCACACCGAACCGTCCAACGGATTGTGCAGAATCCGAATCGGTGTATTTTGTTTTTTTGCATAATCATGTACAGATGAGAAAATATGTTTGAACGATTGCTTTGAAAAAACATCATAGCGCAAAACCGTGTCTGCTTCTGCGCAAAAATCGGTTAAATAAGAAACCCGCGATGGCGCGAGAGTTTCTGCAAAAAAGTGTTCTTCGGTATACATGTACCATTCATCCTTTCAGAGTGCAAAATAAAAAACTTTCCTACAGACAGTTTATGCAAAAAAGGTAAAAATCAACACCGATTTTTAGGATTGGCACCGTAAAATTGTTTCGTACACATCTTTTTCAATTGCTATTGAAAAAGCATGTTCAATTTGTTATAATATATTTGTTAAGCGGATATGGTGGAATTGGCAGACACGCCAGATTTAGGATCTGGTGCGTAATGCGTGCAGGTTCAAGTCCTGTTATCCGCACCATATCGAGTATTCATAAGGGATTTCACTTGTGAATACTCGATTTTTTATATTTTGATACGGTTTTATGTATGCGCAGGCTTTGTGCCTGCTCTTTTTTATGCCGGTAGCGGCTCGGTCAGATACTCCACGACGACACCTTTGCGGGTGTCTGCTTTGATGTGTTGCCTTTGAGATACCTCGGGAATTTCAACATACCCTACAAAGCGGTAGTAGATAACGATTCTTTGCGTTCGGTTTTTACCTTTACCTTCCTTTTCAAAAACATCAAAGGTGATGTTATGCTGAAACCATCCTTACTTGCAAAAACAAATGCCAAAGCGAGCGAAGAACAGATTTTTGTCGGCTACGGACTCAGAATTACATTTTTGACCCCTCGCCTAATCCGTGTGGAAAAATCGGATAACTATACCGATTTTGCAAGCTATACCGTTTGGCACAGGAATTTCAAAAGCGGAAATATGCAGGTCGAAAATCGGGGCAAAACAGTAACGGTTGAGACCGCCGACTGCATTTTTACAATCAAAAAGGCAAAACCGTACAGCGTGTATTTTAAAGACACAAAGAGCACCGAAATTTTCTCGAAACAGAAAAATTTAAAGGGTACATGTCGAACGCTTGACGAAACGACGGGCAAAACCCAACTCGACGACGGGTTTATAACGGAAAGCGGTGCTTATCTTTTGGATGACAGCCACAGCATTTTAATTGATGACAACGGCAAATTTGTTCAAAGAAATGCCAAGGCAACGGATTACTACGCCTTTGCCTACGGCAAAAACTATCGGGAAGCTATAAAAGCATTTTACCGCATCAGTTCGCCGACACCGCTCATTCCCCGTTACGCGCTCGGTGTATGGTGGAGCAGATACCACGCATACACGCAAAAAGAATACCTTGACCTTATGGCCAAATTCAAAGCGGAAGAAATCCCGCTGACAGTTGCAACCGTCGATATGGATTGGCATTGGGTTTCGGGTATTGAAAAAAGATTCGGTACAAAATATACCGGCGTCAGCCAAAGCGGCTGGACGGGGTATTCATGGAACACCGACTTGTTCCCTGATTACAAAGTATTCTTTGATACGCTCAAAAAAGACAATCTGCATATTACACTCAACCTGCACCCTGCCGACGGCGTACATCCGTATGAGGATATGTATGAAGAAATGGCGAAAGTGGTCGGCATTGAGCCATCCTCAAAGCAAAAAGTTGAATTCAAGTGCGGCGATGATACTTTTTGGAACGCATATTTCGATGTGCTTCATAAGCCTTACGAGAAAGACGGCGTGGATTTTTGGTGGATTGACTGGCAGCAGGGCAAAAAAAGCGATGTAAAAGGTCTTGACCCGCTCAATGCGCTTAATCATTATCATTTTTTGGATAATGCCGAGGACGGCAGAATGCCTATGATTCTCTCACGGTATGCGGGCTTCGGTTCACACCGCTATCCCCTCGGATTTTCAGGCGATACAGCCATGAATTGGGATGTGCTTAATTTTCAGCCGTACTTTACAGCTAACGCCGCCAATGTTGCATACACTTGGTGGAGTCACGATATCGGCGGGCATCACAAGGGCTACCGCGACGATGATTTATATATGCGCTGGATTCAATTCGGGGTCTTCTCCCCTATTATGCGTCTGCATTCCACCGCCAAAGAACTGCTCGGTAAAGAACCGTGGAAGTATAAATCAGAAGTATATACATGTGCTAAAGAATTGCTCAATTTCAGGCATAAGCTGATTCCTTACATATTTACTATGGATCATCGCACGCACGAGGACGGTATTGCACTTTGCGAACCTATGTACTTTCCTATCCGCATAATGACAATGCATATAAAGTGCCTAATCAGTATATGTTCGGCAGTGAATTGACGGTTTGCCCCATCACAAATCCGCAACATAAGGCGCTTTGTATGGGAAGCGTTGACGCATGGCTGCCAAAGGGCAGATGGGTTGATATTTTCACAAATCAAAGCTATAACGGCGACAGAAATATCACTCTGTTCAGAGACATAAATACCATTCCCGTGCTTGCAAAAGAGGGTGCAATTCTTCCGCTTTCGGCGGATAAGGGCAATCAAACCGAGAATCCCGAAAGCTTTGAAATTTGGGCATTTTCCGGAAACGGCAATTTTACGCTTATTGAAGATAATTCAAAGGCGGATTATGATGCGCATAAGGCTGAAACAAAATTTGAAATTGCTTATGAAGATAATAGACTTACATTTACAATTCATCAGGCACAGGGAGATTTATCTGTAATTCCTCAGAAAAGAAACTACAAGGTTATTGTTAGAGACGTATCAGTTGAGGGCACACAGCTTGTGTTTGAATTTAACAATGCAGATGTGAATGAAACACATATCCAAACAGCAGAAAATGCTGTGCGCATTTCAAATGAAAATGCAAGGAATGCAGTTATTCGCATCATGTCCCGTTGGCAGACCTCAACCGCTAAAAAAACAAGAGCATTCAAGCCTTTTGAAAACGCGATAACTACTGATGAAATTAAATCAGCTCTCAAAAAAGCTTGTTTGCCATTGGTTGTAAAAAAAGCTGTTGCGGAACAACTATAATAGAAAACTGTCTACAAGATGACCATAAAATTAGGAGACAATTCTTGTGGGTACAGGCACAAGTCCTATTATCCGCACCATAGAAAAACAGCAAGCTGTTCCGGCTTGCTGTTTTTCTATGATTTTTTAGAAAGAAACACGCTCTTGTTTCTACTGTAAGGAAAGCAATAAAAAATTTTTCTCCGACAAACAGAAAAATTATTCGTCAAAGAGAAAAATTTCTATTTTATTTCGTTCGCATTAAACGATTCATTCCATACAGAATTCAATAGTTTACAAGATGCTTGAAACTGTTTTTCTTCCTCGGATTCTAAATTCAAGGTTAAGATTTCTTGAATTCCGTCACGGCCTAAAATGCACGGTACACCTGCAAAAACCTCACTTACACTGTATTCGCCCCGTAACATGGCGGAAACGGTTAAAATGCTGTTTTCGCCGCCGAAAATGGCTTTTACAATACGCACCAGTGAAAGTCCAATGCCGTAATAGGTTGCGTTTTTCGCTTCAATAATTTTGTATGCGGCTTTTGTTACGTTATCGGCTATACCGTTTAAATCCGCCGCAGCAAACTTACTGTCTTTTTGTGCAATGATTTCCCGAATCGGTTTTGTTCCAATCATCGCCTGTGACCAAGGCACCATTTCACTGTCGCCGTGTTCCCCGATGACATAGGCGTGCACATTTTTGGGGTCAACGGTAAAGTATTCCCCCAAAAGGTAACGCAGTCTTGCAGTATCCAAGGTGGTGCCCGAACCGAGTACCTTTCGGCGGTCAAATCCGGACAACTGCCATGTGACGCGGGTCATAATGTCTACGGGATTTGTGGCCACCAAAAAAATACCGTCAAAGCCCGAATAAAGGATGGGGGAAATAATGCTTTTAAATACAGCTTTGTTTCTTTGCAAAAGTGAAATACGGTCTTCGCCGGGCTTTTGTGAAACACCTGCGCAAATTACAACAATATCTGCGTCTGCGCATTCTTTGTATTCACCTGCAGTAATGCGCATATTGGTTCTGGCAAATGCGAGGCCGTGATTCAAATCCATAGCTTCGCCGTTTGCCTTCTCTTTATTGATGTCAATGAGCACCATCTCGTCACAGCCGCCCTCACAAAGCAAAGCGTAGGCAAAACTCATACCGACAAACCCCGTACCGATAACCGCCACTTTTTTTGTGAATCCGTTCAACTTCATCATTACAGATATTGCGCCGCGCCTTCGGTTAAGTTGCGTTCCGACTGAATCAATCGGTTTGCAATATCCTTTACATTTTGCTCCGCATCTTTGTACTGATTCAAATAGCGGTGCAAGGATTTAACACCCATGTTGCATCCATCCGTAATTAAATCGGCAATTGTGCTGTCGCCCGGCTCAACCGCAGTTTTGACGTTAGTTTTCATCCAACTCATGGTTTTTGCCATAGGATTCGGTTCTTTACCGCTGTCACCGTAGTTATACAAAATTTTGGATGTCTCTGTTCCGAGATTTTCGTGCGTTTGCTTCTCCGTAAACAGAAGTGTTCTGAAATTCTCGTTTTCTACGCGGTTAATCACTTCATCAATAGACGCTACGCCCATTTTAATACCTGCGTTGCACTCTTGCAGTAGGCGGATTGTATCTTCTTGTTTCATAATACCAACTCCTTTACAGGTAGTATGGCAGGAAACTATGAAAATATGTTTTGAAACTGTTAATCTTTTGATTTGTAATACAGCATGCAGTGGCAATACCCTTCAAAATTCGGGTCTTTAATTTGTGATTTGAATTCTTCACACATGCATTTATTTTCTTCCGTCCGCTCTAAACGGCAAGGACAATAACCGCCTGTGCGCTTTAAACCCTCTTTCACGGTTTTTACAATTTCTTCATTTGTATTTAATGTAATTTTCATTACAATCCCCTTCTGCGCATTTTACATTTTTTCGTATATGCTACGGCCTAAAAAACCGTTATACATGCAGGTTTTAAAAGCCTGCCTGCTACACAGTTCTGAAAATTTTACAGTTGCCTTGTACCCGATGCGGCTTGGAGAATCCAACGCGCATCCACGGCAGTGACTTGCCCGTCACCGTTGACATCGGCAATTTGTTTTTGCTCGTTTGAAAGCGGGCGCGTACCGGAGGCCGCCTGCAATGCCCAACGCGCGTCTACAGCGGTGATATGCACATCAGCATTCGTATCCCCCAGTTGTACAAATCGGAAGCCGTTTTCCGCGGCATACACTTCGGCGGTACTGCCCTTTGCACCAATAACCGTAAAATTATATACTTTCTCCAACACACCATGCACAGTAGAATAGCCAAGAGCTTCGGTTTCTAGGACAGTTACGCTGTTCGGAATAACCACACAGGAAAGGCACGGACAACTTTCAAATGCGTGGTCATCAATATAAGTTACGCCGTTTGGTATCGTTATACGCTCTAAATTCTCACAATAATAAAAAGCATAACGACCGATATATTTTACCGTATCGGGAATCTTCACATTTTCAATACCAGTCATATTACAAAAAGCTTCGCGCTCAATGGATGTGACTGTATACCCATCTAACTGTGCAGGGATAGTCAATTCGCGGAAGTCTGCCGTGTCGGAACAGCCGACAATCTTGCAGGTTTTCTCCTGTTCTGGCACGGCAGCATACAAAATCCCATCCAGTTCCTCCGCAAACACTATCAGTGAGAAGCCGTTCCATAACATCGCAACCGCTATAAATAAAGATAAGACTTTTTTCATGTAAATTCTCCTTTGCAAGCAAAAACGTGTTTCAGCTCAACTCTTGCACCGTTTTAAACCGATAGCCGTTGGCGGCGAGGAAGTCCATATCCTTGACGATTGCCGCCGCGCCCGAGACACAGCTATAGAGCGGGTCATCCGCCAAAATGACCTCAATCCCCGTTTCGCTTTCGAGACGTTTTTTCATTCCGTACAAAAGCGATGTGCCGCCCGTCAGCACAATGCCGTTTTCGGAAATATCGCCGACCAATTCAGGCGGTGTAATCTCCAGCACCGACTTAATACCGCTGATGATATAACTGATTTGCTCATCAATACAATGGTACAGCTCCGTGGACGTGACTTCAAACGTAATCGGCATATTGTCAAGCCCGCTTTTGCCGTTCGCCATCACGGCAAGCTCCTCTTTGCGCGGCACGGCACTGCCGAGACAGATTTTCAGCCGTTCCGCCGTTTGAGGACCGATCAAAATATCACGGTTTTTACGCAAATATTTCTGTATGGCTTCATCGATGGATTTACCGCCGATTTTAACGGATTTGGATACCGCCAAGCTGCCCCTCGTCACCACGGAAATATCCACAGAACCCCCGCCGAGATTCACGATAAACCGCCCCGAAAACGCATCTTCATTTAGACCTGCGCCGATTGCAGAAGCAAGCGACTCCTCCACAAGGCAGACTCGCCCCGCACCCGCGTGCATCGCGACATCCAAAAAGGTGCGTTTATCCAAATTGGTCGCACCGCTCGGTACGGTTAAAATCACGTTCGGTTTAAAAATACTGTTGCCGCAAAGACGTTGGAAATAGTAACGCAGGATGTGTTCTGCGTGCGTATAGTCGGAAATAATACCGTTTTGCACAGGACTGATTACGCGAATATCTTCATCCGTTCTGCCGTTAATAGTATACGCGGTGTTTCCGATGGCAATCGGCGTGCCCGTTTCGGTATCCACCGCAATCATGGTCGGTTCGTCAAGCACAATGCCCTTGCCACCAACATACATAATGGTAGATGTGGATCCGAAATCAATACCGACACACATGCCAAGCACTTGACGCACCTCCGATTTTTAAAATATTTGAATAATATTCTAGCACAAACACAGTTAAAAGTAAATCCAAAAAGAAAAAAGCAGTCAAAGTTTCAGACTGCTTTCTCCAATGTTTGTTTTTTCATCAATTTTCTTTTTAAAACCGCATACAATACTGCTTGGGCAATAAAGGTAATTGTCCAAGAAAGCGGGTATGCAATAAATAAATTCATCAGCGTTCGGTTCATCGGTAAAAATACAAATATCCACAAAAGCCGCACCCCGCACGTTCCAAGCAGAGAGACCAGCATCGGTCCGGTAGATTTACCGAGTCCGCGAATCTGTCCCGCCACAACATCCTGTAAAGAGCAGGTAATATAAAACGGCATAATCAACTGCATACGTTCGGCACCGATGGAAATAACTTCGGGCACATCCGAAAACAGTCCGACAATTTGACCGCGAAAAATATAACCGAGCAAAGAAAGTACCCCGCCTACCGCACAAACCAACGCCATGCATCTGCCGTACACCTTACCGATATTTTCATATTTTTCAGCCCCCACATTTTGCGACGTGAAGGTCATGGTCGTTTGCGCAAACGCATTTGTACAAGTATAAATATAAGAGTCATAGTTTGACCCTGCGGCAATCCCTGCCATCGCATTTTCGCCGAAAGAATTTACAGAAGATTGTATGATGACATTTGCAATGGAAAACATAGAGTTCTGTATTCCCGCAGGTACGCCGATTTTTACAATTTCAAACAATTCCTGCTTATGTATACGCAATGCTTTGCGGCGAATACGGATAACCGAATCGGAACGGAACAGATAAAGGACTATCAGAGCGGCGGAAATGTATTGTGAAACCACAGTGGCAATCGCAACACCGCTAACCCCGAGTTGCACGGGAATCACCAAAATCAAATTCAACACAATATTGACTATACCCGACAAAAATAAAATATATAACGGTCTTTGTGTATCGCCGTGCGCACGGACAATCGCCGCACCGAAATTATATATCAGCATCCCCGGCGCACCGAGAAAATAGATTTTTAAATACAGCGTTGAAAGCGTCAAAATTTCCGCTTCAATGTGCATGAGCTGCAAAAGCAGACCGGAAATAAAATAGCCTATAATACCGACAGCAATCCCGCTGATGACACTCAAAGTCATTGCCGTGTGCGTACAGCGCTTGATTTTGGCTATATCCCCTGCACCGATACTTCGTGCAGTAACTACTCCTGCCCCCATGGCAAGCCCCATAAATACATTTAAAATCAGTGCGACAAGCGCACCTGTTGACCCGACCGCGGCAAGTGCCTGCTTGCCTGCGAATCTGCCGACAATCACTGTATCTGCCGTATTGTAAACCAATTGCAGAAGTCCTGTAAACACCAACGGAACGGAAAACAAGACAATTTTTTTGAAAAAAGGTCCTGTTGTCATATCTGCTGTATATGCCTTTTTCAAAACGAATCCCCTTTCAAATTCTATTCAAAAAAGCACCTCTCAAAAATGAGACGTGCTTTTTGCGCGGCCTATATGCCGCCCTTGGCGCGCTTGACTGGATTCGAACCAGCGGCCTTTAGAGTCGGAGTCTAACGCTCTATCCAGCTGAGCTACAAGCGCATATATAAGCGATTTCAAAAGAAACCGCAATTTATCAGACGTTAAAGCGGAACAGGACAATATCGCCGTCCTGCATCACATATTCCTTGCCTTCGGAACGAATCTTGCCCTTTTCTTTGGCGTTCTGCATTGTGCCGCACGCCATCAGTTCATCAAAAGCAATAACCTCTGCACGGATAAAACCGCGTTCAAAATCGCTGTGAATTTTACCCGCCGCCTGCGGCGCCTTTGTGCCTTTTGTAATCGTCCATGCACGCACCTCAGGCTCGCCCGCAGTCAAATAAGAAATCAACCCCAAGAGATTGTAGGAACGCTGAATGAGCAAATCCAAACCGCCCTGCACAATTCCTAAGTCAGAAAGGAACATCTCCTTTTCTTCTTTGGAAAGTGAAGAAATTTCCGCTTCCAATTCCGCACAAATCGGCAAAACCTCAGCGCCCTCTGCCGCGGCGATTTCACACACGGTTTTGTAACGCGCATTTTCGTTTATAGAGTTAGCAAAATCCTCTTCGCTCATATTGCACGCATATATAACAGGCTTTGAGGAAAGAAGCGCAACGGAGGCAAGCATTTCTTTTTCATCATCATTCAGTTCAACTGCGCGGGCGTTTACGCCATCGGCAAGCGAAGCGCGCAGGCGTTCGAAAAATTCGACCTCAGCCTGTAAGCTTTTATCGCCTTTCATCGCTTTCTTATCGCGGTCAATGCGTCTGTCTAAAATTTCCAAATCGGAAAGAATCAATTCCAAATTAATCGTCTCAATATCGCGCTGCGGGTCAACACTACCCTCCACATGCACAATATCGTCATTGTCAAAACAACGCACAACATGGATAATCGCATCCACCTCACGAATATGTGAAAGAAACTTATTTCCAAGCCCCTCGCCTTTGGAAGCGCCTTTTACAAGACCCGCAATATCTACAAACTCAATTGTCGCGGGTGTCAGCTTTTTGGGCTGATACATTTGTGCCAGCTTATCTAAACGAACATCGGGAACGGAAACAACACCTACATTCGGCTCAATGGTGCAGAATGCATAATTTGCAGACTGTGCGCCCGCATTTGTAATTGCATTAAACAAGGTGCTTTTGCCGACATTCGGCAAACCTACGATTCCCAATTTCATTTCTGTCATTCCTTCTGTTTGGTAAGCGAAAGATATTATACACGAAAGCCGGAATAATTTCAACTGCTTTTTTTCATTCCGTACTATTCCCCAGAAACAACGGAAGAGGCGCGTGCATACGGTACACCGATAACCAATACAACATAAGACGCACTGCCGCCGATAAAGTATTTTTTGGAATCATTTTCGGCGTTTGCAAAATTGTAAGCAGAGGTATAAGTTGTAATGCGCGTATTCACCGCTTTCATAACCGCATCGCGTTCGGCATTTGAGGAAACCCGAAACACTGCAATTTCATGCCATTCCGATTCTGTTGCCTCTGTGTATACGGCTGCCCGTTCAGCTATATTTTTCGGTACGGCATAATATTTCTCCATTTGGAGTGAATTGAGCACCGTAAGTGCCGACAATCCCATACGCTGTGCCAAATCCTCCGCAAGTTCTTCGGAGGATTCCGCCTGTTCTATCCACACTTCCCGCCTTGCCTGCACAGGGCGCATGCGAATGGCACGAACGGCAAATACAGAAAATACGCACAGCACAACTAAAATAACAGACACTATCCCAAGGCTCGTGCGATTCCCTCTGACGGCATCGCTTTTCATACTTACTGCCCTCCGCATAAAATGAACTATACTGTGGTATCGGCTTCTTCCGTGTTTTCACAAAGCGCACTATACTTTTCAGGCAGTTTTCCGCGCTCGGATTTGAAGGTTTTCCAAAGCTTTTGCGCATAACCGCGGAATTCCAGCACAACATCCCCTTCACATGCCGCGAAAGTGCCGCGCTTTTTCTGCGAACGGGTTGCCGCAAGCTTAAACAGGAACATACATGCGCCGCCAATCAGCGCGCCTGCAAGAATAATAAAGAACAGCGGAATGCGGCAGTTCATCCAGTCACCCGAACGCAGAGGCAAAGTGAAGGATATGTATTTTTCGCCGCGCGCAAACATTTCCGCAAAGGTTTCGCCGTTGCCGTATTTCGGCAGTTCGGTGAGATACGCCGTGTTCACAATACCGAATAAAGCGGTTAACACACCTGTTGCCGCCGAACCGAGCATTAGACCCGGAATCACGGTCAACGGGCTTCTGTATGCATACGGCATGGCAAAGGCGACTGTCAACTTAATATTTTCAAAAAACGCGTTAATCGGTCCGCTGACTGCAAAATTAAAGTCATCGTTGTCGGGTGCCGCACCTTTTTTCGTAATTTTCTGCAACAGCACACACATTAACGGAATCCAGCCAACGGTCACAAAACACGCGCCGTAAATGGTCATAAGCTGTGCATTGCCGTCTGCAAAAGCGGCGATGGCAACTGCAAAAGCGGACATGGAAACAGGTCCGATTAAATCGAAACCGACCATCAAGCCCATTACCAGTGCGCACAAAACAACGGAAACACCTGAAAGCTGTGTAAGCGGTGCAATCAGCGCATCGCCGAGCGCGCGGAACGGAATTTCAATGCCGTAATGCACCAATAAAAATGTAAGCGCGGCAGAAATGACAGGCATAATCAAAACCAAAACGATTAAATCCACCTGCTCCAAAATACCGACACCTGCTAAGGTATCCGGAATCTTTTTGCCTGCGGCACGCTTTTTTGCAAATATATTGTCTAATTTACCGCCTAAAAATTCTTTGCAATTATTCCATGCGATAAACAAGTATTTAATACAATACGCTAAAAATACCGCTAAAATCAGATAGCCCATATAGCCGATATTTGCACCGCCGCCGTTTTCCAAGGGTGTCGCAAAATAAGCCTTATACGCTTCCACACCGGAAATCGGCGTACCTGCGAAATGTGCAAAATAAATACTTAAGGCAAACGCGGGTGCAACAGCAGGAATACCTGCAATCAAATAAGACAAAACGACCGCCATAACGACAAAAAAGAAATCGGTCGCCCAAAACAGAATAAACCATAAAATGTTTTCATTCTGCGGTTCGGTTGCCCCCAAAATATGCTGTACCCCGAGTACATTTTGAACAACAAAAAAGAACCCTGCGCCCAAAGCCCCGAACAACTGTACAATAAACATAATCGAGGTTGCTCGGTTGACGTTTTGACGCAAACTGCGAATTTCCCGTTTGAACATATACATTCCCCCATGGATTGATTTTTAAATCATACCATACTTTAACAACGCTTGCAACTTTTTCATAGAAAATATATATTTTTACTGTTTAATACAGCACTTTTGACAGTATAAAACAAGTCCACAGCGCCACAACAAAAAGACCTTCGGCAGGAATTGCCAATTTCGTATAAGGGCACTTCCAGCCCTTGTCTACAAAAAGGAATATTGTTCTTGTAACAAAAACGGTAGTTGCAAAAAACAATCCGCCGACAAGAGAATAAATCGGTGTATGTAAAGCGAGGGTTAAATACAGTAAAAACGCGCCCAAAGCAAAGGATATACCGCCGTAATAGACACGAATTTCTGTTTTTCCTGCATTATCCACGGGCTTTACAGAAAAACTTTCTGCATTTTTGACGGGATTGGTAATAAACACAACAGCCATGCCAAAAAAGTATCCCACCAAACCGATTACAGCAATACTTGCGGGGATGTTTTGTAAAAACAGTTCTTTCATTTCCCTTCTCCTAACAAAAATATTTTAATTGAAATTGTGCGTAAAAATCAGAGCGTCTTCCTCAGGGTCGCGGTAAAAATGCCTTCTACATCCGCATTTTATAAAACCAAGCTTTTCGTATAAACGAATTGCTGTTTGATTGCTTTCCCGAACCTCTAAAGTCACAAATTCGGCGCGCTCTTTTTCGGAAACAGAAAGCAAATAGGATAAAAGCAATTCCCCGATTCCTCTTTGCCTGTACGCAGGCAGAACGGCGATGTTTGTAATATATACCTCTCCCGCAATATGGTTCGCCCCGATATATGCGACTGTTTTTTCTTCCGATGCGGCTATAAAAAACCTTGCAGTCGGATTTTCTGTTTCTTCCGCTAAGCCTGCCGCCGTCCACGGATGCGAAAAGCAAACATTCTCGATTTCCGCAACTGCCGAAACATCCTCCTGCCGCATGGTGCGTGGCGGCAGACAGCCGAATACAAAATGAAATACCGAATCGAACTGTGATACAATTTTTTCAGCCGCAGTTCTGTATACCGATAAATCCCCCATATACGGGTCGGGAACATCCAAGGTCATAATGCTTTCTTTTCCGACAAACTGCCGCAGAACCGCCGCATGCGATGCAGTCATGCAGATAAAATATGTGTTTTTTTCAAAATCATATTGTGTCAGTGCATTGGAGCGGTGCGCGGAAATATCCGTGCCAAGTTCTTCTGCCGCCGCTACGGCGTTGTCCGTCGGGGGCAAACCGACTGCCGCCGACAGACCTGCACTTTTTACGGAAATAAAGTCCAAATTCCGTTCACGAAGATATTTGTGAAACAGCCCTTCCGCCATCGGACTGCGGCAAGTATTACCCGTACAAACAAAAATTATTTTTTTCATTGTTACGCCTTCGCATCATACCATGTTTTGCCGATGTTGGCATCGCTCTTTAAACACACCTTCATTCGGCAGGCATGCTCCATCTCTTCCGAAACAATTTGCGCCGCTTTTTGAATTTCAGCCTCAGGCGCTTCCACAATCAATTCATCGTGCACCTGCAAAATCAGCTTTGCCTGCATATTTTCTTCTTTTAAGCGGCGGTACACCCGAATCATCGCAATCTTTATAATGTCCGCCGCCGTGCCCTGAATGGGCATATTGCGAGCCACGCGCTCGCCGAAAGCACGCAGCATAGCATTTGAAGAAGCAAGTTCCGGCAAATATCTGCGCCGTTCAAACAGCGTTTTCACGTAACCGTCCTTTTTTGCCTGCTCCACAACTTCTTTCATATAACGGTCAACACCCGCATAATGATGCAGATAATCTTTGATATATCTGTCCGCTTCTGCGCGGGTGACACCGATATCCTTACTCAAGGAAAATGCACCGATGCCGTAAACGATGCCGAAATTCACAGCCTTTGCGCGACTACGCATCAACGAAGTTACCATCTGCGGCGGCATTTTAAATACCTGAGAAGCAGTGACGGTATGAATATCCGTTTCCTCATTAAACGCTTCAATCATCGCTTTGTCGTCGGCTATATCAGCCAACACCCGCAATTCAATCTGCGAGTAATCCGCGTCCACCAACAGATTTCCCTCACCCGCCATAAAGAATTTGCGCATTTCCCGCCCCAGCTCCTGCCGAACGGGAATGTTTTGCAGGTTCGGTTCCGTAGAAGAAATTCTGCCTGTACGCGTTTCTGTCTGATTAAAACAGGAATGAATACGCCCGTCTGCACCAATGACTTTCAGTAACCCATCGCAATAGGTGGATTTTAATTTGGCAAGCGTTCGGTAAGCCAATATATGCCGTACAATTTCATATTCGTTTGCCAAGCCTTCCAATACTTCTGCATTAGTGGAGTAGCCTGTTTTTGTTTTCTTCTTTGTCGGAATCTGTAATTTAACAAACAAAATCTCGCCCAACTGTTTCGGGGAATTGATATTGAATTCTTCTCCGGCAAGATTATAAATTGCACCTTGCAGTTCTGCAATTTTACCGCTGAGCATTTCAGAAAACTGCACAATACCTGTTTTGTCCACCAAGACACCGATGCGTTCCATGGAAGCAAGCACTTCCGCCAACGGAATTTCCATCTCTGTAAGCAACGTGCTTTGCTCGTTATTTTCCAGTCTTGCAGAAATTTTTTCACACAGCACTGCTAAATTCGCACAGCTTGAAGCAAGTGTGTTTTCACTGTCTGTTTTGTTACACACAGGACAGTATTCCTGAATCAGCCGTGTAAGGTCATAATCCTTCGCAGAAGGATTTAAAAGGTATGCACCGAGCGTAATATCCATTTTTACATTTTGCATCTGTACACCGTGTTCCGCTGCATAAGCAAAAACTTCTTTGGAGGAATATACATATTTCTCAATATCCGCATTTGCTAAAATCTCTAAAAAGTATGCGCATTGTGTGCTGTCCGCTAAATCTGCTTGTACGACTGCGGATTCACCGTGAAAATATGCCGATTCAGCATTTTCCAACATAAAATATACTTTGTTCCCACGCAGAACACTTTCTGCGGAAGAAAGTCCGACAACAAAAGGTAAACTTTTGCTTTGCGATTGTGTATCGGCAGGTAAAACTGCGTCTGCGTTTGCAGAAAGATGCAGTTTTTCGAGAATTTTAAACATTTCTAAAGAAACAAGCAATGCCGTGGCGGCGGAAGCATCCGCTTGCGTTTTTACATAATGGGAGATTTCCGTATCAATCGGTACATCCAGCTTAATTGTCCCGAGCCGATAGCTTAAATACGCCATTTCCTTACCGTCTGTAAGTTTTTGCCGCACCCCCGATTTTACGTCAAGCACCTCTAAGTTTGCATAAATTTCATCAACCGTATGAAAACGGACAATTAAATCCTCTGCTGTTTTTTTGCCGATACCCGCAACACCCGGAATATTGTCAGAACTGTCCCCCATCAGCGCTTTAATATCAATCATTTGCTTCGGCGTTACACCGTACTCTTCACGGATACGTTCAATGTCATAAACATTCGTTTCGGGTCTGCCCATTTTGGTAGAGGCCAGCAAAACATTTACATTTTCCCGCACCAACTGTAAACTGTCACGATCACCCGTTGCAATAAAGCATTGGTCTGTGCCTTTTGTATTAGCCGCCAATGTTCCGATTAAATCATCGGCTTCATAGCCTTCTTTCATGACAAGCACATACCCAAGGGAACTTAACAGTTCTTTGAGCACGGGCATTTGTTCCGCAAGTTCAGGCGGCATACCCTTTCGGTTCGCTTTATAGCCGTCATATATTTTATGCCGAAAAGTCGGTGCTTTTAAATCAAAGGTCACTGCCACCGCATCCGGTCTTATGTCTTCTTCCAATTTTAAAAGAATATTCATAAAGCCGTAAATCGCATTGGTAAAACGGCCGTCTTTCGTGGTTAAAAGCTTAATTCCGTAAAATGCACGGTTCAAAATACTGTTGCCGTCAAGTATCAATAATTTCATATGCCGCTCCAAACAAATCGAATTATATATAAAATATACCATATTTCTGATAAGAATGCACGAGAAATTTAAAGTTGCCGTAAAAATTAAAGTGTGCTATACTTTTCAGAGATTTAAAAACAAGGTGTATCTATGAAAATCGGTAATTTAGAAATCACAGGATTTGCCGCGCTCGCGCCCATGGCTGGCGTCGCGGACAGAGCCTTTCGGGAACTTTGCGTCGGATACGGCGCCGCTTACGTTGTATCGGAAATGATTAGCTCCAAAGGCGTTTCCATGGGGGACAAAAAATCAAAAGCACTGATGCAGTTATCCGCCGCGGAACGACCCGCAGGTGTGCAAATTTTCGGCAGTGAGCCTGAAATCATGGCAAAATCCGTAGAAACGGTATTGCATGTGCATCCGCAGTTTGTGGATATCAATATGGGCTGTCCTGCACCGAAAATTGCGGGGAACGGCGGCGGTGCTTCTTTAATGCGCGACCCTGTACGCGCTGAAAAGATTATAGAAACCGTAAAAAAAGCCTGCGGTGAAATTCCTGTAACCGTAAAAATTCGCACAGGTTGGGACGACACACACATCAATGCGGTTGAAATGGCAAAGCGTGCAGAGAGCGCAGGTGCATCCGTTATCACCGTACACGGCAGAACCAGACAGCAAATGTATGCACCGCCTGTCAATCACAGCATTATCGCCGAAGTAAAAAAAGCGGTGGCGATACCTGTGGTCGGTAACGGAGATATTACAGACGGTGCAAGCGCCGCAAAAATGCTGGAAAACACAAACTGTGATTTTTTGATGATTGGACGCGGCGCGCTCGGCCGCCCGTGGATTTTCCAGCAAATCAACGCCTTTCTCTCAGAAGGCAGAATTCTGCCTGAACCGCCTGTTTCGGAGCGTATGCGTGTTATGTGCCGACATGTACAAATGATTTGCGATTATAAAGGCGTGCGCATCGGCATTCGCGAAGCCAGAAAGCATGCGGCATGGTATACAAAAGGTATTCGGGGCGCCGCCGAATACCGAAGACAGCTCGGCCAGCTGGAAAGCACAGCACAGTTGGAAGAAATCGCCTATAAAATTTGTTTGGAAAATCAATAAGCCCGAACAGTGAAACCGCCGGCTTTTCAGCCGACGGTTTCTGCTATATATACCCTCAATTACAATTTTTCTGCTTCATTATGATATTTTCAGCTGTAACCGCAATTTGTCGCTTATCATCGCAATAAATTCTGAGTTTGTCGGCTTGCCGCGTGTATTTTGTATCGTATAGCCAAAATAGGAGCTGAGCACATCTACGTCTCCCCTGTCCCATGCAACTTCAATCGCATGTCGGATGGCACGCTCCACTCTGGAAGACGTTGTTGCAAAACGTTTTGCAACGGTCGGATACAAAACCTTTGTGACTGAATTCATCATTTCCGTATCGTTAATCGACAGTATAATTGCTTCGCGTAAATACTGATATCCCTTAATATGCGCAGGCACACCGATTTGATGCATTATATCGCTGACCAAAACTTCTAAATCGGAACTGCTCATGCGGACAGCGTTGCCGTATGTATCCGATTTGCCGCCGTTTTTCTGATTCCAGCCTGTCATCAGCATTATCCGTTCCGCCATCATACTGATGTCAAACGGCTTTAAAAAATAATAGTCTGCGCCTGCCATTAAAACTTCATTTTCAAAACGCTGATTGTCCACACCCGAAATGACCATCACCAACGGCTTTTTTCGATTTGAAGCGGAAATTTGCTGTAAAACACCGAGAGCATCCACAGACGCCATGATTGCATCCATAACCAGTACATCCGGTTTTTCATTTTCTAACATTCGGAGAACTTCCGCACCGTTCTTCGAAACCAGTTTTACATCAAAGCCATAAGACTTTAGAACCGCCGTACAGTGTTTGCCGAATTCATTAGCCTCCTCTGTAAACAGAATTTTTAGTGTTTTCTCCATTAAAACAACCTCCAATATTTTATTTCTGCCATATTTTACCATATAAGTTATTTTTTGGCAATCCTTTTTTGTAAATTTATTTTCTTTTTTCAAAAAATCACAAGAATTCTTCATGAAATAAGGGATATATAAACGACCTTGCCGTTTATATATCCCCTCTGCTTACGAAACCTTTTGCAGCAATGCGGATTCAACCTCTTTTGCATTATCAAGCATTGTCTCGGCAAAAATACCGTATCCCTGTAATGCATTGTTGACAAAGACATGCGTGACCGCACCGACAAGCATACCGTTCTGCACAATCGGACTGCCGCTCATTCCCTGAATTATACCGCCCGTTTTGGCAATTAAAGCGCTGTCTATGACTTCAACAATCATATTTTTACCGTTCTCATCAGAATTCGGGTAAATTTTTGTGATTTGAACATCATAATAATGCGGTCCTGTTTCATCAACGGTTGAAATAATTTGTGCGTAACCGGTTTTCACCTCATTTTTTGTGGCCACAGGCATCGGCACAGCTGTTTTGTCAAAGTCGGTTAAAGTGCCGTACACACCGGTTTGCTTATTGTCATATAATTCGCCGATGTTTTTGTCTTGAAAAACGCCGCAAAGCTCACCCGTAATTCCCGGACTGCCTTTGTAACACCCGCTGATTTCGGTTTTTACGGCAACACCGCTTTGAAACGGCATAATCGCCCCTGTGTCGATATCGCAAATTGCATGCCCCAAACCGCCGAAAACGCCTGTTTCGGGGTTGTAAAAGGTCATTGTACCGACACCTGCCGTACTGTCGCGTACCCACAATCCGGCTTTTTGTACGTGGTCATTTTGAGAATACGCCAATTTCAGTTGTACAGTAAATTCCTTACCGTCACGCCGTGCGCAAATTGTCGCAGTCCCATCAGCATTTTTAATGGCTTCTGTCAGCTGTGCCGTTTTCATAATCGGTTTATCATTTACTGATAAAATAATATCTCCGACTTTTAAGCCCGCTTCTTTGGCGGGATTTACGGCACCGCTGTCCGTAAAGACGTCGTCCATACCGACAATTAAAACACCGTCCGTAAAAATTTTTACGCCGAAAATGTCTCCGCTCGGCACGACATACTGCCGTTTGCTGACCGTAACCGTTGAGGACTTTACGGGAATCGTGTTCAGAACGGAAATATTTACCGTGTAGCTTTCTTCCTCATCTGAAGTTTGCAAAGCCTTCGAATTTGCGGAACGTACTGCATCCGCTTCCATTGCATTCGATAAAGAGTAAATACCGTTTCCGTGCAATTCTTCATTTTCAATCAAACGAATACTGTCCGGAAAATGTTTTTCGCCCAAGAACACAAACACAAAAATAACTGAGGCAATCCCCAGACACAAAAGGCTGAAAAATTTGAAAATTATCTTCATTTTTCACCTCCGCACGCGGTTAACACCGCCTTAATACTCTATGTGTTTTTTGTTTTTTTATTTGCGGAAAAAATAAGACTTTACGGTTGTTTTCTCCGAGAATAGAATTCCCAAAACCGTAAAGTCTATTTATAATTTTTATTTATTTTTTAAAATTCCAATCAAATCACTGACAGTTTCTTCAGAAGTTTTCCCGTCGGCAGGCAACACTATGTCCGCATATTTTCGGTAATACGGCAAGCGTTCATAAAAAATTTCGTCAATGCTTTGCCCCTTGTCCGCCGCCACACCTCGGGTTTTTATGTTGTTTAACCGTCGTTTCACCGTCTGCAGAGAAACATCTAAAAAAACAACCGTACCGTTTTGCCGAAGCTTTTGCATGGCTGCCGCACGGAACACCACACTGCCGCCTGTGGCAATCACCGTGTTCTGACAATCCAAGTCTAAAACTGCGGCACATTCCGTATCCAAGAAATACCCGATACCGTCTGTATCTATAATTTTCTGTAACAGTCGGTGCTCTCGCTGCTGAATCAGCAAATCCGTATCGACAAAGCCGACGCCGATTGTTTTTGCCAAAAGCACCCCGATTGTACTTTTGCCGGAAGCGGGCATGCCGATTAACACGATGTTCTTTTGCATCAGATTGAAATTTCGTGTGCGACCCTATACAAATCCAAATCCAGAGATTTCGACATGTTCAGCGCCTCAAAAATATCGTAATCGACAATATCGTCTTTTTGCATGGCAACCACACGGTTTCCGATGCCCTGCTTCAAGAGTTCCACTGCACGATAACCCATTTGACTGCCGACAACTCTATCGCGAACCGTGGGGGATCCGCCACGCTGTACATGCCCGAGAATTGTGGCACGGGATTCCACTCCCGTTTCCTCTTCGATGCGCTTTGCCATCTCCTGCACACCGCCGATGCCTTCGGCAACAACTACGATGAAATGACGCTTACCCGCCTTTTGCGTGCGCTGCATGCGTTCAATGACATCTTTTTCAAAATCGAAGTCTACTTCGGGAATTAAAATCGTAGTTGCACCGCATGCAATACCTGCATTTAAAGCGAGATAGCCTGCGCGTCTGCCCATGACCTCAACCACAGAGCAGCGGTCATGCGATTCAGATGTATCCCGCAGACGGTCTACCATTTCCATAACCGTATTCATAGCGGTATCGTACCCGACGGTATAATCACAGCAAGCGATATCGTTGTCAATTGTACCGGGAATACCGACACAGGGAATCCCGCGCAAAGACAAATCCCGCGCACCGCGGAACGATCCGTCACCGCCAATAACAACAATGCCTTCCATTCCCAATTCTTTACAGACATCAATCGCTTTCTGCATACCTACTTCTGTTTTAAATTCGGGGCTTCTGGCAGAATATAAAATTGTACCGCCGCGGTTGATAATATTGGATACACTGCGCAAATTCATTTCGTACATATCGCCGTACATTAAACCGTTATACCCGCGGCGAATACCCATAACGCGAAATCCGTTTTCACAACCGGAACGTACAACGGCGCGAATCGCCGCATTCATACCCGGCGCATCGCCGCCGCTTGTCAAAACACCGATGGTTTTCATACTCTTTTCACCTCAAAAAAATGATTCAGATTATAATGATACACATTTCTGCCGTAATGTCAAGATAAACCGACAAAATTAACAAAAAAACAGTTTTATTTTAACATTATGCCTTTTTCGCCAAGCAACAGCTGCAATTCGTTCAGCATTGGCATACAAACATCTACACCGCGCGCGGAAATATATTTTTTACGTGTATCTTTATAATACAAATAAACAGGTATGTTTCCTTCAAATATCGAAAGCAAATTTTTCACTTTTTTATCCTGTGGGCTGTCGAGCGTGTCGACCAACAGAGAAAGTCCCTGCTGAATCTCACGGGGGATTTCAAGTTTTTTCACAGCGGACGCAGACGGTACAGACGGCAAATCCGAGGCGTCCGTTACAGACGCTTTATTCGGACAAGGTGCGATTCTGTCGGGAATCACTTTCACCTCATCCTCATCCCGCAAAGACAAACGCCCGTCAATCAACAGAATATTTCCGGGAAGCAACAAATGTGAAAACTGTGCATATATTTTCGGAAACAGTAACAACTCTATACTGCCGTAAATATCCTCTACGGTTACAAAAGCCATCGTGGTATCGTTTTTTGTCGTTTTCTTTTTGATACCTGTCACAATCGCCAACAGCTTTACAGATGTACCGTCACGCAACCGGCTCATTTCATCATCTGCCGCCTCCGAAAGGTCGGAAATTCTTGCGACGCGCAGTTTTTCAGACAACGGCAGATACTCCGTCATTGGATGTCCCGAAAGATATAAACCTGTGGATTCCTTTTCCAAGTGCAGACGTTCCGCACTTTCAAACTCGGGACAATGCTTATATTCCGGCACATATATATGCGCTTCTGCAGAACCGATAGAAAAAATATCCAATTGCCCGTCCACATTGCGGCGCATATCAGAATCCAGTCCTGCAACAATTTCAGGTAAATTCTGCATCATTTCACGGCGGTTCAGTCCCAAATCATCCAACGCGCCGCTTTTAATCAAACCTTCTACGGCACGCTTGTTAAAATCTTTGCCGTGCATACGCTTGCAAAAATCATAAAAATCACTGAATACGCCGTTTTCTTCCCGTTCCGCCGAGATTTCTTTTATAAATCCCCTGCCGAGATTTTTAATCGCCAAAAGCCCGAAACGAATGGTTATTTTATCCTTCGGGGAAAATGAATGCAGACTTTCATTGACACTCGGCGGTAAAACACGTATGCCCATACGAGTGCAATCGGCAATGTAAGCAGAGATTTTATCTGTGTCGTCAATCACACTGGTTAAAAGCGCGGACATAAACGCACTCGGATAATGGCATTTGAGATACGCCGTTCTGTACGCGACAACCGCATAGGCGGCGGAATGCGATTTATTGAACGCATAGGAAGCAAACGAAGTCATATCGTCAAAAATACTGTTTGCGACATCTTCCGAAATCCCGTTTGCCACACAGCCACAACAAGCTACCGTACCGTCGGGATTGCGCATGCCGTGCACAAAATATTCGCGTTCCTCCTCCATGACCTTATGCTTCTTTTTGGACATAGCACGTCGGACGACATCCGCCCTGCCGAACGAATACCCTGCAAGCGTGCGGAAAATCTGCATAACCTGTTCCTGATACACCATACAGCCGTAGGTCACATCCAAAATTTCTTTTAACTGCGGCGTTTTATACTGAATCGCATCGGGATGATGGCGGTTTGCAATATAAGCGTCAATGGAGTCCATCGGCCCCGGTCTGTATAAGGAAATTACTGCGATTATATCTTCTAAGTTCTGCGGTTTCAGGCGCGTTAAAACGCTTCGCAGCCCTGCGGATTCACATTGAAATACGCCGTAGGTCAATCCCTTTGAAAACATACGATAGGTTGCGGCGTCATCCAAAGGAATATTTTCAATTTGAAAATCAGGCTCTGTTTTTTGGATTGTTTTTACAGCATCACTGATTACAGTCAATGTACGCAGTCCCAAAAAATCCATTTTTAAAAGACCGAGTTCTTCAATCGTAGTCATGGTGAACTGTGTAACGACGGACGCATCGTTACGTGCAAGCGGCACATATTCATGCACAGGGCGGTCTGTAATCACCACGCCCGCCGCATGTGTCGAAGCGTGACGCGGCATCCCCTCTACACTTTTTGCCGTGTCGATAAGCTCCTGTATTTTTTCGTTTTCCGTATACAGTTTTTTCAGTTCGGGATTCTTTTTAAGTGCCTTTTCAATCGTAATACCGATTTCTCGGGGGATTTGTTTGGATACGGCATCCACCGTATTATAGGGAATCCCCAATGCACGCCCGACGTCCCGCACCGCCGCACGCGCCGCCATCGTGCCGAAAGTGACAATCTGCGCAACATGGTCTGCGCCGTACTTTCGGATAACATACTCAATAACCTCTTCACGGCGTTCATAGCAAAAATCCACATCAATATCAGGCATGCTGATACGTTCGGGATTTAAAAACCGTTCAAAAATCAAGCTGTACCGCATCGGGTCAATCCCCGTAATGCCCATACAATACGCCGCGATACTGCCCGCACCCGAGCCGCGCCCCGGTCCTACGGGAATATCTTTGGATTTCGCGTAAGATATGAAGTCTGCTACAATCAGGAAATAGTCAACATATCCCATTTCCCGAATGATGGAAAGCTCATATTCCAAACGCTCTGTATAGAACTGCGGTACATCTGCACCGTAATTCCGATATAAACCTTCATAACATTTTTCACGAAAATAGTCAAAATGATTTTGTCCGTTCGGCACTTCAAAATGCGGCAGCTTCGTTTTACCGAATTCAAATTCCAAATTACACATTTGTGCAATTTTTTCGGTATTGTTTATTGCTTCGGGAACAAAATCAAATGTTTCGAGCATTTCCGCTTCGGACTTCAAATAAAATTCATCCGTCCCGAATTCCAGCCCTGTATCTTCATTGATGGTATGGTTGGTCTGAATACAAATCAATACCTTCTGGATTTTGGCATCCGACTTTTTTACATAATGCACATCGTTGGTCGCGACCAGAGGAATACCTGTTTCCTTGGACAATTTCAGCAAATCGGGCAAAATTTCTTTTTGCTCTTTCATGCCGTGGTCCTGTAATTCCAAATAGTAATTCCCCTGCCCGAACACACGGTTATACCAAAGCGCGGTTTCTTTTGCGCCGTCATAATCTTTCACGGCAAGCTTACGCGGAATTTCTCCCGCAAGACAGGCAGAAAGCGCAATTAAGCCTTCGGAATGTGCTTCCAAAAGTGCCTTATCCACACGCGGGCGCACATAAAATCCGTCCACCCAAGATTTGGAAACCATATAAATCAGATTTTTATAGCCGATTTCATTTTTACAAAGCAATACAAGATGGTAGCGCGTTGAATCCAGCCCGTGCACCTTATCCGAAAGTCCGCGTTCCGCAACGTACACCTCACAACCGATAATGGGTTTTATACCATGCGCTTTTGCCGTTTTGTAAAAATCAATCGCACCGTACATATTCCCGTGGTCTGTAATGGCGAGAGAGGTCTGCCCCATGGCTTTTGCGGCGGCACAAAGCGCCTCCAAACGGCACGCGCCGTCCAGAAGGCTGAATTCCGTATGCAGATGCAAATGCGTAAATGCCATAGAAAAAACCTCTCAAAATGAATCTTTATTTCAGTACGTTCTTATAAAAATCAAAACAGTCAAAGGTACGGAAATAATCGGCAGGCGTTTCTGCACGGCGAATCAATTCAAAACTACCGTCGGTTTTCAAAAGAATTTCCGCGGATTTCAGCTTGCCGTTATAATTATATCCCATTGCAAAACCATGTGCGCCTGTATCGTGAATATAGAGTAAATCGCCCATTTGAATTTCGGGCAGCATTCTGTCAATGGCAAATTTGTCGTTGTTTTCACAGAGCGAGCCTGTGACATCATATTGACGGTCACACGGCATGTTCTCCTTGCCCATAACCGTAATATGATGATACGCACCGTACATCGCGGGGCGCATTAAATTGACCGCGCAGGCGTCCACACCGATATACTCTTTGTGCGTATGCTTTTGATTGATGGCTCTGGTTACAAGGGCGCCGTAAGGTCCCATCATAAATCTGCCGAGCTCAGTATACAGAGAAACATCCCCCATATCGGCAGGTACAAGCACTTCGTCGTAAACCGCTTTTACACCTTTACCGATTTCTAAGATGTCATTCGGCTCTTGGTCGGGCTTATACGGGATACCGATACCGCCCGAAAGATTGATAAATTTAATATTCGCACCCGTTTCCTGTTTCAGACGCACCGCAACTTCAAACAGCACTTTCGCCAAAGTCGGATAGTATTCGTTGGTTACAGTGTTGCTGGCAAGAAAAGCGTGAATTCCGAATTCTTCAACACCTTTTTCCTTCATAATACGGAATGCTTCAAATAATTGCTCTGTCGTCATGCCGTATTTTGCATCGCCGGGGTTGTCCATAATACTGTTGGAAATTTTAAACAGCCCGCCCGGATTATAGCGGCAGGAAAGCTTTTTCGGCAGTTTGCCGAGTGTTTTCTCTAATATCTCAATATGCGTAATATCATCCAAATTGATGATTGCACCCATATCGTTTGCAAATTTGAATTCCGATGCAGGTGTATCGTTGGAAGAAAACATCACATCGTCACCGACTGCACCGATGGCTTTGGAAAGCATCAGCTCCGTGACGGAAGAACAGTCACAGCCGCAGCCGTATTCCCGCAAAATAGAAATTAAAAACGGATTCGGCGTGGCTTTCACGGCAAAATATTCTTTGAAACCTTTGTTCCACGCAAAAGCCTGCTTTAACAACTCGGCATTTTTACGGATTCCCGCCTCATCATACAGATGAAACGGCGTCGGGTATACCGATGCAATCTCTTCCAGTTTTTCTTTGGTTGCAAATGGGATTTTATTCATAAACGCACATCCTTCGTTTCATTTTTCATTATTCTTTACAGCAAATGCTGTTCCATAATTTGCTTTAATTTTTCCGCACCCTCACCGTTTGTTGCGGAAAACGGCAAAATGCGTTCCGACGGTACAAAAGGCAGTTCCTCTAAAATCTTTGCTTTACGCGCGGCATATTCGCCTTTGTTGAGCTTATCGCTTTTGGTCATGACCACAACAAAATCATACTGCTGTGCCTGTAAAAACTCCAGCATCATTAAGTCATCCTTGGTCGGCGGATGCCGCATGTCAACAAGCTGTACAACCAGTTTAATATTTCGGTTTGAGTTAAAATACCCCTCCATCATCTCCGCCCAGCGCTGTTTTTCACTTCTTGCGACTTTTGCATAGCCGTATCCGGGCAAGTCCACCAAGCGAACACCGTCTGCGGAATAGAAATTGATGGTCACGGTTTTTCCGGGAACAGAGCTGACACGCGCTAAGGATTTTCGGTTAAACAGTCTGTTTAAAAGTGAAGATTTCCCGACATTGGAACGTCCTGAAAAAGCTATTTCAGGCAAATCTGACGGCGGTAACTGGGAAAACGTCCCGAACGCCGCTTCAAAATCGGCTTTTTGTAAATTCATATTTTACCTCTCAATTTCCGCGGCAAACTTCCGTATTATGTAATGACGGCTGTTTCGGCAATCTCGGAATGCTGTTAGACTTTTTCGCCGCAGATGTTTCAGAACTACCGTGCGGATGCGTAATCGCTTCGGCAAGCACTTGGGACACTTCTGTTACAGGCAAAAACTCTACCGCTTCGGCAACAATCGGGTCAATTTCCGCAAGGTCGGAAACATTCTCCTCGGGAATCAAAACTGTTCGTATACCCGCTTTGTAAGCGGCCATGCTTTTTTCGCGAAGTCCGCCTATCGGCAGCACATGTCCCAGCAATGTGACTTCACCCGTCATGGCGATGTCGGCGCGTGCAGGACAGTCGGAAAGTGCCGACACCAACGCTGTAGTCACTGTAACGCCCGCGGACGGACCGTCCTTTGGCACAGCCCCCTCCGGGAAATGGATGTGAATGTCCTTCGTTTTATAAAAGTCTGCATCAATACCCAAAAGGGCAGCATTTGCACGGATATAACTGCATGCCGCTTTCGCCGATTCCTTCATTACATCACCGAGGGAACCTGTCAGTTCCAATTTACCCGTCCCCTCCATTACGGCAACCTCTACCTTCAGAAGTTCTCCGCCAACCGAGGTCCACGCCAATCCGTTCACAACGCCGATTTCTCCGTGCGGAGACAAAGCTGTCGGCTTATACTTGCGGGGTCCCAAAATTGTCTCCAAATCGGTTGGATGTACCGTTATCTTCTCGATTTCACCGTTTGCAATCCGCACTGCCGCCTTGCGCATGACTTTGGCCACCATGCGTTCGAGTTTGCGGACACCTGCCTCTTTAGTATAGCCTTCAATCATCATGCGCACCGCACTGTCCGTTATGCGTAACTGCGCAGGCTGTATGCCGTTTTCCCGCATCTGTTTTTTAATCAGATGCTTTTTGGCAATTTGGAATTTCTCTTCCGCGGTATAACTGTAAAGTTCTATAACTTCCATTCGATCTAACAGCGGTGCGGGAATCTGTGATACATCGTTTGCCGTAGTCACAAACAAAACCTTGCTCAAATCAAACGGGATTTCGATATAGTGGTCACGGAACGTATTGTTTTGTTCCGGATCAAGTGCCTCTAAAAGCGCAGAGGACGGGTCACCCTTATAATCACTTCCCAATTTGTCAATCTCATCCAAAAGGATCAGCGGGTTGCAGACACCCGTACGCGTAACGGCAGTAATGATATTGCCGGGCATAGAGCCGATATAGGTTTTTCTGTGCCCGCGGATTTCCGCCTCGTCGTGCACACCGCCCAAAGAAATACGCGTATATTTACGGTGCATGGCCTGCGCCAAGGATTTTGCAATTGAAGTTTTGCCGACGCCGGGCGGTCCTGCCAAACAAATAATCTGCCCCTTGATTTCGGGCGACAGCTTTCGGACGGCAAGCAACTCAACAATGCGTTCCTTTACTTTCTGCAAGCCGAAATGCTCTTTGTCCAAAATTCTCTGTGCATGGTCAAGGCGAAGGTTATCCGTTGTCTGTTTGCCCCACGGCAGTGCAAGCACAGCGTCTAAATAACTGCGGGAAACCGCACTCTCCGGACTGCTCGGCTGCATATGGGCAAGCCGGGCGCATTCCTGCAAAAGTTTTTCTTCGCTTTCTTTGCCTAAATGCAGATTTAAAATCCGTGTACGGTATTTTTCCGCTTCCCCTGCCGCAGACTCCCCGTCGCCGAGTTCTTCGGCAATCGCCTTCATTTGCTCGCGCAAATAATATTCCCGCTGATTTTCGTCCATTTGCTGCTGGACACGATCCTCGACGGTTTCCATAGCATCCAGCAGTTCTACTTCGCGGGCTAAAACGGCGCACAGCTTTTCCATTCGCTTGGTTACATGCAATTCATCCAATATAAATTGCTTGTCTATAAACTCCAAAGGTAAATTTCCCGCTAAATAATCCGTCAAACCACCGACAGATTTCTGTGTCTCCATACCGAGTGCAATATCCGCAGACAGCTTTTGATTCAGTGAAACATACTCCTCAAACAGCAGTTTGACATAACGCACAAGTGCCTCGGTATCCAAAGAGGAAAACACGGAAAAGTCTTTTACCGTAAGCGGCTTTATTTCGGATATAAAATGCGGCTTGGTCTGCTGTAAATTCATCAGACGCGCACGGTATTTCCCTTCAACAACAACACGGTAACACGACCCAGCGGGCAAACGCACCAACTGTTTGATTTCACAAACAACACCCATGTCGAAAAGCCCTTCTCTGCCTTCGACTGTTTCCGCCATATCCGTTTGTGTAATTAAAAATAGATTTTGCCGATTCAGCATGGCGCTTTTTACAGCCGAAACCGATTGTTTTCTGCCGATGTCAAAATGCAGTGTCATTTCAGGAAAAACAACCAATCCGCGCAGTGCCACTGTCGGTAAAATCAGATTTTCCTTTATTGTCGGACTCATAAATATATCACTCCAAGCATTGGATAAACAAAGAATAAAATCAAATGTATACAAGTAAATATAGATTATATATTATTTTTCCGAATCCTGCAACTGTAAGATGAAAAAGGGCGAAAACTTTTGGAATGCCACGCACATGTCTTTTTCTTTTTAAAAGTTTGTTAAATTCTCAAACAAGTTTTAAATATCAATAAAAAAAAATCAGAAAATATTGTTAACATTTTGTCAATCTGTTGACTTCCTATAACAGAATTTGTTATAATGCAAAACGAACGCGAAAACCCAAGAATTTTTGGAGGTATTATAATGTCCAGAGTTTACAATTTTTCCGCAGGTCCTTCCATGCTCCCCGAATCGGTTCTGAAAAAAGCGGCAGCCGAAATGCTTGACTATGAAGGTAGCGGTCAGTCCGTTATGGAAATGAGCCATCGCTCAAAAGTGTACGATTCTATCATCAAAGGCGCGGAAGCACTGCTTCGCGAATTGATGAACATTCCCGACAACTACAAAGTTCTGTTCTTACAGGGCGGCGCTTCCACACAGTTTGCGGCAATTCCGCTGAACTTTATGAACGGCAGCGGCAAAGCGGACTATGTCATTACAGGTCAGTGGGCAAAGAAAGCATTTGCCGAAGCAAAAAAATACGGCGATGTAAAAGCAGTCGCTTCCTCTGCGGACAAAACCTTTTCCTATATCCCCAAGCTTGATAAAGCAGAATTCACCCCCGACGCGGATTATTTCTATATCTGCATGAACAACACCATTTACGGTACAGTTTATCATGAGCTCCCCGATACAGGCGACGTTCCGCTGATTGCGGATATCTCCTCCTGCTTCCTGTCCGAACCGATTGACGTCAGCCGCTTCGGTATGGTTTACGGCGGCGCGCAGAAAAATGTTGCGCCCGCAGGTTTAACCATCTGCATCATCCGTGAAGATTTGCTCGGCAAAGCGCGCGACATTACGCCGACGATGCTGGATTATCAAATTCACGCTGACAATGATTCTCTTTACAACACACCGCCCTGCTATACCATTTACATCTGCAAGCTTGTTTTGGAATGGCTGAAAGAAAACGGCGGTCTGGAAGCGATGAAAGAGAGAAATGAAAAGAAAGCAAAATTGCTTTACGATTTCCTCGACAACAGCAAAATGTTCCGCGGCACAGTCGTGCCCGAGGATCGTTCCTTGATGAACGTCCCCTTTGTTACGGACAGCGACGAACTGAACGCAAAATTTGTCAAAGAGGCAGAAGCGGCAGGTCTTATCAACCTGAAAGGCCACCGCACCGTCGGCGGTATGCGTGCATCCATCTACAATGCCATGCCGTATGAGGGCGTAAAAGCCTTGGTTGATTTCATGGCTGAATTTGAAAAAGCCAATTCCTAAGGAGACAAATCATGTATAAAATTTTAACACTCAACAAAATTTCCGAAACCGGACTGAAAAACTTCCCCGATACCTATGCACATTCGGGGGAAGAGACCAATCCCGATGCAATTTTGGTGCGTTCCGCTTCTATGCACGATATGGAATTGCCCGAAAATACAAAAGCGATTGCAAGAGCAGGCGCAGGCGTCAACAATATCCCGATTGACAAATGCAGTGAAAAAGGCATTGTTGTATTCAACACCCCCGGTGCAAATGCAAACGCGGTAAAAGAACTTGTGCTTTGCGCAATGTTGCTTTCTTCCCGCAAAATTGTTTCCGCAATCGATTGGGAAAAGACTTTAAAGGGAAACGGTGCCGAAGTACCGAAAATGGTGGAAAAGGGCAAATCTGCTTTTGCAGGTCCTGAAATCAAGGGCAAAACCCTCGGTGTTATCGGTCTCGGCGCAATCGGCGTTCTGGTTGCAAATGCGGCGCTTTCTCTCGGCATGACGGTATACGGCTACGACCCGTTTTTGTCTGTGGATGCGGCATGGTCGCTTTCCCGTGGGGTACATCACGCGGCATCTTTGGATGAAATTTTTGCAAACAGCGATTACATCACTCTGCATGTACCGTCCACACCCGACACCAAAGGCATGATTTGCAAAAAGAATATCGACACCATGAAAGACAATGTCCGTATTATGAACTTTGCACGCGGTGACTTGGTAAACACAGCGGATATTTTGGAAGCACTCAACAACAGCAAAGTTGCGGCTTACGCTACCGACTTCGGCTGTGATGAACTGATTGGCGCACCCGGCGTATTGGTAATGCCGCATCTCGGCGCTTCCACCCCCGAATCGGAGGACAACTGCGCGGTGATGGCAGTAGACGAAATCCGTGATTATTTAGAAAACGGCAATATTACACACTCCGTCAATCTGCCCGCTGTCTCTGTTCCGAGAACAGGACGTTCCCGCATTACAATTATCCACAAGAATGTGCCGAACGTCATCAGCAAAATCACCACAACCGTTGCGGAAGAAAATATCAATATTGACAACATGGTAAACAAATCCCGCGGTGAATATGCTTACACCATGTTGGACACAGACGCAGATGTTTCCGAAGAAGCGATTGCCGCAATCAGCGCTTTGGACGAAGCGATTCGCGTACGAGTTATTTAATTTTTACTAATACATGTAAAATCTGACGGGTGCTTACCCGTCAGATTTTTTTAGGATGAATGCAATATGTATCAAAGATATAGAAGATTACGGTTTGACATTTGGCTGTGTTTGGCAATCAGTACGCTAATCAGTTTTCTGCCTGTAAAAATTTTAAAAACCGCACTTCCGCACGCTTATACCGCTTATACGGAAGAGCATGTTGTCCCCGACGGGGATATCGGCGGTGCGGCGGATAACGGGGTGCACCGTGCACAAAATGTAGAGGACTTGCTGACACACGATACATTCACCATAGTTTCCCCCGGAATCGAATACTGTAATCACGGCGCGGGCTATCACGGCAACCGCTACTTTTACGCCGTAACACTGCCGTCGGGAGAGCGTATTGCCGCCTGTATCAATATGGATGCCGTGCAAAACAGCGAGGATTCCATTTACAGCGGCGAAGCCACACTGCCTGTCGGAAAAATTGTCTATGAGGATTTGTCTGCCGACACATATTTTATAGGGCAAATCGAATATAAAGAACCTTTAAGCCGTACTGACTTTTATATTGATATGCTTGGCATCGGCGGCAAATACAGCGAAGAAGATTACACAACACCCATTATAACACTGGTGCAACTGTCGGTTATTTTCACATGCTTCCCGCTGTTGCATACACTCGGTTCAAAATTCGGCATATTCCCCTATTTCTTTCCGCCGAAAAGCAAGCAAAAAATAACTGCACCATAAAAAAATACCGATTCGACATTTTCGAATCGGTATTTTCCTTTCCTAACTGTTCCCTCATTTTTCGTTCGCTTTTTGCGCCTGCACGGATTTTTTCTCCTCGGTATCCGCAACAATATCCGAATACGTTTTTTTCACATCCACTCTGTCATACAGCTGCTTACAGCGAACACTGACGCGGAAATGCCTGTTACAGGCCTTACAGAAAAAGTCTGCGCGGAACGAGTGGTTGACATGCTTCCACTTTTTCTCCTGCCGCACCTTACCGCCGCAAACATCGCAAAGGCAGTAAAATACACGGCGGTCAATCAAAGGGCTTTTCATATCACTGATGAAATACGGTTTAAAACGCAGTCGCGCATAAAACTCCGCATCACAGCGGCGCACATATTTTTTCAGTTTATCCGAATCAAACACAGACCGAAAACAAGCCACCGTCAAACGGCTGTCATCTAACGCGCGGTGGTGCGGAAACGCATCGGGGTCTATCCCTAGCTTCTCCGCCGCCGCAGAAAGCCCAAGCTGTTGGCCCGAGCCTGCAACATCCGTAAACGATTGGCAATATTTTTGCAAATCGGCATAATTGCAAACAAAAGGCAGGGTATCCTGCTCCAAAAAATACACGCAGTTTTTAATCAGCGTGCGAATGTCCCCGTCGCCCCAAGTTAAAAAGGTATTTTCCTCTGCGCCGACCCATTCGGCAAACTGCTGTACGGCTGTCTCGAACGAAATTCCGTTGGCAATATCTTCATTGGTCAAATGCGTTAAGGTCTTTACGCGGCTTTGCAGACGTTTGCCGACCTGCGATTTGATAATGACGGAAAAAGAATCCAACTCCTCTAATGCTTCATTGAGCTTCACCGCACCGATTTCAATGACCTCATTCATAAAACCGCTGAGTTTTTTACTGTAAGCGGTATTCCATTCCATATCCATTACAATATATTGCATTGAAACCAATCTTCTCCCCAAAAACGATAATTCAAAAGAATCGGAATAAATCTGCCGCCGCGGAAAACCCTATACACGGTGATATATCCATGAAAAAAAGTATGCTCGGTGCGGCAGGCGCACTTGTCGGCATAACCAACATTCTGCTCGGCGCAGGCGGCGGCATTCTCGCCGTGCCTATTTTAAAGAAAAACGGACTTACACAAAAACAGGCGCAGGCGAATGCCGTTGCCGTTATTTTACCGCTTACAATTATCAGTTTTATTATATATATAAAAAAGGATTATGTCAATTTTTTTAACGCACTCTGGATTATTCCGTTTTCCGTACTCGGCGGACTCATCGGAACTTTTGTATTTCGAAAGCTTTCGTCTGCGGTGCTGAAGCGCATTTTCGGCGCATTTATGATTTGGGCAGGTATAAGGATGTTGTGGAAGCTATGAATTTTTTAGACATTCTCGCGGTCATCTTGTCTGCGGCGGTCAGTGCCATGGGACTCGGCGGCGGCGGTGTACTGATTTTATATCTAACACTGGTGCGGGATGTACCGCAATTAGAGGCACAGGGAATAAATTTGCTATTTTTCATCCCCTGCGCCGCTGCAGCAATATTTGTCTACGGAAAACGAAAGATATTACAGCCGAAAATCATTCTGCCGATGATACTCGGCGGACTTATCGGCGTTGCGGCGGGCAGTTTTTTGCTGTACAAAATCAATACAAAATATATTACCGTACTGTTCGCCTGTTTTTTAATTGCGGTCGGTGGATATACTCTGTTTGCTAAAACAAAAAAAGCATAAAAATCTATTGTTCGGTGCTTCGGTTTATGGTAAAATTCACATAGAGTGAATTTTCAAAAAGAGAGGTGCCGTATATGAAACCAAAAGCTAAAAAAGCATTGCGTACTATTTTGATTCTGCTTTTAAGCACTGCCGCTGTCATAGGCATAACCGTCGGAGGTTTATATATTTTCAACCGCCCGTCGGTCACCTTTGATTTTTCGCAAAAGACGGGTGAAGTTACAAACGGTGCATCGGGATTTTTATACGGATTCGCCGAACCCGATATACCCTGTCTGGAAATTGCGGAAAGCGTCGGTGTATCTACCCTCTCTACCAAGGCATACGGCGGCTTACAGCATCCGATTGGAGACGTCAATCAGGTTGCCGATACATTTTTAGAAGCAGGCGGCAAGCAAATCATTGTATATACACAGGATATGTACGACACGTGGTATTATCAGTTTGATTCGTTAGAGCAATACCACGAACGGGTACGGCAGACGGTCACCGCAACTGCGCAAACCGCCTATGCGGACAAAGTCGTTTACTGCATTTACAACGAAATGGACAACGGCGAATGGTTCGGGGATTTCTCGAAACAGGAAAACCGTTTAAAGACCTATGAAGCATGGAAAGCTACATACGCGTTGGTCCGCTCCATTGACCCGAACGCTAAAATCGGCGGTCCGGGCTATAAGCGGTACGATTCAGACGATATAAACGAATTTTTGGAATACTGCAAAGCGGAAAACTGCTTACCCGACACAATGATTTGGCACGAGCTCGGTGCAAATTCTTTGTATATGTTTGAGGAACATTTTGCCGATTATGACAAGCTGTGTGCGGATTTGCAAATCGAGAAAATTCCCGTGTGCATTTCGGAATACGGCTTAATGGAAACCAACGGCATACCTGGGGAATCCGTAAAATGGATTAGTCGTATTGAAAATGCAAAAGCGGAAGGCTGTGTTGCCTATTGGCGGCTGGCAAACAATCTTTCGGATGTTGCGGCAGACGACGTCACACCGAACAGCAATTGGTGGACTTACCATTGGTATGCAAATATGACGGGACAAACCGTTGCTTCCGAATCCAAAGACCTATTCCAAAGCAACATGGGAAAATTTATCACACTTCAATCCAACGGCTTGAAATCTAAGGGCTTTACAGGACTTAGCACGATTGATGAAACTGCACGGCAAATTCAAATTCTCGCGGGCGGCAGTAATCGGGATTCGGATATTGTGCTTGAAAATTTAGATGCAGCCGAAGCCTTTAAAGATGCAAAATCCGTTTGTGTTACCGCAGAATATGTGGATTATAAAGGTCTTAGCACATCTGTGTATCGTCCGCAAGACGCCTTTCAGCGCTTTTTGCCCGTAGAGAACGGCACGGTAAAAATTGAATTAAACGACATTTTATATACGCAGTGTTACCGATTGACCGTCACGCCGCTGAATATGGAATATGAACACATAGACTCTTTTTCCATCGTGCCTTATGAAAAAGATGCGAACACGGCAATGCGCCGTTACGAAGCAGAGGATGCAAAGCTGTTCGGCACGGCGGCGGTCAAAGAAAATGTTCCCTACGCTGCTTCCGAAGGCAAAATGGTGTATTTGAACAGTGCAGAAGAAAGCGGCGCGGAATTTACCGTGGATATTCCCGAAAGCGGGTTCTACGATTTTGATTTGGTATACGGCAACGGCGCAAACGGCACACAATATAACGAGGACGGTTCTATTGCCGACAAAGGCGAACGCACCGCAGTGAATTTGCAAATTTTTATAGACGGGGAACCACTGTTCTCGGAATGGGCACTGCCGTCCACCATCAAAGATGACTACACAGATTACATCTCTTTTTCAACCTCAGACGAACTTTCTGCGGGCAAACATACTGTGCGACTTACGCTCGGTGAAAACACATCTGTAAATCAAACATTGTCTTTTGATTTTTTGGATGTTACATATAAAGAGGACAGAGATAGAAATCTTCCGACTTACTGTGAACGCATCCTCTCCCCCGCAAAAAAATATTTTGACAACGAAACTGCATTTTTCGTGCTGTCTAAGACAAACGGCTATACTGATTGCAGTTTTATGTCTGACGCACCCCCTACCGCGTTGGCACTGAACGGTACGGTTTTAGAAAATGTGCCGTTTGCGCAATGGAAAGACGGTCTTTACGAGTGCACAGTCTATTTGCGCAAAGGTATAAACCGTATCAGCATTAACACAGAAAACGCAGAATGTACGGAACTTTTTGGGTTTCGCAGTAAAGAAAATTTAACCGATTATTTTACCGAGGATTTCACATTAACAGGCTCTGCAAAGCTTGTCACTTCCGAGCAAGGTGCATACCGCGAATCTGAAGCCGCGTTGCTCGGCAACTGTATAAGCAATATAACCTCTGATGCCGAAGGCTCTGCTTCCGTTCGGTATACCGCGCCGCAAGCGGGTTATTATAATATTCTGTTTTTCTATACAAATAACGAAGAGGGCGGCACACACGATTACAATGTGGACTTAATTGAAGAATACCTGACCCTATCGATAAACGGCAAGAAGCAAGGAAATTATTACTTCCGCAATACATACAGCTGGGAAAATTTGAACACCAAGTCTGTCACCGTTTATTTGGACGCGGGTGAAAATCTGCTTACAATTTCAAACGACGGTAATTACAAATTCAACGGAAAAACAATGACTGCACCGCGCATTTCCCGTGTTGTCATTTCGCCGACAGTGATAAGCTTTACATAATCAAATAGGAGTGCAAACATATGCAATATCAACATCTTTTCACCCCCGCTCAAATCGGGAATGTCACAGTAAAAAACCGTGTAGTTATGCCGCCGATGATGCTCGGCTTCGGGCAGTTTGACGGCACACCCACTGAAAAAATGATGGATTACTACGAAGAACGCGCCATCGGCGGAGTAGGCTTAATTGTAACGGAAATCACCCGTGTCAACGATTTCAGCGGTGCTTCCGCCTTTGCACAGCTTGCCGTCAGCCACGATTACCACATCGCACCGCTCAAAAAAATGATTGACCGCGTACATCGCCACGGCACGAAAATGTTTATTCAGCTCCATCACCCGGGACGGCAAAATCTCGGACTTTTAATGGGTACCGTCCCTGTTTCCGTTGCAATGCACCGTTTGCTCGGCAATACATATGACAAGCTTTTCTATAAGGTTGCGCCCGTCGGCAAAAAGCTTATGGAAAAGGATTTGGTTTTAAAAACACTTTCCCCGTCACAGTGCGCCCGCGCCTATTCCGCAGAAAGTCTGAACCGTGAAATGAGCGTGCAGGAAATCGGAAAAATCATTCAGCAGTTTATTGACGGCGCCGTACGCGCGCAAAAGGCAGGTGCCGACGGTGTGGAACTGCACGCGGCACACGGGTATTTGATTCAGCAGTTTTTAAGTCCGTATACCAACCAAAGAACCGATTGCTACGGCGGTTCCTTGGAAAACCGTATGCGCTTTTTGCTGGAGATTTTACAGGGCATTAAAACTGCCTGCGGACAAGACTTCCCCGTCATTGTTCGTCTGTCCGTAGACGAATGCTATAAAGAAATCGGGCGCGAAGGTATCGGGTATACACTCACAGAAGGCGTGCAAATGGCAAAAGCCATTGAAGCGGCAGGCGCAGATGCCATAGATGTTTCTTCGGCTGGCTACGACACGTACAATTATTGGCTGGAACCCACCTCATTCGAACCCGGTTGGCGAAAATATATGGCGGCGGCAGTCAAAAAAGAGGTTAACATTCCTGTGCTTGCCGCCAATCTGATTCGCTCCCCCGAACAGGCGGAAGCGCAGCTCGCGGAAGGAATTCAGGATTTTGTTTGTCTCGGCAGGTCTTTAATTGCAGACCCGCATTGGGTAAGAAAAGCCGAATCGGGACACGCGCAGGATATCAAACGCTGTATTTGCTGTCTCACCTGCATGGAAACGATGCAGAATAACGCCTATAAAGGCTCACACGCCAATTGCTCTGTAAATCCGCGGCTCGGGCACGAAACGGATCTACTTTCCCGCGACGGAAACGGCAAAACGGTTGTTATTGTCGGCGCGGGGGCGGCAGGACTTACCGCCGCGGAAACCTTAGGAAAACGCGGCTTTAAACCGGTTGTTTTGGAAAAAGAACCGCAGGCAGGCGGTCAATTACAGCTTGCAAACAAACCGCCCTTAAAAGATAAAATCAATTGGTGTATTGCGGATTTGGGACATGCCGCGGAAAACAGTGGGGCGGAAATACATTATGAGACGGAAGCAACTGCCGAAATAATTGCAGAATATGCACCTTACGCGGTAATCATTGCCACAGGCGCAAAATCCGTAAAACCCCGTTCGATTACAGGCGTTACATTGCCGCATGTTTTCACGACGACTGAAATTCTAAACGGCACGGTAAAACTGCAAAATCAACATGTCGCCGTAATCGGTTCAGGCATGACAGGCTTGGAAACCGCCGAATTGCTTTGTGCGCAAAACAACCGCGTCACGGTTGTGGAAATGGCGGACAGCATTGCACCGGGCACTTGGATGCAGCATACGGACGATTGTCTGCCGCGTCTCAAAGCAAACGGCACCGAATTTCTTACCGGGAAAAGGCTGTGTGCCATTCGGAAAAAGGAGATTGAATTGGAATCTGTGCAAAACCGTCACCGCACCGTACTGGAAGCCGATTCTGTCGTACTGTCTTTGGGCGTGCAGTCCAACCAACGGCTGTATACACAAATCAAAGCGAAATACCCACGTATTTTCTTAATCGGCGACGCCGAAAAAACAGGCCGAATTGCGGATGCAACCGCCGCAGGGTACCGTGTCGGAAAAGATTTGAAATAAGATTTTTGCACATCAAAATTTCGGCACAAGCATTTCGTTAAATTATTAACAAAAAAGAGCGGCGTTTTGCCGTTCTTTTTTTGCTTTTTTCCAAAAATTCACAACTTATGTTTTTACTATTGAATCCAAAAACTATATATTGTATAATTTCAATTAATCTGGAAGAAAATTGGCTTTTGCAAATACCCATTTTTAACTGTTTGGAGGAAGACGTATGAAAGTCCAATTCACCGAAACCGCACTGCGCGACGCCAATCAGTCTTTGATTGCAACCCGCCTCCCCTATGAGCGTTTCGAGGGCATTCTTGAAACCATGAACAAAGCGGGCTATTATTCGCTGGAATGCTGGGGCGGCGCAACCTTTGATTCCTGCCTTCGCTACTTAAACGAAGACCCTTGGGAAAGACTGCGCAAAATCCGTGCAAAATGCCCCGATACAAAACTGCAAATGCTTCTTCGCGGGCAGAATCTGCTCGGTTACAAGCACTATCCTGATGATGTTGTCAGAATGTTCGTGAAAAAGTCCGTTGAAAACGGTATCGATATTATCCGCATTTTCGATGCGCTAAACGATGTGCGCAATATCGAAGTTGCCGTTGACGAAACTTTGAAAAACGGCGCAATCGCTTCGGGTGCAATCAGCTACACAAAAAGCCCGATTCACAGCCTGGAAGCGTATGTCAAGCTTGCCAAAGATATGGAAAATATGGGCTGCCAAACCATCTGCATTAAAGATATGGCGGGTATTATGGGGCCGCAGGAAGCTTATGACACCGTAAAAGCCCTTAAAGAGAATGTAAAAGTGCCGATTATTTTGCATACGCACTCCACCACAGGTCTCGGTATGCTGACCCTGCAAAAGGCAGTGGAAGCGGGCTGTGATATCATTGATACCGCGATCTCCTCTTTCTCTGGCGGTACTTCGCAAGCGCCGACTGAGACCATGGCATATGCACTTAAGCAAGAGGGCTACGAAGTCGATTTGAACATGGACGTTCTGAAAGAAATCAACGACTTCTTCAAGCCGATTAAGGATGAATTCTTGAAAGACGGCAACCTCAATCCCGTTGTGCTTTCCACAGATACAGACGCGCTGAACTATCAGGTTCCCGGCGGTATGCTTTCGAATCTCGTTGCACAGCTGACCGCGCAGAATAAAATGGATAAATTCCCCGAAGTGCTTGCAGAAACCCCGAGAGTCCGTAAAGACCTCGGCTACCCGCCTTTGGTCACACCTATGAGCCAAATGGTCGGTGTACAGGCGACGGCAAACGTATTGGCAGGCGAACGCTATAAGAATGTTTCTAAAGAAGTTAAGGCATACATTCGCGGCGAATACGGCAAAGCCCCCGGTGAAATTGACAAGGATTTGCAGAAGAAAGTACTCGGCGATGCAGAACCCATCACCTGCCGTTTTGCAGACACCTTAGAACCCGGCTTTGAAAAAGCCAAACAGGAAATCGGCGACAAAGCAAAGAGTGACGAAGACGTGCTTTCCTATATCGCTTTCCCGACACAGGCAGAAGCGTTCTTTGATAAGCGCGAGGAACGGAAGAAAAATACATTCTCCTACGCAATCAAGCGTGTGGACTAAGGGGTGAAAAACTATGCTCAATACGATTCTCACCTTAGCGGAAAAAAAATATATTACCATCGGCGAGGCGCTCAATATTTCGATTACAGGTATTGTAGTGGTTATGCTGGTCCTTGCACTGCTTGCGGTATTGGTGCTGTTGCTCTCCAAAGGCATTCGTGCGGTTGAGGGTGCAGCGAAAAAGAAAAGCGGCAAAAAAGCGGATTCCGCCGTTGCCGAAGCAAAAGCAGAAACGCCGTCCAAACCCGCCGGCACAGCACTGCCCGAAAGTGCAAGCGCAGGCGATTTAGACCTCTATAACGTAGATGAGAAAACCGCCGCCGTCATTATGGCAATCGTCAGTAATGAAAGCGGTATACCGCTGAACCGTTTGCTGTTCAAATCTATTAAAGCTATTGAAAAATAAGGGGTAATCGAAATGAAATATATTGTCACCTTAAACGGTACTGATTACGAAGTAGAAGTCGATGAGCTGAAAGAAGCCATTGTCACAAACGTCGCACCTGCGTCCGCGCCTGTTGTTGCTGCACCCGTTGCGCCGGCTGCGACACCTGTATCGGCGCCCGCCGCTCCCGCCGTATCCGGAAGCGGCACACCCGTCAAATCCCCGATGCCCGGCACAATTCTGAGCGTGAATGTTTCTGAAGGGAAAACAGTTGCCGAAGGCGATGTGCTGTTTATTTTGGAAGCTATGAAAATGGAAAACGAGATCGTCGCGCCCGTGGGCGGCACAGTCAATAAGATTGTTGCGGCAAAAGGCAGTTCTGTTGCAACCGACGAAGTTCTCGCCTTTATCGGTTAAGGGGGCTTGAAAAACAATGTCAGTTGTGAACGCAATTGTGGAAATCTTTCAGGAATCCGGTTTTCTTGCGCTTTCTTGGCAGAACTGGGTCATGATTTTGGTTTCTTTTGCACTTTTGTATTTGGCAATCGTCAAAAAATTCGAACCTCTGCTATTATTGCCTATCGCATTCGGCATGTTGCTTGTCAACATTTACCCCGACATCATGGCCGACCCGCTGATGATGTCCTCTTATGAAGGAGAGGTTGTCGAAGGTGCGCATTGGTATGATACAGGTGTTTTACGGTTGATTTATTCAGGCGTAAAATCCAGTATATTCCCCTGCCTTATCTTCCTTGCTGTCGGTGCTATGACGGACTTCGGACCTCTGCTTGCAAACCCGATGAGCCTTTTGCTCGGCGCGGCGGCACAGCTCGGTATTTACGTTGCATTCATCATTGCCATCGCCACAAAAGCGATTACATTTATTCCCGGGTTTGAGGGCTTTGATGCTCTGGAAGCCGCCGCAATCGCCATCATCGGCGGAGCAGACGGACCTACGGCAATTTGGCTGACTTCACAGTTAGCGCCCCATCTGTTGGGACCGATTGCTGTTGCGGCATATTCCTACATGGCGTTGATTCCGTTGATTCAACCGCCGATTATGAAGCTGTTGACCACAAAAAAAGAACGGGAAATCAAAATGGATCAGCTCCGCACCGTAAGCAAAGCGGAAAAAATCATTTTCCCCATTGTGGTTACCGTGCTTTGCGTTTTGATTTTACCGTCCGTCGCCCCCCTGCTCGGTATGCTGATGCTCGGCAACCTGTTCCGTGAAAGCGGCGTCACCGACCGTTTGAGCGATACCGCACAAAATGCACTTTGCAATATCGTCACCATTCTTTTAGGTGTAACCGTCGGTGCAACTGCCGAAGGCAAAACCTTCTTGGATTTTAAAACTGTTGCCATTATTATTATCGGTTTGATTGCCTTTGCGTTCTCCACCGCAGGCGGCGTATTGTTCGCAAAATTGCTGAACGTGATTACCAAAGGAAAAATCAATCCGTTGATTGGCTCGGCAGGCGTTTCCGCCGTCCCGATGGCGGCACGTGTTTCTCAGGTTGAGGGCAGAAAATACAATCCCTCAAACTTCCTGTTGATGCATGCCATGGGACCGAACGTTGCAGGTGTTATCGGCTCTGCCGTTGCCGCAGGTTTCCTGTTAATGACTTTCGGGAACTAAGAAAAAACCATAAACTTACAGAAAAAGAACCGTATCGTAACAACCGATACGGTTCTTTTTTGCATATTACTTTTTCTTTTTGTGAATGAATGTACCAATCCCTGCGCCTGCCGCCACAATGGCAAGGGAGCCAAGGACTGCACCGCTGTTACCGCCTTCCGTTTTATCTTCGACTGCGGCAGCGGTTATTGTTAAATCGGCAGACTGAAAAGAAACCGTAGGAATGACCTTATTTGTTATACTCGGCGGTGTCACAGTAGATTGTATTGTAGTAGCCGTAACCGTTTCGGCAGTCGCTCCACGTTCTGTTGCGGCTTGTGTATTCGCTGTGTTAGGCTTTGCACTATACGGACACACCCCGTTCGGATGCTGATGTGCAGAATGCCCGCCGCAATGATAATGATATCCGCCATGGACATTATCTTTATGTCCCACCCATGGAATCAGTCCTGCCGCTGTGTGCACCGGCAGTAACAACACCGAAGCACAGTAACAGTATAGAAATTGTGACAGCAAACAGAATTCTATAAACTTTCAAGATAATTGCCCGTCCCCGTTCGTGATTATATATCACGTTTTATACTATTGTGTGATATAATACAACTATTTTCGTGAAAATAAAAAACAGGCATTTCCAATAATTAATCTCATAAAAATTTATATAAAAGTCACGAAACAGTGCATTTACTGTTTCGCGCTTTTGGGATTCGGAAAATGTTCGTTTTTGAAGATTTTATTTGAGAGTTACAGGAGG
>ERZ808028.21-NODE-21-length-206634-cov-20.320619_pt1 | contig 206634 bp, 174 predicted proteins | sample MGYA00380184_ERZ808028 | MGnify/ENA primary metagenome ERZ808028 (study PRJEB31490, sample SAMN06133397) | mouse gut metagenome | isolation source: J8_1 | host: mice | place: China: Chengdu | collected 2015-05 ...
ATAATGCTGCCAATCGCTTATTTTGCATATTGGATGGAGCATAGTGTAGTTGGATTTTTAATTTATTTTGGGATTTTCGCTTTAATTTTTGTAGTTATATGGATAATACAGTTTGGTATAGGCAGATATAATGTAAGAAAAATGAATGAGAAATTGTCTCAAACGAAGGATAATAGAAATGAGTAGGCAACAATGGATACTGTGCCCTATCTGCTTGATGGTCCTGTCGGAGGGTGGCCGCCACCCTCCACGGACAGCAGCGGTTATTCCGTTTTCTTTTGGCTACAATTCTGCAACTTGAAAGTTTCGCTCCTTTATCATAACAAAATTCGTCAAAAAAATTCCTTGTCGCTCTACCTGCTGTTCTTTAACAACTTTATATCCTCTTTTTTCAAAAAAGGTTCTTGCTGTTATGGAAGCATGAGTAACAATATTCTCTTTTACTGCCGATTCCAACTGATTACATATGGCAGTGGCAATTCCTTTTCCTTGATAATCTGGATGAACATATAAATGGTCAAGATAACCTGTCTTATCCATATCTCCAAATCCTACAATCACATCATCAACTGCAACAATACTGAAATGCTCTTGAAGTGACCGATTCCATTTTTTCAGATCTACCTGTCCTGTTGCCCATACGTCTAATTGCTCTTTTGTGTAATCTTTTGCGTTCACTGTATGAATCGTATTATAAAAAAGTTCTGCCAATTCTTTGCAGTCTGTTGGTTGATATTGTCTGATAATCATTTCAAAATCCCTTTTCTTACTAACTAATGACAGCCGCCGCAGCGGCCACAGTCCCCGCCGCATTTGGGGGACTTCCCGTTTTTCCGATCCCGCACCATGCCCCTGATGATCAGACCTACAAGGACGGCCAGCGCCGCCAAAACAAGTATCGTACCCATTCCTTGACCTCCTATTTATAGTTCCGCTGATTCCCTCCGGTACACTTTACCCATGATGCATACGGCGCCGCCTGGGCGTCTCCGTATGCATCAGTGCACCTCCGGGAATCCGCTGTTTATAGTTCCGCTGATTCCCTGCCGGGCCTGCAGAGCAGATACAGAAAGCCGGCCAGCAGCAGGAATGCTATTATTGTACCAATTCCGAAGGCCCCTGTAAAGAACATGCCGATCTGATAGATACACAGGGAGGCCACATAGGCCAGGCCGCACTGATACCCGATGGCAAACCAGAACCATTTTGCATGGTTCATCTCCCGCCGGATGGCGCCCATGGCTGCAAAGCAGGGTGCGCACAGCAAGTTAAACACCAGGAAGGAGTAAGCCGCCAGACGGGACATGCCCTCAAAGTCCAGCACACCGAACACGCCCACTACCTCCTCTTTGGCCACCAGCCCCATAATGGTTGCGATGGTGGCGCGGATGCTGCCAAACCCCAGGGGAGCAAAAATCCAACTGAGGCCCCCGCCGATGATCCCCAGAACACTGTTCTCAAGTTCCATCTCCCCGTCAAACAGCAGGCGTCCATCCACTGCGCCGAAGCGGGAGCCCGCCCATATGGCCATGGAGGACAGGAGAATAATGGTACCCGCCTTCCTGATAAAAGACCAGCCCCTCTCCCACATGCTCCGCAGCACATTGCCCACCGTGGGCCAGTGGTAGGCGGGCAGTTCCATGACAAAGGGGGTCGGATCTCCCGCAAACATTTTGGTCTTTTTCAGAAGAATACCGGAACATATGATGGCGGCCACGCCGATAAAATAGGCGCTGGGGGCCAGCCACCAGGCATTGTCAAACAGAGCGGCGGCGATCAGTGCGATAATGGGCATCTTGGCGCCGCAGGGAATGAAAGTAGTGGTCATAATGGTCATCTTGCGGTCCCTGTCGCTCTCAATGGTCCGGGAGGCCATGATGCCGGGCACGCCGCATCCGGAGCCGATCAGCATGGGGATAAAGGATTTGCCGGAAAGTCCGAACCTGCGGAAAATCCGGTCCATAATAAACGCCACCCTGGCCATATAACCGCATGCCTCCAGAAATGCCAGAAACCCAAACAACACCAGCATCTGGGGCACAAAACCCAGCACGGCTCCCACGCCTCCGATGATGCCCTCCACGATCAGGCTCTGCAGCCAGGGGGCACAATCGGCTTTTTCCAGCCCCTCCGCCGCCAGCACCGGTATGCCGGGAACCCACAGGCCGTAAGCGGCAGGATCCGGCGCCCCATCCAGGGCAGCGTCCACCATGCGGGAAATATCAAACCCGGCTTTTTCCAGGGAAGCGCCATAAATGCCGTATGCCTCCGCAAACCCACCCAAATCCTCTTCCCCCAGAGCTCTCAGGAGTTCCTCACTGCCTGGCACGCCTGCATCGGCAGCCCCGTCTATGGCCGCCCTGACCTCCCGGGTCCAGACCTTTTCCCGGGCATAGGCTGCCGTGTCTTCGTCATAAGTTCCGCTGATACCCAGGAAATGGAAGCCTTCTCCAAACAATCCGTCATTGGTCCAGTCCGTAGCCCAGGTCCCCACCGTAGAGATAGAAATATAGTACACCAGAACCATCACCGCCGCAAAGAGAGGCAGCGCTGCCCACCTGTTGGTGACCACTCGGTCAATCCTGTCGGAAATGCTTAAACCACCTTTGCTTTTCCTGGTACAGCAGTCCTCCATGACAGAAGCGATGTACTCGTAGCGGGCGTTGGTGATAATGCTCTCCATATCATCCTCATAGGCTTTTTCCAGTTTTGCGGCCTCCGCCTCCACCTCCGAAATATTGGCAAACTGTGTGGAAATTTTAGGATCCCGCTCCAACAGTTTGATGCCGTAAAATCTTTTTTGTTCCTCCGGCACCGCGCCTTCCAGTTTTTCGGTTACGGTCCCGATGGCGCCCTCAATGGCAGCGTCAAATATATGTACCGGGGCTGTGGATTTTTTCTCCACGGCTGCAGATATGGCTTTCCGCACTGCCTCGTCCACGCCGGTTCCCTTCAGGGCGGAGATTTTAATCACCGGGCAACCCAGCTTTTGGGACAGCTTTTCCGTATGGATTTTGACGCCGCTTTTCTCCAGCACATCCGCCATGTTTACCGCCATGACCAAAGGAATACCCAGTTCCAGCAGTTGGGTGGACAGGTACAGGTTCCGCTCCAGATTGGTGCCGTCCACTATGTTTAAGACAGCGTCGGGCCGCTGGCCGGTCAGATAATCCCGAGCCACCACTTCCTCCAGAGTATAGGGAGACAGGGAGTAAATGCCCGGCAGATCTATAATAACAGCCTCCCGGGAGCCAAACGTATCTTTCAGCCTGCCGTCCTTTTTCTCCACCGTCACCCCCGGCCAGTTGCCCACAAACTGGTTGGAGCCGGTCAAAGCATTAAATAATGTGGTCTTGCCGCAGTTGGGATTGCCTGCCAGCGCAATTTTTACAGACATGTTCTTCCTCCTTCTATATCTCTTACTTTTATTAGTACAAACTAACCAACGTGCAAAAATTTACTCCACCTGAATCATCTCCGCATCCGCCTTCCGCAGGGAAAGTTCATACCCCCTGACTGTCACCTCCAGGGGATCCCCCAACGGAGCCACTTTCCTGACATACACTTCCACTCCCCTGGTAATGCCCATGTCCATGATCCTGCGCCTCACGGGGCCTTCTCCCGCCAGCTTCTTCACGATAGCCGTCCCGCCTACAGGCACTTCCCTCAATGTCCTCATACATGCCTCTCCTTTCTCTTCCTTCTAACATCAAACAAAAAGCAATCGCGAAATCCCTTTTGTCCAATCAGACCGTTTTCACAACTGTCCGTCTTCATATCAGAATCTTGCGGGCCATATCCTTCCCTATGGCCACCCGCGCTTCCTTCACATTGACGATCACATTGCCGCCCATGGCGGAGACCACTGTCACCAGTCCGCCTGCTACAAAGCCCAGCCCCTCCAGAAACCTGCGGGTCTCCTCCCGGCCTCCGACTTTCCTGATCACATTTACTTCACCTTCTTTTGCCATTGTCAAGGGCATAATGACTCCTCCTTTTCAATTACCTTCTGGGTATCGGACATTTACCGATTTGTAATTTATTTCCTGTCTCATTAGTTAGTATATGCTAACCTCACTTAGATGTCAATAACTATTTTGCTTTTTGTTTTCTTACCTCTATCATGGGCAACGGGTATGAATTACCTTGTATCATTCCCGCCATGCAGGGAATACTTTACACTCAGAGACTCCATAATCAAATTTAGGGGATTTCACAGAAATTTTATTAATTTATCAGCGCTCCCTGTTGACGAGTGCTAGAATACGTGTTATATTACTAATAGAACAAGAGGAATAGTAAGATTCTATACCCTGTTCCGGCAGACAACATGCCGATTTTACCTGCAATGCCTGACTATAATAAAACAGAGAGGAGTTATGACTTATGATGATGCCCAGTATTTTCAGAGAGAATTTGTTTGACAGTCTTATGGGGGAATTGGGATTCCCGGAGATCGACAGGGCTCTGTATGGCAAGAACGCCAAAAACCTGATGAAAACCGATGTCCAGGAGACGGAGGACGGTTATGTGGTGGATATTGACCTGCCCGGCTATAAAAAGGACCAGATTCGGATGCGGCTTGACAACGGCGCACTGACTGTCAGCGCGGAAAAGAGCCTGGACCGGGACGAAAAGAACGAGAACGGCAATTATGTAAGGCGGGAACGCTATGCCGGGAGCATGAGCCGCAGCTTCTATGTGGGAACCCATGTGAGAGAGGAAGATATCCACCCCAAGTACGAGAACGGCATCCTGACTTTCCATATTCCAAAGGAACAGCCGGCGGCGGTGGAGGAAAAAAAGCATTATATCCCCATTGAGGGATAGAGTCCTATCCGAAGGGGCTGTCAAGCCCCTTCGGTGGTCTGACGGCGTTCACGGTTCCCCGTCTCACCTCAGAATCTCATCTATTCTGTCACTTTCTTCCGAAGAGAAAATGATATTGTCCAGCGCCCTGCAGTTTTCCCGGATCTGCTCCGGCCTGCTGGCGCCGATCAAAACGGATGCCACTTTCCCGTCCCGCAGAATCCAGGCCAGCGCCATCTGCGTCAGGGACTGGCCCCGCTCCCTGGCAATCTCCTGCAAAGCCCTCACCTTCTCCAGTGTGTCCTCGGAGAGATCACTGCCCCGCAGAAAGGGACTTTTACCGCTTCCTGCCCTGGAATCCGCAGGAATTCCCTCAAGGTATTTGCCCGTAAGGATACCCTGGGCCAGAGGGCTGAAGGCAATGCATCCGATGCCGTTTTCATAGAGATAATCCTTTACTCCGTCCCTCTCGATCCATCGGTTCAGCATGGAATAGGAAAGCTGATTGATGATGAACGGCGTCCCCTGCTCCCGCAGAATGCGGCAAGCCTCCCGGGTCTGCTCCCGGTTGTAATTGGATATCCCCACATACAAGGCCTTGCCTGACCGCACAATCTGATCCAGAGCAGCCATGGTCTCCTCCATGGGAGTGTCCGGATCCGGTCTGTGGTGATAGAAAATGTCCACATAGTCCAGCCCCAGCCTTTTCAGGCTTTCATCCAGGCTGGTCATCAGATATTTACGGGATCCCCCGTCCCCGTAGGGGCCCTTCCACATATCATATCCTGCCTTGGTGGATATCACCATCTCTTTGCGGTAGGGCATCAGATCCGATCTCAGGATTCTGCCCATATTTTCTTCCGCGCTCCCGTATACCGGGCCATAGTTATTGGCCAGGTCAAAATGGGTAATGCCGCAGTCAAATGCCTCAAAAAGAATCTTCTTCATATTCTCCAGATCATTGACAGACCCGAAGTTGTGCCACATCCCCAGGGAGAGGGCCGGCAGCTTCAGCCCGCTTTTGCCGCATCGGTTATATGGCATCTTATCATATCTTGTCTCATCTGCTTTGTACATATTACCTCCTGGTTTCCTGATATCCGAGATTCGGCTCGGACTCCTTCTTCCCCCGGCAGCAAAACGCCTCTTCTCCCCATATCCTGTCAATTCATATAAAGTTCCGCTATATGCGCCGCCTTATCGGGAAAATCGGCTTTCAGAAACATCAGATACTGGAGCGCGCTTCCCTCATAGGGATGCGCCTCCCCCAGCAGCCCTACTTCGTAACAGTTGCGAATCACATTGATAATGCAGTTCTCCGAATGGTCCTCCTTACAATCCTTGCATTCCTTCAGAATATGGGCTATGGCCGTCTCCAGTCCGTATTCGTCATAAACCTTGAAGTCCATGGTGGGAACATGTTTCACACCGCCCGGAACCTCCCTTTTCGGCTCCCTCTGATAGTCTTTGATGCACTGTTTGGCAAAACCGATTGTGCAGCCCTTTCCCTGGCATACCCTGCACATGGCCTCACCCTTGCAGCAATTCTCCAGGTCCTCCCATACCAGTTCCGCGTTCAGACCCTTCTTATGTCCTTCTCCCATCTTTTCTCCTCCTACCATATAATAAAATTTTCATACAGGCTAGATTCTACTTTATTACACAATAGGCTTGCCTTCTTGTCAAGACATTCCAGGCAATCTTTCACCGCATGTATTTGATTTTATACATCCCACGGCAAAGCTGGCCGTTCCCGGCAGGGCCGCCTCTGTCCCGCTCTGCCCGGTTTATCAGTTCAGCCCCCGGAATCCCTTTCCTATGATCTCGCTGGAATTGAAAATGGTAATAAAAGAATGGGGCTGGGTTCGGCGCACAAAGTTCCGAAGCTGGACGGCCTGCCCCCGCTTGGTCACGGTCAGTATCATGATTTTCGCATGGTGGGAGTACGCCCCCTCCGCCCGGTAAATGGTGGCGCTGCGCCCCAGTTCCTCGCAGATATAGTCACAGATGGGCTCCGGATCGTCACAGACGATCATAAAGGCCTTACACAGGTTGATGCTCTCAATCACATTGTCGATCACCAGTGATTTGGCCAGCAGGCCCGTCAGGGAAAAGAGGCCCGTCTGAATGTCAAATACAAAGCAGGAAGCCAGCACAATGACGAAATCCACCAGGAACAGGGCGGCGCTGATGGAAAAATTGGTATGCTTTTTCAGGATCATGGCCAGGATGTCCGTCCCACCCCCGGATGCCCCGATGTTGAACAGGATTGCGGCGCTCAGGGCCGGAAGGAAGATGGCAAAGATCAGTTCCAGTACCGGCTGGGCAGTGAGGGGAGCCGTCAGGGGGAACCATTTCTCCAGAAGTTCCAGACCCACGGAGGTAAGCAGGCTGACATAGACCGTCTTGACCCCGAACTCCTTTCCCAAAAACAGAAAACCCAGTACCAACAGGGCCATATTGATGATAAAAGTATATGTGGCCGCCGAATAGTTCCACACTGCCCCCAGCACCACCGCCACGCCGGTGACGCCCCCGAAGGAAAAGTTGTTGGGAAACTTGAAAAAATGTACCCCCACCACCATAATCAGGGTTGCCGCTGTGATGACCAGATACTCCACCAATCCCCTTTTCCACTTTTTTAACTGTAAGAAGCGAAGCCTTCTCTGTAATTCCTTTTCATTATGCATTTTACTGTCCTCCGGCCTTCCCGCCGGAACCTCCTGTATGAATTCCGCATATAGCTATCAATTACTCCTGCCTGCCGGGCAAAAATGCCTGGTAGATTTCCACATGATCATAGATACAAGCCCAACTGCTGATGGAACCGACGGTAACACAGAGATACTCCCGCCCCTGATAATCCGCCGCCAGGCTGGCCGCGCAGCTTCCGGACTGGTTCACAAAACCGGTCTTGGCACACAGCACTTCCCCGTGGGTGTCCTTGTCCTCGATACGCCGCAAAAACAAATTGGACAGCAAGATCCCCTCGGGCTGCTGCTCTGTGGCAATGGATGTGGTATATTTGCGGGCCGACAACACTTTCCGGCACAGTTCATTGTCCGAAGCTGCCTTGAGAATCAAAGCCATATCATATACCGTACAATAGTGGTTTTCATCATACAATCCCACGCAGTTGGTGAAGTGGGCGCTGTCGGACAGCCCCAGCTGTTCCAGCTTTTGATTCATCAGTTCCACAAAGGCCTCCTGGGAGCCTGCCACATACTCCGCCAGCGCCAGAGCCGCGTCCGCGCCGGAAGGCAGGATGGTTCCATACATCAACTCCTCCACAGTCACCACGTCCCCCACGGAAAATCCGGCAGTGCTGCAGTCATGTATATAACTGTAATCCGTGATCTCCACAGTCATGGTGAAGGTATCCTGCAAATCCGTCACATGCTCCGCCGCCACCAGCAGGGTGAGAATCTTGGTCATGGACGCCGGATTGATGCGCCTAAAGGGCTCACGCCCCGCTATAATCTCCTCCGCTTCCACATCTATCAGTATGCCGCTGGTACTATATACGCCCCTGCCCTCCTCCGGGAATCCGACAGTATGTTCCGTGACCCGGGGCCTGAAGGTAAAAGGGACCGTCAAAGGCTTATCTTCAGAGGGCTGTTCTCCTTGCTCCTCCGATGGATTTTCCCCGGAGAGATTTTCTGCCGCAGCATTCCCCTTTCCCGGAGGCACATGCTCTCTTCCCTTCCCCGGACCCGCACCGGATATGCCGCCCGTCTGCTCTTCCTGCCCGGCGGCGCTTTCCTGCAGGTTCTCCCCGCCCGGCGTTTTTCCCTCCTCCCCGCCCGGTTCTGCCACAAGCCTTGCCAGTCCCCACACTGCCAGCCCAGCCATCACCAGCCCTCCGGCGATCAGCAGGGTCCAGCTGCGAAGCACTTCCTGCCGCCGCTTTCTCCGGCGCATCTCCAGCATGTGCTCCCTTCTCTTCTGAATCCGCCGGCGTTCCAGGGCTTCCATATCCTCCATGTCCCGGTACATCCCGTCCTCCTGCGGTTCTTCCCTCTCCCTTGTCTCCATTGTTTCCTTTTTCTCTATTTTCTCTATTACCTCAACGTTCTTCGTTATCGCTCTCCGCTCTTCCCCGTTGCCCAAGGTTTCCTCCTGATTGCCGCCCGCCGGCAGCCCTGTCCAATATAAATTTTATCTTTTATCTTGCCACCTTCGAACACTTCTTATGTGGAAGATGTTTATGTGAAATACAAACTTCTTTCATCCCCGTCCGCCGCAGCAGGGCATAACATTCCCTGGCCTGCCCCGGACTGATCTCCTCCCGGGAATAAACCGCTTTCCTGACCACTTCCAGATAGTTCTCCCAATCCTCCCGGTCGATTCCGGGGAACTGCCGTTCCAGCGCCGTCAGATACTCCTGGTCCGATCTCAGGGACAACAGCCCAGCCCGTTTGGCTCTCAGCCGCTTATACAGTCTTCTGTTCACGGCCTTCACCGCCTTCCTGGCGCTGCCGCTCTCGATCTCTGTCCTAAGTCTCTCCCACCAGGCGCCTCTGTGGCGGCGCAGTCCGGCCGCCGCCAGCCATGCGGCTCCCACCGCCGCCCCAAATCCCAACAGCGCCAGGACCACATGGCTCACCCGCAGGCTGCCGTTCTGTCCGAAAACAGCCCAGCCGCCCTCCCCGGCAAAGCCCCAGCCCTCCTCTGCGCCCTGGACGGCAGAACTGCCCATGACGGCAGGTCCGGCGGCGGGAAGCCCGGGGGATCCAGCCCTGTCTCCCGCTGCAGGCTCCTCCGCCTGAGAAGAGTTCCCGGGGAATGCGGAAGGAGCAGGAGTGGCTTCCGCCTGCTGCCCCCTGTCTTCAGAGAGAATGGAATCCCTTTCCTCCGGCAGTTCGCCTTCCGGCGTCTTGGGAAGATCCCACTGCTCCTGCCCGGAGAGGGCATACGATGCCCCCCCATAGCCCGGTGTCATCTCCACGGGCATCCATCCCACTTCCTCCAGCCAGATTTCCACCCAGGCATGGGCGGCATCATCCTTTACACTGGCGCTGTAACCCTCCTGGGTCTGCCGGAACTGACGGGGCTGCACCACATAGCCGGACACCAGGCGGGCGGGTACTCCCAGGCTGCGCAGAAGCAGTGCGCCTGCAGTGGCGAAATGCATACAATATCCCCGCCGGTTCTCTCCCAGAAAAAACGCCACCGGATCCATACCTCCGGGCAGACTGACCGGGTCCATGTCATAGCGGGCCCGGCTCTGAAGTTCCCCGGCCACCAGATTCCCCAACTGCAGCCGGGCCAGATTCCGCGCCGCCGTCTCCCCCTGCTCCAGAACCTCCTGCCATGCCCGGCAGGCAGCAGATTGCTCTATTTGCTTGACCATATCGGTCAGTTCCGATATATCTCCGGGAACGCCCAGGTATTTTTCCGATACATAGCTTTGATACCATGCATAAAAACGCCGGGCATCCAAACTCCGGGTTCCATATTCTTCCAGGGGCACCTGGCCCGGAGCATATCCTTCAAAACTCAGACTTTCAAGGCTCCGGGCCTTTTCCACCAGATAATCCCCCCGAAGCCGGCACAGCCCCCGGGTTGTTTCCAGGTCCGCCCCATAGGGCAGGCAGGCGGCGCTGTCCCGCTGCCCCGTATATTGCAGCAGATACTCCACCCGCTCCCCGGCTCCCTGCTCCGGGCTTCCCAGCGCGGCCAACAACAGCGCCGCCTCCCCACCGCTCATGCCCTGTCTGCGGCAGGCCCTGTCAAATGCCGTCTCTCCCCTCTCCCAGGAGCCGTCCCGATATTCTACCCCATAATATCTTCTCAGATACAGATTCTCCTGGGGCAGGCGGCTGACCGTAACAGTCAACATCTCCCGGTGAGTATACTCCGGCTTCTGATTATCCAACCGTCCCTCATCGGTCCACACCAGCAGGGACCGCCAGTCGAAGGTCTTAAGCTCCGCTTCCACCTGGTTCTGAAAAGCCTGCAGCCGGTCATGGGACAGACACACCCAGGAGGCCGGACCCGAAAACACCCGGGCCGTCAGAGGCAGCAGTACCGCCAGCAGACCCGCCAGCGCCAGCGCAGGCACCGCCTGAAATTCCCTGTGGCAGTCCAGATGCAGCCCCAACAGGCCGACGGCAAACAGGCAGGCCAGTCCCGGCCAATCCGGCGTCAGCCCCACTGTCATCTCCGCTGTCAGCACCACCATCGGCAGAAGCAGCATCACAGACCGTTTCCGCCACAGGGCGGAGAGGGTTTGCAGCAGCACCGCCGCCACGGCCAGCAGCAGCCCCCAGGCTTCCTGCTGCCAGGCGGCGGTTCCCAGGAGTGTCTTCCTGATTTGGAAAGAAGTCATGAAATAGCGATTCCATTGATCCAGATAAAGCTGTGCCAGTCCCCGGAAGCCCCCCGCCAGTTCCCCGGTCCAGTCCCGGTAAAAATAATAGCAGCCCAGAAAAAAGGCCAGCAACAGCACAAAACTCCCCAGCCGGCGCAGCATGGGCTTTCCCGCGGCGTACCATGCCTCGTTCCAGGCCACCGCCGCCGGCATAGTCAGTACTGCCGTCCACAAAAAGCCAAGCCGCCCCTCCTGGGACAGAGGTCCAAAACAATTCTCCGCCATCTCGGAAGCAGCAAAAAGAAGCAGCAGGCCCAGTAACGACGCATACAGAATGTACAGGGCCAGAAGCCATCCCCTCATCTGCCTGCTTTCTTTTTTTCCGGCATTTTGGCTTTTATGCCAGCTGATCCTGAGCCTTCCGCCCCCCATGTTCCCCACTCCGTTTCTTATTAGAGTATCCCTTACAGCAGCAACTCCAGCTCTCCCAGTTCCCGCTCCAGTGCCGATGCCTTCAGGCGCAGAATCTCCCGGCCGTCCACCTGGAGGCTGGGGCCGTCCCCCACCCGGATACAGTACAGCAACGGCTCCCCACTGTATTTTTCCCGGTACCGCTCCCGGATATCCGGCATATTTCCCGGGCTTCGCTCCCGCACCAGATGCAGCAGAGCCTCATAATAGCTTTCCTCGTCGTCCACCCTGACTCTCACCAGGTCCTTCGCGTCCCCGCCATACCAGGCCACATAATGGGGACATTCCCGGTCCATCAGGCAGAAGGACAGACTGGCCACACACTGCAGCCGGGCCTCCGGGGTGCCGCCGGATGTCTCCACCAGCACCGCCACCGGGCAGCCCCTGGGCATACTGTTCTCCCGCACCAGCAGTTCGTCCGCCTTAGCGCTGAGTTTCCAATGAATGTTCCGCAGCTTGTCCCCGTCCCGAAAAGGACGCAGCTTCAAGGTCTCGCTGGCATCGCTGCCGCTGCGCAGGGAGTCGTACACCTCCGCGTCCCCCGCGAAATTGCGTACCGCCTCGGACAGCTGTATCCCCATGGGGTAGATTTTGGGCAATACCGCCAGGACGGCGCTCTCCGTCCTCACCGCCCGGCGGCAGTCCATGCAGAACAGGCCCGTCATATCATAGATTCTGGCCTTTCTCAGCCGCACTTCGTAGCCCCCGGGCTCCGCCACGGACAGTAAGCCCGTGAGCCGCCGCTGTCCGGCCTGGCCCGCCTGGAGGATAGTCCCCCGGGCAATGTCTTCCCCCGACAGCCATTGACGCCGGGCGCGGCCGCCTCCTTCCCGGCTGACGGCTGCCTGCACCCGAATCCGCCCATAACAGCCCCGATATCGGTATCCGGCCCGTACCCGGAGACAGATCGGCTCCTTTTGGTCCGTCATGAGGGGCAGCATGTCCAGGGCAATCTGCAATCCCTTTCTCTCATACAGCAGATAGCCCAAGGACAGAGCCGTCAGAATCAGCTGGACACAGCCCAGCAGCGCGATTCCCGGGTTCTCATACAGGGACGCGATATAAAAGCAGGCGGCTGCCAAAAGCAGCGCTGACAGAAAACGTCCCATATCTTAATTCCTCATATAGGAGACCGGCTGCTTCTCCTGCTGCAAAATCTGATCCAACACGGCCTCCGCCGTCACATGGGCCACCCTGGCCCTGGTTCCAAGCTGGAGCCTGTGGACCGCCACATCCGGGAAAACAGCCGCCACATCTTCCGGGATCACATAGCCCCTGCCCTGCAGAAAGGCCCTGGCTCTGACCATGCGGGTACAGGCGATGGTACCCCTGGGGCTGACTCCCAGTTCCACATAGCCGTTTTGCCTCGTGGCCTCCGACAGCCGCACAATATATTTATAAATATTGTCATGTATAAAAACCCGCTCTACCAGGTTCTGGAGTTCCAGCAGTTCCTGAACCCCAATCACCTGCTTCACCTCCTGGAGACGGCCCCGCAGGCTCCTCCCCCTGGCGATCTCCACCTCATCCTCCGGGGCCGGATATCCCATCCGCATGGTTATCATAAAACGGTCAAGCTGAGAATCCGGCAAAAGCTGGGTACCTGCGCTTCCCTTGGGATTCTGGGTAGCCATTACAATAAAAGGTGCGGGTACCGGGTGGCTCTCACCGTCCACGGTGACCACCCCCTCCTCCATGACCTCCAGCAAAGCGGACTGGGTCTTGGGAGAGGTACGGTTGATTTCGTCCGCCAGGAACAGATTGCACATCACCGGGCCCGGATGGTAGGAAAAAGTCCCCTTGTCCTTATGGTACATGGAAAAGCCCAGTATGTCCGAAGGCTGCACATCCGGGGTAAACTGTACCCGTTGGTTCTCCAGCGCCATGGCACGGGAAAAAGCCACGGCCAGAGTGGTTTTCCCCACCCCGGGCACGTCCTCGATCAGGATATGGCCCCCTGCCAGTATGGCGGAAAACGCCTTTTCCACACATGCGTCTTTTCCCTTCACCACGGTCCTTACTTCCCGCAGTACCTCCTGCGACCTGTCATAGGCCGCTCTGGCCTGCCTGTTCCTCTCTGTGCGAATCCCGTCCATTCTCTTCCCTTTCCCGCCGCCCGGCCAGGACCGGCGGTCCCTCTTTTTTCGGCGTTACTCCCAGTATAAACGATCTCTTTGCAGGAAAGCAACCGCCTTATGTAAATCTTAAGAATCAAAAGAGACATCCCTGCCCCCCGGCAAGGGATGTCCCTGCTTCATGCCCTAAGCGTTGTCCTTATTTTCCAGATGGTCATAGCTTATCTTAAGATCCTCAAATGCCTGGCGCTCTATGCGGAAGCACTCCAGCAGCTTGGGATTGAACTTGCCGCACTCTCCCTCGGTGATCATGCGGAACGCCTCTTCCTTGGGAAAGGCGTCCTTGTAGACCCTCTCATTAACCAGCGCGTCATACACATCCGCAATGGACACAATCTGAGCCGCAATGGGAATATCGTCCCCCACCAGACCGTCGGGATAGCCTCTGCCGTCAAATTTTTCATGATGGTGACGACAGATCTGGTAACTGATCTTGCCGTACTCGTCATCCCAGGCGTTTCGGATGTTCTGCAGAATCTCACTGCCCCGGCTGGTATGGGTTTTCATGCAGGCAAACTCCTCGTCCGTGAGCCGCCCCGGCTTCAGCAGGATATTGTCGGGAATGGCAATCTTGCCCACATCGTGCAATGCGCTGGCGGACACGATGATGTCGATCTTATCCTGATCCAGACCATATTCCGGGTAGTTCTCCGCCAGGCGCCGGGCCAGGATCCGGGTATACCCCTTTACCCGGTTGATATGCTCGCCGCTCTCAAAATCACGGTACTCCACCACGGTACCCAATATTTCAATGATATTGGTATTGCTCTTCTTCAGTTTGTCAGCCTGGGAGCGCAGCAGTTTGTTCTGTTCCCGCAGCACCGTGGTCTGCTCCTGTACCTTATCTTCCAGATTCCTCTGGTACTGGAACAGATTCACCACGTTCCGCACCCTCTTTTTTACCAGAGCATTGTCAAAGGGCTTGCGGATAAAGTCGGAAATATGGTAATCAAAGCATTTCCTTTCCGCTTTCACGGAAGTCTCGCCGCTGATGATCAGAACCGGAATCTTCTCGATCCAGCCCTTCTCCTGCATCACTTCCAGCACGGCGAAGCCGTCCACCTCCGGCATCATCAGATCCAGCAGTACCACCGCCAGTATCCCCTGCATCTTCTCTATCATCTCAAGGGCCATGCGGCCGTTCTCCGCCGTCTCCACACGGTATTCTTCACCCAGGATCTCCGTCAGGATCTCCCGGTTAATCTCCATATCGTCTACTACCAAAACTGTATTCTGCATACTTTTTTCTTAATCCTTTCCCGCCTTTCATACTTAAATGTTCTGCATTTCCCCTGTCACACATGACTGGCGCTCCATGGACAGCCCAGCCGTCCGTTCCCTTTATCCTTCCTCCGCCTGTAATTTCTTTATGGCCTCCAGGGTGGCTTCGTAATCCGCCAGCACCGCTGCCAGCAAGGGCTCCACCTTGTCCGAGTAATTGCCGTCCCTGAGTTCCTCACACAGTTCGGAACTGGAGGCCCCCAGTCTGGTGATGCTCAGATTGGCGCATACCCCCTTTAGATTATGCGCCATTCGGAAAGCCGTGTTATAATCTTTCGCCTCCAGGGAAGTCTTAAGTTCCTCCATATCCCTGGCGTCCGCGAACTTGTACAGGAACTTCTTGACCAGCTTTTCGGTCATCAGGCGTCCAAGCACATCCTCATAATCCGCACCCATCAATTCGTAACATTCCTTTGTTGTCATATGTCCTCTCTTTCCATAGCCCCTTTGCGCCACGGCCTTATCCCGGCCCGCCGGAAATATAATATATGATAAAGTGCTATACCGCTTATATTCTACAATATACAATGGAAAATGTCCATATTCTTTTTACGGATATCTGTGAAATCACAGACTCCGATATTTCCCCGGCGAGACTCCGAAGGTCCTCTTAAAATTGCGCAGAAAGGAGGAGTAATCCGTAAAGCCCGCCTCCTGCCAGACCTCCGTTACTCCCCTGCCCCGGGACAATTCTTCGCCTGCCCGGATCAGGCGTTTGTTCAGCACAAAATTGTGCGCCGTCACGCCGGTCTGTTCCTTGAATTTGCGCAGAAAATGATACTTGCTCATATGCACATGGCCCGCCAGTTCCTCCAGGGTGATCTTCTCCCGGATATGCCGGTCGATATATTCCGACACCTGCTCCACCATGGGGTGAGACACCATGTCTTTCCGGGAAAATCCATACTCCCGGCGCAGACACAGCACATTCAGATAGCCGAAAAACAGAGTCAGGTATCCCCGGTCCAGCGCCTGCTTGGCCTCCGGTACAGGCACGTCCGGCAGTTCCGCCATGGCCAGCTTCAGCAGATATCCCCGCAGCATCTCCTCATAATAGATGGGAAAATGATAGGCGCGGGAACCCGGTCCCCGGAAGCAGGCACTCAGGTCCATGCCCTCCCCGGAAAGGCCCTGCAGCATCTCCCGGGTCACCCAGAGGATGATGCGCCGGGAGGAGTCGTGCTTTTTTTCCACAAAATGATACTTGTGCATCACATTACAATCGATGAGCAGCATGTCCCCCTTTTTCATATGATAGGTCTGGTTCTCCAGCATGGAGGAGTACTCCCCCTCCAGCACATAGATCACCTCATAAAAACTGTGGTAATGAAAAGTGATGGCCCCCAGCGGCGCGCCCTGCTTCTCATAGACTTCATAACCCTCCCGGATCATATATTGCCGCTCATCCGTGGCCTCCAACTGATGCAGCTTTGTCTCCTGCATGGCAATCCTCCCCTTTCAACCTGATTACTTATTTTTCATTTGACGACAGATAAGGCAGCGGAAATACTTTTATGCCGCCTGCATGTTCTCCCCGCTTTCATGGACACACTATAGCAGCGGAAAGACATCCCATTTATTTAGAATAAAGCAATTTTTGCTCTTTTTCAAGCAATATATGGTCTTTTCATGCATTTCCGTATTGTCTATAATAGAGACAACAAAATCTATTCCAAACAGGAGGGTTACATTTATGCAGATGACATTGCGCTGGTACGGCAGCAAGTACGACACGGTAACGCTGAAGCAGATCCGCCAGATTCCCGGCGTCACCGGAGTGATCTCCACCCTGTACGGCACCGCCCCGGGGGAAGCCTGGGAGCTGGAGGACATCCTGGCTCTGAAAAAGGAGATCGAGGATGCGGGCCTTCAGCTTGCGGGCATCGAGAGCGTGAACATCCACGATGCCATCAAGGTAGGCACGCCGGACCGGGAACGGTATATCGACAATTATATCACCACCCTGGAGCGGCTGGGGCAGGCGGACATCCATATGGTATGCTACAATTTCATGCCCGTATTTGACTGGACCCGCACGGAACTGGCCCGGATGCGTCCCGACGGCTCCACCGTGCTGGCCTACACCCAGGAGGCCGTGGACGCCCTGGATCCCGAGAAAATGTTTGAATCCATCGCCGGCGACACCAACGGCACGGTGATGCCCGGCTGGGAGCCGGAGCGCATGGCCCGGATCAAGGATCTGTTCGCCATGTACAAGGACGTGGACGATGAAAAGCTCTTTGCCAATCTGCAGTATTTTCTGGAGCGGATCATGCCCACCTGCGACAAATACGACATCAACATGGCCATCCACCCGGACGACCCTGCCTGGAGCGTATTCGGTCTGCCCCGCATCATCATCAACAAAGCCAATATCCTGCGGATGACCCAGATGGTGGACAATCCTCACAACGGCGTGACTTTCTGCTCCGGCTCCTATGGCACCAACCTGGAGAACGACCTGCCGGATATGATCCGCTCCCTGAAAGGCCGTATCCATTTTGCCCATGTGCGGAACCTGAAATTCAATTCCCCTACGGATTTCGAGGAATCTGCCCATCTGTCCAGCGACGGCACCTTTGACATGTATGAAATCATGCGGGCCCTGTACGACATCGGCTTTACGGGTCCCATCCGCCCCGACCACGGACGCATGATCTGGGATGAAGTGGCCATGCCCGGTTACGGCCTGTATGACAGGGCCCTGGGAGCCACCTATCTGAACGGGCTGTGGGAAGCCATCGAAAAGCAGCACAGAAAGTAAACGAATGCCCGCAAAGGGCCCGCAAAAGGGCCCAAAGGCAATTAATCAGGAAGAGAGGGAAAAATGGAACTGACAAGAAAGAGCATACAGGAACAGCGGGAAGCCTTCCTCCAGGCAGGCTACCGCCTTCCGGAATTTGACTATGACAAGGTAAAGGCCGCCACCGAAGCCTCCCCCGCCTGGATCCACTTCGGGGCAGGCAATATCTTCCGGGCCTTCCAGTGCAATCTGCTGCAAAACCTGCTGAACCAGGGGGCAGTGGACACCGGCCTCATAGCCGTGGAGGGTTTTGACTACGAAATCATTGAAAAGATGTACTGGCCCCATGACAATCTGTCCATCCTGGCCACCCTGAAAGCCGATAACACGGTAGAAAAAACCATTGTGGGAAGCATCATGGAATCCCTGGTGCTGGACAGCGCCAACCAGTCCCAGTATCAACGGCTGAAGCAGATTTTTGCCGCCCCTTCCCTGCAGATGGCCAGTTTCACCATCACGGAGAAGGGATATGCCCTGACAGACGCCAAGGGCAATGTGCTGCCCGCCATCGCGGCGGATTACACCAAGGGGCCGGGCCAGGACGGAGGCCAGGCTCCGGACAGCTACCTGGGCAAGGTGGTGTCCCTGCTTTACCATCGCTATGTGAGCGGCAAAAAACCCATCGCCATGGTGAGCATGGACAACTGCTCCCACAACGGGGATAAGCTGGCCGCCGCCGTATGGGCTTTCGCCGATGCCTGGTGCGGGAACGGACTGGCCGAGGGCGGTTTTGCCGCCTATGTGAGAGATCCCAAAGCCGTGTCCTACCCCTGGTCCATGATTGACAAGATCACCCCCAGGCCGGACGCCAAGGTGGAGGAGATGCTGAACCGGGACGGCATACAGGGCCTGGATGCCGCCATTACCAGCAAAAATACCTATGTGGCCCCCTTTGTCAACGCGGAGGAATGCGAATACCTGGTGATCGAAGATCATTTCCCCAACGGCAGACCGGCACTGGAAAAAGGCGGCGTGATCTTCACGGAGCGGGAGACCGTGGACAAAGTAGAGAAGATGAAGGTCTGCACCTGCTTAAATCCCCTGCACACCACCCTTGCCATCTACGGCTGCCTGCTGGGTTATACGCTGGTGTCCGAAGAGATGAAAAACCCGCTGCTGAAGCGTTTTGTGGAGATCATCGGCTATCGGGAGGGCCTGCCCGTGGTGGTGGATCCGGGCATTCTGGATCCCAGAGAGTTCATCGACACCGTGGTCAATGTGCGCATTCCCAACCCCTTTATGCCCGACGCCCCCCAGCGCATCGCCACCGACACTTCCCAGAAGCTGGCGATCCGCTTTGGCGAGACCATCAAGGCTTACCAAAAGCGCTCTGATCTGGACCCGGCGGATCTGAAGCTGATCCCCCTGGTGTTTGCGGGCTGGCTGCGTTACCTGATGGCTGTGGACGACCAGGGCAAGCCCTTCACCCCCAGCAGCGATCCCCTGCTTCAGGCCGCCACGGCCTATGTGGCGGACTACAGGCTGGATGCATCCCCCAAGGACCTGTCCCGCTTAGATCCCCTGCTGTCCAATGAGAAAGTCTTTGGCGTGGATCTGAAAGAGGTTCACATGGACGAACTGGTCAAGGAGTATTTCGCCGAGTTGTCCGCCGGCGTGGGAGCCGTGACGGCAACACTGGAAAAATACGTAAAATAAAAAGGGGAAGCATTCCCCAGACAGAAAGAAGGCAGGAACTCCGACAAGTTTTCCTGCCTTCTCCGTCTATATACCTCCGTGCGGGGCCGGGAAGCTGCCGCTCTCCACGGAAAAAGAATTCTCTTCCTTATGCGGGAGCGTCCCCCTCCGCCGCGAAGAAGAATACGCCGATGGCTCCGGGCCCGATATGGGTCCCGATGGTACCGCCCACAGGGGTGGAATCCAAATGATCCACATGTCCTTCCCACAGTGCCCGGCTGTCCTCCACATATTTTCTCAGCATATGATCGTCCAGGCCGGTGTAGCCCAGATAGTAGGGCATGGAAAAGTCCACGCCGCCGGCCTTCCCGATCTCCTGTACCAGCAGATTGCTGCCGTTGCGGGAGCCCCGGGCCTTGCCCAGCATGGCCACTTCGCCGTCCACCACGGAGATCACGGGCTTGATGGACAGCATCCCGCCCACCATGGCCACGGACTTGGAGATGCGGCCTCCTTTTTTCAGATATTCCAGCGTATCCAGCAGGGCCAGGAGGCGAATTCTTTTCCGGGCCTGCTCCAGTTCCGCAGCAATCTCCTTTGCCGCCATCCCCTGGTCCTTCAGCCGCAGAGCGTAATCCACCAGACATCTCTCCCCCAGGGTGGCGTTCAGACTGTCCACCACAAACACCTGTCCCTGATATTCCCCGGCTGCCATGCAGGCGCTCTGATAGGTGCCCGACAGCTTTCCGGAAATGGTGATCACCACCACCTGCTCCCCGGCCTCCACCGCCTCTTTGTAGACCTGCTCAAACTCATAGGGCGGGATCTGGCTGGTCTTGGGCAATTCCTCCGATTCAATCAGCATCTCGTAAAACTGCCTATGGGTCAAATCCACTCCGTCCTGAAATTCTTTTTCTCCAAAATATACATGCATGGGCAGAATCGTCAGGTCTGCCCGGGGGGAAGCCCCCATATTCCGGGGAATGTCCGCCCCCGAGTCCGTAATGATCCGTATGCTCATCTTTCTTCTCCTATAAATACTTTGAATCTCAAACTGTCTGGAGCATACCATATGTTCCCGGGAATGTCAAGAAAATCCGCGAAACCATCGCCCCGGCGCTCTCACTTCCGTGGAATTCTCCGGGAAAATGGGCCATTGGCTGTTGTAGGGCAGAACAAATTATGTTAAAATATGTTATTATATGGTAAGCCCCCAGAGGAGGAAAAAAGATGCAGGAGATCCAGTGGAACAAACGGTTTAATATCGGTGTAGAAGTCATAGACAAGGCCCACCAGCGGCTGTTCTCCATCATTGGGAAGCTGGTCAGCCTCAACGAGGACGCCACCAAGCAGCAGCACGCCTGCCGGGAAGGTATTAAGTTTTTTAAGAGTTATACCCTGAAGCATTTTGTGGAAGAAGAGGCGTACATGAAGTCCATCGGTTACAGCGAGTACGCCATGCACAAGAGTCTCCATGACAATATGCGGGACAACACTCTCCCCGCCCTGGAAAGGGAACTGGAGGAAGAGAATTATTCCACAGAAGCCGTCCAGCATTTCCTGGGGCTATGCATCGGCTGGCTCAACGGACATGTCATGGTGGAGGATTACGCGATCTCCGGCAAAACATCCCATAAGTGGATACATCAGGCTTCGGATGACGAGACGGCCTCCCTGGAAAAAGCCGTTTTACAGGCCCTGCGGCAGCTGTACCGTGTGGATGCGGAACTGGTCAGCCTGCGCTATGGGGGGGAGGACTTCACTTCCGGCAATGCGCTGTGTTACCGCCTGACCTATCTTACCCAGAACGAACGGAAACGCCAGGTCTTTTTCCTGTACGAAGAGAAGCTGGTGCTCCATCTGCTGGGCCGGCTGTTGGGACGGCAGATTCTGCGTGTAGACAAGACCGTGGTTCATGCCATAAAGGCCCTCTCTCTAAAATTCATAGAATGCGTGCGGGCCCATTTTGAACTGCCGGACCAATACCGGCTCCACAAGGAGGATATCTTAACCTTTGAACAGCTTGTTCGGACCTTTGACAAAGAGTACCCTCCCTATAGCCTGCTGTTCCATGTGGAGAAAATGGGATATTTTGGCTTTTGCGTCAGATAGGATCCTCTCTTTTATATCCCCGCCTGCTTACATAGATCCAGCAGACAGCATTTGTCACAGGAAGGCCTGGTGCGGGCGGTGCAGACATCCCGGCCATGGTTTACCAGCCTGTGGCAGAAATCGCTGCCTTCCTGGGGCGGAATCAGCTTCCACAGTTCCTTTTCCACCTTGGCCGGCTCCTTGATCCCGTCCACCAGGCCCATGCGGTTCACCAGCCGGATACAGTGGGTGTCGGTGACGATGGCAGGCTTGCCGAACACATCCCCCATGATCAGATTGGCGCTCTTTCGGCCCACACCGGGCAGAGCCAGCAATTTGTTGAAATCATCGGGCACTTTTCCGCCGTACTCATCCCGCAGCATCTTCATACAGGCGCTGATGTCCCTGGCCTTGCTGTTGCCCAGGCCGCAGGGATGCACAATGCGCTCAATCTCTTCTACGGGAGCCTGGGCCAACGCATCCACATCCGGGAATTTCTCATATAGCTTCTCCACCACCACATTGACCCTGGCATCCGTGCACTGGGCTGCCAGCCGCACGCTCACCAGCAGTTTCCATGCCTGGTCATAGTCCAGGGAACATTCGGCCTGGGGATATGCCTTCTTCAATCTCTCAATAATTGCCAAAGCACGTTGTTTCTTTGTCATAAGTTCTCCTCTTCTGAAGGGCTGCCCCTCATCGGCGCGAACCGTCTGATTTCCTTTCCCGAAAAGAGCAGGCCCGTTATCAGGGCTGCCCGGCCCCTGCCAGTTCGTAATAAAATATGTACTGCTGCAATACTCCCTGGCAGCCCTCATAGCGCTTCATGGGAAAGCCTTTTTCATAATGGGCCTCCATGGCCTGCCGGATATGGGTGTCCACTGGAAACGCCTCCAGGTGGTGCAGGGCAAACAGACAGATACAGTCCGCTACTTTTCCCCCCACACCGAACAGCTTCAGCAGCTCCTCCCGGGCTTTTGGATAAGGGAGCAGACGCACCGCTTCCAGATCCCATTCCCCCTCCGCCACGGCTCTGGCGGTACGCACCACATATTTGCTGCGGTAACCCAGGTTACAGGCCATCAGCCCGTCCTCGGGAAGGTCCGCCAGCGCCTGGGGCGTGGGAAAGGCAAAATATTCCCCGCCCCGGCTGTTTTCCAGCTTCTCCCCATAGGCCCTGCAGATAGTATCAATACATCTGCGGATCCGCTGAATATGGTTCTGCTGGGAAATCAGAAAGGAAACGATCATCTCCCACAGATCCTGCCGCAGGATCCGGATTCCCGCTCCGAATTCTGCCGCGCTTCTCAGATAACTGTCACCCGGAGCGATCTTTCCCAGGTAGGAAGTGTAATCCGCTTTCAGGTCGAAATACCTCTCCCAGAAGTCCCGGAATTCTGCCTCTTCACAGTAAAAAACGCATCTCTCTCCCTGCTGTTCCATCTCCAGATAATGTCTCCCGGCAATGACGCTGAACCGATTTTCCGCCGCCTCATTCATGCGGAAGCACTGCCCCGAGCGGCAGATTTGTGCCAGATTAAAATTGTCCGCCTTAAACTCAATCATATGTATGTTCCCTGCCTTCTCTGCCCGCAGCCTGCCCCGGCCATATTCCCGGTTCCTCTCTTTTCGGTTCCGCCTCCTGTGAATCTACTGGCTTTCGGTTCCTCACTCCTGCACCAACTGCAAATCATACAGCTTCTTATAAAGCCCTTCCTGGGCCAACAGTTCCTGATGACTGCCGGATTCCCTGATGCGGCCGTGATGCAGGACAATGATCTTGTCCGCGTGCTGTATGGTGGACAGGCGGTGCGCCACCATTATGGTGGTGCGGTCCTGCATCAGCGCGGCCAGGGCCTGGGTGATCAGACTTTCCGTCTCAGTGTCGATATTGGCTGTGGCCTCGTCCAGCACCAGGATCCGCGGCTCGTAAGCCAGGGTACGGGCAAAGGAAATCAACTGCCGCTGCCCTGCGGACAGGGTACTGCCCCGTTCCGTCACCGGTGCGTCATAAGTTCCGGGCATTTTCTCGATAAAAGTGTCCGCATGAACCGTCCGCGCCGCCCGGATCACATCCTCCCGGCTGATGGCCTCATTGTCCAGAGAGATATTCCCTTTGATATCCCCGGTAAACAGGAACACGTCCTGCTGTACCTGGCCGATGGCCCGCCGCAGTTTAGCCTTGTCGATCTGCCGGATATCCACGCCGTCGATCAGGATCTCCCCCTTCTGGATGTCAAAATACCGGCCGATCAGATTCAGGATGGAGGTTTTGCCCGCTCCGGTGGCGCCCACAAAGGCCACCTTCTCTCCGGGATGAATCACAAAACTCACATCTTTTAAGATATAATCTTCCTTCTCATAGGCAAACCACACATGCTTAAACTCAATGCGCCCCTGAATATCCACGGGCAGAGGCGCAGGCGGGTTCACGATCTGCGGCTCCTCATCCAGTATGGAGAAAACCTTCTCCGCGGAGGCCAGGGAGGACTGCAGCGTGCCAAACTGCTCCGCAAGTTCCTGAATGGGCTCGAAGAAAGAACTGATATAGGTGATAAAGATAAACAGCGTCCCCAGAGACAGGCTGCCTCCCAGCACCGAATAACTGCCGGTCCCGATCACAATCACCATGGCCACGATGGACAGAAAATAAATGCTGGGACGGAAGATGGCAAAGGTCATGACCTCCCGCCAGTTGGCCCGAAACAGTTCCCGGGACTTACACTCAAACTCCTCATACTTTTCCTGCTCCCGTACAAATACCTGAATCAGTCTCATGCCGGAGATATGTTCGGAGAGAAATGTATTCAGCTCCGTGATTTTGTTGCGGGTAATCTTGTAGGCTTTCCGGGAGTAAAAACGGAACACAAAGGTGAGCACTCCCACCACCGGCAGCAGCGCAAAGGACACCAGAGTCATCCGCACGCTGATGGACAGCATCACCACCGCATAACCCAGGATTTTTACCACATTTTTAAAGAGCCGCACCAGAATCGTGGTAAACAGTTCATTCACTGCCTCGGTGTCATTGCTCACCCGGGTCACCAGTTTTCCCACCGGTGTGGTATTGAAGAAACTCAGGGAAAGACTGTGAATATGGGAAAAAACCTGTTCCCGCATGCGGAAGATGATATTCTGCCCCATCTTCTGGAGCATCCAGGTATCCACCGCGTTCAGCACAAAGCCCAACAGCATCATGAGCAAATACAGCCCCGCCGCATACAGAATCCCGGTAAAATCATAGCGGCGCAGCGCTTTTAACTGCTCCCTGTCCAGGCAGGGGGCCCCTGCGTCCACATAGGATTGAACCAGTTCCGTGCCGCCTTCCGCCAGGGCCAGACTCTCCTCGGCGGTCAATCCCTCCGCCATGTAATAGCGGTCCCCGTAGAGAAAAAGCTGGTAATAACCGGAAAGCTGATCCCTTTCCGGCAGGCTGCCCTGGAACTGACCGCTCTGCCGTTCCACTCTGGACAGCCAGAGATCTCCATAGGGCACGGCCCCCTCCTCCCCTTTTTCCGCTACCCGGAAAGGCTGGTAATAGCCGTTGATATAATCGTCTATGGCGTCACCGATGATAATGGGACGATACAGCTCCACCACGATGATAAACAGCACCAGTATGGTAGCTGCAGTCATGGTCCACTTATGAGGCTTCAGATAAGTCAATAGTCTGCGCATGTCATTCCGCCTCCTTTCCTGTTGCCCGGTCCTTCTCCGAGACATGCTGTGTGATCCCGCCTTCTTCCGACCCAGAACCTTCTCTGCATATCTCCTGTCCCTGGGGCTTCACGGCCCGGCCAGGCTCCTGATCCACTCCCGCCGGGGGCATATTCCCCGCCTCCTGTTCGGAAAGATGGGGCTCGTCCTGATACTCCCGGTGCAGCGCAGCCCTCTGCTCGCCCATGGCCGCCTCCAGCTGCTGCTTCTCAAACATCTCGTAATATATCCCCTTCTGTTCCATGAGCCGGGTGTGGTTGCCCACTTCCTCCGCCCTGCCCTCTTCCAGCACCAGGATCACATCCGCATGCTGAATCGTGGAGATGCGGTGGGCAATCAGAATCGTAGTCTTGCCCCTGCGGTTTTCCTGCAGATTTCTAAGCAGCTGTTCCTCGGTGTCCGTATCCACTGCGGAAAGCGCGTCATCCAGAATCAGGATGGGAGCATCCTTCATCAGCGCCCTGGCAATGGAACTTCGCTGCTTCTGCCCGCCGGAGAGAGTCACCCCCCGCTCCCCCACCATAGTGTCATACTTGTCGGGAAATTCCATGATACTGTCATGGATGCAGGCCGCTTTGGTGGCGGCTACGATCCGATCCATGTCCTGCCCCTCCACGCCAAAGGCAATATTGGCTTTCAGGGTATCGGAAAACAGAAAATTGTCCTGTGGCACATAGGCGATCTGCCGCCGCAGTTCTTTCAGAGGAATGCTGTTGATATCCCTGCCGTCCAGCAGGATCATACCCTGGTCCGTGTTATACAGGCGCAGCATCAGGTTGACCAGTGTGGATTTGCCGCTGCCGGTGCGCCCGATAACAGCCAGAGTGGTACCCGCCGGAATCTCCAGGCAGACATCCCGCAGATCCGGCTGAAGCGCTCCCCTGTGGGTGTAAGTCAAATGGGAAAATGTGATCTGTCCTGTCAGGGAGGGCTGTTTGCCCCGCCGGGTTTCCGCCTCCAGACGATCTTTGGCCAGGGCTGCGGACTTTCCTCTGCCGGCTCCCTGCTGCCCGGAGGACTTCTCCTCCTCCGAAAGCAGATCCCGTACCCCGGGTTCCTCCTCCATGACGGCCCGCACCCGTTTGATGGAAGCGCCGCCCTGGGCAAATGTGTTGATGGCTTCTCCGCAGGCCAGCATGGGCCATACCAGCATATTCACATACTGATGGAAAGCCACAAAGCGCCCTAGGGTAATCTCCCCCACAATGGCCAGATAGCCGCCATAAATCAGAGTCACCAGACTGCTGATGCCGATAAACACTTCCAAAAGGGGCATGACCACTGCCTGCAGCCGCACCAGGCTCAGATTCTTCTCCCGGGTTTTCTCATTTGCTTTTGTAAAGGCTTTCAGCTGGGCCTGTTCCCTGACAAATGCCTTGATCACCCGAATCCCCGAAAAACTCTCTTGTACATAGTCCGTCAGATCCGACACCGCCTCCTGGCGTTCCATATATCTGGCATGAATTACTTTTCCATAGTAAACGGTGCCCACGCAGATCACCACCATGGGAATCAGCGCCAGCAGCGTCAGCTTCACATTCACATACACCATCATCTGCCCGATGACCATTACCGTCATCACCGTGGCGTCAAAAGCGGAGATCACCGCCATGCCGATGGCCATGCGGATAGCGTTTAAGTCACTGGTAAAACGGGTCATCAGATCGCCGGTCTTGTTCTCGTTGAAGTAGTCCACGCTCATCTTCTCCAGATGGGCAAACATGTCATTGCGCAGTTCCTTCTCGATCTTCCTGGCGGAGCCAAACAGAAAATACCTCCAGAGGAAGCGCCCCACAGCCAGAGTCAGGCCCAGCAGAAGCAGGCCCAGCAGACAGTTCTTGACGCCGCTCCAATCCATTGTATGATCTGACAGGCCGTCCGTGACCGCGCCCGTGATCCTGGGTATGTACAGATTGGCAAAATCCACCACAAACAGGGTGACAATACCTGCGGCATAATGCCATTTATGCCTTTTGATATACTGCATGATAAAACGCAAATCTTCCATGTCCCATTCCTCTCTATCCCAGGCCCCGGCCATACTCCGATACCATCTGCGACTCCAAAGACCTGATCTGCATACTGTTCGGAACTCCGTTGTTTATTTACAGACGTGTTTTTAATCATAACACAAAAACAGACTTAAATCCATATGAAATATACTTGCGTTTCTGGGTTTTCCTACAAAGAAAGCCTGCCAGGATTGTCCCTATTCCAATGTCCGCTATTTATTTGGTAAAAGAAGATTGTTGCAGCAATCACCAGTAGTTCATCTTGTATTCGTACTTTTGATTCATTGTCCTTTCTTGAATAATACCAGAGTGTGTAAAAAATTTCGGCTCCGCAAAAATCGCGATATCCAGCCATCATGCCTCATACTATGCAATTGCAGCTGATGTGTTCCCTGTTCAGCCACTTTATCTTTATAAAGCACAAGAACAAAGTCACAAACTCTGCAGCTTTGCAATCTATGCGAAATAAAAATGCATGTCCTTCCTTCACTGAGTCTATAAAAATCTCTGTAAATATCAGTGAACTGTTATTCCGTATGCCTTTTTTCATCCAAATAATCCTTTTTAATTCTTCTCTCATTTTACCAGAAAAGGATAGTTTACTATTTATTTACTTAGAGTTTCCGCAGTGCCAATCAACACCTCTTTTCCGCAAAAGGCAAAGCCATACTTCCTGATACGTTCCCTTGGTATCCCCCTTGCCGCCAGGGAGGCCGGGTAATCCTTTTCCTCTATCTGCCGCAAGGCTGCGGCTACTGTGTCGGACAGTTCCTTTTCTTTAGGACCCTGCACTTTGAACTCCAAGATCATGGCATCATCCCTTGCCGTATCTCTGGGCTCCAGCATCACGTCATATCTACCGAATCCGCTCTCCCGATTAGACGTGACCATATACCGATCAGACAGTTCTACCATCAAACCCAGCACAAAACCATGGTAAAACCTCTCTGGTTCATTATAGGGATTCCTGCCTGTGTCAAAATAGCTGAACATCTCCTTTGTCACCCGGTCCATATAGGTATTCATGACCGTTACGTCTCCCAATAAAAGGGCTTTAATAAAATCATTGTAATAATCGTTCTCAGAAAACCAATCCCGCACCATGTCCTCAAACATAATGGATACCTCTTTATTGGTTAATGCCAGCTTATAGATCATGCGGCCGGTCCTCTCCACGAAAATGGTACTCGCCACCCTCAGATACCCGCTGGCCAGCAACAGGCTCCATATGGCGTTCTTCTTTGAAGATAACTGACTATAAGCAATCTGCTCGTCTATCTCCAACTCAAGCACTCTTCCCCCCAACAATTCCTCAAAGCCCTTTTTCACACTGGGATTCCCTTCCCGAAGCAGTTTGCTGGCCAGCCTGTTGGAACTGGTATTAACCCAATAGGTTCCCACCGCTTTTTTATCCAGAAAATTAATAATGGACCATGGGTTATAGATCTCTTTCTTACTGCCAAAAGTAAACCCGTCATACCAATCCTTAACCTGCTGTTTTTGGTCTGACAGTCCATATTCCTCCAATGCGGCAAATACTTCTTCCTCCGTGAATCCAAAACAGGACGCATACTTTTCTGATGTAGTTGTCACCACTTCCAGATTGTTCAGGTCCGAGAACATGGATTCTTTGCTCACACGGGTAATGCCGGTCATCAGAGCACATTCCATATAAGGATTTGTCTTAAAAGTGGCGCCAAACAGGCTCCTGGTAAACGCTGTCAGTTCGTCCCAATAGCCGCTCACATACGCCTCCTGCATGGGCGTGTCATACTCGTCCAGCAGAATAATCACTTTTTTGCCATAATGCTGCATCAAATAATTAGATAATGTTTTCAGCGAGTTAGTCTCCTCATCCTTCGCCTCTCCCGCAGATATCTTCCTGAATAGTGCTCTTTCATTTTCATTCAGGCTATCGCTGCATAACAAAAAATCAAATCGGTTATACAATTCCGTAATAATCTGACTGATCCTCTTTCTTGCTTCCTGGAATGTGGTCTCTTTTATATTTGCAAAGCTGAACGCAATCACCGGATACGTCCCCTGTAACTGACGATATTTCTCCTCCTTCCAGATGGAAAGCCCTTCAAACAGATCATTGCGCCCGGCATAATCCACTGAGAAAAACTGTTCCAGCATGCTCATATTCAATGTCTTGCCAAAGCGCCTGGGACGAGTGATCAGGGTCACATCGTCTTTTTCTTCCCACCATTGCCTTATAAAGTCTGTTTTATCTATATAAAAGCAGTTATCGCTTCTGATTTTTTCAAAATCCTGACGCCCTATGCTTATCGTCCTGGCCATAACCTACCTCTCTTTCAATCCTGCTTTCCTGCACATACAACTCCCTATAGCTATAATATATCGTTTTTCCACTTTTAAAGCAATATCTTTTTCTTATTCCGGCAATTACAGTATGTTGCTGCTCCCTGCCGCTTTCAAGAATTGGCAATGTAATTGGCTGCAATAAACCAGGGCAGAACCCCCATATGGTTCTGCCCGCTTTTTCCTCCGATTCTGTTCTCATACATTCCGATACAGTTCCAGAATATGGTCTCTGGCCTGTCGGTTGTTTTCCGGTGTGGTATTTTCCAATGTCACATGGATACAGGGCTTGCGCTCCTTGATAAATTTCAATACCGTCCCGTATTGCATTCTGCCCAGCCCGCAGGCCATGGCTTCCAGTTTGCCCTCCGTTGGCATATAATCTTTCAGATGTACCATGGCCACATCGGGCCCAAGAACCTCTATGGCCTCTTCCACGATGGCTTCCTGGTCCTGATAATTGGAGATATCCAGCAGATTGACAGGATCCAGGATGATTTGCAGATTGGGGGAGCCGATCTCGTCCAGCACCCTTCTGGCCCTCCCGGGATTATATACGATATGCCGCCACACCGGCTCAATGGCCATCACCACTCCCATCTGCTCCGCGTATTTCACAATGGGGCGCAGATTGCCGATAAAGGTCTGCAGCGCTTCCTCTCCATGGCATTCCGGCACATAGCTGTAAGTTTCGTTGGGCGCGCCGGTCTCCGTGCCCACCACGCCGCAGCCCAGCCAGGACGCGAAACGCACATGGGCCATGTATCGGTTCATGGCCTTCTTAAGCTGCTCCGGATTGGGATTGGCCAGATTCAGATAACAGCCCAGCACGGCGATATCCACCTGATTTTTGGCAAACACATTTTTAATGTACATGGCCAGCCCCGGCGTCAACGCCTCATCGGTGGTGGGAAACTCCTTGATCACCTTGGACAGGGCCAGGTGCCCGCAGGCAAATCCCAGAGCATGCACATCCGCAATGCGTTCTTCGAAAGGGAGTTCCTTTGTGTCATGTAAACGGATTCCTAACTGCATCTCATTTTCCTCCTAAAAAAGTTCCGCAAATTCCCTACAAGCACACATTCACCGTGATGAAAATATGGCCGCTGATGCGTCCCTATTTCCATCAGTGTGCTTTCCGGGAATTTGCTGATTAAAGTTCCGCAAATTCCCTACAAGCACACGATCCTGGTGAAGGATATATGGCCGCTACTGCGTCCCTATATCCTTCAGTGCGCTTTCCGGGAATTTGCTGTTTAGAGTTCCGCATATCCCCTACGGCCTCACTTCCACATCGTCCACACCCTCCGTCTCCAGCGCCTCGCCCTCCTGGCCGCTGACGGTCACGTGCTCCAGCACCAGATGCTTTACGTTGCGGATAAACATGCCCCGCCTGCTGCTCTTCTCCACGCCCTCGGACATGGCGGGCACATCACATTTGGGATTCCCGGCATAGCTGACGGAGATATTCTTCATCACAATCTCCTGAATCTTCTGTTCCGGCAGACCGTCAAAATAAGCTGCAGCCACATGGCAGTTGGCGCATTCCATATTTTCAAAGGTCAGCCTGCCGATCACGGGCGTCCTCTCGTCCACCGGATAGGGCTCCCGGGACTGCACATACCGGGTCTTGCCGTCAGGATCGCAGAAATAAAAGGCATTTATTACCAGCGGCGTCATCACATGGTCCAGGGTCAGGTTGCGGAATGTAATATGGTCTAACACGGCATCCCGGCCCCGGCCCCGCCGGGTCTTGATCCGCAGCCCCCGGTCCGTATTTCGGAAAACGCAGTCCTCCACCGTGAGATTCACCACGCCCCCCGCCATCTCGCTGCCCAGCGTCACCGCTCCATGACCGTTTTCCATCAGGCACTGGCGGATATGAATATTCTCCGAGGGGGTCTTATATTTCCTGCCCATATAGATCTTGCCGGACTTGACGGCAATGCAGTCATCCCCCAGGGAAAAACGCACGCCCAGTATCTCCACGTCCCGGCAGGATTCGGGGTCCAGGCCGTCCGTGTTGGGAGAATCCGCCGGATTTTCCACAGCCAGGTCCAGGAACCGAAGCCTCTTGCTGAAATACGGGTGCAGAGTCCAGGAAGGGGAATTACAGAACTTCAGGCCCTGTAAAACCACATCTTGGCAATGGCTGATAAAGAACAGCCTGGGCCGGAAAGCCCCCCGCATGACCTTGGGATCCTCCCACCAGTCCGCCTTGGAAGCGTTGCCGTTGATAACGCCCCGGCCATAAATCACCACATCCTCTACCTGGACGCCGCAGAGAATCCCGGTGAACATGGGCAGGGGATTCCCCTCCCAAGTGCCCAGATTGTACTCGTCCCCTTCGTCATAACTCTCCAGCATGGCCGGAAATATGGGAAACTTTTCCCGTTCCGTGAAGGCTCTCAGTTCTGCTCCCTCCGCCAGTTCCAGCCGGATATGGCTCTTCAGGAACAGACTGGTGATCCGATAGGTTCCCGCAGGTATGTAAACCCGGCCATGCTCCGGACAGGCCATAATGGCCGCCTGGATAAAATGGGTATCGTCCGACACCCCGTCCCCCCTGGCCCCGAACCGGGTCACATCCAGGGTCACAAACTCATATTCGGTGGTAAATTCCGTGGTTCCCACCTGTTGCTGCCCATCGTATATCTCCACCAGATACCGGGTCTGGGGCTTCAGGCCAAACAGGCTGGTGACGGTTCTCTCCGCGGTCATGGCCTCCCGGCCGTTCACCACCACCCGGTAAGGATGCCGGGTAAAATGCCTGCCACCGTCCGCAATCTCCAGAGTGGCACTTCTGGCTGTAAGCATTACTGTCTTGATCTCCATGATTTCTCCTCATTTCTGCGCTGCTTTTTGCGCATGACGAGTTTGTGGCAAGCACCGCGCAGACACAAATCTCGCGATTGAAAATTTTAATTTTCAATCTTTCCTCCTGTTTCTGTTTCCTCTCCCTTTCCAAAAGCCTGGGGCATCCCCTAGGCAGAGTTATTCCAAAATAAATACGCCGGTGCCTCATTTTTTCCCGGGAGATTCCATGAAACCATAATACACTTCATATTTATCTTCCAGCAGAATGTGCTCCCTGCATGCCAGCATAAGGCCCTCAGCAAAAAGCGCTTCCCCTGGACTGGCAGGAACCGCACCCGGCGTGATTTTCCCCTCTCCATAAAACTCCCGGATAAAGCGTCTCGCATTTTTTCTGTACAGATCCGTCAACTCACGGTAATATTCATAAACTTCCTGGCTTAAATATAGAAGCGTTCGCAGGGCCAGATCCATATACACCGCTGCCTCCAGCATGTCATACCGCTCCTGAAGCCGTTCATCCATCACCCGCATCTGACCCAGGATATCGGGATAGCCCTCCTTTTTATTGCAGTTCGTCTCATAGGCCGCATATACGGGATACAAGACTCTTCTGGCCTCCTGCATATCTTGTTGATTCCCTTCCATGCCACGCAGATCAAACACCCCGTCCTGATCCCGGGGCAGCGCCTTGATCCCTTCCACCACTTCCGCTGTTTCCGCCACCCGGCCCTGCCGCACCTGCTCCAGGGCCTGTTCCCATTCTCCTCTCATGGTCTTTTCTCCTCCTCCGCTTTGATACCGCCGGGGTTCCCGGTTCCAATGTGCTTGCGGCAGCCTATCCCCCTAAAACCACAGCGAGCACACCCGAAACTGCTTATGTCCGGGTATGCCCGCCTTATCTTGGGCGGCTTCCGCATACGCCACAGGTATATTTCGTTACAGGGTGACCCCCTGCTTAAAAATGGCCATATCGTGGAAGCCCGCCGCCTCGCTGCACACCTGCCTGCCGGAGGCCACCTCCACCACATAGTCAAACAGATTCCGGGCTTCCTCCGCCATGGATCTGTCATCCTCCACCAGTACCCCGGCGTTAAAGTCAATCCAGTTGGCCTTCCTGCCGGCCAGCCCGGAGTTGGTGGAGATCTTCACCGTAGGCACTGGGGAAGCGAAAGGCGTACCCCGGCCTGTGGTAAACAGCACGATATGGGCACCGGCCGCCGCCAGGGCGGTGGAAGCCACCAGATCGTTGCCGGGAGCACTGAGCAGATTCAGTCCCGGGGTCTGCACCCTTTCTCCGTATTGCAGCACACCCTTTACCAGGGCACTGCCGGACTTCTGCGTGCAGCCCAGGGATTTGTCCTCCAGCGTGGAGATGCCGCCCTTCTTGTTGCCCGGGGAGGGATTCTCGTAGATGGTCTGGTTGTGGCTCTTGAAATACTGTTTAAAATCGTTGATCAGATCCACGGTCTTGTGGAACAACTCCTGGTTGGCGCAGCGGTTCATCAAAATGGTCTCCGCGCCGAACATCTCCGGCACCTCCGTGAGGATCGTGGTTCCGCCCCGGGAGATCAGCAAATCGGAGAAACGTCCCACCAGCGGATTGGCGGTGATGCCGGACAGGCCGTCGCTCCCTCCGCACTTCATGCCCACCACCAGTTTTTCTACGCTGACAGGCTCCCTCTCGAAGCCCGCCGCGTAATCGATCAGGCCCCTGACAATCTCCACCGCCTCAGCGATCTCGTCCTCGCATTCCTGGGCCACCAGGAACTTCACCCGGTTCTCGTCATAGTCCCCGATATAGGGCATCAACTCGCCTATATTGCTGTTCTCACAGCCCAGCCCCAACACCAGCACGCCGCCTGCGTTGGGATGGTTGATCAGATCTGCCAGAATAACGCGGGTGTGCTCCTGATCCTCCCCCATCTGGGAACAGCCGTATGGATGGGGAAAGGCGATAACCTCCTCCACTGTGCCCCTGACAAAGGCGTTGGCCTGCCTGGCAATGGCTGTGGCCACATTGTTGACACAGCCCACCGTAGGAATGACCCAGATCTCGTTGCGCACCCCCACCTTGCCGTCCGGGCGCTTGAAACCCATAAAGGTCACATCCTGCGCCCCGTCGGATTTCGGTGGCGTCTGCCCTGCGTCCTGCACCGCCGCCACCGGCTCATAGCTGTACTCCAGCAAATCTCCCAGCGCCGTACCCACATTGTGGGTATGGATCCAGGCCCCTGCGGGAATCTCTTCTTTGGCATTGCCGATACGATAGCCATACTTGAGGACTTCCCCGCCTGCGGGAATATCACACACCGCCATTTTATGCCCGGCGGGAATTTCCTCCCGGGCAGTGATCCTACACTCCCGGCCGGATACCTCCACCGCGACGGCCTCCCCCTGGGGGATGGCGTTCAAGGCCACCACCACATTGTCGTTGTCATTTATTTTTATGAAATTCTGCATACTGCCGCCCTCATTCCGTTTTCCTTTATGTCATCCAGATATGCCGTCACTGCGTCCGTCAGTCCCGGAACCTGGTTTAAATCCTGCCCGTGGAAATCCTCTCTGCCCAGATAAGCGGTGACAAAGCTGCGGGTATCCTTCCGGCAGTTGTCCCGGAAGAATTCCAGCACCGGCATGTCGTCCTTGATGGGATAAGCCTGGCCGCTGCGGCTGCCCACCAGCGCACCCTCCTTAATCTCATCGCCGCAGTAGAAAGCCATCAAGGCGGCGATGGAAAAGGTCATGTGGACCGGAAGCCTGCCGAACTTATCCACATAGCCCAGCAGGCTGGGCAGACATCTGGCCCTCCATTTGGACACGGAGTTCAGAGAGATGGCCAGCAGCGCGTGATCCACATAGGGATTGTTGAAGCGGTTTACCACCTCTCCCGCAAAGGCTTTCAGTTCCTCCTCTGGCAGGGTCAGGGTGGGAATCACCTCCTCAAAAATGGTCTTGTTCATAAAGTCGCGGACATCCTTGTCCTCCATGGATTCCCGCACGATGTTATTGCCGCACAGCCAGGACGCCAGCACAAAGGAAGTATGGGCCCCGTTCAGAATGCGCACTTTCCGCTGCTTATAGGGATGGTGGTCATCGGTAAATACCACGGGCAATCCGGCGCCGGGCAGGTCAAACTCCCCGCTGATGTCCCTGTCCGATTCGATGACCCACAGGGCAAAGGGCTCACCCGTCACCATAATATGGTCCTCATAGCCCAGCTTCTCCCACTCTTCCTGTTCCGTGGCCCGGGGATAGCCGGTGACAATGCGGTCCACCAGAGTGGACGTGAAAACGCAGGCCTCCTCCACCCATTTCTTAAACCCTTCGGGCAGGCCCCAGTTGTCAATCTGCCCCATCACACATTTTTTCAGCATAACACCGTTGTCATCGATGAGTTCCACTGGCAGCATCACCAGGCCCCTGGAGGGATCGCCCTGGAAAGTCTCGAACCTGTGATATAAGAACTTGGTCAGCTTGCCGGGAAAACTTCTGGGGGGATTCAGTTCAAAACGATCCTCCGCATCGTATACAATTCCGGCCTCCGTGGTGTTGGACACCACAAAGCGGAGGGTGTCAATCTCGGCCAGACCCATATACTTGTCATACTCATGAATGGCGTCCACCGCATCGGCCACGCTGGTCACCACCCGATTGATAATTCTGGCTTCGCCGTCCACATTCCCCCGCAGAGACACGGTGTACTGGCAGTCCTGCCTGTGAAACAGATCCAGACTGCCGAAGTCGATGGGTTTTACCAGGACAATATCTCCGTCAAATCTGCCCTGCTCATTGGCAATGTCGATCATGTAGTCCACAAATGCCCGCAGGAAATTCCCCTCCCCAAACTGTACCACCTTGACAGGTCTGTCTTTCTTACCGGTCATGCTCTTGTTTAATGCTTCCATAACGCCTCCTCTTTTCTGCTGTCCCCAGCTTCTTCCGCGCCCGGTCCCCATTCCCTGGCCGGGACGGATTCCTTCCCGCGCCGCCTTCCGGATAAACGGGGCACCGCACCGGACTGTTACATATTCATTTTCTGAAAATCCCATACTCACAAAGTCATTTTTATGTAAGTACTTACATTTTCAATTTTACTTCCAAACCCCTCATTCGTCAAGAAGATAAAAATAGTTCTTGAAAAAAATTTAGAGATTCGTTATAATTCAAAATGAAGGAAAAACTGTAACCGCTTACAAGTATTTTTTCACCTTTTCACCATTACGGGTATGCTTACATGACAATATATGATATCTCCGAAAAAGCAGGCGTCTCCATCGCCACTGTGTCCAGAGTGCTCAACGGCAGCAGCAATGTCAGCGAAAAGACCAAGCAGAAGGTGCTGGACGTCATTAACCAATGTGAATACACCCCCAACGCGTTTGCCCGGGGCCTGGGTCTCAACACCATGAAAACCATCGGCATCATGTGCGCCGATTCCTCTGACCTGTATCTGGCCAAGGCCATCTACTATATTGAGCAGAAACTGCGGGGCAATGGCTACGACAGCATCCTTTGCTGCACCGGCTATGACCTGGAGAATAAAAAAAGCTGTATGAACCTGCTGATTACCAAGAAGGTGGACGGCATTATCCTGGTGGGTTCCAATTTTGTCTACGACAAAGACACCGAGAACCGCTACATCCTGGACGCCGCCTCCCAGGTGCCGGTGATGCTGCTGAACGCGGCACTGGAAGCGCCCAATGTATACAGCATCCTGTCGGACGATTTTTCCTCCGTTTATGAGGCCACTCTGCAGCTGATCCAGGCCGGTGTGGAGGACATCCTGTATTTTACCAATTCCACCTCCTACAGCAGCAAAAAAAAGATGGCGGGCTACCGCAGTGCCATGGAATCCCAGAAACTGCTTAGGAGCAACCACCTGATCCAGTTCTACCAGGGATCTCATGAGGATATCCACGCCATGGCGGACCACTTGATGAAACTCCATCAGAAAGGGCTGCAGTTCCACGGCATCATCGCCTCCGACGACTGCCTGGCTGTAGGCGCCGTCCGTTTCGCCCGGAACGCGGGGCTTTCCATACCGGGGGAACTGTGCGTCATAGGCTACAACAATTCCCTGCTGGCGCATTGCTGCGAGCCTGAGATGTCCAGCATCGACAACAAGCTGGAAACATTGTGCCAACACCTGATCCTTACGCTGATGGGAGTGCTGGGCGGCAAGGAAATGCCGAAGCAGACCGTTTTCTCCGGGGAAGTGATACACCGGGGAACCACCCTGGCCTGCAGCCGGGACTGCCAGAAATAGCCCGGAAACATATCACAGACAGTTCATAAAAATACATATAATTAAAGAATATGGAGGGAAGTAACATGAAAGGTTTTATGGACAAGGAATTTTTGCTGGAGACGGAGACCGCCAGGAAACTGTTCCATGACTATGCCGAGAACACGCCTGTACTGGACTACCACTGCCACATCAATCCCAGAGAGATCGCCGAGGACAGGCAGTTTGAAAACATCACCCAGGTGTGGCTGGGCGGCGACCATTACAAATGGCGCTTTATGCGTTCCTGCGGCGTGGAGGAAAAATACATCACCGGAGACGCCTCCGACTATGAAAAGTTCTGCAAATGGGCGGAGTGTCTGGGCAAGGCCATCGGCAATCCTCTGTTCCACTGGAGCCATCTGGAATTGCAGAGATACTTCGGTTATCAGGGCGTGCTGAACGGCAAGACCGCAGATGAGGTATGGAACCTTTGCAATGCCAAGCTGCAGGAGCCTTCCATGAGCGTGCGCAACCTGATCCGCCAGAGCCATGTGACCCTGATCTGTACCACGGATGACCCCGTGGACTCCCTGGAATGGCACAAAAAGATCGCCGAAGATGACAGCTTCGATGTAAAAGTACTTCCCGCCTGGAGACCCGACAAAGCCATGAACATTGAGAAGCCCGACTATCTGGACTATCTGGATAAGCTGGCCGCCGTGACGGGCAGGAGCGAGATCGTCACTTTCGCGCAGCTCAAGGATGTTCTGCGGGAGCGCATGGCATATTTCGCCTCCATGGGCTGCAATGTGTCCGACCATGCCCTGGAGTATGTGATGTACTGCCCCGCCACCGATGATGAGATCGAAGAGATTTTCCTGAAGCGGCTGAACCACATGACTCCCACCAAGGAGGAAGAACTGAAATTCAAGACGGCGTTTATGCTGTTTGCAGGGAAGGAATATGCCCGGCTTGACTGGGCCATGCAGCTGCACTATGGCTGCAAGAGGGACAACAACACCCTGATGTACCACAAGCTGGGACCCGACACCGGCTATGACTGCATCAACAACTACGCTCCCTCCTCCCAGATGGCAGATTTCCTGGATGCGCTGATTCGGGACGATGCGCTGCCCAGGACCATCCTGTACAGCTTAAACCCCAACGACAATCAGGCCATCGGTTCCATTCTGGGCTGCTTCCAGGACAGTTCCGCCGTGGCCAAGATCCAGCAGGGCAGTGCCTGGTGGTTCAATGACCACAAAACCGGCATGCAGGATCAGATGGTCTCCCTGGCCAACCTGGGCAATCTGTCCGGCTTCGTGGGAATGCTTACGGACTCCCGCAGCTTCCTCTCCTACACCAGGCATGAGTATTTCCGCCGGATCCTGTGCAACCTGATCGGCGGCTGGGTGGAAAACGGAGAGTTCCCGGCGGATCTGGATATCCTGTCGGAGATTGTCACGGATATCTCCTACAACAACGCGAAAAGATACTTCAAGTTCCCGCTGTAAGGGATTCAGAGCATCTTACAAAGGGCCAGGCTTCCGCAGGGAAGTCCGGCCCTTTCAGTCAAAAAGAAAGAGGAAGTTATGACAACATTTGTATGCAGCGGACGATCTGACATTGACAGCATCATCATCTACAAGGGACTGCGGGGAGAAGATTCCCCCCTGCAGCCGGACCACTACCACGGCTTCTACGAGATCTTCTGCCTGCTCTCCGGCAAATGCCGCTTCCTGCTCCGCGATCAGGTTTATGAACTGGAAAAAGGGGATCTGGTGTTCGTTACTCCCGGTGAACTGCATCACTCCCGGTATTACCCCGGCATCAACTGCGAGATGGTGGATATCCTGTTCAAAAAATCTTTTCTCTACCAGGACGTGGTGGGAAGTGCTCCCTCCTTCATGGGCAGTATTCCCAGCCTGTATCTGGAGGAATATTTTGAGCTGCTCTCCCGGATGTTGTCCGAAACCGCGGGCCTGGATGAATATTCCCCGGATTTCACCACCTGCTATCTCCAACAGCTTCTGCTGTTCCTGGCCCGGCATTCCGTGATGCATCAGCCGGAGCCGGAATTAATCAATGTGCGGGACGCGGATATTCAGCAGGCTACCCGTTATATCTACCAGAATTTCCAACGGCCTATCTCTTTGGAGGATGCCGCAGAGGTGGCCTCTCTAAGCCCCACCTATTTCAGCAAAAAATTCAAGCTGGTCACAGGCATGGGCTTCAAGGAATACCTGAACTATGTGCGGCTTAAGCATGCCCAGACCGCCCTGCTCACCACCAGCAACACCATCACGGATATCGCTCTGGAGTGCGGTTTCAACGACGGCAATTACTTCAAGGATCTGTTTCGGAAAGTATATGGACGCTCCCCCAGGGAATATCGCAAGAACCCGGATGCCACCTGACCGATATATGAATCCTCATAAAAAAACCTGTCTCCGTTTGTTTCTCGGAGACAGGTTTTTATTAATAATTCATAACCTGTTCTTCACCGTTGATCACCCGGAGCGCACCCTGGGCCAGGGCCAGCAGTTCATCCTCGCCGGGATATACGGTCACGGGAGCGATCCATTCGGTTCTCTCCTTCAGGGAATCACAGACATCCGCGCCGTAGGCAATACCGCCGGTGAGAATGATCTGATCCACCTTACCGCTCAGCACGCAGGCCATGGAACCAATGTTCTTGGACACCTGCAGCAGGAAAGCCTCTTTGGCCTTGGCCGCCTCTCTGTCTCCTTCGTTGGCGCGTCTGGTCACTTCCCGCATGTCGTTGGTGCCCAGGTAAGCGTTGAAGCCGCCCTTGCCCACGATCTTGCCATACACTTCTTTCTCGGTATACTGGCCGCTGAAGCACATCTTGATCAGAGCACCGCTGGGCACTGCCCCCGCACGCTCCGGGGAGAAAGCGCCGTCGCCGTCCAGAGCGTTGAACACATCCACCACCATGCCATACTCATGGGCGCCTACGGACACACCGCCTCCCATATGTACCACGATCAGACGCAGGGACTCATAGGTCTTGCCGATCTCTTTTGCGTATCTCTTGGCTACCGCCTTCTGGTTCAGTGCATGGAACACGCTGGTACGGGGCAGTTCGGGCACGCCGGAATACCTGGCGATGGGCATCAGTTCATCCACCACCACAGGATCCACAATATAGGAAGGAACGCCGATGGAGTCACCGATCTCCCTGGCCAGAATACCGCCCAGATTGGACGCATGCTGGCCCTGCACACCCGCTTTCAGATCCGCCAGCAGCGTATCCGTCACAGCGTAAGTGCCGCCGGGAATGGGTTTCAGCATTCCGCCCCGTCCCACCACCACATTCAGGGACTTAATGTCAAACTGCTTCTCCTCCAGCAGGTCGGTGATGATCTTCTTGCGGAAGTCCTTCTGATCCACGATGGCGGCATACTTGCTGATCTCCTCTGTGGAATGCCTCAGAGTCTCCTCAAATAACAGCTTCTCATCCTCAAACACACCGATCTTGGTGGAAGTGGATCCGGGGTTAATGATTAAACTTTTTACAGACATTATATTTTCCTCCTTATTAAGAGTTCCGCAACTCCCAAACAGTACCTTTCCCGGCGAAATAAACCCCGTCCGGCTTCCGGCCGGTTTTTATTTCCGGCACTGTTTGGGCCTTGCTGATTAAGAGTTCCGCAGCCTCCTGACTGCCCTTTGCTTCTACTTTTCTCTGTTTGGGTCAGGCCGCCGTATGCTATACACCCTTGGCCATCTCCTCCGCCACCACGGCTGCCAGGGCGATGGAATTCACCTTGGTCTCAAAGGTATCGGAGCGGCTGGTCAGAATCACGGGCACTTTGGTGCCGGTGAGGATACAGCCGTTTTCCGCCTTGGTCATATGTACGATGGTCTTATATACATTGTTGCCCGCATGGATATCCGAGAACAGCAGGATATCGGCGTCCCCCTGAATCTTACGGTCTGTGGCGCCCTTGTGCTTTGCCGCCTCGGGATCAATGGCCAGGTCCAGGGAAAGGGGGCCGTCCACAATGCAGCCGGTGATCTCGCCCGCCTCGCACATACGGGTCAATTCCGCGGCGTCCACAGTGACGGGCATCTTGGGATTCACCACCTCCACCGCCGCCAGAGGAGCCACCTTGGGGCAGGAGACTCCGCAGGCTCTGGCCACGGGTACTGTATTGTTGATAATATTTACTTTGTCCTCCAAAGTAGGATAGGTGATAAAAGCCACATCCGTCAGGAACAGAAGCTGGTCGATACCCGGCACTTCGAAAACGGCCACATGAGACAGAGGATTGCCGGTGCGCAGACCTACTTCCTTATCCAGTACGCTCTTCAGGAAATTCTTGGTATCTACCAGGCCCTTCATATACATGTCTACCACGCCTTCATGGGCCAGCTTCACTGCCTTCAGCGCCGCCTGGGTCATATCCGGCTCATCAATAATCTCAAAGCCCTCCAGGTCCATGTTCATCTCTGCGGCAATGGCGCGGATCTGGGCCTCATCGCCCACCAGAACGGCGTCCGCAATACCCCTCTTTTTTGCCTCCCAGACTGCGTGCAGCACCGCCTCGTCCTGAGCCGCCGCCACGGACATCTTCTTCATACTGCATTGGTTTACCTTTTCGATAATATCATCGAATCTCATGTACGCTTCCTTTCCTGCGGCCCTTACGCTTGGGGAGAGGCATCCTTACAGAGCCCCTCCGACCGCAATCCCATTTCTTTTTTTCTTTCCCTGCGGCGGGCAGTTACACTGCCCAAACCGCTATCGTTAAAATAATATCACAGCAGTTGGGGAAATGCAATAGCCGTTTGGGCTCCAGAAGGCAGAAAAATCGGGCTGTCACAGCAGCCCGGTTATCTCATCCAGCCTTTTTACTTTGGCATACAAAAGCCTTTCCAGTTCCGGCTCCGCATCGGTCTGGTCAGGCACCATCACCACTCGGCAGCCCGCCCGGGCAGCACTCAGCACCCCGTTGGGAGAATCCTCCACCGCCATGCAGTCCCGGGGATGCCTGCCCAGCTGCCTGCAGGCATACAGATAAATGTCCGGTGAAGGCTTTCCCTCCTGGACCATGGTTGCGGAGATCACCTGGTCAAAATAATCCCGGATTCCCAACCCTCTCAGGTATTTTTCCGTGCGCTGCAGATCCGTGGCAGTGGCGATGGCGCTGCGGATGTCATGTCTCTTCAGCCAGGCCAGCAATTCCGCCGCTCCGGGCTTCAGTTCTATGCCCTCCCGGTCAAGCCGCTCCTCCATCAGTTCCTTGCGCCGCTGCCGCACTGCGCCGTAATCCAGTTCCGGGCCGAACATTTCTTTCAGCCGGGCCGGGGCAAAGGGCCGCCCCAGACTCCGCATGGACAGGGCCTGTTCATCCGTCATCTCATACCCGAATTCCCGAAGGGCCATGGGCCAGAAGATGCGGTAATATTTCTCTGTGTCAATCAATGTGCCGTCCATATCAAAGATCACTGTGTCTATGCGCATTAAGGTATCGCTCCTCATCTCATTTTCTGTTCGGTTTCCTTTTAATACTCAATAAACTGATAAAATCACCAAACAAAGAAGTGTCTGTCGGCTCAAACATCATCCATTTTCCATCATGATAAGTTTTCGTTTCATCATAAACTCTTTGAACTTCCTCGCTGTAATTTTCTCTATCTTTTTCAAATTTTAGACGTTCTTCTTTTCCTAAGATAATCATAAATCCCACACAGTTCTCTCTTGCATATAATGCACACAGCGTTTTACCGCCCCGGCGGTATTTATATTCATATGTCCATGCTTTGCCCCCTTTATCCCACAAGCAATCCATCTCATATTTTTCATCAATTAAAGCACATAGCTGATTCCATATCTCATATAAAGATTTTCCTACTAAAGCGGTCATTTGTTCTGCGTCAGGTATTTTATCAAGCATGATGGCCTCCTCCATAGCTTTCGATTCAGATGTAAAAATTATAAATCATTTGTCTGCAGCCCGCAACACATATTTGCAGGCTGCTTTATAATTAGCACTGTTCTGAAAACGGAAGCAGATTGGATTGGCAGGACCATATCATCCGCAGTATAAATTTACTCCGCTTCTCGGGACGCATCGGACTTCCGAGGGTTCTCCAATGCCCGGGCTTCTTCTGCCATTTCGCCCTCACGCGCTGATGTCTGAGATTCTTCCGTTGCCTGCTGCCCGGCAGTGCCTGCCATACGCCTGGACTTCCCGCATTTTATCAGGCGGCAGACCACAAAAAGCAGCACCAGCAGAATGATTCCGCCACCCATCACAAAATATCCGGCAGGGATCCCGGGAGAGGCTTTGGCCACTTGGAAGTCCCCCGGGTACTCCAGATCAAAAACCACATAACGGCCCATTGTACGGGTCTCCGCCACCGCGCTTTCACCCTCCCGCTGCAGGCGGATCTCATAATGCTCCGGCAGAAGATCCCGCTGCAGGCGCACACTTACCGGCTGATCATAGACCCCTTCCAAAGTGCGGATTTGCAGATGATAGTACTCTCCCTGTTCCACCGTCACTTCCAGTTGATCCTCGGGATAAAAACGGCCTTCCACCAACATGGCCGCCTGGCCTTCCGGCCCCGGTACATCCGCGGACAGAGCGGTGATCCACTTGGTATATTCCGCTGCCAGCACCCTGCTCTCCGTCACATGCTCATAGTCCATATCCGGCCACTGCCCATAACAGCCCTCCTTCTCCGGCAGCACCGGCAACCCCTCTTCCCCCAGGCTGCTGCCATAGGGCAGCCGCAGCACAGCCACTTCCTCCTGCAAATCCCCGTCTTCATCCAAAACCACAAAACGCAGGGTCACCATGCGGAATTCCTCGGGCAAACCCTGCCGGTGGGAGAATGCCTCATAGTCCATAGGAATTGCACCGCCTCCATACCCGATACCATCTATGCCCTCTATATCATTTGCCACATAATAATTGTCATACAGCATCCCCTCTTCCCGCAGGTCTCCGGCGATGGCTCCCAGCTTTTCTCCTTTCGCCTTCAGGCTGTTCATGGCGTCGCAATAGTAAATCTCACTGCCCCTTCCCACGATGCCTCCCACATAGCTTTTGCCCTCCAGAAAACCGGTACTAAAGCAGCTGCGAATGGTATAGTCCGAACTTCCGGCAATGCCTCCCACATAACTGCCGCCGGTGCTCTGGATGTCCGCATAAGATTCGCAGGAGACAATGGCCCCAAAGTCTGCTTTTCCCACGATGCCGCCTGCACAGTTCCGTTTGGCAATGACCCGACCCTCATTCCGGCTTTCCCGCACCACGGCCTTGATGCTCTCCTGGATGCTCAGACTCTCAGCGCCGGTAAAAGTAATATCGTCCTCGGGATCCAAATCATGCTCCGTGGCAATCTGTCCCACGATGCCCCCCACATTGGCGTCTGCCTCCACCAATCCCCGGTTTAGGCACAGCGTGATTTTTCCCTGCTGAAAACTGGCGGTGTCGTACCATTTTTCCGTGACCGTGTCCCCGGTCTTCAGCACTTCGCCCTCCTGCCCGGCCTGCTTCTCCGCCCCGGACTGACTTTCTGATGAAACTTCAGGCCCATAAGCTCCTGCGTTTTCAATGGTATCGCTGGGAGCTTCGTCCGAAGTATCATTGACGGTTATCCCCTCATAGCTGAAGAGATCATCCCGTATCCCGCTGATCAGACGACGCAATTTCCGGGCCTGGGCCGCCAGAGCATCCACATCCGCGTCCGCCGTACTTTGAGCGGCGTCCAGCGTATCCGTCAACCGGGACAGACAGTCCATGGCAGCCGCCAGTTCCAGGTTAAACACCTCCAGGTTGTGGGAGACCTGGCCGTGTTGCCCGGATGTAGCATCGGTCATCTTATGTAAATGGCTGCCGGTGCTGTCCGCAAAGTTTGACAGGGCGTTGCGGTACTCTTGAGTATATCCGGGCTTTTCCCAGTCAGGTATCTCCCAGTCCCCCGGTTTGTCCCAGTCGATCTGATCATTGCCGCTGACAGAATCCGGTTTTCCCTCTTCTTTTTCCTGGTCCCTGATGGCCTTCAGATCATCGGAGAGTCGGTTAAAATCACTGGAAATCCCCGAAAGTTCCTGGTTGTACACATGCCACAGGTCATTGGTGATATTCAACAGATTTGTGGCAGACGCAGACACATTGCGCAGATTGGCATTGAGCTGCCGGGTGATGGCCGCAGCCTGATCCCCATAAGCGCTCAGATGGTCATAGCTGGCCTCCAGCATATCCAGAAACAAATCCGTCTCCCGGTCCAGTTCCTCCAGCTTGCCGTCAATATACTCCACCTCTATAAACGGCTCCATCTGCCCGGCAATCCCTCCTGCGTCCTTCCTGCCCAGCACATGTCCCGTGTTGGTACAGTTCTGGATATATCCCTGGTGCAGCCGCCCCACGATGCCGCCGGTGTTATACCCCACATGAGCGTATCCCACTGTCCCCTCGTTGACGCAGTAATATATCTTCCCGTCGCTGATCCCGGCGATGCCGCCGGTATCCATATGGGCGTCCAGCCTGGCTCCGGAGGACGCCTCCTCCAGATTCTCCGCTGTAAAATCCTCCAGATCATACACCATGTCATTGGTGTAAATATTGATGTTCCCTTTGTTGACGCAGTTGTTCAGCGTGCCATGGTTGCTGCCGGTGATACCGCCGCTCCTGCGATTGCCCAGTACCGTCACCTCCGCCCCACAGCTTCGGATCACAGCCCCCGCCTCATTGACTCCCGCGATACCGCCCACTTCCTCCTCGCCTTCCAGCACACCGGAAACCTGGCAGTTTACGATGCTTCCATAATTCCGCCCCGCCAGCACCCCCACCTGACAGCCGCTGCCCTGGGGCAGCACTATGGCCTCTGTCAGATTCAGATTCTGAACCACCGCTCCCCGCTGCAAATAGCGGAACAGCCCCATCTGAGAGCCTTCCTGCCGGATCGCCAGGCCGTTTATGGTATGGCCCTGACCGTCAAATATCCCGCCGAATACCGGGATCAGCAGTTCCTCGCCTGCCAGATCCAGATCCGCCGTCAGCAGCACCCGCTTATCCCCGGACCAGGCATCATAAGTACATAAGGCTGCCAGTTCCCGCAATTCTTCCACACTGCCGATGGAAAATACCTCGTACTGCCCGGCGTCCGTTTCCTCCCGATGCTCCCCGCTCACATACTGCTCGTAGGTAACGGCAGGCTCCTCCTGGGCCAGCGCAGGCATATAACCGGAAAAAGCCATTATTACGGAAAGCATCACCGCCAGACACCCGGCCTGGCTTTTACAGCCGCGCCGGCGCCCGCTTCTCTTTGAAAAATCCCTGTCATCCGTGTACATCATCCTCTTTTCAACCCTTCTGCCCATGGCTGTCCTCCTCCCGGTACTCCAGCAATTCCCTGGCGTTCTCATACATATCCCTGGCACGGATCACCGCTCCCATCTCACCGTCGATCACGCCGGTGAAGTCGCCGTCGATCACACCGTTCACATAGCCCTTGATATGTCCCGTCATGCGGATGCGCCCACTGGCGGGCAGAGGTTTGGCCACCTCCCGCTTCAGGGTGAAAGCCGTTTTTTCTATAAGAATGTCTCCCAGCAGCAAAGTCTGGGGCAGCACCAGCAGCACCATGGCGATGGAAGTCAGCGTGCCTCTCCCCAAGGCCAGGCCGATGGCGGCCACCACTGCGTTGGTGGAGATATTGTTGATAATAAAGCCCGCCGCCACCAGCATGGAACCGCTGGTCACAATGGTGGGAAACGCCTGGTTCAGCGTCAGCACAATGGCCTCCTTGATGGACATATAAGTCTTGAGTTCCATATACCGACTGGTGATCACAATGGCATAGTCTATGGTGGCCCCCATCTGGATGGCCGACACCACCAGATATCCCAGAAAATAAACCGGCTCCTGCTGCAGATAGGGCAGGGAGAAATTGACCCAGATACTGCCCTGTATGGTCAGCACCAGCAGCACCGGAAGCCCCGCTGACTGGAAGGTGAACAGCAGAATAATCATGACGAACACCGCCGTCAATATGGTGATGATCACATTGTCGGTGCTGAAGGAATGGCTCAGATCCCTGTTGCTGGTGGACACGCCTGCCAGATAAATATCCGCCGGGTCATAATACCGGGCCACGGTCCGCCGGATCTCCTCCAACGCCTCATAGGTCTCCTCCCCCTCCGATGGAACACGCAGTTCCAGCACAAAACGGCTGTAATCCTCCCCCAGCAGCTGATCCTGGGCAATGCTGATCTGTGAATAGGCGTCCCCCAGCATCTCTTCCAATTCCTCGTCCAGGGTGATGTTCCCGCTTTCTTTCTGATCATAGATATACAGGAAAATATCAATCAGCGGCAGCTCATATTCGCTGATACCATTTACCACGGCCCCCAGATTGCTGTCATTCACGGCATAAGCCGTGTACAGCAGTTCCGCCACTTCCACATCCATATCAAGCAGTTCCGAGAACGCCCGGGGGGTGAGAAGCTGGGTCAGCATATAGCCGTCCATGGCTTCAATATTGGCCAGGCCCATACAGGAGTCCACGCAGTCCAGCCGCTCCAGCGCCCGCAATACTTTGGCCTCCTGCTCATAGTCGCCGTTGGGAACCATTACCGCCAGTTGGTTGATACTGCCAAATTCCTGATTTACCATAGAGGCGGAGAATTTGTTCTCACTCATGGTCTTGGCCTCCAGGCTGTTTACATCATATACATAGCTGGCCCTGCTGGAAAAGTAAAAAGCTGCAAGCAATCCCAGGAGCAGCAGGGGCGGCACTATAAACCGGGTGACCACGCAGAACTTTCCCACCGCCGTGATATTGGGCACAAAACTCCTGTGATGCGTCTTGTCAATGGCCCTGGAAAAGTTCAGCAGCAGTCCCGGCATCAGAAAGAACACCGTCACCAGGCTCAGAACAATGGCCTTGGCCAGGATAATCCCCATATCGTAACCGATGCGGAACTGCATGAACATCATGGCCACCATGCCCGACACGGTGGTCAGGGAACTGGAGGAAATCTCCGGGATCGCCTTACTCAGGGCCACGATCACCGCCTCTCTGGCGTCCTTGTCCTCATGCTCCTCCATGAAGCGGTGCGCCAGGATAATGGCATAGTCCACCGCCAGAGCAAGCTGTAATACCACGGCGATGGAATTGGTTACAAAGCTGATGGTGCCAAACAGAAAGTTGGTGCCCTTGTTCAGAATGGCCGCCGTGATAAAAGTCATCAGATACACCGGGATCTCCGCATATGTAGTGGAGGTAAAAAGCAGTACTGACACGATTACCACCCCTGCCAGCAACAGGATCACCACCATGTCCCTGCTAAGGTCTTCCGCGTCCCGTTCCTCCTGACCGATATCCGAAGTATAATAGACATCGTAGTCCGACAGGGCGTCCAGCACTTGCCTGAAATATTCCCCGGTAATCTCCTGCTTGGACTCCCCGTCAAAGGTAACCTCCAGCAGCGCCTCCATATCATGGTAACTCTCCTGGGAGTCGCCAAATTCCAGCATACTGACCCCTTCCATCTCCCGGACCCGCTCGGCCAGCGCCTCCGCTTCCTCGTAAGTCACATTGCAGACCATAATTCTGGCGGTGCCGTAAGTAGTGAATTGCTCCTCCATCAGATCCATGCCCCGGCGAGTCTCCGTGTCGTCTGACAGATAAGTAGTCAGATCATTATTAACCTTTACCTTGTTCATGGAGATCAGGCTGAAGATGATCAACAGAATAAAGACCAGGTAAAAGCCCTTCCGCTTATCCACAATCATGGTTGCTAACTTCAACATAAAGGAATTGTCCTTCTGCTCCTTTTCCATTCTGCGATTCCTCCCTCTCAGTTTCTATCACTTCCGGCAATATCTGCCCGGTTGACACTGTTACTGCACTTTCTGTAAATTATGTAACAGGAGTGCGATAATTGAAGTAAGTTTTTTTATCAACATGAGTTGATTTTCTATGCAAAAGTAATTATAATGAAAATATGGCAAAAGGCAATATTCAAAATACCAAGGATTGTGGAATTCAAAACATTTTTGGTGACAGATGTTGATTTACGCCAGAGATTTTATGAATTGTTTAGAATTGGCAGATCTTTATGGATTCGCCGTAGCCGCCGCGGCTGAAAAGATGCGGCATAAAATAAGGAGAAAAAATATGGCACAGGAAAAAATGGACCGGCGTGTCCGGCGCACTAAAACTTTACTGCTCCAGGGGCTGATCCAGCTGATGGATGAAAAGGATGTCAAAGATATTTCGGTGAAAGAACTGTCCGACCTGGCAGACATCAACCGGGGCACATTCTACCTCCACTACAGCGATGTATATGATATGCTGGGGCAGATCGAAGAATCCCTTTTTCAGGAATTCAACGATATCCTGGAGAGAGATCTGGCCATAAACGGCATCGGCCCTGTGATCTCCAAACCGGTGCTTCTGGATCTGTTCATCTTTCTGGACAGAAACCGTGCCCTGGCCAGGGCACTGATGGGACCCCATGGAGACCTGGCATTCCTGAACCGGCTGAAAGAACTGGTAAAAGAAAAACTCCGCATGATGATGGACAATGCAGAACGCTCCATAGAGCATTTTGAGTATTTCTATTCCTTTATGGTATCGGGCTGCATCGGAGTCATCCAATGCTGGCTGAATCAGGATACCCCTGCCTCCCCCGAGGAGATTGCAGGGTATTGCAGCGCTCTGTTGCAGGAGGGGCTTCCGGCGGCGGTACAGTGAAAAGAATCCCCGGTCTGGGAAACCATGTTTATTGTATCGCGCCAAGCAGCGCCTGGCATCCCTCCAGTACATCCTCATAGGTGGCGTCAAAATTCCCGGAGTACCAGGGATCCGCAATATCCCTCTCCACTCCCGCCCAGGACAGCAGCAGAGATATCTTTCGGTCCGGATCACCGCCGCATATGCGGAGCATATTCCGTATATTGGCACTGTCCATGCCGATCAGATAGTCGTACCTGTCATAATCTGCCCGGGTCAGCTGTACCGCCCTCTTACCCTCGCAGCTGATCCCATGCTCCGCCAGCTTCTTCCTGGCCGGGGGATACACCGGGTTGCCCACGCCGTTCCAGATCTCCTCGGTGCTGGTGGCGGCCGAAGAGATTTGAAACTGATGAGAGAGGCCGGCCTGGGAGACCAGGTCTTTCATAACGAACTCGGCCATGGGGCTGCGGCAGATGTTGCCGTGGCAGACAAATAAAATTTTTATCATATCTTTTATATCCCTTCATAAGCCTTCAAGCCTTGATATTTCAAGCTTTTAGGCGCTTTTTTCATTTTTGATTTTTTACCCTTAGTTTGCGTAATTCATTATAAATCTACGCAAATTTACGGGCAAATGGTGTAGTAATTGGTGTAGTAATCTGATTCATTTTCAACCTGGCTTTCTCTGTTTCCCCTGCGCATCAGCTTTGAAGTCTAAAATTTTCATCATCTGTTCCGCCGCTCGGTCATAGCTGGCGTGAGTATAAACATTCAGCGTAACGCCTACATCGGAATGTCCCATCACATACTGCAAAGTCTTTATATCCATGCCCGCATTTGCCATGTTGGTGCAGAATGTATGACGGAATACATGAGGTGTGATATGCGGCAATGGTTTTTCAGGATAAAGTTTCTTGTATTTCTTCATTGCCCACCGCATCTCGTTTTCGATATGTAATGCCACTTTCGGGTGATTGTCTTTGTCAATCAGAAGAAAACCGCTGTAACCGTCTATGATTGCTTCTGTTTTCAATTTTGGACGGTTGGCAAGGATATTCTTTAAGCTGTGATACACTTCCTCTGTCATTGGGATAAAACGGCATCCGCACTCTGTTTTTGTTTTTTCCACATAATACTTTCCGCCCCGTTCCCTGACAAGCTGATGATCCACACGGATTTTCCGGCTCTCAAAGTCCAAATCACATTTTGTCAACCCACAAAATTCACTGACACGCATTCCTGTTCCCAACAGAACAACAAACTCATCATAATACTTTGTGTAGGTTTTATCTTTGCGTATAAACCCCATCCAAAGCTCCTGCTGTTCCTCTGTCATGGCGATACGTTTCTGTGAATCGTTTGGCACAACATCAATCAGCTTAAAATCAAATGGATTTCTGCGGATAATATCCTCATTGTATGCCATCTGAAAAGCAGGCTTGACGACACCTCGGACACTTGTAATCGTGCTGTATCCTTTTCCGTCATTATGCAGCTTCATAATCCACTGCTGGGCATCCGATACCTTAATATTCCTTATCTGCCGATAACCAAAATCTTCTTTCTTGATCAGATTCAGCACAAAATTGTACCCGATTTTGGTATTGTAGCGCACACCCTGTTTCAAACTGATATAGCGTTCCAAGAGGGCAATAACGGTGACTTCTCCAGCGGCATAATCAATCCCATCATCAAGCTGCTTTTGAATTACCTTTTCTTTTTCCCGCAGTTCTTTCAAATCAGAGGAATAAATGGTCTGCCGTTTTCCATGAACATCCGTATACCGATATTGATAAATCAGGTCTTTTCTCTGGCTCTCTCCTGTCTTTAAGACTCGTCCTTTATTGTCTTTCCGTTTCTCAGACATTTTTAAACTCCTTTCCGTGGTGGAAAGAGCCTTGATATGACGATATGCAGCGAACGCAAAAATACAAGGGCAACAATGGCAGCTTGCTGTCATATTGTTGACATTGTATTTTTATGTAAGTGCAACGCCAGCGAGAAACATTGTTTCGAGCTGACGTTCGCTGCATTTTCATTGTACCATATCAAAGCCGATTTTACACCATTAGATTCACAAAAACTGTGAGAAAAATGAATGGCTAAATCAGATAGAATATTCCTGCTCAATATACTGATCGAACAGTCGGCGTTTGATTAGCCGTTTATTACCAACCCACAAAACAAAGCGGCAGTTTTTCTCGTTGGTAAGTTCACGCAGTTTATTGATACCGATTCCAGAATAAGCGGCAGCTTCTTCCAGACTTAAATTGCTCTTTTCCCAAATGGGAACTTCTTTCATTGGCTTTCATCTCCCTCCCCAAAATGCCTTCTTAAAAAACACAAAAAGGACAGCCCAGACTTTTCCCATAAGTCTGTGACTGCCCTTGCGCTGTGTTAATGAAAAACAATTTAAAATCCCTTAAAAACACCTGCAAACAATCGGGAAGAATTGCAGGATCATATACGGGATTTATGTATTCAGTTTTTAGTGTCAGCGTTCAAATGCCGCCTTAAATTTTCAGCTTGTCCGCACCATATTTGCGAATGATACGGAAAAGAATTTCTTTCTCTTTCCCCTCTGCTTTATCATATAAACCGCATAAGGTTTTCTGTTCCGTCAGCGTGAGGGTGTTAGTATAGGGCTTGTAATTTTCCGTGATAAAAACCCCGCCACCCTCGCCCGGCTTTGTATAAACCGGGTAGTCAAAAGACAGTGCGATAACATCATTCATTATCGTGCGCCTTGAAACGTCCAGTTCCCATGCAAGCTCCCTCATTGTCGTATGCCCTCTGGCGGATAAAATACTGATGATTTCCATTCTCCGGTGTGCAGTGTCCATGCCGCACCTCCCGTCATTTTCTATGTAAAACTTCCGCAGTACGGTCCAAATTCATGTATGATTGACAAAACAATTTTCCTGTCCTTTGAACCACAGGTCACAGCAACCTTTTCCAATCATTCCAACTGTTCCTGCGTGAGCGTGTTCTGGTGCTGCCCAACACCGTCCGCAAGGAGATAGCCGCCGTCGTATCCCTGCTTTGCGATAACGGGGAGTTCTTCGCCTATGATGTCAAAATCCCTGCGTATGGCTTTCCTGCCGACACCATACAGCTTCATCATTTGTGATGTGGTCAGCTTCTTCCCCGACAGCAGCATACGCTCCATATCGCGCCGCCGCTGGAATGCGTTGTCCTTCATATTCCACCTCCTTCCCATGTTTGATTCCCTGTGGGTATTATAGAAAAAGTAATGTTTCCCCTATGGCTACCTTCCTCAAAAAAACTGATTGTTTTTTCAAAAACGGTAAAAGTTATACCGACTTTTTCTGAAAGAATCCCGTATTTATCAGCACTGCAAAAAAAGTCGGGATAACGAATAGCAAGCACTGCCTGTGTTCCCTCACAGGCGGAATTTTTCCAATTTTCCCAAAGACGGAAACTTGAAAAAATTGCTTGTAAGGGGAAGTTTCCCCCTAACCCCCTCTGGGTTCAAAAATCACGAAATGCCCTACGGGGATTTCTGATTTTTTCACTCATTTTTTTGCACGAACATCCCCCGTAACGATACAGAAGATAGTGTAAAATCCTTTCATAATCCCATTACAGAAAGGACGTTAAAAATGGCAAACAGAGAGCGCAAAAATGAGTTGAAAATATACCTGAGCGACGATGAGCAGTACATACTGGAGCAGAAGGTAAAAATCTCCGGCATGAAAAGCAAGTCCACCTTCCTGCGGCATCTGATTTTATACGGTTTTGTCTATGACATTGACTATTCCGATCTGCGGGAATACAACGCCGCACTCGGAAAAATCGGTAGCGATCTAAACCAGATCACCAAGCGCATGAACGCCACAGGAAATGTCTATGCCGACGATGTAAAGGAACTCAAAGCGCTGATGGAAAAGGTGTGGAATACACAAAAGTCCATACTCTCAAAGCAGCCATACATGAAGCAATAAATTGAACCAAAACTCCCATTGTTGCATCGCAGTGCAAATCAAATTTCTTTCATAAATTCGTAAAAATGAAGCCGCAGTAAAATCTAAAATCAGACAAATTTCGCACCATTAAAAAAGATGTACCGCAGTAAAGTTTTTTCCTTCCTTGCGGTACATCTCGATGTGTATAGTTTGCTATTAATTTTGTTAATTTCTTTTATTCTCCATTTATGCAATTTTCGTTTCATCTTCATTATGTGCCTTTCTTCAATCTGAACGTATTTGACATGCTGTTTCACACAAACTGCAATGCGATCCTGTCCAGAAAAGAATCCCATTGCAGTACCAATTTTTTTCATAATTCCAAAACAAAGAGCCGGCAAACTGTGATTATTCTCAAGTTTATCGGCTCTGCGTCTGTGCGTCTGGCTCTTTGATAATAGACATATTCATTTGTTGAACATTTATAAGAGTTTCCTGCTTACACTTTGGACAATATAAAGGAAAATTTTCAAGAATTGTATCTTCACGCAATTTTAATCTTGTCTTATTTCCACATACAGGACACAATAACCATTTTTCCTGCTTCATACTGAAACCTCCTGTTGTTCTTTTTCCATCTTTCTAAAAAATCCCATTGCAGACATCCCAACAACACATACAATTACGCCGGTCGGTATGAAACATAAATAAATCATATTGCTAAATCTATCAAACAGGAAACCGTATATGATTTGTCCTATGGGTTGAACGCACAATGTAACTGTAGATGTATAAGCCATCACTTTACCAATCAGATGATTAGGTGTCCTCTGCTGTATAAGGGAAACTGCAAAAATTGAAAAAATACTAATTGCAATCTGCATACCACAAAAAGAGACAATGGTGACAACATATTTTATAACGGAATCAACCGGACACAGGAAAACAATTCCCGCAGGAATAATAAAAACTCCCATAGAAGCAAGCAGGATAGCTAATCTATGTATTTTCAATTTCTCTGCAAGAAGTCCTGCAGCAACACTTCCCAAAATTGTGGCAATCGCTAGCGAACTTTCCGCTGCCCCATAATACTGTGCATTTAATCCAAGAACGGTACGCACAATAAAAGGAAGTCCAACTATGGTAATACCCATTACAAAAAATCTTGAAAATGCGGTCAAGAGCAGCATTTTGGCAATGTTCGTTTGTTCTTTTGAAATATATCGCATACTTGACAGGAAGTCCTGTTTGACAACTGACAGTATACCGCCTTTACTCTCCGAACGTTGATAACTTAATTTTATAAAACATTCAAACAGCGCTGTAATAAAAAAGCAGACAACACTTGCATACATAACAGGCTTTAAACCAAATACCGCATACAGTACACCACCCAACATTGGAGCCACTAAATAGGACAGGGAAGCCACCTGATTTACAACGGCATTCCCTTTCATTATGTTATCGCCCTGCAACATAGTTGGAATACACGCCTGTACTGTAGGCGTTTCAAATGCCCCCAAAACAGAAAGTATGACAAGTAGTACACTGATTACAGTCAGGGCATTACTTTCAGGCAAAAGAAGTGTCGCACATAAAACCGACATACCTGTTAATCCATCCAGCGCAACCATAATATTACGCCTGTCTGCCCTATCTGCAAGAATACCGCCTAATGGCGAAAGAACAATAGTCGGGATTGTGGCAACAGATAATATCCCCGCAAATATAGCGGCTGAACTGGTTATTTCCAGTACATACATAGACAATGCGAGCTTCAAGATGAAATTTCCAAACAATGATGTTAACTGTCCTAAGATAAGAAGCACAAAATTCTTTGTAAATAGTTTTTGTGTCATAGCTCATTTCCTCCTCTTTCTGAAATATCAGCAATAAATTTTTCTGTAAATGAAATAGCTTCCTCAGCAAAAATGGGCAGTCCCATATAGTTTAATACATCCATTACACAACGATATTTATGATGTATTTCTTCCTCCGTTGCCGGAAATACCGTTGGCATCAGCCAGAAGTTAATGAGCGGCAAAAGTTCGGAAAGCTCTTTTGTATATTCTGTTTTGATTGAACCATCGTTTTTTCCCTCTTCCAACAACTCCAACCATAAAGGAGTCAATACACGCCTGTTTTCTTCCAATGCAACGGCTAAGATATGTGGATCTTTTAGAATAGGGATTGCCTGCATATTCAGTTGGTTACGCGCTGCATCCGATTGATTTAATACCAACAACTCCTTAATTTTTTGTAATCCGTTCAGGTCATTCCGCTTCCTAATCGCATCAAAGGGATTATTCTCAAAAAACATTTGATTTCCTAATACACGCATAACATCTTCTTTGCTTTGAAAAAAGCGGTAAAACATTCCTTTCGCCCCACCTGCAATGTCCATGATATCGGAAATCGAGGTTTCCTCATATCCTTTGGAAGCAAATAGCATTTTCGTGGCATCAAGAATTTCTTTTCTCCATTCATCTGGTGTTTTTTTTACAGGTCTAGCCAACTTCTGATATACCTCCTTTGAAAATAGTTATTGACTTCAAGTCAATAACTATTTTATCACTATCATTATTTTTTTGCAATAGCTGAAAATTTTCCACATTTACCCTGTTTTCGATATAAACCTCCTGCGAACGCAAAATATCAAGCACTTAGCACACATCATAAAAACGTATACCTAATTGTTCCGTTATGAAAACTATATTCAAACAAGCGACTTTTCGACAGGAATCTATAACAAAAAAGTTTCATCAGATTTTATTGACCGCATAGGAACAGCCTGCGCAATACAGAATAAGGGACGGATTCCGAAATTCGGCACCCGTCCCTTAAATAAACATACACCTATCTTATAGCAGATTTTGGGCTTACACAAAACTTGAAACAGTCTCTTTAAGTGAATGATTAGTCAAAATCATAAGGATTGCTATAGCACATCCAATCAAGTGGATAAAGAACCCCATGTTCAGCTTCAAACTGAGCTTGTTGTTTTGCACTGCGAATAGCTTCATTCCTGGACGACGTTTTCTTCATCTTCTTATCGTTTGCTATTTTAGCTTTATAAGCTTTGTTGTTAGGATTATTCTGATTTGCATAATCATTAAGCTGCTTTTGGGTATGTGTCTTTGAAGATACGCTCTTTTTCTTTGCCATGAACAGTTTCTCCTTTCTCCTTGACTCCATCTAACAATTACGCACAAGATAGCGGACACTACGTCACCTTCTAAGCTGAATCCAATAAAATTCATAGGATTATCTCTGCATTTAATTATTTCTCAAGGTCGGAGAAAATTTCTCATATTATGAGAAATTCCTGCTAGTATTATATCATTTGGGAATATCAGTTTCAATCAAAAAATCATGCAAAGATAGCGCGAGATTATTGTCAAATATACATTGGCAAAATCAATTAAGGGATTAATCCCTTGACCCGTCCATGCCAGAAGTGAGAAAGGTGTGATTCCTTTTCCGAATAATAAGGACATTATGAGAACCTTATGTCATGAAACAATATTTCTTGGCATAAATCAGCGGTTGCATGCAACCGCTGATAAAAACAAAAAACTTACGCATTCAACTTGACAAACCCTCTACATATCTGATTTATATCGAAAAAGGGATATTTTTGCTCCCTCCATGTGCGAAATCCGTACTGCTTTCATAAGCATACCCATATTTCTGTAACAGAACGGACAGCTCTTTACAAATCTCTGTTTCATCTTCAACAACAAATATTTTCACTTTCCGTTTTCCTCCCGTTTCCTTTTATCTACTGGCTTTTCAGCGTCCTTTGGTATCAGCCACAAGCGGCTGAATTTTGCCACGCCGGGTATACGGTTTTCCTCACATAGCTTTAGCACCCGTCTTTCTGAAATACCCCATTTCTGTGCTGCTTCCGGGGCAGAAATATATCCGTACCGCCTTTTTATTATTAGTGTTTTCGCAATCCAAATTTTTTCTTGGTTGGATTTGCGGTATCATCATACTTCTTTTTTAAAGTCTCATATAAAGATTTGAGTGCGAAAAATTCTCCCTTAATAGGAAATGAATTGTCCATAATAATATCATATGCCACTTCATTATATGGATTCGGTTTTAAACACGCCTCAACATCAATTCCACAGAGAAATCCTTTCATTTCATCGATATCGTCTGAAGAATATATATTATTTGCTTCCTTATAACTCGTTGGAATTTCAAATCTCTGCACTAATCTCATATTACCCGGATGCGATGTATGTCCGAACCAACACTCGGCAATCCAAAAATATTCTTCTGAATCATCTGCATATCCCTCATCACGTTCAAAACTCATAGAAATATACCCATGGTCAATTCCAAACTGCTTTTTAATAAAACAATACATTGCTGATGTATGGTCATCATTGGAACACATATCCTCATCCAAATCGCCTGTTACATATTCCAAACGTGGGTAGTACTTTCTTAAATAGTCCTTATAATCTGCATCATCATTATTATATGCAAACATTTCTTCTAAGCACGGTAATATCACAAATTTTTCCATTGTTTTATCATCCATACCATACATCATAGATAATGTTTCATCTTTTCTTATTTTTTCATCCAATGCCTTGAGTGTTTCAATCACAGTATCCTTATCAATAGATAGCATCATCAAATAGTAAAATGCAGCAAAATATTCTTGAAATGACCTATGTATAAATTCATAAACACTTCCGTCTTTATAAATCAAACACAATTTTTCCGTCACATCTCTTATAAATAATTCCGGGTCGATATTTAAACCATTATCTTCCACCACCTGATAAAAATACTCCATCATCAAATCTCGGTCAAATTCATATTTAGAATCAGAATATGTCAATGCACAAAATTCAGCAAAATATTTCTGGAAGGTTTTCTCATTTAACCCTGTAAAGAACGGTCTTGTCATTCGCTTAGTCTTTGAATCGTACTCCGAAGCCATGGCTATATATGTTTTTTCATAAAATACATAACGTTGTGTTGGAATATCATGAATCATATCATATGTTCTTATCATTAACGATAAAAATAACGGATTACCAACAAAATCCCTTTTTTCATCTCTATTAAATCTAAAAGCGTCTTTTTGCAACTTGTTTATAAAATCTTTCTTTAGTTCATCATCCACTCTATCCGAGTCTAATCTGTTAATGAGTTCACACGCTTGTTCTAGATTCAAATTTTGCAAATCGTACTCAAAATAATGATTCAACGTTCTTATTTCAGGGATATCTCTTGAAGACATAATAAAAAAAGTATCCGGTCTACCATCTTTGATTACATCTAATTCATCCTGAAAATCATTAATATAATCTCTATTTACTTCATCAAATCCATCCAAAAGACACACCGCACGACCTGTATCTAATAAATAATATAAATCAGATAATTGCAGTGCAGTGTCAAATCTTTTCAATTCCATAGCAAGCAATGTTTCCAAATTCTTCTCATCCGGCTTATAGCTTCTTAATGTAACCATGATTGGGACTCTTCCACCTGGTTTATATAACTCAGCCGCATCTAGCAAGAATTTTATAAGCAACATGGACTTTCCCATACCACCAATTCCCGAAAAAACACAAAAATGTCTACCAAGGTCATCTAGCATAATATTAGACCTAGCACGATTTAAATGCTTATCATTATAATCAGGTCTTAACTCACCATTAGTGCTTCTCCTAACTTCCCTCATACGTTGGCAAACGTCATTGCACACATAAAATTGTCGGAAAGGACGTTCTTTTGTATCCAAAAAACCTTTTTTATTTTCGTAATTTCTTAATGCACCCTCAATATATTTTGAAAATTTATCAGATACAACCTGCTTGGTTACTTGTTCCAATACAAAAACGCCATCTTCTGGGTCAAATGTAGCAAGATCTGGTGCTATTCCATTTGGCATTATGATAGCTTTTGGACCCTCTGCGACCTCTTCAATAACTTCTTGAGTGTCAAAAATTGTTTTTGTTTCATAAGAAATTCTTATACCATCATACTTATCTGAATTTCCTAAATTACAAACTACTTTATCTGCTGTATAATCTTTGGTCTTCTCTGTCCAATGCTCTATCGTAGACTGACCTGCAGTATGTCCATCAAAATACTGATAGACGTAATACCACACGCCAATCAAGAAATTGTAAAAATAAATCTCTTCCTCACCATTTAAAATTTCATCTTTAAAAGCAGGAACTAATCCGGGCTTTACAAATAATGAACGGTTATGTTCCTCAATAGATCTATCAGCTTCTACCAATTCAAGCAATGCCTTTATTAACAACTTATGTGACGCTTCTTCAAAATAATTACTTACAAAATTTTTCATTCTTTCGAGTACTGCTTCTTCGTTATTTTTAAATTCATCACGAAAAGTAGTACATACATCTGTATCGCCAAATCTTACATAATTTCCCTCGACTGGCAACTCTTTAGCATTCTTACATTCAGAAGCGTATTTATGTAACGATGCCTCATATACATCCTTCACTGCCGGAGGGTCAATTATTCCTAAAAAGTCTTTAAAACATTCTTCTTGTTTTCCCGTTCTTCTTTTCCTCAACCGCAAAACAGTAAATAGCAAAGTAGAACCACATAATCTAGGGTAAAACTCCTCTTCTGTTTTTCTTCTAATGATAGCCATTTTTCTCACACTCTTTTCTTTTACACAATTAATCCAAATTAACCGTACTTCATCTTTGATTAACTTTGTTTTCACCACGATAATAAAATCATCGAGGGAAACATCTGCAGATAACACTCCTTGATGTCTGGCTCATTCGCCATTGCAGACTAACAAGACTCACAAACAAAAGGAGAAAAATTATTATGTATAACCCAACATTTTATCATCAATATGACATCGTATGGATTAACAATCCTGTAACCAATGAGGAAGAAACCCGCAGAATGCGTGGTGACCATTATGGCATCATCCTTTCAGAGGATTTTCAGAATGCTACATCCGGCACCTGTATCTGCTGCTATCTCACTAGCAACCTTTCTCATTTGGACGTTAAGTCCAATGTATTATTGCAGTTCTACGATTGCCTTAGAAGCCCAAGTGTTGCAAAGCTGATTACTACAGTACAACTTGACAATTCTTGTATCGACCGTAAGGTTGGAAAACTGACGGAAGCCGATGCACAAAGAATCCGTGATGGACTCATGCATGTTTTCTCAATCGGCTAAATCATTATATATAGTGTAAACAACATAGTCCATTACTTTGGAGTGCAATGCCTCTGATTAAGGCATTCATTCCAAGCCTCCAAGGTAATGGCAAATACTTCTTAACTTCTTTAACGTCCTCTTTTAGCAAGTAACTTTTTCCTGTACCCGGTGCGCCGAAAACAATACGATTTCTTTCATACGGAGTATCAAGTCCTGTTTTAAATATCAACTATTCATATTTGTTTTCTTATTGCGAATCATCATCCGAATCGTTCTCTGCATTTACATGGCTAATATAACTATTGCGGAAGTGCAGCTTCGCCTAAAATTGTAAAAATATGCACAAAGAGTATCTTTGAGATGTTTATAACTAATTTCTTTATGCATAAAGCAGACGGCAGTATCCTCTTTTTAGGAAAGCTGCCATCTTGCGTCCCTGTATTATAGTTACATCATCTCAAGGCTCTTTCAAAAATGGTGTAGTTGTGGTATAGTAAGCGCCTCTTCCTGCCAAGAAATCATTGATTTTACAGGCTTTTTCGGAACATTTCAAGATCCTGCCGTGGCAAACGAATAATATTTTAATCATTACGCTAAAACTCCTTTATTTCTTTTATTTTCAAGGCTTGTAGCCGTTTTCTTTGTTCATGGTTTCAGGCGTTTTTTCTTGGATTGTCACATATTTTCTTATGTTTTCCTCTGCAAAAGTGGTAAAATGAGTGGTAAATCATTTCACTTTACCACTTGCCTTTTTACTCGCCCACTACACGCTGTAACTCGCTCCTCGCGTCCTCAAAATTCACATGGGTATAAGTGTTTAAGGTAACGCTTATGTCAGAATGTCCCATGATGTACTGTAAGGTTTTCGGGTTCATTCCGCTTTTTGCCATGTTGGAGCAAAATGTGTGTCGGCATACATGAGGGGTAATTTTCGGCATCTGCACCTTGTAGATACTGTTATACTTTTCAAGGATATGTTGCATATACTTTTCCCAATGCAGGGCAACCATAGGCATACCGTTTTTATCCAAAAACAAAAATCCTGTATATCCCTCAATGATTGGCTCTGTTTTCGGGGCTGTCCGATTTTTAATAATTCTTCGGAAACATTCTGCAACTTCTTCCGTCATGGGTACATAGCGAATCCCTTTTTACGTCTTTGGCGCTTCTATCACATATTCCATATGACTTGTGCGCTGTAATTGGTGATTGACCCGAATACGCTTTTCCACAAAATCAATATCCGCAATCGTCAGACCGCAAAACTCCGATATGCGCAAGCCTGTATGGAACAGAATAAAGATACCGTCATAATACCTGCAAAAATGCCTGTCCTCCTGAACAAATCTCAAATATTCCCTTTGCTGTTTTCTTGTGACGGCTTCCCTCGTCATACTGTCATTTATAATGACGGTGGATAATTCAAACTGGAACGGATTCTTGCGGACTAAATCATCATTTTCCGCCATTTGAAACGCCGGTCTGAGTACGCCCCTAATTGTATGAATGGAACTGTACCCCCGTCCGTCCACCTGTTGTAGCTTAATCAGCCATGCCTTTGCGTCGGACAGCTTTACCTTATCAATCCGCCTGTTCCCGAACGGGTCTTTCTTCAGAATATTTATTACAGTTTTATATCCTGCTTTGGTGTTATGGCTTACTCCTGTTTTCAGGGAAACATATTTCTCTACCAATGACAGCACCGTATAATTGCCGCCGTTTGATACAACCTGATTGAACATATCCTGTTCAATCTGTTTCTCCTTTTCCCGTAGCGACAAATCTTTGTGTTTATCTTTCGGGTGTGGGTCGTTATGGTCTAACCGCCAGCTGTAAACATTTTTTTCTTTTCCGTCTTTGTCAATATACTTGAAACGATACCTGCCGTCTGCTCTTTGGGTCTCTCCATTGTGTAAAATCCTGTTTCTTTTGTCTCTCCTTTTTTCACTCATGGCTATTTTGTCTCCTTTCTGAAAAAGAGACCCAAACTCGTGATATTATACTAACACAAATCTAGGTCTCTTTCCATACCCAACCGCTATTTATACCACGGTTGCCCTGTCTAAATATTCTTCAAATTTCTGCCGTTTTATCAAAATGCGGTTGCCGTTCATAATAATAAAGTCCGCTTCGGGGTGTTCCTCTGCTATCATGCGCAGCTTGTTCTCTCCTATATGGTAATATTCCGCCGCTTCCGTAATTGTCAAGGCATATCTTTTCCATACAGGAATTGCACCCGTTTGTATGTCCTTTTTATCCATGTCAATCTCCTGTATTATTCTTGTATTTGCAGACTTCCCAATAACGGGATTTTAAGAACTGTACCATTGTCAATGTACCGCTGTCACACAATACCCGAAACCAGTCGTTGCGGCTTTCCTTTGCAAACAGAAGTAACTGCGCATAGCTTACAACGCCATTCTGTAAACAGAAATCAATCATTTCCCCGATTGCGCTGTACTTATCTGTTGCAAGGTTTATCATGGTCTGATAATCCGCCCCCGAACAGGATATAACATCCGCAGTTTCATATTGTGCTTTTTCGGGGTTATCCAAATGGCACAGATAACGCGCGTAGGCTCTTGCGCATTTAAGCGGTTCCATTCCCACGCCGCCAATGACCGAAAATACTTCCTGTGCCTGTTCCATGGTCTTTATCCCGTCAAACAGTATCATCACATGGTAATGCTCCTTTTTCGTTGTCCCGTCTGCATTTATATCCTTGTTATGTAAGGGCGAAATCAACGCGGGAACACATTGCTCCTGCAACAGCCTTATCCAGTCAGCAGGCGCAGATTCAGGATATACCACAGTTGCATAGTTTCTTGTCCTCTTTTTCTCCATATCTTTTTCCGAACACTGAACAATGTTCCCTATGGGGTGTCGTAGTGCCCCATAGGGGCGGTGGCGGTCGCTCCGCTCTGTTTCTCCGAAACAGCCGCCACCATACAGCACTTTACTCCTTGCTCAATGCTCCTTTCTCGATAAACGGCGCAAGAAATTCCCGTGGCTTTGTGTCTACACCCTGCCTGTAAATTAGTCCCGATCCGATTTCACGCCGATTATTTTTAATATCGGAGAAATCCGAGCTGAACGCCATTTTATAGGCTGTTTCACTCATTTGCCCCATACAGATACGACAGCCGAGATTGTCGCGAATTGCGCCCTCGATAAATGCGGTGTCGGGTCTTTGCAGTATCATTCCCGCATAAACGCGTTTGCTCCTGCCGGTGACTACAATGGCGCTTAATCTTTTAGCGGTTTCTTCATAGGTCTTTTTCTCCGCTATCTTTGCAAAGGCAATCATCTCGTCAAAGAATAGAAACACAGGATTAAATTCTGCTTCTTTGATACCGATTTTTTGCAAATCCTGTTCACGCAATCGGACTTCTTCCTCTGTCTCGCGCACCACTTTTGCAATCTCATTTTCCTTTGTGGCATAAACCGCAGGTTTCCCTTGCATGAACAAGCGCATATCGTCATCGTTTTTCGGGTCACAATAAATAACTCTGACCCCCTGTTCAAGAAGGCAGGATATGATATATTGCGCAAGCTGCGTTTTTCCGCTTCCCGTGTTGCCAATCACCATAAGGTGAGGACATTTCTTCCAGTTCCAAAGAACATCACTGGAGAACGCAATTTCATTTTCCCCCACTGTCATAATATCTTTGTGAGACTGGATTTTTACCTGTTTTTGCGGTGTTATCTCGAAACAGTATGTAAGGTAACCCCTTTCTTCAATCCGCTCTGTGCAGACCGTGCAGAACATGTCCGCAAGGGACCGTTCCATGTCACGGAATTTTTCAGAACGCAAACAGCCGTCCATACGGATTCTGATACAAAAGATATTTTCCTGCACATCTACCCTGTATTCAACAACAGGGTAATAATCCATTCTTTCTATCTTCCGTTCCCCTAATATTCCCTGCTCAGTGATAAAGTGGGACTGATACAGGTTATTTCTTCTGATAAACTTTTCCATCAATTTTGAAATCTTTATCAGTCTTCTAAACTTGATGTGAGCAGTCATAATGCACAACACACCGATCATACCGACTGCAAACATTCCCAATATAATATTTCTTTCCCGAAATACTATATAGAACAATAAGAGGGCAATCAAGAACACACTCCACATGAAAATAAAAGCATACAATCTTGTAAATTGCTTATTTCTTAATCGTTTCCACTTGTTTCTTCTCATGTTTTATCACCTCCCAGCTTAATCTGCTTTCCCCCGCTATTTGCAAGTAAACTGATATTTTTAGCAGTAATCGAAAGCTTAACCTCGCCCTTATTATTCCAATCCTGCCATACTTTAGATTCTAATCCTTCAAATTCCACAGGGACGGGTGTACCGTCAAATTCAAAGGGCGGCTTCATAATTCCTGCTACCTTAATGTCAACTTTCTCAAAATCCATAGTTTCGGATAGGCAGTTGAAAGCAAGACCTTCCTGTTCCCCTTTGACCCCCTCTTTATAACCCGCATACGGGCGCACACCGAGCAGTAAAAGTTTGTTGCCAATTGTTTTTTCAATGTCGATTACTAAGTGTTTTATGATATGATTAGCCATAATCAATTCCTTTCTGCCTATCATAAGGCTTGCAAATTATTTTATTAAGCTACGTAACTTACGTTGATTATAAAAGAGCCGAATGCGTTTGTATTCTTTTGCTAATAGAAAGCGTAAAAACCTGATAAAATCTAGAGGAAACCAATATTGGCAAAAAATCAAAGTCTTGCAAATGGCTTAAAATTGTTTCCTTTTTCCAATGTAAAACAAAAAAAATAGCAAAAAAATACACATCACGCTCTGATGTGTATTACGTCTTGCTTTTAGTTTGCCGCTGTCTTCTTGCACAAGTTCCTAATCTATCATCCTTTTTTATTTCTAATTTTTCCAATAATACATTACACTCATCAACAGTTTTCCCTCTATATTCGGAGAGAAGCGTTATATAAGCAGAATCTATTTTGTTATGTGGATTAAACAATGAACCTTGACTTCGTAATAATTCTTCAGCAATTTTTAATCCTACATCATACCCGACACAAACAGAAACTATTGTACTTTTACTACATGGTTTTTTCCTGCCAACCCATTTACGTAAATTATAAAACATGGAAGGTCCTAAACCCGTTTTATCTTGAAACTATAAATGAGCAAATATAGAAATTTGCACAAAACTACCCTACCAATTTCAAAACAGCTTCAAGTGACGCACCATTTTTTATGAACTGGTGCAGATTACCGATTCGCTCTGTTTTGACTTGATCTTGAAAATACCAGTATCCTTCCTCGAAGGTATTGTATTTCCCGGAATACATACAGCACATGTAATGAACCAATGACATAATCAGCCAGTACCGCTCGATTCCCTGCCGTGAGCGGATCTGATATTTGTCCAGCGCGAGTCTGTTTTTGCTCTGACGGAAAAATAATTCGATTGCCCACCGTTCTGTATATGTGTCAAGGATTTCCTGTGTGGATATTCCGGCATTTGTGGATATAAATACCCTCAGCGCTTTCGGATCTCCAAAAGATTCCCGGGGATAGCTGATAATAACCACCGCGTTTGGAATATCATTGAGTTCTCCTTCGTAGCGGTACACATAGAATTCACGGCCGCCAACGGTCACAAGGCTGACAGCACGGTCTGTTTTTCTCAAATGAAGGGCAAACTCACTGACTTTCTGACGGATCCCGCATGGATAGATGACCCGGTTGGTCTTCAGCGCTCCGATCGTATAAAACCCTTTCCGGATAAAACTGTCCATTACCTTTACGGAGGTATACCAGCTGTCGCAAAGGAAATAGGAAATCACCGGTGCCACGGGAAGCTCATCTGCAATCTCCTGGACACTCTGTATCTTTGATCTTGATTTGTCATACAGGATATTGGCATAATTCAGTATGAGTCCATTACAGGAAAGCATGACGGAAACAATCTGATGCCCATAATCCTGACAGCCCTTTAAATGGGATTGATGGAAGTACGCTGCTTCAATTGGATGCCCGGCCTGTGACGAAGGCCTGGTATGCGAAGCAATCGTATCATCTACAATACAGAAAACAGGCTGTCCTGAGCGTTGCGCTTCCTGATAAATAACCTGTATGACGGCATTTTTCAAAGTATCCTGGAGAGCGGAATCATTCCACTTGCCGTGGTTCAGGAAATAGGCGGTTGTGGTTCTGTGCTGGTTACTTACTTCGGCGAAATCTACAGTTTTCCCCCTGTAACCACGGAGGAAAACGGAAACAATGATAGTCATCAGATGGTTTAGGTACACATCGGATAAAAATAATCCGAGTTTTAAGGTTTTAAAGTAATTGTAAATACTGTTGGAATGATGTATACTGTTTGCAACGGACACCCCCTTGTTGTTTGAGTATGTTGTTTGTTGGTACTTCAATGATACATCATTCAGCAGCGGGTGTCTTTATTTTGTGCAATATTTGGTATTTACTCATTTATAGCTTATATGATAAATTATGAGGAAATCAGGAAAAACGAAGACATAAGAACTTATATTGCAGAAGCGGATGCATCGCTGGCAGCACTTGGGTTTACGGAACATAGTTTTGCCCATGTTACTCATGTGGCGGAAACCGCCGGATATATACTGGAAACATTAGGGTATCCGGAACAGGAAATTGAACTTGCGAAAATTGCGGGTTATTTGCATGATATCGGTAATTTGGTCAATCGTATAGACCACAGCCAGAGCGGAGCTGTTATGGCGTTCAGACTGCTTGATAAATTGCACTTCACTCCCAGGGAGATTGCCGTCATTACCACAGCAATAGGAAACCATGACGAAGGAACGGGTGTGCCTGTGAATGCTGTAGCAGCAGCGCTCATTTTAGCGGACAAATCAGATGTGCGCCGTTCACGTGTGCGAAATCAGGATGTCCGCAATTTTGATATTCATGACAGGGTAAATTATTCTGTTGTAAAATCAGAGTTGAAGATTAATGAGGCACATACGCTTATTAAGCTAAAGCTGTCTGTTGACACGCACTTTAGTTCCGTTATGGATTATTTTGAAATCTTCATGGAGCGTATGAGGTTATGCCGCAAAGCCGCAGAAAAGCTTGGATTAAAGTTCAAATTGATGATTAACGAACAGCAGTTAATATAGCGATGCAATAATTTCATTATAAGCGAGGGAGGAGTGTTTATGCTGTCCAAAAGAATACTCACAATACAGGATTTATCCTGCGTAGGCCGGTGTTCGCTGACTGTGGCGCTTCCTGTGCTTTCCGCATACGGCATGGAAACCTGTGTGCTGCCCACAGCGGTTCTTTCAAACCATACGGCTTTTGATAAATGGAGTTGTCTTGATTTGACATATGAAATGAAGAATATTCTGGCGGCATGGCAGGAAAACGGTTTTCTGTTTGACGCTTTTCTGACAGGCTATCTCGGATCGGCAGGCGTTGTAGATGTTGTAAAAACCTGTTTTAGTGATTTTTCAAATGAAAGTGCAGAGATTATTATAGATCCCGCATTTGGAGATAATGGCAGGCTCTACCCGGCCTACAATGGCGAATATGTGACAGCGATGGCGGATCTGATAAAATCAGCGGACATAATTCTTCCCAATCTCACGGAAGCATGCTTTTTGGCTGGAATCGAGTATCGGTCAGACACATCGCCTGAATCTGCAAAAGAGATAGTAAAGCGGCTTGCGGAGTACACTCCTGCGGCAATCGTACTGACTGGTATGGAACGTGCCGGAGAGATTGGTGAACTGATATATTCAGGCGGGGTATTTTCGGAAGTGTGGGCGGAAAAATTGCCGCGGCGTTTTCATGGTACAGGTGATTTGTTTGCCGCCGCTTTTGCCGCGCTATATCTGCAAGGCAGCGGCCTGGAAAAGGCATGTGCGTCTGCGGGCGATTTTGTTGCGGCAGGCATCAACGCAACGGACAGTTCCTGTATTTATGGCGTCAATTTTGAATATGTGTTGAACAGCAGAGTGAATGGCAACCGCTGTTTTACATAAATTTTTCAAAACCATGATAGCAGATATTACAATCAGAGGGTTATGATATATTTGTTTCAAATACAATCATATCTGATGAGGAGGAAAAAATGAGAAAAAAATTTGTATCTAAAGTTTTGATGTTGGTTTCGACGATGGCTCTGCTTTCCGGCTGTGCCGCAGCTCCGAACGGCGCGGTGTCCGGAACCGTGAACGGGGGTGCTCCTGCTTCTGCTCCAACTTCCACGCCGAGCTCTGTCCCTGCCAATGGGAACGGGGAGGATGTGGCTGCGAAGCCTGAAGAAGAACAGTCCCGGCATCCAAAGTATGTATTCCTGTTTATCGGTGACGGCATGAGCTTCCCGCAGTTCCAGTCCGCCGCAGACTATCTGGGGGCGATGGACGACAGCGATTATATGAAAGCAGTGCCGAGTCTGGAGGATAATCAGGGGGCGGTGCTGGATGGTCCGGTAGCGCTGAACTTCATGGGATTTGAAACGGTGGGTTCCGTTGTGACATACGATTCCAACAGCTTTGCCCCTGATTCAGCCTCCACCGCTACATCCATTGCCACAGGGCATAAAACCTATTCCGGATCTATCAATGTGGATGAAACCGCCACGGTCTCCTATGAAACGATCACGGAAAAGGTACATGATCAGCTGGGGATGCGGGTTGGCGTCATTTCTTCGGTAAATCTGAATCATGCAACTCCCGCCGCTTTTTATGCGCATCAGGCCAGCCGGTCCAGCTATTACGAAATCGGTCTGGAGTTGATCGATTCCGGTTTTGAGTATTTTGCCGGCGGTGGCCTGCTGAAACCGACCGGGGCGGACAAGGATAAAGAGGATCTGTATGTGCTGGCGGAAAATGCGGGCTACACGGTGGTTAAGACACAGGCTGAAGCGGAGAAGGTTACTTCCGGTCCGGTTATACTGATCGACGAGCATCTGGCGGATTCTTCCGCTATGGCCTATGAACTGGACCGGACGGATGGAATGTGGTCATTGGCTGACTATGTGGAAAAGGGAATCGACGTCCTGGATAATGATCAGGGTTTCTTCCTTATGTGCGAGGGCGGCAAGATCGACTGGGCCTGCCATGCCAATGATGCCGCATCAACGATCCATGACACTTTGGCCATGGCTGATGCCGTGCAGGTGGCAATTGACTTCGCAAAAGAGCATCCGGGGGAAACTCTGATCCTGGTCACGGGAGACCATGAGACGGGCGGACTGACCATCGGTTTTGCCGGTACGGATTATGACACCTATCTTTCCCTGCTTGATAGCCAGAAGATTTCTTTCGCAAGATTTGACAGCGATTATGTCTCTGCATATAAGGAGAACAAGACTCCTTTTGAGACAGTCTTGGCTGACATTGAAGAACTGTTCGGGTTGCGCGCCGATGGAGATGCAGATGATAAACTGGCGCTGACAGACTATGAACTGGGCCTTCTGGAGACTGCTTATGAGAAAAGCGTGAACGAAAAGGATACCGGTATGGCTGAGCAGGCGGAATATGTGGCCTATGGCACTTACGAGCCGTTGACAGTGACGATCACGCATATCCTCAACAATAAGTCCGGCGTTTCCTTCACTTCCTACAGCCATACGGGACTTCCTGTGGCAATGTTTGCGGATGGGATGAATGCGGAGCAGTTTGACGGATATTATGACAACACAGATATTTATGTAAAGCTGGCGGATATGCTGGGTGTGAAGTAAGTAATTTGCAGGAACTGTGTGCAGACTTATGCGCAGTTCCTTATACAGGGGGCGTTTTGTGTCTGCAGACGAAAACGCCCCCCCATTTTTTCAGAAAGGAAATGAATTATGATATCAAATAAATGGCATCTTCGCTATAATGCCCCGGTTTTTGCATGTCTGGCTATTATACTGATGCTGCTGGCGGTTCCCACGGGATTTGAAGGGAATCTTGTTTTTCAGGAATCGGATATAAGGGCGGCCCGGGTTCTTTCCTCTGATGAATCTATGGTGATAGATACCGGTCTGGTACGCTCCGGGGAACAGTGCTGCCAGCTGGAGATCCTGGGCGGGGCGTTTCGGGGGCGGATTGTGGAAGGGAGAAACCTGCTAAATGGCTCCCTGGAGCAGGATAAGCTTTTTTCCGCAGGCGACAAGGCATTGGTCCGAATCAACTATCAGAATGGGGAAATATTGAGTGTCTCCATGATCGATCACTACCGTGCTCCATGGGAACTGCTGCTGGCGGCAATGTTTATCCTGCTGCTGATCCTTTTTGCCGGAAGGACAGGATTGCGTGCGGTGCTGTCCTTTTTCCTGACGGTCCTTATGATTTGGAAAGTGCTTGTTCCGTTGTATCTGAAGGGCTGGGATCCTGTTTGGGTGGGACTGGCGGTGACTTTGACATTGACAGTACTTATCATTGCCCTGGTATATGGGTTTGACCGCCGCTGTATTGCCGCCGTGTCCGGGTCTTTTATGGGTATTCTTGTTGCCTGTGTAATGGGGAGCATGTTCACGGGCTTTTTTGAGATCCATGGGGCTGTCATGTCTTATTCGGAAAGTCTGTTGTACGCCGGATACCAGCATTTGAATCTGACGAGGATCTTCATGGCGTCTATTTTCATTGGGGCTTCAGGCGCCATTATGGACTTGTCCGTGGACATTACCTCAGCCGTCTGTGAAGTGGTGGAAAAGAAACCCGGCCTGGGCTGGCGGGAAGCAGTCCGATCAGGCATGAATGTAGGGAGGGCTGCAATGGGGACGATGACTACCACATTACTGTTTGCCTATTCCGGCGGATATGTGGCGCTGCTGATGGTATTTATGGCTCAGGGGACGCCGCTTTCCAATATTCTTAACTACAGGTATGTTGCCGCGGAACTTCTCCACACGGTGGCAGGATCTTTTGGATTGGTAACGGTGGCGCCGTTTACGGCGCTCTGTGCCGGAGTGTTTCTGACCAGCCGCCATGGTTTGTGGAATAAAAAGCAGGAAAGCGAATGATCTTGCCTGACTTTTGCGGAAAGAGTCCATTATACAAAGATTTTACAAAAGGTTACTTTTGGATTTTACATTCAGGATGTATCCTTATAATTGCAGGCAGGACATGAAACAAAGAAAATGAATTCAAACGGTCTGCAATATACTGCAAAATACTGTGGAAAAGAAGAGGAGTGATGTGTTATGAAAAAAAATCAAAAACGAATTGGTCTTGTAATGACCGCTGCAATCTTTTGCCTGACTCTGGCCGGCTGTGGTCAGACCCCGGCTGGCATCTCTGGCGCCGGAAACAATTCAGAATCAGCAAAACTTACCGGAACCGTAGCCACGGACGGCTCCACTTCCATGGAGAAGGTCATCGGGGCGCTGGGCGAGGCGTTTGAGAACCAGAATGACGGTGTGACATTTACATACAACCCCACCGGGTCCGGTTCCGGTATCCAGGCGGTGCAGGAGGGGCGCTGTGATATCGGTCTGAGCAGCCGTAACCTGAAGGAAGAGGAAGCAGCTGGTGGGTTGGAAGCTACAATTTTGGCTTATGACGGCATTGCGGTGATTGTCAGCCCTGAGAATCCTGTTGTGGATCTGGATGTGGAAACAATTGCAAAACTCTACACCGGCGAGATTACCAACTGGAAGGATGTGGGCGGCAACGATGCGCCCGTAGTGCTTATCGGCCGGGAAGCGGGCAGTGGTACCAGGGACGGGTTTGAATCCATCACAGACACCAAGGAGCAATGCCAGTACCGTCAGGAACTGACCTCCACCGGAGACGTGATCACGGCAGTTGCCCAGAATCCGGATGCCATTGGCTATGCGTCTCTGGCTTCCCTCAAAGACTCCGTAAAGGCTGTCACAGTGGGCGGAGTGGCACCTACTGAGGACACAGTGAATGATGGCAGTTATGTGATACAGAGGCCCTTTGTCCTTGTCACAAGGAAAGATACGGCACTTTCAGATGCGGCGCAGGCGTTCTTTGAGTTTGCAACATCCCCCGATGCGGCGGAACTGATCGCCAATGCCGGCGCCGTGGCGGCAAATTGAGCTGTATGTCATGGAAATTTGCAGCGGCCTGCAGCAAAAAGACCGCCAGCCATATATGCCCGCTGCGGACAGATAAGTAAAATACGACAGCCTTGCGCATAAGCAGGGATGCAGAGAAACGGCAGGGTTGCCACAGGCGGGAAATTACTGTTTATGGCAACCTTGCAATTATGTCGGGCGCATATTCGTCAGGAATCGTTATTCCGTCTGACTGTAGAGCAATTTGTATTGTGGAATAAGAGGTACATAGTATGCGAAAACAGCAAAAGTTTATGGAGAACTTCATTCATGGGGTATTTCTTCTTCTGGGTCTGGTCACGGTGGGATGTGTCCTGCTGATCACCGTATATCTGGTTCTGTCGGGCATCCCCGGTATCCGGCGGATCGGGGTGTTTTCGTTCCTGTTCAGAAGCACATGGGAGTCTACGGCAAAGGAACCAGTCTTTGGGATCCTGCCCTTTATCCTTACCAGCATTTACGGTACTGCCGGAGCAATTCTGTTCGGCGTCCCCATCGGCTTTCTGACGGCAGTATATCTGGCAAAGCTGGCACCGCCGAAGATAAAAGCCATAGTGGAATCCGCAGTCAGCCTGCTGGCAGGTATCCCGTCAGTTGTTTATGGCCTGGTGGGTATGCTGATCCTTGTACCGGGTATCCGGAAACTTTTTTCTGTGCCGGACGGGGCAAGCCTGCTGGCGGCAATCATTGTGCTGGCTGTCATGATCCTGCCCTCTATTATCAAGGTATCCGTTACTGCCCTGGAGGCTGTGCCGCAGGAGTATGAAGATGCTTCTCTGGCCCTAGGAGCCACGCCGATAGAGACTTATTTCCGGGTATCCGCCCCGGCGGCAAAGAGCGGGATTGCGGCGGCGGTGGTTCTGGGCGTGGGACGTGCCATTGGGGAAGCCATGGCGGTAATGATGGTTTCGGGGAATGTGCCCAATATGCCGGGGCTGTTCCAGAGCGTCCGGTTCCTTACCACTGCGGTAGCCAGCGAGATGTCTTACTCCAGTGCCGGCAGCCTGCAAAGGCAGGCATTGTTCTCCATCGCACTGGTGCTTTACCTGTTTATCTTGATGATCAACGCGGCTCTGAATTTTTTCCTGAAGCGCAGTAAAACGTGAAGGAAATGAGTCCATCGATGTTTGGAGGTTCATATGCAAAAAGATAAGTCTGTTTCAAACAGCAGAAAGGCATACATAGGCGCCATGAAAGGGATGATGGCGCTTTCGGTGGCGGTTACCTGCGGTCTGGCGTTATTTCTTATCCTCTATGTACTGTATAAGGGGCTTCCCAATATTACATGGGAGCTGCTGTCCACAAAGCCAAGTGTGCTGGCCGACAGGATTGGGATACTGCCGGATATCCTGAATACGATTTATATTATCATAGCAACATTGTTGGTCGTTTTGCCTCTGGGGGTAGGCGCGGCCATTTATCTGACGGAATATGCAGCAAACCCCAGACTGGTGGCGGGTATTGAATATGCGGCGGAAACCCTTTCAGGCATTCCGTCTATTATCTATGGTTTCGTAGGTATGATGGTATTTGCAGGGACTCTGGGAACATCCCTGCTGGCTGGTGCATTGACACTGGTGATCATGAATCTGCCAACGATCATGCGGACAGCCCAGGAAAGTTTAAAGACTGTGCCACAGAGTTACCGTGAAGGCGCTTTCGGTCTGGGAGCCGGAAAATGGCGGGTGGTACGCACCGTGGTACTTCCGGGATGCATCGATGGGGTGGTCACCGGCTGTATCCTGTCGATTGGCAGGATTTTAGGAGAGTCAGCGGCTCTGCTGTATACGGCGGGATTTGCCCATGTGCTGAACGGTTTTTTTGCAGGAATCCGCAGTTCCGGGGCATCGCTCACCGTGGCCATGTATGTCTATGCAAAAGACCGCGGCGAATTTGAAATCGCCTTTGCAATCGCAGCTATTTTGATGATGCTGACACTGGCGGTCAACCTTGCCGCCGTGCTGGTGGGAAGATACTTCAAGAAAAGGAGATCTTTATGAGCAACATAATCACTGCAAAAAATTTGTGCCTGTGGTATGGCGCTGTGCAGGCATTGAAAAATATCAATATGGAGATCCGGGAAAAGAACATCACTGCTTTCATTGGTCCCTCCGGCTGCGGAAAATCCACTTTCTTAAAGACATTGAACCGGATGAATGATCTGGTTGCCGGGGTGAAGATCACCGGCGAGGTGCGTTATGAGAATGCGGATATCTATGCTCCAGGCAGGGATGTAAATATGCTTCGCCGGGAAATCGGCATGGTATTCCAGAAACCGAACCCTTTTCCCATGAGTATTTACGACAATATTGCCTATGGACCCAGAACTCATGGGATCAAAGGCAAAGCCAGACTGGACGATATCGTGGAGAGATCCCTTAAGAGCGCGGCCATATGGGACGAGGTGAAGGATCGGCTGAAAAAGAACGCGCTGGGGCTGTCCGGAGGGCAGCAACAGCGGCTGTGCATTGCCCGCGCCCTGGCGGTGGAACCAAAGGTTCTGCTGATGGACGAGCCGACCAGCGCCCTGGATCCCATATCCACTTCCAAAATTGAGGAACTGGCTATGGAATTGAAAGATAAATATACGATCATTATCGTGACCCACAATATGCAGCAGGCAGTCCGTATTTCAGACGATACGGCATTCTTTCTGCTGGGAGAACTGATAGAGTTCGGCGGGACGGAAAAGATGTTCTCTCAGCCGGCGTGCCGGAAAACGGAAGATTATATTACAGGGAGGTTTGGTTAAATGCGTTCTAAGTTTGATGAGCAGCTTGCTCTTATGAAAAACGAGCTGATCCAGATGGGAGCTTTGTGCGAGGAAGCCATATCGCTTGCCGCAAAATCCCTGAATGAGGGGAATAAGGCCCTTGCGGAGAAAGCGATGGCGCTGGATACGGAGATTGACCAGATGGAGCGGGACATTGAAACTCTGTGCCTGAAATTGTTGCTGCAGCAGCAGCCGGTAGCGAGGGATCTGCGCCAGATATCCGCAGCGCTGAAGATCATTACCGATATGGAACGGATTGGCGACCAAGCGGCAGACATAGCGGAGATCGTTCTGGCGATGCTGACTGAGGGGTATGTTCCGGAGGATGTGGGAAACATCTGGGAAATGGCGGCTGAAGCGATAAAGATGGTTACGGAGAGCGTGGACTCCTATGTCCGGCAGGATATGGACCAGGCCAGGGAGGTCATTGAACATGACGATATTGTTGATGCATATTTTATTCGGGTGCGGACGGTGCTGATTCAGAAGATAACGGTAAATCCAGCCGATGGAGAATGTGCCCTTGATCTGCTGATGATCGACAAGTATTTGGAGCGTATTGGCGACCATGCTACGAACATTGCGGAGTGGGTGCTCTTTTCCGTGACGGGTAAAAAGGAACCTTAGGTTCCTTAGAATGGATAGCGTTGATAGCAGTTGTCCCATATGGTAAAATAACCTTATTCAGGGCATGAAGCGGCCGGATGGCCATGAGTACCATGATTGACCTGTAATCATGGTGCAATATATGCGGTAAGTTCTGGATTGTCATATGATGAAAATGCCGCAGGGCGCAATGCCGTTAAGCAGGCGCATGGAGGTATGGTATGATTTTTTGTGTGGAAGATGATGAGAGCATTCAGAGTCTTGAACTTTATACGTTGCGCGGTGCCGGTTTTGAGGTGCGTGGATTTATGGATGGCGATTCTTTTTTAGAAGCGCTGCATACAGAAAAGCCGGAACTGGTGATACTTGATGTGATGCTGCCGGGAATCAGCGGAGTTGAGTTGCTGAAACAAATGAAAGCATCCAATGATATCCGCGATATTCCTGTCATCATGGCTACGGCCAAGGGATCGGAGTATGATAAAATACAAAGCCTGGATTTGGGCGCAGATGATTATCTGGTCAAGCCTTTTGGCATGATGGAGATGGTATCCAGAGTCAAGGCAGTGCTGCGGCGCAGCGCCCCTAAACAGGACAGGGAGGTTCTGGCGGCAAATGATCTGGTTCTCAATGTTGCGGAACATACTGTTACGGCGGGAGGAAAACGGATTGCACTTACTTTCAAGGAATTTGAACTGCTGCGCATGTTCCTTTCCGCTCCTGGTGTCGCATTCACCAGGGAAAAGCTTCTTGATGCTATCTGGGATGCAGAATACCTTGGCGAAACCCGGACAGTGGATATACACATCCGGACTTTGCGGCAAAAGCTGGGCAGTTATGGGGAGATGATTGAGACAGTCCGCAATGTGGGCTATCGGCTGGAGGTAAATTAATGTCAAAGAAAATTTTTCATTCCATACTGCTGGTGGCGGTGGCTGTGCTACTGGCAGATATGGTCATTGTGATGGGATGTCTGTATGATTATTTTCAATCCGTACAGGAGCAGCAGTTGAAGGATGAACTGCGGCTTGCCGCTTACGGAGTGGAGGAGAGCGGGGAATCCTATCTTGAAAAATTAACCGCCCGTGATTATCGTTATACATGGCGGCCGGATTACCGGCTGACCTGGATCGCATCGGATGGGACGGTGCTTTTTGATACGGTTGATTCTGCGGAGAATATGGAAAACCATGGGGATCGTATGGAAGTGCGGGAAGCATTTGCAAAAGGCGAAAGCAGCAGTATCCGTTATTCGTCTACGTTGATGGAACGGACGCTGTATTATGCAAGGGCACTGAATGATGGAACAGTGCTTCGGATTTCGGTCAGCCAGATAACGGTGGCCGCGCTGGTGTTGATGATGTTCCAGCCGATCATGGTAGTAGGGGTTTTTGCCGTTATCATTTCCGCAGTCCTGGCAAACAGGATGGCAAAAAGGATTGTCCGCCCGCTGAATTCCATTGATCTGAACCGTCCGCTGGAAAATGACTGCTACGAGGAATTGGCTCCGCTTTTGAGGCGTATTCATACGCAGCGGCAGCAGATTTCCACGCAGATCCAGAGCCTGCAGAAGAAAACAGACGAGTTTACGCAGGTTACAGGTCATATGAAAGAGGGGCTTGTCCTTCTGGACAGGAACGGGAAGATTTTGAGCATCAATTCTGCGGCACAGAAAATCTTTCATGCACATTGCTCCTGCAATGATCAGGATTTTCTGACCATAGACAGAAACCATGATTTGAATGCCGCCATAAAGGAGGCGCTGAAAGACGGGCATAGTGAACTTCGGAGTGAGAGAAATGGACGGGAATTCCAGTTTGACATCAGCAGGATTGAATCGGGGGATATGATAGAGGGAACAGTGCTGCTGGCCTTTGATGTGACGGAAACGGCATTTGCCGAGCGCAATCGTAGGGAGTTTACCGCAAATGTATCCCATGAATTAAAAACGCCTTTGCAGTCGATTTTAGGCAGCGCGGAACTGTTGAAAAACGGACTTGTGGGGCAGGAAGATATACCACATTTTGCAGGACTGATTCATACAGAGGTATCCCGGCTGGTCACATTGGTGGATGACATTATTCATTTAAGCCAGCTTGACGAGGGGACTGCGCCGGTCATGGAGAGTGTTGATCTTCTCGAAATAGCGGAGGATGCAGCGAACGATCTGCAGGCCGCAGCAGTCCAGAAGCAGGTTTCCATTCTGGCCACAGGTAAACATGCCAAAATAAACGGTGTGCGTAATTATTTGTATGAAATGGTTTATAACCTCTGCGATAATGCCATTAAATACAATGTGCCGGCGGGGAAGGTGGAAGTTGTTGTTTCCAGTGAAGGACAGGGGGCAAATATCACTGTCAGGGATACAGGAATTGGGATTCCTGTTGAATATCAGTCCAGAATATTTGAACGGTTTTTCCGGGTCGATAAAAGTAGGTCAAAGGCATCCGGGGGAACAGGGCTGGGGCTTTCGATTGTAAAGCATATTGTACAATATCATCAGGCTGAGATAGAGCTGCAGAGTGTTGTTGGCGGCGGCACCACTGTCTCTGTCATGTTTCCTTCGACACTGATTGAAACAATAAATGAATGAAAAGAAGATAGTGAAGGAGCCGCTTTCTAGCGGCACTAGTAACAGAGATTGCACTACCCGCCTTTGAGGCGAGCAAGCATCAAAGGCCCCTTGGGGGACGGGGCAAAGCATTACTTAAAGTGGCGTTTGGTGATTTGGGAAAAGGTCATAGGTTTGTATCTGCTGGGATGGGTTGATTTGATATATATGGGATGCCCTATTTTGCACATTATGGATGAGAAAAAATTTGCCGAATAGAGGTGATAATAGTGATTGAGACAGATAAAAGCTTAGTCTATGGGAAACTGCAAATTTCCCCTGAGAGCAGGACGGTTTATGCTGATGAACAGGAAGTAGTCATTACACGGATGGAGTTTGATGTACTTTACTTCTTGGCATCAAATTCCGATATTGCATTTACGAGGGAACAGATTTATGATGCGGTGAGCAAGGACGACTATTCTGGAGGAGCCTATATCATAAGGGATATTATATACCGTCTCTGGGCGAAGCTGAAGATCACCAATATACGCACACTGCATGGATACGGATATAAATTTTGTATTGATCATGAAAAGAATAATGCAATGTCGTAATTTGCCGATGAAAACGACAATCTATCTATTTTTCACATATATTATACAGATATTTGAGGTATACAATATAACTATAAATGAGCAAAATTGAATTTTAACCAAAATTGCATTAAACACACCTTTTCGATTTTTTAGGTATGTAGCGGCATTGCTACCTCCAATGGGGTGTTTAACTGCTTAAACAGTTCCACCTGTTTTTTCAGACAATTACATACAATCCAGTTATCATGACGTTTATGGGCTTTTACCATTCTTGACTCCAATAAACATGTGCTGACATTTTTTCCCTCTATGTTTGCTACAGCAGCTTCCATTTCCTGATGGATCAGTGCAGATACAAGCATGACAAAAGCAAGTCCCTGCGTTTTATAATAGTCCTCTGCATGCAGAGAATTGTATCCGGCTTTGTTTTTGAAGTAATTGTAGAAGGTTTCGATTGTCCAGCGCTTTTTGTAAAGAGTGTATACTTCCCCTGGAGATGCATTCTCCAAACTGGTCTGAAGCACTGTGACACCCATATAGTATTTCGCTTTTTGAAAGCCCTCGTTTGTGTACGACTTATCCCCGCGGCTCATATGGCGCAGATAATTTTCCTGCTCTGATGCTGACTCATTCAGGTCACGGTAAGTAAGGACGCGGTATCCGTTGATGATTTCCTCCTAATACCAATCATGTTACTCCGTTTGCAGATTCCATCGTAAAATCACCTGCGCGGAAGACACGCCATGCGCCCCGGCTATTTCAGAAATCACAGAATCGCCAAGCAGCTCTCCCGTATGCCCTCTGCCACCCAGCGGATACCAGCCTTGCACCACAATCCCTAAATCCTGAATAAACGGGATTACATTCTGAACCACTGCCGGGACAGTGTCCACCTGCGGCAAAAAATCAGTCAATTCCTCCACATACCAGTTTGACAGCCTGATGGAACGGATTTTTCCTTCTTCCACAAACTGCTCCATCGTTAAATCCACATAGCCAATATCCAGCCGGTCAAGGCAAGCCTGGATCGACCGGGCCGGATATTCCATCTCGTTTCCCGGATAAATTTTTGTCGTAACGAAAATATCCTCCCGCTGTACAATCCCTTCAACGATTGCCTCCCGGATTCCCTGCCCGATTTCTTCCTCATTGCCATAGGCAGAGGCAGTATCAATCAGACGGACACCGTTTGATAACGCAGACTTCACAGAATCAATACACTCATCACCATGAAGGCTGTATATTTTTCTCATTCCACAGCCTCTCTTATCATTATTTCAGATTTTTTCCGAAATCCCGGAGTTCTTTCAGCTTTGAAACCGAACCGTTCTCCATGCCGTAAGCTGTAAATACTCCCATGTCCTCAAGGCCGAGGTATTCCAGAAAATCTCCCTTATAGGAGAACATTGCCCCATCATACATTGCAGGATCACCGGAGCTTAATATCATGGCCGCTTTTTTTAGATTCCGGGGCTTGCTCGGATAGGCGGCAGAATAGAAGCGGTCAAGGGCACACTTTAACTGCCCTGAAACACCGTGATAATAAATCGGAGAAGCAATGACAAGCATATCCGCCTCCCTCAGAAGGCAATAGACTTCCTGCATATCATCTTTCTGCACGCAGACACCGTTCCCCTTTGTGTGGCAATATTCGCAGGCCAGACAGCCCGCAATCTTTTTTCCGCATACATCAACCACATCTACCCTATGTCCGGCAGATTCCGAGCCTTCCCGGAACGCATCCACCATTTGTTTCGTATTTCCCTTTGGACGGGGGCTTCCGTTTAACACCAAAATACGCATATACTGTTACCTCCAAATTTTCACTTGCTTTATGCCCGGCACCACAATGCCGCATGAAAAGCGGGATGCCCTGGCATACGGCATCCCGCTGCAGCATGATAACGCTTTGGCCTGCGCCGCCTTTAAATCCCCTGCTTCGTGGGACGGATCATAATCTCACTCACAGACATCCGATTCGGTGTTTCGATGGCGTAAGCCGCAGCGGTTGCGATATCCTCCGCAGTCAGTGAATCAATTGTCTTCCTGAAATCCGGTTCCGCCTGCGGGGCGCTATAAGCTGTTCTTTAAAATCTCCCTGATTTCATCTTTGTCCGGCACCTTATAGCCGCCATCCATGATCAGTGTGCTTTCAACAATTCCCGGAAGCATCTCCTCTGTTACCCCGAGCTCTTTCAGATGCATCGTAAGGCCCAGTTCTTTCATATGAGCCTCCATTTTTTTCAGGCCTTCCGCTGCAATCTGTTCATCACTTTTTCCTCCCGAATCTACATCCCATACGTTCATGGCAAATCTCTTGAACTTTGCCAGCCCAAACGGGCAGATAAAGCGATAGTAGGCCATGGATACCGCTGCAAGGGTCATGCCATGGGTTGCATCCGTATGTGCCGCAACCGCCTGCCCAAGCATATGCACCATCCAGTCTGTAGATTTTCCTTTTGCCACCAGGGTATTTAACGCCCAAGTCGCAATCCACATGATGTTGCTCCTTGCCTCGTAATCCGTAGGATTCTTCACAGCGATCCTGCTGGAATGGATCAAAGACCGCAGCAGCCCCTCCATCAGATAATCAGAAGTATTGTCGTCCTCCCCGGAGAAATATTGTTCCGTAATATGGTTCATGATGTCATAGATTCCCGCAACCATCTGATACTGGGGCAGCGTGTAGGTATATACCGGGTTTAAGATAGAAAATTTCGGATATACCCTCTCATCAAATACATGGCCAATCTTCAGTTTCTGCTCATGGTTCGTGATAACTGCGCCGCCGTTCATTTCAGAGCCCGTGCCAACCATTGTCAGGACACATCCCACCGGGATGATCTCATTGTCCACATCTTTCATCTGGAGATAATATTTTTCCCAGGGATCTTCCGTGCAGTATGCAGATACGGAAACCGCTTTCGCATAGTCGCAGACAGAACCGCCCCCAACCGCAAGAATCAGGTCTGCCTTACCCTCTCTGGCAATCTTACAGCCTTCATACAGCTTCTGTACCGTTGGATTTGGCATCACGCCTGCATCTTCAAACACATTTTTTCCATTTGCTTTCAAAATCTCCATGACTTTATCATAGATACCATTCTTTTTGATCGACCCGCCGCCATACACAAGCTGTACATTCTGTCCATACTTAGGCAGTTCTTCATTCAGACTGGCAAGGGAATCCTCGCCAAAATAAAGTTTCGTCGGGTTACAATACATAAAATTTCCTAACATCGTCTTCCTCCTCGTATTTTAAGTCTATAAATGTCATCTCATATTTTCCGAAAAAAACTGCTCCAGCTTATCGAATGGGATGGCGTCCTTCCCGCCGCCGTCATACAGATCCGTGTGGACTGCATCCGGGATGATCAGCAGCTCCTTGTTATCTGTATAAGGGTTATCCTTCACCATTGCGGCATAAGCATCGCGGCTGAAATAGCAGGAATGTGCTTTCTCCCCGTGCATGATAAGGACTGCGCTGCGGATCTCATTGCTGTACTGAAGGATGGGCTGGTTCATAAAGGACATACAGCCGATCACATTCCAGCCATCGTTGGAATTTAACGAACGTTTGTGGCAGCCGCGATCCGTCTTATAATAATCATGATAATCTGATACAAAGAAAGGCGCATCCTTCGGAAGCGGATCGACAACACCACCGCCCGGCGCATAGCTGCCATTTTTATAATCCACGAGTCTCTGGGCGTTCATGGCCTCCTTCTTTGCGTATCGTGCGTCTGCGGAATCCTCACCGTCAAAATATCCGTTGGCATTGACGCGGGACATATCATACATGGTGGAGGCAGCCGTCGCCTTAATACGGGTATCCAGTGCTGCTGCGTTGAGGGCGAGGCCTCCCCAGCCGCAGATACCGATAATGCCGATACGCTCAGGGTCAACATTTTCCTGTACGGAAAGGAAATCCACCGCCGCCTGAAAATCCTCCGTGTTGATATCCGGTGAAGCCATGTAACGGGGTGTACCGCCGCTTTCACCGGTAAAGGAAGGATCAAAGGCAATGGTGAGGAAGCCACGCTCCGCCATAGTCTGCGCATACAGTCCGGCTGCCTGCTCCTTTACCGCGCCAAACGGCCCGCATACCGCAATCGCAGCCAGTTTCTTTTCAGCCCCCTTCGGCTCATAAAGGTCTGCCGCCAGCGTGATCCCGTAACGGTTAGGGAATGTCACCTTGCGGTGGGTCACCTTTTCACTTTTCGGGAAAGTCTTATCCCATTCCTTTGTCAATTCCAGTCTTACAGTATTTTCCATTTTATAATACCTCTCTTTCTTTTTCCTTTTCCATTCTCCATACTAAAAAATCAAGACAGTCAACCCTTTCCTGACTTTCATGCAGGCTATCCATCAGGCCGCGGCGATGCTTCCGCAGCGTTTTAATCGCATCCTGAACCTGACCGTTACCATACAGCCTGCAGACCTTCTCAATGGTCTGAGCGCCACAGCCTGCATCTTTTAAATTCTGAATAAGCTCATCCGTATGACCGCCTCCCTTCCTGCTATGTCTGTATTATATCCCCTTGACTTTTATTTTGCTAATGGCTATAATTCGTACCATGATATAAATTTTGGGAATATCATAGGAGGGCAATATGGAACTGCGAACCATGAGATATTTTCTTGCCGTGGCAAGAGAAGAAAACATGACCCGTGCGGCAGAGCAGCTTCACGTTACCCAGCCCGCACTCTCCAAGCAGTTAAAAGCACTTGAAGATGAGCTTGGGAAAAAGCTGTTCACGCGCCATAGTTTCAGCATACAGCTGACTGAGGAAGGTGTTTTGCTTCGAAAACGGGCAGAAGACTTGATAAAAATGGCTGACAAAATTACAACAGAATTTCTTGCTTTGGATGATGTTCTGGGAGGGGATGTTTACTTCGGTTTGGCAGAATCTTACCAGATTAGATGCCTCGCCGCCACAATCAGAAGATTCAAAGAGTCTTACCCTGATCTGCATTATCATATTACCAGCGGCGACACGGAACAGGTTACAGAAAAACTGGATAAAGGTATCATTGACTTTGCCGTACTGGCGCAGGAACCCAATACTGCAAAATATCATTATTTGACCTTTCCCCATGCTGATCTTTGGGGTGTTGTCATGCCAGAGAACTGTCCATTGGCGGAAAAAGAAGCCATCTGCGTGGATGACTTATTTGGACTCCCTCTTTTTTGTTCCGAACAGGGATGGAACAATGATATTTCCAAATGGTGCGGCAACAGCATGGATAAATTACACCTTGAAGGGTCGTTTCGGCTATCATATAACGGATCGCTTTTTGTGAAAGAAGGACTCGGCTATCTTTTGACCTTTGAACATTTGATTGACACAAACCCTGAAAGCGGACTTGTTTTCGTCCCCTCACGCCGAAACTCGAAACAAAGATATATTTAATTTGGAAAAAATACCAAATCTTTACCCCTATTGCCGAACGACTGCTTGAAAAATTGAAATCTGAATTGTAAGAATAGAAATTGAAACGTGTATTTGCAGATATGGCTGGGAATCTGGTAAGGGAAAGGTTACTTTTACTAATTTCTCTACCGTAGGCAAGCATACTCTATCTGATTGGGCTTGCCATTATCATTGTGACCGTCAGCGCATCGTCTATTTTTAGAAATGTGGGAAGTGGAAATGAAACCTGAAAGGGATTGAATATATGGAGAAGATTTTGATCGTGGAGGACGATGCCTCCAACAATCAGATGTTGAAAGAGTATCTGGAGAGTCATGGGTATGTCTGCACCCAGGCTTATTCCGGCAGCGAGGGAAGGCTGCTGTTTTCCATGGAGAAATATGATCTGGTGCTCCTGGACCTGATGCTGCCAGGCATTCCGGGGGAGGAACTGGTAACCCTGTTTTCCCGGAAAGCGCCGGTGATCGTATTATCGGCCAAAAACGGGACGGACAGTAAAGTGGAGGTGTTGTCGGCAGGGGCGGAAGATTATCTCTGCAAACCTTTTGACTTGCCGGAACTGCTGGTGCGGATTCAGGTGCAGCTTCGCCGCCGCAGGGCTGAAGAAACCACGGCCGTTTCCCGGGACGAGAACACCGTAAGGAAAACATACACTTATCGCGACTGGACGCTTGATCCGGATACGCAGGAGATGACGGCCTGCGGCGGGCCTGTGGAACTGACCAGGCATGAGTTTCTCATTCTGGAACTGCTGATCCGCAACCCCAGGAGGGTGTTTACCAAGCAGATGATCTACGAGTATGCCTGGGGAGAGGAATACTTGGCGGAGGACAAAACCATCAATGTACATATCAGCAATATCCGTTCCAAGCTGAAGAAAAGCGGGACGGACAGCTATATCCAGACAGTGTGGGGAATGGGCTTTAAACTTTCTTAAACTTTTCTGAACACTTTTTGAAACCCTGCGTTTTATACTGTTTTTTGTAAGAAAGCTATAACATGTGTAAACAGAAAGGAGTAGAAAAGCGTGACTACGGAAAAAGAGAGCATACCTGCAGTGGAAACGCGGGGACTGACAAAGATCTATGGCGGTAAGGCGGTGGTGAGGGATCTGGATTTAAAGGTAGGGCAGGGCCAGATCTACGGCTTTATCGGCAGAAACGGCGCTGGGAAATCCACAACATTGAAGATGATCAGCGGGCTGGCCAGCCCTGACCGGGGAGAGGTGCGGCTGTTCGGGAAGCCGGTGAGCGACCCGGTGGCGCGCAGGCGTCTGGGAGTGTTGATTGAGGCGGCGGGCCTGTATCCCAATATGACGGCCCGACAGAATGCAGTGATGAAAGCAAAGTGTATGGGCCTGACGGAGGAGAAAAAGAGCGTGGACCAGGTGCTGGAACTCACCGGGCTGACGGATACCGGGAAAAAGAGTGTAAAGCATTTTTCCATGGGGATGAAACAGCGTCTGGGGGTGGCACTGGCGCTGCTTGGCAACCCGGATCTGCTGATCCTGGATGAGCCCATCAATGGCCTGGATCCCGAGGGCATCAGGGAACTGCGGCAATTGGTACTGAAGCTCCAGGAGCAGGGTAAAACCATTCTGCTCAGTTCCCACATCCTGGGGGAATTGAGTAAGATCGCTACCCATTATGGGATTATCCGGGACGGCGAGTTGATGGAGCAGATCGCCCGCAGTGATCTGGAGGAGAAATGTCAGGATTATTTTCAGGTGGAAGTGTCGGACGTGCGGCAGGCGCTGCCTCTGGTTCAGGAATCCTTTCCACAGGTGGAGGCTCAGGTGTTTGACGCCCGTATCATTCGGATATACGGGCTCGAGGAGGGGGCGGAACTGAATCGGATACTGACGGAGAACCGGGTGGCTGTATATGCGTCGGGATTCCATCATATGGACTTGGAGGAGTATTTTTTGGAGCGGATGGAGGGGTGATATGTTGAATTTACTGCGTATGGATTTATATAGGATGCTTAGGAGCAAGTCGGTATATATATGCCTTGCCATATTGCTTATGATGGTAATGGTCAGTCTGGGCATGGTTTCGCTGGTGGCCACTCCCCAGGGGCAGGAAATGGCGGTTGAGAGGGGCATATTTACTGCGGAGGATCTGGCGCAGACAGAAGACATCCTGCAGGGAGTGGATACCCTGTTGATGCTACGCCAGACCGGCATGGACGGAGGGATGTATAATCTGATATTCGGTATTTGGGTTATGCTGTTTGTGTGTATGGACTACCAGAGCGGTTTTATGAAAAATCTGATGGCGATACATCAGAACAGGTGGAATTATGTGGCCAGCAAGATTCTGACGGCGGGGATCGTGAGCCTGTGTTATCTGGTCCTTCAATGTATTGCGGTGCTGATGATGAACAGGGTGTTGGGAAATGTGGTTCCGTATACGTCTTTTGGGGATATGCTTTTTTATCTTACCTGGGCCTGGCTGCTGACCGTTGCGTTTGCGTCAATGATCATTTTGGTCTGTGTATGGACCCGAAGCGTAGCAGCAGGAACCCTGGCTGCCGTGTTGTTGGGAACAGGCATGGTTGTGGGGCCCTTGTACGCCCTGCTGAATATGCTCCATGTGGGAGGCTGGCTCAGATATACAATCTATTTTTCTCTTAGCATGGGTCCCGGCCATTACGGTTCACTGGCGGATTTGTATGTATACCTGGTGGGAGGCGGCTTCTTGATCCTGTATGCGGCAGCGGCAGGGATCGTATTAAGGAAGCAGGATATATAGGATGTATGGGTTCAGAACACCCATACATTGAGGCTGAACGTATAAAAGACAAAAGACGGAAAGATAGAGTAGGAAAAATAAAGGCAGAAGAATAAGAGATCAAAGGATAGGAACAAAAGAATAAAACTGAAAGAATAAAACTGAAAGAATAAAACCAAAAGAATAAAACCAAAAGATTAAAACCAGGAAGATAAAACCGAAAGATAGTAGCAAAAATGCCAGGAACAGTAAAAACAGAAACAGTAAAGACAGGAACAGGAGGTCGGATATGGCTGCGGCGTTGGTGATAGTGAGCATAATCTGCGGATGCCTGGCGGTGTGGCATATCCGCGGCATTCTGGAAATACGTTCCCTGTGCAGGCAGCTTCAGGAACTGGAGCAGGGAAGCCATATGGAACTTTGGGTGCAGGGCAGGCAGAAGGATATGCTGGCTCTCTGCCGGACATTAAACAGGCTTCAGCGATTCTGGTACCATCGGCAGATGCGGTATGAACAGGCGGAAAAACAATTAAAGCAGAATGTCACGGCCCTAGCTCACGACATACGCACACCTCTTACGGGTGCGGCGGGGTATGTGCAGCTGGCCCGGGAGTGTGGGGAAGACGAACGCCGGGAGTACTATCTGCAGGTGGCGGCCCGGCGTCTGGGGGAATTGGGGAATATGCTGGAGGAACTGTTTCTGTACACGAAACTTACGGGACAGGATTTTCTGCTGGATATGCAGGAAGTGCAGGTGCTGCCGTTGCTGGGCCGCTGCCTGGTGGATTTCTACCACCGTTTTGAGGATAAGGGCGCCGCGCCGGAAGTGGATTTTGTGCAGGAAGGGTTCCGCGTCCAGGCAGATGAAGAATGCCTGCGCCGTATTTTTCATAATCTGATCCAGAATGCGCTGCTCCACGGAAACGGAGGGATCGCAATCCGGCAGAGGGAGACCGGGCTGATATTTGAAAATGCCGTGCCTGAGACCAGCAGGCCCGACCCGGAACATATTTTTGACAGATTTTACAAGGCAGACTCGGCCCGGGGAAAAGGTTCCTCCGGGCTGGGGCTGTTTATTGTAAAAGAACTGGCGGAGCGGATGGGAGGAAGTGTTAACGCGGAACTTGCGGAGGATAAGCTGCGGATCGTTCTGAAACTGGAGACGGAAAAGCCATAAAAATTGAGAAAAATTAATAAATTTTCTGTAAACTGTCTTGTCATGCGGATCAAAGGGCAATATAATAATCGGGTACCCAAACCCGATTATTGTGTTTGTATGGAATGTGGAGGAGGGAACAGGCATGGCAGAGGAGCGTAACAGAGAGAAGCTGTCGGAGATGGAACAGATCCACAGGGGACTTGAGGCATTTCTGGAGAAAGAAGTATACGAGGAGCGGGAAAACGGGCACCAGAACGGGAACCGGGTCTATGAGGCCGGGCAGGAGGAAAGAGTTGGTGAAATATATCCCGGGGAAGAGCAGGAGTTCGCATTTGACCGAAATGCCAATGAGGAAGCGTATGGGGGATGTGAAGAAGAATATAATGATAGTGCGTATGATAATGAGGAGCCGGTGAGTATGGCTATGGCAAAGCAGAACGGAAATGTCGACAGGACAAGGCAGAGGGAGAATCCGGAGCAGGCTTCGAGAGCGGGCAGAAGCGGGAGAGGAAAATCCGGCGGCTCCGGGGAAAGCGGAAGAGGAAAGTCCAGCGGTTCCGGGGGAAGCGTGAGAGGAAAGTCCACTGGTTCCGAGGAGAGCAGAAGAGGAAAGTCTGCCGGTTCTGGGGGAAGCGGAGCGGGAAAAGGCTCCCGGGTTTCGGCAGATGGAGAAAGTTCCAAGTCCCGGGCAGGGGGCAGACAGCAGCCCCAGGAGACAAAACAAAGGAAAAAGCACAGGGGACTCCGGCGCTTTCTCGCAGCGGTGATCGTGCTTCTGCTGGCAGTGACAGGACTGTGGTATTTGACCATATCCTATCTGTATGACAAGGTGGAATATGCGCCCACGGAAATATTGGCGGATGAACCCATGAAGGAAGAGGGCGTGACCAACATTCTGCTGATCGGCAATGATTCCCGGGCCGGCGGAGAGGATGGGCGTTCCGACGCCATGATCCTGGTATCCATCAGCAATCGGACCAAGACCATTTATCTCACATCTCTGCTGCGGGATATCTATGTGGAAATCCCGGGACATGAGGGCAACAGGCTGAACGCGGCATACTCTTTTGGAGGCCCGGAACTGCTGCTTAAGACCATTAAGCAGAATCTGGATATCGAGGTAAACCGTTATGTGCAGGTGAACTTCCAGGCATTTGCCAACCTGATCGACGCAGTGGGGGGCGTGGATTTGGAACTGACCAATGAGGAAGTGCAGTTGGTAAACGCTTACCTGAACGAATACAATATGCTGGAGAACCGTCCCATGGACACAGACTATCTTCCGTCAGACGCCAGCGGCCTGCTGCATCTGAACGGGCCCCAGGCGTTGGCTTACAGCCGCAACCGATATATCGGCAGCGACTTTGGACGCACGGAACGTCAGCGCAAAATCCTGGAGGCGGTGTTCCACCAGCTGCCCTCCTCGGTGCTGACCAATTTAGATGACATGATTGACGGCATCCTGCCCAATCTGACCACCAACATCAGCAAGAACGAGTGCTATGCACTGAGTCTGGATGCGCCTAAGCTGCTGACTTATGAACTGGTGCAGGCCAGCATCCCCATTGCGGGAAGCTACCAGAATGTCACGATTCGGAAAATGTCGGTACTGCAGGTGGATTTTGAGAAAAATAAGGAATTCATACGGACACGGATTTACGGGGAAGAAGGGGAACAGGCCGAACCTTAAACAGTTATCCCCGGAACGAAAACAGGAGGAAGCCATGAAAGGGACCATCATAGATTATCTGAAGGAATACGCGGATGTGAGTTTGAAAGACGAGCCCATGAACGATGTGGACAGCCTGGTGCTGTGCCAGTTTTCCTATCTGAAATTCGACGGCCTGGTGCCGCTGGTGACGGAGAACGGACGCTCCGTGTCCCTGCAGCAGCTTTATGAGCATTCGGACTATGAAAAACTTTATGGGGATGAAAGATATGAAAAGGAGAACCGGGCGCTTTTTGAAGCCATGCGGAAATGTGTGCGGTTCCGCAATATGAAGCTGAATTGTTACATCAATATTATTGAGGCCCAGGCTGATTTCGAGACCCAGTTCTCCGCGGTGACGTTCTTGCTGGAAGACGGAACCATGTACGTGGCTTTCCGGGGCACGGACGAGACCATGGTGGGATGGAAGGAAGATTTTAACATGGCATTCCTCTCCCCGGTGCCGGGGCAGGAATTTGCCGTAAAATATCTGAATATGGTGACGGCGCGGCTGCCCAGGGACTTTTATGTGGGAGGACATTCCAAGGGCGGCAATCTGGCGGTTTATGCTGCTATGAACTGCTATCCCCAGGCCCGGGATCGGATACGGAAGATATACAGTATGGACGGTCCCGGCTTTCGGCCCGAGGTGCTGGAAAAATGCGATTTCGGGCAAATTGAGGAGCGTACCTGCAAGATTTTGCCCCATTCTTCCCTGGTGGGCATGTTGTTTGAAAAGGACATCCGCTACCAGGTGGTGGAGAGCCGTACCTTTGGACTGGCCCAGCACAATCCCTTTACCTGGCTGGTGAAGGACGGGCATTTTGTTACGGTTTCCGACATATATGAAAGCCGGCGCTTTATGGACGATACCTTAAACGAATGGATTCTGTCTCTGGACGAGCAGAGCCTGCGGACTTTTGTGGACACATTGTTCCAGATCCTGGCGGCATCGGAGTCTGACAATCTGATTGATTTTACCGCCAACTTAAAGCGCAGTATGACGGGTATTCTGGGAGCCATGAAGGATTTGGACGAAGATACCCAGAAGGGACTGAGACAGGCGGTGAAGGCTCTGTTTGAGATCGGAGGACTGCGCATTCGGCAGGAACTTAAAAACCGCGCCCAGAAGAGGGAGGGCAAAGGCTCACTGTCCGATTGACAGAAAGTAGGACAGAAGTACAATGCCCCGGGCCTCGGTCCTGGCGGGGTCCAGCCGCTCGGGATGCCACTGAACCCCCAGAATGGGCAGACTCTCGTGGCAGATGCCTTCCACACATTCATCCAGAGGGCAGCGGGAAGCCACCTGCAGCCCTTTTCCCAGCTTGCCCAGGCCCTGGTGATGGGCGCTGTTTACCAGCATATCCTCTCCGTACAGGCGGTGCAGGAAACTGCCGGGGAGATTATATGCCCTGTGGTACTGGTCTGCTCCCAGATAGCGGTGGCAGTCGGCGGTGGGAAGGTCCTGGATAATGCCGCCCCCCAGTCCCACATTGATAATCTGCATGCCTTTGCAGATGCCCAGAATGGGAAGGCGGCGGTTGATGCCGTATTCAAACGCCTGTAACTGCAGGATATCCAGTTCCGTGTCGATGGAGCGGGAGCCCCTGTCCCTTTCTCCGAAAAAGGCGGGTGTGATATCGCCGCCGCCGGGAAAGAGCAGGCCCTGGCAGGCGGCCAGGTCGCTGATGGCCAGGCTGGTCAGATGTTCTACTCCATGCCGCTCCAGGAAAGCCTCATAATTTCCCGTATCTTTTTTTCTTCCTACGATTCCGATTCTCATAGAATTGTTCCCTGCCTTTATGATTACTATATGATAAATCCTGTCCAGCTTCCGTGCTCACCGGGGCGCTCAGAGCCTGTCTGGGCCAGAGGGCTTTGCCGGGTCAGGGCTCCTACACTATATGAAAAAGTTTAATTTTTTATGAACTCATTTTCAAAGGAGGAAAAAAATGGTACACTTATTGGCATGAGATTACCTGGGACAGTCTGACAGGAATCACAGATTTTGTGCACAGGCAGGGAAAATGCGGAATTGAAGTAAGGAGGGTTACAGTGATGGGAAGATTGTGGTATACATCTCCGGCCAGGGAATGGGAAGAGGCGCTGCCTCTGGGGAACGGACGGCTGGGAGCCATGGTATATGGCGGGACAGATCATGAGCACATCCAGGTCAACGAGGAAAGCATCTGGTACGGCGGGCCGGTAGCCCGGAACAATCCCGACATGAAAGAGCAGCTTCCTCATATCCGCCGGCTTTTGTTTGAGGGGAAAATCGCCGAAGCGGAGCAGCTTATGTGGCATGCCATGTCCGGATGTCCCAACGGTCAGCACCCCTATCAGACCCTGGGGGACATCCAAATCGGCTTTCAGGGGATCGGGAAGGTGACGGCCTATGAACGGGAACTGGATCTGGAAAATGCCCTGTGCCGGACTGTCTTTTCCTCCGAAGAAGTGTGTTACAGCCGGGAATATTTTATCTCTTGTCCGGCAGACTGTATGGTGATGCGTTTTTCAGCGGACAAGCCGGGGAAAATCAGTTTCTGGGCCGGACTGGAGCGAGGGCATTTCTTTGACGGCGTGAAACAGGGAGGGCCGGGAGAAATCTGCCTTTACGGCAATCTGGGCAGGGGCGGTACGGAGTTTGCCATGACGTTACGGGCCAGGACCAGGGGCGGCAGCCTGCGGCTTCTGGGGGAACATATTGTGGTGGAGGGCGCGGATGAGGCGGAACTGTATTTCAGTGCCGACACCAGCTGGCATTACGGTCCGGAGGAAAAAGAGGCAGCAGCAGCGTCCTGGATGCAGGAGACGGAAGGCAGGCCGGAGGAATGGATGGGCGCAGGGCGCATGTGTTCCTGGGAGCGGCAGGAAATCCGGGTGCAGCAGGGGATGCAGGAACTGCTGCAGGAAAATCTGCGCCGCAGGCTGGACCGGGCCGGAGAACAGGGCTATGGGAATCTGTTTGCAGCCCATGTGGCGGATTATCAGGAATTGTTCGGAAGGGTTCGCCTGGAGGTGGACTGGGATCACAAGGCGGAACAGCTGCCCACGGACAGGCGCGTGGAACTGGCAGCCCGTCGGGCTGGGGCTTTCCCGAAGGAGCAGGAGAATTCCGGGATGCCGGAATTGGGTGGGGAGCAGGAACCGGGAGAGGCTGCGGTCCCGCAGGACGAGAGCGGGCAGGATCTGGGACTGGCGCTGCTGTATTTTGATTATGGCCGTTATCTGCTGATCTCCTGCAGCCGTCCCGGCGGATTGCCCGCAACCCTGCAGGGGCTTTGGAATAAGGATATGACGCCTCCCTGGGACAGCAAATATACCATCAATATCAACACGGAGATGAATTATTGGCTGGCGGAAAGCTGTAACCTGTCCTCCTGTCATATGCCTCTGTTTGATCTGATCCGCACCATGGTTCCCAATGGGCGCAGGACAGCCAGGGAGATGTATGGCTGCAGGGGCTTTGTGGCGCACCACAATACGGATATCAATGGGGATACGTCACCCCAGGATCAGTGGATTCCCGGCACGTACTGGGTCATGGGGGCGGCATGGCTGTGCACCCACCAGTGGACGCACTATCTGTATACCCAGGATGTGGAATTTTTGAGAGAGCAGTTCCCCATCATGTGTGAAGCGGCTCTGTTTTTCCTGGATTTCCTGGTGGAGGACGGGCCTTATCTGGTGACTTGTCCCTCTGTGTCCCCGGAAAATACCTACATCCTGCCCGGCGGCGCAAAGGGAGCCAACGGCATCGGCGTGACCATGGACAATCAGATTCTGCGGGATCTGTTCGGGCAGTGCCTGGAGGCTTACCGGGTGCTCACGGAACAGGGAGGCTGCGGCGAGAAGGCCAGGGCGGCCCTGGAAGAGGCGGAGATCAATGATCTCCCCGATTTTATCCGGCAGGTGGGGGAAGCCCGGGAGCGCCTGATTCCCACGCAGATCAGCGAGAGAGGAACCATATTGGAGTGGCGGCAGGATTATGAGGAGTGGGAGCCGGGGCACCGGCATATTTCCCATCTCTACGGCCTGCATCCCTCGGAGCAGATCACCGTGGACGGTACTCCTGAACTGGCCAGGGCGGCCAGAGCCACCCTGGAACAGCGTCTGTCCCATGGGGGCGGTCATACGGGCTGGAGCATGGCCTGGATCATCAATCACTATGCCAAACTCTGGGACGGCAATACTGCCTATCGGCATATTCGGCAGCTGCTGGGCAATTCCACTTATCCCAATCTGTTTGACCGGCATCCGCCTTTCCAGATTGACGGTAACTTCGGCGGAGCCGCGGCCATGGCGGAGATGTTGGTTCAGAGCGGCGGAGGGAGAGTGGTGCTGCTGCCCGCCTTGCCGGATGCCTGGGAGAGCGGCAGAGTCAGCGGGCTCAGGCTGCAGGGCAACGCAGTGACAGACCTGTCCTGGAAGAACGGCATTCTGGAGTGCTGCCGGATTCAGGCGGGCAGCAAACTGGAAACCCGGATCCGCTATGGGGAGGGCGTTCTACCTCTGCGGCTGGAAGCGGGGGAGAGTGTGGTGCTCACCGCCGCGGATTTTGCAAAATAAGATTAGGCACAGGAATAAATAATTGCCGGAAACAGGAAAATTGAAAACGGAGTAGGGCGGAATCTACACGGATGGGCCTGAAGTTATGAGGAGAGTATGAAACAATTAGGGATAAGCGGAAAAAGGCATATTAGGATTCGGATCAACGGTGGATTGGCGGCAGCCTGGGCCATTCCCACCGGTATTATGCTGGCCATCTTTTTCCTGAGATCCATCTTCCCTTTCGGAGACAGGAGCTTCCTCTATATGGATATGTACCATCAGTACATGCCCTTTTTCAGCGAACTTCACGACAAGCTGTGGGAGGGGGGAAGCCTGTTTTATACCTGGAATGTGGGTATCGGTTCTAACTTTCTGGCGCTCTATGTGTATTATTTGGCCTGCCCCCTGCATTTTCTGGGGGCGCTGGTGCCCAAAGCGTATATTCTGGAGTTTCTGAGCTATCTGGTAGTGGGTAAGGTGGGGCTCTGCGGGCTGACATCCTGCCTGTATCTGCAACGGCATTATCATACCAGATCTTTCAGCTGTGTGATATTCTCCTGCTTTTATGCCCTGTCCGGATTTATGGCGGCATATAACTGGAATATTATGTGGCTGGACCCGGTGATTCTGCTGCCGCTGATTCTGTTGGGACTGGAAATGCTGGTAAAGGAAGGACGCTGCGGGTTGTACTGCGTGGCTCTGGCCCTGTGCATCTACACCAATTTTTATCTGTCCATAATGGTGTGTATTTTTCTGGTACTGTATTTTCTGACACTGATTGCCACGGAGAAATGCAGTCTGCGGATTCTGTGGCGCTTTGCTCTGTTTTCCCTGCTCTCAGGGGGCATGGCGGCTGTGCTGCTGGTGCCGGAGGCCTGTGCCCTTTTTGCCACGGATTTTGGTCACAGCAGCTTTCCGGCGGAGGCAAAAACCTATTTTTCCGTATTGGAGGAACTGGCAAGGCATTGTATGAGTGTTTCGCCGGAGCGGGGGCTGGACCACTGGCCCAATATTTACTGCGGCGTGGCGGCGTTCCTGCTGATTCCCCTGTACGCGGTGAATCCCGGGATTCCTCTGAGGAGACGGTTCGCCCGTCTGGCTCTGACAGGTTTTATGCTGGTCAGCTTCGGCACCAATGTGCTGGACTTTCTCTGGCATGGATATAATTATCCGGATTCCCTGCCGGGCCGACAGACCTTTCTCTATATTTTTCTGATTCTGACCATGTGTTTTGAGTGTTTTCTTCATCTGCGGGATCTGGAGCCGAAATATATCCTGTACAGCTATTTGGGCACGGTGCTGTTCCTGCTGGGCTGTCAGCAGTTCATAGACCATGAGGATTTCTCGGGGGAGGTGTGGCTGGGCACAATGCTGTTTGTGACTGTGGATGCCGTTCTGCTGCATCTGTACCGTACCCGATGTGAGAAGGGGCGGGCAGAGGCGTTATTCCTGCCTGCAGGGAATGCGAAGGAAACGCAGACCGATGAGGACATTGTGCAGACTTCGGAGAATGTGCGGGAACAGGAGAGCCCGCCCGTGGCCGCCGGGGAGCATTTGTCTCAGACTGCGGAGAACGTGCAGGAGCAGGAGAGCCGGTCCCAGGCAGCACCCCGACGTCATGGCTGGGGAAAGAAAGATTGGCGCATCTGGCTGGCGGCCATGGCGTTGCTGGCCGTGGTGCTGGAAACGGGCATCAACACCTTCAACACCAGTGTGGGCACCACCAGCCGCAGCGCGTATCTGGGACAACTGAGCAGCTATGAGGATTTGTACAATCTGGCTCTGCAAAGGGAGCGGGAGGCAGGGAACGGCGGCATATTCCGCATGGAGAAATTTGCCCGCACCACCAAGAATGACGGCACGCTGGCGGGATATCCCACTGCGTCCGTGTTTTCTTCCACCATGAATTCTCCCGTGGCAGATCTTTATGAGCGTCTGGGGATGCGCCACAGCAAGGTGTATTATTGCTTTGACGGGGCCACCGCATTCCTCTCTGCATTGCTGAACGTGAATTACTTTTTTGGCGAGGCTGACAGAGAAATAGCCGGGGAACTGATTGCCGGAGATATGGAGGAGACTGCCGGAGAACTGGGGGAGGCCGCCGGGGAGCCGGAGGACAAAGCACAGAATGAGGAAAACAGCCTTTACTCTCTGCTGGATACCAGGGGAGAAGTGGCATTATATGCCTGTGAGGCTACCTTGCCCTTTGGATATGTGGCTCCGGAGGGCTATGATCTGCCCGAAGGCTACAAGGGAGAACCGCTGAAGCTGCAGAACGAGATGGTTCATCTGCTGGGGGTGGAGGAAAGTCTGTTCCGGCGCTGCGAATGTAAGGAGACCGGGGAGAAGGTGACTATGACGGCCCAGGAGGACGGCTATTATTATATGCTGCTCACGGGTTCGGGAACCAGGAAGATTGCCATGACAGGGGCGCTGGAGCGTAAGTACAGCGATCTTAAAATATATTCGGTATTGTATGTGGGTTATCTGGAAAAGGGGCGCACAGTGACTTTCAGCAATGACGACGAGACGGACGAGACACCCGGGTTCCATCTGACAGCCTATCGGATGGAGGAGGAAGTGCTGGCGGAGGCTCTGGAAGTGCTGGGAGAGCGGCATCTGGAGGAGTTGTCCCATGATGATACCCATGTGAGCGGAAGGCTGGAGCTGGACCGGGCCGGGCGGCTGATCCTGTCCATCCCCTTTGAGAAGGGCTGGACGGTGAAGATCAACGGGGAAGAGCGGGAGCCTGTGCTGGTGGGAGGCTGCCTGATGGCGCTGGATCTGGAACCCGGCAGCTATCAGATTGACCTGGAGTATGTGCCCTATGGCCTGAAGCAGGGGATCCTGCTGAGTGCGGTCAGCATTGCGGCGTTTGCGGGGATTATGCTGCTGCGGGGCAGCAGAACCCGGAAGCAGTGCGGGACCAAAAGAGACGGATGTGCAGAGCCGATTGGTACAGACAGGGAGGTAAAAAAATGATTGCAATTATGACAAGTTCGCTGGGTGGCTCCCGGAAGATCGAAGGAAGAAGGTATCCGGCTCCGCTTATGGAGGAAAACGGACTGGCGGAGCAGATCAGGCAGGTGTGGAAGGAAAATGCCAGGGTGCTGCTGATCAGCGCTTCTCCGGAGGAGCATGAGCGAAACGACAGTATCCTGGGCTGCCAGCGGGAGGCGTTTCCCATGAGCGGGCTGGCTGTAAAGGAATTTGCCCTGTGCGACAGCCGGACAGAGGAATTGGCTCGGGGGATAGACGCATTTGACGTGCTGGTGCTGGCGGGAGGACATGTTCCCACCCAAAATCGGTTTTTTGAGAAGCTGGATTTAAAGCGCCGTCTGGAAACCTTCGGCGGTCTGCTGATCGCCTGGAGTGCCGGTTCCATGAACTGCGCGGAGACTGTCTATGCCATGCCGGAACTGGAGGGAGAGGGCGTTGATCCGGGCTACAGGCGTTTTCTGCCGGGGCTGGGCGTTACAAAACACCAGATAATCCCCCATTTTCAGAAAGCAGGAACGGAGATGCTGGACGGGCTGCGGGTGATGGAGGATATCGCATTTCCGGACAGCGCGGGCAGGGAGTTTATCGCCTTAAATGACGGCAGCTACATTCTGCGGGAGGAAAACGGACAGGAGACTTTGTATGGGGAGGCATACCGCATCCGGGACGGCCATATAGAACAGATCTGCGGACAGGGGGATAAATTGCGGCACTCAGCTATCCTGCAATGAAGTTCTGGATTATGCCGAAAGTGTAAAAAAAGGTGACATTGGCCATAAACTGGCCAGTGTCCCTTTTTCATAAGTCTATCGGAAGTTTTTATTAAGATTCAGCTTCCGGGCTAAATGCCAGCCATTTGGAGTCATAAGTATCCAAATAAAACCGGTTCCCATACTCATTCTCGATAAACCGATCCTTGACACGGTACCATCCCTGTAGTTCTTTTCGTAAATCCGAGTCTGGAGAAATGGGTTCCAGCCAGATTTCCTTTTGCCTGTTCGGCGGTTTTCAATAGTTACAACTGAAATATTGGTAGCATTGGAGTCAAAATTTGATATTGAGTTTGTTGACGAAACTCCTTTTTTTCGTTATTGTTGTCTGGAATTTGAAAATGTACTTCGTCTTGAAACACAGGCGTTAAACTTTTGTCATGATTTGCTTGAGGCAGTTTTTGGCCAGTCCTTGTTTTAATGTTGTTTGGCTTGCCCATAAATAAAAATTGGAAGAAGGACAACAAAATATATGTTGTTGGTATTGATATATGTTATACTTGGTAATGGAGTTGCCGCAGTGTGGTTTATGTAGATATTTTAATGTAGGCACTTATATTATGGGAGCTTAAAATGAAGAAAAGTGTTGTATCAATTAAAGCTATGCTTAAAATAGCATTTTATATAGAGAAAAAAAGTGTAATAATATGTGTTGTGTATAACCTGATAAAGCAGCTTATGAATGTTTTTTATGGAGTGTATTTTATCAGAATGATACTGGCAGGATTAGAGACAAAGCAAAGTTTTGTGCATATTTTAGTTATAATCTTGTTTATGTTTGTGATTAACGTTTTATTCGGTCGATTTGACCAGTACTACAAGAATATCTATCTGCCTATTTTTAAGTTGAAGGTCGACAGTTACATAAATGAAGAAATCATGCGGAAAGCAAACTCAATTCCGTATGAAGAAGCAACTTCCTCCAGCGAATTGGATAAGTATAATAGAGTAATTAAGAATTCGTCAAAAATGGTAATGCAGGCATATCAGTCGTTTGGTTTGGTGTGTGGGTTAATTGAAGCATTTGTCATGGTTTTATTTTACATAATTAATGTAGATGTATTTGCGATAGTTCTTTCGGGCTTTCCACTGCTGTATTCGTTTTTTTTGGCTGAAAAGAGTGCGGAATTGGAATATGATTTGAACAAAAAGGTTTCTTCTTTAACCAGAAAAAAAGAATATGCCAGGCGTGTGTACTATCTGCGTGACTATACGGCGGAAATGAGGACTACAAAGATAGACCGTATTATGAGAGAGATTTATCAGGAAGGCTTTAGACGGACAGTAGATACATACAAAAAAGACGGAAAAAAGATTACGCTGATCGCGTTTTTTGAACTGCTGTTGGGCGATGCGGTATCCATGGTGCTGCCGTTGGTGTATGTCATCATCCGCATGCTCTGCGGCACGCGATATCTGATGGGGGATTTTATCGGGATCACACAGGCAATCACAATATTCAGCTCGGATGTTGAGTGGCTGTTGGATACGGCACTTGAACTGAAAACGGCGTCGTTATATATAAGTGACTACATGGATTACCTGGCGCGGGAGGAGCATCAGGCAGAAAAAGTGAAAAAAATTGATGTAACGAAGGGATTCCATATTGCCTTTGAGCATGCGCAATACCGATATCCCGGAGCCCCGGAGGATGTTTTGGCGCTTGCTGATGTCTCTGTAGATATCAGAAACGGCGAGAAAATTGCTATCGTTGGTGAAAATGGGGCAGGAAAAACAACATTTGTTTCGCTGCTGGTAAATTTGATTTCCTGCAGCAGCGGCAGGGTTTTATTGAATGGTATAGATATAAATGCTTACGAGAGGGGAGAACTAAAATCTTTTTTTGGAGTGGTCTGTCAGGATTATCAGATCTATCCCGTGTCCGTACGGGACAATGTATCTATAAACGGTCCGATTGCAGATGCTGATATAATAGATGCCATACAAAAGGTAGGGCTTGCAGACCGGATTAATGACATAAACATTGCAATCGGAAAAGAAATCAACGATAAGGGGCTGGTGCTGTCTGGTGGAGAACGCCAGAGACTGGCTTTGGCGCGTGTAGCTGCAAATAAGTTTTCGGTTGTAATATTGGACGAACCCACCAGCGCTTTGGATGCGCTTACAGAAAGAAATATAAACCAGCTGATACTGAATGCGCTGAGAGATATCGGAAGTACTTTGATATTTATTTCCCATAAGCTGTCAACCACAAAGTTGGTGGATCGGATTTTAGTTTTTGACAATGGAAGGATCGTTGAGGACGGAAACCATGAGGAGCTGATGAAGCAGGGGGGACTCTATTCCAAAATGTATCAGGCGCAAAGCAATATGTATAAGGGAAAAAGCGTATGAAATCAAGCAGATTAAATATTGTAAAAATCGTTAATAACAACTTTCATATGATTGGCGCAGTGTGTCGTGCAGATGCCGGATACTTTATTTTCTCCCTGTTGGTTCGGATGTTATCTGGGATATATACCTCTTTTTTGTATGTATATTTGCTTGGTATAGTTTTATATTGTATCGAAAACGAGAATAGCGTTAGTTATATTCTTTTGTTTTTGACGCTTAGCATGGTTTTCTTTATTGCTGCATTTGCGCTGCAGGCTTATTATGATCATATATTCAAGCCTGTCCATAGAGAGCGGGTTGTCAATCGGCTACAGCAGGGGCTTTTCGATAAGCTGCACAATTCAGATATGGAAAATTATGATATTGCACAAATGTATACTACAGTCGCTTTGGCGAACGATGAGATTGCAACGCGGCCGTTGGATGCAATGGATAATTTGTTTCGTGGGGTTGAATGTCTGATTTCCATAGGTACAATAATCATTGGAATTATTCCTGCCAATGGATTTGTGTTTGGAATTTGCATAGTTTCTTTTGTTGTCGGGATATTCATTACAAATGTCCAGTCGAAGAAAGTAGTTCAATATGATGAGGATATGAGAATAAAAGACAAAAAAATATCCCTGCTGCGCTGCCTTTTATATCTGCCAGAGTATGCTAAAGACAACAGGTTAAGTCGTGTACACGATATATTTCTACAAGATTATAATGTTACAGTGAAAGACAAGGAGAGAATTGCGGCAAAAAGCGGAAAACAGATTGCAAATTTGTCTTTTTTACAGAAAATGTTCTGCAATGCATTTTGCATTGACTTTTTGATACCTTTCTATCTGAGCGTTGTCGTTCTGCTATTTGGGAAACTATCGATTTCGGAATTTGTGATTGCGATTAATGCCGGCGCTCAAATTCAGCAGAAACTGGAATCCTTGACAGATATCATATCAGATTTTCTGAAAAATGGCAGGTTTGCTGAAAGAATTCAAAATATTGATAAAATTCAATGTAATATAGAGGCTGCTGTAGGAGGGCCTGTTGACAGTATGCAGACATTATCAGTGAAGGGGGCTACTTTCTTTTATCCTGATGGAACCCTGGGATTGTCAGATGTTAATCTTACTATTCATAAAGGGAGCAAAATAGCAATTGTTGGAAGCAATGGTTCTGGAAAATCTACATTGATAAAGCTGTTGCTGCGTTTTTATGACGCTGCATCTGGAGAAATCCTGCAGAATGGAATTGACATAAGAACTTATGATATATCTTCGTACAGGTCACAATTCAGTGTTGCGTTTCAGGATTTTAACATATATGCGACATCCATAAGAAATAATGTATGTATGGGAGATGATATGGATGAGGACAGGCTGCGTGATGCTTTGAATAAAGCTGGATTGTCTGACAGCATAAAAGACTTAAATGCGCAGCTGACAAGAGAATTTGATGAGAATGGAATTCTTTTTTCGGGAGGTTTATTACAGCGTTTGGCATTGGCAAGGGTTTTTTACAAAGACAGCGATATTGTTATTATGGATGAGCCAACTGCAGCAATGGATGTGTTCTTTGAAAAGCAGTTTTATGATACCATATTTAAAAATTTGAAGGAAAAAACGGTTATTTTTATTTCGCATAGACTGTCTTCTATTACTGCTTGTGATAAAATAATATTTATGGATCATGGTAAAATCCTCGAAGAAGGAACACATGAATATTTAATGAATTTGCAGGGGGGATATTATAGACTGTTTTGTGCTCAGTTTGAATCATAGGAGGTGAAGGCCGGTATAGGATTTACTGCTTATCCTTTATTCTGCATTTCACAAATTCACATCCCAAAAGAAATGTCACGCTACAGAATACCGTCCCTGTTCCATTTGATTACCGTTTTATATCCAAGCCTTTCGTACCACGGCGCTAAATATGTATAATGTATATAGCTGTAATCATAGCCTTCTTCTTTTAATATTTGTGTTACATGCTTAACCATTGTTAGTCCTATTCCTTTGTCACGATATTCCGGAAGTGTTCCTACGCATCCGGGACCGCCTATTTTAAATTCATGTTCCTTTATTTTGTGCGTTCCCATGTCACTGACAAGGCAGAAACTTGCGACTTTTCCGTTTGCATATCCACAAAATATTCTGTCCTTTCCGTTAAAAAACGGCGTCCAATGTTCCTCAACCCTTTCTACTTTTTTCTTTAATTCGTCAAGGTCCCCATCATAAAAGCCGAACGAAACGCCGCCGTCAAATTTTTTATCATACTTGCATATATCAAATTGGTTAAGAGAAAGTATCATTTCATCAAAAACATATTCTTCCGGCAGGGACTTAACAAACTCGTTTCCAAAAAAATCCGGGTGTAAGCAGTAAAATAATTGTATGCATTCCTGTTTATTCATGTGCTTATCCTCACTAAATCTTGATTTTCGCTGACTTTATTATAGCACTTCATTCATATGAATGAAATAGATTTTTTGGCATTTGATAAATAGGGCATTCAGGATGCCATGGATATTTCATAGTATGTAAAGGATACACTATGTTGCAAAAGGCTGCGGCACTGTGTCATAATGAACATGCTGCGAATTGTCTTAAAATAGGGGATCCAGCCATAATGAAGGTGTCAAACTTCCTACAGTTAAAGATATACCGAAGAACATTTTTGATATACCTGTTCATCGTGACCGTTTTCTATGCCCTGATTGTATACAACTGCTACAGGAATGCCCTGATTGCGGGACAGCAGGCTTTTACGGAGCAGATGAACAGGGCGTTTTTGCAGGTAGAAGATGAATTGGACGGCGTCACAGGGACGATAGATAATTTCTTTGCCAGGCTTTTCGGCAGTCCCCCCCAGAAAGAGGATTTTTTTGATTTCTTCGGGGCCAGCCCTTCGGAGTATACGGAGGCCAGACTGCGGAACGGGCTTGCCCTCTATGAGAGTTATCTCAAGAACTGTGACAATCTGGTGGCAGATTGTAATTACCTGATCAGGTACATATTATACTACAGCACAGAGAACATTCTGTGTATGGAATACAACCAGTCCGGGTATTCCCGATATAAGATGATCGAACCCTGGGAGGGGGAGGCATTGTGCAGGACAGGCTATGTCTATGCCAAGGATATTTACAGCGATTCGGTGTATGTGGGGAAAGTGTCTTTTGTGCTTGACATAAGCATCTCCGCAGAGAACGCTTTCTGCGGAGACAGGGAAAAGGCGGTGTGGCTGGAGATCCAGGGGGAAGGCCGGTTTCTGGGAGAGGGGCCCGGCAGGGATATGGGGGCCGACCTGCTTGCGGAAGCGGAGCGTATGCAGGAGCGCTTTTTGCTGCCCTTGGGGAAAGCGGGAAAGTATTTTCACGCGGTGAACACCTCGGAGCGTTACTCTTATATGGTGGTGGCTGCAGGGAGGACAGGCCCATATATGCTGGAACAGTTTCGGAAATTATGGGTTTTGCTTCTGGGGCTGCTGTTGGCATTCGTGCTGATCACCGCCCTTTATATCCGTCAGTTTTCGGCGGACGGCAGGTTTCTGCAGGATATACTGCACAGTATGGAGGGCGCCAGTTCAGGTTCTTTCAGACGCGTCACTATCAACAGACACAATGATGAGTATGCCGCTATTGCCCGTCAGCTGAACGGACTATATAAATATCTGGAGACTTTGATCCGGCAGAAGTATGAACTGACCATCAGCCAGCAGCGGGCGGAGATGCAGATGCTGAGCACCCAGTTGAATCCCCATTTTCTGTACAATACACTGGAGAGAATTCGGTTACGGGCACTGCGGGATCAAAATGTGGAGGTGGCGGAGGCCACGGCGAATCTGGGCCTGCTCTACCGCAATATTGTAAAGACCGAGCCGGTGATCACGCTGGAGAAGGAGATCGGCATCACCAGGCAGTATCTGGAGCTGATGCGTTTTTTATATGACGACCAGTTTCTCTATCACTGTGATGTGGAGGAGGAACTGATGGCGGTACTAACGCCCAAAATATGGATGCAGCCCATTATGGAGAACTTTTTCAAGCATAATTTTCAGGAGGACGACAGAATCAAGATTATCGTACTGAAGGGCGAGAGATTGGGGGCGGGCATCAGGTTCACTTTTTTTGACAATATAGGCCATATCGGGGAAGAGCAGATGGAACTCCTGAACAGGCGTTTCAATCCGGAGGAAGGCAGGAAGGGCGGAGAGGATGCCCGGGGGATCGGCCTGCGCAATGTATACTACAGGCTCTGGCTTTATTACGGAGATAAGGTGCGTATGAAAATTCGGAACAATGCGCCCACAGGGGTGTGCATAGAGGTGCTGCTGAGAGAGGAAGGAGAGGATTGATGTACCGTTTGCTGGTGGTGGATGATGAGAGGGATATCCGTGAAAACATTCGGTATCTCCTGGACTGGGCCCGTTACGGGATCAATCAGATTGAGACAGCCGCAACCTATGAGGAGGCGGTTAACAAGGCGCTGGACTTTCGGCCCCATATTATCCTGATGGATGTGAATCTGGGAGGCGGGCGCTGGGGGTATGAACTACTGGAGCATCTGCGGGCCGCGGGTCTGAAATCAGTGTGCGGAATCATCAGCGGCTATGACGACTTCATATATATGAAAAAATCCATGCAGGCTTCTGCCAAAGACTATCTGCTCAAGCCCATCGACGTAAAGGAACTGGAGCGGTTTGTGGAGCGGGCGATTGTGGAGGAACTGAAGGGGGAACTGCCTGAAAAAAGGGGGAGTGCCCCGGACGTGGACCCGGTGCTGAAAGTGGAGTATGGAAGGCTTTCCAAGATCACAAATAAAATCATCATGATTGTAAAGAGCGACTACAGGAGTTCTCTTTCCCTGGTGGGGATCGGGGAGATGTTCTGTATGAGCAGCAAATATATCGGCAGAATATTTCTGCAGGACACGGGAATGAAATTCTCTGAATATCTGATGGCCTATCGCATGGTGCAGGCCAGGATGCTGATAGAGACCACCAGGGACAAGATCGCGGTGGTGGCGGGCAGGGTGGGATATACCCAGCTTAATAACTTTTATGTACATTTCAAAGAATACTATGGTATATCCCCCACGGCACTGCGGGATATGAAGGAGACGGCCAATGGGGAGGATCATGCGGACCTGCAAAAGAATTTTCCGGATACTGCTGCTGGGACTGGGGACGGCCCTGGCGACGGGCTGCGGTGAAAACAGGGAGGAGGAACTCCCGGCGGTGGGACGGGAGGAGCCTGTCCGGCTGATCTATTATACCATAGGGGAGCCGGATGCGGATTTATCCTGCGTGGAGGAGGCGCTGAACCGATTGCTGCTGCCCCGGTATGGTTTCACGGTCAGCTATAACAAGATCGGATGGAACGATTATGAGACCAGGCTTAACTCCTTTATGAATACCAACAGAAAGTTTGACATTGCCTTTGCCTGGACGGAAAATTATCTGGCAAACGCGCTGGCGGGGAACTGGCTGGAACTGACTCCCTATATGGAAAACCTCTGCGCGGAAACCTATGAGGCGGTGGATGAAAAGTTCTGGAAGGGGGCCACGGTGAACGGCGGCATATACGGAATCCCCACCAACAAGGAGCTGGCGGTTCCCATGTATTTTCTGTATGACAGGGAACTGGCGGAGAAATATGGGATTGACCTTTCGAAATATCATACGCTGGAATCTCTGGAACCGCTGCTGCAGATGGTCTCCCGGGAGGAACCCGGGTATATTCCCCTGTTTCTGTCCAACAGCCATGTGAACTTTGCCGCTATGGGCGGGTATGAATATATCACGGACACCAATATCCCTCTGGTAATCAGCACCGACGATGCTTCGGCTTCGGTGGTGAATTTTTTTGAGACGGAGTTCTGCGCAGGATTGTTGGATACGCTTCATAGATATTATAAGGCGGGTTATATCAATCAGGACGCATCCATGCGCACCGCCTTTTCCCGGTTCCAGGGGGAAAAGGTCTTTCTGAGGCTTGCCAACGGCGGCCCGGAATCCGAGATCAGCTTTTCCACCAGTTTCGGCTATCCCATTTTGACGGAGCGGGTCAGCGGGCTGGTGGTGACTTCGGAGTCCGCGCTGGGAGGCGTCATGGCGGTCAATGCCAGGACCGAACACCCCAGGGAATGCGCCGTTTTTCTGAATGCGGTAAATACGGACCCGGATGTGCGGAATCTTTTGAACTACGGTGTGGAGGGAAAGCATTATGTTCTGAATGAGGACGGACAGGTGGAATATCTCACAGAGGATTACAGGGGGGTGACATATACCCAGGGAAACTGGTTTATCTTGAGGACTGTGGCGGGGGAAAATCCGGACAAGTGGAAGCTGTACCGGGAGTTTAACGCGTATGCCATAGAGTCTCCCCTTCTGGGATTCACTCCGGATCTGTCTGCCTATGCGAAAGAATGCGGCAGTGTGAGCCGGGTCTGCGAGAAGTATGAGAGTGCGCTGATGACGGGCACGGTGGATCCCCGGGAATTTCTGCTGGCCCTGGGGGAGGCGCTGGAGCAGGCGGGAATTGATATCCTGCGGCAGGAATTACAAAGCCAGATAGAACAATGGATGGCACAAAAGTAGATAGATTGAACAGAAGGAAAGGGCTTTGGCGGTTTTCAGCCAAAGCCCTTTCCTTTTTATACTATAAACAATCCTCTATAGACTTTTTGGGAAATGCGGAAAAATATATAATAAGTCATATAAAAGCAAGAGAAAAATATACAAAACGACGAATAAAGTCGAGAAAGGCGGTGCTGTAAATTGGGAAAGACAGAAAAAGTGCCCAAATCCAGAGAAAAGAAGAAAACCGTTGTGCGAAGGAAATGGGTGCGGGATGATACAGAACTGACCCTGCTCGCCGCGCCCACAGTGATCTGGTATCTGGCTTTCGCGTATCTCCCCATGTTCGGGCTGATACTGGCTTTTAAGAATTATAAGATTTCCGCGGGCAAGAGTTTTCTCTACAGTCTGCTGCACAGCGAATGGAGCGGATGGGACAATTTCCAGTTCTTTTTAAAGTCCAACCAATTATCGGTGATTCTGAGAAACACGGTGCTGTACAATGTGGTGTTCATTATTCTGAACATTGTGATACCCGTGGGGCTGGCAATTATGATCAGCCAGATCTACAGCAAGCGGAAATCCAAGACTTACCAGACGCTGATGTTCATGCCCCACTTTATGTCCTGGGTGGTGGTCAGCTATTTCGTATTTGCATTCCTCAGTCCGGATAAGGGACTCCTGAATGCCATTCTGGCTTCTTTTGGAAAAGAACCGGTGATGTGGTACTCCGAAGCAAAGTTCTGGCCCTTCATCCTGATCTTTATGCAGACCTGGAAGAGTGTGGGCTACAATATGGTGGTATACCTGGCCAGTATTTCGGGCATAGACAGCACTCTTTATGAGGCGGCGGTAATGGACGGGGCCAGCAAGAGCCAGCAGGCGAGATATATTACCCTGCCTGCGCTGAAGCCTATCATTATCATTATGTTTATCTTAAGCGTAGGCCGTATTTTCTCCTCTGACTTTGGATTGTTCTATCAGATTCCCAGAGGAGTGACCAATTCCCTGTTCAAGACAGTGACCACATTTGACGTGTACATATTCAATATGCTGCAGACCAATGTGCCGTTGGGCAGGACAGCGGCGGCGTCCTTCTTCCAGGCGGTGGCATGCTGCGTCACCATTCTGACGGCGAACCTGATTGTCAGAAAAGTGGACAGTGACAGCGCATTAATATAAGGAGACAGAAAATCATGAAGAGAGCAAACGAGGAAAACCGTCTGAACAGAATCCACCCAGTCACCAACGGGGTCTTTAACATCCTGTTTGTGCTGCTTGCCCTGATGGCTTTCGTCCCTATTATTTTTGTATTTATAATATCCATCACTTCGGAGAAATCCATTGCCGCATACGGGTATCAGTTCATCCCTAAAGAATTCTCCGGTTCCGCGTACCGCTTCCTGTGGGGGGAGCGCAAGATGATCCTGCGGGCGCTGCTGGTATCCGTGGAGGTAACGGCACTGGGTACTCTCATCGGTGTGGCGCTGACCACTACTATGGGATATGTGCTGTCCAGGCCGGGATTTAAGCTGCGGAGGGTATTTACCATGCTGGTGTTCATCCCCATGATTTTCAGCGGGGGCATGGTGGCCAACTATGTGGTGGTGAGCCAGATGCTGCACCTGAGCGACACCATATGGGCACTCATTCTTCCCCTCTGTGTGTCCTCGTTCAATGTGGTGATCAGCAGGACTTTCTTTCAAAGTACCATCCCTGACTCGATTATAGAGTCGGCCAAGATAGACGGAGCTTCCCAGCTTCAGATTTTTACCCGGATCGTGTTGCCGATCTCCAAGCCTGTGCTGGCCACCATCGGCCTGTTCTTGGCTTTTGGGTATTGGAATGACTGGTTCCAGTCCTCCCTGTATATCTCCGACAGCAATCTGTACTCCTTACAGGCGCTGCTGAACAATATGCAGAGAAACATAGAATTTCTTACAAAGAACCCTACTGCGGGCCTGAGCCTGCAGGCATACCAGCGGGCCATGCCCACTGAGGGCGTGCGTATGGCCATCGCGGTGGTGGTGGCGGTTCCCATAGCCTGCATCTATCCCTTTTTCCAGAAATATTTTATCTCCGGCCTGACGGTGGGAGCGGTGAAAGGATGATCCGGGATATAAGCGGCAGTATCGGTCGCTTGATCACATAAACAAAGACATAAAGGAGGAGAACATGAAAAAGAATTATTTAAAGAAAACGGTGGCTTTACTGGCAACGGCGGTACTCACCTGTACGGCGCTGGCCGGATGCGGCAGCAGTCCCGGTACGCCTGCATCCACCGGCACATCCGAGAGCAAGCCTCAGGAGAGCGCATCTCAGGAGGGCACGCAGGAACAGACACCCGCATCCGATCCTCAGGAGATCGTGGATCTGGTCTGGTATTCGGTGGGAAACGGAATGCCTGACAATTATGACGCATGGAAGGCGAACCTGGACGCGTATCTGGAGAAGAAGATCGGCGTTCATCTGGATGTACAGGTGGTGTCCTGGTCAGACTGGGACGGCAGGAGAAATACCATTGTCAGCACCAACGAGCCCTATGATATTATGTTCACCAATCTGGGAACTTACAGCAATGATGTGAGTATCGGTGCGTTTGCCGATATCACCGAACTGGTAAAATCGGCTTCATCGGAATTGTACAATTTCATTCCCGAGGATTACTGGGGGGCTACTACCATCGGCGGCAAGATCTATGGTGTACCCACCTACAAGGACAGTTCTTCCACCCAGTATTTTGTATGGGATAAGGAACTGGCTGATAAGTACGGTATTGATTACGACAATATTCATACCCTTGCCGATGCTACAGAGGCGCTGACCAAGCTGAAAGAGGGAGAGAACATCACTCCGTTCATTCTGACCAATATGGGACTGGACGCCATTTACGGAAGCCGGTATGATAATATCGGAACCGGGATTCCCGCTCTTGGCGTGAGTTATTACGGTGAGGAACGCAAAGTTGTGGCGGTATTTGAGCAGCAGGATATTCTGGAGGAATTGGGTGTGATCCGGCAGTGGTATCAGTCCGGCATCATCAACAAGGATGCGGCTACTCTGGCTGAGAATCCCAACTACCGTGCCTGCTTCATCGCCCAGGGCTGGCCTTATGCAGCCAAGTCCACCTGGGGCCCCAACATGGGAGTAGAAGCCGTGGCCTCTCAGTATGGTGATACCGTGCTTTCCAATGACACTGTGTTAGGTTCCATCAACTGTATTTCCGCTTCCAGCGCGCATCCTGACAAGGCTCTCCAGTTGCTGCAGCTGGTAAATACGGACTCCTATGTGAGAGATGCTCTGCGGTTCGGTCTGGAAGGCGACAACTTCACCTACACCGAGGACGGAAGAGTGCATGTGGATAAAGATAAGGTATGGCCTATGGCAGGGTACACCCAGGGCACGTTCTTCAACATCTCCCTGACGGACGAAGAAGATTACAACCAGTGGGACGAGGTAAAGGCACTGAACGAGCAGGCCAAGCCCTCCCCGGTTCTGGGATTTGCCTTTGACATGGAGAGCGTGAGGGATCAGATCTCCTCCTGCAATGAAATCTGGCTTCGCTACCGTCCCGAGCTGATGACGGGTACCGTGGATCCGGAGACCACGATTGCGGCGATGATGAGTGAGATGCGTGCGGCGGGCTTTGACGATATTATGGCCGAGGCTCAGAGGCAGATTGACGCTGCGTTTTAAATGTTAATATTCCCCAAAAGAAAAGTTTAATTGCCGAGGGGCTGTGAAGAGATAAAGCAATGTATATTTTCACAGCCCCTCCGGCTGTGTGTAACGGAAGATGTGTGGAATTTCAGCAAAACCATAGCCAAGCTATAACAGGAGGACGCAATGAGCAGAATAGTAGGAGGGGCACTGCCCCATATCCCGTGGCAGGATAAGCCGGAGGGCTGCAAGAGGCCGGTCTGGAGGTATACGGGCAATCCCATTATCGGAAGAGAGGGGAACCGGGTATCCAATAGTGTCTTTAACAGCGCCGTGGTGCCCTTTGAGGGAGGATTTGCCGGAGTTTTCCGTTGCGACAGTTTTTCCATCAGCATGGATATTTTCGTTGGCAGAAGCAGCGACGGCATCCACTGGACAATCGAGGATACCCCCATACAGTTTGAGAGAGAAGCCGCCGAACTGAGGCAGGGGGAGAGGGGGGAATCTGCCGGCGGCATGGGAACCCTGGAAAATTCCGATGACGACGGGGAAAGGTTCGCAAGGGAGTATCGCTATGATCCCAGGGTCTGTTTTCTGGAGGACCGCTATTATATCACCTGGTGCAACGGCTATCATGGTCCCACCATCGGCGTGGCGTACACTTTTGATTTTAAAAAGTTTGTGCAGTTAGAGAATGCGTTTCTGCCCTGCAATCGCAATGGAGTGCTGTTCCCCCGGAAAATCGGCGGCATGTACCTTATGCTCAGCCGGCCCAGCGACAATGGCCATACCCCTTTCGGAGATATTTTTATCAGTCAGAGCAGGGATATGGAGTTCTGGGGGAGGCATCATCATGTAATGAGCCCGGTTAAGGGAGATCTGTCCGCATGGCAGGGCACCAAGGTGGGCCCGGGGCCTGTTCCCATTGAGACGGACCAGGGGTGGCTGCTGATTTATCACGGTGTGATCACCACCTGTAACGGTTTTGTGTACCGCATGGGAGCGGCGCTGCTGGATCTGGAACAGCCCTGGAAGGTGCTGTATCGGACAAGGGATTATATCCTCGCGCCCCATGAACTGTATGAGTGCGTGGGAGATGTGCCCAATGTGGTATTCCCCTGCGCGGCGCTGGCAGACGGGGACACAGGCCGGATTGCCATTTATTACGGATGTGCCGACACAGTCACAGGCCTGGCCTTCACCACAGTGGACGAACTGATCAATTTTGTGAAGGAGCATTCTCTGTAAAAAGTCGATCAGAGCACGGACGCTATGGAGGCCGTGGTATGATCAAGGGGGATGTGTGCTTTATGGGAACATACGGAACTTAAAACAGTATGTTCCCATAAAGTGCACTGATCATATCACGGACGCATAAGCGGCCGTGGTATGATCATGAGGGATGTGTGCTTTATGGGAACATACGGAACTTAAATTAGAAGGGAGAAGCCATGGACTTTTTAGACAAGCGGGTTATGGGAATCTGCAATGAACTGAAAAAGCTGAAGGTGAAGCAGAAATTTCCCATCACCAAATTTCAGTATAAGGAAGGGAATTTCATACATCCTGTGGATGCGGAGGCCGACAGTCATGGGTGGCAGGCGTTTGACGCGCATACCATGCGCTGGTACGGGCCTGACCGGCACTATTGGTTCCGCACGGAATTTGCCGTGCCGGAAGAATTGGACGGAAAGCGGATGTGGATGCATGTCTGCACCCAGATTGATGAGTGGGATGACGGGAAGAATCCCCAGTTCCTGCTTTTTGTGAACGGGAAGGCGACCCAGGGGATCGACATGAACCACAGGGATGTGCTGCTGGATCTGGAGGCCGGGGCCGGAGAAAACTGGCTGCTTGATCTGCAGGCCTACACGGGAACCCTCCACGATGAGTTCACTCTAAAAGTGGATATCTGTGAGGTGGACGCTGCCATAGAAAAACTGTATTATGATCTCTGGGTGCCGCTGTGCGCCCTTCCCCGTATGGAGCAGGAGGACAGGAACAGAAAGGAGATCGAGGAGATACTGAACCGGGCCGTCAACTATCTCGATCTGCGGAGCCCGTATTCCCAGGCGTTCTATGATTCCCTGGAGGAGGCTGAAAAGTATCTCGAAAAGGCTCTGTATACGGACATGGCAGGCTGGCAGGAGGTGGTGGCTACCTGTATCGGTCATACCCACATTGATGTGGCGTGGTGGTGGACCGTGGAGCAGACCCGGGAGAAAGTGGGCAGAAGCTTTGCCACTGTGCTGAAACTCATGGAAGAATATCCGGGATATCGGTTTATGTCCAGTCAGCCCCAACTGTATACATTCCTGAAGGAAAGGTATCCCGAACTCTATGAGAGGCTGAAAGAGCGGGTGGCGGAGAAGCGCTGGGAGCCCGAGGGCGGCATGTGGGTGGAGGCGGACTGCAACCTGACTTCGGGCGAGTCTCTGGTGCGCCAGTTCCTGCACGGCAAGCGTTTTTTCCGGGAAGAATTCGGTGTGGACAACCGCATTCTGTGGCTGCCGGATGTATTCGGATATTCGGGAGCGCTGCCTCAGATTATGAAGAAATGCGGCATCGACTATTTCATGACTACAAAGCTGGCCTGGAACCAGTTTAATAAAGTGCCTTATGACACCATGCGCTGGCGGGGAATCGACGGCACGGAAATCCTGACCCATCTGATCACCACTCTGGGGGTGGGCCAGCCCGAGACAGACTATTTTACCACATATAACGGCATGCTGCATCCTGACGCCATTATGGGCGGATGGAAGCGGTATCAGAACAAATATCTTAACAATGATATCCTGATCTCCTATGGCTATGGCGACGGGGGCGGCGGCCCCACCCGGGAGATGCTGGAGACTTCACTGCGCATGGAGAAGGGCGTCAAGGGGATTCCCCGGGTGCGTCAGGCATTCGCAGGTAAATACTTTGAGGAACTGGAACAGCGGGTGAAGGATCATCCCAGGCTTCCCGTGTGGGAAGGGGAATTGTATTTTGAGTATCACCGGGGGACGCTGACTTCCATGGCCCGGAATAAGCGCTCCAACCGCAAGTCGGAACTGGGCCTTATGGATCTGGAACTCCTGGGGGTAATGGCTCAGGAGCATGTGGAGTATCCCTGGGAGGAATTGGATGCCCTGTGGAAAAAAGTGCTGCTCAATCAGTTCCATGACATTCTGCCCGGCTCATCCATCCATGAAGTGTACGAGGTTACCAGGAAGGAATACGCCTGGCTCGCGGAGCGGCTGGACGCTTTGAAGAAAGAGCGGATACATGCCCTGACAGCAGAAGGGGAGGGAATTACCCTGTTCAATACCACCGGAAAGGTGCGAAGCGATGTGGTGAAACTGGAAGGAATCCATGTGGAAGCTCTGAAAGACCATGACGGAAAGGTGTATGCCGTACAGAATACGGAAGAGGGCGGAATCGTGTATGTGGAGGGATTGCCGTCCAAGGGATACAAGACCTTCGAAGCCTGCGGTCAGGTCCGGGAGCCCGAGCCCTTTGTTCTGAAAGACCGGCTGTGTCTGGAAACGCCTTTTTATATCATCTGGCTGGATGAACAGGGAATGTTCACGGATATCTACGACAAGGAAAACCAGCGTCAGGTGATCCAGCAGGGCCGGCGGGCAAACCTGATGCGGATGTACGAAGATAAACCTATTTATTATGATAACTGGGACATAGATATATACTATACGGAAAAATACTGGGATGCGGAGAATCTGGAACGGATGGAATGGACCGAGTTGGGTCCGGTGCGGGCAACGCTGGAGTTGGAACGCCGGATCAGCAATTCCCGGATCTGCCAGAAGATTCATTTTTACAGGGATATCCGGCGGATTGATTTTGACACCTGGGTGGACTGGAAGGAGCATCAGCATCTGCTGAAGGTGCATTTCCCGGTGGCAGTGCACACGGACGAGGCGGCCTTCGACATACAGTTCGGCAATCTGACCCGCAAGGTTCATACCAATACCAGTTGGGACAAGGCCAGGTTTGAGAGCTGCGGGCAGAAATGGATTGACCTGTCCGAGGGGCATTATGGGGTCAGCCTGCTGAACGACTGCAAGTACGGACATTCCGTGAAGGACGGGGACATAGGGCTGACGCTGATTAAGTCGGGAATTGAACCCAATCCTGTCACGGATCAGGAAGAGCACTTTTTCACATATTCTCTGTATCCCCATGCGGAGGGCTGGCGGCAGGCCGGGACAGTGGGGGAGGCTTATCGGCTGAATCAGCCTGCCCTCGCGGCCAAAGGCGGACAGCCTGGAACGGCGTATTCCCTGGCGGGTATCAACCGGGAGAATATAATTCTGGAGACAGTGAAGAAGGCGGAAGACGGGCAGGGCGTTATTCTGCGAATGTACGAGTCGGAAAACGCCCTCACAAAGGCGGAACTCACGGTGAACCTGGATTTTACAAAGGCCTATATCTGTAATCTGCTGGAGGAAGTTCAGGAAGAGGCTCCGGTGAACGGAAACAGGGTAGCTGTGACCTGCAAGCCTTACGAAGTAGTGACAGTGAAGCTGGTATAGCATAGTCCTGCGGATTTCCGCAGGGCGGCCGCAGAGCGGACAGAATGCCGGGAGCCTGGCTTTAGCCGGGTTCCCGTTTCGCAGGAAAGAGGTAAATATGATTATTATTCCGGAACCACAGGAGATAAAAAAAGAGGAAGGTATTTTTCAATGCACCTTTGAGACCAATATTGTCTGCGGGCAAGGGGTGGAAGCCTTCCCTGCAAAGCAGCTCAGGGACTGTGTAAAGCAATGGGCGGGACTGGGGCTTCACCTGGCGGGAGGGCAGGCCCGCAGGGGAGATATTGCCCTGGGGCTGGACCCGAAACTGGGGGAGCAGGCGTACCGCCTGACAATTACAATGGAAGAGGTCCTGGTGAAGGGCGGCGACGGAGCCGGGCTGCTGTATGGGGTCCAAACCCTGTGCCAGATTGTGGAGCAGTACGGTGCTCTGCTTCCGGCGGTGACGATCAGGGATTTCCCCCGGATTCCCCGGCGGGGCTATTATCTGGACCAGGCCAGGGGGCGGGTGCTGAAACTGGAGGAATTAAAGCGCGTTGCCGACAGGCTCTGCCGATATAAACTCAACGAGTTTCAACTGTATGTGGAGCACACTTATCTGTTCCGAGATCTGTCCGAGATGTGGCGGGATACCGTGCCCCTGACGGCGGAGGAGATTATGGAACTGGACGATTACTGCGCCGGGAGGCATATTGAACTGGTGCCCTCCCTGTCCAGCTTCGGGCATCTGTACATGCTGCTTTCCACCAGAAGCCATGAGGATCTATGTGAATTTCCGGGTGCTTCCGCTCAGCCCTTTTCCTTCCTGGACCGCATGCGGCATCACACGGTGAACGTATCGGATCCGGAGACGCTTCCTTTTATAAAAAGTATGCTGGAAGAGTATATGAGCCTTTTCCGTTCGGACAAATTTAACCTGTGCGCGGATGAGACCTTTGACCTGGGGAAGGGTAAATCTTCAAAACTGGCGGCGGAAAAGGGAACCCACCGGCTCTATGTGGATTACCTGAAGGAACTGTGCGATTTTCTGGTACAGCACGGGAAAAAGCCCATGTTCTGGGGGGATGTGCTCTGCGGTGAACCCGGGCTGGCCCGAGAACTTCCCGGGGAAAGCATATGCCTCACCTGGGGATACGCGCCGGAACAGCGGGAGGAGGAGAGCCGCAGGATGGCGGAGGCCGGGATCAGGCAGTATCTTTGTCCGGGAGTGGGCGGCTGGAACCAATGGATGAATCTGATCGGCGACAGCTATCGGAATATTGTCAGGATGTGCGGCTACGCCCGGAAATACCATGCGGCGGGGGTGCTGAACACGGACTGGGGCGATTTTGGACATATCAACCATCCCGCCCACTCCGTGCCGGGCATAATCTATGGGGCGGCCTTCTCCTGGAATGAAGAGGAGATTTCCAAAGAGGAGATGAATCGGCGGATTTCCGTGGTTGAGTACAGGGACGGCAGCGGGCATCTGGTGGAGTTGATGGAAGAACTGGCTGCCTGCAGCCTCTTTAGCTGGCATGACGCGGTAATGTACTATGAATCCACGGCGCTGGGGGAGCCGAAGGTGGAATTTTCCATAGGAGAAATCCCGGGAAATGAAAGGCTTTCGGAGAGAACGATACAGGAAACCGGGGAAAAGATACATGCCCTTCGTCTGGAACTGGGGCGGACGGCAGCGAAGATGGACAGCACGGGAAGGGGCTTGATGCAGGATCTGGATATGGTGGCGGAGGGAATGAACGTCTGGAATCATGTGGGCGGACGGCTCTCCGTGAGTTTGGCTGGGTCGGAGCCCGCCGGCGCCTTTGCCCTGGCAGAACGGCTGGAAAAATGGTTCATGGCTTATAAGGAGGTATGGCGGGAGAGCGGCAAGGAGGCGGAACTGCCCCGGGTCGCGGAGATTGTGTTCTGGTATGCGGATCTTCTGCGGGCAAGGACCAGAAAGAGCAGAAAGTGAGGGAACCGTCCCGGAAGCGGAAGAGGCCGGCATATTAACAGAGACGGGAGAAAGAAGTCTGCAAGAAGGACTGCTTTCTCCCGTTTATCATGTCAGATATGTGATGGCCTTTGCAAATTCATCATATATTTGGCGCCGGCATGAAGTTTATACCGGCTGCGGAAAATGATTTATCTGCTTTCAATGGCGTACACCACGCAGGCATGAGGCGCTACGGCGGCAGAGAGTACCGCACCGGCCATACTGGTCTCTCCGGTCCACAGTTCTCTTAAGGCAACTTTCTCCCCGTATCCCAGTTCCTCCAGGGACAGAGACAATTCCTGGGTTTCCTCACTCAGATTAAACATTGCCAGATAGTGGATATCTGCCGCCGGGTCGTCTGCCCGCCAGATGGCTTTCTGCTTGTCCCGGCAGATTTGACGGGGCTTCACGGAGGGAGGCAGCATGGCCAGCACTTCATCATTGGTCAGCAGGGACAGGCTGGTATCGTCCAGCAGCGTCAGTTCCGCGCCGATCATCAGAGGGGAGCCGAACAGGCACCACAGGGTCATCATGGTGCGGGCCTCGTCCAGGGTAAAGTTGGAGGGCCGCTCATGCCCGAATCCCTTGCCAAGCTGACCGATGGGCAGCATGTCGCAGTCGGGATAGCAGCCGGCAGACACATGTTCCTGCCACATTTCACAGCGGTAGAACATATTTTTCAGCAGATCAAAATTGTCCCAGAAATCATCTGTGATCCTCCACATATTGGCGTGGGTCTCGTAGTACCAGGCCTGGTCTATGATGGCCGGCCCGGGGGACAGGGACAGCACGATGGGACGGCCGCAGCGCTTGATGGCAGTGGACAGCATACGGATTTCGTCCTTGCTGGAGGGCTGGTCATAGCGGCAGATATCGTCGCATTTGATGAAATCTACGCCCCAGGAGGCATACAATTCCAGCAGGGAGTCATAATAAGCCTGTCCCGCCGGGGTATCCTTCACGCCGTACATGTCCGGGTTCCAGGGGCAGACGGAGGAGGCGATGGCCACATCGTCCGCTGTTACTTCCGTGCCCTTTATGGCGCAGTGGTGATGGGCGGCGATCCGGGGGATGCCCCTCATGATATGGATGCCGAACTTCAGCCCCAGGTCATGGATATGGTCGGCCAAAGGCTTGAAACCGACTCCGTCCACAGAGGAAGGAAAGCGGGCGGGATCCGGCAGCAGACGGGAGTATTCGTCCATGGCCACTTCGGCGAAGGGTATGTACTGGTGTTCGTCCCGGCGGCTTCCGGCGCCGATGGCGTACCACTCGATATCCACCACGATGTACTCCCAGCCATGCTTTTTCAGATGTGCGGCCATGTAGTCAGCGTTGGCCTTCACCTGTTCCTCGTTTACGGTGGTGTCGTAGTAGTCGTAGCTGTTCCAGCCCATGGGCGGGGTGGGGGCGAAGTCATTTTTGTTTTTCATAACAAACCTCCTTGGATTGATGGTGTGATTTCATTATAAACCGTTTCCGGTGAAAAGGAAATGATAAAATGCCCTGTTAAAAAAGTAACGGGAAAAAATGAAAAAATCTGTTTGAAATCACCGGTGGTATATGCTATAATGTAAGCGCTTACATATAGAATATATCTATATTTGCGGAAAGTAGTCAGTTGTGATCGGCGTCCTGGCGGACCAGGTAAAAACCGGGACGGAAGCAGTTGTGCAGACGAGGCGGAATTGCGGTGAAGGGCAGTACCGCCGGGATGCGGGCAATGCGCGGCAATCCTGCCAGGGAGCCGGAGAAAGTGAGGCGTAGCGTGGAACTGAGAACAGCAGTATCCCCAAAAGATGTAAAACATTATACAACGGATCGTCTGAGAGAGGAGTTTCTGATCCAGAATCTTTTCGTGCCCGGAGAGATTAAGCTGGTGTACAGCCATATTGACAGGATTATCACCGGAGCGGCGGTGCCTGTGGAGCCCCTTACCCTGACCGCGGGGGAGGAACTCAGGGCGGAATATTTTTGCCAGAGAAGAGAACTGGGGGTTATCAACATCGGCGGGGCCGGGACGATTACCGTGGACGGCAGGGTGTATAAGATTGGTTTCAAGGAAGCCATGTACATCGGCATGGGGTCCAGGGATATCGTATTTGCCAGCCAGGACAGGGAACAGCCTGCCAAATTCTACCTGAATTCCGCTCCGGCCCACCGCGCCTGCCCCACTGTGCTGATCAGGCCCGAGGGTGCTTCGGAGGAGGGCGTGGTCATTGTGAAAGAAGAGAATAAGGTGGAACTGGGCTGCCTGGAGGACGCCAACCACAGGGTGATCTGCAAATATATTCTGCCCGGCCAGGTGGAGAGTTGTCAGCTGGAGATGGGCATGACAAAACTGGAACCCGGCAGTGTTTGGAATACCATGCCCTGTCATACCCATGACAGACGGATGGAAGTATATCTGTACTTCGAGATGCCGGAGGACGCCTTTGTGATGCATTATATGGGAGAGCCCCAGGAGACCCGTCATATCGTGATGCGCAACGAGGAGGCGGTGATTTCTCCCAGCTGGTCCATCCATTCCGGCTGCGGCTCCAGAGCGTATACCTTTATCTGGGGGATGGTGGGAGAGAACCAGGACTTTGACGACATGGACGGCGTGGCCAACCGGGATCTGCGGTAATACCAGAAAGCAGTCAATGAACTGCATATTCCCAAATATGCGTAAAAATAATATTAAAAAGGAGAAAAGAGCATGAGCGAATTTACAAATTTCAGCCTGGAGGGCAAAGTAGCACTGGTAACGGGAGCATCCTATGGTATTGGCTTTGCCATCGCTTCCGCCTACGCGGAGGCAGGCGCCGCCATCTGCTTCAATGACATCAAGCAGGAACTGGTGGACAAGGGACTGGCGGCCTATGCGGAGAAGGGCATCAAGGCCCATGGTTATGTGTGCGACGTGACCAATGAGGAAGCCGTGAATGCCATGGTGGCCCGGATCGAGGCAGAAGTGGGCGTCATTGATATCCTGGTGAACAATGCAGGGATCATCAAGCGTATCCCCATGACCGAGATGACTGCAGAGCAGTTCCGCCAGGTCATCGACGTGGATCTGAACGCGCCCTTTATCGTGTCCAAGGCGGTTATTCCTTCCATGATCAAGAAGGGCCATGGCAAGATCATCAACATCTGTTCCATGATGTCTGAACTGGGACGCGAGACCGTGTCCGCATATGCTTCCGCCAAGGGTGGTCTGAAGATGCTGACCAGGAATATCTGCTCCGAGTACGGCCAGTACAACATCCAGTGCAACGGCCTTGGGCCCGGTTATATCGAGACCCCTCAGACAGCGCCTCTGCGGGAGCTGCAGCCGGACGGCAGCAGGCATCCTTTCGACCAGTTTATCTGTGCCAAGACTCCTGCCAACAGGTGGCTGAAGGCCGAGGAACTCACCGGCCCCGCCGTGTTCCTGGCTTCCGAGGCTTCCAATGCGGTGAACGGCCATATCCTGTACGTGGACGGCGGCATCCTGGCCTATATCGGCAAACAGCCCGAGTAAGCGGGAATTTTCCGGGAAAATGCGGAAGTATAACAGCATATTCCCGGAAAATACAGAAACTTAAATAGGAGAACAAAACCATGAAAATAGCTTTGATCAACGAGAACAGTCAGGCGGCCAAAAACGAAATGATTTGCAATACTTTAAAAAAAGTAGTGGAACCCATGGGCCATGAGGTGTATAATTATGGCATGTACGGCGGGGAGGACCCCAATTCCCTGACTTATGTACAGAACGGGATTCTGGCGGCGGTGCTTTTGAACAGCGGGGCGGCGGACTATGTGATCACCGGCTGCGGTACCGGCGAGGGAGCCATGCTGGCCTGCAATTCCTTTCCCAAAGTGCTGTGCGGCCATATCGAAAGCCCGCTGGATGCCTATCTGTTCTCCCAGGTAAATGACGGCAACTGCGTGGCCCTGCCTTTTGCGGAGAATTTTGGCTGGGGCGGTGAACTGAATCTGGAGTATATTTTTGAAAAACTGTTCTGTGCCCCCGGGGGCGGCGGCTATCCCAAAGAGCGGGTGGAGCCGGAGCAGCGCAACAAGAAGATTCTGGACGCGGTGAAGGAGATTACCCATGTGGATCTGGTCACTATCCTGAGCAGACTGGACCGGGAATTGGTAAAGGGCGCGCTCTCCGGCGGGAAGTTCCAGGAGTATTTCTTCGCGAACTGCAAATGTGATCAGCTGGCAGACTGTGTAAGAGAGATTCTGGCATAAAATAAGGGAAAAGCCTGCGATATGCAGGGAAAAGGAAAGCCTGGAAGCAGGGCTTTCAAACGGAAAGAATGCAAGAAAACAAGCATAACGGGAGCAGCTTTGAAGCCAGACACCGATTGTGCGGGAAAGAGGTAAAAAACATGAACGCAGTTTTAGAGAAACTCAGCAGGATCGGCATTGTGCCGGTGGTAAAGATCGACAGGGCAGAGGATGCGGTTCCCCTGGCCAAGGCATTGTGCGCGGGCGGCCTTCCCTGCGCGGAGGTGACATTCCGCACGGATGCCGCCGCTGCCGCTATCAAGGCTATGACGGAGAATTTTCCGGAGATGTGCGTGGGCGCGGGCACTGTATTGAACGCAGCCCAGGTGGACGCGGCTGTGGAGGCGGGCGCCCAATTTATCGTAAGCCCCGGCCTGAACCCCAGGACCGTGCGGTACTGCCTGGACAAGAATGTGCCCATAACCCCCGGCACTTCCAGCCCTTCCGATATAGAGCAGGCCATAGAACTGGGCTTGGACGTGGTTAAATTCTTCCCGGCGGAGCAATCCGGCGGCCTGGCCAAGATCAAGGCCATGGCGGCGCCCTATGTGAATATGAAATTCATGCCCACCGGCGGCATCAGTGCTAAAAATCTGACTTCCTATCTGGATTTTAATAAGATTATCGCCTGCGGCGGTTCCTGGATGGTGCCCGGAGACCTGATTAACGCAGGGGAGTGGGACAAGATTGAGCAGCTTACCAGAGAAGCCGTGCAGACCATGCTGGGTTTTGAACTGGCTCATGTAGGCATCAACACGGGCAGCGCCGAGGAGGCGGAAAAGATTGCCCGTCGTTTCTCCTTTATCTTTGGAATGCCTGTGAAAGTGGGCAACAGTTCCGTGTTCGCGGGCACGGAGGTGGAGGTGTACAAGACGCCTTACCTGGGAGAGCACGGCCATATCGCCATCAGGACCAACTACATTGACAGGGCTGTAAACTATCTTACAAGTGTACTGGGCGTGGAAATTGCAGAAGATACCGCCAAGAGAGACGCCAAGGGCAATCTGAAGGCCATCTACCTGAAAGAAGAGTTTGGCGGCTTCGCACTACATCTGGTGCAGAAGTAAAATGCGGAACTATAATGCAAACAGCATTTCCCGTACAGCGCATTGATCCATGCACGGACGCAGAAGCGGCCGTGTAGGGATCAGGAGTATAGTGCGCTGGAAGGGAAAATGCGGAACTATAATCAAGAAAGATGAGGGAAAATCCAATGGCAAAAGTGATTACTATGGGTGAGATCATGCTGAGGCTGTCCACTCCCAACAACGAGAAGTTTATACAGGCAGACGAGTTTGATGTATGCTATGGCGGCGGCGAGGCCAATGTGGCCGTGTCCCTGGCCAATTATGGACATGACGCGGAATTTGTCACCGCAGTGCCTGACAACGAGATCGGCGAGTGCGCTGTGGCTGCTCTGAGAAAATATAATGTGTCCACAAAGCATATCGCAAAGTGCGGCGAGAGACTGGGCATCTATTTCCTGGAGAGCGGTTCTTCCATGAGGCCCTCCAAGGTGGTATATGACAGGGCCCATTCCTCCATCTCTACGGCCACCGAGGCGGATTTTGACTTTGACGCCATCTTTGAGGGCGCTGACTGGTTCCATTTCACGGGCATCACTCCCGCCGTGTCCGACAGTGCGGCACAGCTTACCGAGAAGGCGCTGATTGCCGCCAAGAAGCACGGCGTGAAAGTTTCCGTTGATCTGAACTTCCGTAAGAAGCTGTGGTCCTCCGAGAAGGCCCAGAGAATCATGAAAAACCTGATGAAGTATGTGGATGTCTGCATCGGCAATGAAGAGGACGCGGAACTGGTACTGGGATACAAGCCCGGTAAGACCGATGTGACCAGCGGCGATCTGGAACTGGCAGGCTACAAGTCCATTTTCGAGCAGATGGTGGCGGACTATAATTTTGAGTACTGTGTTTCCTCTCTGCGGGTGAGCCATTCCGCTTCCGACAATGGCTGGTCCGCCTGTATCTATTCCAGGGATACAAAGGAATTCTATCACTCCAAGGAATACAGCGTGCATCCCATCGTGGATCGCGTGGGAGGCGGCGATTCCTTTGCGGGCGGTGTGATCTGCGGCCTGCTGGATGGCAAGGACTATAAGGCAGCGCTGGAGTACGGCGTGGCAGCTTCCGCGCTGAAGCATACCATTCCCGGCGACTTTAACCTGGTGTCCAGGAAAGAGGTGGAGACTCTGGCCGGCGGTGACGCTTCCGGCAGGGTGCAGCGTTAAGTATTTATCGGATCTGAACAAAATAACCGGCCTTTTCCGGGTTTGCAGCAGCGCCCCGAAAAGGCCGGTTTTATTGGCTTCAGTCTATCGGATATGCCGCTTGATGGCTTCAAAACTCTCTTTGCTGATCACATGCTCCATGCGGCAGGCATCTTCGGCGGCAATCCGGGGATCCACTCCCAGGCGGGTCAGCCACTGGGATAGAAGCTGATGACGCTCATAGATCATATCGGCGATCTCCCTGCCGCTCTCGGTCAGGTAGATAAAGCCCTCCCTGGTTACGGTGATATGATTTTTTTCCCGCAAATTCTTCATGGCCACGCTGACGCTGGACTTTTTATAGCCCAGTTCTTCCGCCACGTCCACGGACCGCACCACCGGCCTGCATTTGCTTAATATCAAAATTGTCTCCAGATAGTTCTCGGCAGATTCACTTGTATGCATCCCTATTCCATACCCTTTCCAACGGCCTGTCCCAAAACACGATTTCCGGGCAGGTGTTGTTATCAGTATAGCATACCCCCAAATGATCGGCAATGGAAAATCAGGAAAAAGAGCCGGACGGAGGGGTGAAGATTGCCAGGGGCGGGGGATTGTAGCTGAATACCATAAAACAGACAATGCCCATCGCCGCAAGAACGTACAGCAGCCAGGAAAAAGCCTTTGCCCCACAGTGCAGAGTCAGCTTATATACGGCAGTGCAGCCAAGGATTACGCTGACCGCAAAAGTAGCCAGATCCAGGAAAAAGACATCCCGCCCTGTCACAAAATTGTAGGCGTAAAAAAGTACGGGAATCAGAAGGGTTCCCAGCAGCATCCCAAAACAGTAGGCGGAGGGGAGACAGGGAAACTCGTCCTTCAATCCGGGTATCATGAAGAAAGAATACAGAAGCATGGGAAAAAACACCAGCTTCATATGTTCCCAGACAGATTCATTGACAGGGGTGAAGAGTCCTGCTACAAAATTTTTGCCCGTCCATTCATACAGGAAATGGGATAGGGTACCCGCGATCAGAACAAAAGCGATGCCGCCGATGGTGCGGCGTTTTAAAATCTTCATAATTACTCACCTCACAGACAGTAACAGTATATGCTGTTTTCCCGCTGTATACTCCATTTGGCGGCATTTGGATAACGGTTCTCCGATATGAAATTCTTAATATTCTGCAAAGCATGTTTACAAAGTAAACATCAGGTGGTATATTTACCTGGAAAACAGACTTGCGGAATAGTCGGCCGAGTTCGGCAAATCTGTTTTCAGGTATTATTTTACATATTGACGCAATACCATGGGCCAAGCCAGTGGTGTGCAGAAATGAGGAGCGTATGAAAAAAGGAATATGGAAAAAGGTGATAGCCCTGTCCCTGGCAGCGGTTATGGGCCTGGGGCTTGCCGCCTGCAGCGGCGGCGACGATAACCAGGGCGGCCAGGACGGCATCGGAGGCGGTGATGAGGGCACATCGGGCGGTGTGAAAACCAGCCAGCAGGGAAAGGAAAATGTATATTCTTATCAGGAATTGAATCTGCTGGGCCGCAATGACAATGTGAGCAACCTTTCTTACCAGGATGGAAAGCTGTATTTTCTGGTATACAATTACGGGGGTTCCGGTGAGGAGACCAGTGAGAACAACAAGTTTGGCTATTACAAAGCCAATATTGACGGCTCAGACAGCAGTTTCGTGGAACTGGCGCTGCCTGAGCGGGAAGGGAGCAACAGTTGGATCAACAGTGCCTTTGTATCAAACGCAGGTTATGTTTATGCCGTGGATAGCTGTACCTACGAGGATACTTCCGATCCGAACAATTATGTCTATGAGGACCGATTCTATCTGGACTGTTGGAATATGGAGGGAAGTCTGCAATGGTCAAAACAGATCATTGCCAACAAACCGGGAGAATGGTCCTATTGCGGCCAGGTGCTGGATGGAGGCGAGGGCAGGGTCCTGGCTGTCCTGAGCGGGAATAAGAACGAAACGGTGCTCTACTCGCCCCAGGGCGAAGAAATCAGCCGCAAAGAGATGAGCGGTGATATTATCGAGCGTTCTGCTCTGATCTATGCCAACGGCGATGGTACACTGACGATGATCTATAATGACGAAGCATATACCAAACGCTATATGGCCAGTTACGATATAGAAGCCGGCACTCTGGGAGAGCAGACGGAACTTCCTTTTCATGATAACTTCGGAATCCGCGGAGGCACTGGTCAGGATTTGCTGCTGGCCAATAATATGGGCCTGTATACCTGGAGCCCGGGGGATGCGGAACCCAAGATGCTGATGAACAGTATAAACTCGGATTTGCTGGCCGATGATATCAATATGGTACTGTGGATTGACGACCAGCATTTTGCGGCAGTCTATCATGACATCCGTACTTATGCGCAGAAATGCGCCTGCTTTACCTATGTGGACCCGGCAGATATCCCGGATAAGAAGGAATTGGTGCTGGGAGGAAGCTATGTGGGTTCGGAGATCAGAGCCAAGGTGATCCAGTTTAATCAGTCAAACAGCCAGTACAGAATCACGTTGAAGGACTACAGCATTTATAACAGCCCGGAGGACTGGACGGCGGGACAGACCCGGCTCAACAATGACATCATCAGCGGCAAGATGCCGGATATCATGATGTTCACCGATCTGAACAGCTACCGCAACTATGTTTCCAAAGGGGCGTTGGCGGATATCGGTAAGCTGCTGGCGGCGGACCCGGAACTGGGTGGGCTGGAATACCTGCAGAATGTGTGGGATGCTTATTCCGTAAACGGGCAGTTGTATGCGGTGATTCCCAGCTTTAATGTCCAGACCATGGTTGCCAAGAAATCCCTGGTGGGAGAGCCCCAGTCCTGGACCATGGCGGATGTGGAGGCTGTGCTTGCCACCATGCCCCAGGGAGCAGCCGCCTTTGGCGATATGACCCGCGACGGTTTTATCTATAACATACTGAGCTATGGAGGGAAGGATTTTATTGACCTGGAAACCGGTGAATGCCATTTTGATTCCCAGGAATTCATCGACATGCTGGAATATGCCAAGACCCTGCCCAAGGAAAGCTATAAGGAGGACGAGGACTATGACTACTTCTCCCATGAGAACCAGTACAGGGAGAACCGCAGTCTGATGCGGGAACTGTATATCAGCAATATCGAGGACTGCAAATACCAGATTAAAGGATATATGGGTGAGGAGGTGTCCTATGTGGGATTCCCCACATCGGATTCAAAGGGTTCCTGCCTGGGCATAAGCGGTTCTGCCCTGATGATTTCCGCCAATTCCCAGCAACAGGACGAGGCATGGCAGTTTGTACGCCAGTTCCTCACCGAAGAGTACCAGACCAGCAGCGAACTTTACAGTATGCCGGTTCTGAAGTCCGCATTTCTGGCCAAGGCGGCGAAGGCTACGGAGCGCTCCTACTGGACGGATGAAAACGGTAACAAGGAATATTATGACGATTACTGGACAATCAATGGAGAGCAGGTGGTTCTGGAGCCTTTTACGCAGGAAGAAGTGGAGGAGATCTGCCAGTTCATCTATGGCGTGAACCGCACGGCTTATTATAATGAAGAGATCCGCAATATAATTATAGAGGATGCGGAAGCCTTCTTTTCCGGACAGAGGAGTGCGCAGGAAGTGGCCGGTATTATTCAGTCCAGGGCTCAGGTCTATGTCAACGAGAATCGGTAAGAATGGTGAGGGACTCTTTTCAATAAAGGCGGCCTGTGGTACAATGAATGAAACACTATCAGGCGCCGCCCTGGGTTCAGCGAAATATAACAGGGCCGCAACGGAAAAGGGGTACTTATGAACATTTTAGTGATTGACAGCCAGGGTGGGGGCATGGGCAGGCAGTTGGTGAGCGCCGTCAAGGAGCGGCTGCCCCATGCCCATGTCACGGCGGTGGGGACCAACAGTACCGCCACCGCCGCCATGCTCAGAGCAGGGGCGGACGTTGCCGCCACCGGAGAGAACGCGGTGATCGTGGGATGCCGCAGGGCGGATGTGATCGTGGGGCCCATCGGCATCGTGATCGCGGACTCGCTGTACGGGGAGGTGACGCCAGCCATGGCGGTAGCGGTGGGACAGAGCCGGGCCAGACGCATTCTGATCCCTGTGAACCACTGCGAAAACATTGTGGCCGGTGTGGCGGAGCAGTCTCTGGGCAGTCTGATCGAGAGTGCGCTGACCCATATGAAGGGTCTGGAATAAACTTGAACAGAGGAAAAGTACAGCCCCAAACTTTTACAGTTCGGGGCTGTACCTTAATGCGAAAGATGGGACTTGAACCCACACGCTGTTGCCAGCACAAGATCCTTAGTCTTGCTCGTCTGCCAGTTCCGACACTTTCGCCTGTACTTTTATAGGGAATCTCTCTAAGCAGATAATATGTTACCATTTCCCATGGAAAATGTCAATGCTTTTTGCAAAATCATTTCATTCTTTTTATTTCCTTTTCGGTTGTCATTGTGCGGGATTTATGATAAAATAATAGTATATAAAATCTGTTATGCAGAAATAAAGAGAAACGAGGTCAGTTGAAAGTACATGGAAAACGAAAATACATTTATAGAGCAGGCCATGAGGATTCCACAGCTGGAGCAGTTGTTTGTGGCCTTTGGCGCAGGGACCAGGCTGCCCTTCGTCACCTGTGACGAGGAGGATTTTACGGACCAGATCTGGACCTTTGTGGAGGAAGAGAAGGCAAAGCACTATGTAAATGTGCGCAGGGAGAATTTTCAGGACCCGCTGGTGGTGGTAAAAGTGCCCGGGGATCAGTTACTGCCGTTTTTCAGCAGCCTTTTTTCCTATGGCATTGACGTTATTATGTTTCAGGAGGAGGAAAGGCTGACCCGCCTGCCTTTGGACAAGCTGGTGAAGCACCCGGACCTGTCCCAGATCCCGGAGGAGAAACGGCCCCTGCTCAATCCCCGGATGCAGCTGTCCGGCATTCATTTCATACAGGAGATGAACCGCAAGGAACGCAATGCCCAGGCGCTGCATGAATATGAAGAAGAGATGGCGGCCAATATTGTGCGCAGCCGTTTTCTGGTACCTCACCAGATGGAAGGGGATGCCCCTCTGCCTGACGGTTCCAATATCCGGATTCCCTGTGTGCAGAACAAGGAGGGTGAGAAATTCCAGCCCCTTTTTACGGATGGTCAGGAACTGCTTAAGTTCGACAAGGAGAGGAAGCTGCGGGCAAGCATAATTGCCTTTGAGGACATCCAGAAGGCCATGGGCCAGGAAGTTAAGGGCATCGTGATCAATCCCATGAGCCTGAACATCGTTTTGCTGGGAGAAAAGATCCCGGCCCTGATTGAACGGTTCAAGACAGCCGCGCAGTGACAATCCCCGGCAAAGCAGGAGGCAGGATGGAGCGCAATATCCCGGTTTTACAGGGGATAAGCGTGATATGGTAAGTTTGGAGGGGAAATATGCGTAAATTGGACAAAAGCCAGGGGTTTGACGCATTTTGTGCCACAGCGGAGCAATTTGCGACCTGCATGGACGACAATCTTTTTGTGTATGATATAATGAATGACGCTTATTTCATTACCGACAGCGCCACCAGGCGTTTTTCATTGCCGGGCTCTTTGTTTCATGATGTGACGGATAATCTCAGGGATGTGGTGCATTCGGATGACTACGCCATGCTGCAGGCGGACTTGCAGCAGCTTCTGAACGGGGAGAAGTCAGAACACGAACTGCGCTACCGCTGGATGGGCAAGGACGGCACCCCAATCTGGATTGTCTGCAAGGGACGGGTGCTGCAGAATGAAGAGGGAAAGCCCTGGCTGATGTTGGGCTGCATCAACGAGATCGGCCAGAAACAGGAAGCAGACAATGTCAGCGGTCTGTTGGGGGCCTCTTCACTTCAGGAGCGGTTAGAGCAGATGCAGGTCCTGCCGGACGGCTATGTGATGCGCGTGGGCATTGACGATTTTCGCATTATCAACGAGCGGCTGGGGGTGGACTACGGGGACGCGGTGCTGCGCCAGGTGGCGCAGTGTATTGAGAGACGAATGCAGCCGGGGCAGTCCGTATACCGGGTTATCTCCGATGAATTTCTGATTCTGGACCTGATGGGCGGCGATTCCCGGGAGATCAGAGAGTTGTATGAAAATCTCCGTCAGGAGGTGGAGCAGGACATTGCCCGGCGCAATTATGAGGCGGTTTACACCATCTCCGGCGGCGTCGTCAACATGCAGGACATGGGGCAGGCGGATTATGAGGAGATTATGCGCCTGTCAGAGTTTGCCCTGGGGCAGGCCAAACGCATGGGGAAAAATCAGGTTTACCTGTTTGCCCAGGAGGATTATGAGGCGTTCCTGCGTTCCAGAGCCATCAGCAGAAGCCTGCGGAAAGCCGTTTCCAATGATTTTGAAGGAATGGACCTGCATTTTCAGCCCCTGGTATATACCCATTCCGAAGAGTTATATGGGGCGGAGGCGCTGCTGCGTTACCGAATGCCGGATGGGGAGCAGATTTCTCCGGCGGAATTTATTCCCATCCTGGAGGAGAGCGGGCTGATCCTGCCTGTGGGAAAATGGATTATCCGCAAGGCTGCCGATATGTGCAGGGCCTGCCGGGAAAAGTATCCCGAATTCCGGGTCAGCATCAATCTGTCCTATATCCAGTTGACTAAGGGGCCTGTTTTTGCGGAGGTCATGGAGGCGCTGAAAGAGACGGGGCTGCCCCCGGATGCTCTGATTATGGAATTGACGGAGAGCGGTTATCTGGAGAACAGCGTCAATGTGCAGACGGTGTGGCACAAATTCAAGGAGGCGGGGATTCAGATTGCCCTTGACGATTTCGGCACCGGCTATTCCAATCTGCAGAACATCGGCCTGTTTAATCCTGATATCGTCAAGATCGACAGGAGTTTTACGCTGAGGGCGCTGCAGCACAGCTATGAGCGGCAGCTTCTGAGCCATATTATCAATATGGTACACAGCATTAACCTGCGCATTGTCATCGAAGGTGTGGAGGAAAAAGAGGAACAGCAGCAGGTTCTGCTGCTGGGATCGGATTTTATTCAGGGCTATTATTACAGCAGGCCCTGTTCCCGGGAGGCGTTTTTGAGAAAATATCGGATAGAGGAAGCCAAAGAAAGCCGTCCTTGAAAAGGGGCGGCTTTTACATGGCACAAGGATACTACTCATCAAATCAGATCTCCAGCTTCAGCGCCCGGCGCACTCCGATGACCACCGGCGGGATCAGCAGAATGTGGCAGACGATGCCGGGAATGGCGCTGACGAAGGCTCCGGACAGAAATGCCGCCAGAGTGAAGGAGGGCCCCACCACCAGCCCCAGTACAAAGCGGGCAATTCCCCACACCATACGTCCCCCCAGCATGGCTCCCACCAGGGAGGCGTAGAGACAGGAGAGTTTTCCGGGAAGCAGCTTTAACAGAATTCCGGACAGGGCGCCATAGGCCGCCAGCTCAAACATCATGGCCAGTCCCGTGGGCATGATGGGAGGCATGCCAAACAGCACAAAACGCAGCAGAGGCGCGGCGAAGCCGATCACCAGGCCGTACTGCCAGCCGCAGAGCAGGCCGCAGAGCAGCACCGGGATATGCATGGGAGATAACGCGCTGCCGATCTGGGGAATCTGGCCGGTCAGGAAGGGCAGTACCATGCACAGGGCCAGACAAACTGCGGAGAGGCATAATTTCTTTGTTTTTTCATTCATCGTTTAGACATCCTTTCTTTGTATCATGTATTTGATTCCTGATTTAATATATGGGAAATTTTTCGGCGCAAAAAAAGCACCCGTACCCTTCTGGGCGCAGATACCTTCCTGGTATGTCGAATAGAGAGTTTTAAAACCAAATTGTATTGCTTGCAGACTTCTGTCTGCCCGGCCGCTTCTGCTTAACCGCTATAAACATATCACATCCTGCGGGAATTGTCAAGGCGGCGGCTGGCGCGGCCCTACAGGCTTTGTTCAGAATATAATATCTAAGGGATGGATTTTCTGATTAACTTAAGCAGTGTGGCAGACAGTGCATATTTAGGGGTTTTTGTAGATACAATAAAAATTTTTGAAAAAATTTGAAAATTCCTATTGACTTTTCTTCCGGGATAGTGTAGTATACATATTGTTCGCAGGAGTGGCGGAATTGGCAGACGCGCACGGTTCAGGTCCGTGTGGTGGCAACACCTTGAGGGTTCAAGTCCCTTCTCCTGCATCATAAAAATAGGAAAGAGGAAATCTTCGGATTTCTTCTTTTTTGTTTACCTGTAACTTTTTCTGCATATTGCTGTCTATATGGGCAGAGGCAAGCCGGAATGGTTTTGCAGGCTTGGCCGGCAGTAAACAGAAAGGAGCAGGGTATGAAAAGAAATTGGACAAAATGGCTGGCGGTTATGTTGGCCGGCGGTATGTTGATGGGATGCGGAAGTCAGCCGTGGAGTACCAGCGGCATAAAGCCGTTGAGGGCGGATCGGGAAGCGAACGGCGGAGAGGGGGCAGAAGGTATGGCCGGGCTGTCTGATCTGCCGGATGGCAGTGAGACCGAAGATTCGGGTTGGGATCGGGAGGATGACGGATCCTATGAGATGCTGCGGCAGTTTTCCCATGAGTTAATGCTGGAGAACATGGAGAAGGAAAACCCTCTGTTGTCTCCGGTCTCCGCCTATCTGGCCCTGGGCATGGTGGCTATGGGAGCCAGGGGGGAGACCTTGCAGGAGTTTCAGGAAGTAATGGGAGACAATATGCCGGCAGTGTCCCGGAAACTGATGGAACTTTATCCCCGGAAGCAGGAGGGAATGGTTCTGAATATAGCCAATTCGGTCTGGGTGGATCAGGAGCTGACGCCGAATGGACAGTGGGTGCAGGAGACGGAGGAGATATTCAAGGGGGAAGGTTACCAGGGCATCCTCTCCAGCCAGGCTGCCATGGAGCAGATCAATGCCTGGTGCAGTGAGAATACCCAGGGACTGGTTCCGAAGATGCTGGAGGATCCCCTGGACGAAACGACAAGGCTGGCACTGCTGGACGCCATCTATTTTAACGGGGACTGGGAAATTCCTTTTGACGCATTGGATACAATGGAGCTGCCTTTTACCAGAGAAGATGGTACACAAATCCAGGTGGACACCATGCGCATGATGGAAGAGAATCAGAGGTATCTGCACAGTGGCCTGGGGGAGGGGGTACTGCTCCCTTATCAGGGAGGGGATTTTGCCTATGTGGCAATCCTGCCGGAGGAAGGCACGTCGGTGCGGCAGCTTTACAGCAGCCTTACCCCGGAGGCATTGGCGGAACTGCTGGAGAGTGAGAACACGGAACTGTGCAATCTGAGTCTGCCTAAGTACGAGGTCGGTTTTGACAGGAAATTGAACGAAAGTCTGCAGGCCATGGGCTTGGTCCGGGCCTTTGAAGAGGAGATGGCAGACCTTTCCGGGCTGGGAACCACCATACAGGGGAATCCGATGTATATTAGCCTGGTGCGGCAGAAGGCGGTGTTTAGGTTGGACGAGAAGGGCACGGAGGCGGCAGCGGTGACTATGGTGGCTGTAAACGAACGCGCCGCCCTGCTGGAATCCCGTCCCCGGGAACTGCATTTTGACAGGCCCTTTGTGTATATGATTCTGGACCTGGAGAGCCGGATTCCTCTGTTCGTGGGAATCATGGACAATCCGGGCTGAACAGGAATATTTCACTTTTTTTTCATGGGAATATCTGGTATGATGTTGATAGTGGTTTTGGATATCATTTTGGAAATAATTATTTCCGGGAAGAAGGAACAGGCCTATGAACAGGGTTAAACAGATAAAAAAACAGACGGACAACAGATTTCTCAACCTTTATGAGTTTGAGGCCGAGCATCGGGACGGGGAAACCACGCCTTATTTCGTGGCCTCCCGGGCCAGAAACCAGGAAGATCTGAAAGCGTTGTGTCATGATAAACGCTCGGACGGGGTAATCATCTATGCTGTTTACGGTGAGAAGAAGGACAGGGTGGTGCTGGTCCGCCAGTTCCGCTACCCCATCAATGATTACATTTATGAGTTCCCCGCAGGGCTGGTGGAGGAAGGGGAGGATATGTTTGAGGCCGGAATCCGGGAGATCTATGAGGAGACCGGGCTGAAATTCATCCCCAAAAAGGTGGACGCGGCGTATGCCAAACCCTATTATACCACAGTGGGTATGACGGATGAATGCTGCGGCACCGTATATGGTTATTGTGAAGGCATTCCCAGCAACAGTCACCAGGAGGACTCGGAGGATATACAGATCGTGCTGGCGGACCGGGAAGAATGCCGGCGCATCCTGCGGGAGGAAAATGTGGCCATCATGTGTGCTTACATGCTGATGCATTTTATCCACAGCAGCGAGGAGGATCCCCTGGCCTTCACGGAGGAGATACAGGAGGGAATGTGAAATAAGCGGAACGGAAACAGGAGGATGCCTGATGGCCATGGAACAAAAGCGTACAGAAGATTGGTATCGGCTGGATCTGTCGGCCATTGTGTATCCCACCCTCCAGCGGCGGGATTTTTCCTCCGTATACCGGCTGTCGGTGGTATTGAAGGAAGAAATTGATCCGGCGGTGCTGCAGCAGGCGGTGGATCAGGTTATGCCCCGCTTTCCCACATATAAGGCGGCTATACGCAAGGGCGTATTCTGGCGATATCTGGAGCCAAACAACCGCCCCGGCCCCTTTGTGCAGCCGGATGTGAAGAATCCCTGCCAGCCCATGCATTTTAAGGGAAATAACAGATATCTGGTGCGGTTTTACTATTATGGGGGGCGGATCGCCCTGGAGGCTCACCACAGCCTGGGGGACGGCACCGGCGGCATGTGCCTGCTGATGACGGTGACGGCGCAGTATCTGCGTCTGAAATATCAGGCCCGGATCCGTCCCGAGGGATTTGTGCTTGATGTGGAGGGAGTGCCGGATCCCGAGGAGTTGGAGGACGCCTATATGCGCTATGCCAATGCCAGGGTCTGTCCGCCCAGGCCGGGGGAGAAAACCTATCGGGTCAGGGGCACCATGGAGCCTTTTTATACCCTGAATATCGTGGACGGTATCATGTCGGTGAGCCAGGTCATTCAGGTGGCGAAGCGCTATAATGCCACTGTTACGGAATACCTCAACGCTGTGCTGATCTATGCCCTGCTGCAGAAGCAGGGGCAGGAGAAGGGGCGCAGGCAGCGACCGGTTAAAATTGCCATGCCCGTGAATCTGCGGCGATTTTTTCCTTCCCGGACCCTGCGGAATTTTATCACCATGATCTATCCCGGGGTGGACCCCCGGTTGGGAGAGTATACCTTTCCGGAGATTGTGGAGCAGGTACATCACTATATGCGCTATTATCTGAATGAGAAGCTGCTGCGGGGAGATATTACCACCAATGCAGCTACCCAACGCAATCCACTGATCCGGGTGGTGCCGCTGTTTATCAAGGATTTCGTGGTGAGGCAGTTCTACACCAAGGTGCAGGATAAGAACTCTTCCGCGGGGCTTACCAATATGGGCGCTCTGCAGGTACCCGCCTCCATGAAACCTTATATAGAACGTTTTGACATCTATATGGGTCAGCCTTTTTCATCCCGCACCAACTGCGCCATTATCAGTTATGGGGATGTGCTGACCGTGAATTTTGCCAGCAGTATCATCGAGGCAGATGTGGAGCGCTATTTCTTTCGCAGGCTGGTGCAGGACGGCATTCATGTGAAAATAGAGAGCAACCGCAGCCAGTGCGAGATGCCCTGACAGCCCGCCGGGCCGTGGCAGGAGATAAGCGGATCTTTGACTCAGAAAGGACAAAAGCCATGTCATATTGTGTTAATTGCGGGGTGGAACTGGACGGCGCGCTGGAGGAATGCCCTCTGTGCAATACGCCGGTGATCAATCCCAAAGAACTCTCACGGCAGAAAAAGCCATCTCCCTTCCCGGAGGAAAAAGGGGCGGTGGAAACCATTCGCCGCAAGGATCTGGGGATACTTACCACCAGTATTCTGGGGGCTACGGCGGTGGCCTGCGGCCTGTTGAACCTGCTGGTGTTTACCGGAACAGGATGGTCTCTGGCCGTCATCGGTGCCTGCCTTCTGGTGTGGGTTATGATGATCCCATTGGTGATTGACAGCCGGCAGCCCATTTACCTGTCCCTTCTCTTTGACGGGGTGGCGGCGGGCCTGTATCTCTTTATGCTGAGTTTTCTCACTGCCAGCCAGGACTGGATGTGGGGGCTGGGGCTTCCCATTGTGATCCTTGTGACCCTGATTGCGGAACTGCTTACAGCCTGTATCCGGCATCTTCCCAGTTCCTTCCTGACCAACGCGCTGTATGTGGTAAGTGCGGTGGGACTGCTGTGTCTGGGCCTGGAGATTTTGATTGACCTGTATGTGACAGATCTTATTGCCCTAAGCTGGTCGGCTGTGGTGCTGACGGTGGTGGTCTGTGTGGATGCCATGCTGATTACGGTGCTGTCCAGAAGAAGGCTGCGCAACGAAGTGCGCCGAAGGCTGCATTTCTAAAAGAAAAGGCAGCCAATAGAGGTGAAGCTGTGAAGGCGCACGAGAGCAAATTTCATGAGAATCCTTTCGAATGAAATTTGCTCTCCCAAGAGTGCGGCGAAAGAGCTTCACCCTTTAGTGCCGTCGCGCAGCGACTTTAAATTAGGAGGAAAAAATGGTAGACAAGAGAGAGAATAACCGTAATCAGCGGATGATGCAGTTGGTTCGGCGTGCCCATGGACTGGTGGAGAATCCGGACATTGAGAAACACAGGCAGTCTCAGAACCATATCGGGGAGATCCTGGGCAACACCAGGGAGATCCATTACGAGGAACTTAAGATCGGGGAGATGGAGGCGGAATGGGTCTCCGTAAATCGTGCTCATATGAAAAAATATGTGGTGCTGTACTGTCACGGAGGGGGGTATTCCACAGGAAGCCGCAAATATGCCCGGACTCTGACCTCCAAGCTGGCGTCCTCCACCTTTATGGATGTGCTGTGCTTTGACTACAGGCTGGCCCCGGAGCATCCTTATCCCGCGGCCCTGGAGGATGCCGTGGCGGCGTGGGATTACCTGATGCTGCTGGGCTACGGGGCCCGGGAAGTGATCGTGGCGGGGGATTCCGCCGGGGGCAATCTGGCCCTGGCCCTGACGCTCAGCCTGAAAGCCCAAAAGCGCCTGCTGCCCAGGGGGCTGGTGCTCATGTCTCCCTGGACGGACCTGACTTCTTCAGGCGAGTCTTTCCAGACCAAGGCGGAGGTGGATCCGGTGCTGAATGCGGAATATATCGACCGGATGAAACTGGCGTACACACAGGGCCGGGATCTGGAGAATCCTCTGGTCTCCCCGCTGTTCGGGGACCACAGGGATTTTCCGCCCACCTACATTCAGGTGGGGGAGAACGAGGTGCTTTACAGCGACGCCAGGCGGCTGTATATGCGTCTGCTGGAGGAGCATGTCTCGGTAAAGTTCGAACATTTCAAGGGAATGTGGCATGTATTCCAGATGTCGCCCTTCAAGACGGCTTATGGAGCCATGGACCTGATCGCGGATTTTATATATGATATTTGCAGATGACTCTTATATATGCAGCATCTTTCCAGGCGTACCGCATCGGATGCGGGAACAGTGCCGGTCCTGTCAGGGCCGGTAATTCTTTTTTAAAAAAGAAAAAGGATTTAGGGAAAAATTGCAGAATATAAGAAGTAGGAGACCATTGTGACAGGACGCGGCCCGCCGGAGGGCTGTGGGAAAGGCATGGTGCAGATGACGATACGGGAGAGCCTGGAGTATTGGGAAAAGGAATATCTCAGTCCTTTTGCCACCCTGAGCATGAATTCCAAGGGCAGGGAGCGGGAGGAGGAGCAGTGTGACATTCGTCCTGTTTTTCAGAGGGACCGGGACAGGATTTTGCACAGTAAGTCTTTCCGCAGGCTGAAAGACAAGACCCAGGTGTTTTTGGCGCCGGAGGGGGATCATTACCGTACCCGGCTGACCCATACGCTGGAAGTGTCACAGAACGCCCGCACCATAGCCAAGGCGCTGAAGCTGAACGAGGAATTGGTGGAAGCCATCGCTCTGGGTCATGATCTGGGGCATACACCCTTCGGGCATGCGGGAGAGAGGGCGCTGAACGATGTCTGTCCCTTTGGATTTGAGCACAGCCAGCAGAGCGTCCGTACCGTGGAGAGGCTGGAGAAAAAGGGGCAGGGATTGAATCTGACCTATGAGGTGCGGGACGGGATTCTGAACCATCAGACCAGCGGCATGCCCCATACGCTGGAGGGAAAGATCGTGCGGCTGTCCGACAAGATCGCCTATATTCACCACGATATGGATGATGCCATACGGGGCGGGATCCTGACCGAGGCTGATGTGCCCCGGGAGATCGGCGAAGTCATCGGACTCACCACCGGCCAGAGGCTGGATCATTTTATCCATGATATCGTGATCCACAGTGTGGGCCAGGCGGACATATGTATGTCCCCGCCGGTGGCGGAGGCCATGAAGAGACTGCGGGGTTTTATGTTTGAACGGGTTTATCTGAATCCGGTGGCCAAGGGCGAAGAGGGTAAGGCGGAGGCGCTGATCAAGACTCTGTATCAGTATTATATGGGACATATTGACAAGCTGCCCGGGGAGTATCTGAATCTGATTTCGGAGGGAGAGCACCGGGAAAAGGTGGTCTGCGACTATATAGGGGCCATGAGCGACCGTTTTGCCATTGCCCAGTATGAGGAATTATACATACCGAAGTCCTGGATCCTATAGAAGTTTTCAACGAAAGGTTTTACGTCCGCCAAGGCGGGCATGGAGGATAAACATGTATTATCCGGAAGAACTGGTGGAAGAAGTCAGGGTGCGGAATGACATTGTGGATGTGGTTTCCGGGTATGTCCGACTGCAGAAAAAGGGCGCCAATCACTGGGGATGTTGTCCTTTTCACAATGAGAAAACCCCTTCTTTCGCGGTGAACGGGGCCAAGCAGATGTATCACTGCTTTGGCTGCGGCGCGGGGGGCAATGTCTACACTTTTGTCATGAATTATGAGAACTACACTTTCCCGGAGGCCGTGAAGATGCTGGCGGCCCGGGCGGGGGTCAGCCTGCCGGAGGCGGAGTATGATGAGGAGCAGAAGCAGAGGCAGAATCACCGGCAGCAGCTTCTGGACGTGAACAGGGAGGCAGCCACATTTTTCTATTATCAACTGCGCAGTCCCCAGGGACAGGTGGGCTATCGCTATCTGGCGGACCGTGAATTATCAGATGAGACCATGCGCAAATTCGGTCTGGGGTATACGGGCAGGAGCGGAGCCGGTCTGATCCGGCATCTGAAGCAGAAAGGATTTGAGGACAGGCTGATCATAGAGGCAGGGCTGGGTAGTCACAATGAGCGGACCGGCCTGGTGAGTCCGTTCTGGAACCGGGTGATGTATCCCATTCAGGACATCCATAACCGGGTGATCGGTTTCGGGGGCCGGGTTATGGGAGAGGGGGAGCCCAAGTACTTAAATTCTCAGGAAACTCCTGTTTTTGACAAGCGCAGGAATCTGTACGGACTGAATTTTGCCCGGACTGCCCGAAGCGGCAACATCATACTTTGCGAGGGCTATATGGACGTGATTGCTCTGCATCAGGCGGGGTTCACCCAGGCGGTGGCCTCCCTGGGGACCGCGTTTACGGCGGAGCAGGCGGTGCTGCTCAAACGCTATACGGACAAGGTGCTGCTGGCCTACGACAGCGACGGAGCGGGAGTCAAAGCAGCCCTGCGGGGTATCGGCATCCTGCGGGAAGCCGGGCTTTCCGGAAAGATCATCAATATGCAGCCCTGTAAGGATCCGGATGAATTTATTAAGAAAAATGGCAGGGATGCTTTTCAGGAGCGCATAGACCAGGCGGAGAACAGTTTCTTTTTTGAGATCCGTATGCTGGAGCGAGATTTTGACCTGAAGGATCCGGAGTCCAAGACCCTGTTTTACAGGGAGATTGCCAAAAAGCTCTGCAGCTTTTCTGTGGATGTGGAGCGGGAGAACTATCTGGAAGCCGTGGCGGATAAATACCATATCGGTTTCGAGAACCTGCGCAGGCTGGTGGGAAGTTACGCCATGCAGACTGGCGTGGACAAGCCTCCTGAGCGGCCCAGGTCCGGCGTGCGGCAAAAAAATTCGCCCCAGGAAAACAGCCGGCGTACCCAGAGGCTGCTGCTCACCTGGATCGTGGACGACCCGGCACTCTATCCCAAGATCGCCCGGTATGTGGCCGCGGAGGATTTTACCGAGGAGTTGTACCGCCAGGTGGCGGAACGGCTGTTTAGGGATCTGGAGGACGGGCGGTACCAGCCGGCGGCTATAGTGAGCATGTTCCAGGACGAGGAGGAGCAGCGCCAGGTGGCGGAGATTTTCAATACCAATCTGCCCCGGCTGGAGACCAGGCAGGAGAGGGAGAAGGCTCTTCATGATATTTTGTACGCAGTGAAAAAAAACAGTTATGAACATTTGACCGCCGGTCTGGGGGCAGATGTTACGGCGCTCAGCAGGGCGGTGGCGGGCAAGAAAGCCCTGGAAGAACTGGCTAAAACGCATATTTCACTGGAATGAAGTCAATACTAGTGTACTACCACATTCACTTTCTGTGAAATGGGAACGTGTCAGTACACCAATACAACAGCAGGAACTTTTAATTCAGAAAGGAAACCACAAGGATGGAAGAAAACACACAGGCACGTTTTGAGGAGAAAATGAAAAATCTCTTAGCGATGGCCAAGAAAAAGAAAAATGTATTGGAGTATCAGGAGATCAATGATTTTTTCTCGGATATGACGCTGGAGGAGGATCAGTTTGACAGGATTCTGGAAACTCTGGAACAGAATAATGTGGATGTACTGCGCATCACCGAGGACGATGATGTGGACGAGGAGATTTTGCTGGCAGAGGAGGATCTGGATGTAGAGAATCTGGATCTGTCCATTCCGGACGGCATCAGCATCGAGGACCCGGTGCGCATGTACTTAAAGGAGATCGGCAAAGTGCCCCTGCTCTCTGCGGAGGAGGAGATTGAACTGGCGAAAAAGCTGGAACTGGGCGACCAGGAGGCAAAAAAGCGTCTGGCGGAGGCCAATCTGCGTCTGGTGGTCAGCATTGCCAAACGTTATGTGGGAAGGGGGATGCTGTTTCTGGATCTGATTCAGGAGGGCAATCTGGGACTGATCAAAGCCGTGGAGAAATTTGATTACCGCAAGGGGTTCAAATTCTCGACTTATGCCACCTGGTGGATTCGTCAGGCCATCACCAGGGCCATTGCGGACCAGGCCAGGACCATCCGTATCCCTGTGCACATGGTGGAGACCATCAATAAGCTGATCCGGGTGAGCCGCCAGCTTTTGCAGGAGCTGGGGCGGGAGCCTTCCCCCGAGGAGATCGCGGAGGAGATGAACATGCCTGTGGACCGGGTGCGGGAGATTATGAAAATCAGCCAGGAGCCGGTATCCCTGGAGACTCCCATCGGCGAGGAGGAGGACAGCCATCTGGGAGATTTCATACAGGATGACAATGTGCCCGTGCCGGCGGACGCGGCAGCTTTTACACTGCTGAAGGAGCAGTTGGTAGAGGTGTTGGGCACGCTGACGGAGCGGGAGCAGAAAGTACTGCGCCTGCGTTTTGGATTGGATGACGGCCGGGCCCGGACCCTGGAAGAGGTGGGCAAGGAGTTCAATGTGACGCGTGAGAGGATCCGGCAGATCGAAGCCAAGGCACTTCGCAAGCTGCGCCATCCCAGCCGCAGCCGCAAGCTGAAGGATTATCTGGACTGATGGGGAGAGAGTTGGCTCTGTCCGCCCGGATGCAGGCGCTGGTCCGCATGGTCTCTGCCGGGAACCGGGTGTGTGATGTGGGCTGTGACCATGGTTTTGTGTCCATCTATCTGGTACAGAGGGGGATCAGTCCCCGGGTGCTGGCCATGGACGTGCGGCAGGGGCCCTTATCCAGGGCGCAGGAGCATATCCGGCAGCAGGGCCTGGAGGCATACATAGAGACCAGACTTTCCGACGGGATATCGGCGCTGGAGGCCGGGGAGGCTGACACGGTGATCTGTGCCGGGATGGGCGGCAGGCTGATGCAGAGAATCCTGGAGGAGGGCAGGGAGAAGCTGGAGGCTGTGGGGGAACTGATTCTGCAGCCCCAGTCGGATATCCCTGCCTTTCGGGCATATCTGCGGCAGGCAGGATATGTGCTTCTGGCAGAAGATATGGTGTACGAGGATGGGAAGTACTATCCCATGATGAAGGTGACGGCGGGGAAGCACAGGGTCCCGGGAACGGAAGAATCGGGGCCGGAGGCAGTCCCGGGAGCCATCTCGGCGGTGGAAACCGGGAGCGGTAGAAGCCGGGAGAGGAAGGCGGAGCATTCGGAGGAGGCCGGAAGAGGCGTAAACCCAGACAGGGAGGCCCGGTGTATAAGTGCGGAAGCAGGGGACAGTCAGGCGCTGCAGGACCGCTTTGGAGAATTGCTGTTGGCGGGACGTCACCCGGTGCTGAAGCAGTACCTGCTATATGAACAGCAGGGCAACCGGCAGATTCTGGAGCAGCTTAAACAAAACGCGGCAGGCGGCAGAGCGGCCCGGCGCATCCGGGAACTGGAAGAGGAGCAGCGTCTGATCGGTCTGGCTCTGAAGAAGATGGAGCCACCGGGGCAGTGCGGAACAAAAACAGAAAGGGGCAGCGAGGATGAAGATAGAAGTATTGGGACAGGAGAAGGAATATCCCCAGGGAATCACTTATGAACAGATTGCGGAGGAATACCAGGAGCAATATGGAGGGCTGATCGCTTTGGCCTGCGCGGACGGCAAGATCCGGGAATTGTTCAAACATGCCAACAGGGATTGTAAACTGGAATTTTTCACCCGAAAGGATGCTGTGGGACACAAGACCTATGTGCGTTCGGCCACCATGCTGTGTCTGAAAGCCATTTATGATACCATGGGTGAAGAGGCGGCTTCCACGTGCCGCATGGAGTTTGCTGTGGGAAACGGCACTTATATCAGTACCGGGGGCAGGATCGCGGCCACGGAGGACAATGCCCGGCGCATTAAGGCCCGGATGGACGAATTGCAGGCCTGCGCCATGCCTTTCCGCAAAAGGTCCTATCCTCTGGACGAGGCCATAGAGTTGTTCCGGAAAAAGGGCATGACAGGGAAGACGGAACTGTTCCGCTACCGCCGCAGTTCTTTTGTGAATGTCTATGAGATGGACGGCTATTATGACTATTATTACGGTTTCATGCTGCCCAATGCGGGGTATGTGAAATGGTATGATCTGCAGGCTTACGATGAGGGCTTTATGCTGGTGCTGCCGGATCAGAAAACTCCCACAGAGGTAAAACCCCTGGCCCAGCGGCGGAAACTGTTTGAGACCTTGAAAGCCTCCGCCCAGTGGGGACATGACATCGGTATAGAGACAGTGGGACAGTTAAATAATCAGATCTGCAGCGGTTCCATCAGCGACCTGATTCTGGTGCAGGAGGCGGAACAGGAGCGGAAAATCAGCGAGATTGCCCGTGAGATCGCATCCCGCAAGGGCGTTAAATTCATTATGATCGCCGGCCCTTCTTCTTCCGGCAAGACCAGCCTGTCCCACAGGCTGTCCATCCAGCTGCGGACGCTGGGCATGACGCCCCATCCCGTGGCGCTGGATAATTATTTCGTGAACCGGGAGGACACTCCGCTGGACGAGAACGGGGACTACAATTTCGAATGTCTGGAAGCCATAGATGTGAAAAAGTTCAATGATGATATGATCAGGCTTCTGGGCGGTGAGCGGGTGGAGATTCCCGAGTTCAATTTCAAGATCGGCCGCAGAGAGTACAACGGCAACTATATGCAGCTTGGAAAAGAGGATGTGCTGGTCATCGAGGGCATCCACGGACTGAACCCCCGGATGAGTTACGCCCTGCCGGAGGAAAGCAAGTTCAAAATTTACATCAGTGCCCTGATTAACCTGAACGTGGATGCCCACAACCGCATTCCCACCACCGACGGCCGGCTGCTGCGCCGCCTGGTGCGGGATGCCCGCACCAGGGGAGCATCCGCCCAGCGTACCATTCAGATGTGGCCCTCTGTGCGCCGGGGAGAGGAGGAGTATATCTTCCCCTTCCAGGAGGAAGCTGACGTGATGTTTAACTCGGCCACGATCTATGAACTGGCAGCGCTGAAGCAGTATGCGGAGCCGTTGCTGTTCCATATCGACAAAGACCAGCCGGAGTACTATGAGGCTAAACGGCTGTTGAAATTCCTGGAGTATTTTCTGGGTATCAGCAGCGAGGAACTGCCCAGGAACTCCATATGCAGGGAGTTTGTGGGGGGAAGCTGCTTCAGGGTGTAACAGCCGGGGACTTACGCTGGCAGTTGCCAAAATATCTGGTTTGTGATATGATGTAAAATTGTAAGTAGGACAGGCGATCGCAGCCACGGCAGCGTGGGTGAGGAAAGTCCGGGCTTCACAGGGCAGGATGCCGGATAACGTCCGGTGGAGGCGACTCCAAGGCCAGTGCAACAGAAATATACCGCCGGAAAGTAACTGCCAGGCAGTTACTTTTCGGTAAGGGTGGAAAGGCAGCTTAAGAGACTACCGTCCGTCTGGCGACAGACGGAGCCATGTAAACCCCATCCGAAGCAAGACCAAAATGAAAGCTACAGGCTTGCCCGGCCTGCTTTCAGGTAGGTCGCTGGAGGCGTCTGGCAACAGACGTCCTAGATAGATGATCGCTCAACGACATAACCCGGCTTATCGTCCTGCTTATGAGGAATCCCAGTATTTGTCATGAATACTGGGGTTTTATTATCTGCAAAGGCTTGGTGTGAAACGCAGGGCTTTACAGGGGCAAGCCGGGGCTGCCGCCAAAATGCAGAGAATATACAGGGAGAAGATGGGAATGGAACTGTATAGAGGGGAGAGATGCTGAAATGGTTCTGAGGCGGCTGATATTGCTGGCCATGATATGTATGCTGACGGGCTGCGGCAGCCCGGAGTCAGGGCGGCAGCCGAGCCGGGAGGCATCCTGGAACGCAGCCCCGCAAGGGGAGAATCCTTCGGGGAGAGTCCGGCGGAAAGGGAATGGGTGGGAGGCAGCGGACACAGATCCCCAGAGGCCGGACGGCATTTCTTCAATGAATGAATCAGGCAATGGCGGGAATCCGGAACAGGAAATGCTGTGTTATTTGCAACAGGCGACAGTACAGATCCAGGGCTCCAGGGGTATGGGCAGCGGTACGATTTGGGCGGAGGAGGAAGGCGGGCTGGTGCTCGCCACAGCGGCCCATGTGGTGTCGGATAACAGTCCTCTTACCGTACAGTTTGATCAGGGGGAACCCGTGGAAGCCCGGCTTCTTTATGTCTCCGATCAGGTGGATCTGGCATTTCTGGAGGTATCTCTGAGGGAAGTGGAGATCTTGAATGTTCCCTGGCAGATAGCCCGGCAGGACAGGGAAGTCTGTGAACGACTGGAAGCGGGACAACCATTGTGGATCATGGGCTCTGTCCAGGAAGCCGCAGACCGTATCTGCGGGGGCAGTGTGACGGAACCCTGGATTTTTCTGGAGGATTTTGATAATTATATGTTATTGGGTAATGCCCATGTGGTCCCCGGGGAATCCGGGGGCGGTGTGTTTACCCGGGAGGGCATACTGGCCGGTATTCTTTGCGGCGGCAATGAGGCGGATCAAATCGCTGTGCTGCCCTGGAGTGTTATGGAAGCTGTTTACGATAATTTCAGCCGCACAGATATTGACAAGCAGGCTGATTTGTTAGACAATGAAAATCAGTGGTCAGATAATGGGAATCGGAGCCATGGACATAGAAGGCTTTGGTAATAACAGAATCTGCGGAAAGGAAGTATGGTATGACTAAGATTGATATTGTGTCCGGCTTTTTGGGGGCGGGCAAGACTACATTGATTAAGAAGCTGATAAAGGAGGCGCTGCAGGACACCCAGGTGGTGCTGATCGAAAACGAATTCGGCGAGATCGGTATTGACGGAGGTTTTTTAAAGGATGCGGGTATCGAGATCAAGGAGATGAACTCCGGGTGTATCTGCTGTTCTTTGGTGGGAGACTTTGGGGCCTCCCTGAAGGAAGTACTGACTACTTACAAGCCGGACAGAGTGCTGATTGAGCCTTCCGGGGTGGGCAAACTTTCCGATGTGGTGAAAGCGGTGGAGAATGTGGCCGCTGATCTGGAAGTGAAAGTGAACAGCGCTGTGGCCGTGGTGGATGCCTTCAAGTGCAAGATGTATATAAAGAATTTCGGGGAGTTTTTCGTGAACCAGATCGAACATGCGGGCACCGTCATTCTCAGCAGAACCGGTCATATGTCCCAGGAGAAGCTGCAGGCGGCAGTGGAATTGATCCGGCAGCACAATGCCGGGGCTACCATTATCACCACGCCCTGGGAGGAACTGGAGGGCCGGGCGATTCTGGAGACCATCGAGGGAGTGGACAATCTGGAGGACATGATGAAAGAGATGCTGGAACATGCCCGGGAACATGAACATCATTATGATGAGAACGGGCTGTGCAGCTGCGGGCATCACCATCATGGCGGGGAAGAAGGACATCACCATGATCATGAGGAGGAACATTGCCATCACCACGGTCATGAGGAGGGGCATTGCCATCACCACGATCACGAGGAAGAGCATTGCTGCCACCACGATCATGAGGAAGAGCATTGCTGCCATCACGATCATGAGGAAGGGCATCACCATCACTATGATGAAAAGGGCATCTGTGAATGCGGTCATCACCATGGTGAAGAGCATGGGCATCATCATGATCATCATGGCCACCATCATGCGGATGAAGTATTCAGCAGTTGGGGGATGGAGACGCCCAATACCTACACGGCGGAAGAGATTGAGAAGATACTGTCGGAACTGGACAGCGGCGTATATGGAATGATTTTGCGTTCCAAGGGCATGGTGCCCGCAGGGGACGGCAGTTGGATTTATTTTGACTATGTGCCCGAAGAGCATGATGTGCGCGGCGGTAAGCCGGAAGTGACCGGCAAGATCTGCGTCATAGGCTCCAAATTGAACGAGGAGAAGCTGGGAGAACTGTTCCGTAAGTAGTCCGGCAAGCGGAGGACTTTGTCAGAAGCCGGGATAAGGCGGATCAAACGGCTGCGCAAATTTTTTGAGTAGGACTGGAGGAAAGAAGCGGTATGAAACCGGTATATATTATCAACGGATTCCTGGAGAGCGGGAAAACGGAATTTATCACTTATACCATTGCCCAGCCGTACTTTCGGATTCAGGGTAAGACCCTGATTATCGCCTGCGAGGAGGGCGAGGTGGAGTATGGAGAGGCGTTGCTGCGCAGATGCAACGCAGTGTTGGAAGTCATCGAGGAGGAAGAGGACTGCAATCCAAACAATTTGGTGGAACTGGAAAAAAAGCATAAGCCGGAGCGCATTATCATAGAGTACAATGGCATGTGGAATTTTAAAAATCTGAAACTTCCCTGGCATTGGCGGGTGGAACAGCAGATCACCACCATTGATGGGGCTACTTTTCCAATGTATTACACCAATATGCGGTCCCTGCTGGCGGAGATGGTGAGAAAGTCAGATATGATTATTTTTAACCGCTGTGACGGCATCAAGGAACTGAATGTCTACAAGCGCAATATCAAAGCGGTAAATCAGAATGCGGATGTGATTTTTGAGGACGCCAACGGCGAGGTCAATGAAATTTTTGAGGAAGATTTGCCCTATGATCTGCAGGCGGAAGTCATTGAGTTAAATGACGAGAGTTATGGGATCTGGTATCTGGACTCTCTGGAGCATTTGGAGCGCTATGAGGGAAAGACCATCCGTTTTACCGCCATGGTGTTAAAGCCGGAGGAGATGCCTCAGGGCTACTTTGTGCCGGGGCGCATGGCTATGACCTGCTGCGCCGATGATATGGCCTTCCTGGGATTTGCCTGCCGGTTCGAAGGCGCGGATACGCTGAAGCAGAAGCAATGGGTGCAGGTTACGGCCCGGGTGAAGAAGGAATATTGGAAAGACTATGAGGGGGAAGGCCCCATGCTTTACGCCGTTTCCGTAACAAAGGCTAAGGCGCCCAAAAACGAAATTATCAGTTTCGCCTGACAGGCGGGGTATCTGTTTCCACAACGGGGAGGGGCCATGGAAGCGACCAAAGACATCCAACAGTTGAAAAGCCGCCTGAAGGATCTGGCGGATCGCTCGTACCGGCAGAACCTGTATACTTTTTCAGGTTTTCTTAGCCTGGGGGAGCAGGAGCAGTTCTGGGCCATGGACAGGGAACTGCATTATTGCGGCTCCTGCCTTTGGGGCGGTTATGAGCAGGCAGAACGGAAAGTGGCGCGCTTTGGCAGTGTGGAGGAATTGGGCTATGAAGAGGAATATCCCATTGTCTGTATCCATATCACGCCGCTGCAGGCCAAATTTGCCGATGCCCTGAGTCATCGGGATTTTCTGGGGGCGTTGATGAACCTGGGCATAGACCGCTCTACTTTGGGAGATATCCGGGTGGGAGAAAAAGAAGCCTATCTGTACTGCCTGTCCGGTATGGCGGAGTATGTCTGCGAACATTTGGATAAGGTAAGGCATACCAGTGTAAAATGCGTTCCGGTGGAGGAGTGTGCGGATCTACCCCAGGAGGAACCCAGGGAACTGGTGGTGCAGCTGCCGTCCCTGCGGATTGATGCCTGCCTGTCCAAGGTGTATAACCGTTCCAGAGGGGAGATTCTGGAGGCATTTCAGAGCGGAAAAGTCTATGTGGACGGCCGGCTGTGCGAAAACAATTCCCGGCAGCTAAAGGGCGGTGAGACCGTGAATCTGAGGGGCCTGGGAAAGTTTATATTCACCGGGGAGCAGAGAGAGACCCGCAAGGGTAAACTCTCGGTCAAAGTGCTGCTCTATCCATAAGATTTGTAGGATGCGGGACTTTCATACAAAAAGAGGAAGCGTTCATGTATACATATTCCATCATTCAATGGCTGTTTTTCTTTTATTTTTACTGCTTTGTGGGTTGGTGCATAGAGACTGCTTATGTATCCCTCCACCAGAAGCGTCTGGTGAACCGGGGATTTATGCGGGGGCCTTTTCTGCCTTTGTATGGCAGCGGGGCCGTTATGATGCTGCTGGTGTCCATGCCCTTCAGGGAGCATCTGGTTCTGGTATATATTGCGGGCTGCGTCGGCGCCACCCTATTGGAGTATGTGACGGGAGTGACCATGGAAGCATTGTTTAAGGTGCGGTATTGGGATTACTCGGACAAAAAATATAACTTTCAGGGGCATATCTGTCTGGGCACTTCTCTGGCCTGGGGGCTGCTTACCATCCTTATGACCAGGCTGGTACATAAGCCGGTGGAACGGCTGGTGCTGGCGATACCCGGGTCCGCGCTGACAATCCTGACTCTGGTTCTGACCGTGGGGATCGCCTGGGATTTTGCCCTGTCCTTCAAGGCGGCCATGGATCTGCGGGATATTCTGGTCATGATGGAAAAGGCCAGAGCGGAACTGGTGCATATTCAGAAACGGCTGGATGTGATCATCGCCCTGGCCGACAGTGACCTTCAGGCCCGCAGGGAACAGTGGAATGAAGCCCGGGAGGCCCGGCTGGAAGCCAGCGAGGCCCGCAGGGCGGCGGCACAGCAGCAGAGGGCCAAGATCGGCGAGAACATGTCGTTGAAAGCGGAGGAGTTGAAAGCGGGTATCGAAGAGAAATTTGCCGGTATAAAACAACGTGCCCTGGAAAAGCCTTCTGCCTATCTGGAGAGCGTGCGGGAAGAAATTGGTGAACTGAGAATCAAATATCGGCTCAGTTTGGAGCGACGGGAAGGTTCCGGCAGAGTCAGAAAATTTTATAAAAATGTGCTGCGCTCCAATCCCTCCATGACTTCCAGGATTTTCAAGGATGCCTGGGAGGAGTGGAAAAAGCTGATGGAGGATGAACCAGGTGAGGAACAGGAGTAGGGAGAAGCGCCGGAAAACCATAAGGATGCGGAGGAATGCGGGATGAAAATCGGCGAGGCTTTGGCTGCTTACCGTGCGGAGCGCAAGCTGCTGGTGCAGCAGAGACGGGAGCTGTTTAAACAGAAGGAGTCTCTGGAACGGAAAATGAGGGCTGCCGAGGGGGGCCGGGAACTCTATGAGGAGGAGGCCGCCACCCTGGAACTGTCTATTAACAATGTGTGTGAGCGCTTTGAGGAGAATCTGAAGGTGCTGGATCAGCTGACAGCGCAGGAGACCGCAGTATGGAATGCGGAGGTTGCCCGGCAGCAGGCGGATGTAATGGAAGAAAAAGCCGCGGACATGGCTAAGATCATGGAGGTGGCGCATCGGATCGCCACAGGGGGGATCGTTCCTGCATCGGACGAAAAAAAATTGCTGGATTACAGTTTTGAGATGTATCAGGCTGCCAAAAGCATGGGAGCCATGGTTCAGATGCGGAAAAAGCGTGAAAAGTATGACTCTCTGTGGGACGATGAAGAGGAGAAACCGCAGGAGTATGATCCTGCAGGAAAGGCCTACAGTGCAGAGACGGACATCGGACTTCCAACAGCCGAAACAGGGAGCGGCGAAGCCTTATGAGAAAAGGAGTGGGCCTGCTGCCCTCACCGGCTTTTGGCTTGAATCTTCCCTGCTGATTTCGCCTGTGGAGCAGACGGCGGTAATGGAACGGATCTTTGGCGTCCAGGCAGATTATTCAGCGGAAACAGTAAACCACTTAAAGCAGGTTATGCTGCTGTCAGAGCCAAAGGATGCGGATATAAGCGTTTATGGAAAGACCGGCATGGGATCCTTTCAAGGAACCGTGGTGGACGCGTGGTATACGGGCTTTGCGGATATGGGTGAGAAAAGGCTTTATTTCTGTGTTTATCTGGGGGAGACGGACAGTCAGGAAGTATCCAGCGCCAGGGCGAGGGAAATAGCCCTGCAAATCCTGAGTCAGTATTAAACAATTTTTTATCTAAAATATCTTTGCTAGAATATTTATTTCTTAACTTTTTCCTGGTAACAACCATATTTTCTGATTGTTTTTTCCATCCCCCTGACGGGGGATGGCGCTTTGCCATGTTCCCGGAAAATCATTTACATCTATAAATGAAATCGGGGAGGCGTCCGATATATATAATACGGACATAAAGAAAAGGGAATTCTTTGTTTCGGGAAAGGATATCAGGGATGGGAGAAATTACACCCAGTGAAAATGAATGGTTGGTAATGGAAGTGCTCTGGGCGAATGACCGCGCCATGACGGCGGCGGAGATCATCGCGCAGCTTACAGGCAAAACGGATGTCAGCCAGAAAACCATCAGGGTCATGATTAATCGCTTGCTGGCCAAGGGAATGCTGACTTACACGGTGGACGGGAAGGATGCCAGAATCTATCATTACCGGGCGGCCAGACCCAAGGAGGAGTGCCTTCGCCTGAAAAGCAGGCGCTTTGTCAGCAACTATTTCGGCGGCAATGCCTCGCTGGCAGTGGCCAGCTTTCTGCAGTCGGCAGAGATCAGCCGGGAGCAGTTGGAGGATTTGAGCAGTCTGGTGGAGAGCTTGAAAGACAGGACATAACGGACCGGCGTCCGGAAAGGAGGCACAGGAAGCATGAGGCTGTGGGATTTGTTGGAACTGCTGGGGAAATTTGTGGTATTTGTCTGTAAATACGGTTTCTCAAAGTGTATGAGAACTGCCGTCTGCGGCCTGGCTGTGATGCTGCTTCTGCTGACCTGGCATTACTGGCGTAAGCGCAGGACCGGCAGAAGCGCAGACCTGGGGTTTTACAGTTGGCTCCTGCTGTTTCCTGCAGCTTTTACGGGCATGAGCCGAATTTTTTTTCAGCGGTGGAGCATCGGGCTGCAGAGCGGGATCCATATATTGGGCGATACCTGGGTCAGCGGCGGGTATTTTGTAATCCTGCTTGCCTTGCTGGGATGGTGGCTGGCAGGGAAGCATGTTTTGTCAAAGAGGGTATGTAAGCTGTATTGCTGGTATGCGCCGAAAATGTCCTCCCACAGGGGAACGCAGGACTGGCAGCACTGTATCCGGCGAGTGACGGACGGGGATCGCCGGGGCCTGGCCCGGTGGTATCTGAAGCGGGCGCGGGTGTATATTTCCGGCCAGGGGATCAGTCCTTACTGCGGCGGTATCTTCCGGCCTTATATTGTGATGCCGGATCTATATCTGGAACCGATGGGGGAGAGTCCGATTACAGGGGTAGAACAACGTAGCAGTAGTAGTGAGCAACGTAGCAGTAGTAGTGAGCAACGTAGCAGTAGTAGTGAACATCGCAGCAGGGGAAGCGAGCGGTTCTGCAAAGGGGAGCAATTCTACAGGGAAAGGGAACGGGAGGAATCCCGGGGGAATTTTGAATCAGCCGGGGAGCCGGGGTATCGGGGCTGGGGACTGACGGAACAGGGGAAGACCCTGCTGTGTCATGAGCTGCTGCATTTGAAATCCGGGCATATCCTGTGGATCAATCTGTTTGCCCTGCTGCGCATTTACTGGTGGTTCAATCCCCTGGTTTATCTCTGCGAAAAACTGCTGCGGCAGGATATGGAGCAGGCCTGTGACGAGGGATGCCTGTACTATACGGGTGTCAGCGAACGGGAATATGGCAGGCTGCTGCTGGCCATGGCCGCCAGGCAGGAAAATATGAGATTGGCGGGGGCGGCCACTTTTCTGAGGGACAGGGACTATCATTCTCTGAGGAATCGTATCGGCAGCCTGCGGGGAAAGTGCGGCCTCAGAAAGTATCGGCTCATCCACAGGAATCTGACCCTGGGGTGCGCTGCTCTGTTGGTGCTGGGCGTTCTGACCGTGGGGGCTACTTCCTATCCCCGGTATACCCGAATGCAGGAACTGTTCTTGTATGATGAAGGGCTGCGTCTGATCTGCAATGACACGCCCCAACTCCGGGAGGCGGTGCAGGTGGTGGACGGATTTCTGCAGATTGATTCGGAGCGGATGGACGCCTGTTTAAAGGAATTGGAGATTGAGGGGGAGTATGTCTACCTTAGCTTTGACACCATCATGAAAGTGCCGGGCTCGGGGGGCTGCGGTAATGTGGGTATGATCGAGCCGGGAAACTACGAGGATATCTTTTATCTGCGGGCAGAAACCTGGGAGAATGATCTGCTGGAATTCTGTCTGAAATATTTGTTATAACGTACATAGTCGTTTGGTGCAAAGGGTCTTGTCTGAACAGGCAGGCAGCCGATATCAATAGAGAAGGTTGGAACGGTCTGGATTAAGCAGACCGATGTAGGATAAAAAGGATCGCAGGCAAAATCGGAGCGCGGAGCAGTGAGGCTTCGGTTAGACGGACAGAGGTAAGCATGGGACAGGTAACATTGACATTCGTGGAGGGCGAGGCGGCATTGGAGCCGGACGAAATCCTCTATATTGAAACTTGCAGGCATAAAAATATTTTTCACACGAAGGAGCGCACCTACAGCATCTATCGCAAGATGGATGAGATCGAGGCCCTCATGGAGGGGATGGAGTTTTTGAGATGCCATCAGAGTTTCCTGGTGAACATGCGTTATATCCGAAAGATCAGCAGCTATGTGATGACCTTGACCACAGGACAGGAATTGTCTGTGCCCAAGGCCCGTTACCGGGAGGTTAAGCGTCGGTATGCGGAGTATTTGGAGCGGGATAAGAGATAGAAGTGATTGAGGGAGTATTACAGATATTATAGCGGAGAAGCCGTGGGAAAACGGCTTCTTTTTTATGGAGCATTTTCTTTTATTGTATTTTCAGAGATATGCATTTATAATAGAATTGATAAATAGAAACGGATTGAGCCGATCATGTGGAGATCGCGGAAAAGGGGAGCTGCCGTGTTTGGGTTTAAAAGAAAAACAGGAGAGATTGACGCTCAGTTGACCATCGTGGCCAACAGTCTGGCTAACAATTATAAGGATGCGGCCAGGGATGGGCTGAAGGAGGCACGGAGACTGTTTGAGGCACTGGAGGGCGAATTGCCGGAGCGGGAGCGAAAGCGGATCAGCCGACAGATCGACGGTTTCCAGGAACAGATGAAGGGATATTCCCATTATAATCATATTGGGTGGTAGGAAAATAAGGAACCAAAAACAGCATTTTCCCGGACAGCGCGTTGCTCCCAATGCGGACGCTGCGGCGGGCGGGGAGGCGGAATTAGAAAAAGAAAGAGGATAAAGGATGAGGCTGATAATTGTACGACACGGGGACCCGGACTATGAGAAGGATTCCCTGACAGAGAAAGGCTGGCGGGAAGCGGCCATATTGGCGGACAGGATATCCCGGCTGGAGGTGAAGGAATTTTATGTGTCCCCGCTGGGACGGGCCAGGGACACGGCTTCCCTGACACTTGAAAAAATGGGCCGAAAGGCCACCGTATGTCCCTGGCTGCGGGAGTTTGCGCCACGGATTATGCGGCCGGACGTGTCGGACCGGACTACCATCTCCTGGGACTGGCTGCCCCAGGACTGGACTGGAGTGGATGAATTTTACCGCCGTGACCAATGGAGTACGCCGCCCATGATGCGGGAGGCCATGGCTGCAGATCCGGATACAGGGGAAATGCGGGTGGGCATTCAGGAAGAATATGACTGGGTGATACGGGGATTTGACAGTCTTCTGGCGGATCACGGCTATCAGCGCAAGGGGGAAATCTACCGTACAAAACAGTCAAATCAGGACATCTTGGTATTTTTTTGCCATTTTGGTGTAGAATGTGTACTGTTGAGCCATTTATTGGGTATTTCTCCCATGGTGCTGTGGCATGGGACCGTGGCAGCGCCCACCTCCGTTACCACACTTTATACGGAGGAGAGGCGGCGTGGAAAAGCTATTTTCCGCATGACAGCCTTTGGAGATGTCTCCCATCTGTATGAAGCAGGGGAGGAGCCGGCCTTTGCGGCCCGGTTCTGTGAGGTCTATGGCAGCGATGATAGACATGACTGAAGAATTGTGCTGACCGGCGCGGCGGGATAAGAAAGGCCCGGCGGTATGCGGAGCTGGGAAACCGACAGTGACAGATGGGGAAAAAACACATATATTGATTATGAGATGATTCAGAAAGCAGGGGCATTTTCTGTTTGTTCGCTCTTTCGCGGTTCGGTTTATGGAGGACGGGAGCGGAGGTTTACGGATGTGCGCGGTGAATGGATGAGAGAGATATTGCAGATAGCCACAGGTTTATCTATTCCTTTTGCGGGAACCACGCTGGGCGCAGCCATGGTGTTCCTGATGAAGAATGAGATGAATAAGAAGCTGGAGAAGCTGTTGTTGGGCTTTGCCGCAGGGGTGATGATCGCGGCATCCGTATGGTCGCTGTTGATTCCCGGCATTGAGATGGCGGGGGAGCAGGGAAAAATCCCTTGGGTGCCTGCCACGGTGGGCTTTCTGCTGGGTATGTCCTTCCTGCTGGTACTGGACAGCCTGATTCCTCATCTGCACCTGGACAGCAGCAGCCCCGAGGGTGTGAAGTCGGGGATGGGAAAGACGGCCATGCTGGTCTTTGCGGTAACGCTGCACAATCTGCCGGAGGGCATGGCCGTGGGTGTGACCTTCGCAGGGGCTATGATGGGCAATACGGGCATCACCATGGCGGGGGCTTTCGCTCTGGCAGTGGGCATTGCCATCCAGAATTTCCCCGAGGGCGCGATTATTTCCATGCCGCTGAAGAGCAGCGGACAGGGCATTTCCAGAGGGAAGGCATTTTATTATGGCATGCTTTCCGGCCTGGTTGAGCCCATCGGCGCCGTGATTACCATATTGCTGACCAATCTGGTGGTGCCCTTTTTGCCCTACCTGCTTTCCTTTGCGGCGGGGGCCATGATCTATGTGGTGGTGGAGGAATTGATACCGGAATCCCAGTCAGGAGAGCATACCAACATTGGTACCATAGGCGTAGCCATGGGCTTCACGCTGATGATGGTGCTGGATGTGGCGCTGGGGTAGGAGGGCTCCGTTCTGTGTGCCGGCGGTGCAGGCTATGTCTGGAGGGATCCATGGCATACGGGATCGGACAGGGGGATTTGGGTCGAAAATAAAGCAGACTTGATGTACAGGAGAAGAGATGTGAGCAGAGAAAAGTACAGGGAACCGGGGGAGCTCCCGCTGATTGAGGAATATCCCGATGTTTTTGTCTTTCAGGACGGCAGGCGGGTGGAAACCCCACAGGATTGGGTCGCCAGGCGGGAGGAGATCAAAGAACTGTTTGCGTATTATGTATATGGTCCCCTGCCGGAGACGGAGGGACAGCAGGTGCGCTGGCGTCTGAAGGAGCAGCGGGTATGTTCGAGGGCTGTGGCCATGCCGGAGGGCAATTCCCCCATGTTGAACGCAAGGGTCATGGAGCTGGAGGCCATCGTGGCATACCGGGGCAGGGAGGCCCGCTTTCCCGCTCTGGCGGTTCTGCCGATGGAGGCTCCCGCTCATGGATTGTACCCGGTGCATCTGGAGATGCGCTTTGTGGAAGAGGGGAAGAGTCTGGAGGCCGGCGATAACGCCTTTTACGCGGCGAGCCGGGGATATGCCACCATCTGCTGCAGCCCCACGGATGTGGCGGCGGATACCCCCGGCCGCCGCGGCGCTTTTTATACGCTTCATCCCTATGCAGGGAACTGGCGGAAGCAGACGGGCGTGCTGGCAGCCTGGGGCTGGGGAGCCTCCCGGCTGCTGGACATGCTGGAGCAGGGACTGGGGGAGCAACTTTTGGTGGATCCCTCCAGGAATATTCTGTCCGGCGTATCCCGGTACGGTAAGGCGGCGCTGGTGGCCGGGGCTTATGATTCCCGGTTCCGGGTGGTGGTTCCCGCCTGCTCCGGCGCAGGGGGCATGGCCCTGTATCGCTGCTGTACGGAGGGACGGGTTTACGACCTGAAATCTCTGGGGTATGTGAATGAGCAGGGCGGGACCACTCATGTGACCGGGCAGAACGAGCCCCTGAGTTGTCTGCAGGGAGAGGGGGAAAGGCATTGGTTCAATGACAGATTCCTTAAGTTTGACTGTGTATCCCGGCTGCCGGTGGACCAGCATCAGTTGGCGGCTTTGACAGCGGACTCCCGGCAGTATCTTTTTGTGGTTATTGCGGCTCATGGGGAGGACTGGGTCAACGGCGGTTCCATGTATGCGGCTTATAAGGAGGCCGAAAAGGTCTTTGATTTCCTGAGCCTGGGCAGCCATATCGCCATACAGGTTCATCTTCGGGGACATGCCCTGCTTATGGAGGATATGGTCAAACTTCTGGACTATTGTGATGTGCAGATGTACGGCGCGGAGTGGAACCGGCAGCATACCCGGCCTGAACAGCTGAAGACCTGTGTATATGACGGACAATAATTTCGGCAGAAAAAGGAGCAAGCAATGATATACTTATCTCATTTTACATTTCCCACCGGGGAACAGGAATCCGATTTTTTCTGGGGCGAACAGCGCACCTGTTACGATTCGTATTATCCTTTTCAGATCCTTTCCCGGCGGAAGCTGCGGATGTTGGACTTTGAGCCTGTGACAATTCTTTACGGAGGCAACGGCTCCGGTAAGACCACGGCACTGAACGTGATCGGGGAGACCTTGAAGCTGCAGAGGGACACCCTGTATAACCGCAGCAATTTCTTTGAAACCTATTGTAAGCTGTGTGATTTTGAGACCCTGGAGCCCATTCCCAAACTGAGCCGGATTATCACCAGCGACGATGTGTTTGATTTTATGTTGAATCTGCGTTCCCTGAACGAGGGGATTGACAGGAAACGGGAGGATGTGTTCAGCGAATACCTGGAGAACAAGTATGCCCGTTTCCAGATGCGCTCCCTAGAGGATTACGAGCAGCTTAAGAAGGTGGTGCAGGCGCGCTCCAAGACCCAGTCCCGATATGTGCGCGCCAATCTGATGGACAATGTGCGGGAACATTCCAACGGGGAGAGTGCCTTTCTGTATTTCTCGGAAAAAATACAGGAGAACGGGCTCTATCTGCTGGACGAGCCGGAGAACAGCTTATCCCCCCAGCGGCAGCAGGAACTGCTGCGGTTTTTGGAGGATTCCGCCCGGTTTTTTGGCTGTCAGTTTGTCATGGCCACCCATTCCCCGTTCCTGTTGTCCATGCGGGGAGCCAAAATCTACGATCTGGACGAGGATCCGGTGGATGTGAAGCGCTGGACAGAACTTTCCAATGTCAGGGCCTACTATGATTTCTTTCAAAAACACGAAGGGGAGTTTTAGTGAAAAAAGACATACGGCGGGGCACTTCTCAATCGGAAGTGCCCCGCCGGGTTTTAAGTCCTATCTTCCAGTATTCGGAAAGAAACCGTTACTACAAACAGATCCGCATTGGTTTCCCAGCTGAAGCTGCCGCCGCAGGCTTCCGTAAAGCTCTGAGCGATGGACAGTCCCAGGCCGCTGCCGCCGTCCGTGCGGCTTAAGTCTCCCCGGGCAAAGCGTTCCGTGAAATCCTTGTCCTTATCCAGTTCCTGCCGGGAGGTGTTCTTAACGCTGGCTACAGCCAGCTGTCCGACGTTCTGCAGGCTTACAAACACCCTTGAACCGTCCAGGGAATATTGTATGGCATTCTGGAACAGATTCTGAAATACCCGGTACATCCGCTGGCCGTCGGCCATGATCATCACCGGTGTCTCAGGCAGTTCCGTGCGGAAAGTGACTTTGCTGCCTGCAATTTGCTCTTCCATATCCGCCAGAGTCTGGCGCAGCAGCTTACAAAAGTCCAGTTCCTCCATATGCATGGGGAGCTCCCCGGATGCTGCCTTGCTCACGGCAAACACGTCCTGCACCATGTTTTTCAGCCGCTGGGATTTTTCATCCAGGATTTTCACATAGTCCCGCACATGCTCCGGCAGTTCTTTCTCTTCTTTCAGGAACTGCACATAGCTGATGATGGAGGTAAGCGGCGTCTTGATGTCATGGGAGACATTGGCGATCAATTCCACTTTCATGCGTTCGCTCTTCATCTGCTCGTCCACGGCGATGGCCATGCCGTGCCGGATGTCTTCCAGTTCCGCCATGGCGTCCTCCAGGTCATGGCCTGAGAGGGGAGTGCCCGGGTTCCCGTCTTCGCTTTCAGAGGCATTTCCGTCCCAGTTTCCGGCGTAATTCCCGTTGCGGATGTCCCGGATGCGGATTGACAATGCCTCCAGATCTCTGGCGGTTTCCATATTTTTCACGCCGATCCGGTACTGCAGCAACAGAAATCCCACCAAGATCAGAAAGAACAGGCTGCCTAAGCCCCACAAGACGCCCATGGTGTTTCTGCCTCCCTGGGTAAATCCTATTATTCCGCCCGCCAGCATCAGCAGTCCGTAGACAGCAGCCGCGGCAAAGGCGGCCCCGTTGCGGTGGGCTGTCCTCACGGGCAAGGGCTGCCGCAGATCCCGGGCGCTAAAGGTCCGGCACAGCCTGGCCGCCAACCCCTGTGTCCATACTTTTCTGTTGTGCCGCAGGTCATTGACGGCCAGATAGAGCAGCCAGAACAGCAGGATCCAGACCGGAGCGGGCAGATAGCACAGGGCCTGGCCCAGAGGGCGGCTTGCATAGGAGAGGGCATAGCTGTAGGATTCTGCCTCCGCCCAGTAGATGGCTTCTTCGATATAGTCCCCATAGTTCTGGGAGATCCATATGACGCAGTTTAGGAACAGGAGATACAGGATCAGAAGCCCCATCAGGATCTTGCACTCAAACCATATTTTTCCGGTAAACCGGGCAATGCCCGCATCCGCCTCCCGCTTGGATTTCCGGCACAGAAACGATGTCAGCAGCAGCATCAGCCCTGTCCCCAGACAGATCATGTCCCGGATCAGTGTCTTTCTGTTTTCTCTTATGTTGTACTGCATCCAGTACAGGGAATTGTCCATCTGACGGTAGCCGCTTCTGCCGTAAGAACTTTCCGAATACAATACGGGTTCTTTGGCCGCAGCCATATAGATCACGGCTTTTTTCATCTCTTCATCCGCCGGGAAATTGCGGTAGCCGGGTACATACCACGCGCTCTCGTCCCGATAGTAGCCGTCCCCGTAGACATCCAGTTCCTTACCGTCCTTGAAAATCCGTACTTTTCCCTCCGCATACTGCAGCAGAAAATTGTACCCCTCCGGCGCGGTCAATTTGTCCTCCTGGGGAAGCAGCTCCGAATTGGTGTAGAGAACCTTGCCGTCATAGGATATGGAGTAGAGCAGGTTCTCGTCCTGTTTGATGCTGTCATGGTACTGCTGGGCAGCTTTTCTGTATTGCTCCCGGCGCTGTTCCTCCGTGAGGGGTTCCGCACCCAGCTCCAATTCCCATTTTTCCTCATTCTGATTGTAGATCCACTCGTAGGACTCCAGCTGCAGCTGCCTATACTCGGATATACCTTCGTAGAGTTCCACAGGGATATCCGAATAAGCCGTTGCCTCCACAACATTGTCCCCATAAGAACCGGGGGAGAAATAAGTCCCCCAATCGTAACCGTAATAATGGCTGCCAAAACAATCTGTAGCCATGGCCAGAAAGGTCTCCAGACGGCCCGAGATATACCCTCTGAAATGCGAACTTTGCTGGTAGTCGTCCTGCAGTGCCCTGTCCGGGTACTTCCAGGAGAAATCATCCGGCAGATTTTGCAGAAGGCTGACCGTGCCGCCCAGCGTCAGGCTGGCCCCTGTGAAGAAGATCATAAAACTAATTCCCTTTTTTCTGTTTTTCCATTTTGTATCCAATGCCCCACACCACCTTTATATATTCTGGCTCTTTTGGATTCAGTTCCACTTTTTCCCGGATGCGCCTGATATGTACCATCACGGTGTTCTCAGACGCGAAAGCCTCCTCGTCCCATACCCGGCGATAAATCTCCTCGGCGGGAAACACCCGTCCCAGGTTGCGCATGAACAGATCTACGATCCTGGTCTCCGTGGCGGTGAGTTTGACGGGTTCTCCGTCCGCGTAGAGGGCTTTTTCCTCTGTGCGGTATACAAGCCGTCCGTTCCTGATTTCTTCCACACAGTTCCCGGCGTTGATATCTCCCAGCATGGTGTAGCGGCGCAGCTGGCTTTTCACCCGGGCCGCCAACTCCTGGGGATTGTAGGGTTTGGACACATAGTCATCCGCGCCCATGGAAAGTCCCAGCACTTTGTCGCTGTCCTCACTCTTGGCGGAGAGCACGATGATGGGGATATTCTGCTTCTCCCGAATGCGCAGCACTGCCGACAGTCCGTCCAGCCTTGGCATCATCACATCAATGAGTACCAGCCGTACCTGACGGGCGGCAAGAATATCCAGGGCCTGCAGCCCGTCATAGGCTTTCAGCACTTCATAGCCCTCTCCTTCCAGCAGGATGCTGATAGCTTTTACAATCTCCCGGTCGTCGTCCACGACCAACACGCAATCGCTCATGTTGTCCCTTTCCGAAAAAAAGTGCAGCTGTTTCTCTTAAGCTGGTATCAGGATAAACCTAAATATTTACAAAAACAGCAGGGTGTTTCTTACAAGTTTCTTACAACGCTTTTCTATTTTATTCTTTTTCACGGAGTATGACAAGGGAGTTTTGGGGCGCTGTAAGACTTTACCAGAGAATCGGTCTTTTCCTTGAAAGAAAATTGACAGTGGCCCTGTGTGCGGCTATAATAAAATGCGTATACTATTAAAAATTCAAACAGGCAGGAGGGCGCTATGGTATTGAAGGACAAGGTAGCAATCGTGACAGGCGGAAGCAGGGGCATCGGCTTTGCCACAGTGAGAGCGTTTTTGCAGGAAGGCGCGGCGGTGGTGCTGTGCGCCAGCAGACAGGAGACGGCGGACAAGGCCGTGGCTCAGCTGAAGGAAGAGTTCCCTGAAGCTAAAGTGGAGGGCATCTGGCCCAACCTCAGCAGTTTTGGGGATGTAAAGGCGGCGTTTGACCGGGTGGCAGAGCAGTATGGCGGTCTGGATATCCTGGTGAACAATGCGGGAATCTCGGAGAGTACGCCTTTCTCCGGTTATACGGAGGAGACTTTTGGCAAAGTGATGGATTTGAATGTAAAGGGCACCTTCAACTGTTCCAAGGCGGCGGCCGATCTTATGGAAAAGAAGGGTAGCGGCGTGATTCTAAACACCTCCTCCATGGTCAGCATATCGGGACAGCCCAGCGGGGTAGCCTATCCCACCTCCAAGTTCGCCGTGAACGGCTTTACCCTTTCTCTGGCGCGGGAACTGGGCCCTAAGGGCATCCGTGTGAATGCGGTGGCGCCGGGTATCACGGAGACGGATATGATGAAAGCAGTGCCCAAAGAAGTGATAGACCCCATGATCGCCCGCATCCCCCTGCGCCGTCTGGGACAGCCGGAGGACATTGCCAACGCCTTTGTATTTCTGGCGTCGGAGAAGGCCTCCTATATCACCGGTGTGGTGTTGAGCGTGGATGGTCTGATGAGGGCCTGAATATAGAAGTTGGGAAAGGCCATTCGGTTTTGCCGGATGGTCTTTTTGAATTAATAAATAATATGCGATATAATTTGAGAAAGTTTTAGTAATCATATATATTTAATGGAATAATTGACAAAAAGAAAAAGATACGGTATTATTATGATGTATCCAAAAGGTGTTTTGCAGTAATATCTGGGCTGGCGGCAATGTAAACATAAAGGAGGAAAAACATTTATGAAGAAAAGAGTGGGCATGAAATTGATTTCGGCGGCTTGTGTCGGCATCTTGTGCATCGGAATGACAATGATGGCATCTGCCAGTACAAGAGGGGCCTGTATGCATCATAATACAAAATGGTTTGGAGAAACGGTGGATTATAGGACGAGCAACCATACTGTCACCCTGCAGGCAAGCCAGGGACCGCAGATTTGCAGTTATTCAAAGTGGGTTGATAAGACCACTCTGATGTGCACAGATTGCGGCTATGTAATAGGAGGCGACACCTATTACCATGAAAAGCATAGCCTCTGTGGTATAGACTATTGATTTGACGTTCTAACAACATGCCAGCCTTGGATTCCATGGACATGGGCAGAATTTGGATACGGATTGATAACCGTTGGCACAATGTCACAGAAAAGCCGTTGGCTTGTCCATATTTCAGAAATATGGGAAAAGGATAGCGATGAGACATAAAGTATTAAGAAAAATAAGTTTTCTGTTAAGCATCTGTCTCCTGCTTGCCGCCTGCGGACGGGAGCCGGGTCCCAATGGGACGGCAGCCACCGGAGCGGAAACAGCCGGGACCGAACAGACATCAACTCCAGAACCCCAGACGGACTGGCAGGAAAAGAGACTTCCGACAGCAGGAGCTGTGAAGGATGCGCTCTTGTATGTAAATGACAATATATCCGTAGAGTACAGGGAGCCCGGGGAAACGGTTGCTCATACCTGTCTTCAGCTTGCCTGGGGTAACGATTTCTATGTGCTGGACTCGTATCGACAGCAGGATACCGTAAGTGCTTCTCTGCAAAAGATTAACGGGGACACTGGGGCGGGAGAACAGGTCTCCTTGTCCACCGGCGTCTGGGAGATAGAAGGCGGCTTAATACAGGGAATGGATGTGGTAAACGATGACAGACTGGTATTCTGGGTCAGCGGCAGGAGTGCCCAGGATGATCAGGAGATCCGATCCTATGCTGTGTATACGGATTGCCGGGGCCAGATACAGAATAAGGTGGAACTGACAGACATCCTGCGGGAGAACGGCATCCGGGAGGGACTTGCGTACGCCGTTCTGTTCCTGGGCAGCGACAGTCAGGGAAATGTGTACATAGACGATGTGGACGGACAGACTGTCTATATGCTGGATGCCGAAGGAAAGCTGGCAGGGAGTTATGCCTATCCCTCGGAAAACGGCGCAGGCAGCCAGAGTTTCCGCACATCCGATGGAAAAAGGATTCTTGTCTGCGGCGTGCCGGGAGAATGGGAGTGGGTTCAGCTGGATCCGGATACAGGGGAAGCAAACCGCCATTCTCTACAGGGAATCAAAAATGTCCAGAGATGGTACGCCATGTGGGGAAACATGCTGTACTACGCTGCGGATCATCAACTGGTAAGCTGGGATACTGACACAGGCGAGAGAAAGCTGCTGGCAAGACTGGACGAGGTTGCCGGCTATGCGGATGCGCTGGAAATGGCGGTGATGCCCGCAGGGAATGGACTCAGACTGCTGTTAACGAAAACGGATGAAGCCCGGAGATATATTTTGACGCTCTCCCAGGATCGGCCTGCGGCGGAGGGGGAAATACAGGTGGCCAATCTGTATGGAGAGAGTTCCTTCTTCTCGGAAAGGGTGCTCAGCTTTGGCAGGGAAAATCCCTCCTTCGGAATTCAATATCAGGCGGCTTTTCAGGAGGCGGAGGCCGACAGAGTATTGCTGGAGGTGGCCAACGGAGGGGGGCCGGATCTTTTGTATCTGCCCCGACAGAATGTGAAGGCCCTGCAGGCCAACGGAGCGCTGGGAGAACTGGGGCAGCTTCTTTCCCAGGATACTCTGGATGTTCTGCTGCCGGGGGCCGTTCAGGCGGGAACTTATGAGGGCGGCCTGTATGCGGTTCCCCTGTCGGTGTATGTCAGAACGCTCCTGACCGCCAGGGCCTACTGGCAGGAGGATGGCTGGACCACCCGGGATATACTGTCCCTGCTTGCCGAACAGGACGATATCAAAGGTCTGTTTGTGGATATATCCGGTCAGGATGAATACGCTTATAACCTGTATTTTCTGATGGGAATGGACATCCCGAATTCCCCTTTCATCAAGGATGGGGTGAGCAGTTTTGACTGTCCGGAGTTCCGGGAAATCCTGAAGACAGTTAAGGATATGACCCAAAAGGCCGAAAACAACAGCACGCTATATGACCGCACTGCGCCGTTGGTTTCGGGGGGGTATCTGGGAGTGGAGTGCATGGTGTGGGATATGAAGATTTTCAGCGAGACCTGCGAGAAATTGGGTGATAACGCGAATCTGGTGGGCTATCCCTCCGATGCGGGAGGCAGTCACTTCCTGGTGGATAAGGGAATGCTGGTGGTCAATCAGAACGCCATGGAGAAAGAAGGAGTGAAGGAGCTGGTCAACTACCTGCTCAGTCTGGAGAGCCAGCAGCTTCTGTCCCAGTCTATCAGCGTCAGGGCCGATATACCAAGCGCTCAGGTCGCCTACAATGAGGCGGGTAAAACATACTATTGGAAATCCACAAACAACACCGGTTATCAGTTACCGGCGAAAGCGGATGGAACTTCCTATCTGGAAGAGTATGTGGAACTATTGGGGAAAGCTGTGCCCATGGCTTTTGATTCGGAGGAAGTCTTTAACCTTGTGATGGAAGATGCGGACAGCTATTTTCATTCAGACAAAGACTTGGATACGGTAGTAGATGCTATCCAGAAGCGGGTGCAGATTTATCTGGATGAACGACAATAAAGGCAGTGCTTAAAAAGGGCGTCCATACACCGAAAACGGTGGATGGACGCCTGTTTTACGCTTGGGATGCTATAGCTTTTTCTTGGCCCGTTCAGTGTATTTTTCTTCGCAGTATTTGCAGCGGTATACTTCTTTCACCGGGTCAGCCAGATAGAAAATGTGGGGCAGTTCCTGCTCAATGGAGGTGATGCAGCGGGGATTGTGGCAGTGGATTACATTTTTGATCTGCCGGGGCAGCACCAGGTCTTTTTTGTCCACGATCTCTCCGTCCTTTATGACATTTACAGTAATGTTATGGTCAATGTATGCCAGCACGTCCAGGTCCAGCATATCAATGTCGCATTCTACTTTCAGAATATCCTTTTTACCCATTTTGTTGCTGCGGGCATTTTTTATGATAGCCACGGTGCAGTCCAGCTTGTCCAGGCCCAGGTGTTCGTAGATGGACAGGCTTTTTCCGGCCTTGATATGGTCCAGCACGAAGCCTTCCTCAATTTTTCCCACGTTTAACATATGATATCTCCCTTCTAACAATATTGCAGATGATTGTGAATTTCCCTGCCTTTACTTTATGCCAGTTCCAGCAGGGTCAGGATCAGGGCCATGCGCACATAAACGCCGTATTGGGCCTGCCGGAAGTAAGCGGCCCTGGGGTCGTTGTCCACCTCCACCGAGATCTCGTTGACCCGGGGCAGGGGGTGGAGCACCAACATGTCCGGTCCCGCCAGGGCCATCTTGGCCTTGTCCAGAATATAGAAATCTTTCAGACGGATATAATCCTCTTCGTTAAAAAAGCGTTCCTTCTGTACCCGGGTCATATACAGCAGATCCAGCCGGGGCATCACATCTTCCAGGCTGGTGACTTCCTCATAGGAGATTTCCCTGGTTTTCAGCATCTCCGTGATATAGTCGGGGACTTTCAACTCTTCCGGGGAGATGAAAAGAAAGCGGATATCCTCGTAGCGCACCAGGGCGTGGATCAGGGAATGTACGGTACGGCCGAATTTCAGGTCGCCGCACAGGCCGACGGTAAAGCCGCTCAGGGAGCCTTTCAGGCTGCGGATGGTCAGCAGATCTGTTAATGTCTGGGTGGGATGCTGATGTCCGCCGTCCCCTGCGTTGATCACCGGAATCTGGGAATGCTCCATAGCTACCATGGGCGCCCCCTCCTTGGGATGGCGCATGGCGCAGATATCGGCGTAGCAGGAGATAACCCGGATGGTGTCGGACACGCTCTCCCCCTTGGAGGCGGAGGAAGAGCCTGCATCGGAAAAGCCGATGACGCTGCCGCCCAGGCGGGTCATGGCGGATTCGAAACTCAGTCGGGTGCGGGTGCTGGGCTCATAGAAACAGGTGGCCAGGATCTTGCCGTCGCAGGCGTGGGCGTATTTGGCCTTGTTGTGTTCGATGTCATTGGCCAGGTCAAAGAGCCTGTCCAGTTCCTGGGTGGTGAAATCCAGGGGACTCATAAGATGTCTCATATTTTTATTTCCTCCTATTTTAAGTTCCGCTTATTCCCCCAAAGCACACAATCCCGGTGATGCATGTCCGTCCGCCGGGGCGTCCGTACAGGCATCAGTGCGCTTTGCTGGAATAAGCTGATTAAAGTTCCGCTTATTCCCCCAAAGCACACAATCCCGGTGATGCATGTCCGTCCGCCGGGGCGTCCGTACAGGTATCAGTGCGCTTTGCTGGAATAAGCTGATTTGGAATGCAGCGTATTCCCCACGGGCACGAAAGAAAAGCCGAAGAGGAAACTCTTCGACTTTCTGTATTTATGACATATAAGTGACCAATTCCTCCACGGGTTTGCGTCTGGGGGCCACAGGGGATTCTGCGGGATAACCCACGGGAATTACGGCTACAACTTCCCTGTCTGCGGGAACGTTCAGCAGATCGGCTATCTTATCATCGTCGATGATCCCCATGATAACAGTGCCCAGGCCCTTGTCATAGGCGGCCAGGCAGAACGCCTCGCTGGCAACGCCGGCGTCGAACATCTGCCAGCCCTCTCCCCGATGAGTGGAGTAGGAGCCGTCACGTTCAAAGCCGCTGCGGTTTTTGAGGATGGTAACCACGATGGCCATGGGTGCCTGGTCGATGATGACACCGTTGCCTGCGTAGCCCGAGGTACATTTCGCCACTTCCGCTTTCAGATTGCCCTCCACGGCGATATACCTGACGATCTGTGTATGTTTCCAACTGGGGGCGTAGGATGCGGCTTCCACCACTTCACCGATCAATTCATGAGGAACCGGCTGACTGGTGTAGGAGCGGATGCTTCTGCGTCCCATGATACATTCTCTTGCGTTCATATGTCTACCTCCTTATTTGAGTTCCGTATATTCCCGGACTGCACACATGGCCGGGGATCCGCATATTTTTATTTATTCTAACACAATGCGCCGGAGGTTGCAAAGGATTTTTGCTTGTAAAATATTCGAATGCATTTTATAATGGGCAAATAAGGAACATTGTGTATGCCGGCATAGGAGGCGGAGCCACCGGGAATTGAGCAGGAGAATGCGGCGGCCGGCTCTGGAACGAAAATTTTATATCATAATGGAAAGGATCAACAGCCATGGAAAAAATATGCCCAATCCGGGGGGAATATTTGTATTTGCCCGTCTGCGCAGGCAGGGAAGAGAGAAAACTGGAGATTTTTCTGAAATCCGAGGGAGAGACGCCTGAAAAAATCTTTGAGTTTATGGTGCCGGTGGACGGAACCGCTGCGGGAGGATATGTCTGTGACTTTTATGCACAGATCCCGGTCAGGCAGTATCAGGGCCGGGAGTTCCTTATCTGCGGCGAGTTTCCCATGGCTTTTGAGGAAGGCATTTTCGTGTCCGGGAAGCGGCAGACCGAAAACCAGGCGCGGCCTGCGGTTCATTTTACCGCGGACAGCGGCTGGACCAACGATCCAAACGGGCTGATCTATGCGGAGGGCATATATCATCTGTATTTTCAGTACAACCCTTTTAACACCTCCTGGAACAATATGAGCTGGGGGCATGCGGTGAGTGAAGATCTGCTTCACTGGAAGCAGCAGGACACGGTGTTGTTTCCGAACGGGAGCGGGACCATGTTTTCCGGCTGCGCCATAGGCAATGACCGGGGGATGCTGGGCTTGCCCAAGGAAGCGCTGCTGTTTTTTTACACGGCGGCGGGAGGAAGCAACGATTGGAGCAGGGGCCGGGAGTTTACGCAGAAAATCGCGTACAGCCTGGACGGCGGCAGGACGCTCTGCAAGATGGAGGAGCCCTGCCTGCCCACGGTCTGCCGGGAGAACCGGGACCCTAAAGTATACTGGCATGAGGAGTCTCAGGCTTATGTGATGGCGCTGTGGCTGGAAGAGAATGATTTTGGGATATTCCGTTCCGAAGATCTGGCGCATTGGGAACAATCGGACAGATTCACGCTGGAAGGCGCCTGGGAATGCCCGGATCTTCTGTGTCTGAGGAGCGAAGACGGGGAGACATGCTGGTTTTTCTGGGCGGCGGACGGTTTCTGTTTTCCCGGTGAATTTGACGGGTATCATTTCCGGCCGGAGGGCAGCAGGCAGCGGGCCTATGTGAACAGCATCCCCTATGCAGCCCAGACCTACTCCGGCGTGACAGGACGAGTGATTTCCATTCCCTGGCTGCGGATGGAGAATGACGGCAGGCCTTTCACCGGGACTTATGGCATTCCGGTGGAACTGGGCTGCAAAAAGACGGGGGAGGGCTGTGTTCTGACCCAGCGGCCCGTGAGAGAGTTGCTGGAGAGTCGTGTTCGTATAGGGATCGAAGGGGCCGCTCCCGGAGGCGGCTCCGTGGTTCAGGAAGGTGGAAGGATCATTTGCAGGCCCGGAAAGGGAAAGGCCTTGGTGTTGGAGATGCGGGCGCTTGATGGCGGGGCTGTGTACACCTGGGAGATCAATGGCAGCCGGGTCTGCTATGATCCGCTCTCCGGACTGTTTGCGGTGGACGGAGAAGAGAGCCGGGTGGGCTGCGGCTATAGAGAGTTGACTTTGATCGTGGATGACAGGATTCTGGAGGTCTTTTTTGAAGGGGGCATTAGTCTGGGAACTTTTCTACTGCAGGGGCAGGAAGTCGGTTTGGCAATGCCGGAGGCATATGTGGCAGAGTATACCGCCTATGAGGTGTGAGCATGAAAGGGGGACAGGGAACGAGAAGAGAAAAGGCCATGCAGGCAGAGAAAGAAGCGGAAAAAGGGAAGAAAAGAAGCAGATGGCTGTATGACGGAATCATACTTTTGGGAATCGGACTGCTTGGCTTTGCGGGATTTGGGCTATACGGGCGCTACGCGGACCGGGCGGCGTCGGAACAATTATACAAGGTGTTGAACGAGCAGTATGTATTGCCGCCGGAACAGGTTTTGACCGGGGAGGCAGGATCGGGCTCCGGGACGGAAGGAGGCGGCTCTCTTCCGGGCGGCGTTTCCGGGGGAGACTTTCCGGCGGAAGAGGAGGAGCCGGAAGAAACTCCCTGGAACCACATGATCCGGGTGAATTTTAAAAGTCTGAAAGAACGCAACCCGGATGTGATCGGCTGGATTTTTTTTGAGAACGAGAGCATCAGCTATCCCATTTTGTATTCCGGGGACAATGTCCGGTATCTGCGCAGGACGCTGGACGGGAAGAACGCGTCTGCAGGCAGTATTTTTCTGGATGGGGGCAACACCCCCGATTTTGAGGACAGCAGAAATGTAATCTATGGGCACAATATGAAGAACCGAAGTATGTTCGGGAAGCTGAAATACTACATGCAGGAAAAAGAATATTATGAGGACCATCAGTATTTTCAGATTTTGTCGGAAGGCGTTGTGTACCGCTATCGGATTTTTTCTTATTTCGATGTGGAGGAGACGGAGACAGAGATGTGCCGGGTCGACTTTACTCCGGAAAAGGAGTTCTCGGATTTTATCGGTTTGCTTCAGAGCCGAAGCGTCAGGGACACCGGGATTGAGGTGGGGCAGAATGATAAGGTGGTTACGCTGCTCACCTGCTATACGCCGGGGAAAAGAACGCTGGTCAATGCGGTGAGAGTGGACAGTTACGAAATAGAGACCATGCAGCAAAAACAGGAAGAGCAGGAAGTCGTACAGTAAAGACGGCTTCCTGCTTTTTCATATTCAACTTCTTTAAGTAAAAACTGAAATATTTGAAAAAGAAGTAAATAATATATTTACACCTGATATTAAGACATGATATAATGTTTTTACCAAGATATACCTGTTCGGAAAAATAAACAAGGAGGGAAAAAATGAAAAAACGGAAGAGTATTTTTGGGGTTTTCCTAAGCTGCGTTTTGGCGATATCCACCATCTTGTTATCGCCGGTAACGGTTAATGCGGAGGAAGTAACATTGGGGGATGTGGATAACAGCGGGGGTTTTCGGCAGAACGAGTCGTCCCGCATCGAATTGACGGATGCGGAACAGACATATGTGTTCACTTCCACGTCCAACTCAAACGCGGATCAGAACTGGCATGCGCCCGCGTTTTTTGTGTATTCGGAAAATAGCGCGGAACTTTTCGCGGGCCGTTCGGACGCATATGGGTGGGTCGGAGCGGATAATACCGCCGGCGGTCTGCCGGCAGGGTATAATTACCAGACGTTTTTAGACCCCCCATTTACGAACTGGGACTCATGGCGGGACGCCAATAAAGCGGGAGTCGAGTGTAAGTTGACCATGCGTAAGGTTGGGGATTATGCGGTAGTGGCCCTATACAACAGCGGGGTGACTTCCATTGTGACGGTTCCGGCGGTCGGTACTGTATCCGTGTCGCTGTCAGGAGAGAACTGTGTATTGACCGGCATCAGATCGGCGGGGGGCCATATTGATCTGAGTCCGGCAGTCGATCTTATTGGAAATGGCGGAAATGGCGGAGGCGGCGCTCAGGAGGGAACCTTTGACCTTGTGGACAACAGCGGCGGGTACAAACAGAGCGAATCTCCCCGTATGGGAGTGACGGATGCGGAACAGACGTATGTGTTCACGTCCACGTCCAACGCAAATGCGGATCGGAACTGGCATACACCTGTATTCTTTGTGTATTCCGAAAACAATGCGGAACTTTTTGCGGGCCGTTCGGACGCATATGGTATGGTGGGCGCGGACAATACCATGAGCGGTCTGCCGGAGGGATATCGTTACCAGACATCTTTTGATGCTCCCTATGGGGACTGGCCTTCCTGGCTGGTTGCCAATAAGGCAGGTGTTCAATGCAAGTTGACTATGCGTAAGGTCGGAGACTATGTGATAGTGGCTCTGTACAATCATGGGGTGACTTCCACGGTGACGGTTCCTGCGGCAGGCGCTGCGTCTGTTACTTTGTCCGGAGAATTCTGTACATTGAACAATATTGTGCCTTCAGAGGACCATATCGACCTGAGCGCAGCCGTCGATGCGATCAACGGCGGAAGCGGCGAACCAGGAGAAGGTGAGCCCGGAGAGGGAGAACCCGGGGAAGGCGAGCCGGGAGAAGGAGAACCCGGAACCGGTGATGTTTTCCTGGATTGCTCCGCATTCTGGAGCGCGCACACGGCAGGATTTGAAATTACCCAGGAACCTCATACCTATACGTTCCGCTCCAGGACTTATGAGGGAGCCGTCAACAACTGGGAGACCCCTTTGTTTGTGATTTTCCACAGCGGAGACGGTCTGGTAAACGGCGAAGGATACAGAGAGTACGGGGTGCTGCGCTCCGACAACTGGTACTGGGACGGGGCAGATATGATTGCGCCCATCGGCAAAGCATCGGAGAGTTTCCCCGAAGGCTTTGACTGGGCGGCATGGCAGGCGGCAAACAGGAACGGTGTGGACTGCGCCGTTACCACCCAGTTGTACAACGGATGCGCGCTGATCGGCGTGACGAACAACGGAGTGACCACCACTTATGCAGTGCGTCTGGATCCGGCCGTCAAAAATTACCTGTCGCTGACCGGAGAACTCTGTACCTTAAGCGATCTGCAGGCTTCGGACCAGCATATGGATCTTACGGCGGCGAGAGCGAGCGCGGACGCCATGCTGGGTCATGTCAATCAAACCAATCATAATTCCAATCCGCCGGCGGCTCCCGCCTCGGAAGTACGGCCGGTTGAAGGCGGTGAGATCCTGGCGGGCAGCGCATGGTGGTCCGGTATGGCTGTGGGTTCCAATCAGCTGATGAGCGGTGACGGGACCTGGACATGGATTGTTCATGCGTCTGCGCTGCTGGACGGATACGGCGCATTCAGCGTGGAGATTTATGATCCTGCCACAAACGGCTATATCACCACCGGGTCGGATCGGAATGCCTGGACGGCGGAGGGATTTGATCCCAAGAAAGCCATGGTAGTGGGCGTACCGGCGGAACTGGACAGCAAGCTGGTGGAAGGGCATGCTTATGTGGTGACCGTCACCCGCTCCGGCAATACCTTTATGGTTCACTATATGGATTACACCGCGAATACGGAGCTCTGTTCGCTGGCAATCACTCCAAGCGAGATGGCCAGCAATGATGTTCAGATTCATGTAATGGCCCAGGTGGGCACCTATATAACCGCATTCAGCCAGGGTGCGCTGGCCGGTGTCCCCGTCCCCAAGGCCGGGACGGCAGGGGGCAGCGAAGTGCTCACCGGCACGGAATGGTGGAACGGCATGGAGGCAGGTTCTTATCGGAACATGAGCGGAGACGGCACCTGGACCTGGACAGTACAGGCCTCCGACTTAAAAGACGGATACGGCGCATTCAGCGTGGAGATCTGTGATCCTGCCATCAACGGCTACATTACCACCGGATCCGATAAAAATGCCTGGACAGCGGAAGGCTTTGATCCTGCGAAAGCGGTGATCTCGGGTATTCCGGCAAAACTGGACAGCAAGCTGGTGGAGGGACATACATATGCGGTGACCGTCACCCGCGCCGGAAATACTTTTACGGTCCGCTATACGGATCACACCACGGGCAAGGAACTTTGTACCCTGGTTATCACCCCCGGCGAGGTGGTCAGCAATGATGTCATGATACATGTGATGGCTCAGGTGGGTACCTTTGTGACCGCTTTCAATCAGGGCAGCCTGATCGCGGCGCTTGGGGATTCCGTACCGTTTGCCCTTTACGCAATCGCCGTAATCGGCCTTGCCGCCATCGCCTTTGGCTGCAAAAAAAGATTTGTAAAATAAGCATTGACTGCCGAATTGCCGGCGGGAGGGACGGATCCTTGTGATCTGTCCGCCCGCCGGCAGTTTTTATATGGGCAGACTGCCATTAGGTAATCTTCACTAAGTTCTCCCGGTCCATTTTGGTAATCTCCACGAAACAAATAAATCTTCGAAAAGTCCTTGTATTCCCAATGAAAATTTGCTAATATCAAACTAATTACCAATTAAATGTAGATTAATTTAGCTTAATGAAAAGTATTAATTAAAGAAAGGAAGGAACCACCATGGGCATTGTTTATCTATCGGAGGAGCGGCTGTTTAAGCTGGATACTCCCCATACGACCTATTGCATCGGCATCATAGACCAGGAGGGCTTTCTGGGACATGCCTATTACGGCGGGAAAATTGACGATGTGCGGGGGATGTCTGCGCTGATGCGCATTAATGAGAACCCTATGACGCCCCAGGTCAATCCCCGGGACAGGCTGTCTTTTCTGGACAGTTTTCCCACGGAGTATTCCGCCCACGGCGTGGGGGATTATCGGGAGAGCAGCGTCCGGGTAAGCACCGTATCGGGCCACAGCGCCGTGCTGTTAACCTATGAGTCTCATGAAATATACCGGGGCAAGGAGGCGCTGGAAGGTCTGCCGGCCACTTTCGGCGGACAGGAAGAGGTGACCACGCTGGCTGTCACCTGCCGGGACAAGGCGCTGGGCCTTCGGGCTGTGCTGCTCTACAGTGTGTTTGAGGACACGGACGCCATTGCCAGGAGTGTACGCTTTTACAATGACGGGGGCCGGCCTCTCTATCTGGAAAAGGCCATGAGCGCCTGCCTGGATCTGGACAACCGGGACTATGACATGATCACGCTGCACGGTTCCTGGGCCAGGGAACGCCATATGGACCGCCGCAGGGTGAGCCATGGCAAACATGCCGTATCCAGCCTGCGGGGAGAACCGGGCCATCAGGAGCACCCTTTCCTGGCGCTGCCGGAGCGCACGGCCACTCAGGACAGAGGGGATGTGTACGGCTTCAGCCTGGTCTACTCCGGTAACTTCAGGATGCAGGCGGAGATGAATCAATTTGAAAGCATCAGGGTAACCGCAGGGATTGAACCGGAAGATTTTAGCTGGAAATTAGCCCCGGGCGAAAGTTTCCAGACTCCGGAGGTCATTCTGGTCTACTCCGGGGAGGGTCTGGGGGGCATGAGCCGCGCCTATCACGACCTGTACAGAAAGCATCTGATCCGCAGCCCCTATCGGAACAAAAAGCGTCCCATCCTGATCAACAACTGGGAGGCAACTTATTTTGATTTTGATGAGAAGAAGCTGCTGGACATTGCCAGAGAGGCAGCGGGAATGGGTATTGAGATGCTGGTTATGGACGACGGCTGGTTTGGCAACCGTTTTGACGACAACCGGGCCCTGGGAGACTGGCAGGTCAATGAGGAGAAACTTAAAGGGGGCCTTAAAAAGCTGGTGGAGGATGTGAACGCCCTGGGTCTGGAGTTCGGCATCTGGTTCGAGCCGGAGATGATTTCCCCGGAGTCGGGGCTTTATCAGAAACATCCCGACTGGGCCATCGCCGTGCCCGGACGCACTCCCGGCCTGGCCCGGAACCAGTATGTGCTGGATGTCAGCCGCAGAGAGGTGCGGGACTGCATTCTGGAGCAGATGTTCGCCGTGCTTCACAGCGCCAATATCAAATATGTGAAATGGGATATGAATCGCCCCTTAAGCGATCTGGGCAGTGCCGCGCTGGAGGCGGACAGACAGGGCGAGTTGTATCACCGCTATGTACTGGGCATGTATGAAATGCAGGAGCGGCTGCTGGCGGAGTTCCCGGATCTGCTTCTGGAGAACTGTTCCGGCGGCGGTGCCCGATTCGATCCGGGTATGTTGTACTACAGTCCTCAGATCTGGTGCTCCGATGATACGGACGCCATCGAGAGGCTGGCGATCCAGGAGGGCACATCTCTGGTGTACCCGCTGTCTGCCATGGGGGCTCATGTCAGCGTGTGTCCCAACCATGCGGTGGGCCGGAATACTCCCTTTGAGACCAGGGGCTTTGTGGCCCTGGCGGGAACTTTTGGCTATGAACTGGACGTCACCGGGCTGAATCCTGAGGACAGGGAGATGGTGCGCCGGCAGACTGCCCTGTACCACAAGTTCAATGACCTGGTACGGGAGGGGGACTATTACCGCATTGCCTCCTATGGGGATAACCATCTGTATGACTGTTTCCAGGTGGTCAGCAAGGACAAGGGGGAAAGTCTGGTGTTTTATGTACAGGTACTGGGAGAACCCAACCGCCACAGCAGGATCCTGCGGCTCCGGGGCCTGGATGAGACCGCCGTGTATCATGTGTACGAGGCGGATATGCAGGGGCAGGCCCCCGGGGACGGACCGGAGGCTATGATCAAAGACACGGAAAAATCTTACAGCGGACAGCTGCTGCAAAACGGCGGCATGGTGCTGGAGCGCATGTGGGGGGATTTCCGGGCAAAGCTGGTCTGGCTGAAACGGCAGTGACAGGTGAAGCGGACAGAAACCTTCGATTACATAAATGGGGAAGAGACAAGCAAAAGAGGGAGGTTGAGAGATGGCAAAGGGCGTAAGGATGTCGGATATAGCCCAGCGTCTGGGGGTCAGTACGGTGACGGTGTCCAAGGCACTGGCGGACCAGAAGGGCGTCAGCGAGGAGATGCGGGAGCGGATTAAGGCACTGGCGGAGGAGATGGGGTATAAGCCGCCTGTCAGCAACCGCCAGGAGGCGAAACGCAGTTACAACATCGGCGTGATCATGGCTGAGATTTATGTGGAAAAGTATGCCACTTTTTACTGGGAATTCTATCAGAAGATCATCACCTGCGCGGTCCAGGAGAACTGTTATGTGATCCTGGAGGTATTGGACGCGGACCGGGAGCAGGAACTGGAAGAACCCAAGCTGGTGCAGGAGGATAAGATTGACGGGCTGATCATCCTGGGAAGTATCCAGTCCAAATATTTGCGGATGCTGAAGAAAAAGTGCAAAGTCCCGGTGGTGTATATGGATTTTTATGACAAACAACTCCAGGAAGACTGCGTGATCAGCAACAGCTTCTACGGGGCCTATTACATGACCAATTATCTGTTTCAGATGGGGCATGAGAAGATCGGCTTCGCGGGAACGGCGCTGGCCACGGAGAGCATTATGGACCGATATCTGGGATACCGAAAATCCCTGATGGAACATGGGGTGCAGGAGAGGGCGGACTGGGTGATCAAGGACAGGGAGGACGAGAGCAGCGCCTACTGCTTTGACAGGATTCCGCTGCCCGGGGAGATGCCCACGGCCTTTGTGTGCAACAGTGATCTCACCGCCAGCAGGATGGTGAAAAGCCTGCTGGAGGCGGGATACCGGGTGCCGGAGGACGTGTCTTTGGTGGGGTACGACGACTGGCTGTATCCCGGCCTGTGTGATGTGCCCATCTCCACTTATTCGGTGAATATGCCTCAGATGGCGAAAGCGGGAATTGACATTTTGGTGCGCCGGATCGGAGGGGATGACAGCCGCTGCAATATGCAGATCATCGAGGGGGAGATCGTGCTCCGGGACAGCGTCAGAAGATATGAGGCATATGACAGGTGAAGCTGTGTACCCTTTAGTGCCGTCGCGCAGCGACTCGGAGATCATAAGATCTCCAATAGGAGGAGAGAAATGAGCATAGCGGAGGAAATGAGGGCGCATCTGGAGGAAAAGCTGCTGCCCTTCTGGAAAAATCTGAAAGACAATGAGAACGGAGGCTACTACGGCTTCATGGACGCGGATGGGAAGCTGGACCGGCAGGCGGTCAAGGGCTGTATTCTGAACAGCCGGATCCTGTGGTTTTTCTCCAGCGCCTGGATGGCCTTGCAGGATCCCGGATTGAAGGAGTATGCGGACCATGCCTATCTTTTTTTAAAAGAGCATTGCCTGGACCGGGAGCGGGGCGGCGTGTATTGGTCAGTGACCTGGGACGGGAAACCGGAAGACACCACCAAGCATACCTACAACCAGGCGTTTGCCGTCTATGCCCTGTCCTGTTATTATGCGGCGTCCGGCTGTCGGGAGGCTCTGGAACTGGCCCTGGAACTGCAGGAGGTGATCGAGGGCAAATGCTTTGACCAATATGGGTATAAGGAGGCGCTGGACGTTGATTTTCAGCCTGCGGACAATGATAAGCTGTCGGAGAACGGCGTCATGGCAGACCGCACCATGAACACTCTGCTGCATGTGTTTGAGGCATATACGGAACTTTTTCGGGTTTCCGAAAATGAGACCGCGGCGGAGAAGCTGCGCTGGATGATGGATCTGATCGAGGACAGGATTTACAACCCGGTGCTTCACCGCCAGGAGGTATTTTTCGACAATGATATGAACAGTCTGATCGACCTGCATTCCTACGGCCATGACATTGAGACGGCCTGGCTGGTGGACCGGGGCGTGGAGGTGCTGGGGGATCCCGTTTACCGGGCGAAAATGGCCTCTGTCACGGCGGATCTGGAACAGAATGTGTATGAGACGGCCTACAGCTGCCACTCTCTGAAAAACGAGTGCGAGCGGGGCGTGGACGACGAGTGGCGGATCTGGTGGGTGCAGGCTGAGAGCGTGGTGGGCTTTTATAACGCCTGGCAGAAGTACCCGGAGAAAGATTATTTCCGGGAGGCTGCCCTGGATATCTGGGAATTCATCAAAAAATATGTGGTGGATTCCAAAGAGGGGGGCGAGTGGTACTGGCGGGTGGACGAAAACGGCAGGCCGGATCCGGAAAAACCTGTGGTGGAGCCCTGGAAATGCCCCTATCACAACGGGCGTATGTGTATGGAATTGATGAAGCGGGTAAAAAACCCGGCATGAAGGCAGAGTGGCGGAATAAAATTCGGAAAGAGGGAAAACAACCATGATACATGAAAAATATTACGATCTGGCTGCGCAGCAGGAGAAGCTGATAACCAGAAAAAACGAGGTGGACACAGGCTTTTACAATGGCCTGTTTCAACGGTACAGGTATCCGGTGCTGACCAGAGAGCATGCGCCTCTCCACTGGAGATATGATTTGAACCGGGAGACCAATCCCTATTTTATGGAGCGGCTGGGGATCAATGCGGTGATGAATTCCGGGGCCATTGAGCTGGACGGTAAATTTTACCTGGTGGCCAGGGTGGAGGGCAATGACAGGAAATCTTTCTTTGCCGTGGCGGAAAGCGATAACGGCACAGACAATTTCCGGTTCTGGGATTATCCCATCCTGCTGCCGGATACCTGCCCGGAGGAGACCAATGTATATGACATGCGGCTGACAAAGCATGAGGACGGCTGGATTTACGGCGTATTCTGCTCCGAGAGCAAGGATACCTCCGTGGGGGATCTGTCTGCGGCGGTGGCGGCAGCGGGCATTGTGCGCACCAAAAACCTGAAAGACTGGGAGCGTCTGCCCAATCTTAAGACCCTTAACTCCCCCCAGCAGCGCAATGTGGTGCTGCACCCGGAGTTCGTGGAGGGCAAGTATGCCTTTTACACCAGGCCCATGGACGATTTTATTGACACCGGTTCCGGCGGCGGTATCGGTTTCGGCCTGTGCCAGGATATCACCCATGCGGTGATCGATCAGGAAATAATCACCAGCAAGAGAAAATATCATACCATCACCGAGGTGAAGAACGGTGCGGGCGCAGTGCCCATCAAGACGGACCGGGGCTGGATCCATATCGCCCATGGGGTGCGCAATACGGCGGCGGGGCTGCGTTATGTGATCTATGCCTTTGCCACGGCTCTGGAGAATCCCGCTGATGTGATTGCGGAGCCTTCCGGTCTGCTGATCGGCCCCAGGGGCCCGGAACGGGTGGGGGATGTGTCCAATGTGGTATTTACCAATGGTGCCATCGCCCGAGAGAACGGGGACATCTATATTTACTATGCCTCCAGTGACACCCGGATGCATGTGGCTGTCACCACCATGGACAAACTCATTGATTATGTATTCAACACCCCGGAAGATCCTCTGCGCAGTGTGGAATGTGTGGCCCAGAGATGTGAGATGATCGGGAAAAACCTGGAATTGCTGCGGAGCTGAAGGCCGGGAGGAGATAAAGGATGGATACAGAATATTTGCGGCAGCAGGCTTTGCCCGGGGAGAAGCCCGTCTCCTGGCGGGAGCCGGAATTGGATTACTGCGGGCGGATTGACCGGGAACGGGAGGACGGAGCCCTGATGGTGTACCCTGCCAGCTTTGTGCAGATCCGCTTTACAGGCAGCGGCATCCGGGCGGTTTTTACCAATATCCGTTCCTACTGGACCAGCTGTATGGGCTGGATTCTGGACGGGCAGGAGTATCGGGGAGATCTGGCGGATCAGGGACAGACGGTTCTTACCCTGGGGGAAAATCTGGGGGAGGGGGTACATGAACTGTGCCTGTTCAAACGGATGGACTCCTGCCATATGGCGCTGTTTCACGGCTTTCTCCTGTTCGGGGACGGACGGCTTCTGCCGCCGGGGCCTCTGCCGGAGCGGCGGATAGAGGTATATGGAGATTCCATATCCGCGGGGGAGGTATCCGAGGCGCTGGATTACTGCGGGCAGCCCGACCCGGAGCACAACGGGGAGTATTCCAACAGCTATTATTCCTATGCCTGGCTCACGGCCCGGCGGCTGGGGGCCAGGCTCCACGATGTGGCCCAGGGAGGCATCGCGCTGCTGGACCGCACGGGCTATTTCAACGAGCCACAGGCCCGGGGCATGGAGTGGATGTATGACAAGATACAGTATCATCCCAATCTGTGTGAACCGAAACAATGGGATTTTACAAAATACAGACCCCAGGTGGTGATCCTGGCATTCGGCCAGAATGACAGCCACCCGGAGGACTATATGGCGGCGGATTATGAAGGGGAAGCGGCCAGGCGCTGGCGGGCAGCCTACGGCAGATTCCTGGATACCCTTCGGGGGATCTATCCCCAGGCTCATCTGATCTGTAAGACCACGATTCTGGAACATGACCCGGCCTGGGATCGGGCCATAGAACAGGTGGTGGCGGAGAAGGGGGATCCGGCAATCCATTATTTTGCCTACAGCAATAACGCTGCGGGTACCAAGGGCCATGTGCGCAGGCCCGAGGCGGAGCGGATGGCAGAGGAATTGAGCGCATATATTGAACGGCTGAACGAGAGCTTTGGGTTCTGGGAGTGAGGAAAATTATGGGAAAGCCCGGTGTCTGCGCTGAGCCGGACATGGGTTTTCGGAAAGAGGGAAGTATGCGGGACAAATATCTGGACACAATCGTAGTAAACAGGGGCAACCAGAAGCGGCTGAAAAATCTGATGCTCCGGGCCCGGGCGGGGGAAAGTGTGGCCATTGGCTATCTGGGGGGCTCCATCACCATGGGCTGTGACGCCACTGCGCCGGAGAAGTGCTATGCCTCTTTGAGCTGCCAGTGGTGGAGGGAGCGCTTTCCCCAGGCAGAAGTGAAGTATTATAACGCGGGCATCGGGGCCACCACTTCTGAGTTCGGGGTGGCCAGAGTTGATGAGGATCTGCTCTATGCCGGTCCGGATCTGGTGTTTATCGAGTTCAGTGTGAACGACGGGAATTCCACCCATTTCCTGGAGACATATGAGGGATTGGTCCGGCATGTCTACAACTCCCCGTCCCGGCCGGCGGTGGTGCTGCTGCACAATTCTTTCTTCAGCACCGGCATCAGCACGGAGGAGATTCACACCGTCGTGGGCAGGCATTATGATCTGCCCTGCGTCAGCTTCAGGAACAATGTCCATGCCCGGATTGCGGCGGGGGAACTGGCTGCGGAGTCCGTCACCGCCGATGATCTGCATCCCAACGATACAGGCCATGTGATGCTGGCAGATACCATCCGGCACTTTCTGGACGGGGTATACGCAGAGGCGGAACATCCGGAGCCGGAGCCTGTTTTCCCGGAACGGCCCCTGACGCCCAATCGCTATGAGCATTCCAGGCGGCTGCGGAACGGACAGCTGGAGGTGGATTCCTGCGAGGGATTTACCGAGGACCATGAACCCCAGGAAGATATGACCGATATCTTCAAATGCGGCTGGGAAGCCTGGGAGGAGGGCGCGTATATGGAGTTTACCATGACGGGCAGCGCCCTGGCGATGCAGTACAGACGCACCATCCGAAAGCCCGCTCCCGCCGCCAGGGTGATTGTGGACGGCGATGAGGCCGGGGCCGTGGCATTGGACGGCGAGTTTGACGAGAACTGGGGGGATCTGCTGGCCCTGACCACGGTTTTTGAACGGCAGGAGTCCGGGGAACACCATGTGCGGATCGAATTGTGCCGGACTCATGAGAAGGAGGCGTCCGGGTTCTATCTGGTGTCTGTGATTACGGCAGGATAAATCGGGAAGAGCGGTACGGAACATTTATGCTTGGAATGGGCAGTGAATATAGCCATGTATGAACAGGAAAGAGGGAAAAAATATGTTTAGTAAGGATTTTGCATGGGGCGTGGCGGACAGCGCCTACCAGATTGAGGGCAGGGCTTCCGGAGACGGCTGCGGTAAGACGGTGTGGGATACTTTTTGTGAAGCGGGGAGGGTATATGAGAGGCAGGACGCCCGGACGGCCTGCGACCATATCCACCGCTACAGGGAGGATATTGCCCTGATGCGTATGCTGGGAGTGAAAAATTACCGTTTTTCCCTGAACTGGGCCAGAATCCTGCCCGAAGGTATCGGCCAGGTCAACCAGGCCGGAATTGACTATTATAAGGATGTGCTCAGGGAACTGCGGGCCAATGGCATCGAGCCCTATCTTACCCTGTTCCACTGGGAGTATCCCCAGGCATTGCAGGATCGAGGCGGCTGGGCAAATCCGGAGAGCGTGGCCTGGTTTGGGGAGTATGCCAGAGTGGTGGCGGAGAATTTTTCCCAGGACTGCCGGTACTTTTTTACCCTGAATGAGCCCCAATGCTTTGTGGGGCTGGGACATCTGCGGGGGGAACATGCCCCGGGACTAAAACTCTCCTATAAAGAGACTTTTCAGATCGCCCACAATGTGCTGAAGGCCCACGGCCAGGCGGTGGTGAATCTGCGGAAATATGCCAAAGCCCCTGTGAAAATTGGGTTTGCGCCCACCTGCGGCGTGGCCATTCCCGCCACGGACAGTCCGGAGGATGTGGCGGCGGCCAGAGAAGCGTATTTCGGCCTTGACAATCCACTGGATAACTGGACCTGGAATGTGACCTGGTATAGTGATCCCGTATTTCTGGGCCGCTACCCGGAGGAGGGCCTGAAGCGTTTCGCAGAGTATTTGCCGGAGATTACCCCGGAGGACATGGAGTTGATCTCCCAGCCCCTGGACTTTATGGGACAGAATGTGTACAATGGCTACAAGGTGCGGCGGGCCGCGGACGGCGGAATCGAGTATGTGGACCGTTACCCGGGATTTCCCAAGACGGCCATCCAGTGGCCCGTGACCCCGGAGTGTGTTTACTGGAGCTGCAAGTTCCTTTATGAGCGCTACCACATGCCTCTGTATATCACGGAGAACGGTATGTCCTGCCATGACACCGTATCCCTGGACGGTAAGGTGCATGATCCCAACCGCATTGATTTTCTGGAAAAATATTTGTATCAGCTGCAGCGTGCCGTGGACGAGGGCGTGGAAATCAGGGGATATTTCCTGTGGACCTTCCTGGACAATTTCGAGTGGGCCAACGGCTATCATGAGCGCTTCGGCCTGGTGTATGTGGATTACCGTACCCAGCAGCGCATCGCAAAGGACAGTGCCTACTGGTATAAGCGGGTCATGGAGACAAACGGCAGCGCGCTGGCCATGAACCGGCCCGGGGGAGAAATCCTGTATCTGGAGCCAGTACTGAAGGAATGCGTGTGGGGCGGCCAGAGACTGGTGACGGAGTTCCCCTACCATGCGGACAGTGACGCGGTGGGGGAGTGCTGGGCCATCAGCGCCCATCCCCATGGGGACTGCCGGATCACCCAGGGGAAATACGCAGGGCAGACTCTGTCCGGGCTGTACCGGGAACACAGGGAGATGTTCGGAAATCTTTCTTACGAGGCATTTCCCCTGTTGGTGAAAATCATTGACGCCAGGAGCGATCTGAGCATTCAGGTGCACCCTGACGATGCCTATGCCCGAAAGGTGGAACAAGTTCCCTTTGGCAAGACCGAATGCTGGTATATCATGGACTGTGACCCGGGGGCGGAACTGGTGGTGGGGCATCACGCCCGGACCCGTGAGGAACTGAAGCAGATGATCGCCGATAATCGGTATGAAGAGTTGATCCGCCGGGTGCCGGTGCAAAAGGGAGATATGATCCAGATCAATCCCGGCACGGTACATGCCATCACGGGAAGTTTTCTGATCCTGGAGACCCAGCAGAACAGCGATATCACTTACCGGGTGTATGACTATAACCGTCTGGTGGACGGCAAGCCCCGCCAGCTTCATGTGTCTCAGAGCATTGATGTGATCAATGTACCCGATGAGGCGTACCAAAAGGCCATAAAAAGGGCAGCTCCCCAGGAGCCCAATACCTGGAACCTGCTGACGGAGAGTGATTACTATAAAGTATGGAAGCTGGTGGTGAAGGAAGAATTTGCCTTTGAACAGGAGCATCCATTCCTCATCGTCAGTGTGCTGGAAGGCGCGGGTATCATCGAGGGCCACAGTGTGGGCAAGGGTGCGCATCTGTTGATCCCTGCGGGCTATGGGCGTGTGGAGATGCTGGGGGATATGGAGATCATTGCTTCCACCGCTGTGGAGAATTCTGCGCCCTAGGAAAATACGCAAACAATTCCCGCGGCAGGGGATTTGGTATCGCACCGCCGCGCATTATGAGTATGGACAGGGCCGGAAGTTTGCCTGCGGCCCTGCGGAAAAGAGGTAAATATGATTCCCAGAGACCCGGTGATGCTGCTCAGCTTTGTTAATTTGAAACTCCGGGATTACTATTCCAGCCTGGAAGCCCTGTGCGAGGATCTGGATGTGGACCAGGAAGAAATCACGGAAAAACTCTCCGGCATTGCGTATCAATATGACCCGGAGAAAAACCAGTTTATCTGAAGGGATATAAGAGGAGCATTCTATGACAGAGTGGGGAAATAGATGCCAGGTCTGCACCGGCTGCGGAAGGTGTGCGCCCGGAGGAAAAAGGGAGGAGCAAATGAAGGTGATTACGGCTTCCTTTTTCCTGCCGGAGAGGAGAGAAACCGAAGGGAACGCCCTGGGAAAAGGAGGCGGAGGCCCGGAGGAGGACGCTCTGGAGCAGCCCCGGGGGGAACTGGCCATAGCCGATCTGGGAACCACCACTATTGCGGTGGAATGGTATGACGGCCGGGGAGAGAAACGGGGAGAGTATGTATGCCCCAACCCTCAGAGAGTGTTTGGAACGGATGTGATTTCCCGGATTCAGGCGGCGGAAAACCCTTTGCTCCGGCTGCAGATGCAGCAGGCGGCCAGGCGGGTGCTGGAGCAGGGAATGGCGCATTTCCGGCAGCAGGGAGGAAACCCGGAGAGGCTGGTCATTGCCGGGAACACCACCATGCTGTATCTGCTGATGGGGCATGACCCGGCCCCTCTGGGCAGGGCTCCCTTTCACGCGGCCTATCTGACACAGGAGAAACTGGTGGTGGACGGTGTGGATACCGTGACTCTGCCGGGCCTGTCGGCTTTTGTGGGAGCCGATATCGCGGCAGGGATGCTGGCCTGCGGAATGGACCGGGCGGAGGACGTGACTTTGCTGGTGGATCTGGGAACCAACGGGGAAATGGCTCTGGGCAACCGGGACAAAATGATCTGCTGCGGTACGGCAGCAGGCCCTGCTTTCGAAGGAGGCAGCGCCCTCTGGGGGGCGGATATGATTGCCCTTACGGCGAAACTGCTGGAACTGGGACTTACGGATGAGACAGGGCTTCTGGCGGAACCTTATTTTGAAGCAGGAGTGCTCATCGGGGATGTGCGTATCACCCAGGAAAGTATCCGCCGTCTGCAGACGGCCAAGGCCGCTGTCTGCGCCGGAATCAGGACGCTGATTGCCGCCTATGGCCTGGAGGGCCCGGAGCAGATCCGGCAGGTCTGGCTGGCCGGGGGATTCGGGTATTTTCTGGATGTACAGGCCGCCATAGCCCTGGGACTGCTGCCCCAGGGGCTGGAGGGCAGGGTGACGGCGGTGGGCAACACGGCTCTGGCGGGGGCATGGATCTACGGCAACGAACCGGACGCCGGGGAGCGTTTGAATCGTCTCCGCGCCGTGACCCAGGTGCTGAATCTGGCGGAGCAGCAGGAATTTGAATCTGGCTTTGTGGAGGCCATGTATCTGCGCCGGCTTTGACAGCCGGCTATTTTTTTCGAAAGGAGCGAGAGATTGTCCCATCTTTTGGTTGGCATGCTTGGTTTTAGCACTTGTTACATAATTGATTGCTTAAAATTGCGGTAAAATGTGCAAATTCATGAGCAAAAAGAAGCGTTTTTGTCAAGTTGTAAGAAAAAATAAAAATTTGCATATTTTATCTAGGCATTTCGACAAAAATAAGGTAGAATGTCTCTTAGGGAAGTATAGATTTCCTTAAATCAAAGGAGGAAAAAGAATTGAAAACCCGCAAGCCAGAAAAAAAGAGAAAACAGAGGCTAAGCAATCTGCAAAATAAGATAGTGGTTTGTTTTACCGTTCCGATTCTGTTCATGATCCTGGTGGGCGTCATCGCCTACAGAAAGGCTTCCACCGGCATGAGCCAGCAGTTTCTGGATTCCACGGAGAAAACCATGAACATGACGGTCAGCTATATGGAGGCCATCAATTCCTTTGTGGCGGGAGAGGCATTAAAATATGCCTTTGACACGGATTTGAACCGCTACTTCAGCGGCGTGTATGAAAAGGACGGCTATGCGGTGGAACGCAAGAAACTGATTACCAATCAGAAGACCAATCTGCTTTCTACCCAGTCAGGAAATGACTTTATCAGCAATGTACATATTATTCCTTCTCAGGAGTTGACTCTGATCTCCACCACCAACTCCGATTCCCCCAATGGTTTTTTCGCGGAATACCAGGAGGAAGTCAGCCAGCAGGGCGGAGGCGGCAGGGGAAATGTTTGGACGGACTGGCATCATGTGCTGGATTCCCATATGAAATTGTCCGACAAGCGGTATATCATGGCCTATCAGATTCAATCCAAGAATAATAAAGCCATGATCGTGGTGGATATTAAGCAGGAGTCTGTTAAGGAACTGCTGCAGGATCTGATTCTGGGAGAGGGAAGCGTTGCGGTGTTTGTGACGCCAAGCGGCAGGGAGATCGTGACGGAATACCTGGAGGAGGGCGCGGAGAGCGCTTTCGCGGAAGGGGAAACGGTGCTGTATGACAAGCCTTTTTATCAGGAATGCGTGCAGTCCGATGAAAAAATAGGTCATAAGGAAGTGGATTTCCAGGGCCGGGAGTACCTTTTCGTGTATGGGATTGTGGAGGACAGCGGCGCGGCGATCTGTATGCTGGTGCCCAACAAAGTAGTGACGGCCCAGGCGGATCAGATCAAATGGATCACCTTTGCCATGGTATTAATCGCCATTTTGGTGGCGGGCTTTATCGGGGTGACCATCACCATCGGCATTCGCGGCAATATGAAGAAGATTTCCAGAGGGCTGGAACAGGTGGCGGAAGGCGACCTGACCGGCAGCGTGAAAGTGTCCGGGAGGGATGAGTTCGGAGATCTGGCCCAGTCTGCCAACCATATGATCCAGAACAACAAAAAGCTGGTGAACAAGGTACATGGTGCCACGGGCCAGTTGGAATTGTCTGCGGAGGAGGTAAAACGGGCTTCGGAGATCATCAGTGATTATTCACTGGACATCACCCAGGCCATCACGGAGATCAACGAGGGCATGGGACGTCAGTCCCTCCACGCCCAGGAATGCGTGGATAAAACGGGGCTTCTGTCCGATGATATGCAGGAGGTCAGCCAGGTGGTGGAAAAGGTGGAGATGCTGGTTCGGGAAACCGATACCATGATCCACAGGGGCATTGAGATTATCGAACTTTTGGGGCAGCGCGCCCAGGAGACCACCGATATTACCAATCAGGTGGGGGCCAGTATCGAACAACTCAGCCAGGAGACGGAGAATATCAGCGTGTTTGTGGAGACCATTACCGGGATCAGCAAGCAGACCAATCTGCTGTCTCTCAACGCGTCCATAGAGGCGGCCAGGGCCGGGGATGCCGGCCGGGGATTTGCCGTGGTGGCGGAGGAAATTCGAAAGCTGGCGGATGATTCTGCCAAGGCCGCAGGAGAGATCAGCCACAATGTACAGCATATCGGCACCCGTACCATAGAGAGTGTACAAAGCGCCAGACAGGCGGAGGAAATGGTGGCTCTGCAGGGACATGCGGTGCAGGAGGTGATACAGGTATTTGCGGATATGCGTCATCGTATGCAGGAGCTGGTGACCGGGCTTCAGGAGATCGTGGCCAGCACAGAGCAGGCGGATAAAGAACGGGAGGAAACCCTGGACGCGGTGCAGAACATATCCCAGATCATTGCCGAGACTGCGGAAAATGCCCAGATTGTCAGTCAGACCACAGAAAAGCTGATGGAGAATGTGGACAATCTGAGCCGGACGGCGGATGCCCTGGGAGACAATATGAACGAACTGAAATCGGAGATCGCGCTGTTTAAGACCTGAGCATGACGGGGCTGCCGCATATTGCGGCGGCCCTTTTTACGGCTGTTTTCTGTCGGCTTACCCGGCGGCATATGGATATGCCCTGTCACATATATTTCTATAGAATATGGGATAAAGGCAGGCAATGCCGCGGGTTCTGTCTGCGGCGTGCGTGGGGAATGGTATGAGGAAGATCGGGAAAGTGCTGGCCCTGGGAGATATGCTGCTGTGTCTGGCGCTGGCAGGGGTTTATGGATACATACATGGCGCTGGGGGGGAATTGAAACAGACGCCGACGGCGGCAATGGTTGAGGCGGAAGGGCCTGAGGAGCCGGTGGAGATCCGCAGAATTGCACTTACCTTTGACGACGGCCCCCACCCCAGATACACGCAGCAGCTTCTGGACGGCCTGAAGGAACGGGGGGTACAGGCCACCTTTTTTGTCACGGGAGAACATGCCGAACTGCACCCGGACATTATAAGGCGTATGCAGGAGGAAGGACATCTGATCGGCAACCATACTTACAGCCATATGCAGCTTCGGAAAAGCAACCGGGAGGTTTTTAAGGAAGAACTGATCAGGACCAATGAGATTCTGGAGGAGATCACCGGGCAGGAGGTGGTCTATGTGCGTCCGCCCTATGGTTCCTGGGACAAAAGTTTTGAGAAGGAACTGAACATGTTTCCCGTACTGTGGACAGTGGACACCCTGGACTGGTGTTCCAGCAATGCGGACCGCATCACGGAGAAGATTGTGGGCAAGGTGGAGGAAAACGATATCATCCTGATGCATGATTACTACGATACTTCCGTGGAAGCGGCGCTGAAAGCCGTGGACGCATTGTTGGAACAGGGCTATACCTTTGTGACGGTGGAGGAGATTTTGTTTGACTGACAGAGAAGATTGGAAATGTACCTTCCCTTATGCGGCACATTGGGTTATAATAGGGATAGAAAAAGGAGGTACGAAGGCGATATGAAGAAGAACGATTATTGGCTGAAATCCGATATCATAACGATTACACCATCGAATGCGGAAGACCTGTGGGAGTCCGATTGGATTATTGCCTTCCGGAAGGGTGAGAAAGAGCAGATCGGAACGGCTTCTTTTTCCGGAGAGAAACTTCTTGGAACCGTGCCTCTGAAGGTGGAACTTGCGCAAAAATACAGAAACCGGGGGCTGGGTACGGAAGTGATCAAGATGATGGTAAACTGGGCGTTTTTGCACAGGAATATATATGAAGTCATATCCCGGGTGGAACATGAAAATGACAAGGGCGTGAATGCGGTTCAAAAGGCAGGATTTGTATTCCGGGGCAATGAGGGGAATGTGGAGACCTATTCCATTGTCAAGCAGAAAACGGTATGGACAGGCGTTTATACTGTTGCGGGAATAGTAGTGGGAATGATTCTGGGAATCGTATTAAACAATGTTTGGTTAGGCTTTGCCCTGGGGATGGTTTCCAGCCTTTGCCTGGGCATCATCATGGATTCCAATGCCCAGAAATACCGGGAGAGCGTTACGGGAAAAAGCGGGAAGTATGAAAAGCGATCTAAAAAATAGGGAGCAGACCAAAAAAGAAAACCGGGCAGATGCATTTTACGCGTCTGCCCGGTGTGTCTATGCCGGCTTATTCTATGTCCGTCATAAGTTCCAGTACCGTGTCAAATCCCTTTTCTGCGGCAATCTGTACAGGCGTCACGCCCTGATTATTGGGCCGGTTGTAATCAGCGCCTTTTTTGATCAGGTAGCGGGCATCTCCTGCGGATCTATTTTCCAAGGCATAATGCAAAGCCGTATTCCCCTGGTGGTCCGCCAGGTTTACATCGGCTCCGGCCCGGAGCAGAATCTTGGCTGTTTCCTTGTCCGGGCTCAGCATCAGGAGAGTCATGCCCTGGTTGTCCGCATGGTTTACATCCACGCCTTTCTCCACCAACAGGGACAGGAGTTCCTGGGGGTCATAAACCTCGTCCAGCAGCAGAAGAGGTGTTTTTCCGTCCTCCCGGGGCAGGTCCAGGTTCTTCAGCAATCTCAGAAGTCCGATTTTCTGTTCGGGTTCCATACCCCGGCCATATTTTTTCTTCATTAAGGCATAGTGGGCAGGGGTCTCGCCTTTCAGGTTCTTCATGGTGTCATCCGCACCGGCGTCCATGAGCAGTTTCACCGCGTCCTCATGACCGAAGGCACAGGCGCAGTGAAGGGCTGTGGCTCCGGCATCCCCGGGCTCATCCTGGGTGAGATTGACGTCCACGCCCTTTTCCACCATGACCCGCAGCATGGCCGTATGGCCGCTTTCCGCAGCGAGATGGATAGCCGCCTTTCCGTCATTGGCTGTCTGCTCCATGGATTCTCTGGAGAAAATCTTTGCCGCTTCCTCAAAAAATGAATCGTCTTTTCCATCCAGAGAGGCAACAATATAGGCCGGGGTCTGTTCATTGATCACCGCCAGGTCCATATCCACCCCAAACCCTGCCAGTTTCCTGATAACTCCTATGCCATAGGCGGCACTGAGACATTTGTCCCGCAGACAGAACACATCGCCGTGGTAGTGTATGGGGAGGGTAAAGTCAATTCCGGCGCTTTTGCAGATCTCCAGCACATGAGCCTCTTTGTCTGAAATCAGGGCATTGTGAAAGATATCTGTGACTTCGCCAATTTCGTCATCATCGTCCGGATCAATTTGCAGAATCATCTTTTCCGTCATGTACAGCGCAACAGCCAGAGCGTCCTTGTTGTCTTTGGAAACATTGCAGAACGCGTTGCTGGTAACCTGGCTCAGGGGAAAGTCGTTCATGGAACTGTCCGATACAGGCTTGGCCCCATGGCCCAGCAGGGCGTGGTACATGGCATGATTACGATATTCAATGGCGTGCTGCAGGGGAGTTACCCCGTTTTGATCCGGCACTTCCAGCAGTTCCGGGCATTTCTCCATCAACCGCAGCGCCGCCGTGTTGTGGCCATTCTTTCTGGCCATCATGAGGAGGGTGTTGCCGCCTTCGTCCACATAATCGGTAGTCGCCCCTTTTTCCAGAAAGATTTCCGTCAGCGGCCAGGTGTAGCTGGAACTGTATTCGGAGGTTAGAAGCTGTTCTAAGGGGCTGAGCCCGTCTTTGTTTTTCTGGTTCACGTCACAGGAGACCAGGCGGGCGATTTCTCCCCGCTGTTCCACACTCTGCTCCAGGCAGGTGAAGTTAATGGCCAATCCTTCAAAGCGGGGATATGCCAGGAAATGGAAGGCGTTCATGCCTCTGGCATCGCTGTGGGAGTCATCGGCTCCATGCTCCAGCAACAGTTTGACCATGGCCAGATTCCCCCGGGAGCAGGCCAGCAGGAGGGGGGTGAGGCCGTGGCCCTTGTGATCAGGCAGATTGACGGCATCTGCCGCTGTCTCTTCGTTCAGGAGCAGTTTTTTTACCGCTTCATAAAAATTGTGCCATACCAGAAGATGGAACAGGGTTAATCCCAGCCTGCCCACCGGCGAGAGCAGTTCCTCTTTTCCGCATGCCGTGATACAGGCATCTGCTTCCTGCACGGTTTCCACAGGCAGCATGTCATATGCATAGATGGCGTTCTCGTGATCCCCTTCCCACCAGGGGATGAATTTGGTCTGATTAAAACTTTCGCTGGATGTGACCAGCAGTTCGGTGAGTTCCTTTATGTCCATGACGTCCTCCTTAAGGATCGGAACCGGGGTAACCGGCCGGGACATATTATAATGCTGTCCCGGCTATACCCTGTCCGAAAATATGTCTTTATTGTACCACAGAGCCCGGCGGATGGGAAGAAAGGATTTTATCATTGATTTTGTCCAGTAGATGTTCTAAAATGGATTTTATAAGCGTAATAACCACAAACAGACAGGGAGGAAGTAAGCGCATGATTAACAGATTGATAGCCAAGATTCAGCAGACAGGGACCCCCATCGTGGTGGGGCTGGACCCCATGATGAAATTCATTCCCCCCCAGATCCAGGAGGCGGCATTCGCCCTGCACGGAGAGACCCTGGAAGGGGCGGCGGAAGCCATCTGGCAGTATAATAAGGGGATTGTGGACGCCGTCTGCGACCTGATCCCGGCGGTGAAGCCTCAGATCGCCATGTATGAACAATTCGGTGTTCCGGGTGTCATGGCGTTTAAAAAGACCGTGGATTACTGCAGGGAGAAAGGACTGGTGGTCATCGGAGACGTGAAGCGGGGAGACATCGGCTCCACCTCCGAAGCCTATGCAGTGGGCCATCTGGGCAGGGTACAGGTGGGACAAAGTTCCTGCTGCGGCTTTAACGAGGACTTTGTCACGGTGAATCCCTATCTGGGTTCCGATGGCGTACAGCCTTTTATTAAAGTGTGCCGGGAGGAGAAGAAAGGTATTTTCGTGCTGGTAAAGACTTCCAACCCCAGCAGCGGTGAACTGCAGGACAAGCTGGTGGATGGCAGACCCGTCTATGAACTGGTGGGAGAGCAGGTGGCGGCCTGGGGCGAGGAATGCATGGGCGACGGTTACAGCTATGTGGGCGCGGTGGTGGGAGCCACTTATCCGGAGCAGGGCAGAATCCTGCGGCAGATCATGCCCAGGGCGTTTATTCTGGTGCCCGGTTACGGGGCCCAGGGAGGCAGGGGCACGGATCTGGTGCATTTCTTCAACAGGGACGGCCTGGGGGCCATCATCAATTCCTCCAGAGGCATCATAGCCGCCTACCAACAGGAGAAGTACGCCGATTATGGCGCGGCGAATTATGCGGATGCCTCCCGGGCGGCGGTGCTGGATATGCGGGAGGATATTGCCCGGGCACTGGCGTCGGCTGCCGGGGGATGCTAAAAGGGCAATTTTTATGCAAACTAACCGATTGGAAGTATGTTATCCTTAATGCGCAGGGTACTGAAAACCGCTCTGCCATTGGGCGCTCAGTACAGGATGCAGAACGCTGATCGGGAGGATATATGAATGGATAAGGTATCTGTGACGGAAAGGGTTCTCTCTTATATAGAGGAACATCTGGGGCAGGAATTGTCTTTGGAAGGAATTGCGGAGGAACTGCATTATTCCAAGTACTATATGGCCAGGGCATTTCGGGAAAAAACGGGAATTACACTGCACAAATACATCCAGGGCAGGAGGCTGAGTGAGGCGGCACGAAAGCTGGCTCAGACCAGGCAGCCCATTCTGGACATAGCCTTTGACGCAGGGTATGGTTCTCAACAGGCATTCACCCAGGCATTTCACCAGGAATACCGATGTACGCCCCGGCAATACAGACGTGTGGGGCAGTATATTCCCAGGCAGGAACGGATCAGACTTCAGATGAAATACGCCCTGACCTCGGGCTTTTTCCAGAAGGGAGGGCTGGCGGCATGAATCTGGTACCTTATGTGGTAGAGCAGACCGGCAGGGGGGAGCGGAGTTATGACATTTATTCCCGGCTGCTGGCGGATCGGATTATCTTTCTGGGAGAGGAAGTCAGTGAGCTTTCGGCAGGCCTGGTGGTGGCACAGATGCTGTTTTTGGAGTCCCAGGATCCGGAAAAGGATATCCGGCTTTATATCAACAGCCCCGGCGGTTCCATATCGGCAGGATTCGCCATCTATGATACCATGCAGTATATCAAATGTGACGTCTCCACCATCTGTCTGGGGCTGGCGGCCAGCTTCGGGGCCTTCCTGCTTTGCGGAGGGGCCAGGGGGAAGCGGATGGCACTCCCCAATTCGGAGATTATGATCCATCAGCCCGCCATTGCCGGGGGCGTCAAGGGGCAGGCCACGGATATCCGTATTGTGTCGGATCAGATCCAGCGCAGCAAGAGGAGGCTGAATCAGATCATGGCCCGGAACACGGGAAGGACAGAGGAGGAGATCGCAGCCGCCACGGAACGGGACAATTATATGTCTGCCAGGGAGGCCCTGGATTTTGGTCTCATTGATCAGATCATCGAGAAGCGGTGATCCCGGTCTGTCAGGAGGGGGCGCGCAGTGTGAAGCCAAAGGTGGCGCCTCCGCCCTGGGTATCCGTTACCGCCAGGCAGGCGCCGTGGGCCTGGGCGATCTCCTGGGCGATGCACAGTCCCAGCCCGAAGTGGGAGCGATCCGTGCGGGAGCGCTGGGCGCGGTAGAAACGTTCAAAGATATGGGTCTTATCGGCTTCCGGGATGCCGGGGCCATTGTCCGTGACCCGGATATAAACTGTGGAAACATCGCCGGCATGCGCCTGGCGGTGTTTTTGTTTCAAAATTTTTGTCCCGGCATCTTTTCCGGCTTCCGAAGGCCGGGAAAGTTCCGCCGCCAGGGTGACTTTGCCGCCTTCCTGGGTGTAGCTTAAGGCGTTCTGCAGCAGGATCACAAGAAGCTGTTCCAGTTTGTGAGGATCGCCCTTTACATGAGGCAGGGGATCCTGGGGCAGCTGCAGTTTCAGCTGAATCTTTTTCTGGGCTGCCAGCAGCTCCATTTGTTCATAGACATTCAAAAGCAGCGTATCCAGGTCCACGTCCTGTTCCCCGGGCAGCAGATTCCCCTGGCCCTGGGCCGTCTCCAGTCGGCTGAGAGTCAACAGGTCTTCGATCAGCCGGCCCATGTGGGCACATTCCTGGTCTATGGTCTGCTCGTAGGCAGGGGGTCTGGCGTGCATACAGGCCCGAATCACGGCAAGGGGTGTGCGCAGTTCATGGGAGGCGTCCGCAATGAAGCGGGTCTGTCTGCGGTGACTTTCCAGCAGGGGGCGCAGCATCCTCCCCGTGAAAAAGTGGGAAAACAGGGTCAAAAGCAGGATGCCGGCCAGGTCAATCAGAAAAAAGCGCAGTCTTTGTCCCCAGAACTGTCCACTGAGGTTCTGCCGGGAGGAGGCCACCAGCATGGTGATGCCCGGAGTACGGGGGGATGTCAGCAGTTGGTGGGCGGAGGGCTGGCCGATGGTGAGACGGGCCAGGTATACCTGATACTCCCGGCCCTGTCCTGCCTTCAGATGCAGTATTACCCAGTCTTCTCCCGATGACAGGAGCGAGCATGTTTCTCCGGTAGGGAGAGTCCTGCTTTTATGGCTATCGGCTGTTTCCTGACGGGAAAGCGCGTCCTCCCCGGGCAGATAGGACAACAGCAGTTCCCGGGTTTGCAGAGACAGGGTATGGTGGGGAACTTCGTTGAAACGGAAGGGCATGTCCTGGTCCCACAGGTAGATCTGATATCCGTTGTTCTGTTCCAGGCCGCTGAGATAGATATGGGTGATCACGGTCTGCTGCTCCAGGCTGCTGGCTAGATTGGCCATATCCTGACGGAAAGCATTCCACTGGCTGTCCCGCAGCGTCTTTTCCGCCAGTAAGAGGTAGAGACAGGAAAACAGGCAGAGGATGGCGGCGGTAATACCGGCGCAGAGAAGGGTCAGGCGGCGGTGGGCCGCCCGGAACAGGGTTTGTTCATTCATAGGGAGTCCTCCGATTGCATGGTCAGCCGATATCCCACGCCCCGGACGGTCTGGATCGCCGCCCGGGAGTTCAGGCTCTTCAGTCTTTTGCGCAGAAAGAAGATATAATTGTCCAGGTTGCCGTCTTCCACTTCGGTGTCCGGGCCCCAGACGCTGAGCAGCAGCTGACTTCGGCCCAGTGTCTGCCGGGGGTGGCGCAGCAGCGCGCACAGAAGGCCGCATTCCCGGCGGGACAGGGTGCATTCGCCGCCGGGTCCCCGCAGCTGGCAGGAGAGCTCCGCCAATGTTAAGTCTCCCCAGGCCAGTTCTCCGCTGTCCACATGAAAGCCTCCGCCCCGGCGGGAAAGGCTGCGGATTCTGGCCATAAGTTCCTCCATGGCGAAGGGTTTGACCAGATAGTCGTCCGCTCCCAGGTCAAGCCCCGTGACCCGGTCCGCCAGGGTGCCCATGGCCGTGAGCATCAGCACCGGCGTGGTATCCCCGGCTTTCCGCCGGGTCTGCAGCAGCTCTTCCCCGGACAACCCGGGCAGCATTCGGTCCAGAAGAACCAGATCCGCAGTGCCCGTTTCCATATAGTATAATCCTTCCTGCCCGTTCAGGCAGGCATCTACCTCATAGCCCTCCTGCCGCAGAGCGCAGCACAGGGCTTCGTTTAATCTGGGATCGTCCTCAATCAGCAATATTCGCATCTTCAAAAATTCCTCTCTGCCGTGTTTTTCTTATTTATATTAGCATAGTTTTCTCTATTTAATCTTTAAAAATTTGTAAAGCAGGCGGTGACCCGGGTCAAAATTCCATATATGCAAATAGATGCAATTTTGAGAATGATTAGAGGCGGATTAGAGATTCGTCTGCTATACTGTGAACCATCAAGGCTGCTGAACATGCGCCGGGGCGGGATAGACCCCTGGACCCCGGAAAAGGGCATAAACCTCTGAAGGGGCCGATGCCGGGCGTGCCGGGCCGAGATAAAAAGGAATGAGAGGCAGGAATGAGAGGAAATGAAAAAGAGAATGAAACGAATACTGGCGCTGGGATTGACGGCCATGCTGTTGTTGGCAGGTTGCGGCCCCAGCGGTTCGGAGAATGGGGGCGGCGGGCAGGACGGCGCCGCCGGGAATACGGGAACCCTGGGAAGCGCTGTGGGAAATGAGGAAGGCCAGGGCGGCCAGGAGGTCATGGGACGCTATATGGAGTCCCCCATCGAATTGCCCGAGGAAATAGAGGGCCTGCGGGACCTGCGGCTGGCCGGAGAAGAGGCGGAACTCATTGCCTGGGACGGCAGCCTGTACCGCTCACAGGATCAGGGACAGAGCTGGCAGCTTGAGAGCCAGCCTCCCGAGGAAGTACAGCAGGCGCTGAATATGGGGGTGGACAGTTACTACTGTCAGAATCGGTCAGGAAGCAGCGTACTGGGATATATTCAGTTTCATAAGGATGAAGAGGGCAACACGGATTTTGAGAACTCCAGTCGTTTGAACTTGCTGTTTTTGGCGGACGGCAGCCGCATTCCGCTGGAGGGGCTGGAACAGGAATATATAAACACGGCGGTCTGGGATGAAAATGGGTACTTCTATCTGGGTTCCTCCGATCGTGTTTACCGTGTAAACGGTCAGGATGGCAGTATGGAAGTGCTGACGGAACTCAGCACCCGATGCGACTACCTGACAGTCTGCGGGCAATATCTGATGATTCAGGGAGAGGATTTACAGATCTATGACCTGGCGGAGAACAAGATGGGGGAAGAGGATCCGGTCCTGGATGAATTTATAAAACCCTGGCTGGGGCAGTACGCGGATGTGGGCAGCAGAGCCTATCTGATGTATCTTTCTCCCCAGGAAGAAAAAAGCCTGTATCTGGTGACAGACAAGGGACTGTACCGCCACACTCTCTACGGCAGCACCGTGGAGCAGCTGATCGACGGCTCTCTGTGCAGTATGGGCAATTCGATGCTGGGTCTGGTGGGCGTATTGCAGATGGGAGATGCGTTCTGGGTGGCCTTCAGCGGCGGACATTTGAAGCAGTATATCTATGACCCCACTGCCTCTGCCATGCCGGAGAATCTTATGCGGGTATGGGGGCTTTACGCGGACGAGGATGTGGAGAGAGTGGTCAGTGCCTTTGCCCAGTCACATCCGAATCTCTATATCACTTACGAGCATCCCCTGAGCGAGGATACGGGAATGACCAAGGAGGATGCGCTGAAAGTACTGAGTACGGAACTGGCCACGGGCAACGGGCCAGATGTGCTGCTGCTGGACGGACTTTCCTATGATACCTATGTGGAGAAGGGGGTATTGGCGGATCTGACAGCTACCCTGGAGGGCACAGGGGAGCGCTATGTGGATGCGGTGAGAACATCCTACCAGAGGGACGGCGGGCAATACGCCATGCCCATGGCCATGTCCCTTCCCGTGCTGATGGGGGCGCGGGATCAGATACAGAACGCAGCCAGTCTGGCGGATCTGGCGGATCTGGCGGAGGCGGCCAGGGCATCCCGGCCCCAGGGTTTCCTGTTTGGCTTTAGCGGGGCCAGAGAGGCACTGGAGCTGTTGGCCATAGGTTCCTCAGACAGTTGGATGAATGAGAACGGCGGCATAAACAGGGAAGCGGTACAGGAATTTCTGACACTGGCCAGGAGAATCTATGACGCCCAGATTTCCGGGATCACCGCCAGGGAGGCGGAGGCCATGGAAGAGCGGCAGATGCTGGTAGACGGGCGGCCCGCTATCCGCACAGATGCGGGTTATCAACTGGGGAACGCCATGTTCTTCGGGTCGCCCTATGCCATGGGACTGGTGAATAACAGCCTGTCCGTGATGGGAAGCTACAGCACCATGGCAGTAGAGTTGGAACTATTGGATATGGCTCTCGTACCCATGCCGGGACAGTCCCGGAATATGGGAAAAGCATCCAATATCCTGGCAGTGAACGAGGCGTCCAAAGTGAAGGAGCAGGCGTTGGAATTGGTGGCGTATGCGCTGTCCACACGTTTCTGCCAGGAGAATTACCTGATTGGGGGTACTGTCAACTGGGATGTGCTGGAGGCTCAGGTCAGGAAGGAGCAGGAGGAAGAAATAGAAGGCTGCATAGGCTTTGAGGATATCAACGGCAAGGAGTATTTCATCAATGTGGGTGTCCCTTCCCAGGAAGATATTGATACGCTCCGTCAGCTGATGGAATCCTGTCAGGGAATCAGTAAATGTGACAGCCGGGTCTATGAAGCCGTGGTGGAAGAGGGACAGAGAGCGCTGAACGGGGAACTGACGGTTGAAGAAGCAGTGAAGGAGATCGAGAAGAAGGTGACTCTCTATCTGGCGGAATAATCCGGGAAGCGGAAGGATCATTTGTATTATGGGGCTGAAAGATAGAGACAGAGTATGTAAGACAAATAAATCTACAGGGATCGGAAGGAGAAAGAGGGGCGGGAGCCGGGGACTGTGGTTCCTGGCTCCCAGCCTGCTGGGGGTGGGATATCTGGTATTGCTTCCCACCGGAGATGTGCTTCGGCGTTCCTTCACTACAGCGCTTTCGGGGCAGTGGGTGGGGATGGCAAATTATGGGAATGTGCTGACCAATCCGGCATTTCGGCTGGCGGCAGGGAACACCCTGGTCTTTTTGGGGATCTGTCTGCCCCTGCTTCTGGCTCTGAGTCTGCTGCTGGCCCTGGTTGTCTGTCGGATTCCCCGGCTGGAGCGGTTTAAGGCCCTGTATCTGCTGCCCATGGCTGTCCCGGCGGCCACGGTGGTGTTGGTATGGAGACTTCTCTTTTCAAAACAGGGTTTTCTGAATGCCTGGATGGGGACCTATGTGGATTTTATGGGGGAAAGGACGGCTCTGCTCATTCTGGTGGGCAGCTATGTATGGAAGAATCTGGGCTATACCATGGTGTTGTGGCTGGCGGGGCTTAAGGCCATCCCGGCCCAGCTCACGGAGGCAGCCCGGGTGGACGGGGCTGGGCGGGTGCGGTGCTTTTTCCGAATCACTCTGCCCAACCTGAAGGGCAGTGCTTACACCATCACGGTGTTGTCCATTCTGAATGCCTTTAAGTCATTTAGGGAGGCATATCTGGTCAGCGGCGCATATCCCCAACAGGACATTTATCTGCTGCAGCATTTATTTCAGAACTGGTACACCAAACTGGACATGGATAAGCTGGCGGCGGGGGCCATTCTACTGGCGCTGGCACTTGGGACGCTGTCTTTGCTGCTGCAGCGGCTGTGGGACAGGGCGGGAGACTAATCGGGAGGCTGCCCCATGGCGGCAGGATTACGGGAAGGAATTCGAGAAAGAACGGAAGTGGCATTTCTCATCTTGATTTGTATGCCTGCTAAAGCAGGCAGATGGAGGTTGGTGTGAAAAAGAAATTGCCCAAATATCTGCTGGGGGTGGTTTTTATAGGGCTTGGAGCCATAATCTGCCTGCCGGTGCTGCTGCTGGTCAGCGGTTCTCTGGCGGACAGCCTGGAGTGGAGGCAGCGCGCCATGGGGTATCTGCGGGACACCCGGGAATATATTGCCTGGCGCTGGATCCCGGCGTATCCCACGCTGGAACATTATAAACGGCTTCTGTTCTTCTCCCCGGCTTTTTTCAGGCTGTTCTGGAATTCCCTGGGGATGACGGGAAGCATCCTGCTGGGGCAGCTGGCGGTGGCCGTGCCGGCGGCGTGGGCCTTTGCGGTATATCGGTTCCGAGGCAGGAATGTGCTGTTTTCCCTGTATGTGATTCTGATGCTGCTGCCCTTCCAGGTGACCATGCTGTCCAAATATCTGGTTCTCCGGGACGCGGGGCTGATCAACACCTGGTGGGCGGTGGTGCTGCCCGCCATATTTTCCACATTTCCCGTGTTTTTGATCTACAGGAGTTTCGCGGGCATTCCGGCGGAATTGCTGGAGGCGGCGCGGGTGGACGGCGCGGGTGAATGGCAGAGCTTTATCCGGGTGGGTCTGCCGGCGTCCCAGGGCGGCATCCTGGCAGCGATGATCTTGAGTTTTCTGGAGAGTTGGAACATGATGGAGGAGCCGCTGACCTTTATGCAGGATAAGTCCCTGTGGCCCCTTTCCCTGTATCTGCCGGAGATTGCCATGGACCAGGCGGGTTACGCCTGCGGAGCCAGTGTGATTACCCTGACGGTATCCCTTTTCGTGTTTGCCATATTCCATGACGCGCTGGAGCAGGGGATTATCACTTCAGGGCTGAAGGCGTAGAATCTAACCGGACAGAGCCCCTGTGAGCATGGAGGGACGCAGTGCAGGCAGGTTGTAAAGAAGGAGAGACATGGATAAAAAAAGAAAAGCGGTAATCGCCGGATTTATCATATTTTTGTTGGTTATGGGAGTTTGCAGTCTGGTGACGAAAGGGATTTACATGGCAAAACTTCCCCAGGTGAGCACGACTGTCCCCAGGGAAATGTCTCTGTATCATCCTGTATCTGCATCGGGGGCCGTGGAAACCGGGCAGGAGTACGGCGTTTACGCCCCGGCCGGGCTGCGGGTGGCTTCCCTGGCCGTGCAGAAGGGAGACAGCTTCCGGGAAGGGGAGCCCCTTTTCCAACTGGACATGGAGGATCTGGAACATATTCTGGCGGGTAAGGAACTGGAACTGCAGAGGCAGGCATACCAACAGCGGGAGGCGGAGAGTCAGGGAATGGAGAGTCGGCAGGAGGGGACCAGGACATTGGCCAGGGCCCAGGAGGATTATGAAAGTGCTAGGAAAAGCGGTGAACTGGAGATGAGCCGGGCCAGGGAGGATTTTTTACGGGCCCAGTCGGTGCTGGACGGCCTGGGAAGAGAACTGGACCGGGCCCGGAAGGAGTTGGACCAGGCCCGAAAGGAACTGGAGGGGCAGGAGGCTGCCCAGGGCATGTCCGTCAGCGGAGGGGATGGGTCCCAGGATCTTTCCGCCCTTCGGCAGCAGATCGGGGAACTGGAGTCCCAGGTTCGGCAGTGTCAGGCCCAGGTGACTTCCCAGGAACAGGAGGTGATTGCCGCGGCCAAGGCGGCGGAGGACGCCCAGTTGGCCCATGAGGACAGGCTGCAGGCGGCCTGGCGGGGCGTGGAGGATGCCTGGGCGTCTGCCTCCGGCAGTTATCGGGCGGCGGCGGACCTGGCAAAGCTGGAACAGGCATATCTGCAGGAGGAGATACGGGAATTGGAGGAACTTTTGGAGGCCGAGGGATGGATCTATGCCCGGGAGAGCGGAAAAATCACCCGGCTGTGTGTGGAGGTGGGTCAACGGACCCCGGACACGGCGGGACTGCTCTATACGCCGGATGACGGCCTGCGTACTTTGGCGGCCAGGCTGACCAGGGAACAGGCGAAATATGTGTCCGTGGGAACCAGGATGCAGATGAATTTTGAGACAGTCAGCGGGGGTAAACAGAGCCGGGAGGGAATCGTAGGTTATATGGAACCTCAGGAGGACGGCGGCGTCCTGCTCTGGCTTGACGTGACGGGAGAGGGAATGGAACTGGGGCAGCAGGTCACGCTGAAGAGTACCTGGCAGTCAGACAGTTACAGCATGGTAATCCCTCTGTCCGCCCTGCATCAGGACGGCAACGGCAATTCCTTTGTCTATACTTTGCGGCAGCAGAATGGCATTCTGGGAGTGGAGTGGCATGCCAGCGTCCTCTATGTGGAGGTGCTGGACCGAAACAGTCGTTATGCGGCCATTGAATCGGTCTCCCTGTCCGAGGAGTCACAGATCATTTTGAATTCTACCAGCGAATTAAAAGACAATGCGGTGGTTAGAATCGTGGAGTGATCTCCGATTTGATTCCGGCTTTATTATAAAAATTACACAAGCCAGGGGGGCGCCCCCCTGGCCTGCTGCCCTGACGCTGTGTATGATTCTGTTTTTACTAATGATCATTTGATTTTTTTACAGGCAGCCAGATTTCCACAATGGACTCATCATTGCTGTCATCAAATCGTGCATCATAATGTTCGATGCAGTATGGCTTTCCGTCCAGTAAATTTCTGACATATCCTTTTTCGTTGGAAACCAGCCACTCTTCCATGGCATGGTTTTCGCTTTCATACCCCTCTTTCACATATACGTCAAAGGAAGCATACGCGGAAGAGGGAATTTGAAAGATTTCATATCCACCGCAGCCGCTATTGCAGTCGCTTTTTATTTCACAACCGATAAAGACGCTTTCCTTTTCTGTAGCACTGTCATAGATGCGTACTTCATAGCTGTCATCGGATATTTTGCCTGCAGGCGGGGCCTCCTTATAGAGTTTCATAAAATGTTTCCATATTTCCGCCGTTTCATTGCCAAAACCCGATACTCCTGCCAGAATCATTTTTTCCTTCTTTATCATGTTAGGATTCATCAAAATACCTCCTTTTAGTCTGTTGGTAAACCGCTTTACAAGTTCAGCTGCAGGAACAATGCATGGTGTAATTTTTCTGCTGCGGTACTCCGTTGGGGACATTCCCGTAATCGATCTAAAAGTTCTGGAAAAACCCTGTGCAGAGTCAAAACCCAAATCAAGTGCAATGTCCAACACTTTTCGGTCTGTTTCATTCAGCATTTTACAAGCATAAGCAATCCTTCTGTCGCGAATATAAGCAATCATGGATTTACCAACAATGGATGTAAACAATCTGTGAAAATAGTATGGAGAAAAAGCAAATTGCTCTGCAATCACTCGCACTGATAACGTATCGTTGAGATGAGCATCAATATATTTAATTGCCTCGCTGATCTTGCCAAAATTGTTCATTCGCATTCGCTCCATAAATTGTGCAGCTGCAACTGTCAATAAATATTATAGCACGCATATTTATTCCTGCTTAACATTTCTTGCTATGTAAAATTACCGGCATCACCTTCCTTCGTTTTGTTCTGCTCTGCTGCCTGTTATGCTGTCGGCTCTCGTTCTGAAGATTACAACTCATTCAATTTAATTCTATCAATCCCTGAAATATTGCGGGAAGAAATATACATAAAATTGTTTTCTATATGTGTTTGCCCTGATAGTTTTAAAGGCATATCAATTATTTTTATCTTTTCTAAGGTGTTTCTATTCCAAAAGGCGATTTCCGAGCAAGGATATGAAATCGTTATCAGCATATCCTCACAGATCCCTGCACAATGAAACATCTTTTTGTGCACATTCTTCATTGAAGATTCGATTTCAAAGGTTTTCATATTGACTTTGAAAAGTTTTCCATCGTGACTTGCGGCATATAAGGTTTCTCCATCCATATATAAACTACCGATATTTTTCTTTCCTAAAACAAGTTTTTTTTCAATGGAAAGAGCTGATTTGTCTAATAGCAATACTTTCCCGTCTACTGTTCCGCAAACCAGATAGGAATCATATGCTTTGATGCTCCACATACTGCTGTCGGAAACAATAAACTCCTGTACCAGATACGACCGTCTGTCGATGGTAATAATTTTCCCGTTGCGGATAGAACAATAAATTGTATTGCTGTCAACTGCCATTCCGCATATATCAGAACTCAAATCATTACCTAATTGCCATTTACCAATAAGTTCATAATTCTTTTGGCCTAGCACATAAAGCGTGCAAAAATCATACATAAAAATCTGCCCATCATCTGCGGTCAGTTTCCTTGATAATCCCTCTTTTTCAAAAAACTGCTTATGACAGACGATCTCTTTGGAGCATTTATCAATTTTAACTAAATTTTTTCCGCATATACAGTCAATATAACGCTCTGCAACATGAAATCCTGTTACGATTCCGCCCAACTGTGCCATATGTTCCATATTATCACCTCAAACAATTTCTGATTTGTTAAACCATGCAACGCCATTATCTTATCATAAACAAACGCGTATTTCTATTAAATTTATATCCTGTATTTTTATCTACAGGAACTGATCTATTGAAATCAGTATGATCAGATCGTGGGTTTAGGAAAAAATATGTAGACATGGTTTTATTAGTGATATATAATAAATAAGTATTCTATAAACAGAAAAATGGCGGGACAAAAGCGATAAATCTGATCAGATTGTTCATCCATAGGAGCTTCCTGTATAATTCAAGTATAGGGAATTCCAAGAAAGAAGGTTGAGAAAAAAATACCTCAGAGTAAAATAAGATTACTGACTTGCAGGTTAGTGAAAATCTTATTGAACAGAGAGGTATCTAAAATGAATTGTAACACACAAAACGCAAAAATTGCATCCATAACTGAAAAAAACTTTGATTGTTGGAATCGATGTAGGAAGTGAAACCCACTATGCCAGGGCATTCGACTGGCGCAACTATGAATATACCAGAAAGCCACTGGAATTCAGTAACACAGAGGCAGGGTTCCAGACATTCAAAGCATGGATGGAGGATATAGCGGCGAAACACGGTAAAACTGCTGTAATACCGGGCATGGAGCCGACAGGACATTACTGGTTTGCCCTGGGGAAATTCCTGCAGGACAGCGGGATGAGGCCTGTGCATGTGAATCCCCATCACGTGAAAAAATCAAAAGAACTGGATGACAACAACCCCAACAAAAATGACCGTAAAGACCCAAAGACGATCGCTGTGCTTGTCAACGAGGGACGGTTCTCGTACCCTTACATACCAACCGGTATCTATGCAGAGATCAGGAGCCTGTCAAACCTGCGCTTCCAGACGCAGGAGGAGCTCACGAGGATCAAGAACCGCCTGGCCAGATGGTTCGCCATCTACTTTCCTGAATATAAAGACGTCTATGGGGATTTGAAGGCGGTGAGCGGGAGAATGGTGCTGAAGGAGGCGCCGCTGCCGGAGGACATCAGAAAACTGGGGGTGGAAGGTGTGAACCGGATATGGAGGGACGCAAAGCTCAGAGGCGCCGGAATGAAGAGGGCAAGGACCCTGGTATCGGCAGCGGAGCACAGCGTAGGAAGTAAGGAAGCACCGGGAGCGGCAAGGATGGAACTGAAGAACCTGCTCAACGACATGGATGTATATACCTCAAGGCTGGAGGAGCTTCTCCTGAAAGTAGAGGAAAGGCTGAAAGAAATCCCATATGTTGATAAACTGATGGGGATCAAGGGGATCGGCCTGGCAACAGTCAGCGGATTCATTGCGGAGGTGGG